>ERZ1673753.5-NODE-5-length-423775-cov-21.554265_pt1 | contig 423775 bp, 406 predicted proteins | sample MGYA00580201_ERZ1673753 | MGnify/ENA primary metagenome ERZ1673753 (study PRJEB41218, sample SAMN15661747) | gut metagenome | host: Homo sapiens | place: Canada: London | collected 2015-08-20/2019-03-30 | study: EMG produced TPA metagenomics assembly of... | reverse complement strand
ACAATAATAAAATGAGTTAGATGCGGTGCCAAATATATTTGGCGCCTTTTTCTTTAAATGTAATCTTTACATTGTACTTTCATAAGTTATAATAAAGGTACAGTATAATTAAAGAATAAGGGTATAGTATGAGTAAATATTTATTAGAAGTTGGATGTGAAGAATTACCTTATAAATTTATCCCGTCTGCAATTCAGCAATTAAAAACAGGTTTTGAAAACTTTTTAAATTCAAATAAAGTTGATTTTGAAGATGTTAAAGTTTATGCAACTCCGAGAAGATTAGCTGTAATTGTTTCAGGACTTGAAAAAGAAAGTAAAGACGAAATCAAAGTTGTTAAAGGCCCTATTAAAAAAGTTGCTTATGATGAAAATGGAAATTTGACAAAAGCAGGGGAAGGTTTTTGCAGAAAAAACGGTGTTTCGCCTGAAGATTTATATATTGAAGATGATTATCTGCATGCAAAAATTACCATAAAAGGAAAATCTATTATTGAATTGATAAAAGAAAATGTTCCTTCAATTGTTTTGAAACTTCAAGGTTCTCATTTTATGAGATGGGCAGATAACGATGAAAAATTCTCACGTCCTATAAGATGGATTGTTTCTATTCTTGATAGGGAAGAAGTTAAAATTAAAATTATTGATAAAGAAAGTTCAAATGTAACTCGTGGGCATAGATTTGCACAGCAAAATGTCTATATAAATAATCCTGATGATTATGTTGAAATTATGCGTAACTGTTGTGTTATCGTTGATCAGGATGAAAGAAAACAAAGAATTATTGAAAGAGCTAAAGAAGAAGCTGCAAAATTAGGAGCAACTCCTTACTATACGGATGATTTATTGGAAGAAGTAACTTTTATTACAGAATATCCTGTTCCGGCAGTTTGTGAGTTTAATCCTGATTATTTAAGACTGCCGGAAGAACTTGTAGTCACGGTTATGGCTGTTCATCAAAGATATTTTGCGTTATATAAGGAAGGTAAACTTATTAATAAATTTATCACTATGACAAATTATCTCGGGGATGAATTTGAAAATATTAAAGCCGGTAATGTAAGAGTTATTAAGGCTCGTCTTGATGATGCCGTGTTCTTCTTTAATGAGGATACCAAAAAGCCTTTGGCAGATTATGTTGAAGACTTAAAGGGAATTACTTTCCAAAAAGGTATGGGCTCAATGTATGATAAAGCTCAAAGACTTACAAAATTATGCAGGTTAATGATTGGCAATAATCCTTCTGTTGAAAGAACAGCATTGCTTGCAAAAGCTGATTTAACAACTAATCTAGTATTTGAATTTACAGAACTGCAAGGTTTTATCGGGTCTGATTACGCAAGAGTATCAGGAGAAAATGAAAATGTTTGTGAAGGAATTAAGGAACATTACTTCCCTCTAAATGCGGACGGAGAGATTGCAGCAACTCAGGAAGGACAAATTGTCGGTATTGCCGATAAAATAGATAATATTTGTGCTGTATTTGCCGAAGGTAAAAAACCTACAGGATCATCTGACCCGTTAGGTGTTCGCCGTGCAGCGCTTGGAATTATCAGAACAATTTTGGCAAATGATTTAAAAATAGATTTGACTAAACTGATTACAGAAACTTTATTATTACTGCCTGTTTTTGCGGAAGGTGAAAATCTTGCAGATAAATTTAAAAAGGCTGCCGGTTCTTGTATTAGCCGTGTATCAGGTAAAGTTACCGAGGAAATTCATGAATTCTTTATTCAAAGATTAATCATATTTTTATCTGACAAATATGCAAAGAATGTATTGGAAGCTTGTGCTGCCAATAAAAATCCGCTTGTTGATTTAACAGATTATATCAAACGTGTGGAAGCCGTTTCCAAATTGAATTCGGAAGCTGTACTTGAAAGTGCGAATAGAGTTTTGAGAATTCTTAAAGAAGATTCTAAAAAATCTGTTAACAAGAATCTGTTTAAAGAACCGGCTGAAAGCATGTTATTAAATCAGATTGAAACAGTCAGTGAAGATTTGGATTATGAAGCATACTTGAAGCAGTTAGAAGAAATTAACTCGTCTGTCGAAAAATTCTTTAACGATGTTCTTGTCATGGATAAAGATGAAAATGTTAAGCAAAACAGATTGGCTTTACTTACATTGCTGAAACGGAAATACAATCACCTGGCTGATTTTAGCAAGTTATAAAGAATTGTAAACAATCTTTGTAAAAAAGTAAATTATTTTTTTCAGGATACTTTACAATAGTACGAAGAAGGTAAAGCAAAAATTTTAAACAATATAGGTAGGAGTCAACTTATGCTAAACCGATTAAAAAATTTAAAAGTTGTTAAGACATTAGGCAGACAAATCAGCCCCAAATTACGTTGGCTGAATTTTATGAACCGTAGTGTTGATAAATCATCTCCTGATTATGTCAGAATGATTAGCGGAGTTGACGAACTAAAATCAAGTTCTGACGAACGTAAGCTGGAAGCAATGGTCAGAGAACAACTCAAAGAAGAATTCCCGAATATCGAGAATATGAAATCTTATGAGCTTCTTGTAGACGCAGTAATTTATAACTACAAGAAAAAACAGCTTCAAGCTATGGATGAGCTGGAAAAATAATTGATACTCATCAAAATTAATAAAAAAGATAACACCTGATTGCGGGTGTTATTTTTTTTATTTTTTATTTATTTGTAAAAAAAAGGAGGGATAGAAATGACAACAACAATTATAGGTGTCACTTTGGAAAATCGTGTTGAAACTGCCGTTGAATTTCAGAAACTTATTACAAAATTCGGCTGTGAAATCAGAACAAGAATAGGGCTTCATCCATCGCGTGAAGATATTTGTCTTAACCGCGGTATTGTTTTATTGGAGATAAACGGCGAAGCAAATCTTTTGAAGGAAGAACTTTCAAAACAGTGGGAAATTCAAACAATGGAATTTGAATTATAACTTTTGTAAAGCTTTTAAAATTTTTATAGCAAAAAATAAATTTCAGGGTATTTAATGCAAATGGGAATTAGACTAGATGATAACGCCCGTAAACGCATCACAATCAAATCTGTTATATAAGACGCTTCAAATGAAGTCGCCGAACGGTAAAACAGAACCTCTTAAACCTGATAGAACAAGCATCTTTTATATTAATGATTTCCATGGTAAGTCTATAAATGTAGAAAGAACAATAACTGCGTCAAATGCTTTTGACTGTTTTGTTCCGTCTATGCCGACTGATAAATTGAAGCTTTCTTCAGGTGATATTCAGCTCGGAGAACCTGTTGCCGCAAATAAAGTTATGGTTGAAGCCCAAAATATTATGGGGATTATGGCATCAGCTATGGGCAATCATGAATATGATATGCCTAAACATATTGGTGAATTAATTCCGCATATGGGCTATAAAATGCTTGCCTGCAATATAAATATTAAGCCTGATAACCCGCTTTATGACAAAATAGAAAAGTCTTATGTTCAGGAAGTTAACGGTAACAAATACGGTATAATAGGAATTACTCCGGTTGATTTATTCTCTAGACTAAAATACGGAAAACTTTTTGAAGATCTTAAAATTGACGGAATAGAAAGTACTGTAAAAGATGTTCAACAAGAAGTTAATAAATTAAAAGAGCAAGGTGTTGATAGAATTATTCTTCTGTCACATGTTGGTTTTGGTTACGATCAAAAAATAGCTCAAGAGACTGAAGGTATTGACATTATTTTAGGCGGTCACTCTCATAATCTTGTTACTGGTGTTAAACAAGGCGTTAACCTGCTTAATTCAAAATCGGGAGAACCTGTTGTTATAACTCAGGCAGGGCGTGACGGAAATTACTTTGGAGTTCTCAATGTTGAGTGGAATAACAAAGGTGTAATGACAAAAGTTCAAAATAATGTTACAAGTACACGGGGCTTCAAACGTAATCCGATTGTAAGGCATTTATTTGAACAAATTGTTGGTAAGCCTAAAGTTGTAGGTGTAATAAATACAGCTCCGCCACCGCCTAAAAATGCATCAATTGAGCCAAACGGCCACGCAAATTTCCTTTGTGACTGTATGAAAGAAGAATTGGGGACAGATATTGCCTTGTTTGGCTCTGCAACAATAAGAGGATTCTTTGAAGCAGGAAAACTAGATACAAGATGGCTTGAAGATATTTCTCCTTTCAAAAATAAAATGGTTGTTGCAAATTATTCTGAAAAAGAAATAGTCGATATGCTTAGAGTGTCTTCAAAATCTTTAGTGAATACAAATAATAAGCCCGGTATAGTCCATGTTTCAGGTTTAAAATATACAATTTCTAAAAATGGAGAATTAAAATCTGCGTCATTTGTGGATAAAAACGGGACAGAAATGCCTATTGATATAAATAATCCAAGAACTGATAAAATGTATAAAACTGCATTAACTGATTATTATGCTCAAGGACATGACGGTTTTACAATGCTTAAAAAATATGACCAAGCCGAAAAGATTTACGATTTTGATGTTTGCAAATGTATAGAAGATTATATGCATAAACATACAGAACCTATTGATATTATTGATGACAACAGAATTAAAATTATTGATTAATAGAACATTCTCTTAGTAAATATTCTATTAATCAATGTATAAGATTATAAAAAGCAAACAATGTAAAAAAGCTCCCTGTTTTTAGGGAGCTTTTTTATTTGATAATTTAACTTACACAGCGTAAACACTAACTTGTTTTCTGTCACGTCTGTGCGGTTCAAATTTAACTTGACCGTCAATCAATGCATATAAAGTATCATCAGATCCGATACCTACGTTGTTACCCGGGTGAACTTTAGTTCCTCTTTGACGAACAAGTATGTTGCCGGCTTTAACGACTTCTCCGCCGAATTTTTTTACGCCTAAACGCTTCGCTTCTGAGTCGCGGCCGTTACGGGTAGATCCCATACCTTTCTTATGTGCCATAATTTATTTCTCCTTATGTACTACGTACTTGGCTTATTTTATAGCTTCGGTACGATTTTTTTGTGTTACTTTATTATTTCTTCGTAAAGAAATGTTTCCTCTCCCGCAAGAGGTGAGGATGATAAGTCTATGCTTCTTCAGTTGTTTCAGCAGCTTTTTTCTGAGCTGAGGTTCTGATTTTAGAAATCATAACTCTTGTGAAGCCTTGTCTGTGACCTTGTTTTCTTCTGTAACCTTTTTTAGGTCTTTGTTTGTAAACGATAATTTTTTTGTCTTTGTCGTGTTTAACGATAGTACCTTCAGCAGAAGCGCCTGCAACGTAAGGTTGTCCTACTTTAGATTTTTTACCGTTAACAATCATTACGACTTTATCAAAAACAACTTTTGAATCTTTTTCGCCGTCTAATAATTCAACATCAAGGTATCTTCCTTCTTCAACCTGATATTGTTTTCCGCCAGTTTCTACAATTGCGTACATTTAGTCTTTCCTTTCTACTTGGGTTTCGTTTTTTCATCACAGTCTACGGGGGTTACATATACCGTTTTTATCGGTTTAGAACAAGTTTTGAAACGTTAATTGGTTAAACATGTGTTCCAGAATGACTTGTCCCTCGTATCTGTTTCGCTTTAGAAGCGTTTTGAAAAATTATTAACGAGTTACCGCATACTAATACAAAGATATTATCACTTGCTCAAAAGACCTTGTCAAGCACTATTAACATTTATTTACGTTATGTTTTCAATGTTTTGTTTGGGTTAAAATTGTTTGAGAGGGAGAAGTTAAAAAATGAGATTTACTGTTGAGGAATTGAAAAAAGCTGTTAATGCCGAAATTAAAGGAAATAAAGATGGGGATTTTGCAATTTCCACAGATACAAGAACCATAAAAAACGGTGATTTGTATTTGCCCTTGAAAGGTGCTAACTTTGACGGAGAAAATTTCTGTGACAAAGCAATTGAGGCTGGGGCTGCAGGGTGTTTTTGTACAAAAGAGGATTGTCCTGCTGCTTTTACACTTAAAGTTTCTGATACATTAAAAGCTTATTTGCAGATTGCAAATTTTTCCCTCCGGAAATACAACCCTCAAGTTATCGGTATTACGGGGAGTTCAGGTAAGACAACGACAAAAGAGATGGTTTATTCGGTTGTATCAGAGAAATTTAAAACACATAAAACTTTTTCAAATCACAACAACGAAATAGGTTTTTGTCAAACAGTTCTTTCTATGCCTGAAGATACGGATGTTTTGATTGTTGAAATGGGTATGCGCGGCTTAGGTGAAATAGAATTAATTTCAAGATATGCAGAACCGGATTATGCTGTTATAACAAATGTAGGTTCTGCTCATATTGGACGCTTGGGCAGCCTTGATAATATTGCAAAAGCTAAATGTGAGATTACGAAATATTTAAAGAATACGCTTGTCGCACATGATTGTGAAAGAATTCGGAAATTCGTTAATTTTAAAGGAAATAAAGTTTTCTACTCAATTAATGATGTTAATGTTTTAGAAAAGAGAAGCGGTTATTCAAAATTTGTTTATAAAGATAAAGAATATGAGCTTAACGTTGAAGGAGATTATAATATTGAGAATTCATTATCTGCGATAGAAATCGGCTATAAGCTCGGAATGTCTTACGATGAAATAAAACGCGGATTGTATAAATACCGACCTATTGAGAAACGCTGGGAACTCCAGACTGCGGGAGGTTTTAATGTAATTAATGATAGTTACAATGCTAATCCCGAGTCTATGAAGGCTTCTGTTTCAACATTTTTGGAGCTTTATAAAAATCCTGTTGTAATCCTCGGAAACATGGGAGAACTCGGAGAAAATGAAATTGAATTTCATCGTGAAGTCGGAGAATATTTAGGGCGAAAATTTAAAGGCAACGGTGCTGTATTTCTTACTGTAGGCGAACTTGCATATTATACAGGAGATGAACTTTCTAAATACGGATTTGAAGTAAAGCATTTTAATAACAATATTGAAACATCTTGTTACATTCTTGATAATTTACATGGCGGTATTACAATATTCTTAAAGGCTTCTCGCGCTATGAAGTTTGAGGAAATAATTGAAAAATTAAAATAAGATTGTCGAAAGGGTAAAAGAGGGCACAAAGTGCCTGACGATTATAAAAAAGATAAAACGAAAGTTGTTGGAAAGGGTATAAAAAATGATAATGCTAGCGGTTGCATTTTTACTTGGAATGATATTATGTTTACTTTTCGGAGTACCATATATTGATTTTTTAAGAAAACATATGATTGGACAGTACGTTAAGGATTGTGCGCCTGAAGCACATGCTAAGAAACAAGGGACGCCTACAACCGGTGGTATTTTTATCATTCTTGCAATTATGCTGGGTTCTATAATTACGCTTGCTATGGCCCAAAGACTTAATACCGAAGCTTTTATAATTATTTTAACCCTATTATTTTATACTTTTGCAGGATTTCAGGATGATTATATAAAGATTAAAGGAAAAGGTAATGACGGTTTAACTCCGCGAGGCAAACTTTTGAGACAAATTGCAATTGCAATGCTTCCTGCATTGTATTTAATGATTTCAAAGGCAGGTGCAGGTGATGTAGCTATAGGTCATTATGTTTTGCATTTAGGTTGGTTTTATCCGGTGTTTGCGGTATTTGTTATTACCGGGGCTTCAAATGCTTACAATTTAACCGACGGGCTTGACGGATTAGCCGCTTCAACCGGCATATTTTCATTTGCAGCCTGTGCTTTAATTTGTTTGTTTTCAGGATATCCGGAAGCTGCAATAATTTCAGCGTCTGTAGCAGGAGCTTTAGCAGGTTTTCTAAAATATAATAAGCCCAAAGCTCAAGTTTTTATGGGTGACACTGGTTCGCTTGCAATTGGCGGACTATTAGGAACGGTTGCCGTTATGGGTAAATTTGAAATTCTTTTAGTTTTAATAGCAGGTGTTTTTGTTATGGAAACTCTTTCTGTTATAATTCAAGTTGCAAGCTTTAAAACTACAGGGAAAAGAGTTTTTAAAATGTCCCCTATACATCACCACTTTGAGTTATGCGAATGGAGTGAAAAGAAAATAGTCTTTGTTTTTGCGTTGGTTTCAGCGCTTCTTTCAGCGACTGCAATTGTACTGTACATATTATTAAACAGAGGAATTATATAAAATGAAATCATTATCCCCTAATTTAAAATTTACTGATAAAAAAGTTTTAGTACTTGGTTTTTCAAAAAGCGGGATATCTGCTGCCAAATATTTAAACAGTGCAGGTGCGGATGTTTATATTACCGAAGCAAGAGAGCAAAAGCCCGAAGATATGGGGAAATTACGCGAACTTCAAGAACTTGGAATTAACATTGAGATGGGCGGACACAGTGAAGAATTTATTAATGATGCATATATTGCTGTTACAAGCCCCGGAATTCCCCCGCGAGCTGAGATTATGCAGAGACTTAAAGAAAAGAAAATAAAAGTTATTTCCGAAGTTGAGCTTGCAGCATCACAAACAGGTGCTCCGTTTGTTGCGATAACAGGTACAAACGGGAAAACAACTACTACAGCTTTGACTGCTCACATTTTATCAAGTGAATATAGAGCTGAGCCTTGCGGGAATTACGGTGTTCCTCCCTGTGATTTGCTAGATAAGGATATTGATTTTATGGTGTGTGAATGCAGTTCTTTCCAGCTCGAATATAGTAATTCGTTTCAGCCGCAAATTTCTGTCTTTACGAATTTTACTCCCGACCATATTGACTGGCATGAAGGCTTGGAAAATTATTTTAATGCTAAAGCTAAGATTTTTAAATCTCCTCAAGCTCCTGCATTTGCGGTTTTAAATGCTAAAGATGAAAGACTTTTCGAATTTTCTCAAGAATGTGACGGTACTGTATTTTTGTTTGATGCTGAAATCGGTGATAATTGTTCTTACATAAAAAATGAAGCCATTTATTTTAAGCGTGACGGAAAAGAAGAAAAAATTATAGATTTGAAAGATTGTCCTTTGATAGGAAATCATAATTATCAGAACGTTATGTGTTCTGTTATTGTTGCAAAGCTTGAAGGTATTTCAAATGAAGACATTAAAGATTCTATAATGTCATTTAAGGTTCCTGAGCATAGGCTTGAAAAATTTGCACAAAACGAAAAAACAGTTTTTTATAATGATTCAAAGGCGACAAATCCTGAAGCAAGTTTGGTTGCAATAAATTCTTTTAACGATTGTGATGTTGTATTAGTTGCCGGCGGGCGAGATAAAAATACAGATTTGACAGAATTTTGTGCTGCAATTAAAAAGCATATTAAGACTGTAATTCTCATCGGTGAAGCCTCAGATAGATTTGAAGAAAATCTTAGACGAAGTGGTTTTGAGAATATTATAAGAGAAAGCACAATGCAGTCAGCAATTGATAAATCAATTGATTTGTCCCCGGATGTAGTATTATTGTCACCTGCTTGTGCAAGTTTTGATATGTTTAGCGGATATGAGGAAAGAGGAAGGGTTTTCAAGGAATATGTCTTATCAAAGATCAATGAGGCGTGACCCTCATGATAATAATAATCAATCTCAAATTCAGAGTGTTATAATATCTTCTCCCGATAAAACACTTTTGATTGTTGTTGCTTTTCTTGTAATAATAGGCTTTTTGGCCATATTTTCCGCAACTGCTCCGAAATGTTTGGATGAAGGCGGAAACCCTGCTCAATTTTTAATAAAGCAGTTAATTTGTTTTGTTGTGGGCTTTTTGGGATTAAAGTTTTTTATGAATTACGATTATAAAAAACTTGCTGACTGGAACGTTATAATAATGTCTGCAATTTTGATTTCATTATTTCTTGTTGATTTTACTCCGCTTGGAGTTGTTGTAAACGGGGCAAAAAGATGGATTAATATTGCAGGATTTCAATTACAGCCTTCTGAATTTGCAAAACCGGCAGTTGTACTTTTGCTTGCAAACGCGTTTCGAAAAGATGCGAATTTATTTGACCAAAACAAATGGGTTTGGGCGTTTTTCCCTATAATTGCAATGGCGGGTTTGATATTTATTCAGCCAAATTTGTCAATGGTTATTCTACTTGGAATGACAACAGTCGTAATGTATATGGTTGCAGGCGGTTCTATGAAACTGTTTTTAAGTTGTGTAGGAACAATGTTTGTAACCCTTGTAATAGGGCTGACAACGATTATTAAACCTTATCAGCTTCAGCGTTTAAAAACTTGGCGACATCCGGAATCAGATCCTTTAGGTGCAGGTTATAATATTATTCAATCTCTTATTGCTTTTGCATCGGGCGGATTCAGCGGGGTCGGTTACGGTGGCTCTATCCAAAAACTTTCTTATCTTCCGGAATGTCATACTGACTTCATTTTTGCAATAATTGCTGAAGAATTGGGATTTGTCGGATGTGTTCTTGTAATAGGGCTATTTTTTACATTTATGCAGCGCGGGTTTGTTATTGCAGCCAGATGTCCTGATATGTACGGTAAATTACTTGCGGTCGGAATTACTTTTTCTATTGTTTTTCAGGCATTTATGAACATGAGTGTTGCAAGTTCTTTCTTGCCTACGACAGGCGTTCCGCTCCCATTTATAAGTTACGGCGGCTCATCCCTGATTGTTTCAATGATTATGGTGGGAATACTTTTAAATATTTCGAAAAAAAGAATTAAAAAGATAAGGAACAGATTTTAATGAGCAGATTTTTTATAACAGGCGGAGGAACAGGTGGTCATATTTATCCGGCTATTGCTGTAGCCGAGAGTTTGAAAGATGATGAAGTTTTTTATATTGGTAATCCCAAAAATCTAGAGTATGATATTGTTACTAAAAGAGGCTTTAATTTTTTAGGGGTAAATGTCCATGGAATGCCTAGAAAGGTTGGGGTTGAACTTATAAAATGGGGATTTCAGTTAAGTTTTGCGGTTTTAAAATGCTGTTATTATATCAGCAAATATAAGCCCGATGCTGTTTTTGGTACAGGCGGATATGTTTCTGCCCCTGCTCTTATTGCTGCAAGGTTAATGAATATTCCTTATATGATGCACGATTGTGATGCACAGCCCGGGCTTGTTACAAGAAAGTTAGCAAAAGGTGCGCAGTGTGTTTCTGTTGCGTTTGAATGTGCTTGTAATTTTATTAAAAACAATAATTGTAAAGTTAACGGAAACCCTATTCGTTCTTCTTTTAAAACATTGTCTAAGCAAGATGCAAGAAATTCAATGGGATTGCATGACAAATTAACGCTTTGTATTATGGGGGGATCTCAAGGGGCACGCTCAATAAACGATGCTGCTGTTGAAGTTTTGAAAACTTTATCAAAAGATTATAATTTGCAGATAATTTTTCAAACAGGAAAAAGGAATTATGATAGAGTTCTTGAGCAGTTGATAAGAATATATCCTCAATATGAGGCTGATAAGAATATTATTGTAAAGCCGTATTTTGAAGACATGGTGACAGTATTGAAGGCTTCCGATATTGCAGTATCCCGTTCGGGATCTTTGAGTATATCTGAAATTTGTGCATCCGGAATTGCACCGATATTTGTTCCGTATCCTTATGCTGCAGCTGATCATCAGCGTAAGAACGCAAGATTTATGGCAGAAAAAAATGCAGGTTTATATATTGAAGATGCCGATATAAATGAAAAAAGTTTAAATGAAGCTGTATATTCTCTGTTAAACGATAAATTCAAATTAGAGGAATTGCAAAAAAATTCCTATAATTTAGCGAAATTAGACGGTACTGAAAAAATTGTAGAACAATTGAAAGAAATTGTGAATGGAAAATAATTATAGTAAAGCAATAGATCTTTTGACATCTCAAGGTAAATTTTATATTAACCTTGGTCTTGATAGAATATCCGCACTTTTGGAAGTTCTTGGAAATCCTCAGGATAAATTAAAATGTATTCATGTTGCGGGCACTAACGGTAAAGGTTCTGTTTGTGCTATTATTTCGGCTGTTTTATCAAAAGCGGGAATGAAAATAGGTCTTTATACAAGTCCACATATTTTTGAATATACTGAACGAATTCAAATTAACGGTTTTGATATTTCAAAAGAAGATTTTACAAAATATATTTTTGAAATTTGTGAAATTGCTGATAAAAATAATATTCACTTAACAGAATTTGAAATATTAACAGCTGTGATGTTTAAGTATTTTGCCGATAACGATGTGGATGTTGTTGTTTTGGAAACAGGACTTGGCGGAAGATTTGATGCGACAAATGTCATAAAAAGTAATTTATGCTCAATTATAACTCATATAGACTTAGACCACACCGAGCGCCTTGGAAATACAAAATCTAAAATTGCATTTGAAAAAGCGGGAATTATTAAACCTGATTGCCCTGTCTTTACCTGTGAGGGATACGAGGTGCTTAAGGACAGGGCAGATGAATGCAATTCGTTATTTGTAATGGTAGCGCCTTTTGAAGATACCTCAAATCTTTCTTTAAAAGGGACTTGCCAGCAGGAAAATTTGTCACTGGCACTTGCTGCCGTACGTCATTTGTTCCCGCAAATTTCAGAGAATCTTATTCAGGAAGCGTTAAAAGATATTAAACATCCGTGCAGGTTTCAGCTTTGCCGTGAAGATTTAATAGTTGATGCTTCCCATAATCCTAATGGTGCAATGGCTCTGCGTGAAAGCTTGGATTTTTATTATCCCAATAAGCCGCGCTGTTTTGTATTCGGCTGCTTAAGAAATAAAGATTATAAGAAGATGATGGAAATACTTTTTTCTAAAGGTGATGATATTTATTTTTATCACTTTAATAACAAAAACTCCTGTTCTATAAAAGAATTACAGGAGTCTTGTGAATATTCTTCAAAAATATTTATATCGCTTGATGAGTTGCCGCAAAACAGTTTAAAGATAATATGCGGTTCTTTTTATATGTTAAATGAGATTATTCCTCAATCTCTTGTTCGTCAGACATTTCCTCAAGCAGATTAGTAACTTTTGCTGGTTCAAAATCTGTGCAAGAATTCCATATTAATGTCGGTTTTTTGCCGTTAATAGAAGGGCTTGGGTAATCGCTGTTACAGAAACCCTTCAGCATATTTGTTGATCCGTCTACATTTGATGTGAAATATTTGCAGCAGCTGCATATTTTTAGCACAAATCCGTAATCATACAATTTTTGTCTGATTTCCTGTAATGCATCAATCATTCTCAGATGTCTGCCTGTAATAAATTTTTTGTTTTTATACATGAATTTTATTTTTGCAAGTCCTGATTCTGATATGAATTCCAGTTTACATGGCAGTTCTCTGCCTGCATTATTCATTACAAAAGCTTCTATTTCAAGCTTTTCTGTCCCTTCCGGCAATTCTTCGCGTTGAGAGATTTTGGCTCTTATAACTCTGATTGGAGGAAGATTTTTAATGATGTGACACAATGAATATATCGGATACAAACATAATAAAACTATTTCTTTAAATCTTAATTTGGAATTAATTAAGCTTATACCAAATCCTGCAACCAGAATAAGGAATGTAAAAAGAACTATTTTAAAGTCAACAAAGAAATAATATCTGTAAGAATGTTTCATTACTGCCGCATAAATAATCAATACCATCCAAATATTCGGATTTAATAATGAAAAAGTGTGTTCGGCAAATACAAAGTTTTTAGACCATATTTGTGTAAAACAGTTTTTAAACAAATCAAGTCTTGCTGAAAGTCTGGGTTTTCTGAACTCATAATTAGCTGTATCAACGTATGTTTGAATATTCGGGTTATAAGTACATGGACATTTAATTTTAGATAAAAGCATACTGTATTTAAGTTCAGTATTGATATCTTTAAAATCAATAGAACCTATTTCGTCAACAATATCTTTTTTAATGACAAATACGCCCGAATCTGCACTTGCTGCAAGTCCGAATAATGAACGTGCCTTTCTCATAAAATTCATGTGATATTTTTGATAAGCAGCCTTAATTTTATCAACAGGTCCGAGATTATCCGTTAAAACAAGTGTTTCTCCACTTAATGCACTGTTATTGATTAAAGCGGAATTAACGGTTGTTAAAAAGTTTGCCGGAATACTTCTGTCAGCATCTATAAAAACGTAGGAGTCAATAGTTTGATCTTTTGACAGCCTTTCAATAAGCATTGAAACAGCCTGATCTTTGCCGACAGTTCCAACTCCTGTGATATTAATCAGGTTTACAAAAGCTTCGTTAACAAACAATTGTTCGGAACCGTCTGAACAGTTATCAAGAATTACGAATACTCTGAAATTGTTTATAGGGTAATCTTGCATTTTTAATTCTTTAATAAGATTTTCAAGAGTAATTTTATTATTTCTTGCATATATTACAACAGCCAAATTGTCTTTTTCTTCGTATTGAGAATATCTTTTTTCAATCCTAAACGGTTTGTCATTAAGATTTCTTAGTGCTAATGCAAGAAAATAAAGCGAATATATTGCAACGTAAATATATAAAATGTCTAAAACTAATTCCATAATAATCCTTTCACATTAATATATTATTTAAAAGGATATTAAAAATCCATTACATGTTAATAAATGTAATTAACATGGTATAATAATTATAATAAAAAAAGAAAGGAGCTATAATGAAAAACTTATTAAATTATGTCACGCGGGGGGGGGGCGTAATCTAAGCTCTACTCACGCTTTTACTCTGGCGGAAGTTCTAGTTACATTAGGTATTATCGGCGTGGTATCTGCAATGACAGTTCCGACATTGATGCAAAATCATCAGCGTAAGACTTATGTAACTCAATTACATAAAGTTTATAATGAGCTTAACCAGTGCTTATTCAGCTATCAAAATGATAGAAATGCCGTAAATCTGACGGAGGCGGGGGTGACATCAACAGCGGCGCTTCAAAATGTTATCACCACTTACATGAAAGTAGTATCTACTTGTGATAGTGTTGCAGCTCCTTGTTTTGCTAATAATTATAAATATATAAGCGGAACAGAAGTTGGTTCGGGTGCATATACAAGTTCTGCAAAGTCATTTGTTTTAGCAAGTGGTGCTGCAATCAGACCTGTTTACAGTAAGCCTTCAACTTTTAAAATCGCGAATTTTATGGTAGACATAAACGGCCAGCAAGGTCCTAATGTGGCAGGCAGAGATTTATTCTTTTTATATTTATATTCTAACGGAGTTATAGATGATGGCACTGATACTGCAGCATATAATGCTCCCTTAACAAAAGCTCAAAGAGAGGCTATGAATTGCGAGGCAAGTTTAAGCGGCTGTTTTGGCCGCTTGCTTAATGATAATTGGGAAATGAACTATTAACCATAAAAGCTCTCTTAAAAAGAGAGCTTTTTTAATATATTTATAATTGTAATAAATTTAATAATGCCCTTATAAAAATATTTAAGTATAATGAACAATTCATAGAATAGTAAATAATAATATTAAAAAGGGGAGTAATATGCTTAAAAGAATTGTTTTATATCTGACCTTTGTTATATTGTCGTTATTGCCTGTATCAGCGCAGAATTTTGCACCTGATGAACTTATAAACATCAGTGTATATGAAAAAATAAATCCTGCGATTGTTTCAATTGATGCGAATTTAGCTGACGGGTTTTCTGCAGGCACAGGGTGCGTTGTTCGATCTGACGGCGTAATTCTGACCGGTTCACATGTTATTGAAGGTGCTAAAGATATTGATGTAACAACTTTTGACGGAAAAGTTTATAAGGCATCAATACTTGCGAAAATGGGTAAAAATAAAGATTTGGCTCTTTTAAAGATTAATTCTAAGAAGAATTTGAAAACAATATCATTTGGAGATTCTTCCGATATAAAAGTCGGTCAGAAGGTTTTGGCAATAGGTAACCCATTTGGTTTCGCCGGAACTTTAACATCCGGGATTGTATCAAGAATTGATTACACTAAAGGGAGAATTCAAACCGATGCAGCAATAAATCCGGGATGTTCAGGAGGTCCTCTTTTAAATTCTCAAGGAGAAGTTATTGGGATTTCACAGTCTATATATAATCCTGATAACAATATTTCAAATATCGGTATAGGGTTTGCTATTCCCGTAAATGATGCTAAAAAATTTATCGAGACTGCAAATTTGGGAAATACCCACTTAACCAATAAAAAGCGTTTTGCTTTAAAAGAAGAATAAGTTAAGATTTTATAACCTGATAACTCTGTTTTTCCTCTTTCATGGTATAGTAATTAATATAAAACTAAGGAGGGATTATGACAGAGTTTTATTTTATGAACGGAGAATACGTAGATGCTTCTAAAGCAATGATTCCTGTTCGTACACATGCTTTTCTTTACGGTACTGCCGTATTTGAGGGAATCAGAGCTTATTGGAATGAAGATGAAAAACAATTGTATGCTTTCAGAGTTCCTGAACATTACGAAAGACTTCAAAGAAGTGCAAAGATTATGTGCATGGAAAGTCCGTATACGGTTGAAGAATATTGTGATATTACAAAAAAATTACTTGCAAAAAATAATTACAAAGAAGATTGTTATATGCGTCCGACATTATACAAATCAGCTCAAAAAGTAGGGCCAGGTTTGTATGATAATGAAGATTCTTTCATGATTATTTCAAATAAAATGGGTGATTATATTGATACTTCAAAAGGTCTTAAGGTTTGTGTATCAAGCTGGAGAAGAAACAGTGATAATGCTATTCCTCCTCGTGCAAAAGTTGCAGGCTCTTATGCCAATGCTGCATTAATTAAAACTGATGCACATAATATGGGATTTGATGATGCAGTTGTTCTTGATGAGGAAGGACAGGTTACAGAAGGATCTGCAATGAACTTGTTCCTTGTTCAAAACGGTAAACTTGTAACAACAACAAAAACAGATAATATACTTGTCGGTGTTACTAGAAATACTATTATGGAACTTGCAAGAGATGTATTGGGTATCGAAACTGAAGAACGTGCAATAGACAGAACAGAACTTTATATTTCAGATGAAGCATTCTATTGCGGTACAGGTGCTCAGGTAAGCCCGATTGTAAGTGTTGATAACAGAAAACTTGGTGACGGTAATGTCGGCGAAATTTCTAAATCTCTACAAAAACTTTATTTTGATGTTGTTAAAGGTAAAGTTGCAAAATATAAAAAATGGTGTATGCCAATTTATTAAAATTATTATACCCCTCTCTGTTGAGAGAGGGGTATATTTTATAAGAGATAAAAATGATTGAATTTCTTGGTCTGTGTGTTCAAAATTTAATAAAAAGTATTAAGTACCTGTTTCAGGTGCGCTTTTCAAGCGTTCTTGCGCAGGCTGCAGCAATAAGTTATGATTCACTTCCTATATCTTTGATAATTGCTTTTATTGCAGCTGCTGTTATTGCGATACAGGTTTCAAAACAATTTCTTATGAGCGGGGCTGAAACCTATATTGGTGGTACTATTGCAATTGTAATGATAAGAGAAATTGCACCCGGGTTTGTTGCACTTGCAATAGGTGCGCGTGCAGGTACGGCTATATCTGCAGAGATTGCAAATATGCAGGTTACAAGTCAGGTTGATGCAATGAAAACTTTGAAAGTTGATCCTGTAGGATATTATTTTACACCAAGAATTATTGCAGGCATGTTGACTGTTCCAATGGTTGTTCTTTTGGCTGAATTTATTGGAATTGCAGGAGGAATGTTTGTTTCTCAGGCAACTATAGATTTGCATCCTGCAAGATATATGAATTCTGCATGGCTTTGGATTTCTACCAGAGATATTTATATAAGCCTCTTAAAAGCTTCGATTTTTGGCGGCTTGATTGCCCTTGTCTGTGCTACGCAGGGATATGTCACCAAAGGAGGTGCAAAAGAGGTTGGAACTTCTACAACACAGGCCGCAATCCTTTCTACCATTTATATGCTAGTTGCTGATTTTTTTATAAATCTTGTATTTTACATCATGTAATGCTATAATAAGAATGTATAAAAAATAAAAGGAGCAAAATATGGAAAATTTTAGTCATCTCGGGGGGGGGGGCATTTTAAAGCTTTTTTCTCTGGTTTTTAACTATTGCACAAACAATGAAATTTGTTATAATAGTGATATCGCACATCGCCATCATAACGAGGATTTAATTATGAAAAAAGCATTTACATTAGCAGAAGTATTGGTTACACTGGGTATTATCGGCGTGGTATCTGCCATGACGGTTCCGACGTTGATGCAAAATCATCAGCGAAAAACTTATGTGACGCAGTTGCATAAAGTATACAATGAATTTTCTCAAGCATTAGTACAGTATCAAAATGATAGGAATGCATTAAACTTATCAGAAGCCGGATTAAATTCACAGGCTCAGTTTAATTCTTTTGTATCGTCTTATTTTAAGGTCGTACAGACTTGTTCAAATTCTTTAACACCATGTTTTTTAGATGAGAATTCTTATAAAAAAATGGATGGAACAGCATTAGCATCTGCTTATACTGTCACGAATGCATATGTTTTAGCAAGCGGTGCATCTGTTCGTTTTTTGCATGCTGCATCAGGAGATAAAATTGGTCATATTATGGTAGATATAAATGGTCAAAAAGGTCCTAATATTTTGGGGCGAGATTTATTTACCATAGCTGTTTATAAGGATGGCACGCTTGATGATGAGGGTTCTTCTGCTCCGTTAACTAAAGCCGCAAGAGATACTTTATATACAAATGGATGCGCTTCAGCAACAGCATCTGCTGTTTGGGGATGTTTTGGAAAGATTTTAAATGATAACTGGGAAATGACATATTAATAAAAAAACTCCCTTTGAGGGAGTTTTAAGCTAAATATTTTTGTACTGACTCTTTTGTAAATACTTCAATACTGTCTTGAGAATGTATGAAAATCATACAGCTTATAAGAGATTTTAGTGTTTCAAAGTCGGAAAAAGACAATTTATACCTTAAATCCTCCATATTATTAGCTAGAAATTCCATAATAATTGTTTTGTCGTCAAAAACAAGATTTGCAAAATAATCGAAAGATTCTTTCGATTTAATCCCTTCAAGATAAATAATATCGGGAGATTGAAATTCTATAAAGCGTGAGGCTTTATCCATATTAAAGCCCACGTTTTCATTTAATTCGCATTGATTAACATTGTTAAGATTGTATTTTGCAATACTTTCAAGCGTCATAATATTTTTATTTTTATCGGCTGCTTCCAAAAGCAGTGAATAAATAATGTGAGTTTTTCCGCTTAGAGGCGAACCGCATACGATAATAATGCCCGGATTATTAAGTGCGGATTTTATAACATTCAAGTTATTTTCGGATTTAATAATATTATTCAAAGGCTTTGGCGGTTTATAAATTTTAAGGAAAATTCTTTCGCCCATAATTGTCGGAAACGTTGAAATGCTTGCAATAACACTCATATCATCGACTTTAAAACTCAATTTACCGAGTTGTGGAACTTCTGATACGGATGCATCAAGTTCTGCAATGGTTTTCAATTTTGCAACAAATGACGCAGTAAGAACTGACGGGATATTTCCTTTGTTAAAAATTTCACCGTTCTTTTTGAAGTTTACGCCAAAACCGTTGTCTTCGCTTTGAAATGTTACTTCATGAACTCCTTCTAAAATAGCTTGCTTTAAAATTGCCCTTATAATTTTTTGAATATGACTATCAGATAAATCTTCGCTGTGAAGTTCGTCGCGCCAATCGTATTCAACGCCGTCACGAGTAAATATTTCTCCAACGGTTACATCTGATTTGTAATATTCATCAATTTTTTTTCTAATGCTTGCTTCAGAAGATATCACAGGTTCAATTGAACATTCCGCGGTTTCTATAATTTTGTCAATCGCGAACAAGTCCAAGGGATCTGCCATTGCAACTGTTAATGTTTCTTCTATTTTGAAAAGCGGAATAATTCTGTATTTTTTAGCATCCGAGATGCTTATATACTTTAAACATTTAGTATCAAGTGTATAATCATCAAGATTAACATAAGGAATATGCAGTTTAGCTTCCAAAAATTTTAAAATCGCATCTTCCGTTATTATTCCTGAATTAATGAGTGCTTGTCCTATGTTAATATTTTGAGCGTTTGCAATTTCTTCTGCCTGTTCAATTGTCTCATAGGGAACAAGACCTGCTCTAACAAGGTCATATTTTAATTTTTCAAGGGTTTTATTAGTAACTGATGTTTCCATTTTATTTTAAATATTCTTCTACTTTTTTAACTACTTCGTCTAATTCAAATGGTTTTGTGATATATTCATCTGCACCGGTTTCTTCTCCGATTAATTTATCCTCTTCCTGCGAACGGGCTGTAACCATTAAAATCGGAATATTTTTATATTTTGCATCGTATTTTAAAAGTCTGCTGATTTTGTATCCGTTAATTTTTGGCATCATCACATCAAGAATTATTAAATCAGGTATAATTTCTTTAGCTAATTTCAGCCCATCTTCGCCGTTATATGCGCAGTAGCAGGTGAAATCAGCTGCCTCAAGCACAAATTTTAAACTTTCTACAATATCCTGCTCATCATCTACAATTAAAATCTTTTTCATACTTTCCCCTATCAAGTCTTATAAAAGTATTATAACATATCAAAAATCTTCTTCTATTTTGTTAAATTTTGTAAAATTCAACTGTATAATTGCAATAAATTTGCTTTACAAGTTTTATCGTTAAAAAAAGAAAAGGAAGGTAATTTATGTCTTTATTTAGTAAAATTTCAAATACATTGTCAAAAGAACCTGCATTTCGCTTTGGAGGGTGGCAAACAATGGGTGCTCATACGAAAGCTCTTGATACAAGAAGTACAGAGCAGCTTTTGGCAAATATTGAATATTTTGCTCAAAAAAATCCCGAAGTAGCAAAATTTAAAGAAGAATTAAAGGCAATGAATCCGAAGCATTTGGGATTAGTATCGGATATTTGTGAATTAGCTAACAAGTCTGATATGTTGTACACAGATATAAATCTAAAAGATTCAAAACAAGTAGGTAAAAATATTTTCGCAGCTTGGATGGAAAAATTACCAAAAGCGTCAAAGGAAAATCCTGCAGCATTAGAATTTGCACAAGAAGTAATTAATCAAACAGACAGTACTGCTTCTAAATATTTTCTAGCTTCAACTGATGGACTATTAGAACATCCTGAAGCCGCAGAGCATTTAAAAGCGACACAACCTCTTGTAAAAGATATTGCAGAAGCAACTTTGTCAGGCGGGTATACAATGGACTTTTCAAAAGAAAAAAATTTTATGGATGCAGTTAGTGCTTATATAAATCCGAAAGCGGATGTTGAGAAAATTAAATTGATGCCTGAAATGATTAAAGTTGCCGATTCAATCCCTGAAAGTACTAATATTTATATTGATAGTCTGCCTTTTATTCATTCAAATGTTCCAATGGGGAAAATTCGTGAAAATATGGAAGTATTCCCTAAGGTTGCAAATAATTTAGATCAGGGTAAATCAATTAATATGACAGATTTCTTAATGAAAAATGTTAATTTAGATTAGTACCCACAGGTATAACAAAACAGAATTTAGACCCTTTATGAAGCTCACTATCGCACCAGATTGCGCCGCGGTGAGCTTCTAATAATTGTTTCGCTATTGGAAGTCCAAGTCCTGTTCCGCCGGCTTTTCTTGATAGAGAGTTTTCTATCTGGGCAAATTTATCAAATGCGTGCAGCAAATCTTTTTCTTCAATACCAATTCCTTCATCTTCAACACAGACTTTTATATAATCTCCGTCTTTAAGTTTTATTGAATCTTTAAAGTATTCGTTAATCTGTATGTCTTTAGAATTTACAAGTGAGGATGATATTTTAATTGTCTTATTTTCAGGTGTAAATTTTATTGCGTTTGAAACAAGGTTTGTAAGTACCTGTTCAAGTCTTTGTGCGTCTGCATTAATATCAGGCAGGTTTTCGGCTTCTTTTGTTAAAAGATTTAACCCTTTGGATTTTGCTACCTCTGATAATGCGGATTTTACATAACCAATGACAGAATTGATATTTGTAGGTGCAAAATTGAAATCCATTTTTCCTGCTTCGATTTTAGACAGGTCTAGCAAGTCGTTTATAATCCCTGAAAGCCTTTGAACGTTTCTCATTGCCATCGACAAGAATTTGTCTGCCGCTTGTGTCATTTCTCCGCATCGTCCGCTCATTAGAATATCCAGTGAATTTTTTATGGATGTTAGCGGGGTTCTAAGTTCATGTGAAACAATAGAAATGAATTCGGATTTAAGCCTTTCAAGCTTTTCTAATTTATGATTAGTTTCGATTAATTCTTGATATAGAGTTGCACTTTTTAATGGTAAAGATACCTGCTGAGCAATTGTTTGGAAACAGGTTGCATCTTCAGGTGTAAAAGATGTTTCTTTAAATATTTCAATACATCCGAAAAAGTTATCCCCAAGGCTAATTGGCGCAAACATATTATCATATTGAAAAAGTGTAAAAGTAAACCTGCTTGCCGGATATTTAATATGTTTTATAACTTTTAAAGATTCAGCGTCTATTTTAATCGGAACATCTTTCCCTTCAAATACGGAATTGTAATTCAGTACTGTTCTGAGCTTTATGGCAGCTATCAGTTCATCAGATAATTCATACAGCGAATTTAAAATTAATACAGGTTCATTTTCTGTACATAAGGATAATGTGCAAGTTAAAGAAAAACTTAATGCTTTATCCATTCCTTCAATCATATATTGAATAAGCTTAGACTTTTCAAGAGTGCCCGCAAACTGTGAACTTGTGCTGTAAAGTGCATTTAAACGGTATAAACTGTCTGCAAGGTCTTTATTTGAGTTTGAAAGCATATCTAATGAATTTTTCATTCTGATATTTACATTAACTGTAGAAAGAATTAAATCTTCAGGCATCTCTTTGATAAAAAATGCATTGGCATATTTTATCAGTTCTTTATCAATTTTGTCAGATGAAATCATAAATATTATAATTGTGTTTTCACATAAAGATTTAATTTTTTTACTTAAGTTTTTTACATTTGGAATTTTTTCATCAATAACAATTGTATCGGGAGGGTCAACACTAATAATATCGCAAATCAGTGTTTCATCTGTCATCACAGAAAATTCATATCCGTTCTTATGAAAAATATTATTGAATCTCTCTGTATAATTCTTATTTTCTGACACCAGTAAAATCTTAATCATACATTAATTTTAGCAGGATTAAATTATATAGCAAATTGATTAATTTTTGCAAAGTTAACGTAATTAAATTATTTTTTCTTGCTGTTTTTATTATGTTTTGCTTTGCCGTTATTTCTTTTCGGCATATTCGGAGTAGAATATGACGTTTGAATTCGTTTTACGCTGTAAACATCAGGTATTGCCTGAATGCTTAAAATTACTTTTTTTAATGTATCAATGTTGTCAAGCTCTATTCCTAATTCAACAATACCGATTTTGCCGCTTTTAGATTTTACGTTTGCGTAGTTAATATTAGTATTATTATCAGATACTGCGGCTATAATATCTTTAAGTAAGCCTTGTTTTTCTGCTGTTTCAACTCTTATTGTTGTATTATATGTTTTGTTAACATTGTTGCCAGCCCATTGGATATTCATTAATCTTTCCGGCTCAATATGTTCCAGCATCTGGCAGTCCATTCGATGTACGGTGACACCTTTAGCGCGAGTTACAACACCGACAATAGGTTCTCCGGGGATTGGCGAACAGCATTTTGCGATTGAATACAATAAACCTTCAAGACCTATAATATCTTTTTCGGATTTTTTTCTGTAAGTGCCGTGGAAAGATGTTTCAGGAGCTTTGACTGGTTCAGGTTTTTTGAGTTTATTAACTATTTTATTTAAAGTTGTTTCGCCGTATCCGAGTGCCGCAAATAAGTCATCTGCAGAAAGATAATTCATTTGTTTTGCAATTTTGTTAAATTCACCCGATTTCATATAATCGTCAAATACGGCTTTTGTAAGCTCATGTTCAAGATTAGTTCTTCCGACTTCAATATGTTCTTCTCTGTTGTTTTTCTTAAACCACTGCTTAATTTTTGATGAAGCCTGTTTAGTTACGACAAAATTCAGCCAGTCAAGGCGCGGTGCAGGAGTTTTAGATGTTAAAATTTCAACAATATCGCCGTTATGCAGTTTTGTATCAAGTTGTGCAATTCTTCCGTTGATAAGTGCACCTACGGTCTTATTTCCTACTTCCGAGTGAATTCTGTATGCAAAATCAACGGGGGTAGCATTTACAGGTAAATCAAAGACATCGCCGTTAGGAGTAAATGCAAAAACCTGATCAGAGAATAAATCTAATTTTACTGAGTTAACGTAATCTTCAGCAGAAGTCATGTCCTTGTCGTATTCAACAAGTTTTCTCATCCATGAAAATTGCATATCAGTCGGGTTGTTTGCTTTTTGCGATCCTTTTTCTTTATATCTCCAGTGTGCGGCAATCCCGTATTCGGCAACCTCATGCATTTCCCATGTTCTAATCTGAACTTCAAGAGGTTTTGAGCGCGGTCCTATTACTGAGGTGTGTAAAGACTGATACATATTGCCTTTTGGCATTGCAATATAATCCTTAAATCTCCCCGGAATAGGTTTAAATTGTGAGTGTATAAGCCCCAAAACTTCATAACATTCTTTTTCCGTATCAACAATTACCCTTACGGCAGTAATATCATACAAATCGTGGAAAGCTATATTTAAGCGTTTCATTTTGCTGTAAATACTGTAATAATGTTTAGCTCTGCCTGTGATTTGAGCATTAATCCCTGCTTTTTTTACATCAGCCGTAATTTTATCAATAAGAATTTTGACGGTTTCTTCTCTGCTTGCTTTTGTTTGAGATACAAGGCGGGCAATTTCAAAGTACTTATCAGGTTCAAGATAACGAAGCGACAAATCTTCAAGTTCCGCTTTTATTTTGTAAATCCCGAGGCGGTTAGCAAGCGGAGCAAAAATATCAAGAGTTTCTCTTGCTATTTTTTGTTGTTTGGTTGTCGTCATAAAATTCAGGGTTCTCATGTTATGAAGTCTGTCTGCAAGCTTTAAAAACACTATTCTTATATCGCTCGCCATTGCGATAAAAAGACGCCTGAAATTTTCAGCCTGACGTTCTTCTTTTGATTTAAACTGTAATTTCCCGAGTTTAGTAACCCCCTGAACAAGTGTAAGAACATCTTTCCCGAAAAGTTGTTCAATTTCTTCAGGCTGAGTATCGGTATCCTCAAGGATGTCATGCAAAAAAGCAGCCTGCAATGTATGTGAATCCACTTTTAAACCGACAAGAATTTTTGCAACTTCAACAGGGTGGATTATATAAGGTTCTTCTGAAATCCTGTATTGACCTTCATGCAGACGTTTTGCAAAAAGATACGCTTTTTCAATCTGTTCAATTTCTTCAGGTTCTCTGTTTTGTGCAATTAGCTGCTGTTTTATATCTTCAAATAGTGGTTTTTCGCTCATGATATAATTATCATACAGATTTTATTTAAATTTTTCAAGTAGAATAGAATAATTTCATTCATAAGGATTATAAAAATGCTGCGAGAGACTAAAGACGGTTTAATAATAGTTTTAAGAATTTTACCTAATTCATCTAAAAATGAAATAATTTGTAATGATGAAATGATAAAAATTAAGATTACTGCTCAGCCTGTTGAGGGGAAGGCAAATAAAGCAGTTATAGAATTTTTGTCAAAACAGTTTAAAGTTCCTAAATCTTCATTTGAAATTTTAAAAGGGCAAACTTCCAAAGATAAAACTATTTTGATTAGGGTTTTTGATTTAGAAAAACAAGTCGAAATTAAAAATTATTTTAATAATCTTTAAAATAGTAGCAAAATTTATTATTCAGTTGTTTTTTTGTTTCATGAAGTATAAGGAGTAATTATAATGCAAGTTAATAACAATATTAATTCAAATTATTCAAATACGTTTACTGCCGGTATAAGTTCAAGCTTATACAAAAAAATGGTTCCGGATAATAAAATATCAGCAGATGTTTTTAAAAAAGTTGACGATATATTTGAAATCAATAATCGTTCTTTTGTGCTTTCTGATGCTATGTTTAATGCAAAAGAAAAGGTTGCTGAGTTTATTTTGACAGCTGTTGATTCTGTCAAATTTATTCCAGGGCTAGAGAATGTAAAACCAAAAATTGTAAAATCTTCAGGAAATAATTTAGCAGAAGCATTTGGAAATATTGATTTAAAAGATTTGAAAAATGCTAATAATGAATTAGCGCTTGATTATTCTAAAGCGTATAAAGATTCTGAAGGTTATAGAAAAGAAGTTTATGCAGCAAGACAAGCTGTAACAGAAAAATTAAAAGATAAATATAATAACGCAAAAGGTTTTTGGATTGATTTTTATAAAAAGCTGGATGCTCAAAAAAAATAATCTTGTAATTTTTTCTTTTTTAAGTTACCATATCTGCCATAAAGGAAATTTATGTTTAAAATTAATTCTTTAAAATTGCATCATACACATCATCATAGCGACCTTGAAAGGCTATGAATTGATGGTTTTCGCTTTTAAAGAATAAAAATAATATTCAATTCTAATAAAAATAGTCTTTCAAGGAATCCCAAAAAGCGTTTGGCAGACTGTTTTTAAGAATTGGAGATAAATGTAAGATGACAATAACAAATATAATTTCGGCTATAGGAAATAATAGCAGTGTATACCCCTTAATAGTTCGTGATTGTGGAATTGAAGTCCCTTCAAAAATTATTTTGACTTATAATCAGAACAAAAAAGAGTCAAAGGAAATTGCTTATTTAGCTGCAAGAGAACGTTTTCTTGACGAGTATGCAACTTCCGCTGTATGGCTCGGCGGTATTCCTCTTGTCGGCTGGCTGGCTGATAAATATATTAAAGCAAGAGGCTTGAATCCAAGCGTTAATTTGAAACTTTTTAAAGAAGAACAGAATGTTCAAGGGATTGAGTATAATATTAAAAAGTTTAAAGATTTAGCTCCTGATGCTGTGAAAGATTTGCTAAAAGCAAAAGAAAATAAAAAACTTTATGAAAAACTTCTTGCGGGTAAATTCCTAACCTCTACTACTATACCTATTTTATTTATGGGATTTATTCTTCCTAAATTAATTTTTGCATCTTCGGCCAAAAAAATTGAAAAACTCAGAGCAAAAGAAGAAGAAAATAAAAAATCTATGCAGCAAGTAAGCTTTTTGCAAAAAGATAAGTTTTTTAAATCAAAAGATATTAATTTTACAGGAAATTGGATTACTAAGGCTGCAAATTTTTCTGCTCAGGATAAAATGGCTGTTACTGACGGCGGGTATGCTGTTGGACGTGTTGCAACTGCAAGAAATAAAAATGAACGTTATGATTTGGCATTTAAAATGGCAGGTATGATGTTTTTAAACTTTGTTGCGCCCAAGTGGATTGAAAAAGGCTTAAATAAAATAACCGGTGTAGAACTTGATCCGATTGTATTGGCTGATAAAGATTTTGCAGAACAAATTAAAAATGGAAATCTTAAACTGCCCGTTAACGATTCTGCCGAAGAACTTTTAAAATTTGTTGATAATATAGACAATAAAGATACTATATTCATTAAATATGCTAAAAAGTTTGAAAAAGTTAAAATGCTTGATAACGGAATAAGAGATCCAAGAGAGTATGTTAATATTAAAAATCTTGCAAAATTCAGAAATGATATTGAGACATTTGCTCTTAAGGCAAAAAATGCGGATGATATGGCAGCTTTCATAAGAAAAGCTAAATTTGCAAAATCTGCAAATATATTGACAAATGTAGCTGTAAGCAGTTTCCTTCTTGCTTATGCTTTGCCCAAAGTACAATTCGCGTTTAGAAAACTTGTAACCGGCTCTGATTTGGAACCAGGTTTAGCTCCAGCAGAAAAAATTGTTGATAACAAGGCATAAAAAAAGACCTCTTAAAAAGAGGTCTTTTTTTATATTAAACCATTGCAATTTCTTTTGGTTCCATATATACAACTTCGTTGTTGTCCATAGAATGATCAACGTCTGCAAGAATTTCATTTTTAATATTAGCCAAATCCTGCTGCATTAATCTTCTAGGAGAACCATCTGCCATTGAGCCGTTTCTCAATAAATATGACGGGTGGAAGATTGTCATTGCTCTGTAGTCTTTACCGTCAACGTTAATGTTCATCCATTGACCTCTGACTTTAGAAATTGTCTGTTTTTTATCTAATTCAACGAAAGATTTTAATGCAGTAGCTCCGCATAAAACAATTGCTCTCGGATTAATAATATCAATTTGTGCGTTTAAGAATTTTCTGCATGCTGATTGTTCTTCAGATGTAGGAACTCTGTTTTCAGGAGGTCTGCATTTTACTGTGTTGATAATATACACATCTTCATCGCGAGAGATTCCTGCTTCTGCTAGGAAATCATTTAAAAGTTGTCCGGCACGACCTACAAATGGTCTTCCTGTTTCGTCTTCCATTTCTCCCGGAGCTTCTCCGATTAGTACAATTTTTGCTGTCGAAGGATTTCCGTCAGAAAAAACAACGTTTTTTCTTGTTTTTGCAAGTGCACATCCCATGCAGTTTTCACACTTTGATTTTACTATCTCCAGACAATCTTTCTTCATTTTCTACTCTCTCCTCGTTATTTTTAAATAAACCTACGTTATATTTTTTGCAATATCTCTTTAATTCTTTCATTATTATATCTGATAACATGAATACTGCTATTAAGTTTGGCACAGCCAAGAATAAAGTAAATGCATCAGATAGATTAATTATACTTTTAAAATTCATGGCAGATCCTACAACTATGAATATACAATATATAACCTGAAAAGTCCTTGTTGTCAATTTTGTATCGCCAAATAAATAATTCCAAGCCTTAATACCGTAGTATGAACCGCAAAGCATTGTAGAGAGAACAAAGCAGCTTGCCATAAATGTTAACAAAATCGGGAAGAACGGGCATACGCTTCCGAATGCTTTTGATGTTAATTCTATTCCTGCAATTCCTGTAGTGTTGAGGTATTCACCTGATACCACAATAACAAATGCCGTAGCAGAGCCTACAATTACTGTATCTACAAAAGGCTGCAGCATTGCAATAAAAGCCTGTGCTACAGGATTATTTGTTTTTACTGCAGAGAATGCTATAGGAGCAGTTCCAAGCCCTGCTTCATTCGCAAACATTGCACGTCTGAATCCCCACAACATGCACATCATCCAGCCGCCGGCTAATGCTCTTGGATGAAAAGCTTCTTTTAAAATTAATGCAAACGTATGAGGAACATGCCCTATATTATAAATGCATACGGCAAAAGCTGTCAGCACATATAAAGTACACATAACGGGGGTTACTTTTGATGTGAATTTGCCGATAGCTTTGATACCGCCGATAATTGTAAAGTATGTAATAACAGCTACAATTAGACCTAACAGCCAGCTTTGATTTGCAAAGAAGCTGTTGTCGCCTCCTGTAACTTCTGTTATCTGTGTTGTCATGGCATTTATTTGGAATAAATTCCATCCGCCTATCATGGCAAAAATACAGCATACAGCATAAATTTTTGATAAATGAGGAGCAAATTTCCCTATATATTTGTTGTTTTTTAACGCTCCTTCTATATAATACATAGGCCCGCCGGCTATTGTTCCGTCGGGATTAATTTTTCTGAATTTAAGTCCCAAAAGAACTTCTGCAAATTTTAATGCCATTGAAAAGAAGCCTGCTAATATCATCCAAAAAATTACTCCCGGTCCGCCAATTGATACAGCAGCAGCCGAGCCTGCTACATTTCCAATTCCTGCTGATGCCGAAATTGTTGCTGTTAAAGCCTGAAAAGAAGAAACTTCTCCCCTTTTCTTTTTAACTCTGATATCTTTGTGCTCGTAATTTTTTGTAATCAGTTTTATTGCATGTTTAAATCCCCAAACGCCAATAAATCTTGTTCTAATTGTAAAATAAAATGCAGCAATCATTAACAGGGCAACAAGAAATTCAATCTTCACACCATGAATGGTTACTGAACTGAATATTATCCCTGAAATTTTATCGGCTATAGGTGATAAAAATGTATCTATTACTGTGTCTAAATTCATTAATTTAATTATATAACAAACAAAAAGTTATTTAAACAACAGTTGCATTTATACTTTTTTCAGCCGCATAATTAACAAGCGCTTTAAAAACAAACGGATGTAGTTTGCCGTCTTTGACGTCTTGATAAATTATCGTTAAAGCTTCTTTGGGTTTCATTGATTTTTTATAAGTACGTGTTTCTGTCAGGGCTGAATATTTGTCTGCGATTGAAACAATTTGTAAATTTAGGTCAGCATTAAAATCATTTCCAACCCATGGGTAGCCAGTTCTTTTTGCATTTTGGTGATGATTTCTAATTAGTTTAAGAGTTTTGTCATCAAGATCGGTTGTTTTTAACAGCTCGTAACTTAGTTCTGAGTGTGTATGCATTATTTTTGTTTCGTCAGGATTTAATTTTGCAGGTTTGTCCAGAATTTCTTTTGGAATAAGTATTTTGCCAATGTCATGCAAATAAGCAGCTTTTTCTACCGCGTTTTCGTCAACTCTGCTTTTTAGAGAAAACGGCAAGTTTTTTGTTATTCCTTTTGCAATATTTTGAACATCTTTTAGGTGATTATTTTTTAACTGATTCCATCCTGCAATATTTAGTTCTAAATTTGGGTTATAGTCTTTTACTATTTTTTTTATTTTGGGATTGGCGATAATCATTTTTTTTATAGCATTTTCAGATGTGTAGCGTTCTATTGAATTATTTTCAAATTTGTCCGCATTAAGTTGATTGCCAAAACCGGTATTATAGTTGTTTCGGTTTACATATATATTCGGTTGAATTGCGCCCACACTAAGCGCTCTTGGTATTTCCAATCCCATTAATAATTCTACACTATAATTACACTACTACATATTTATAAAGTATTTTTATTGCCGTGAATTGCTTTAATTTATCACCCATGTGTACAATTTTTAACAAAATTTAGTTAAAGATTATTTTGTGCGTGATAGAATGAGAATATGAAAGATATAAAAAATGTTTTAATATGTGGTCTCGGTGCGATAGGCAGTATTTATGCGGATAAGATACAGGCTTTTGAGCCTGACAGTTTAAGGGTTCTTGTAGATGAAGAGAGGCTTAAAAGATATTCGCAAAGTCCTGTACTTTTCAACGGTAAAGAACTTAATTTGAATTATGTTTTGCCTAAGGATAATAATTTTAAAGCTGATTTAGTAATTATTGCTACTAAATATGACGGTTTGAGCGAAGTCATTGAAAATATGGAAAATTTTGTCGGAGAAGATACTGTGATACTTGCTTTGCTTAACGGTGTTACCAGCGAAAAAATAATTGCCGGAAAATATGGAAGGGATAAACTTCTTTATTCTTATTTTATCGGTCATAGTGCTGTGCGTACAGGCAGGTCAGTTACGCATGATGGTGTTAATACGGTCGTTTACGGCTCGGAAAATTCTGCTGATTATGAAAATGTTCAGCGAGTTAAGAAATACTTTGAACGTGTAGGAATAAATTATAAAATTCCCGAAGATATTATTCATTCTCTTTGGTTGAAATATATGCTTAATGTTTCGGCAAACCAAACGACGGCAATTTTAGGGTTAACTTTTGGCGAAATGCTTGCAAATGAAAAGTGTATGGATTTTGCAGTTAATATTATGAAGGAAGTTCAAGCAATTGCAAAGGCAGAGGGTGTCAAAAATACAGATGTAATGATTAATGAAACAATAGAACATTTGCATACGATGATTCCTGAAGGAAAAACCTCAATGCTTCAGGATGTAGAAGCCGGCAGAAAAACAGAAGTTGATATGTTTGCAGGTACTGTAATTCGTTTGGGACAAAAACATGGTATTCAAACTCCTTATAACAAAATAATAAAAGAGATGATGGAAATTATACATAAAAATCAGGACTTAAAAGCTTCTAAAGTATTGTCTGCAGTTTAAAAATTGTCCTTTTGTATTTTATTATTGTAGTCAATTGTCTGCTGACGCATTTGCTCAATTTCATTCACGGTTTGATCGACTTGTTCCTGAACGCTTTGCGTTCTTTCAGATGTTTCGTTTATTTTAAGCGATGATATTCCTTTAAAAGTATTAACTCCAATAAAAAATACAATAGCGGTAATTACAAGTCCAACCAATAAATCAATTGCTCCGAAACCGAGCTTGTTTTTATTAATAAAAAATTTAATAGCTTCTTCAGTTGTTTTTGGTGTTTTAAGAATTTCTTCTTCAAGCGAATGAGGTCTTTGCTGTTTTACAAAAAACTTATTGTAAAGGGTTAAGCCTGCAAAAATTATTATTGATGATAGCGCAACTCCACCCATTGCAAGTCCGAATTTAATAATGGCATTATGCATAACAGCAGAGCGGGTTTGTTCGCACAATCCCGCATTTGCCGTTAAAAATATCAATGTTAGAAATGTATTAAAGATTTTATTCTTCAATTTTTTCCTCTGTTGTTTCTTTTGCCTTTTTTGTGCGCGGTTTTCTTGTTTTTGATGTCCCGCGGTTAGGTCTTCTTGTCTTTTTAGGTTTTTCTTCTGTCTGCTCAGATTGTTGAGTTTCTTCAGTTGCTGCAGAATCTTGTATAGTTTCGGCAGCAGGTTCTTTTACCTCAACTTCTATTACAGGTTTAATTTCTTCATTAGGTTTTAGAACAGTTTCTGCTGTTTCGATTGTTTCAGTTATTTGTTCTGTGTTTTCTTGAGTTTCCTGCTTTTTCTCAAATTTGCTTTTTCTGTTTCCGCGTTTTTTCTTGTTATCGCGTTTTTCGGTTTCCTGAACAGCAACTGTTGAAGGATTTTCAACATCTATTTCTATCTGCTGCTGTACTTCCTGCTGTTCAATAACCGGTGTTTCCTGTTGAGATGCAGGCTGATTTTGATTTTTGTTGTTATTTTTATTCTTTTTGAAATTATTTACCGGTAACTTCATTTTTGCTGCTTTTGCTCTGTATTCTCCTTCCGCAGTAGGGGTTGCGAAGTTAAATTCGTTCATGAAGTAGCCTGTTCCCTGACAGTGAGGGCATTTTCTTGTAAATATTTCTGAAAGAGACTGCCCTTGTCTGTGTCTTGTAAGTTCTACAAGTCCAAGATCTGATATTTGACCGACTTGTGGTTTTGCTTTATCAGGTTCAAGTGCAATTTCAAGTTCTTCAAGCATTGCAAGTTTATCTGCGCGCGACATCATATCAATAAAGTCTACGATAATCATACCGCCGATATTTCTCAACCTTAATTGTCTTGCAATTTCATGAACTGCTTCGATATTTGTTTTCAGAATTGTTTCATCTTGCGTTGAGGAACTTGTAAATTTACCGCTGTTAACGTCAATTACTGTAAGAGCTTCTGTCTGCTGGATAAATAAGTATCCTCCTGAAGGCATATTAACTTTAACATTTAAAGCTGCTTTAATTTCTTTATGGATATCTGTTGCGATTAAAAGCGGTTCTGTTCCTTTGTATAAAGTTACCTGAACATTTTTATTCATATGCCAGTTCTGCAAAATATTTTGGACTCTCTGCATTGCAAAAGCAGTATCAACAACTATTTCTTTAACATCTTCCGTGCAGGCTTCTCTTATTGTTCTATAGAGCAAGTCCTGATCTCTGTACAAAAGATTTGGAGGAGTCATTGTTTCTGCTGCTGTAATAATGTTATTCCATTTTTCAAGAAGTATTTCTAAGTCTTCCTGAATATCAGCTTCTGACTGACCTTCTGCTTCTGTTCGTATAATAACGCCTACACCTACAGGTTTAATAAGGCTTACAACTGATTTTAATCTTGCTCTTTCTTTTGAGTTTTCGATTTTTTTACTGATGCTGATGCCAGGTTCATTTGGCATTAAGACCAAAAATCTTCCCGGTAAGCTGATTTCAGTTGTAACTCTGGGTCCTTTATGTCCTGTCGGTTCTTTTACTACCTGAACAATAAGTTTTTGTTTCGGAGAAAGCTTGTCTTTTAATGCGCCTTTACCCATAACGTCTTGAGCGTGTAAAAATCCCATTTTATCCACGCCGACATTTACGAATGCTGCTTCAATACTCGGCAGAATGTTATCAACTGTTGCAAGATAAACATCGCCTAAAATTACATCTCCTCTTGAAATAAAAAAGTCGGTAACTTTACCGTTTTCCATAACTGCAGCAATATTATCACGTTCCGCAATAATTATCTTTTTTTCAACGTTACCGTTTTGCTGCCCGTTTCTGTTGTGTCTGTCATTTGTCATAAATAAAAATCCTTTATAATTCTTGTAAATCTTTATCAAAGAACCGTGTACGCTTTATATCAAAGGTTACATCGGGTGCAATTAAATCCATCAGAACATCTGCTCTCAATGCCGGAATGCCGTTTTCTACCGTTCCGTCTTCTTTATTAATTGCTGATTGACCGGTTTTAAGTACTATGAACAGACTTTCACGGTCAAATCTGTAAGATTTTATTGACTGTTTAACGTCTGTTTTTTTGATTAAACCTTTTTTGTTTTTCTTCTCAATAAAAATTTCTTTGGAAGATAAAACTTTGTCTGTATTATATCTTAAATTTTCAAAATCGTAAAGTGATTTATTAAAAATATCAATTTTATATTCAGCCCATTGTGCTGTCATATCAATTGCAGGGGCATTTTTTTCTGTTTTTACAATACTTATAATTTTTGATTGTTCGGGTAAAACAGCCTCTAACTTTAGTTTGAGTTCTTGTTCTGTTAAATTATTAAAAAGTTCTATATCAACGAGTTCACATTCGCTTTCTGCAAATAAAGGAAGTGCGATTCCCATTGAAACTTTCATAGAAGGGTTGTAACCAAGCGAATACACAACTTCTAAATCAGTTCTTGCAAGTGCCTTAAAGAAAGTATTCTGCCAGTCAAGGTGAGAGAAATATTTTAAAATACCTGTTTTGGTAAGTTTAATTCTGTATTTGTAAATATCTCTGTCGTACCCCTGACAGGTTTTTGGATCTTTAATTTCTATTTTTAGATTTTGAGCTTTTTCGCTTGCTCTAAAAGGTTTTGCAAGAACTTTATGAGTTTTTAGATTTTTGCAAACTCCGCAATTTACACATCCTGTTTCACAAGTAGGTTGAAATCCTGCCACCGCTTCGCGATTCCCCTCCCTTTGACAAGGGAGGCTTTCTGCTTTGTTGTATTCTTGGATAAACCAATCTTTATCAACTCCTATATTTATAAAATCCCAAGGTAAAACTTCTTCTGTTGAATATTGTTTTTGTGCCAGTTCTGCAAGATTAATCCCTAATTCTTCTGCTGTTTTATGCCAGATATCTTTGTTAAAATATTCACCCCATGCATCCAAATAGCACCCTTTTTTATAAAGAGTTTCAATATATTTGCAAAGACTTATATCGCCTCGGGTTAAAACTGCTTCAATCTGTGATACGGTATCTTCGTGATAGTTAATTTTTAAGCCTTTAATATGTTTTGTTTTTTCTTTCAAATATTTGATGTGTTCAGCTACTTTATCTAAATTCATTTGCCCGTACCATTGGAAAGGTGTAAAAGGTTTTGGAACAAAGATAGATAAAGTGCAGGTTATGTCAAGTCCATGGTTTAACCCTTTTTCACGTTTAATTTGTTTGCAGCGGTATTTGATTTTTCCTAGCAATTCTGCCATTTCGTCCATATCTTGTAACGTTTCTGTAGGAAGACCGCATATAAAGTAAAATTTAATTTTTGACCAGCCGTTTTCATACAATGTAAGCACAGCATTTAAGATTTGTTCTTCTGAAATATTTTTTTTGATTTTGTCGCGTAATCTTTGGCTTCCGGCTTCGGGTGCAAGCGTCATTGTAGATTTTCTTACGCTTTGAACCAGGTTCGCAAGTTCAAGATTAAACCCGTCAATACGCTGGCTCGGCAGCGATACTGAAATTTTCTTTTCATTAAAATCGACAGCTAATTCTTTTATTACTTCGTTAATGTTTTTGTAATCGTTGGATGAAAGCGATAGCAGGGAATATTCGTCATATCCCGTATTTTTAACAAGTTCCTTTGCTATTTTAATTATATCTTCTGCCGAGCGTTCTCTTATCGGTAATGTTACGTGTCCGGGTTGACAGAAACGGCACATTCTGCCGCAGCCGCGTCTTATTTCAACGACAGCTCTGTCTTGTACAGATGTTGAAAATGGGATTGGATAAGACTTTAATGCCGTATCGTATTCTAATTGTGCAATTCTTTTGGTGACTGTTCCGCCTGTTAAAGCTGACCAGCGACCTGAATTTTCACCTTCACAAAGAGCTTTTATTCTTTCTTGTCTTGGCATTCCCTTTGTTTTTTCCAAGATTTGGCAAACTTCAATGATACTATCTTCTCCGTCACCAATCATAAATACATCAATGAATTCTGCAACAGGCAAAGGGTTAAAAGCACATGGGCCGCCTGCAATTATAATCGGGTCATCATCGTTTCTTTTGTCATTACGATACGGTATTTGAGCCATTTCAAGCATTTTTAAAACTGTTGGAAATGCCATTTCATACTGAAGGGAAAACCCTACCGCATCAAAATCTTTAATATATTTTTTGCTTTCAAGTGCATATAATATTTCTGGCTGGAAATCCGCTTCCGGTGCATAAACTCTGTCAGCCATATAATCGGGTTGTTTATTAACAAGATCATATAAAACCCTTACTCCCAAATTGCTTATGCCTATTTCGTATTTGTCAGGGAATGCAAAAGCAAATCTTACTTTAGATTTATCAAAATCTTTATTATAAGACAGAAATTCTCCGCCTACGTATTGATATGGTTTATTGCATTTATATAAGGCTTCGTGGTTTTCTCTAAAAAAACAATTCATAATATTATGCTAAATCCTCAGGAAAATATTTATCTATTTCTATAATAGTACCGTCAAGAGTGTTTTCATCAAAAGATTTCATAAACTTGAAAAGATCGCTGTTAGGAACATCATAATTGTATAGAACTGTTTCTCCTTTGTATTCCCGCATAACTCTGACTATGTAATGGCATTTCTCTGCGTATTGTTTCAGGTGTTCGGCAATAAATTTGTTCCCGTTATGGTCTTTATCTATTCTTACATAATTAAACCCTGCATAAAATTTTACTTTTTCTTTGCTTTCTGCAGGTTTTGAAAATATGTCTATAACTTTTTTGTTAATTTCATCACTCATATTTCTATTTAACTATATTAATGGCGGGCATGTCTAAAATGTTAACAATTTGTGATATAATAGTTAAAGAATTAAGGAGATATATTGTGTTTATTAAAAAGAATAAAATGACAGGAAGATTAATTGTTAATTTATTTGGTTTGCGTCTGAAGTTTCGTCTGCCTGTGAAAAATAAACACGCCGATGAAAGATTGGCTAATTTATTATACGAACTTGCAGATCCGAGAACTGTTGCAAAAGTAAAACTTCCTAAAGTTTTGAACCTTTATGATACTTTATATGCTCTTGTTGATTCAAATAAATCTCTTGCGCGTTTCGGAGACGGCGAATTTAAAATCATGATGGGTGAAAGTATTAATTTTCAAAAGTATGATAAAAAGCTTGCTGAACGTCTGGGAGAAGTTCTATCAAATAATACGGAAAATCTTATGGTTGGAATTCCTGACGTATTCGGGTATTGTCCCAGTGAATATTTTAGACGTGTTCTAATTTCAAGCAGAGAGCATCTTTATAAATATATGAATTTTGAAAGAACCTATTGCGATGCTTTTTTGACACGCCAGTCTAAATTTGAAAGTGAATCTAAGGGAAACGATTATTACAGAAATTTGAAAAAACTTTGGGAAAATAAAGATATTGTTATTGTAGAAGGCGAAGGCAGCAGGCTTGGTATAGGTAATGATTTGTTTTCAAACGCAAAATCTATCCGTAGAATTCTTTGTCCTATAAAAGATGCTTTCTCAAAATATGATGAAATTTTAGCTTCCTGTAAAAAATCCGATGGAGAGTTGTTTATTGTTGCATTAGGGCCTACAGCTACAATTTTGGCTTATGATTTGTGCAAAGCCGGCTATAGGGCTTTAGATGTCGGGCATGTCGATACAATGTATGAATGGTTTTTGAGAAAAGCTACAAAAAGTGTTCATATTGAAGGTAAAATTGTTTTTAACGAGGAGCGTAATAAAAAATGCTTAAAACCTTGTAAAGACAAGAAATATTATGAACAGATTATAACAACCGTGGAATAATTCGTGAACGAGAAATACTACCCATACGGGTAATATCAATATGATTGATTTTCTTATATATTAGTTAAAATTACTATCGATCATAAGGAATTCTCATGAAGTTATTAAAGTATTTGATATTATGTTTAGTTATTACTGCTTTTTGTTTTGGTCTTTTATACAGGGTAAAAAATAATAACAAGAATATTAAAAAAGTTGAGAATATTGTGTCAAATGAATTTGACAGCAGTTTTTGTTTTGAGGCGGAATATAAATCTGGTTTCAAATCTGATAAAGAAAAAGAGTTAAAGCTTCTTATTCTAGGGAATTCTATTTCAAGCGGAGTTATTGTAAAAAATATTAAAGATGATTATGTAAATGTATTAATCAGAAAAATATCCGCAAAACAAAATAACCGCTTGGTCAGGGCAAAAGTTTACAATCTTGCAAATTTTGAAAGACATTATGAACATTATGATTATGATGTCTTAAAACCGTTAGCAGAATATAATCCTGATATTATAATATTTCAGCTTGGTGAGAATTATATGAATGAAAATGATGATTTGTATTTTCAACGTTTTGTAAAACTCATCAATTATTTTGGAAATGATAATCTTAAAATAGTTACTTCTCCTTATTGGGGACAGAAAAGGAAGAATAAATTAAACGAAAGAGCTGCTTTAGATACAAATTCTTTCTATGTTGATTTATCAAATTTATTTGCCTATGACAGCAAAACGAGAGCTGATTATAAGAAAAAGTTTGATAATGCCGCATTGGGACAACATCCCGGAGATTATGGCATGCGTAGAATTGCAGAAGAAATATTTGTTCTAATAAACGCCTGTATACATAAAAAACTTATTTAAGCTTTTTAGCGTAATCTTTATATTCTTTTATGAAGTCAATAATTTCAAGAGAAAGTTCTTTTCTTATATCAATAGGAGCATTTTTTAAATATTCCATGGCATGAGATACTTTAATATTTTTATCATACCATCTGCGCATAATATAATTATATTGATCGTCAAGTGACATTTCAATATTAAAATCAATATCTTTGAGTCTGTCTATTATAAAGTCAGCACAACGCACCTGAATATATTCTTCTGCTTTTTCAAGTTCGGCAACAGCTCTGCTTACTGTCGGATCAATATCATACCAACGTTTCTTCATATATTCATAATACCGATTTTTTATTTTTCTGTCAAGCATTTAAGCTACAGCAGAATTGATTAATGCAAGAACAGATAAAGAAACTTCTTTTTGAATGTTTTTAGTTGTTTCTTTTAAGTACGCAAAAGCAGTCGATACAGTTTCGTTTTTGTCATACCACCTGCTGAATTTATTAGACAAATTTGTTTTAGTAATATTTTTAATATATTCAAAATCTTTGTCTTTTTCCTGTACCAGTTTAATTATATACTCTGCATATTCTACCTGTGCGTTTGGTGTTGCACATTCAATCATACTAATTGCCATGCAAACGTCAGGCTCCAAATCATACCAGCGCATTCAGCTTCCTCCCAAATAAATCTCTATATGCACAATTTTATTATGCCCATATTTTAATAAAATAAAACATAATGTCAAAAATTTTTAATCATTTTTGTATTTGTTAACTAATTGTTATATAATTATGATATGAAAAGATTTATAGCTTTATTAATTTTATTTTCTTTTGTGCTTGGAAACACTTCTGTTTATTCAGAAGTTCTTGAAGGGCATGCCGAAAAAACGGATGTCTATGAAAAGCAGCTTCAGCAGGAATTATTCACAGGTCAAGTTGAGCATCTTGAAAGAAAAGATGTGATAAATATGACGGTTTCTCAGGTTTTAGACAGTAATATTAATATAGAAGGCGATGAATTTTTTGCGGAAGTTACTGACGAGGTAAAAGGTGATAAGGGGGTAATTATTCCTAAAGGGACTATTGCTCATGGAAAAATTACGCAGACAGGTGATCCTAAGAGATTGGGGCGTCAGGGATGGATAGCGCTTGATTTTGATTACTTGATAACTCCTGACGGTCGCGAAATTCCGATAGAAGGTAAAATGTCAACAAAACTTCATCCTGTTGCTGAAGCTTCAAAAATTGTTGTTCAAGATGTAGGCTATACTGTTGCCGGTGGAGCTGTTGGGGGATTTCTTGCATTAAACTGGCTCGGTCTTGAGGCAGCAATTGCTTCTCAAGGTTATACAATTGCAGGCGGTGCAGCTGTCGGTGGCGCAATAGGTCTTGGTATGGCTTTAATAAGGAAAGGACATGATGTTTTAATAGCCCCGGGAGATGAAATCAGAGTAAAAATAAATACAACAGTTCCTCTTCCCGTATACAAAGAAACGGCTCTTATGCAGCATGAAATGTTTTATCCGGGGTTGGATATTCATATAAGTGATATAAAGCATGAAGCAGATCCGTTTGGAGATGTTAATACAATTACTCTGACTGTAATGATTTCAAATATGTCTGACAAAACTTTTTCGGGCTTAGATATGGCTCTTGTAAATGATTATAATTCAGTATTCAGACCTTCAATTTTTGGTGATACAAAAATTATGTTTAAGCAGATTAGACCGGGTGACAAGTTTGCAGGACGTATATCATTTTCTGTCGATAACGTTAACAGAAGTTTTTGGTTAACCTTCTATGACAGGAGAAAAGGTACTGCCTTAACTAAAATCTCGCTAGATAATGCTTATAGAAATGTTTCTGACAGAACAAAGAAGAAAAATTTAAGATTAAGAAAAAGAAAAACTAACTTCAAAAAAGAAGAAGATCTCCTTAATGTGCAGTAATTGTAACGTTTTTTATATTATGCGTTGAAATATAAAAAGATTATGTTACAATGTTAGTAATTAGTAATGACAGAAAGAAAGTAGAGGAATGTATGGTGTGCGGTAAATTGGAAATTGATATTTTGAATTCGTTTTGGAGTTTGACTGCCGAAAATGAAGACAGAGATATTTCTATTCAGGATATTGTTGATGATTTATCTGCAAACGGTGTTGAAAGAGCTTACACTACCATAAAAACTGTTATGGACAGGCTTACTGTTAAATCTATTCTTGTGCGTTATAAAGTCGGTAAAAAATTCTATTATAAGGCTACAATGAATAAGAGTGAAATGGCGATGGATGCTGTTAAAAATCTTGCAGACCAATTTTTTGACGGTAATTTTGTTGAATTGGTTAAATTTGTTGAAAATAATACTCAAGATGTTTTAGTGTAATATGAATGATAGAGTATTTGTTGCCGGATTAATTCGGCAGGTATTAATTTCTCGTATGTGTGTAAGAGAAGCAATTTTAAATTTTCCGCGTGATACAAAAGATAAAAGTATTCACGCAGCTTACCATGCACTTGTGCATTTTGAAGCGGACGAAGATTTGAGAAGGCGTGATGATTTGTATAGGGAAGAACAGGATGATTACCTTGAATTTATTTCTCAAGTTCTTGAACGCGGTGAGGATTTGCCCGAAAACATAATTAACAATTATGAAAAATACTATGCTTGTGCTAATATACAGCATGAAGAAAATACAAAAGGTTTTTTTAAAGGTTTTTTTAGATTTTTGAATATAAAATCTAACGTTAAGAGTTAAAAAGGAGAAAGAATGAAAAAATTATTAACATTACTTGCTGTTCTTATGCTCGCAGGTGGAACTGTTATTGCAAAACCTGAGCAGACTTTGGATGTTTTGCCCTTGATGTCATCTCAATCGGCGCAGGCAAACAGACTTTGGGTTGGAACTTTTCAGCTGGTTTGGAATGACTTAATGGACGGAATTGTTAAAGGGCCTGTTAAATTTGAAGATTACAAATCCCCGTTAGCTAAACAATTGAACAAACAAAAATTTACTGCTGAACAGCTCTCAGATGATTCTTATTATAAAACTTACGGGGAAACATCTCCTGAACTGAAAGCGCAAATTGAAACAGCGATTAAAGAAAAATTCAATGAAACAAGTGATGTGCTTGATTCAATTGATTGGACTCCGGGAGCAGGAAAATATCTTGTTTATGCAATGTTAAAGAAAGATTTTAAATTTTTGACAGCTTTTGACAAACTTAAACCTGCAAAATTCGCTCATTCATTTAAAAAAGTTGATTACTTCGGTATAGACAAAAATAGTGATACAGTACTTGACCGTACGGTAAATGTTTTATTCTATAATTCTTCAAAAGATTTTGCTGTAGCTGTAAATACTCAGGGTAATGATATCCTTTACCTTTACAGAACAAATGATAACAAAACTTTTGATAAATTATATTCCGATATGTTTATGAAAAAAGTAAATTATGAAGGTTCTTCTGAATTTTTGGTAAAAGATGAATTTAAAGTTCCGAATATAAGCTTGTTCAGAGAAAAATCATTTGCGGAACTATGCAACCATAAGATTAAAGGAACTGACATTATGATTGGTCAAGCTTTGGAAACAGTTGACTTCAAAATGGATAATGAAGGTGTGAAATTGAAATCTGAAGCGGCAATTGCAACAAAAATGTCAATGCCTTTTATTCAAGAAAATATGAAACCGAGAAAATTCTATTTTGATGATACATTCGTGTTGTTCTTGCAGGAAGCAGATAAAAATAAACCATATTTTGCATTACGCGTAGACGATGTATCACTAATAAATAAAACAGGAAGAAAATAATTAAAAGGAAAAAGGAGGTTTAAATAACCTCCTTTTTAATATTCAAGACATTCTGTTTTAAGTTTAATTCTGTCATCTTCAAGCTTGTCACATTCATTTTTCAAATATTTTGTAATTATATACAGATATTTACCTGTTTCATCAATACATTGTGCATTGCACAGAATATCCAGTAAATCCGCAGTTTCAAGTATTTGCATCACGTGTTCTTCGATATTTTCAAACAATTGATTAATCTCTTTTCTATCCATACATTCTCCTATTGTTTTTCAGTATGTTGTATTTGATAATCAATAATATTATATTAATTATCAATAATATAACACATGGTATATTAATTGTCAATTCTATATAATAACTATATGAATAATGATCTAGAAATTTTGGGTGATAATATCAGAATAGAACGGGCAAAGCGGAAACTTACGCAGGAGCAGCTTGCAGAAATGTGCGGCTCTATGAGTGGGCAACACCTCGGTAAGATTGAGAAAGGCGAAATTGATATCCGTACAACCACTCTGTTTGCTATTCTCAGGGCGTTGGATTGCGATTTAAAAGACCTTATTGACCTCCGTGGAGAGAAAAATGGCAAAAGTTAAATCAAAATGGATATGTCAGGAATGCGGTTATGAAACTGCGGGATATCTTGGGAAATGTCCTGAGTGCGGAGCATGGGGCAGCCTTGTTGAAGAAGTGCAGTTTGCCGTGAAACCCCAGCAGAATTCAGTTCATGACGAGTTCATAAATCCCGAAAAACCTGAGCGTTTAAAGGATATTCATATAGGAGAGGAAGTCAGAGTTTCTACAAATATTTCGGAATTTGACAGAATACTCGGCGGCGGCTTAGTTCAGGGTTCTCTTGTTTTGATTGCCGGTGATCCCGGAATAGGCAAATCTACAATACTTTTGCAAACAAGCGGTGAATTGTGTAAGAATGATAAAAAAGTTCTATATGTTTCTGCTGAAGAAAGCGCAAGCCAATTGAAACTAAGAGCTCAGAGACTTTCAATAAATTCTGATAATTTATATGTTTATCCGCAGACATCTATGGAGAGTATAAAATCTCAAATTGAAGAACTTACGCCTGATGTTGTTGTAATAGACAGTATTCAGGCTATTTATTCCCAAAATATTGCAAGCTCTGCAGGAAGTGTTTCTCAAATACGTGAATGCACAAACCTTTTAATGCATATTGCAAAGTCAAAAAACATAACAATTATTGTAATAGGGCATGTTACAAAAGAAGGAAATATTGCAGGGCCTAAAGTTCTTGAACACATGGTTGATACCGTAATTTATTTTGAAGGTGATAAGTATAAATCCTACAGAATGCTTCGTTCTATGAAAAACCGTTTTGGAAATACATCTGAAGTCGGGATTTTTGAAATGCATTCAGATGGCTTGAAAGAAGTCAAAAATCCAAATGAACTTTTTCTTAATGAGCGTTCTCAAATTTCTGCACCCGGAAGCGCAATTATTGTTACCAATGAAGGTACACGCCCGCTTTTGGTTGAAGTTCAGGCACTTGTCGGGACAACTCCTTATCCGACACCACGCCGTGTTACAAACGGAGTCGATACCAGCAGAGTTTTACAAATTCTGGCAGTTCTTGAAAAAAGAGTTGGGTTAAATCTTTCAAAACAGGATGTTTATGTTAACGTAATGGGCGGTATTGATGTATATGAACCGTCTGCTGACTTAGGGATTGCTTTGGCAGTTGCAACATGTGCTCGTGATGTTGTTGTTGATTCTCAAACGGTAATTATAGGTGAAATAGGATTGTCAGGAGAAATTCACCCTGTTAATAATATCGAAAAGCGTCTTAATGAAGCTGTTATGTCTGGTTTCAAAAAGGCAATAATCCCTTACGCTAATAAAGTAGAAGATAAAAGGATTGACATCGTTCCCGTAAAACGTCTTATGGATGCGATAAGCGCCTGTGTGTCGCCAGCTTAATCTATTTATCTGTTGCAACTCCGGCTGCATCTTTTACAATAAAAGGTCTTACAAATGCCCAAGTCCCGTATAACGAGGTTAATAAACCCGCTGTCATTAAAGATTTGTTGATTTTAGGATGCTTATTGAATAATCCGCCGAGTGTTACTAAAGTTGTTCCTGCCATAATACCTAAGTATCCTTTGAAAATTGTACGTGGAACAACAATAGTATCCGTCATATCCGCTGAATTTCTTGTTTTAGAGTGGAATTTTTCCAGCAGGGTTTCCCTTTTGTTATGTCCTGCAGAGTTTTTAAAAACAGGGAATTTATTATTATTTACACATATCTTACTCACTAACATAATTAAATAATAGCGTGATGGGAAAATATTTGCAATAATAAATTAACTATTTCTTAATATTTTAAACAAGTAAATATACTTGATTAGTTTTTTTTTTAATGGTATAAATCTCATGTGAGAGTTTTACAAAAGAAAGGAAAAACTTATGGTAAACGTAGCAATTAACGGTTTTGGTAGAATCGGCCGTAATACATTAAGAGCCGCTATCAGAGAAGGTATTTTTGAAAAAATTAATTATGTAGCAATCAATGACCCTGGTTTGAAACCTGAAGATGCTGCTAGAATTTTCAAATATGACTCAGTTATGGGTAAATTTGACGGTACTGTTGAAGCTTATGAAGAAGGTATTATCGTTAACGGTAAAAAAATTAAATTCTTCGCTGAAAAAGATCCTGCTCAATTACCTTGGAAAGATTTAGGTGTTGAAGTTGTTGTTGAATCAACAGGTTTCTTCACTGATGCAGAAAAAGCTAAAGCTCACATCGCTGCAGGTGCTAAAAAAGTTATTATCTCAGCTCCTGCTACTAACGAAGATAAAACTATCGTTTTAGGTGTTAACGACAAAGAATACGATCCTGCAAAACATAATGTTATTTCAATGGCATCTTGTACAACAAACTGCTTAGCTCCTGTAGCTAAAGTTATCGATGAAAAATTCGGTATCGTTAAAGGTTTGATGACTACTGTTCACTCTTATACAGGTGACCAAAGAATTTTAGACGCAGGTCACAAAGATCCTCGTCGTGCTAGAGCTGGTGCTTTAAACATTGTTCCTACAAAAACTGGTGCTGCTAAAGCTGTTGCTCTTGTATTACCTCAATTAAAAGGTAAATTGGACGGTTTCGCTATGAGAGTTCCTACTCCTGACGTATCATTAGTTGACGTTGTATTTGAACTTTCTAAAGACGTTACTGTTGAAGAAGTTAATGCAGCATTAAAAGAAGGTGCTGACGGACATGTACTTTGCTACACTGAAGAACCGTTAGTTTCTTCTGACTATGTTGGAACTTCTCAATCATCTACAGTTGACGCTTTATTAACTCGTGTAATGGGCGGAAACCAAGTTAAAATCATTTCTTGGTATGACAATGAAATGGGTTATTCAACTCGTTTAGCTGAAACTACTTTGATGGTTGCTGAAAAATTATAATTTTAACAATTATATTGAAAAACAAGTCCGAGTAATCGGACTTGTTTTTTTTCTTATATATGATAACATTATTAATTATTTTGGAGGTAGTATGAAAAAGAATATTTTATTTTCTGTATTGTTGTTGTTTGTCTTTGCAACTTCAGTCTTAGCTGTTGATTTTAAGCGACTGCCGGGGACTTCTATTGCTGATAATATTTTACAAAGAGATACTTTATTACCTGTTTATTCTGCAGTTTCTGTAAATTTAAAAGGTTGTACAGACATGTCCGTTATAAACACAGAACTCATAACAAGTCCTGAATTTAATAAAGTTATTGGTAATAAAAGATATGCAAGTTCAGCATGGAAAGAATTATGGACGGTAAGAGCTTGTGGTGAAAATGTTTCCGTTCCAATAATTTTTGTTCCTGATGAGGTTGGTACTGGAACTTCTTATATGATTGATAGTGGAGAGATTAAGTATTAATAAGTTAGATTACTTATATTTTTTCGGTAAGGTATAACATGTTTACACTATATACAGTCAAAACTGTCATGCTGAACTCGTTTCTGCATCTGTTATATTTGAGACCCTGAAACAAGCTCAGGGTGACGATTTATACGATATTTAGTATAAACATGTTATACCTTATCATTTTTTTCCTTATATGAATATGTTTTATAAATTGTTTTTTAAAGATTCAAAATATTCTTTATTAGCATTGATTGTAGCTTCGGTTGCGACTACAGAGTAGGTAGGTTTGCCTGAGAAGATGTAATTTGCCGCATTATAAATGTCATCTGCTGTAATTTTATCAATTTCTTGAAGAATTTGGTTTTCTCTTGATATTCCGTAAGGCGATTCCATACCCTGCATAAGGCTTATGGTTTTGCCGAACGGAGTATTGTTGGCATTTAAAACACTGTTTTTCAGGCTTAATTTTGCATTATTTAATTCTTCATCGCTAACTTTTTCATTTTTCATTTTTTCAATGTGTTTGTTGAAACCTTCAATAGATTTGCTGACATTGTCAAAACTTGTTTCACCTGTGTCTTTATTATCGGTTGTTGTGCCTATTTTTAGTGTTAAAAGTCCTATATCATTGTTTATTTCGTAGTTTGATCTCACATGATAAGCAAGCTTTTGTTTCTCTCTTAAATCTGTAAACAGTCTTGATGACGGGTTGCCGCCGAGAATTGTGTTTAACAGTTCAAGAGTTACTCGGTCTTTAATATTTTGATTTATTTTAAATTTGTATGCTTCTACTATTTCCGCCTGATATTTAAAATCAGTATCTGTTAAAACTTTTGTTTGTTCGACGGGTTTATAAACTTCCTGCAAAGTTCTTGCCTCATGCGGTTTAACAGGTTTAAATTCAGATAATTCTTTAAAAAGTTCATTATTTAGGGCAGACTTTTTATCAAAAGGTGCTGATATTGCAAGCTCGCCTTTCCCGTTGTTGACGGTATATTCATATTGAGCTTTAACATCTTCAAGTGTTATAGTTTCAAGGTCTTTCAGAATTTCTTCTTTTGAATACCCTTTAGGCAGACCTTCAAATATTTCGCTGTCCAGTTTGTCAAATGCTGATTTATCTGATGTCAGTATTGCTTCTTTAATATCAGCTTTTGCATGTTCAAATTGTTCGGGCGTAAATCTCGGATTTTCTATAACTTCCCGTAAAGTTTTCAATGCTTTTTGCAAATCGTCGCTGTCACAGGTTATAGCCGCCGAAATTGTATCATAGCCTGCTCCGATAGAACTTGAAATCCCGTTTTTAGCTAAGTCTGTTTGATAATCTTGCTGATTTCTGAAAATAGAACCTTCCCCAAGAATTTTATCGAGAACTAGCTGTGCGGAAGGTTTACCGTTAAATGTCCTGTCAGTCGCTATTCTGAAATGAATATTTGCATTATTTGTTTTCGAATTTATTGTTGCTATTCTATAATTATTTGGCATATTGTATTCTTTAACATTTGCCATATTTATTGCTTCTTTTTTTGCGCCTGTAAAAGAAACATTTTTATAATTTTGTTTAATACTTTCTTCCGTTGCTGATGAGGGGTGAATTATTGTTACGGATGCTTTGTTAATATCCATGTATTTTTTAGCCGTATTTACAATATCTTGAGCTGTCATTGATTTTACAATATTTTCAAAATTGTTCAAATAATCTTCATTATTTTCTAAAATTGATGTTCCGATAGCATTATTAGTATCAAATGATCTTTCAAACATATTTGAAAATGCGTTAAGCATTTTTTTCTTAACTATTTGCATTTCATCATCTGTTGGAGGATTATTTGCAATATTCCCTATTTCATTAAACATTGTTTTCAAAACTTTTTCGGAATTTTCATCGGAACATTCGGACATTATCATTAAAACTCTGCCATCTTTTGGGTTTGTACTTATTTTTTCTTCTTCAGCCCATGATCCTGTGTTGTATTGTTTAATCTTTTTATCAATTCTTGAAGTTGCTGACATTGAAAGAATTCTTGTAAGTGCTTCTGCGTAAATTCTGTCTTTAGTGTTATCTGATTTAGGGCCGTTAAAGCCTACAACAATTGATGCTGCATTTGCTTTGTCAGAAATAAAATCTTCTCTTACAGTTTTTTCTGCAGGCAGTAGAGGTTCAATATGTCTCTGTCCGGCAGGTTGTTTTTTTGACGTAAAGTATTTTGATACAAGTTTCATTGTATCTTCAGGTTTAACATCTCCTGTTATTACTGTCACCATATTTGCAGGGTAGTAATTGTTATTGAAGTAATTTACAACATCTTCTCTTGTTAAGTTTGTTATATTATCTGTTGTTCCGCCAATCAAATCAGTCGAAGTTGACTTAATTCCGTAAAGATTTTTAATCATTCTATTTACAGCAAGGTTTTCAGGATCTGATGTAATCATATTGATTTCGGAATTAACAATACCTTTTTCTTTTTCAAGTTTTTCTGTGGCGAATATTGGAGTTTCAAGCATTGAGGCGTGAATTTTGATTTTTGTTTCCAAATCATCAGCGTTCAATAAATTTGAGCTTATGAAATAATTTGTTTCTGCAAAACCTGTTGAGGCGTTTGTGGAAGCTCCCATTTTGTCAACCTGTTTAAAGAAGTCACCTTCTTCCAGCCCTTGAGAGCCGTTGAACAAGTTGTGTTCTATATAGTGGCTTATCCCGCGTAGCTTGTCGGGTTCGTTCATAGAGCCTGTGTTTACGTATGTCCTTAAGACTGTTTCCCCTTCTTGCGGGACTATAATAACCTTTTGACCGTTCGCGAGTTTATAGCAATAAGCTTTTGTGTCGTACGGGAAATTCATCTCTCCTGTTTTTGTATAAGCCATAGGAGTTTTTACCGTATAGTCGGGCTGAACTTTTGGTAATTGCTCAATTTGCGGGTTTGTTTGTGCGGCGTTCCCTTTAAATACGGTTTTATTATTCGTTTGATAATTATTTACACTGTTAATTGAATTTATTCTAAACACACTTATATAAAAACATAAACAAATGAAAAATTGCCTTTTTACCACTTTTGGAAATTAGAGTGGATGTTTTATTTAAAAATAGTTTGTTCTCTGTCTGGTCCTACACTAACGATAGAGATTGGGACTTCAAGCAGTTCTTCCAATCTTGCAAGGTATTTTTTTGCATTTTCGGGAAGTTTTTGGTATTCTTTAATACCCGTAATGTCTTGCCCCCAGCCTTTATGAGTTTCGTACACAGGCTCGAGATACTTGTGAATGAACACGTCTGTCGGATAGCTTGTGTAAATTTCTCCGTTACGCGTATCTTTGTAAGCAGTACAAACTTTTATTTCATCAAAAGTATCAAATACATCAATTTTTGTTAAAGCAACTGATGTTAAACCTCCGACTAAAACTGCATATTTCATTGTTACTGCATCAAACCAGCCGCATCGTCTTGGTCTGCCGGTTGTAACTCCGTATTCATGGCCGATTTCGCGGATTTTATCTCCTGTTTCGTCTGTTAATTCGGTTACAAAAGGTCCTTCTCCTACTCTTGTTACATAGGCTTTTGCAACGCCTATAACTTCATCAATCATAGTAGGACCATAACCTGAACCTGTTGCTGCTCCGCCGCCTATCGGATTTGATGATGTTACAAACGGATATGTCCCGTAATCTATGTCAAGCATAACGCCCTGTGCACCTTCAAAAAGCACTGCTTTTTTATCGCGTTTTGCGTCTTCTAAAACTTTTTGCCAATCGAAACATACGTATGGTTTGAATATTTCAGCGTATTTTTTACATAAATCAAGAACTTCTTCTTTTGTATAAGTTTTCAGTCCGTAAACTTCTTTTAAAGTCTTGTTTTTTAACGGCAGAATAATATCGAGTTTTTCAGAAAGCTCTGGAGAATACAAGTCTTGAATTTTTAAACCTATTCTTGCCATTTTGTCGGTGTAAGTAGGACCTATCCCTTTTTTAGTTGTGCCGATTTTTCCTTTTGTTGCCGTATTTTCCGAGTATCCGTCAACTTCAGTATGGTAAGGCATTGTAATTGATGCAAGCGGATTGATTTTAAGTCCTGTTACATCAATGCCTTCATCAATTAAACCTTTTATTTCTTCTTCAAAATATTCGGGTAGAATAACAGTTCCAGCACCGATAAAGCAAGTTTTACCTTTGTATAAAATTCCTGACGGAATTAAATGAAATTTAAAAGTTTTGTTGTGTGCAACAACTGTATGACCGGCATTGCAACCTCCTTGATATCTTATGATTAAATCTGCATTCTGTGCTAATAAATCAGTAATTTTTGCTTTACCTTCATCGCCCCATTGAGCACCGACAACAACCTTATTCATATCCCTTAATCCTTTCTTTGAAAAACAGGTTTATTACCTATTTATTTTAGCACAAATATGAGATTAAGTATATCTTATAATTATTATTAACTAATATTGTCAAGTATGCGTTTTGCTGAATATTTTTTGTAATTTAGGCAAAATATCAAATACATCTCCAACAATTCCGCAGTCACAATGGTCAAAAATCGGAGCTTTTTCATCTGTATTGATTGCTATAATTTTATCGCTGTCCTGCATTCCGACAATATGCTGTATTGCTCCTGAAATCCCGCAGGCTATATAAAGTTTGGGCGTAACAGTTTTTCCTGTCTGACCTATTTGAATATCCGCGGATGCAAGCCCCATATCAACTGCTCCTCTGCTAGCTGCAACACAGGCTCCTATACTTTCTGCAAAGTTTTTTAATAATTCAAAACCTGCCTCATTTTTCATCCCTTTGCCGCCCGCAACAATTATTTCTGCACTATCAAGCTCGTTTATCGCTGTATTTAATCCCTTTACAAAGTCAATAAACTCAACTTTTTTTTGAATATTATCAATTTCAGGTTTTATATAAACAAATTTTGTATCTTTAACAATATTTTGAGGTGCAGGCTTAAACACTTTTGGTCTGACTGTTGCCATTTGCGGAAGTGTTTTACAAAGAATAGTTGCCATTAATTTCCCGCCGAATGTCGGACGTGTTGCGGCGAGCTGCCCTTTTTCGTTAATATCCAATCCTATACAGTCTGCAGTCAGTCCCGTATGCAGAGAAGCAGAAATCCTCGGCGCTAAATCACGCCCCTGTGTGGTTGCTCCAATCAGTATTATGTCAGGATTTATTTCTTTTATAATATCCACGGCAACTTTTGAGTAAAGCTCTGTTGAATAATGCGTAAATCTATTGTTTTCTGCAACATAAACGTAATCAAATCCCGAATTTATAAAAGCTTCTTTAAAACTTTCCGCAAGTCCTGTTTTACAAATCAAAAGAGCTGAAACATCTGCTCCATTAAGTTTTTTTGAAAGTTCCTGAGCTTTGTATGCAAGTTCAAAAAGTACGGTATGGATATAGTTTTCTTTTGTAACTTCTGCATATAACAAAATATTACTCATCGCCAATCCCTCCGAATTCTTTTATTTTTAACGCTAATTCTTCGCAATCAATGCAAAACTCACATTCTTCTCTTGTTTTAGATGGTCTGAATGCTTTGCTTACATAAGTCGGCGAACCTTTTATCCCGACATCTTCAGGTTTTAACCCGATATCTTCCAGTGTATAAATTGTTATATCTGAATTTTGTGCTTTTATAACTCCGTTAATAGTCGGGCGCGTCGGGTCTTGAAAACCTTTTAAAACACATATAAGTGCAGGAAGTTCTACTTTATGGGTTTCAATTCCTTCTTCAATTTCTCTTGTTGCGTAAATGCATTTCCCGTCACATCTGCTCAATTCTCTAACGTATGTTACCTGCGGAAGTTCCAGCTGACAAGCAATACTCGGACCTGTTTGAGCTGTGTCACCATCAACTGCAAACTGTCCGCAGATAATTAAATCATAATCATTTAGTTTTGACTTGATTGCTGCTGCAATTGTTTTGCCTGTTGCATAAGTATCAGCACCGGCGAATTTTTTGTCAGAGATTAAAACTCCTTTGTCGCAGCCGATAGCAATAGTTTTTTTCAACATTTCTTCAGCCTGAAGCGGGCCCATTGTTAAAACAGTTATTTCAACATTTTCCATACTCTTTTTTAATTTAAGAGCTTCTTCAATGGCATATACGTCAAAAGGGTTGATGACGCTTTCGACACCTTCCCTTTGTATGGTATTATTTTCGGTCCACTTTATATCTGTTGTATCCGGAACCTGTTTTATGCATACGAGAATTTTCATTTAAAACGACCTTATCTGCGTTGTTGTGCGGCTCTTTGTCTTGCATTTGTTTCCAATAAGGCATTATATGCAAGCATATACATTGCACATTTTTTTACACTCGGAACATACCAAGCGCAGCTTTCCAATGTACAAACCTTATCAATGTCAGAGCCTGCACTCATTAGCGGGCAATATGGAATGTCTTTTGCCATTAATTTTCTCCTTATTTTTTGTTAGATATTTCTGCTGCTTGTTTGAGTAAGTTACAATTTTCGTCACGTTTTCTTTCCTGATCTTTGTAGATGCGTGTTCTGTTTATAACTTCGTCAAAATCTATTTTATGTGCATCAAAATCAGGGCCGTCAACACATGCGAATTTTGTTTCTCCGCCTACGGTAACGCGGCATGCTCCGCACATTCCCGTTCCGTCTACCATTATAGGGTTCATACTGGCTTCAGTATAAATTCCTTTGTCACGGGTTAAATCAGCCACTGCTCTCATCATTGGCATTGGCCCGACGGCTATTGCATAATTTACTTCTTCTTGCTTAATAATTCTGTCTAATACTTGAGTTACAAAACCTTTTTCTCCGAGAGAACCGTCATCTGTAGTTATATACAATTCGGTACAAGCATCTTTCATCTTGTCTTGCCAGAATATTAAATCCTTATTTCTTGCTCCCATAATCATATATACTTTGTTTCCTGCTTCTTTGAAAGCTTTTGCTATTAAATAACATGGTGCTGCGCCGTATCCTCCTGCAAGACAAACTACCGTACCATATTTTTTTATATGCGTAGGCTGTCCGAGTGGTCCAACAATATCGTGGACTTCTTCACCGGGGTTCAATGCAGCAAGTTGTTTGGTCGAAAAACCGACTGCCATGAATACAAGCGTCAACTCGCCTTTTTCTTTGTTTACATCGGCAATAGTCAGCGGAACTCTTTCGCTATTTTCATTAGCTCTGAATATAATAAATTGACCTGCTTTGGCGTTTCTTACAACATACGGAGCATCTATCGTTACTTCAAATTGGTTGGGACAAAGCTCTTTTTTTGATAATATTTTATATCCCATAATTTTCTCCTTCTTATATAAAAACATTATACTATAAATGTAAAAATAAGGGAATTTGTTTAAGGAATGTTATATATGAATTAGTATGAAAATTATTGGTTATTCGGCTAAGGAAAAATTTTTTTTACATTTTAATATGTAATTATGCATAATTTACAAGATGAAAAGAAGTTGTTTTATGAAAGAATACGTTGTAAATCTTTGTGCCATAAATATAACTCTGTTTCTCCGGAAATGCTGGGCATCAGGCAAGATCTGATTAAGAATATTTTAGGCAGAACAAAGGCGTTATTTTTAATAGAGCAGCCCTTTATGTGTGATTACGGCTATAATATACAAATAGGAGAAAATTTTTATTCTAATCATAATTTGTTAATACTTGATGAAGCTCCTGTTATTTTTGGTAATGATGTATTAGTTGGTCCGAATTGCTCTTTTTTTACGTCTGTCCATCCTATAAATCCAGAAATGAGAAAAAGAGGAGTCAAACGGGCACAACCTGTTAATATAGGGAACAATGTTTGGATTTGCGGCAACGTAACCGTTTTACCCGGTGTGACTATTGGTGATAACAGTGTTATTGGTGCCGGAAGTGTTGTTGCAAAAGATGTTCCGCCAAATTCTTTAGCTGTCGGAATTCCTTCAAAAGTTATAAAGACTTTATGATGCCATTAACAAAATCAAAACAGTTACTTTTAATAGCTGCAAGAACTTCTTCTGCTTTTAATTTTTTTATATCGCTTACATGTTTATCAGGAGTAGAGTATGCAAAGTGTGCTAGAAATTTTTTACTTTCTTCTAAAGCATCGTGTACAACACCTTTTTTCTTTTCAATCATGCTATCAAGCATTTCATCAGGGTTGCTTCGGAATGCTGCTTCTATCATTAACTTTAATTCTTTATATGGTTTATCATGTTTTGGATATGATATAAAATTGTATTGTTGGTAATTATCTCCTATAAATTCGACTAAAGGCTTTGCTTCTTTGTTTGTCGCAACAAACAGTTCAGTTGTCGGAGTGTTTTCTTTCGGTAGCGTAAAAACTCCGGTGTAATTGTAAACTTTGGTATTATCGCCAAGGAATTTATATTCTGATTTATATTTGTTATCAATAGTCGTTTCTATTTGTTTTAGTTCGTTATAAGAACCTTTAATTGTGTACAATCCAGTAAATGATATATTCATAGGTAATGTTCTCCTTTTAATGAATATAACATCCGTGAATTTTTTATTTTGCTATTTGATATTTATAATCAGGGGTTGTTTTTAATTTTTCTTCAATTTGTTCAAATGTTAAAAGCCCTTGTGTCGCTCCGAATTCGGAGACTACGCCTGCAGAATTTACTGATGCATACATTAAAGCTTTTCCTATATCCGTTTGGGTTCTTCCGAGTGCGGCACAGAAGGTTGACGCAAAAGCGTCTCCTGCTCCTAAAGTTGATACCACCGGCCCGTCAAATACCGGACAGTAGTAATATTTATTCCCGTCAAATGCGTAAGCTCCATTCCCGCCGTCTGTGATAACTATAATTTGATAATCTCTTACTTTTAACTTTTCAAACATTTTTTTTATGTCGGTATGAATAAGTTCATCAGAAAATTTCTCATCTCTCGTGTCTGGTCTTACTTGAATTTGCGTTGCCATTGAGGCTTCTTCCTTATTCATTACAACAATGTGTGCATTTTCAAGGATTTTCTTTATGTAATTAAAACCTCTTTTTATACTTGAAGAACCGGCATTAAAACATACTTTTACATCATTGTCTTTCGCAAAATTAACAATATCATCTAAGACTTTTGTGCTGTTTCCGTTCAGTGGTGCGATATAAACAAGTTTGGCTTTTTTTATTGCATCAAAGTTAATATCAGATTTCTTTATTTGTGCGTTAGCTCCTCGGTGTGCAAGCACGGTTCTGTCGCCTTGAAAACTTACCAGAATAATTGAAAAACCTGTGCTGATTGCTGCATCCTGAATAATATTAGATAAATCTACATCTTTATTTTTGAAGGATTCAAGAATGCCTTCAGAGTATATATCATTCCCTATTTTAAATATTGCACTGGTTTTTAAACCCAAATTTGCGAAGTTACATGCTGTGTTAACCCCGCCACCTCCTACATTAGAAGCAAAGTCTGTTATTTCAACTTTTGCCCCGTAAGGATAACTCATAAATTCTGACTTTTTGTTTTTAGTATAAACAGAAACTATATTTGCATCGTCACTTTCAACGAATACGTCCATTGTAGCGCTTCCAATAGTTATAACATCGCACATATTTTTTCCTCCGATTAGTTTACAGCTTAGCACAAAAGTTTTGATTTGTTAATTTATATTAATTAGCGGCAAAAAATATTCTGTTTAGTTTTACAATAATAGAATAAGTATACATTGAAATTTGGAAAAGATATTATGAAAATAGAAAAAGTTTCCCCGTTATTATATGTGCATAAAAATTTGAAGAAGTCTGAGAATAAAAATTTACACACTGAACACAAATATGTCGGTTATGCATATAACCCGTTTGCTTATAAAGACTATAATGTTAATTTTACGGCTCGTCTTTTCAGAACTCCGGCCAATTTTTTTGAGCAGGATTTTAATCGTAACGGAATGCCTGAAACTATGAAAAATTATCTTTATGAAGACTATGATGACAGACAAAATATGCCGCCGGCACAAATGATTAAACTTGTGTTTGACGATATAAACGAGGCTAAATCTCTTGAACAGGTTAAGCGTATTTTCCCTGATGAGCCGTTATTTAAAAATTTGAAAGATAACCCTAACTTAAAAGCAAGAACAGGTGTTATTGCAGAAATTAATTTGATGAAGCAGGAAAATAAACCCTTGTTTAAAAATGGTCAAGATAATTTAGGGCTCTATATTCTTAAAAAGATTTATCTTGAAGGTAAAACATTAAAAGAAATCAATACGGATTTTGAAAAAGATATTTCCGTTCATTATAAAGGAATAAGCCCGATAAAGTATGAAACTTTATCAGCTTACGGTATAAAATTCCCTGATAATGCATTTTGGAAATCCTTTACAGCAACCCGTGAAGACTTTCCTTATGAGTACAAACCTAGAAAGGCAGTTGCTCCAAGAGTTTTGCAAAATGAACACTATGTAAATAATCCTAAAGCAAAAGGAGAAAAGAAAAAATTTGACAATGTTAAAGATTGGGAACTGGATAAACTTGCAGATGGACTTATTAAAGGTATTGGCAGTAAGGAAGAAACAGGCAGACACCTTAAAAAGTACAATGTACAAAATAATGAGGCTTTAAGTTTTGTTGCAAAATATATGAGTGAAATAAATTCTGTTGTACTTGAAAAAGTTCATGCATCAGATGAAATGAGGGAATTTTATGAAAATTATGATAATTTATCAGGTTCTCAAAAAACTCTTTTCAAAGCATACTGGAACAGCAATCCTCAAATAAGAGAACAACGCTCAACTGCGATGAAAGATACCATAAAGTTATTTATGGATGCTTACGGTGTTGATGGTAATAATGATGAATTCCGAGAACTTGTTGATTATGCAAGAGGAATCAGACCTGCAAGATTACAACAGCTTGAAGAACATAATAAAATTCAGGCTGAGTATGATGAAATGTTTGCAAAACTTGATGAAGAGGCTGTAAAAGAAAATATTACTCAGGAAGATATAGAGGAAGTTCCGATTGATAAAGATCAAACTCTCTTGTCTTATACTGTTTCACCCGAAAAACATGAAATAAAATTTAACGGAGATTTGACTGAGGAGTTTAAAAAAGTTATTCAATCTCAAATGGAACTTTTACCTGCATCTTTTTCAAAGAGATATATACAATATTTTTTAGCTCATCCGTCAGTTAATGATAAATATAAATTAACAGTGCTGCTTGGTGATACTGTGCCTGAAGGTTATGAAGATCTTGTATTAAAAGAAGATGAAACAGATAAAATATCTCTAGGTGTTAATAAAGATTTTACGCTAAAATATCCGCATGTTATTGCAGCCTGTAATCAGGCTATGGTTGAATTAATTGCTTTGAAAAGACCTGCGGAAGCTGCTAAGATGCTGGTACTTGACACGGATCAGTTGATGAAACTTGCGGAGTTTGTTTTTCATGATTTAACAGCAGAGCAAAAAGCCGGATTAGATGCTCGTTATCAGGCTTATATGAAACCTTTAACCTCAAAAGAAGACATAAATAAAATTAATTCAATGCTTGTTGATTTTGTTTATAATTATGATAAAGCTGCAGAATATGAGAAAGATCCACAAATAACTTGCTTAATTGATTTATTGCATGCAAATGTGAAGGCTAATCCTGCATTAAAGAAAGATCTCGTAAGAATGATAAAATATTCTAAATTTGTTGAAGTATACGGTGGCTCTGCAAAAATTTTGTTGAAAAATAATATTGACAGTAACATTAAAAAAGCCAAATTGGAGTTAATGATTGGAGATTTAATGTCGTTTAATGCCAACGAAATGAGTAATCTTCTTGCTGACAATAAATATAATTTGGATACCATTTTAAAACCGGTAAATCCTGAATTGTATTACATTTTAAATAAAAAGTATTCATTAAAACAACGTTGAATTTATGCGAATAAATAATTGATAAAAAGCACCTGTAGAAAACAGGTGCTTTTTATATTTATATTTTATGTTTAATCTTAGTTAAACTGAGCTTTTTCCTCTTCGGAAACCCCTTTAATAGTAAGGTTAACTCTGCCTTTATCGTCAATTTTAATAACTTTAACGATAACTTCGTCCCCAATGTGTAAATGAGGTTCAATTGCATCAATTCTTTCATTGCAAACCTGTGAAATATGTACCATACCGTCTTTACCAGGTGCAAGTTCAACAAATGCTCCGATAGGAATAATTCTTACAACTTTACCTTTTACTACCATTCCGGGTTCAGCTTTGAATGTTAATTCTTTAATCATTCTTTTTGCAATTTCAGCACCCTCTTGGTCATTTGATGTAATTGTAACAACACCGTTATCTTGGATATCGATTTCAGCCCCTGATGCGTCAATTATAGCTCTAATTTGTTTTCCGCCCGGTCCGATAACTGTTCCGATATCTTCTGTCGGGATAGTCATTGTTGTAATGCTTGGTGCGTATGGTGACAAATGGTCAGCAGGTGCAGAAATTACTTCTCTCATTTTTCCTAAGATATGCAATCTTCCTTCTTTTGCTTGAGCAAGTGCACGACGTAAAGTTTCATTTGCAATGCCTTTTGCTTTCATATCCATTTGAAGTGCTGTAATTCCTGTATCATTACCTGTAACTTTAAAGTCCATATCACCCAAGAAGTCTTCAATACCTTGAATATCTGTTAAAACAACCGGTTCTTTGCCTTCTTCGGTAATCATACCCATAGCAACGCCGCCTATCATACATTTAACGGGTACGCCTGCATTCATTAAAGCCATTGATGAACCGCAGGTTGATGCCATTGAGGTTGAACCGTTAGATTCCAATACATCTGATGTTACGCGAATTGTATATCCGAATTCTTCTTGAGAAGGAAGTGCGGGAACATTTGCTCTTTCTGCTAATGCACCGTGACCTACTTCACGTCTGCCGGGACCTCTTAGAGGTTTAACTTCTCCAACAGAAAATCCCGGGAAGATATATTTATGCATGTATGTTTTTTCTGTTTCAGGATCAACCCCGTCGAGTTCCTGTTTCATTCCCGGACCTGCTAATGTTGCAACAGATAATACCTGAGTTTGTCCTCTTGTAAATACTGCAGACCCGTGAGCACGCGGAATAACGCCGACTTCGCACCAGATTGGGCGGACATCATGAGGTTTTCTTCCATCAGCTCTTACGCCTTCATCTAAAATCATTGTACGCATAATTTTCTTTTCAGCGTTTTTAAATTCTTCAGCAACAAAGTCAATGCCTGTTTCTTCCATAATTTTCTTACTGTAATCATCTTCAGGTAGAGCATCAATCTTTTCTTTAACAAGTTTTTTTGCTTCTTCAAGTTTTTCCTGTCTGTATGCTCTGTCAAAGTTATGATAAGCATCAAAAATCATATCGTGAGCTGTTTCATCAATAATTTTCTTAATTTCTGTTGTATCGTAAGGATTAACAAAAACTTCTTTTTCAACTCCGCATTCTTTAACAAATGCTTCTTGAGCTTCGCATTGTTTTCTGATTTCGCCTTGAGCGAATTCAACTGCGTTCATAATATCGTCTTCTGTAACGAATTTGCATCCTGCTTCAACCATAATTACAGAGTCATGTGTACCTGCAACCACGATGTCAAGGTCAGATTTGTCAGCCTGCTGGTGAGTTGGGTTTGCAATCATATTGCCGTTTTCATCTCTAGATACTCGAACAGCACCTATAGGCCCTTCAAACGGAGCTCCTGAAAGCATTAATGCGCAAGAAGCTCCGAACATTGCCAAAGTATCTGGCTGATTTTGCTGATCGTAGCTGAATAATTGAGCTACAATTTGTATATCATTTCTATATCCTTTAGGGAAAAGAGGTCTTATCGGTCTGTCAATTAATCTTGAAACAAGGATTGCTTTATCGCTTGCTTTACCTTCGGAACGGTTATAACCTCCTGGGATACGACCGATTGAAGACATTCTTTCTTCATAATCAATTAATAAAGGGAAAAAATCTATTCCCACTCTTGGTTCTTTAGAAACAACACAGTGAACAAATAACATTGTATCACCGCATCTTACTGTAACAGAACCGTTTGTAGATTGAGCATACTTACCGGTTTCAACAGTAACTGTTTTACCGCCGATTTCAATCTCAAATTTTTTTGTTTCCGGTACCATAATTACCTTTTCTTTCTGTGCCGCCTTCGGGCACCTTTTATTATACACTTCTAATGTTCGTTATTATTATACCGCAAACAAGAAAAAGATGAGTTTTTCTATAAAGTAATGTGACGAATTTACCATGGATAATCTTTTTTGAATTCCCAATCATCCAGTAATAAAAGCGTTGAACAATATGGCGGATTGTTTTTACAAGTAGTTTTTGCGTATTCTCTACCCCTTGTAATTACACTATCTTGGTGATAAGTGCCAAAGTATTTATTTTTACCTACATAAACTTCATTAAAGTCATTGGTACAAAGTACAAAACGAAATCTGTCTTTACCCTCAGAATTAGGCTTTTTGTTGGCGTTTGTATCAAATAGCAAATCCAAACAATTTCCAAAAGTAAAATAAACGACAGAGCCGTCTGCAAAAGTTGCAAAAGAGCGGTTACTTGCAGACTTATTAATTGTTAAAATTTTTATATAAGGAGCAAGATATTTTTTGAAAAAATTTATAGAATTGTCGGGATTATCAATCAAATTCCCGTCTTCATCTCTTTCAGGCAATATTTTTTCCCAATCGCTTACAGGACCGTTAAATTGCTCAGACAGAATAATAGCTTGTGTCATTGCGCTGTAAAATTTCTTTAACCTGGCAGTTTTTTCTCTATTTTTCATTTTGTTAATCAAAGACGGCATAGTCATCGCTGCAACTATACCGATTATACCGAGTGTTATAAGTACCTCTGAGAGTGTAAATGCTTTTTTTAAGAAACTCATATATTCTTCCTCCTTATGCCCCGTATTCGGGACAATATGTTAATTATTATACATTATAATTCCAAATACGGGACACTTTTGTTAAGAATTATGAATGAATTAGAAAAAAAGTACTGTATAGAGTTCGGTAGGGCTTTAAAAAAATTAAGGATTGAGCACACGCACAAATCTGCCCGTCTGTTTGCGTATGAAAATGATATTCCTAAATCAACATTATGGCGTGTGGAGAGCGGAGAAAACGAACCACAGCTGGTAACTTTGAAAAAAATAGCAGAAGGTTTCGGCTGGTCAATGACCGAATTTTTTAAAAACATAGAAGATAAATTGCCTAAAGATATTAAAATATTTGATGAAGAACATTATTAACATTAAAAAAGCCCTTTTGGGGCTTTTCTATCAATATATAGACAAATAAGAGTTAGTAATAGTTTTAGAAATGCATATCAAAAGATGACGGCATTCCGTTAATTTTTTCATCTTCCATTCTCATTGCAGAACCTATTGTAAAACTTTCTGCATAGAGTTTATTAATTTTATAATTTATATCACCTGTAAAAACTTCTTCATTTTCTTCCAAAAATTTAAATAGAGGATCAGCTGGACCTTTAACAATGCCGCTCAAAGTGTCCCCGGCTTGTTTCAGAGTTCTTTCTCCTATTTCCGGAACTTTTACGTTCATCCCGAAAGGTTTATATGGTCTATTAAATGAAGCTCCTGTATCTGCCATTTTAAAATCCCTTTTTATTAACTACATTTTACTAATCGGCAGATTTATGATAAAAGTTTAATTTTTGAACTTTTTTTTTACAATTGTTAATATTTAATCAGTCGTATACTTCAGTCCTTTTAAATTAATTTTTATTCCGGTTTGAGATAAATAATTTTTTGCCATTTGAATAACAGATTCTCCGGATAGCAGACCGTTATTTGCATCTTGAATTAGAGTTGTAAAATATTTTTGTCCTGCTTCTCTGCTAAACGGGAATTTCTCATTTTTTATATTTTCAGAACCGTGAAGACAATTGCACCAAGAGTGAGCTAGAGCCCAATTCCCTAAGTTATCTTGACCTTTTGAAATTTTATTTTGCTTTGGAAGTTTTGCATTTCTTTCTTTCAATTGACGTGGAGTTGTATTTCGTAGTATTGGCGTTATATGTTCAAGAGTTACTTTAGAAGGCTCTAAGAAGTTTTTTATTATTGTTTCGATAGGTGCATCCTTGTGCTTTACGATAAAAGCATATTTATTCTCAGAAGAAGTTGGTAATTGTTTTGTAATTTCTGTAAATTTGTTCACCAGTTCTTTGTTATCTATGTTATTTAATATTTCATGCAACTTATAGCAGAATGCTTTATTACTGAATTTCAGAGTGACAGGTAATCCTTTTATTTTCTTTTTAGTTATTTCGCAAAGTTTTATAATATCTCTGTTTTTGTTTTCGGAAGCAATACTGATAAGTTTGTTTATTATAAGTATTTGAGCTTTATTTTTACCGTCATTATCTGTTGGAGAAATATAGTTATTTTTTGTGTGAGGATTTATTTTGGTTTCTTTATATATTCGTTTAAGAATTTGTTCAGGAATTCTAGTTCCTTTTTCTTTAAAAATCGGGTGATTTAATATGTTTGCAATATTGAGAATTTCGTTATTTGTTTTAGGAGGCAAATTCTTTGTGATATTTGATAATTGATAAAAGAATTCTTTAGCACTATGCTGGCTTATATATGGAATACCTAATATTCTGCATTTGCTATTCTCAAGTAATATATCAAATTCTTTGTGAGTTTCTTCAGGTAATTGACTTTTTAGCTGTTTTAATTTGTGGAATATGAAAAATTGTTTATTTACGAGTTTTTTTTCAGCATTTGGAGTCATTTTGTCAAAAATAAATTTTAAATCTTTATTTGGATAAATGGTGTTATAATTTTCAATCTGTTTTAATAAGCTAATTCGTTCTTGAGGAAAATAGTCTTTAAAACGAAGCATTACGCGGGAAAATAAATTGCTGTTTGATGCAAGCCGTTGACTAATATGTAAAAAAGCATCAAGCTCGCCTTTTGTGAACATTGATCCTCCACACCATAAACATCCGATATGACCATTTTTTGCCAAATTTTTTAAGTCATTTTGAGTCATTTTCCCATTGAAATTTGTATCGGATGTGCGGAATGAGAAAGTATCTGAATTATGTAAGTCGGCAGGTGCTGTGTTTGCTGTCCCCTTTTTGTAAGGCAAAGTATTGGTAGAGAAATTATTGTTAACAGACCTAGAAAATGTTATGGGAAATATTCTCATATACATAGAATATTTCCAAATTAAATTTTTTGCCAGTTTGTAAATAAAGTGTTACGTTATTCATCAAGTTTGCTTATATCAATGTTGATTATTTTATCGGAAAGATATTCCAATACGTCTTTAAGATTAATTATGTATTCTCGTTTGCACAGATTTTTTTTACACAGAGAGATTAATTTATCTGCCTGAATTTGGGCATTTTGCGGCATAAAGGGATTTTCTTCTATTTGAACAGGTAACGGATAGTGGTGTCTTGAATTATTGCAATAAGAACATTCAAGCGCAAAGTTTAGAGAGTTGTTCATTCCTTTCATACACTTTGGTAAAAGATGTTCAAATGTCCCAACAGAAGGGTGTATAAGATTTAAAGCTATCACAGAAGACTTTTTTCTAGTATTTTTTACGACAAAAGCGCATACTTCATCGCTAGATCGTGGAAGCCGTCGTGCGATTTCAAGTATTTCATCTTTAAGCTTTTTACTTTCGATATTTTTTAAAATGTTTTTAAGTTTATGAATAAAAATTCTTCTTGAAAATGGTTTATGCGGTTCGGGGTCAAAGATAATATCATTTGTTTTAATCATTAGTTTTCTAAGCTGACGTGCTGTTTTTTTAGGTAAAATTCTTCTATAAAAGCTTATTTTATTGAAAATAATACTTTGTATTTTGACCAGTGCAAGTTCGTGAACATCTTTTTTCATTTCTAGAAGTTCTCTAAAATTCTTGTTCGGGTACTTTGCAGCCATACTTTTGAACATGTTAAACACCTGTCTTTCGACAGGGTGCATAATTCTTTCGAAAGGTTCTAATATACTGATTGCAGAAAATGCGTTCCCTGATAATTCTTTCATATCAAGAAGCTTTAAATAAATATCGGGATGAAGCATTTCCATGCCGCAGCACAGGCATGGAATACGAAATTTTAGCAAATTCTTTAATTCTTTTCTTGTAAGAGGAATTTCTTGAATTTTGCATTTAAAAGATATATTTTCTTTTTTTACAATTTTTTTCTCCATACGCAGCCATCAGGATTAATGTTCAATAATATTATTCCCGTTTGCGTAGAATTTATACCCCCGGTGGCGGCTGAATATACAAAGGTTTAAGTTTTCGCCAGTTACCGTCATCTTCTTTCTTTTCTGCTAAATCGGCAAGTATTTCTCCAAGAGGGTAATTCCCTTGTTGATAAGATTCTCCGCCTAATATCGGTTTTAATTTATTATCGGTGATAACAGTGTATTCGCCCGAATTTATGATTTTTTGTACTTCTTCAAGCTGAACTGCACCGTTAATTTTTCCGTCGCAGTAAAGGTATGCGCAATTTTTTCTTGCATCAAGTGCTACAAGCGGATTTTTCTGTGCAATTTGTGCAAGTATTTCAAGTGAAGAAATTCCGACTGCTTTACATTTTAACTGCTGTGCCATTACGCGGGCAACGGTTACGCAAGCACGTATTCCCGTAAAGCTTCCCGGTCCTATGTTTACTGCAATAAGATTTACGTCTTGCGGTTTAATGTTATTTTCAGACAAAATCTCCTGTAAAGTTGAGATTAAAAATGCCGAATGATATTTGTTATCTTTATTTTCAACAATTCTTGATGCAAGAATATTTTCGTCACGTTTCAAAACGGCATACATTTTGTCAAGACAAGTATCAAATGCTAATGTTATCATTTTGATAAACCCTCAATTATTTCATCTTTTCCGATAGATTCAAATTCATATACTCTTGAATCATCGTCATTGTATTTCACATTAATTTTTATATGATTAAATGGAGCTTCGTTCTGATTAAATTCAGCCCATTCTACAAAAGTTACCTGTTTCCCTTCAGAGTATTCCCGCAGCTCGTCATAAATTGTTTTAATTCCTTCATTTTCAAGCCTGTATAAGTCAAAATGATAAATAGGAATTGAACCTGTATGATATTCGTTAAGAATTACAAAACTGGGGCTTGTTACTTTTTCTTTAACATCTAGGGCATCGGCAACAAGTTTAACGAAAGCTGTTTTCCCTGCTCCAATTTCTCCGTAAAGGTTAATAAAACATCCGTCTTTAATCAAGGATGCAAATTTGTATGCAAGTTTTTTTGTATCATCAAGGTTATGACAAATTTGTTGAAACTTCTTCATATACTTCCGCTCTGTTCCTTCCGCTTTCTTTTGCCTTGTATAATGCCTTATCAGCTTTTTGTAACAATGTTTTTTCGTTATCTCCGGTTTTGTATTCAGAGATGCCTAAACTTATTGTAACACCAATAATTTTTTCGTCTGTATCTGTGTTAACTTTAGAAATATCAATTTTTGTATTTTCAACTGCTCTGCGAAGTCTTTGAGCAACCATTTGTGCTTCTTCAATTTTCGTATACGGCAGTATAATTGCAAATTCTTCACCACCGTATCTTCCTGCTATATCGTAATCTCTGAGTTGGTGTTTTATAACGGAAGACACGTTTTTAAGGGCAAGATCGCCTGCTGCGTGACCGTATGTATCGTTAACGTTTTTAAAGTAATCAATATCTGTCATGATTGTGCAGAGATTTCGTTTTTGGCGTTTTGCACCTGATACTTCCTGTTTAATACGTTCTTCAAGCTGGCGTCTGTTATAGAATCCTGTAAGGGCGTCAAGCGTTGCATGTTTTAGAATTTCAGCATAAACATTTGCCCTGTTAATAGTTGTTGCCGCCTGATTTGTAAGCTGTTCAAGGTAGCTTATTTCTTTTTCACTCAGAATATTGTCGGTGCTTTTTGTAACGACGCAGCCTAAAAGTTTATTTTCACTAATAAGCGGGAATAAACCTATTTTTCGGTCAGGTGTTAGAACGTATTCTGATTTGTTATTAAGGCATTTTAACAGTTCAAAAATTTTATCATCTTTGCAGGCAGAAGGCCATACAAGTTTGTTATTAATAAAAATGTATATCAAATGTTCGCATACAAATTTGTCAATCATTTCTCCGATAATCGGTATAATGTAGCTTGTTTCATATTGAGTTTCAATAATTTTTGCAATATTTTTCATAGCATCATGAAAATCAATATTTTTTTGCATTCTGTCTAAGAGTATAACATTTTGTATTTTGAGAGAAATTAAATATGATGCGACTTTCAAAAATTCAAGAGTTTCACTATTCAGATGTTCACTAAATTCAAGTATTCCTATAAGTTTTTGTCCGTGATAGAGCGCATAATATAACTTGTTGTCTTCTGTTAAGTAATTGTTATTTTTTAATTCTTCAAATATTTGGTATAATTTTTTAGCTTTTTCTTTATTTCTGAATTCGTCTATAGAAATCCAGCTTTTTGAGAAATCTCTCAAAGTTTCTGATGTGTAATCGTAGATATATATATTCACAGCAGAAAAAGCTTCCTCAAGTACACGTGTAATTCCTGTTGCATTACACGTGTCGTTAAGTTTTATAGATAATTTCTCAAAATCTTTAAAGTTTTGCATTATGCATCCAATTTTTGCAAAATTTCATCGGAGATATCAAAGTTTGCATAGACATTTTGAACATCATCATGTTCTTCTAATTTATCTAACAGTTTAAGGATTTGATCTGCAGTTTTTTCATCAGTGACTTCAACGGTATTTTGAGGAATTCTTGTAAGTTCAGAGGATATGCTTTTAAATCCTTCCGCTTCAAGTCCTTCAACAACTGTTTGGAAGTTTTCGGGAGAAGTAATTACTTTATATTGCTCTTCGTCCTCTGTAACATCAAGTGCATCAAGGCTTATAGCTGCTTCAAACAGCTTGTCAAAGTCAACACTTTCATCAAAAGTTATAACTCCGCGCTGATCGAACATCCAGCCAACACATCCTGTTGCTCCTAAACTTCCGTTATATTTTGTAAAGAAACTTCTTATATCGCCGGCGGTTCGGTTTCTGTTATCGGTCATAGCTTCAACAACTACGGCAACTCCGCCTGCTGCGTAACCTTCGTAAATTAATTCTTCGTAATTGTCAGCAGAACCGGCTCCTGCACCTTTTTCTATAGCGCGTTTAATGTTGTCATTCGGAAGACCTGCTGCTTTTGCTTTTTCAATAGCTGTTCTTAAACGGAAATTCCCTGCAGGATCAGGCCCGCCTAATCTTGCTGATACTATTAATTCTCTTGAATATTTTTGAAAAACTACTGCGCGTTGAGAATCTACTTTCGCTTTTTTATGTTTAATTGTTGACCATTTTGAGTGTCCTGACATATTTATACCTCATTTAATTTTTTACTTTATAACATTATATTAACACAAAAAACTATTATATTTAAATAAAGTTGAAAACTATGCAAAATTTTGTTATTATGGTTATATAAACTATAAAAAGGAGTATACGTATGAAAATGATTAAATTTCGTGATGTCGTCGGGGGGGGGGGCAATCTAAAAGCTCCTAAATCAAGCTTTTTTGGGTATACGTTAGCCGAGATAATCGTGGTAATGTTGATTATTGCGGTTGTTGTTGCTGTAACAATCGGCATAACCAAAGCTAAATTAGATAATATTGTCTCTTATACATATTACAATGCCTATTCAACACTTCGTAAGATATCAACTGAAATGTTAGCGGACTGGGATCCTCAAGATCCTGAGTATAAATTAGCGTTTAGTTCTAAAAATATAAATGTTGCAATATTTTCCAATCGAACGTTAAATAAAATAAAAAAAGATTTAATAAATCAATTTATTGCTTTTGTAAATTTTGATTATGGAGCAGCAAATGCCAAAAATGGTCAGCTAGAAGATTGTCGAATTGATATAGGAGGTACTACCCCTTACGAATGTTCTATCCGTGGTGGAGATTGGTGCCCTTTTAATTGTAAGTTGCCTAATTCTGGCACCTGTGTAACAAGAGGTTGTTGTGGGCTTGTTTGTAAAGACGAATGTAATAAGACTTGCGATACAGGTTTTACTTTGGATAAATCCTCTTGTTCTTGTGAATGTACTCGTACCTGTAGTTCTGGTTATAGGTTAAATAGTGATACCTGTAGTTGTGAACCATCATATGAATGTTGGGACGGAAGTTATGCCACAAGTGAATCTAATTGTCCTAGATCTGTAACGTGCTGGGATGGGAATAAGAAACATGATTGGTCTGAATGTCCGCCTTGTACAAATAAACCGAATCCATTACCCTGTGGCCAAGGATGGGATGAGCACATTTGCCAATTAACAGGCACCGCCAAAACTTGTCCAAGCGGTCAGCATCTGAATAGCGGCTGTGACTGTATTGTAGATTGCCCCAGTAATTTGACTGCATGTCAAAAATGTGATAATGAAACAGGTGTAATCTCTCAGAATCCCGACGTTAATCGAAGCTGCAGTGAACAGATGTATGAATGGAGTGAGGAGCAATGTAAATGTATTCCTTCTCCTCGTACTTTGCCACGTAAAGGTGAGAATTTCTGTAAATTATTCGAGCGTCACGCAAACATAATGAGCGGCAGCGAAGTCTGCAGCGGCAGCGTAATCAGTAACGGCACAACAAATTTTGCGGATAAATCTCCTGATATCACTTTACGTAATGGTTTGCGTGTGTATAACATGCATACCGATGCTCGTGCCATAAGTGATTTAGCAAATAATACCCAGGGCGGGTCTTATGACGGTGTTCCGAATACAAATTCATACGGTTACACTGTATATGTAGATATTGACGGTTCCCGAGGCGATTCTCAATTGTGGAGTGATGTCTATCCCTTCTATATCACTTTATCCGGCAAAATCATCCCAGCATATGATAGTGCTAATCCAGAACAGAGCGGCGGTGACAGTGTTCGTCACATGCAGGTAAGCGTAGAAAACGAGAATTACAACAGCGGCCGAAGAAGTATCAAATGGCTAGCTAAGAGTGTTCCCTTTAAAGAAGGCGCCTGTATCGCTGGTTATGTCGGTGATTCTACTCCATACTGCAAAAACGGCACTTCTTATACACAGGCTGTAGAATGTACAAGTAACATTAACAGTTTCTGTCGTGTAAAACAGATTCAGCCAGTAAAGTTTTTCTTCTAGCTCAAAGCTCAATAGTATCACAATAATAAAATGAGTTAGATGCGGTGCCAAATATATTTGGCACCTTTTTCTTGGGTCAATCAATTGATTTCCCGTGTAAATCTGTGCCGCCTGTTTTTATAAGTTTATATTTATCTGCAATTTTTTCAACCGTTTTTGCTGTATGGAATTTGATAATTCCTCTGTGGCGTTTGTATGGATAATACACTTCCAAACCGTCAAGTCCGTATGATATAAGTTTTTTTACGAATTTGTCTAAATTAATAGCCCAACAACAGGCAGGATGTGCAAGAATTGCTATGCCGCTTGCATTATGAATTGCTTGTATAAGTTTTTTGATATCCCGTTTTGAAAAAATTCTTACAATATCAAGCTCTGTTTCTTTTTTGTTTTTTGCGCAGAATGATAAAAGTTCTTTGTTATTTACATCAATGTTGTACGCCAGCAGGTGCATGAACACATAACCGCACCATACATCAAATTCTACCCCTGTCATTACAATATCTTCTTTAAGAATATCTGTTTTATGATAGGCTTCAAGGGTGTTGTGGTCGCAAAATGCAATTTTTTTATAACCTTTTTCTTTAGCCTGTTTTAAAATATCATTAACATTGCCTTCGCCGTCTGAAAACGTCGTATGTAAATGTAGGTTAACCTTTTTATTTATAAAATCTTCTTTTGTAAAATTTTTCATATTTGTAATAAAATTATTATACAATAAATTAAACTATTCAATAGGAGAGATATGGCAAAAGAAGATAAAAGTGTTTGGTTAATATTTTTTGAAGGTATAAAGATTTATTGTTTAAATATCCATAAATTTCTGTTATACATGGCATTTCCTGTACTGGGGCAGTTAGTCGGTCTTTTTTTAATCTTTGGGTTGACTTATTGGTATACACAAAATTTACAGGAATTAACTTCTAAATTTCAAGTGTTAAATGATTTTTCAATAATGCTATTATGTATAATCCTTTCTGTTATTCCAGGACTTTTAATATGGACAAAAGCATTTTGGGATTATCTCGTTTCATACGGTGCATTGAATTCAATGACAGACGGCTACTTAAATACGGGTAAAGTTTACGATTTTAAAGCGCATAATTCTGTTGTAACCAAGAAAACTTTTTCTTTTATTGCTTTGTGGTTTTTATTCAGTATTTTTACGTTAATTTCTGTGATACCGATTTTTTGGATAATCGGTTTTGTATTTTTCATATACTTTATATTGGTTTTTCAGGTTTTTGCTTTTGAAAACGGCTTGTCGCCCGTAGGATATTTCAGAAGAAGTTTGCAGCTTGTTAAAGGTAAATTCTCAAGAACATTTTTGCTAATGACTATTCTTGTAATATTTACATATTATCTTTTGAGCGCAGGGCTTGGAGTTATTTTTGATGCTTTGAATATTACAAAACCGCTTTCAAAGGTTTTTGAAGTATGGGCGTATTCTCTTCCGATAGAACCTCTCGAATCTTACCATGTTACTCCTGCTTTAATCGGAAAAGAAGTTGTTAAACAAATTGTATTCTTTATTGTAGTCGGTTTTACGCTCCCACTAAGAAGTATTTGCTGGACTTTATGGTACACAAATCTTGCCGGGGAAGTTGATTCTATACAGCCTAAACCAAAAAAGAAATCTAAAAAAGGTTCTGTGAAAAAAGTTTCAGGCAAAACATTTAAGATTGAAAAACGGGGTATAGATCCCGAAATTATCAGACGAGCAAGATTGGAAGATGACGAGTATTAAACTATGTTTATTTGTAAGAATTGTAAATCGGTCGATAAATTTGAACTAATGTTTTCACCTGATTACAGAGGCGAGAAGAAGTTTTTGCAGGAATATAATAAAGATGGTGATATTGTAATTACCGTTGACGGTTACAGATTTGTTCCTGATTTACAATTTATGAACGACCATGCGGTATGCAGATACTGCGGACAAATCTATATGTGGGACTATGAATAAGTAGAGGAAACAACAATGAAAAGAGAAGGCAGAGAAAATAACGAAACAAGAATTATAAAATTTACAAAGGACTACACAAAACACGCACTCGGTTCGGTGCTTGTAGAGTTTGGTGATACTAAAGTAATTACTACCGCATCTGTTGAAGTAGGGAAACCGAAGTGGATGGATAAAGAAGAAAAAAGAGGCTGGGTTACGGCAGAATATTCGCTTCTTCCGTCAGCGCCAAATACAAGATGCCAAAGAGAGAGAACTAAAATTTCAGGGAGAACACAGGAAATTCAAAGGCTTATAGGACGAAGCCTAAGAGCTTGTGTTGATTTGGAAAAAATGCCTGATTTAACAATAACGATTGATGCGGATGTAATTCAGGCTGACGGTGGTACTAGAACTGCAAGCATTTGCGGTGGTTTTCTTGCTTTGAAAATTGCTGTAGAAAAACTCCTTGCAAACGGCCAGTTGTCTGAAAATCCTATAATCGAATCTATTGGTGCAATTTCAGCAGGAATTGTTGATGGTGAGGTAAGATTGGATTTAGATTATATTGAAGATTCGAATGCTCAAGTTGATAGTAATATAGTTTTGACTAAAAGCGGGAAAATAATTGAATTCCAGACAACTGCGGAGGGCGAGCCTTATGAACAGTCACAAATGATTGAAATTTTTAATGCTGCACAGGAAGGTATAAAAAAAATAGTTGCGATGTACGATTTTATTTAGTATAATATTCAAGTAGACAAAAAGGAGAGTTGATTATGAAAAAATTATTAGTTGCATCTTTAGTATTACTGATGAGTTCGGCTGCTGTTTACGCTGCAGATGCTCAGCCAACAACTTATACTGAACGTTTTATTCAAAAACACACTCAAAAGATTGTAGATAAAGAAAAACAAATGCAAGAACAGCAGAAAGCAAGAGAAGAAGCTCGCTTGAAACAAAGAGAAGATTTCCAAAAGAAAATTGAGGCTGATAGAAATGCTCGTTTGAAAAGACAAGAAGATTTTCAAAAGAGAATTGAAGCAGATAGAAAAGCCAGAGAAGATGCTGCCAATGCAAGAAAACAAAAAATGGAAAGAAAAAAACAACTTTGGAATGAGTTAATCTCAGAATAAGGAGAATTCTATGAAAAAGAAATTAACAGTTTTGCTTGCATTTGCAGTTATGTCTATGTCTTCTGTTTATGCCGCAGAAGCTCAAGGGCCTATTTCAAGATGGCTTGATAATATGACCGGAAGTGTTGCTCAAAAAGAACAAAGGGCTCATCAAAAATCAGTTCAAAGACAGCAAAAGTTAGCAGCAAAACAAAAAGCCAGACAACAAAAATTGGCTCAAAAAAGAGCAAAAGCTAAGCAAAAAGAGTTGGAAAGAAGAAAAAAGGCTGCTGAAAGACAAAAGCAAGCACAACATAAGAAAAATTTAATGAAAGAATTATTTTCTCATTAATAGAATTAAAAGACCGCTTTTTAAGGCGGTCTTTTTGCATTGTGAATGATTATGTGATACAATTATTTTGTGATTGGAGTTAATAATATATGCATACTTTGACTAAAACTCTTACGGGCGCACAGATTTTATTGGAAACATTAAGATTTTTTGATGTTGATACTGTATTTGGTTATCCTGGTGGAATTGTTTTAGGCGTATATGATGAATTGTGCAGGCAAAATGATATAAAACATTATCTTGTTCGTCATGAGCAGGCTGCAGTTCATGCAGCTGAGGGGTATGCAAGAGTTAGCGGAAAATGTGGTGTCGCTATTGTAACATCAGGTCCGGGTGCTACAAATATTGTAACAGGGATTGCAAATGCTTATTTAGATGGTTATCCTTTAGTGGTAATAACAGGTCAGGTTTCTGCAGAACTTCTTCATCAAGATGCGTTTCAGGAAGTTGATATTATCAGTATTACAAAGTCTTGTACCAAAAAGAATTTTCAGGTAAGAAGCGTTGATGAATTGCAAAAAATTCTTTCAGAAGCGTTTAACGTTGCAATGTCTGGGAAACGCGGGCCTGTTGTTGTTGATATTACAAAAAATGTTTTTTCGGAAAGTTTTGAATTTTTAAATTCAGCCGGATATAAAGCAGAAAAACAAGAATTGTGTGAAAGCAGTATAAGAACAGCTCTTGACGCTGTTTATTCTGCAAAACGTCCTTTAATTATAGCAGGCGGCGGTGTTATTCAATCAGATGCATCCCGTGAAATTACAGAATTTGCAAAACTTCTAAATATTCCTGTTGTTTCTACTATGATGGGGCTTGGTGCTTATCCTGCCGATGATAAAAATTATCTTGGTATGATTGGTATTTTTGGACATCCTTCTGCAAATAAGGCAATTCGTGAAAGTGACTTGATATTTGCTGTCGGAACGCGTTTTAATGACAGAATCAGGTGCTGTTTTCAGAGCAAAAATTTTGAAAAACAACTTATTCATATTGACATAAATGAAGCAGAAATTTCAAGAATTATTTCAGCTTCAATATCTATCATTGGAGATGCAAAGAATGTTTTAAGCAAGATGCTTGCGTATGTAAAGCTTTCTGAACCTGCAGTTCATAGTGATTGGACATGTTCATTAAAAAAAGAAGAACTTACTCCATTGAAAAGAACTTCCGTAATGCATTCTTTTGAGGTAATTCAAGAAATTAATAATTGTTTGAAAGATAAAAATTTGGTAATTACAACAGAAGTCGGGCAGCATCAGGTTTGGGCAGCAAGATATTTACAATTTAATTCTCCGCGGAAATTTCTTACATCAGGCGGACTTGGTACTATGGGATTTGGTTTCCCTGCTGCAATAGGTGCTTGTATTGCAAACAATGAACCTGTAGTGTGTATAGCAGGCGATGGGTCTTTCCAGATGAATTTGCAGGAACTTGCAGTTTGTGTGGATTATAAACTTCCGGTTAAAGTGTTTATCATTAATAACGGTTACCTTGGGATGGTTAGACAGTTTCAGGAAAAAATTTGTAATGAGCGTTATTTTGCTACGAAAATTTCCAATCCGGATTTTGTTAAACTTGCTGAAAGTTATGGTGCAAAAGGTATAAGAGTAGAAAATTTTGAAGATATAGCTTCTGCTATTAATGAAGCTTATATGCATGATGGACCTGTGCTGGTGGATTTTGTTGTTGAACCTAAGGAGTTGTTGTAAAATTATGGCTGGTAAAAAACGCCTTTTGATTATGGCAGGTTTATATTTTATTATTTTACTGTTTGTAGTAACTTATTTTACCTGTAATCTTGTAGATAAGATTGCTGTAACATCTTTCAAGAAACTTTATTCCGCTTATACACAGGCTTTGTATACAACTGTTTATCAAATGGACGGTGATACGGGCTGCTATTTTAGTTCGGATAAACGAATAAAAAGTGATTTTAGCAGATGCGATTCTTTTTATAAAAAATTTGCAACTAACCTTAGGGTGAACAAGTATTGTAAGATAGAGGCTTTTGCAGACGGATGTATCCCAATTTATGAAAATTATGCTAAAACAGCGCCTTGTGCAGGCTTTTCAGAAAGTATGATGAACAAATTTAATCAGGCTTTTGTAATGAATGACAATACAAATATCATAGTGTTTAACTTGCCGGCAAATGTTCAAAAACCTTTATTTGCGGTTGACAGTAACGGAAAGTTGTTTCCCAATAGAGCCGGATATGATCTTTTTAGTATGGTTATAATGCGTAATAAATACGGTAATTATTATTTTCATCCGAATGTTACATATTGTCTTCCTGTTGACAAAGGCGGGATAAAAGATATACGAGATGTATACAAGTAAGTTTTAATCCATTTGGGAATACACTCTTTTAATTTCTTGAATATCCTGCCACATAAGCCATTTTGGACTTCCTTTTTCTCGGGAATCATTTCTTAAAAGATATGACGGGTGAAAAATAGGCATCATTTTAGACATATTAGGGCCTTCATACCATTTGCCTCGAATTTTTGTAATTCCTTGAGTAGTGTTTAAAAAAGAATTCACTGCAACACGCCCGCAAAGAAGTATAATTCTCGGTTTTAAAATTTCTATTTGAGCGTCTAAATATTCTCTGCAAGCCGCTTTTTCGTCGTGGAGCGGGTCGCGGTTATCAGGCGGGCGGCATTTTAAGGTATTACAGATATATACATCTTTTTGTCTTGATAAGCCAACTGATGCAAAAATTTTATCAAGCAACTGCCCTGCTTTCCCGACAAACGGTTCTCCTTTTTGATCTTCATAGTATCCCGGTGCTTCTCCGATAAGCATAAGTTTGTGGTTTGGGACACCTCCTGAGAATACAATATTAGTTCTTGTTTGTCCAAGCGGGCATTTTTGACAGGAAATACATTTTTCCCGAACTTTTTCCAGTTGTTCTATTTCAGTTGTTGTTGCTTCTTGCATAATAGTTAATCCTTTTTTAAAGGAACGTTTTTGAATAAATCTTCAATAGGAATATTGAGAGAATTTGCGATATCAAAGACGATGAATGCGGACGGTGTTTGATATGCATTTTCGATATTTTTAACAGTATCTTTGTGTACCCCAATCAATTCAGCCAACTTTTCTTGAGAAAGTCTTTTTCTCATTCTCTCTGCCCTTATATTATCTCCTAATATTTTTAATCTTTCGTCTCGCATATTTTTATTATTAGGTCTTGACAAAAAACAATCAAGTGAGTATATTTATTATATGGGTGAATATATTCATTTGATAAGGTAAGAAAGTTGGTTGTATGCAAAATAGAATTCTCAAAAAAATGATGTGCTATGAGTCTGATTTGCAGGAAATCAGAAATTTTCTCCAAATTCTTTATAATTGCGTTGAAAATAATAACGACTGCTATTATCTTCAACAGTTTGTCAAAATTATTGAAACAAAACTGGATAGCTTTGCCGAAAATTACGAAGAATTAAATAATCAGGTTTGGGTATTGCTCAGTTAGGTTTCAGGTTCTAAGATTGAAATAACGGCATTATCAAGGTTTAGATATTTTTTTACGGTGTTTTCCAAATCCTCTATCGTAATCTCTTCCACATCTTTTAAGTAATTTTCTATAAGCTTCAAATCTTCGCATACGGTCATATAATAACCTATTGTTTCTCCGATTTCCGAAACTGTTTCTGCTGCAAATGCAAAACGTGATTTTGTCTTTTTCTTTGCTTTTTCAAGTTCTTCTTCGGTAATTCTGTTTGTTACAAGATTTTTTATTTCTTGTTTGATAAGTTGAAGTGCGATTTCGCGTTTTTCAGGTTTAAAGTTTGCCTGTATAAAGAAATTATTTCCGTCTTTAAACTGGTAATGTTCGGCATTTGCCATATTAAAGATTTGTTCTGGTTGCTTTTCGATTAAGTTTTGATATAGTCTTGAGCTTGTGCTTTCGCCGAGAATTATGCTTATAATATCAAGTTCGATATTTTCTTTAAGCTGATTTGCTTTCGGCCCTAAAAAACCAACCATTAAATATGAAGTATTTGTTTTGGCTCTATTCTCAACAACAATTGTGTTGTCTGTCGGTGTATCTATTTCATTAATTTTTTTCGGGGCGTTTGGGCGTCCTTTAAAATCAAATTCTTTTTCTACTTTTTCAAGAACTTTTTCTTTATCAAAATCTCCGACAATAATAGTTGTCATGTTTTCGGGAGAATAAAATGTTTTGTAGTAATTCATTATTTCATCGCGGGTAACACGTGAAATAATTTCGGGAGTACCTATAACGTCGCGTTTGTATGGGTGTTTTTTGTACATATTGAAGTTGCAGGCGTTATAAACTTTTGTCCAATTTTGATCTTTACGCATTCTGATTTCTTCAATAACAACGTGGCGTTCGCGTTTGTCCGTAACTTTGGGGTTGTTCAAATCAAACGGAGCTCCTATTTCTTCTTCGGGCAGAACAGGATCAAGCATCATATCTGCATGAAGTTCGATTGCAAGGTATAAATCTCTGTCTTGAGGTCCTTTCGGCAGCGTTACATAATAGAAAGTGTAATCTTTCCATGTTGCAGCATTTACAATTGCCCCTTTTGCTTCAAGAGTTTTGTCAAAATATCCGGCTTTATGCTTGTGTGTTCCTTTGAACATTAAATGTTCAAGAAAATGTGAAATTCCGTTAATTTGATCATCCTCGTTTATCGAACCTGTTTTAACCCATGTGCTTACGTTTACGAGTTCGCCTTCTTTATGGGCAAGCACAATTTTATGCCCGTTATCTCTTTCGTAAATTTCTACATCTTCCGTAAGGTAAGGATATTTTATTAAACTCTGCTTCATTATTTTTCCCCTTTATTTTTACATTATACTATAAATAAATTTTTGGGTTATAATAATTTTATGAATATTATTAATCGTTTAAAGGGTAAGGTAGTGGTTTCTTGTCAGGCAATGCCTTCAGAACCTTTGTATCTTGAAAAGTGCATGGTTGCTATGATGAAATCTGTTGTAAAAGGCGGAGCCGGCGGGCTGCGTGTTGCAGGTGCAAGAGATGTTAAAAATGCAAAGCATCTTTTTGATATTCCTGTTATCGGGCTTACCAAGCCTGATGTTATTCCTCCAAACTGGCAGGAAATTGTTTATATTACTCCGACTTTGAAAGAGGTTATAGAGCTAGTAGAAGCAGGTGCTGATATTATTGCATTTGATGGTACGATGAGAGAAAGACCTAACGGTGCAAAACTTGAAGAATTAATAAAATACGTAAAGATTAATAATCGTGTGTCAATGGCGGATATTTCAACTCTTGAAGAAGGTATTAACGCAGAAAAGCTTGGGGCAAATATTTTATCTACAACTCTTTCAGGGTATACTCAGTTTTCTCAGAACAGAGGCACAGGTCCTGATTTTGAACTGTTAAAACAGTTAGTTGATAATACAAATTTGCCTGTTGTCTTAGAAGGTCGTATATGGGAGCCTGAAGAAGTTGATAAAGCCTTTGAACTCGGTGCTCACTGTGTTGTTATCGGTTCGGCAATCACAAGACCGCAGTTGATTACTAAAAGATTTATACAGAGAGGTTAAGTTATATGATTAAAAAAGCTCTGGCAATTGATGTTGGCGGGACTAAAATTTATAGTGCAATAGTTAGCGAAAAAGGTGAAATTATTTCGGAAATAGAAAAGCGCCCAACGCCTAAAACATTTGTGGAAATTAAAGCTGTTTTTGAAGAAATTATTGCGAAATATGAACGTCAGGTTGATGTAATTGCTTTTTCTACCTGTGGTGCTGTAAATAATCAGAACAACGGAATTTTAGGTTCTACAGGAAATATTGCAAAAGAATATCCCTCTATGGATTTTAAAAGTTTAAGCAAAAAGCCTGTATTTGTAGAAAATGATGCTAACTCGGCAGCTTGGGCTGAACATGTTATCGGGGCATCTAAAGGGCAGCCTTATTCTGTAATGCTTACACTTGGAACAGGTGTTGGCGGGGGAATAATTCTAGATAACAAATTATATAAAGGTAAAAACGGTGCGGCAGGTGAAATGCATTTTAAAATGCGTACGGATAAGCACAGAAAATGTACCTGTGGAAGTTTTGATTGTTTTGAAGCTTACGCATCAGGGACAGGCTTAAAAAGGACTGCCGAAGAAATTTCAGGCGATCCAGATATTACAACTTATGATGTTATCGAAAACAAAGACAGGCCTTTAATGAAAAAAATTCTTGAAAAATGGCAGAATGATATTCTTGAAGGCATAATAGGATTGGCAAATATTTTTGATCCCGATGTAATTATTTTATCAGGATCAATGGCAGAATTTGTTGATATCGCTTATCTTGAAGAAAAAGCAAATAAACAGATTGTTACAACTCCTTTTAAAGTCGTAAAAGCATCTGCAGGGAATTATTCGGGAATGATTGGTGCGGCGCTGCTTGCTTTGGGGGTTAAGTAAGTTGGGAAAGTCTAAAAAAAGGATTATTTATAAAGGGAAAAATCTTCAATTTACAAATCTAACAAGAGAAGAAGCCGCAAAAACTACTGCAGAATTTCTTAATTCAAATAATAGAGAAGCATATTCTTTGATTACGCTTTTTGGTTTGACTGCTGAAGAAATTCTTGAAGCAGGAGCGAGTTATGAGGTTGTAAAAGGAGTGGAAAATCTTTTGGGATGATAAAAACTATTTTATTTTGGCTTGAAAATTCAAGACTCTTTTCGCTTCCAATGACACTTCTTTCGTGGCTTGTAATTTTTGTTTACTCTCTTAAAACAGGCGGAAATATTATAAACGGTATTGTTGCATTAATCGGAATATCGTTTGCTCATCTTGCGACGAACCTTTTTGATGATTACATTGATTATAAAAATTTAACGGACAACTCACAAAAGTGCAAGTGTGCATATATAAAAGAGGGGAAAGCTTCTTTAAATGATGTTCTAAAAGTTGTTGTAATCTATTGTTTTATAGCTTGTTTGACAGGTTTATTTTTGTTTTTAAGATGCGGTTTTCCCGTAATTTGGCTTGCTGTTATCGGCGGAATTATTGCTCTTATCTATGCAAAACTTTCACAGAAAGGTATGAGTGAGATTGCAGTCGGACTTGCTTTCGGACCGTTACTTTTTGAAGGTGTTTATTTTGTAATGACCGGGAATTTTTCTTATACCGTACTTGTAATGTCGTTAGCAGTTGTTATGTTTACTATAGGTTTGATGTACGTTCATACACTTTTGGACTTTGAAGGAGATATGAGTGCGCATAAGAAAACCCTTGTTTGTAGAATAGGAAACAAGAGTTTAGCTTTAAAAGGTGTTTTTGTTGTTTACGGTTCAGGTTATTTATTTACTTTGATACTTTCTTTTATGTTGAATAATATCCTTATACTACTTACTCTTGTCCTAATTCCGCTTATTTTAAGGATGTATAACTCTCTTAAAACATTCTCTTGCGGCGATGATGTTAAAGAATTTTATTTCCGGCTTTTACAGGCGAGAAACTTAATGGTATATTATTCTTTAATGGTTACGGTATTTATATTATTTTGAAATATTAATAAGTAGATTATTTGAATGTCTTCCGCCTTTTTCAATTAATTGACAAACTGGTTGCATTTCTATTATTCCCGGTTCTTTTTCATTAAAAGCAAAGCTGAATACATCGTGTCCCCACTTGTTAGGTCCTCTTTTGCCATTTACATCAATTGCGAAAACGCCTGCCCAATTTGATGGGATTTTGTCATACGTAAAAAGAATTGTTCCGTCGTTAAATACGAATGCCCAATTTCTGTTAAGTATGTTGTTTTGGCTGTAGCCGCTGCAGCCTGTTATAATATCATCATGTTCTTCATATTCTTTTATAGTATTTACGCCTTGGTATTTTGGAATGCAACCGTCATTGTATGCATTTCCTTTGCAAATTTTTATAACATGCATTTCTTTAGTTAAATTGTCGTAAAAATCTGCACATTGTGAAAATTTGAAAGGGTTGTCAGCGTTCATCTTTATATAATAGCATTGTGGTAATGTGCCGTCTCTTGATTCTATAATTCTGATTGCATTATATATATTAGAATATGCTCGTTTGAATTGTGTTTCTATTGTTTTATTTTTATAGTTTGAAATAAGTGAAGGTATAGTTAAAGAAGCAACAACTCCGATAATTCCAAGTGTTATTAAAACTTCTGCTAATGTAAAACCCTTATTCCCGTTAGTATAAGCGACCTTCGCGGGGGGGGGGCAACCCTTAACGCTTTCATATTCATAGTTTTTAGCCTCCTATTATCCTTATTTATTATTTATCATTTTTCATATTTTGTCAATGATTTTATTTCGGTAAGGTATAACATGTTTACACTAAATATCACATAAATCGTCACCCTGAACTTGTTTCAGGGTCTCAAATATAACAGATGCTGAAACGAGTTCAGCATGACAGTTTTGACTGTATATAGCGTAAACATGCTATACCTTACCTTTATTTCGTTTGTATTTAATTACATTATTTTTACTATTTTAATTTGTACGAAATTGTGTTACTCTAATAATGTAAGAAGTGAGGAGCATCAATGAACAGCACAAATCAAAGTTTAAAACCGATTACAACTAAAATTAATAAAGCAGGAAATCTTGAAATTGGCGGATGTGATTTAGTTGAATTAGCAGAAAAATACGGAACACCTTTGTATGTGATTGATGAAGAATCAATAAGAGCTGTTTGCAGGGATTATAAAAATGCGTTTAAAGCTTACGATAAAGTTAATATGATGTTCGCGTCAAAAGCTCTTTGTGCAATGGCAACATCTGCTGTTATTGCGAGTGAAGGTTTTGGTTTTGATGTTGTTTCAGCAGGTGAAATTTATACTGTTTATAAATCAGGTGCTGATATGTCAAAAGTTTTGTTTAACGGTAATAACAAGTCTTATGATGAATTGTCGCTCGCTTTGAAACTCGGTGTCGGAAGAATTTCCGTTGATAACTTCTTTGAACTTTCTTTACTGAATGAAATCGCAAAATCTTATGATAAAACTGCAGATATTTTGCTTAGAATAACCCCAGGAATTGAATGTCATACACATGAATATATCCAGACGGGACATTTGGATTCTAAATTCGGCTTCGATTTGACTCAGATTGATGAAGCTGTTGAACTTATTTTAAAAGATTATACTAATTTAAAACTTCATGGTCTTCATGCTCATATCGGTTCGCAAATTTTTGAAACTTCAATTTATGGTGATGAAATAGAAATCCTTGTTAAAGAAATAGCAAGAATTGATAACAAATTCGGATTAAAATTGAATGAAATAAACGCAGGCGGCGGTTTAGGTGTTAAATACATTGATAGTGACTGCCCGCCTTCAACTTTTACTATTGCAGAAATTATAATGAGCCGTTTAAATGAATGTGTTGAAAAATACAATATTGAACCGCCGGCTTTATTTATAGAACCGGGTAGAAGTATAATATCAACAGCCGGTGTAACTTTGTATACACTTGGAAGTTCAAAACAAGTGCCAAAAGGTAAAAAATATTTTGCAATTGATGGAGGAATGGCTGATAATCCAAGACCTTCTATGTATCAGGCTGAATATTATGCTGAAGTTGCAAACAAACCGAACGATGAACTTGCTGATACCGTAACAATTGCAGGTCGTTTTTGTGAATCTGGTGATATATTAATAAAAGATATAAAATTACCACTTCTTGAAGAAGGTGATATTCTTTGTGTTTATAATACAGGTGCTTACAATTATTCAATGGCTTCAAATTATAATCGTGTACAAAAATCTGCCATGGTACTTGTAAATAATTCTCAATCTGATATTATAGTAAAAAGAGAGACTCTTGATGATTTGATTGCACATGATGAAATTCCTGATAGGTTAAGTAAATGATAAATGAAATTTTAGCGTATATTTTAAAATATATTGGAACTTTGGAACTGACTTTTAATTGGTCTGATTTTATCCAAATTGCTTTTCTTGCAGGCCTTTTGTTGTTTATTTATAAAAAATTTATCAAAAATACTTCTTCTGAAAAATTTGTAAAAGGACTTCTTATCCTTATTTGTGTTTGGGTTTTCAGTGAAGTGCTTTTAAGGATTGATCTTAAAATTATAGGGATGTTTTTAAAATCAATTGTGACTCTTGTTTCTTTAAGTTTAATTGTTATTTTTCAGCCTGAATTAAGAAGATTTCTCGGTTTTTTAGGACAGGTTGATTTTGTAACACGTATTTTTAACTCAAATAATGATAAGGGAAAAAGTCAAAAAATTGATGTAGTGAAAGAACTCATTGAGAGCGTTAAGTATTTATCTAAATCGCATACCGGTGCGTTGATTGTATTTCAGAGCGATTTGAGAAATACTTATTATGATGTTGGAACTAAACTGAATGCTGATTTGTCTACAGAATTAATTTTGACTATTTTTCACACAAATACGCCTTTGCATGACGGTGCAATTGTTATTAACGGTGATAAAATAATTTCAGCAGGTGTTCTTCTGCCTTTGACTGAAGATCCGAAGCTTAGCTGGAAATACGGAACACGCCACAGAGCAGCTATCGGAATGACTGAAAATAGTGATGCTGCTTGTTTGGTTGTGTCGGAAGAAACAGGCGATGTTTCTATTGCTGTTGACGGAAGCCTTAAAAAATATGAGGATCTTGTTACTCTTAAATCAGATCTTGAAAATATTCTCGGGTATAAGGTTAAGCAGACGGATGATAAGAAGACTATCTTTAAAATCAACAATTTAATGACAATTAAAAAATTTACAAAAGAAGATAAAGGTAAGGTATAGTTATGGCAGAAATAAATGCAGCTAAAAAAGAGGTTTTTCTTTCAATTTTACATAAGATGTTTTTTTTAACGATAGGCCCTTTTATTGCTGCATTTGCTCTTGAGGTTTTTCTTGTTCCGAATAATATTATTGACGGCGGTATTGTTGGCATTTCTATAATTTTAAGCTATTTGACAAAAATAAATTTAGGATTGTTGATTTTTATAATTAATATTCCTTTTTTCTTTTTAGCATTTAATAAAATCGGTAAAAAATTTGTCTTGCAGACGTTCTATGCGATTGGCATGCTTGCACTTGCTTTGAATGTTTTTACTACACACCATTTGCCTTCGACTAATGATTTACTTTTGTCAACTGTTTTTGGCGGGATTATACTTGGTACCGGTGTCGGGCTTGTTTTGAAAAATGAAGGTTCGCTTGACGGAACGGAAATTATGTCGCTTGTTTTATCGAAAAAATACGGACTTTCTGTTGGTGAATGGATTATGCTTTTTAATATATTTATTTACGGAGCAGCAGGGCTGGTGTTTGGTTGGAATAAGGCAATGTATGCAATTTTAACTTATTTTATAGCTTTCAGGGTTATTGACGTTGTCCTGGAAGGCTTGAATTCCGCCAAATCAATAAGAATAATAAGTGATAAGGCATACGAAATAGGACAAGAACTTTTAGAAAAACTTGATATCGGGGTTACTTATTTAAAAGGTGTAGGAGCATACTCCGGTACAGAAAAAACTTTGATTTATTGTGTTGTTTCAAGGCTTGAAATGGCTAGAATGAAAGAGATAATAAAAAGCATTGATTCCCGTGCGTTTATTTCGGTAGTAGATGTGCATGAAGCTTATGGCGGAAGAACAAAGAGAAGTATTGACAAAATTTAACAAAATAGACAATATTTGCAAGATATAGTATTATAATAGAAAATTGGCAATGAGGATAATAAAATGGCAAAAAATATTGATACAGTACCTATAGAAGTTAGTATTTTAACAGCAGATCACGATATTAAAGGTGTGGTGCATGTTTCAAAATATACAAATACAAACAGGGAATTGACAGATTTGTTAAATGACAAAGAGCGTCGATTTTTAGCTGTTACAAATGCCGAAATTTATCCGCGCAACTCAAATCAGTCTCCGAGAAAATATAACTTTTTAGAAATTCATATGGATTATGTTCTTATGGTTCATCCGTCATCTCAAGCTGTGTTCCAAGAATCAGGGAGAACTCAGGAAGATATTTCAAGATTTAGAGATTTAAGATTAAAATTAAATCAAACTAAACCTTTTTAAAAATATGTATAAGGAGTAGAGCTGAAAATTTTTAAAGTGAAACTGTTTGCAAGTTTAATGGAGTTTTAAATATGAAAAAAGCATTTACATTGGCTGAAGTTTTGGTTACGCTTGGCATAATAGGTGTTGTTTCTGCAATGACCGTACCAACGCTGATGCAAAATCATCAGCGTAAAACTTACGTAACTCAATTGCATAAAGTTTATAATGAATTTTCTCAAGCTTTGGTGCAATACCAAACAGATAGAAATGCTATCAACCTTACTGAAGCAGGTCTAACTTCACAAGTTAATTTTAATTCTTTTATATCTAATTATTTTAAAACCGTCCAAAAGTGTGATAGCTTGACACCTTGCTTTACAGATGATTATAAGACTTTGAACGGTGGTGGGGTCAATTTTTCTGACGGTACTTCATATGTGCTTGCAAGCGGCTCTTCTGTGCGTTTTTTATTCTCATCGTCAGGTGATAAAATCGGGCAGATTGGTGTAGATATTAATGGTAAGAAGGGTCCTAATATTTTAGGGCGTGATTTATTTTTTATTGCCGTATATAAGGACGGAACTTTAGATGACTTTAACGGCGGAACAGCTCCTTTGACGGAAGAATTACGAAATAACGTTTATGACAGTGATTGTCAGGGCAGCGGAGATGTGTCAGGCTGGGGCTGCTTCGGAAAAATTCTCAATGACAATTGGGAAATGACTTATTAAAATAAAAAGGCTGTTATTAATATAACAGCCTTTTTATTATTATTTATTTATTTATTTTAGTTTTAGCAGCTTCAAGCAAGTTTGTATTTTTGTTTTCCTGACTTTGTCCTGCGAATTGAGTTGTTTTGTCCTCTTGTTTTTCTGCCGCAGGTTTTGATGTATCATAAGTATTTTTTGTATCTTTATGAATTTCTACTGGTTTATCATTTCTGCACATCCAGGCTTTGGTTTTATCTGCCAGTGGCGTTGCGATAAACGGTACGATAATACGTTTAGCAACAAGAGTTGCAGCTGCAAGAGAAATTAAATAACCGAACGCATTTTTTAGACCTTTCTTATCAGCTTCTCTTGCTGCGTGGAATTCTTTTCCTGTCATTCCTTTAAGTTTATCAACTTTTTCAAGTTGTGCTTTTAGAGCTTTATCAGCAGCTCTTGTAAAGTTTTTGCCGAATAACTTGTTAAAGATTTTTTCCTGAACTTTTTTATTAGAAATAGTGAAGAACATTAATAACTGCATTGCAATCATTAATCCGCCGTTAGCAAGGTCTAATGCTGCAACAAATTTACGTTTGTCTTCAGGAATTTTATCATTATTTAAACTTTGTTTAACGTACAAATAGCATCCTAAGCCGTCTTTAAGTACGATAGAAGTAACCCCAATCATTGACATAAATTTAGCGTTATCTTTTTCATAGTTAGGGAATACTTTATTTTTCATCCATTTGCAATCAGAAAGCCATTTAATGCTTTTTTGTGCCCAATTTTGTTTGTAGCCTGCAATCCCCAATGCGGCAACTCCTGCTAAAGTCGCTGCATTAGCAATCGTTTGTGCTGTTTTATTTCTTTCTTTTTTTTCGTTACCGGCACTGAATGCTATATTATTGTTTTGTTTTAGAGAATTAAGCGATTGAATTGCCATTATTTCACCTCGCTGTTCTTGGTTGCTTTTTCAACCAGTTCTTTTGACTCGTTATTATGTTTTTTACTTGATAGATTTGGGAATACCGCATCCATAAAGCGCGGGTAAATCCAGTTTAGAAGCTCACAGCTTATAGGTAGTACCGCAAGCGCTCCGAGCAGTGTCGAAATACGTTTAACACCTTCAATATGTTTTGTTGTTAATGATTTTAATTTCGATGCGACTTCTTCTGAGAATATTTTATCAGCTAATCTGAATTCTTTTTTTGCCTTTTTAGCGTCTTTAATCTGTTGGGCAAACATTGTTTCAATTTCGCTGACAGTTTTATTTTCTTTGATAGCACCTTTTACTTTATTCAAGAAAGTTATAGCTTCGTTGTGAGAATTAATTCTATCAGCCACACTTGCTTTAACAGATTCTATAACCTGTTCTTTTGATGTAAAGTTTTTATATTTTTCAACATGCCCTTTCATTTTATGAACTTTTTCTATCATAGCATCTTTTCCTGCTGATGATAGAGTTCTTGTTTCTGAAACAATATCTAAAAGATTTTTATCTGCTTTGTTTTGTTTTAAAGTTTTATATTTAGATTTTAGGAAGTCGTTAATTTCTTTAATATTATCTGTACTGTTAATCTTAGTTTCCATTTCATTCATAAGATTCATAGACAGATCATAATTATTTCTGTAAAATTCACTTCTATCAATTCTTTTTGTTAATTTTTCAGATTTGCAGCGTTCAAGTTGTTTTTCTTCATCCTTAATCATATCATCTACTGTTCTGTTAAGGAGGTCTGTGAATTTTTCGGGAGCCATTTTTTGAGCTTCATTTTGTCCCTTAATGTTATAGTAGACGGTATTATCTTTCTTTAATGAATTAATCAGATTTTTGTTTTGTTCCTGCATATATTCATGAGTTTTTTGTTTAATTTGATCTTTACTTAAACCAGGATTTAAATCCTTTATAAGTTTATTTACAAATTTTTCATCTTTAAAAGGTGTTTTATTACATGCCATTGACATAGAGCCTTCATTAGCCATAGAATTAATTTTGCTTACAATCGGTATTGTAACTAAACCTTGCGTTGCAATTGCTAATACAGCTGAAAGAGGTTGTCTCCATGCTGAATATGTTCTTGTATCTTCATCTGTTTTGGAAAGCGGATTGTATTTAATGAATAATGGTGCTAAAAGCCCTGTTCCGCATGCATTAATACATATATCTTGAAACTCTCCTATGTTATTTTTTAGTTTGTTTATTCCTCTTAAAATTTTCGGATTTAAAGCATTAATTTCTTGTTCTATAACGTATTGCGGTATAGCTCCGGTAAAGCCGGGGTTATAGTTGTTTTGTTTTTTTGCATTTCGCTGTGCGCAATAAACGTTATTTGCGATATTTAAGTTAACCTTGTCTACATTCATTTCTTTTCTTCCTACAACGATGAAACCTTCTATATATATAGAGGTTCAAACATAATAAAAATTGCTAATTTCTAATATTATTATTAAGTTTTGTGAACTTAACCACCGTCCAATTCCCTTTCGATTCAAATTTAATTATAGTAAGCTTTTTGAGCATTTCTTCAAATGTTTTATTTTTAACGTATGAAAAAACTAAAAACAGCAATGGCTCTTTATTATACAATGTTTCATTTGAAATTATTTTATCCATGCTTGCGGGAGAGTAGAATGAAACACTGTTTAATACTACCATTACTACATTTTGGCCGTTTTGTAATTTATCAAATATTTGATTATCAAGCATGCTTTCAAAATAAGAGTTTTTGTTTGTTGAAAAAATTGGTTTATAAAGTTTTTTCCCATCATTATAAGCATCTTTGTATGTGTTTGAAGATGTAAGATACTCAGGAAAATTACCCTTTTGTATTTCAACTACTCTGTATGGAGAAAAATCAAAGTATTTTTGAAAACGGTTTTGAGGATAATATTCTAGAAGGATAATATCATCACTTTTTAAATCCATCCTTGAAAGAATATCTGTCATTATTTTATGCCCTTCGGGACGCCGCATTTTGGGAGCCGAGTAGGGATGAAATATTATATAACCCAATGAGATAAGACTATATATAATAATTAAAGCATATTTTATTACTTTGTTGTTTATTGAAGCAGCGCCATAGCATGCAAGAAATATTAGTATAGGATATATTTCTATTGAATATTTTGTTAAAAATACCAGTTTGCCGCTCATTGCTGCAATGGTAAGGACTGCAATTGTACATGCAAAAACTGCGAATAATTGTGTATTTAGCTTATTTTTGATAAGTGATTTTATTATACATCCTGCAGCAATGGAAGCCGGTACAAGCATAAAAAATGCAAGTTTCGGGGCATACAGGAAGTTATCGGGAGCGTTTGTAAGATTTGTAAGTACTGGTGAAAAATAATCTGTAAATAAAAAAACTAATTTTGAAATAGAAAAATGTCCCCACCATTGAGAAAATGATTGTGTTGTAAATATTTTAAATACCAGCGGGCTTAGTATTATGCCGCCTGCAAATATAGAAATCCAAATCCTGATTATGGCTTTTTTTAATTCTTTGTACAAATTTAAACTTAAGAAAATAAGATTGAAAAATACATATACAAAACCTATTGTATGTGTAAAAAGAATTAAAAAGTTAAATAATGCAAAGAGTATGAAATTGTTTTTAGCAGTTTTTTTAATACATCTGAGAGTGTATAACAAGCTTAAGGCTGAGAATAAAAATAATATAGAGTATAAACGAACTTCCTGCGAATAGTATATAAGAAATGAACTTATTGCTGTCATGCCCGCGCACATTAAGCCTGTTTTTTTATCATTTTCTTTTCCGATAAAGTACATTACTATGATAGACAGAATTCCTGCAAATACAGATGTAAGTCTCAGCAAAATGTCACTTTGCCCGAAAATGGACATGAAAAATTTTAAATATAAGTAGTAAAATGGCATGTGGCACTGCGACTTAACGGCATCTATAAATCCTTGTCCAAAAGGAACAGCCGCAATCATCCAGCTTACATATTCATCGTTCCACAGTCCGTCAGGCTTATCAATAAAAATAAGCCTTAAAATTATTCCAAGAATAACTATTACAAATATCCCTGCGTATTTTTTCACGATTGTCAAAATCCCTATTTAATTATATAATAAAAACAAAAATTTGAAAGAGGAAGTTATGAAGCTGGTAATTCAGATACCTTGTTACAATGAAGAGAGTTCACTGCCCGTGACATTAAAAGCATTGCCGCACAGTATTAATGGTATTGATGAAATAGAAATTTTGATAATTAATGACGGGTCTACAGATCGAACCGTTGAGGTTGCGAAAAGTTTTGGGGTTACTCATTTCGTTAATATGCCTCATAACTGCGGGCTTGCAAAGGCTTTTACCGCAGGACTTAATGAAGCTTTGGCAATGGGTGCAGATATTATTGTTAATACTGATGCAGATAATCAATATTGTGCTGAAGATATAGAAAAACTCACTGCTCCGATTATAAACGGGGATGCTGATATTGTAATAGGCTCGCGACCTGTTTCGAAAATTGCACATTTTTCTCCACTTAAAAAATTTCTTCAAAAGTCGGGTTCTCTAGTTATGCGCCTTATAAGTTCAACAGATGTTGAAGATGCGCCAAGTGGTTTCAGAGCCTTTTCAAGGAATGCAGCATTACAGTTAAATGTATTTGATAATTATACATACACTCTTGAAACTATTATACAAGCTAGAGCAAAGGGGCTTGAGCTTAAGTGTGTTCCTATTAATGTTAACCCTGACTTAAGAAAATCTAAACTTGTTAAAAATATTTTTGATTATGTGAGACGCTCTATGTTCACTATGATAAGAATGTTTATCATATACAGACCTTTTAGGTTTTTTGCTCTGCTTTCAGGATTGTTTTTAATAACCGGTACGCTTTTAGGATTGAGATTTCTATGGTTTTATTTTTTTGAAAGCGGTGCGGGGCATATTCAATCTTTAATTTTGTCTGCAATATTGATTATTACAGGAGTACAGGTAGCGGTTATAGCTGTACTTTCAGAATTGTTGTCGATTAACAGAAAACTTTTGGAAGATATTCAAAGACGCTTGAAGCTCCAAGACTTGAAAAATTTTTAGGAAGTTATAATATATAAAAAGATTAATTAAAAATAGGGAATTTATATATATGGCAAAATTTGAATTTGTTTCTAAGCTTAAGGATTTTTTATCATCCGCACAGGCTGTAAAAACTTTGTCTTTTTTAGGCTTTACAATATTGATGACAGCTGTAATAGCGTCCCAAAATTTCTTTTTTCAAAATATAATTGAAAACGGAATAAGCAAGCGGGATATAATAGCCCAAAAGACTTTGACTGTTGAAGATGTTAAACGTACCGAACAGCATAGAAAAGAGATTTCTCAAAAGGTTGAACCTGTTATGGCGCCTGCAGAAGATGATTTTATTAAAAATAATCTTCAAATGCTCCAGTCATCTATCATGCAGATTCGAAAGAAAGATGTTGCAGATGAGATAAAAAAAGAAGAAATTGGAATATTATTTGATTTATCTGATAATTCAAAAAAAGATTTTGTTATAAATTTCCTTTTAAAAGCTGATGACAATAGTCTTCACGAAGTTTTTGACAAGTCAAATTTAACATTATCAAATATTTTGCGTGCAGGTATAACCGAAAAGGATTATGAAAAAGATAATATTGATAAAATTATCTTAAACAAGATGGTTGCAAATGTTTCAAAGCGCCAGGTGTCTGTTATAAAAGCAGTTTTAGAACAGGTTATAGTTCCAAATCTTGTTGTTGACGAATTTGCAACGGAAATTGCAAAGAAGAATGCGCAGAATTCTGTTAAACCTTATGAGGTTGTTTTTCAAAAAGGAGATAAAATTCTTTTTGAAGGAGAGCCTGTTACAAGATTAAAAAGAGATGCATTACGTCAGGCCGGGTATAATGTTTATGAACTAAACTGGCAGGGGCTTGCAGGTATATATATTATTGTGTTTATAGGAACGTTTTTATTCTTGTCTTATATGAAATTTTTTGAAAAAGATTTTCTTGAAGCAAGATATCTTTCTGTTTCCGCTTTTTTAACATTAGTAATAGCGTTCATAGCTGTTATGCTTCCAACGGGGTTTTCTCCTTATGTAATTCCTATTCCGGCATTTATGATATTAATGTCAATATTTACGAAACCAAGAGTTGCATTTGTAGCATCGGTTATCTTACTTTCAATAATGGCAGTCGGTTATCAGTATAATGTACAGTATCTTGTTGCTTTTATTTTGCTGAGTCTTTTATCTGCAGTTATTATGCCGAGAATTCGATATGCAGAGCGTGTTGATGTTATAAAAACTGGATTTAATATCGGGATTTCAGGCTTAATATTGGTATTAAGTATTTATATTCTTGAAAAATGTCTTATTGATGTTGATAATGTTTTGGTAATAAAAGACTGTATGTATATTCTGTTAAACGGTATTTTTAGTGCTGTAGTAGCATCAGGTTTAATGCCGCTTTTTGAAAGTACGTTTAAAATAATTACACCTTACGGTCTTGCAGAGCTTGGCGACCATAACCAAAAACTTTTAAAAAGACTTCAAATAGATGCCCCCGGAACATATCACCATAGTTTGATGGTTTCAAATTTGTGCGAAGCTGCGGCGGAAGCAATCGGTGCAGATCCGATTCTTGCAAGAGTTGGTGCTTTGTACCATGATATAGGAAAATTAAAACGACCTTTATTTTTCGTTGAAAATCAGTCATACTTTTTGATTGAAAACCCGCATAATAAATTTACGCCGAGAATAAGTAAAATGATTATTACCGCTCACCCGAAAGATGGTATTGAAATAGCTAAGGAATACAAACTGCCTCAGGTAATACAGAATTTTATAACACAACACCACGGAGAAGGGCTAGCAAGTTATTTTTATAATCAGGCATTGCAGGAAGAAGGTGCTGAAAATGTTAAAGAAGAACAATTCAGATATGCAGGTCCAAAACCGAATATGAAAGAAACAGCTATTCTGATGATTGCAGATGCTGTGGAATCAGCTGTTCGTTCTCTTAAAAATCCGACACCCGAAGAAATTGAAGGGATGATAAATAAAATTATAGTTGAAAGATTGAACGACGGGCAGCTTTCAGACAGTCCGCTTACATTGAAAGATATTAAAACAATTGCTTCAACATTTTCAAGGATTCTGCGCGGGATGCAGCATAATAGAATTAAATATCAGGAAAATTTGGCTGAAGAATTACAAAAACAAAAAATTAATATGCCTGCTAAACTTCTTGATGAAGATTTGGAAAATAAGATAAAACAGCTTGAAGGAGATTCAAACCCTTCAAAAGAGGATAAAAATGCTTAGTTATAATATTTTTAGCGAAAATATATATGATGATTGGGAAATTGATGAAAAAAAATATATTGATATAGCTAAAAAAATCTTAAAATTTTATCTTTCTCTTGAAGATGTTTATAAAAAATCTTGTCTGCAAGATTACGATTACGACACAATATCTTTTGATTTTTTGTTCTGTAGCAGTCGCAAAACACATGAGATTAACATAGAATATCGAAATAAAGATTATCCTGCTGATATTATAACCTTTGCAATTTTTGCCGACAGCGAGGACAAATTTGTTTTTGACGGAGAAATTAATCTTGGTGAAGTTATTATTGCTCTTGATAAAGTTATTGAGGAATCCATTAAAAAAGATGTTACAAAGGAATATGAACTTGCTTTTTTAATAAGTCATGGTATTTTGCATTTACTTGGATTTGACCATCAGACGGAAGAAGATTATAATTTTGTTATAGATTTACAAAATAAAGCACTGGAAAGTATAGGGTATGACAAAATTTAAACAGCAGGGATTTTCAAATACTTTTAAAAATGCCAGAAAAGGTATGCGGCTTGTGTTAAAGTCTGAAGTAAATATAAGAGTACATTTTTGTATTGCAATGGCGGCTTTGGCTCTTGCCTTTTTGTTGGAATTCAGTTTAGAGAGAATGTGTATACTTCTGTTGACAATAGGTTTTGTAATAGTTACGGAAATGATTAATTCTGCAGTGGAATTTTCTTTGGATGCTGTATTTCATAACAGATATTCACGGCTTGTCGGAATGGCAAAAGATATTTCGGCAGGTGCAGTGCTCTTTGCATCTGTTATTGCTATTGTAATCGGTGTTCTGCTGTTTGGTTCAGCCTTATTAAAAATGTTATAAAAATTTGTTAAAATTAAATATCTAATAGTATGATTTAAAGTTGTAAATGCTTGCGGGATAGACTATATCCTTGTTTGGCTGATGAAGGTAAATTGATGAACGGGCCTCAAGATGAGTCTTATTTACTAATAATGCTCCTAAATTGGATACTTGCACGCGGTTCTTCAATATCGGTTTTGGGATTTCCAAATGTTAATATCAAGTTTTATGTTGATATAAACGGTCAAAAAGGTTCAAATATTATTGGACACGATATTTTGGCTCTTTTAATTGATAAAAACTGAATCGGAAAATTTTTGAATGACGGATGGAAAATGAATTATTAAAATAAACTTTGTTGTTCATTGCCGTTAATATTTTTATATCCGAGATGTCTGTAAGTCGCGGGAGAGACTTTTCTTCCCCGTGGTGTCCGCTGCAACAATCCCGCCTGTAAAAGGAACGGTTCACATACATCTTCAATTGTTCTTACATCTTCGCCGATAGCAGCAGCAATTGTTTCAATCCCGACTGGGCCGCCGTCGTATTTTTCTATAATTAATCGCAAAAGGCTTCTGTCTGTATTGTCTAAGCCGTAGTTATCTATTTTCAGAATATCCAAAGATTTATTTGCAACATCTTCGGTAATTTTTCCGTCATGTTTCACAAGAGCGTAATCCGATACTCGCTTAACAAGTCTGTTTGCAATACGCGGTGTTCCTCTTGAACGTTTTGCAATTGCGTGTGCGCCTTCTTCGGTTATTTCAATATTTAAAATTCCGGCTGTTCTTGTTATTACCTGTGCAAGTTCGTCTTCTGTGTAAAATTCAAGCCTGTGTATAATCCCGAAACGGTCGCGTAGCGGTCCAGATAATTCTCCTGCTTTAGTGGTTGCTCCTATCAATGTAAACTTCGGGAGCGGTACGCGCAGTGTTTTAACGGTTTGGCTTTTCCCGGTTGTCATATCAAGGAAAAAGTCTTCCATAGCAGGATAAAGAATTTCTTCCGCAACTTTATTTAATCTGTGAATCTCATCAATAAAAAGTATTTCTCCGCCTTTTAAAGACATCAGAATTCCGATAATATCTCTCGGACGTTCCAATGCGGGAGCAGATGTTATTTTTATATCAACACCCATTTGCTCTGCAATAACACCTGCAAGCGTGGTTTTGCCGAGACCCGGCGGGCCGTAAAAAAGCAGGTGATCAAGCGGTAATTCTCGTTTTTTTGCTGCAGCAATAGATATTTTTAATGTTTCTTTCAGCGCAGACTGACCGATGTATGTATCAAAAGATTTGGGGCGGATACAATTTTCAAAATTTTTATCATTTTCCAAACACTCACATTTTATTACCGAATTTTTTTTCTTTTCGATAATCGTTTTGTTCTGAAAGTCATTGTCGTCTGCTATTATACTCATTGTTTTTCCTATATATTTATGATAACATAAAATTACAGGATAGGAAAGAATATTAAGAAGGAGAAGTCATGAAAGTATCAGAACGTTTAGAACAAATCCCGCCTTATTTGTTTGCGGAAATAGACAGAAAAATTGCCGAGGCTAAAGCTAAGGGAATTGATATCATAAGCCTTGGTATAGGCGATCCTGATACTCCGACGCTTGCTCCTGTTGTTGAAGAAATGCACAAGGCTATTGATAATCCTAAAAATCATGATTATCCGCCCTATAATGGAACTGAAAAATTCAGAAAAGGGGCTTGCGAATGGATGAAAAAACGTTTCGGTGTCGAGCTTGACCCTGCCACAGAAATGCTTGCTAATATAGGGTCTAAGGAAGCTATTGCACATGTATTCTTTGCTTTTGTAGATAAAGGTGATTATACGCTTGTTCCCGACCCGGGTTATCCTGTTTATCACAACGCAACAATATTTGCAGGCGGAACTCCTTATGAAATGCCTTTATTGGAAGAAAACGGATACCTCCCCGATTTTGACAAAATTCCGGAAGATATTGCAAAAAAATCAAAAATTATGTTTTTGAATTATCCGAATAATCCAACAGGGGCTGTTGCTGATTTGGATTTCTTTAAAAAAGCAGTTGATTTTTGTAAAAAATATGATATTTTGCTATGCTCTGATATGGCATATTCGGAAATGACTTTTGACGGTTACAAAGCTCCGTCTGTTTTACAGGTTGAAGGCGCTAAAGATGTAGCTTTAGAATTTTATTCCCACTCAAAATCTTACAATATGACAGGTTGGAGAGTTGGGTTTGTGTGTGGTAACGCTGATGCCGTGAAAGCTCTGGGCACAATTAAAAACAATATAGATTCAGGTACATTTAAAGCAATTCAAGATGCTGCAACAGCTGCATTCAATGTTGATGCAAAATATATTGAAGACTTGAATAAAATGTATCAAGAACGCAGAGATGCTGCAGAAGAAGGTTTCAGAGAACTTGGCTGGGAAGTTAAACCTTCAAAAGCAACATTCTACTTATGGCTTCCTGTTCCTAAAGGGATGACATCTGAAGAATTTGTTACGGTAATGCTTGAAAAAGCTCATGTAGTTGTTCCGCCCGGAAACGGTTACGGTAAATACGGCGAAGGATATTTCCGTGTTGCTTTAACTAAAGATGTTGAAACGATTAAAGAATGTATCAGAAGAATGAAGGAAGCGGGCATAAGATACAACTAAATACTCTTTTTAGATGAGTTAATTTCCTTGTATGGAAACCGTTAGCGTGGTATAATTTTTCTATGGAATGTCCAAAATGCGGTTTAGAAATTGATGATAAAGCAATGGTTTGTCCTAACTGTAAGAAGGTGCTTAAACTTGCGTGTCCTGTTTGCAAGACAATTAATGAAAGCAATACTTGCAGAAAATGCGGTTACGTAATTATTACTAAGTGCCATAACTGCGGTAAGATAAATCAGACATTTAACAAAAAATGTAAAAAATGCGGATTTGATACCGAAAAAAGCGTTATAATGAATGAATCTAATACAGATGATTTTGTTATGCTTACCATTGATTTCCCTAATATGGATGAAATAAAAACATATCTCGGGTCTGCTAAGCTTTTGAATAAGTTTAAGATTAATCTTGATAAAATTATTAAAGATTATGCAAAATCCATAGGACTGCGACGCCAATTAATCGGTAAAACTTATGTAATACGATGTGATAAAGATTATACTTTTAACAGTTCTGCGGCAACTGCCGTCAAAGCTGCTATAGAATTGCTTAACCTTATAACCGCAATGAATTGTAAGCTGACAAGTAAAAAAAATGCAACAGTCCGTTGTAACATGTTTCTTCTGAAAAGAAATATTGACGATGATCCGAATAATTTTGATTCCGGCTATAATATCAGTCTGTTAAATCAGAACGCAAAAAAACGCGAAGATAAAATCTTGAATACATTTCAAGTGCTTACTGATGACAATGTAAGCGATGCTATAGGTTCGGATTATAAAATTTCACCGTTAAATTCCGTAATGGTCAACGACGAAATGGTTATGTTTTATGAAGTTGATTTGAGGGAGTTTGTTAAGGTTGAGTATCCTGAGGAAGAAGAAGATAAAGAAATTGAAATTCCTAATTTTGTGCAAAATATGCTAATAGAACAGGATAAACTTGATGGAGAAGCTTTGAATAATCTGGATTCTTCCGGAGATCCCGATGCTATTTATGATATTGAAACGATTAATTTTGATGAGATAAATGCAGAATTTATCAGAACGGAAAATATTGATGTATTGTTCCATATTCTTAATAAATTTCAATCTGTACCGAAAGGAATTGTCGCTATTAAGACAGCTGAAATGTATAAACCGTATACTTTGAAAGTTTTAAATGCAGCGGCGCAAACAGGACAATTTAATAACATAATATCGATTACCTGCTATGATGAAATGAAATATTCTCCATATTCATTTTTCAGAGATCTGGTATCTGCGATTTTTGAATATACTGTTTCTCAAAAATTGTTTTTCCAAAATGATTTTTCAATGTTTGCATCTGTTGACCCTGACGGTTTGATTAAAGATCTGATTACTTTGCAAAAACGAGCAGATAATAATACGGAAGATACACGATATATTTATTTTGATATTTTTCTTACGCTTTTGCAGATAATTCCAAAGACTTTAATCTTTATTGAAGATTTTGATAAGATTGATTCAAGTTCTTATGATGTTTTAAAGTATCTCTTTGAAGCTTTTGAACAGCTTGATATAAGTATTTTGCTTTCGTATGATAAAGATTTTTCATTACATAGAGATTGTCATTTCTTGTTGAGCAAACCTTATTATACCGAAATCTCTCTTAAGCCGACATCTTTTGAAAAACTGATTGAAGAAAATAAAATCTATTACAGGAATATATTAAATAATTTCTATTTTCAAAGGGTTGCCAAGTATGCCTGCGGAAGCAGTCTGTTTATTGATATTGCGATTCAATATTTAATTGAGTCTGGGGTTTATGCGGCTGATGACGATAGTATTGAAATGATTAATCCTAAAACTATTATTATACCTTCAAGCCTTGATAAGCTCGTTGCAAGAAGATTAAATCTTCTTCAGGATGATGAGGCTGCAATGAAGTTTCTAACGTCAATTGTTCTTCTCGGAACTCGTATTGATATGGGAACAATAGACAGTTTGGGGTATCAAAACAAGGATGAAATTATAGAAAAATTATCAGATATGGGATTTATGTATCAGTATAATAATTGTATTTATTTCCCGAATTACAACCTTTTAAGAGATAATCTTCTTACAACTATAAGTAAAATATATCTTAAGGAAGTTGCGGAAGAATTATTTGAAAAAGTTTTTAACGATGATATGCCAAGCCCTGTAAAAGCTTATTTATACGGACTTTTAGGTGATGAAAACAATGAACGTATGCAGTGGGAACAGCTTGCTGATATAAATCTTTCACTCGGTGATTTCAGCTCTTATTTGAATTGTACAAACAAAATATTGGAGCTGCTTGATAAGAATTCCGACCCCGAGCAGGTTGAAAATATTGAAAATTATAAATTGCATTTATATGAAGATATTTCAAGGAACTTATATGATTATGTTCCTGATAAAACTTGGGATATTGCGGAGATTACGCTGAAAAATCTTGAGAAATCAACAGATACTGACAGGATTATTCTTCTTTGCAACAAAATGATTAACGGATCATTGATTGCGGGGAATTATAATCACGCTCTTGAATTAACACATAAAGTTTTATCGCTTCTGCCGCCTTCTTCGCTCAACCCGTCTGATGCGAATTTTAACAGTTATTTCTTTTTAATGTCAGTGATACATATACAAATACTGTTTAACATTGGTGCGCTTGCAGATTGTCTTGATATTGGTTATAAAGTTTTGAATGTTATTAATAATCAGACTTTGAGTTCTTTAAGACCTGAATATATGTCAGAAGATGATTTTACTTCTTTAATCGTTGATTCTGCAGGATATGTTGCACTTGCAAATGTGCTTCTGATGGCAGGTAATGTTCATGAATTCTTGAAAATACTACGTGGTGAATTAAATTGTATTCCGCAATCTTATGATTTATTTATAGCTTTGCAAAATCTGCTGCATGGCAAAAAAGTTTCGGGACTTTCTCAAAACGTATCTGATAATGACCGCTTTGGTGCGATAATTTTAAATATAATTAATGCTTTTCTTAACTTTAGCGGGGATTATACGACTTTTGCCGAGGATATTTACAGAGCAAAGGTTGCCGCCAAACGTAACAGACTTCATCAGTTAGAACTGTTTGCAGACTTGATGATAGGTTACGCATATATGCAGCTTGGATCTTATAAGAAAGCTGACGCTATTATTTATAAGATAATTAAAGCAACTAACAACAATGGTATGACAACGCTTTTATATGTTGCATGGTACATTATGAGCGAACTTCATTTAAAACAGAATAAGTATGATGTCGCTTTTGGTATTGTTAATAATTCGCTTATTCAGCTGGAAAAGAATAATACAACAAGTGAGTACCTGCTTATGTTGTTTAAATACAACATGTATAAGGTAATGATGTTTAAAAAAGAAAATGAAAAGGCTGATATTTGTATAAGCCATGCAAAATATATTGCGGAAAAATACGGTATTAACTTTACGTTTGATACAGATGCAAGCCATTATATTGCAGTAGAAGATGACGAAGTAACTCTTGAAGAAGCCGGAATATCGGCAGATGCTCCTGCTTCTCAAGATGATACAAGTTCGGGAAGCGAGGGAGTATGAAAATATTATTTGCAGCAGCAGAAGTAGCACCTTTTTCAAAAGCAGGAGGGCTTGCCGATGTAGTGGGAAGTTTACCGAAATATATTGAAAAAGATGCAGAAATTGCTATTTTTACTCCTTTACATGGTTTAATCGATACGAACAAATGGAAAATTAAGGAACTTGAAAACTCTTCGCTTTGGCTAACTTTTAACGGTATGGGGCATAAGTTCAGATTGTTTATGTGCAAACTTCCCGGCACGAACATTAATGTTTTTTTTGTTCATAACGACTGGTATTTTTCCTGCTTTAAAGAGGTTTATCCTAAGTGGCTCGATCCGAAATATGAACATGAAAGGTATATTGCTTTTTCGCTTGCTACGATGGAATATGCAAAACTTTTGAATTTTAAAGCTGATGTTATTCATGCAAATGACTGGCACACTGCTATGATACCTGTATACCTTCACAGTAATTACAGATATGATGAGTTTTGGAAAAATACAAAATGTGTATTTGAAATTCATAATCTTGCTTATCAGGGTGTTTGGTTTGAAGATGTTCTTGATTTTGCGAATATGAGAAAAGACATTGTTTATAACGAATGGGGTGTTGAACATTACGGAAAAGTTAACTGGATGAAAGGTGCCATAAATTATTCAGACAAAGTGGTTGCAGTTTCCCCAACTTATGCTAACGAAATTTTGACCGGAGAGTACGGCGAGGGAATGGATTATACATTGCGTATGAATAAGCATAAGCTTGTCGGAATATTAAACGGAATTGATTACGATGTTTTTAATCCTAAAACAGATAAAAATATTACAAAAAAATATGATGTAAAATCCTTAAAAAATAAAGAAGAGAATAAGAAAAAAGTCTGTGAAGAATTCGGACTTGAGTATAGCCCTGAAAGACCTTTGTATGCTATGGTTTCACGTCTTGTTGGGCAAAAAGGCATTGATTTAATCCGTCAGTGCGAGAGCGAAATGAAAAGTTTAAATGCCGATTTTGTATTTTTGGGAAGCGGTGATAAAGATTATGAAAATCTTCTTATCTGGCTTTCAAATAATTCTACCAATATTCGTGCTTATATAGGTTATCGTACTGATTTAGCAAATCAAATTTATGCAGGTAGTGATTTTTATCTTATGCCTTCTAAGTTTGAACCGTGCGGTTTAAGCCAGTTAATTGCAATGCGCTACGGATCTTTACCTGTTGTGCGTGCGACAGGCGGGCTTGAAGATACGGTTACAGGCTATCCTCTTGCGGATTCAAACGGATTTAAATTCTGGGGATATTCAGGTTGGGATATGATGCAGGCAATATATTGCTCACTGGGTGTTTATCAGGATAAATATACTTTTAATGCAATGAGAAAAACTGCTATGGAAACTGATTTTTCATGGAGAAGAAGTTCTGCTGTTTACCTTAATATGTATAAAGAACTTGTTCAGAAATAAGCTTAATGAAATGAACTTTTAAGGTAAGGTATAACATTTTACACATATACAGTCAAAACTGTCATGCTTAACTCGTTTCAGCATCTGTTATATATGAGTCCCTGAAACAAGTTCAGCATGACGTTTTATACGATATTTAGTGTAAACATGTTATGCCATACCACTTTTAATAAATTGATTAAGAACTTAATTTATGTTACTGTTACTGTATGATTGAACTCTTAATTTTATATGTTTTGCAAAAAAGAGATTTAACAATGTATGCTGTACAAAAGCGTATTGAAGATAATTTTGCACCTTTTACAAAACCGAGTTTCGGTGCGTTAAAACCGGCTTTGAACCGTCTTGAAGAAAAACAGTGTATATCTTCGAGAAAGAATATGTCTGATGGCGGGAAATTATCTGTTTATTATCAAATTTCAAGTAAAGGTGTTGCAGAGCTAAAACGATTAATTCTTGAAGATTTAAGCGACAATCCGCTTCAATTCCTATCAAATGCCCGGGTTAAACTTTCGTGTGCAGATTGTCTTGATGCTTCGGATAAAAAAAGATTGTTTTTTTCTATCAAATCACTGGCATTACAGTTTAAAGTTTATGCTCAAAATATTTTGAATGATGAGTATAACCGTATAAATTTTTATCAAAAGATTATTCTTGATAATGCTATTTGTGAGTATTCAAATTTTATTACTATACTGGAAGGATTGGAGAAAGATAATGCCGGCAATTGTTAGCGGAATTATTAAAAATTCTATAGCTGAAGAACTTGATATTATGGCAGGTGATGAAGTGTTATCAATTGATGATACTAAAATGCTTGATATGATTGACTATAATTTTTTATGTAAAACGGATTTTTTAACTTTAGAAATTAAAAAGACTGACGGTGACGTTGAAGTTATTGAAATTGAAAAAGATTATGACGAAGATTTGGGCATAATATTTGAAAGTGCGGTGTTTGATAAAGTTAAACCTTGTCTTAACCATTGTATATTCTGTTTTGTTGATCAGCAGCCAAAAGGTTTAAGAGAAACTTTATACGTAAAAGATGATGATTACAGACTTTCTTACCTTCAAGGAACTTATATAACTCTTACAAATCTTTCGGAAAAAGATAAAGAACGTATAAACCGTATGCATCTTGGACCGTTTTATGTTTCTGTTCATACTACAAATCCTGAACTTCGTGTAAAAATGCTAAAAAACCCTAATGCAGGTAAAGCTTTGGATAATTTACAGTGGTTCAGAAAACACAAAATACCTTTCCATGCGCAAATTGTTTTATGTCCGGGATACAATGACGGTGTAGAACTTGAAAGAACTCTTTCAGATTTAGCAAAATTTAAAAATACAGTGTTATCCGTAGCAATTGTGCCAGTTGGGATTACTCAATTTAGAAAAGAAGGTCTAAAACAAGTTGATAAGAAATGCGCAGAAGAAACTCTTAAAATAGCTTCTAAATATAAAAGAGTATGCTGCTCTGATGAATTTTTTCTGCTTGCTGAGCAGGATATTCCGCCTGCGAAATATTATGGCGGTTTTAACCAGCTTGAGGACGGGGTGGGTGCTTTAAGAATGCTTCTTGATGATTTTAAATCAAGAAAACTTCCTAAAAAGATTGATAAACCAATGAAACTATCCTTTGCTACAGGTTATGCCGCGAAATATGCAATTGATAAAATAGCAGAGAAATTGAATAAAATAACAAATTTGTCAGTTACTGTAAACCCTGTAAAATCAGATTATTGGGGGAAGGATATTACTGTTTCAGGTTTAATAACAACAGATGATTTGATAAGAACAGTAAAAAATATTGATGTGGATTTGGTAATAATTCCTTCTGTAATGCTCAGACCATATTCGGAAGATTTTCTTGATGGTAAGAATTTGTCTTATGTGAAAGAAAAAACTGGAAAAGAATTTTTTGTCGTTAAGGATATATATTCAATGAAGGAGATAGTTGATTACATAAGTAATTTGCATAATGTATAAAAAAGCTCCTTTTGAAAGGAGCTTTTTTTTAATATCTTTCCAAATATTTGTCGATTTCCCATTGCGAAACGTAAGTTCTGAAAGAATCCCATTCTTTTTTCTTCGCTGATAAAAATTCGTTAAAAATATGATCTCCTAGCGCAGCGCGAGCAACAAGCGATTTATCAAAGTAATCCAACGCCTCTGTAAGACTTCCTGGCAGAGCATCTATTCTTTGTTTTTTGCGTTCTTTTGATGTTAATTTGTAAATGTTACTTTCAACAGGCGCAGGCGGGTCGATTTTATTTCTGACTCCGTCAAGACAAGATTCTAAAATTGCAGCAAATGCCAAATACGGGTTGCAAGCAGGATCCGGAGATCTAAGTTCAACACGTGTTGCATTTCCGCGTTTTGCAGGAACTCTTAAAAGAGCACTTCTGTTTGCAAGTGACCAGGCAAGGTATACAGGAGCTTCATATCCCGGAACAAGTCGTTTAAAACTGTTTACAGTTGGGTTTAGCACTGCAGTAATACTTTTAACGTGTTTTAACATCCCGCCTATTGAATATTTTGCTATATCTGTAAGCTGATATTCTGATTTTTCATCGTAAAAAGCATTTTTACCGTCTTTAAATAATGATATATTACAATGCATTCCTGAACCGTTAATGCCGTAAATCGGTTTTGGCATAAATGTAGCGTGTAAGTTATGTTTAGCCGCAATTGCTTTAACAGCTACTTTGAATGTTGCTACATTGTCAGCTGCTGTTAAGATGTCAGCATATCTAAAGTCAATTTCGTGCTGACCATCAGCTACTTCGTGGTGAGATGCTTCAATATCAAATCCCATTTCTTGTAGAGTTAATACAATATCAGATCTAACATCTTCCCCTAAATCTTCAGGGCCTACGTCATAGTAGCCTGCAGTATCATTCGTAGATGTTGTTACATTCCCGTCTTTGTCTTTGGCGAATAAGAAAAATTCAGCTTCAGGCCCTACATTCATAGAAAAACCTAGTTTTTCAGCTTCTTTCATAACTCTTTTTAAGTTACATCTTGGACAGCCTTCAAAAGGTGTTCCATCAGCGTTATAGATATCACAGATTAATCTTGCGGAATTTATACCGTCAGAACCTCTCCAAGGTAAAATTTGGAATGAGTTTTTATCGGGATGGAAAAACATATCTGATGTTTCAATGCTTCTAAATCCTTTAATAGACGAGCCGTCAAGCATTATTTCATTTGCAAGAATTTTTTCGATGTGTTCAGAAGGAATTGATATGTTTTTTACTTGTCCGTTTATGTCTACGAACTGTAATTTTATAAACTTGATATTATATTCTTTAATATATCCTTTAATATCATCATCAGTAAAATTTCTGTTGTCTAATCTCGTATGCATAAATTCTTTCATGTAGACCTCTTTCATTCTAAACTGTATTTTAATAAATTACCTTTTTATTAGAATACTTTTTTCAAAAAAGGTCAATAGTTTGCAAATTAAGATTAAGTAAAGACGCATAAGAAGGTTTTTGTAAAATTATAAATGTTTTTCTAAAAATAGTGTTAATTTTAATAAAAAGCGGGAATATATTAATTATTAAGGGATGTATGGGATAAATATAAAATTGTATTTCTGATTTGGAGCGTTTTTATTTTATAAGTATTCTGAAAAAGCTTTACAATCAATCTTTACAGAACTTTGTAAACAAATGTAACGAAATAAACTATATATAGCAATTATATACTCAAAAAATACTTTATTAATATGTAAGCGATAAGCAAACAAAACAAGATTAAATAAACACGAGATATAAATACACACACACTAACTATTTACACTACCTACTACACACTAACCTTCTACACACACGAGGAATTACTAAAAAAGAATTCCAAACTCTATCGAAAGATAGGGTTTTTTTTTGCTCATGTACACAGGTTGAAGTACTTACACCATAGGCGGAAAAACTATATCAATGTATTTTTGATAGTTTTCAGGTTCAAAAAATCCTACTGAAAATTCTGCTGAATTGGTTCCTAACTGTTGAGCTTCAGGAACTTCTATCGGCGGACCTGCAGGAGTTGAACGCGACGGATTTTTAGGATTTGAAATTACACCGGTACTTCGCAAAAGAGTTATAAGCAGAGATTTTCCTTTAACTTCGTATTCTGTAAGTCCCTGTGTAATTACGCCAAATCCCTGTGTGCCGACATATCTTTGCATCGGTGCAAAATTTGTTTTGACTTCTATTCCGCGTGTTTTAGGAAGGTGTTTTCTCATATCATAGTCAGGGGTGAATTCTCTTTTAATAATTGTGTTTAAATCCTCTGAATATGTTTCTGTAACAGGTGATTTGAGGTTAAATTTTACCTGCCATAACCTGTTTTTAAGTTTGTTATCCCATTCAATTTTAAAGTTTATCAATTCACCGTACGGTTCAACCTGAATATCAAAAAAACTTGTTTTAATTATATTATTTTTGAATGAGTAAATTTCGGCTTTTTCTCCGACATCATCTGCAACAGCTCCAAAGTTATATGTATCGCCTTCATCTTTAAAGCGGACAAATTCCATAGAAATCCCCCCGCCACAAGTGGTTCTCCCTCCTTTAGCAAGTGGGGCTATATTTATTTTGCTGTTTTTAATTTCAAATTTAATTTGAGGTTTAACAGCAGGAGAATATTTTAGTGTATAAATGTCAGTAAAGTCTTCTGTGACAGGTATTTTTTGAGTGTCATAAAGAAGGGAATTTTCTACGCCGAAATGTTTTGAGATAACCTTATATTCAGGTAATAAATCTTTACTTTGCATTATTGGAGTTTTAAAATTATGTTTAAGTCTTAATTCTTCAATAATTGTATTTGCTATTTGAATTATTTTTTCATATCTTGTGATATTTTCTCTATGAACCAAGTCTGTAGAACATCCGCAAATCCCGTCATGGGCTTGATTTTTGAGCAATAATTTATATGCATATTCAATGGCTGTACTATATTGTGAACCGTATTTTTTCTGTAATTTGTCAGCCTGTTCGAGAAGGTATGTGCACTTCACGTTGTATTGTTTTAGCTTCATTCTTGCGGAATATGAACCTTGCAGGATAAATGTTCTACTGTTATCTCTGAGTTCATTGTTCCATTCACATTGCTTAAAATCGTCTTTTACATGCTCAAAATATTCAAACGGGCTTGATAATTTAATCTCGTATTCAGTACCGTCATTCTGAACTTGTTTCAGAATCTTGTTTACTTTTTCGATTTGTTCTGTAATATCAGGTTCTACTCCCAAATGATCTGCTCCAATCGGAAGTAATAAATAATCTCCGGATTTTTCTGCTATTTTATCTAAATTCCCTTTCAGCCAATCTGCTTTTTCTTCAATAGTCATAGGTGCTGAAAATATGTCCATAAAATATCCGCGGATAAGATTTACTGTGTTTACTCCGTTAAATTTAAATTCTGATGGAATATCCCCGCATCCGCGCCATACAACACATTTATCAATTCCAAATTCTTTTAAAATTTTTGGGATATTTTGACTGTGTCCGAAAGTATCAGCAAGATAGCCTATAAAATCTGTGCATCCAAATTCTCTTGAAATTTTTAAACCGATTTCAAGATTTTTTTCAAAAGCAGTTCTGTCAGTGAGAAATTCATCAACAAGAGTGTAAAAAGGGCCTATAAATAATTTTTTTTCGGCAATGAGTTGTTTTATAATTTGCTCTTTTTCAGGTCTTAGTTCTAAATAGTCTAAAAGAGCGCTTACCTGTCCGTCAAAGTAAAAAGACGGGATTTTTTTATTTTCAAGCATTTCTATAACATTATCAAAGACTCTTAAAAGTCTGAGCCTGAAAACTTCAAATTCTCTGTACCATTCTCTGTCCCAATGTGTATGTAAATATGCAATTACCGTCTTTTTCATAATATGTTTGTAACATATTTATTTGTATAATGCAAAGATTTAACAAACATGTTATAATGAATATATTAAGAGATTGGAAAGGAGCGCAGATGAAAGGATTAAAGTTTAAACTGTCGGGGGGGGGCGTTTGTAAGCCTTAAGCAGCTAAGAAGTGAGGTAGCTGAGTTTGTACAAAGTTTTAGGGGTTGCAAAAAAAGTGCAATATATTATAATAGTGATATGATACATCACTATAAATCTAAAAAAGGCTTTACATTAGCAGAGGTTTTAATAACTTTAGGAGTAATTGGTGTAGTTGCGGCTCTGACCTTACCAAGTGTCGTAAATAAATACAAAGTAAAACAGTTGAGAACAGCTTTTATGCGCAGCAGCAGCTTAATTCAAAATGCATTAAATCAAACAGCAGTTGAATTTGGGTATAATAATATTAAGGAGTTAAACTCAATTTGTGGCAATCTTCCGAAAGGTGAGTCTGCAGGTGCTTGTGTACGACAAAACATAAATCTCTTTGAAGAAATTAGTAATGATTTTTTGTCAAGATTTAATGGGTTAAAAACGATGGTAGGTAGCGATTTTTGGCCTTTACGTAATAATGTTTCAAATTATTCGGGGACACACAAATTTAATTACGGTGATTTGTATGGAATAACTAGATGGAATGCAGATTATCAGAGAGCTTATTTTGTTGCGGATGGGACATTAATAAGTGCGATTGCTTTTTATTACCATGAGCCAAGTGACGGATTATCAATATCATTTGATACAAATGGCCCGTATAAAGGACCTAATAGGTATGGTTATGATATATTTCTTTTTAATACAGGTACTTGGTATAAATTATGTACCAAAAAACAAGATGGTCAGGCTAACAATGGTCGCGGATGTTATGACTATGCTTTGAAAGATATTAATCCTGATGATAATACAAAAGGGTATTGGGAAAGTTTATATTAAAAAAAAAAGACTACTTATTTAAGTAGTCTTTTTTTTATTTTGCTGTTTTATTTTTAGTTATAGATTTTTTTAGTTAAATCAGCTTTTCTTATTCTGACGTTTTCCGGGGTTATTTCAACAAGCTCATCGTCAGAAATGTATTCCATACATTCTTCAAGTGACATTTCTTTATGAGCTTGAAGTGTAACCATTACGTCAGCTGTAGCACTTCTCATATTGGTTAATTTTTTTGTTTTACAGATATTAACCACGATATCTTGAGGTTTGTTGCATTCTCCGATAATCATTCCGCGATAAACTTTTGTTTTCGGTGTTACAAAGAATACACCTCTGTCTTCGTATTGTGCCAAAGCATAAGGGATTGCTTCACCTTGTTCGTGTGCAATTATAGAACCGTTTCTCTGACGTGGAATATCTCCGGCAAATGGTCTGTATTCTAAATATGTATGATACATAATACCTTCACCGCGTGTCATTCTGATAAATTCGCTTCTAAAACCGATGAGTCCGCGGGCAGGAATATGGAATACCATTGTTGTTCTTCCTTTTGCATTGTTCATTTCTTTCATTTCGGCTTTTCTTCCTGAAAGTCTGTCAATACATGAACCTGCACATCCTTCGGGAACATCAACTATCAAGTTTTCGTAAGGTTCACAATGTACTCCGTCAATATTTTTGTAAATAACTTCTGGTTTTGAAACTTGGAATTCGTAACCTTCACGGCGCATTGTTTCTATTAATATCCCTAAATGAAGTTCTCCTCTGCCTGAAACTCTGAAAACATCTGTAGAATCAGTGTCTTCAACTCGTAAACTTACGTTCTTTTCAAGTTCATCATAAAGTCTTTTTCTGATTTGGCGAGATGTTACAAATTTCCCTTCTTGTCCGGCAAATGGGCTGTCGTTTACAGAAAAATTCATTTGTAATGTAGGTTCATCAATTTTAATTAACGGTAATGGCTGAGGATCTGTAGTAGAACAAATGCTTTCACCTATTTGAACATCTGAAAAGCCTGCAATACCTACTATGTCCCCCGCAACTGCTGAGTCAATTTCAACTCTGCCTAAATCGTGGAACCCAAATAATTTTGTAATTTTCCCTTTCTCTTGTGAACCGTCTGCGTGTATTACACAAACTTGTTCTTGAGATTTAACTTTTCCGTTTTCAATTCTTCCAATTACAATTCTTCCTACGTACTCATTGTAATCAAGGGTTGTAGCTCTGAATTGGAATGGTTTTTCTGAATCACATTTTGGAGCTTGAATATTTTCTAATATGCAGTCCAAAAGTGGAACCATATCTTTTCTTTCGTCGTCTAAATCTTTAATAGCAAAACCGTTTAAACTGCTGGAGAATATAAATGGAAAGTCAATTAAATCTTCTCTGTCAGTTAATTCTGTGAATAAATCAAAAACTTTATCCAATGCAGTAAGTGGTTCTGCTGCGGGTTTATCAATTTTATTTATAACTACGATAATTTTTAAACCTAATTCAAGAGCTTTTGATAATACAAATCTAGTCTGAGGCATTGGACCTTCCGCAGCATCTACAATAAGTAATGCACCATCTACCATGCCTAATACACGTTCTACTTCTCCGCCAAAGTCTGCGTGACCCGGGGTATCTACTACGTTAATTTTTGTATTTTTATAATTGATTGAAATGTTTTTGGAAAGGATTGTAATTCCACGTTCTCTTTCCAAATCGTTACTGTCCAGTACACGTTCCTGCACTTGTTGATTAGATCTGAAAGCTCCTGCTTGTTTTAAAAGGCAATCTACAAGTGTTGTTTTACCGTGGTCAACGTGAGCGATAATCGCTATATTTCTGATATTTTCGTTTTGTGTTGTCATAATTCCCTGCCATTTATAAATTAATTGTTTAGTGTAAACTTTACACTCATATTTTATATTAGTGATAATTAATTTTCAAGTTTAATGTGTAGTTTTGTGAGGCTTATATGCTATGTATGCAAAAGTCAGACAGATAAGCCCGAACAAAATTCCAAAGCACATTGTGGTTCTGTATGCATATAAAAACGCTAAATTATAAAGTTTGCCTGATTCTATGAATAAGTTTTTGAATGTTTCAAATAAAGTTATGGTAACGGCAACACCCAGTATGTTTCCCATATTACGAGAAAGAGCAAGAATCCCTGAGGCAATCCCGACTTCATTTTTTTGCACGCTTGTCATAATTGCGTTATTTGACGGCGATTGAAAAAGTCCGTTTCCTATTCCCATAATTCCTGATGCTAAAATAATTTGCCACATGTTTACATTTTTATCATATATGGTAAACATTATTAAAGCCGTACAGAATACAACAGGTCCTGCCAGTGTTAAATATCTGCTCCCGTATTTTCCTGATAAACGTCCGCAAATCGGAGCAATTACAGAAAGAGTTACTGAATATGGAAGAATTAATAAACCTGTTTTTAAAGCGTTATATTTAAGGATTTCTTGCAAAAAGAATGGTAGTAAAATACTGTTTGTGTACATCGCCATATATGAGGTCATAACCCCAAGATTGCCGTATGTGAAAGGTTTAATTTTGAACATTGAAAAATTGATTAAAGGGTAGTTAATTCTGTGATCTCTGATATAAAATAATATTCCAAATATCAATGTAATTATGCCGAGTGAAATTATTTTTAACGAATTCCAGCCCCAGCTGTGTCCTTCAGATATTGCAAGCAGGAGTGCAAATAAACTTATTGTGAAATAAATAAATCCTCTGTAATCAAATTTGAAATTTGTAATATCAATTTTTGCGTGATGCGGAAGAACTTTGTAAGCGTAGTATGCCCCGATTAAAGCGACAGGAATGCATGGAATAAATACAGAATGCCAGCCGAAAGAATTTATTAAAACTCCGCCTAAAGCAGGCCCGCTCATCCCGCCTATTGCAACCAGACAGCCGTTAAGTCCGAGCGCTTTCCCTCGTCTTTCGTTTTTAAAAATTGTTGCGATAATTGCTTGTGCGTTTGAAAGCATAATAGATGCTCCAAGTGCTTCTAAGCACCTGTATGCAATTAGTAACCCAAAACTTCCTGCTGTTGTGTTTAAGAAAGCTCCTAATGCGAAAATTCCAAAACCTATTGAGTATAATTTATTTTTAGGAAATATATCGCCGAGTTTTCCAAAAAATGGTAAAAATACAGTGAGTACAAGCATATAGGCAATCATTACCCATTGGATTTGTCCCATAGTAACGTGTAAATCAACAGACATTGGGTAAAGTGCTAAATTTACTGTTGTAGAATCAAGCATGGCAATAAAATTACCGACTGCTGTGATTACAAACATTGTCCATTTAATTTCTTTTGTGCTCATAGCTAAATTTTAGCATAAAAAGAGGCAGGATTAATTTCCTGCCGTAATTTTTGTTTCATTCCTTCTCCCTATAAATTTAAAAGCGGGAAGTTTTCATTAAGTACATTATACTTTCTTTTTTACCCAGTTTTCGAGAATTTTTAACGGTGCTCTTGTAATACCTAGTGCCCATTCTCCGATATTTTTGGTGATAACGCTTCCTGCTCCAATATTTGTACCTTCTCCAATTTCTACTGGGGCTACAAGTACTGTGTTTGAACCAATTTTTACGTTGTCTTTTAAAATTGTTTTACTTTTTGTTTTTGTAATCGGATCATAATTCGCTGTGATAGTGCCTGCTCCGATATTTATGTGCGCACCGAGTTCTGCATCTCCAATATAGCTTAGGTGACCTGCATTTGTGTTATGGTCAATTTTTGCTTTTTTCACTTCTACAAAATTGCCGATTTTGCAATTGTCAGAAATTTCAACATCACCTCTTAAGTGTGCACAAGGCCCAATTTTGCAGCTTTTACCGATTTTATTTTTTCCTTCAATGTAAGTTGACGGATAAATTATTGTATCTGCTCCGATTTCTGTATCTTCTGAAATCCAAGTAGATGTCGGATCTACAATTGTTACACCATTATCCATTAATGAGTTCAATTTTCTGTCATTCATTATTTTTGTTGCAGCAGCTAAGTTTGCACGAGAATTAATTCCGTAAATCTCATCACTGTTTTCTAGGATAAATGCGTTAACGTTAAGATTATTCTTTTTACCCCAAGCAATTATGTCAGTAAGATAATATTCACCTTGTGCGTTATTGCTTGTTAATTGAGAAAAAGCTGGTTTAATTTTTCCCCAGTTAAGACAATAAATCCCTGCATTAACTTCTTTTACAGCTTTTTCATCAGGTGTTGCATCTTTTTCTTCAACTATGCATTTTAGAGAATTATCTGTTTCTCTTATAATTCTTCCGTAATTTGTTGGGTTTTTAAAAATAGTACTCATTACGGTTAAATCTGAATTGTTAGAGTTATGGTAATCTACAAATTTTTTCAAAGTATCTTCTGTAATTAGTGGTGTATCTCCGCATAGTATAATTACTTGTCCGTCAAAGTTTTCTAATGCAGGACAAACCATTGATACTGCATGACCTGTACCTAATTGAGGTGATTGCAAAACAGTTTTAGCTGTTTTGTAATTCTTTTCTACATATTCTGTAACTTCTTCTGCATGATGTCCTACTATAACAAAAGATTCATTTACTATGTTTTTTACATTATCTAAAACATATCCAAGCAATGGTTTTTCAAATATTTTATGTAAAACTTTTGGGGTATTTGATTTCATTCTTGTGCCTTTGCCGGCTGCCAATATTACTGATTTAATTTCCATAAAACTCTCCTTATTAATAAAATAATTTTACTATCCGAATGGTATCAAGTCAATTTTTATGTTAAAATTCTGATATGGAAAGTATATCTAAAAAAGCTGTAGTTGCGATGAGCGGCGGTGTTGACAGTTCTGTCACGGCTCTTTTGCTTCAAAAACAAGGATATGATGTTGTAGGTCTAACAGGCCGTATGATAGATTCTGAAGCATCAGATATTGTTGTAAATAATGCAAAGCGTGTAGCAGACAAACTTGGGATTGAACTGCAGGTATTTGATGCAGTGGATTTATTCAAAGAAAAAATTATTGATTATTTTGTAGATGCATATAAGTCAGGGAAAACTCCTAATCCTTGTATTTTGTGCAATAAGTTTATTAAATGGGGTGTGCTTTTCGATTATGCAATAAATGAATTAAAAGCAGATGTTTTTGCAACAGGTCATTATGCTGATATTAGATGTGTTGATGGTATTTATAAGTTATATCCCGCAAAAGACGAACACAAGGATCAATTGTATTTTCTTTATCGTTTAGGACAAAAACAGTTATCTAAAACAATATTTCCTCTATATCATTATGAAAAGTCTGAAGTAAAAAAGATTGCAGAAGAATTTGATTTACCTCCAAAAGATTCAAAAGAAAGTCAGGATATTTGCTTTATTCAAAAGCCAATGACAACAAAAAAATTCCTGTCAGAAAAATTAGGTGAAAATAAAGGTGATTTTATAGATATTTTGACGGGTAAAAAATGGGGTGTGCATAACGGCTGTTACCAATATACAATAGGACAGCGTAAGGGAATTGGGATTGCCGCGCCTTATCCTTTGTATGTAATTGACATAAATCCTGAAATAAATACTGTTTATGTAGGCAGGGAAGAAGATAATTATAAGAAAAATTTAAAAATAACTAATTTGAATTTAACATACCCTGTTGAGAAAAAAGAATTTGATGCCTGGGTCAAAATTCGTTATAACATGGAGCATAAAAAGGCTCATGTAAGGCTTTTTGATGATTTTGCAGATATTGAATTTTATGAACCAGTAAATTCTGTCACAAACGGTCAGTCAGGTGTTATTTATGATATTGAAGATAAACACTTAATTGGCGGCGGGTTTGTAGTCAGAATTTAGCCTATTTACTTTTAAGTTTTACAGGGGTATCATGCTTTTGATAGGGGAGAAAATGAGTATGTATAATCCAAAATCACTAAATGCAGATGAATTTATTTCGCATGAAGAAATTCTTGATACGCTGAAATATGCAGATGAAAATAAAAATAATTTGGAATTAGTTGATAAAATCTTAGAGAAAGCTAAATTAGGTAAAGGCTTATCTCATAGGGAAGCATCAGTTCTTTTAGCTTGTGAAAATGAAGATAAAAACAAAGAAATATTTGAATTAGCTAAGAAAATTAAACAGGATTATTACGGCAACAGAATTGTTTTGTTTGCTCCTCTTTATTTATCTAACTATTGTGTGAATGGTTGTGTTTATTGTCCATACCATGCAAAAAACAAACATATTCCTCGCAGAAAATTAACTCAAGAGGAAATAAAAAATGAAGTTATTGCCTTGCAAGATATGGGACATAAGCGTTTAGCAATAGAAGCAGGAGAAGATCCTGTTAATAATCCTTTGGAATATATTTTAGAGTCTATTAAGACAATTTATGGAATTAAGCATAAAAATGGTTCTATCCGCAGAGTTAATGTGAATATTGCAGCTACAACCGTAGAAAATTATAAAAAATTACATGAGGCAGGTATTGGAACTTATATTCTGTTCCAAGAAACCTATCATAAAGAAAGTTATGAAAAACTCCACCCGACAGGTCCTAAACATAATTATAAATATCATACGGAAGCAATGGACAGAGCTATGCAGGGCGGTATTGATGATGTTGGTTTAGGGGTTTTATTCGGACTTGAACTATACCGTTACGAGTTTGCAGGCTTATTAATGCATGCAGAGCATTTAGAAGCTGTGTACGGTGTTGGACCTCATACAATTAGTGTTCCAAGAATTCGCAGAGCTGATGATATTGACCCTGATGTGTTTGATAACGGAATAGATGATGATACGTTCGCTAAGATTGTTGCTTGTATTAGAATTTCTGTTCCTTATACTGGCATGATTGTATCTACAAGAGAAAGCGCAGAATGCAGAAAAAGAGTTCTTGAACTTGGTATTTCTCAAATCTCAGGCGGTTCAAAAACTAGTGTAGGCGGATATTTTAATCCAATGCCGGAAAAAGAAGAATCAGCACAATTCGATGTTTCAGATAGACGTCCGCTGGATGAAGTCATAAAATGGCTGATGGAACTTGGCTTTTTACCTAGTTTCTGTACAGCCTGCTATCGTAACGGCAGAACCGGTGACAGATTTATGGAAATTTGCAAGGAAAAACAAATTCATAATTTCTGTCATCCGAATGCAATTTTAACTCTAAAAGAATATTTGGAAGATTATGCTTCAGATGAAACCAAAAAAGTCGGAAATGATTTGATTCAAAAAGAATTAAAAATTTTAGAGTCCCCTGAATGTGTTAAATTGAAAGTTGCTGAGGATTTGAAAAAAATTGAAGAAGGCGGAAGGGACTACAATTTTTAGATTTCAACTGTTTTATTAAAAAAGCCCGTTGATTACGGGCTTTTTTGTTAGAATTTGTATTCTGGAATTTCGAACGGTTCGTTATTTGCATCTTTATCCACAAAATTTAGGTAATATTTCATAGCTTCATCTTTTGTATTTTTATAAAGTTCCTCTGAAATATATTTTTTGTGGAAACTATTTAAATCTCCTGAGTAATTCCCGAGTATGTTTGCGTAAGTTTCAATAACCGCTTTGTCAGAACCGCCTCCATAAGCTTTTGTTTTTGCATCTGTTCCTGAAGGTCTAATTTCAATGTATTTATCCGTAAATTCAAGATATGTACCATCGCCTACGAATTTTATTGACTTAAGGTTATCGAAATTTAAGCTTTGGAATGTATTGTTTAATACTTCTTTGACATTATCAATAGTCATTTTTCCTTCGCGAACAGCAATAGCCATTGAAAGATAGAATAGGTCATTTTTCGTTCTTTTAGCTTCTCCTGCTGTTTTGTCAGCTTTCAATTTATTAATATCAGGTTCTGATTCGTTATAATAAGCGATATCAACGCGAGTATCAAAACGGCCTATAATATTATTTTCATTGAATATTTCAACAAGATATTCTGAAAGTGATACCTGTTCTTTTTGAAGTTTTGAAATAAGTGCTGATGCAACAATAATTGCTTCTGTCGCGCTTTTTTCTCTCATTGCTATTGCAAATCTTCCTGCATTTGATTTTATGAGTTCTTCTGTTCCCATAATCATTCCGCCTGATTCTTCCCCTCCAAATAGCAATCTTGGATTGATACCAAGATTTATCGAGTTTCCAAGTACATCATCAACGATAACTTCTTTTTCTGTAGAATTTTTAAGTTTTAATTCAACTTTTTTCATTATATTGGCAATTTCTTTAAAACCAACAGGAACGTTAACTACTTTAACTCCTTGATTTTCAGCCCATTCATCCCAAGAAACAGCTGATGCCGTAGTTTTAATCATAAATCGCGGGTGCTTATCCCATAACCCTTGAGATTTTAATTGTTTAGCCCAAAAATCCATTAACATCAAAAATGCCTGATTTGCAGTAAAGATTGTAAGAATTAAGTCATCATTCAATTTAATATAGTCAATTCCAGCCTTTTCAAGTTCAGGAACAGTGCATGCATATTCAGTTTGAGCAATTGTTAATCTGTCATGATCAGGGTCAGTAATCAATACTGCTGTGCCAACAGGTTTATCAGTCAGCTTTTCTTTATAATGAAGTGTTTCAATGACCGGGAAAAACTTTTCTCCGTTTTGCTTTTTAGATATTACCGTTGCATCAACAGAATAATCATAAAAAGCTTTTTCACCTTTTGGTGTGTGATCATATTTCCCTATAGAATGGAAAAAAGGATCTTCTCCAATGTTGAACCAAATAAATTTGTCTGAAATTCCCAATTTGTTGAGAACTCTGCTTAAGGTTCTGTATGCAGATCCGCCCACGTTTTCAATAACTATTTTATCCTTAATTTCTTTAATTAAATCAAGGTTGATTTTTTGAGCAACTCCTGATTTCAAGTATTCAACATATAAGTCAACTCCGTCATCAATTTTGCTTAGAACTGTTTCATCAATAAGCGGGTTATTTTTTGCTGCTATTTTTATTTGATAAGTTCCATTTTTATTGGTTTCATCAAAAATTTGACGAATTTTGTCGACAAATTCCATTGACTCCTCTGGAAGGTATTGACTGCCTTGAGAATTTAAATCTTTTGTTGCATTTTTAACAGAAATACCATGACTTGAGGTAATATATTCACCGCCGAGTAAATCTAATTTAAACGCTAAAAAAGAAGCAAGCCATATCGGAATAGTTTTTCTGTCTTTTGGAACAAGCGTTCTTATTCCGTTAGCCGCCTGAATTCTGGTAATTGCATCAAGGAAAATTTCAGAGTTATATCTTACTTCTCTGCCTGCTACTTTAATAATTTCTTTGCCTTTGTATTTTTCATTTGCAACTAATGCTTTTGCTAACGTTGCAAGAACAATTCCGACAAGATTAATAGGAAATCTTGTATCCTGCGGATATAAAATGTTTTGCGGTCCTCTTATACCGGCTGTAGAAACTTTTGCCTCTTTAGCATAATTCGCGAACCATTCTTCAAGATTTAAACCTTGCGGATTTGTATCTTTATCATAAGGTTTTAAATGCTCTTTTTTTAGTGTAAAAGTAAATTCTCCATCTTGTGAAAAATCCATTAAATCAAGATTTTTGATGTAATCGGGGGTTTTATCATATATGTTTTTAAAAAGTTCATTTTCTAACTCTACATTTGATGTTTTCATAATTCTCTCCTTAAATATTATTTATAATATATATGAAAAACTTGTATTGTGCAAACTTTGAATATATAATATTAAAGGATATAGGAGAAAGAATTTTGTTTTGGGATAAAGATAAAAATTACACAAGAAGAACAGCAAAAGAATACAATATTTGGAGAACAATATTTCAGTTTATAATATGTAAAATATTTTACATGATTAGATTGAAGTTGATATACAGACTTGAAGTAGAGGGGTTGGAAAATGTTCCAAAGGACAATGCATACATTGTATGCCCTAACCATTTATCTACTTTAGATCCACCCATGCTGGCAGGGATTTTGCCTAGAAGAATATCTTTCATGGCGAAAAAAGAACTTTTTGATATTCCTTTTATCCGCTGGTGGATTGATTGGCTTGGAACTTTTGCAGTTAACAGAGAAAGCTTAGGGCCTTCTACAATAAAAACCGTAATGGAAATTAAAAAAAGTAATTGGGTTTTCGGGATTTTTCCGCAGGGAACAAGAGGTGTTCCGGGAACTATCTCAGGAGTAACCGAAGGTTTTGCAAAATTAGCTAAAATTACTAAATGTGCAGTTCTGCCGGTTGGGATTGTAGGGACTGATAAAGCGACTCACATACCTTTTTCAGGAAAAGTTATTGTTAAAATAGGAAAACCTATTCCATACAGCAAAAATCCCGAAGAAGTAAGAGAAAAATGGATAGAACAAATTCAGGAATTAACAGGTTTTAAATATGAACCTCAAGAATGTTTAGGAGCCGGTGATGAAAAAAGTGCGTAATTATAATAGAAGATATCCTTACGAGTATAATATATTTAGAACTTTATTTTATTATAGTTTTTTATATATTGTTGTTGTTCCGTTTATGAAAATATTTTATGATTGTAAAATATCAGGCAGAGAAAATTTGCCGACTAAAGCTAAAAGCGGGAAGTTTATTTATACAGCAAACCATGTTTCTCATTTTGATCCTCCTATGGTTACTATGGCTTGCAATCGTCCGATAGCCTATATGGCAAAGAAAGAATTGTTTCAAAAAGGCGATAAGTTTGAATGGCTTGTTAAAAGACTCGGTGCTTTTGCTGTTGACAGGACTAAACCTGAAATTGCGACCTTTAAGACTGTAAAAGATATTCTTTCAACAAGCTGGTCGCTTGGGGTATTTCCGCAAGGCGGTATAAGACCTTATGGTTCTGATATAAATGATTTGAAAAAAGGTTTTATTGTTATTGCTAAAAACGCAAAAGCTGACATTGTGCCTGTTGCTATAGCTGATTTTACAGGATACCCGAAATTAAAACCGTTTACTAGACGGAAAGTGCATCTTCATGTTGGCAAGCCTATTTCTTATAAGTTAAGTGAAGAAGAAATTATTTATGAATGGTGTAAGCAAATATCAGAATACGCAGATTATGCAAATACTGCACAGCAGCCTGCGTTATAGTAAATATTGAATATAAAAAAATCCCTTGAATAACATCAAGGGATTTTTTTTATGTATTGAAGAAAGAAATTATTTGATTATGCAGCTTGAGCTGTTTGTGTTTGAGGTTTTAATTCCGGTTGAGGTTTTGCAGCTGTTTGGGTTTGTTCTGCTGCAGGCATTTGTTCTAATTTGCTTAATGCTGCAGTTGCTGCTTCCTGAACATTTTTATCCTGATCGTTCTTAGCGATAGAGAATAATGTTGTCAGGTCTTGTTTGTAAGCCGGTTGTTGAATGTAGCTTAAAGCTTCGATTGCTGAAGTTCTAACCATAGGGTTAGGGTTGTTCTTTAACTGTTCAACGATTGTTACTGCTCCTGGAAGTTCTGTTAAAGGAACTGTTGAACCTGTTAATTTCGCAACTTCATCACCATATAATTTTTGCATTATTGAAGAAGTGAACATTGCATAGCTTTTGTTTCTTTCAGCCTGTTCCATCGGAGTGATGGTTGTTGCTAATTTTTTATCGGCGTCAGAAAGTTGTTCGCCTTTCATTAATTTTTGTCTTGCTGTAATTTGCTCTGCTGTAGGGCCTGCAAGTTTACTTGAATCAGTATTTACAATAGTATTTAAAGCATTTACAACTTTTTCATCAAGTAATTCTGTAGCTTTTTGAGGTTCGTCTTTTACCATATTCGCAATTTCTTCCATTGCATTTGCCTGAACTTCAAAGTCAGGGTTGGTTAATTTTGCAATGAATGAATTTAAATCAACTTGCGGAGTCATGGGTACAGGCTGTTCTACTTCTACTTTAGGTGCTTCTGCCGGAGTTTGTTCTGCAGTTTTTTCTGTTTTAGGAGCTTGTGCAGGTTGTGTTTGCGTTACTACAGGAGCAGGAGCGTTATAGTTTACTTGTTGTGTTACCTGCTGCGGAGCAGGAACAACTACCGGTTCACTTACCTGAGGAGCAGGTGCTGCCGGTGTTTGTGTCGCAGTCGGAACCGTAACTACCGGTTGTTGTGGCGGCATATAATACGGCTGAGCCTGTGTTTGAGGATAATCATATAATTGAGCTTGCGGGTATGTATAATATGGCATTGTCGGTGCTGCATATTGAGGAACGTTCATTGCAACCTGTCCGACTCCCGGTGCGCTCACTGAAGGATTGTGAACATCAATCTTTACTGCGTTATAGTTAGGTGCAGGTGTTGCCTGTGGAAATTGTTGAGGCATGTAAGGCTGCATCTGGGGCTGCATGTAAGGATTTACTAAATTTGGAGCTTGAATCATTTAATTTCTTCCTTTCGATAAAATATCTTCCATATTTTTATTCTACTGTTTAAATATTCCTCAAGATATAAAATTGCTAAAATTAAAAAATTTTTTAATAATTCTTAACAAAACAAAGCTTTTAATTATCAGTTACCTTTAATTTTATATTTATGCTATAATATTGATGTGCACAGATGAGCGGGATTATATAAACTATGATAATTAACAAAAATGACAGAAAATCTATCAGATCTGTATTCGGTAAAACTTTAGCGGAATTAGGAAAATCTAATCAGAATATTGTTGTTCTTGATGCGGATTTGTCATGCTCTACACAGACTCAAATTTTTGCAAAAGAATTTCCCGATAGATTTTTTAACTGTGGTATTGCAGAACAAGACATGATAACAACTGCCGTTGGGCTGGCATCTGTCGGGAAAATACCGTTTGCTGCAAGTTTTGCGATGTTTGTTACCGGAAGAACATATGATCAAATCAGAAATTCCGTGTGTTATCCTGAATTTAACGTTAAAATTATAGGGACTCATGGCGGGGTAACTGTAGGAGAGGATGGCGCAACTCATCAGGCATTGGAAGATATTTCTTTAATGCGCGGTATTCCTAATATGTCTGTGATTGTTCCTGCTGACTGTAGAGAATGTGAGCAAGTCATAAAGTTTGCTGCAGAAAATTACGGGCCGATGTATATAAGAATTCCGCGTACTAATGTTTGTGATATTTTTGACGAAAATTATGAATTTGATTTTTGCAAAGCCAATGTAATAGAAGACGGTACAGATGTTACTGTTATTACAAACGGAGAAACTCTTGCCGAAGTTATTGAAGCATGCGAAAATCTTAAAAAAGACGGATATTCTGCTCAAATTATACATGTTCCTGTTGTTAAACCTCTTGACGGTGCAACAATAATTGAGCATGTTAAAAAGACAAGATTTGTAATTACAGTTGAAAATCATTCAATAACCGGAGGTCTTGGCAGTGCAGTATGTGAATTGCTTGCCGAATATTATCCGCTGCCAGTTCACAGAATAGGTGTTAATGACAACTTCGGTCAAAGCGGAAAGTGGGATTTCTTGCTTGACTACTACGGCTTAAGCTCTGAGAAACTGACCGCTACAATTAAAAAATATATTAACAAATATCGTCTTGTAAAATAGATAAATAAGGAAAAATTATGATTCAATTCAGATCAGTTACAAAAAAATACAAAAATGATAATTACGCGCTGAAAAATATTAATCTTGATATTCTTTCAGGTGAATTTGTATTTATTGTAGGTGCTTCTGGCGCCGGTAAGTCTACTTTGATGAAACTTTTATATAATGAAGAACGTCCGTCAAGCGGAACTGTTACTATTGGCGGTATTAATATTGCAAATCTTTCCAATGATAAAGTTCCAAACCTCAGAAGGTGCATGGGAATTGTTTTTCAGGATTATAAATTACTTCAAAATCAAAGTGTATATGATAATGTGGCATACGTTATCAGGACTCTCGGTATAAGCTCTAAAGAAATTAATGCAAGAGTTTCGGGTGCATTGAAGATTGTTGGATTATATGACAAAATGAATGCAACGCCTTCCGAATTATCAGGTGGGGAGCAGCAAAGAGTCGGGATTGCACGTGCAATCGTTAATGGGCCTCCGCTTCTTATTGCGGACGAACCTACAGGGAACTTAGACCCTAAAAACTCTATGGAAATTATGCAAATTCTTGATCAGATTAACCAAAGAGGTATTACTGTTATTGTTTCAACTCATGATAATGCCATGGTTGATTACTTCAGAAAAAGAGTTATTACTCTTGATAAAGGTGAAATTGTAAGGGATATACAAGCGGGTACGTATGAATAGTTCAAAAGCTAGAATAAAGAAAAAAGTAAAAAAGCACATTCCTAAAGATTGGTTGTGCGAATTAAGAATTTTATATCGTTTAACAAAAGAAACAATACATGATGTTCATAGAACCGGTATTGTAAATCTTGTTATTATAACAACTATGGCAGCAATTCTGACTATTTTCGGATCGTTTTTCAGATCTGCACTTTCAATTTCGTCTTTTGCCCATGAACTTGGAAATGTTTTAGAGATATCTGTTTATCTTAAAGAAAATGCTGATGCAAATGTTGTAAAAAATAGAGTAAAAGAATTTAAACATGTTGAAAATGTTACTGTAATCCCTAAAGCTTCTTCATGGGCTGATTTGAAACGCGAAATGGATTTGCCTGACATTGATAATCCGCTTCCTGATACGCTTCATGTTAAAGTTGATAAGCCTGAAAATATTGAAGAAGTATTTAACAATGTAAAACAGCTTAAATCTGTTGAAGATATGAGCTATGCACAAGATTTAGCTAAAAAAATAGAAGCTTTGAATAATATTGTTAACATGATAACTGTATTTGTTGTAATAATTATGGGAATTTTGACTATTACAATCATTAATAACACTATTCAGCTTGTAATTCAGTCAAGAAAAGAAGAAATTGAAATTATGCGTCTTATGGGCGTTTCAAACTGGTATATAAGATTTCCTCTTATTATGCAGGGTGCTTTTTACGGATTTTCAGGTGCTGTAATAGCATTGGTTCCGTTAAATTTTGTGCAAAACGGCTTAAATCATATGCATCAATTTTTTATGGTTCCAACCCCTTTGTATGCGCAAAATTTTGTTATAGCTGTGATGTTTGCAATGGCAATACTTTTTGGCGCAGGCGGCAGTTTCCTTTGTATCAAAAAACACTTGCAGGTGTAGTGGATGAATACTAAAAACAGTATACTTTTAATATCAGATGATGGCGATTTGTCAAAATTATTGAAGTCAAAATTAATATTTTTAAGAAATAATGATGAAATTATCTTATCTGATTTTAAAAATGCTTTATCAAATTTGCGCCTATGTAATGCTGATATTGTGCTTGTTAGTGAAAATTCTTCACAAAAAGATACACTGGAACTGATTAAAACTCTACGTGAAAATAAGGGTTTGTGTATTATTCTTCTTGTAAACTCTTATGATAAGGAGATGATACTTGCAGGTTATGACGCAGGTATTGATGATTTTGCTTTGTCTTCTGCTGATGATTTTGAACTTGTAATAAGGGTTGTTAATAACATAAAACATAATTCTTTGAAACTAAAGGGTTTTCGTAATATAAAAATTTTGGAACAGTTAAATGTTATTGATGAGCTGACAGGGTTATATAATTACAATTATGCAAAGCAAGTTATAGAAAATGTTATTGATGATAATCTTTTAGATGACGCATCTTTTGTTGCAATTGCTCCTTCTGAAGACAGTAAAACAAGATTTTCTGTAGAAAAAATGGCACAGGCAGTGTTATCTTCTATTCGCTCAGATGATGTTGCTACGCTCGGCCGCGGAGCTAAATTTTATCTTTTACTCCCGAAAACCAATTTTAACGGTGCAATTGTAGTTTTGAATAAAATTAAAGAAAATTACGGTGAAAATTTTGAAATTTGTGCCGGAATTTCAGGAATTACAAATAAAAATTTTGAAGAAATCGAACATGACGCTCTTCAGGCACTTTCAGACGCAATAGCTACAAATGCTGAATATGTTTTGTCTCAAGAAAAAGAGGAAACCCTTGATGACTGGCTTGAAGATGTTGACAGTGAATCTAAAAATTATAAAATATTTAGACAGATTTTTAACAAAAAGTTGGAAAAAGTTATTGCTCCTGTATTTTTTAGACTGCAAAAAGCGTGGGAGGAAAAACTTTTTGATACAAAAATTGAGCAATATACTGATAGTGAGCAGTGTGTTTTCCATTTGAAAAATAAAAATCAGGATAGTACATTACGTATTGTTTATCCGGGTTTTGCAAAAATTGTTATTTATATAACTCATGAAGGCTTAGATAGCCCCGAAAACAATGAAATCCAACTTTCTTTGACTAAAATAAGCCAAAAAGAGCTAATTTCAATTGTTGAAAATTTTATAAAAGATTTTAAATATACATCAATTTAAGTAAAGGAGATAAAATGAACACATTATCAGCAGAAAACAGCTTAGTTTTAATAATTGATATTCAGGAAAGATTAGTTTCTGCACTGAATAAAGATGTTATTGTAGAAAATGCAGTTAAGGTTGCGAGTGCGGCTAAATATCTTGACATTCCTGTTTTATTGACAGAGCAATATCCTAAAGGTTTAGGGCATACCGTACCTCAACTGAATGAAGCATTGCCTGAGAGAAGTGAAGTTGTTGAAAAAACTTATTTTAATGCGTTGCTTGAGGATGGCATGCTTGAAAAAATTAAATCATACGGTAAAAAACAGATTGTGATTTTCGGTATAGAAACACATATTTGTGTTCATCAGACAGCTTCGGCGCTTGTTGAGGCAGGTTTTGATGTTTATGTAATAAAAGATGCTTGTGCAAGCCGTGCAAAATATGAGTTTAAGCAAGGAATTGATGCTATGATTGCTAACGGTGTAAAAATTTCTTGCGTGGAAATTGCGCTTTTTGAGTGGCTGAAAGGTGCAAAAAATCCTAAATTTAAAGAAGTTCAAGCTTTAATTAAATAGATTTAATATCTGTATTGATTTGATTTTTTAATGCGTCGAGAGATGGAAATTTTTTCTCGGCGCGTATCATTTTGTTAAAATTAACTCTAATATTTTCACCATAAATATCTTTGTCAAAATCTAAAATATGGACTTCTAAAATGGCGTTTGAACCGTTTACCGTCGGTCGTACTCCAAAGTTTGCAATTCCTTTTCCGTAAGTTGTATCCACAGAGTAAACACCATATGGTAATTCTATCAGTTCCGGTGGATAAATAAGATTTGCAGTCTTAAATCCTATTGTTCTTCCTATTTGATTTCCTTTAACAACTTCTCCTTCTATCGAGAAGTTTTGCCCGAGCATTTGGTTTGCTTTTTCAATAAGTCCGTTTGACAATAGTTTTCTTATTACTGTACTGCTGATTATTTCACTTCCGATTTTCTGGGGTGGTAATTCAAAATATGTATAATCAAATTTTTTAGCATTTTGAGCAAGAAATTGCACATTTCCTGACTTTTTGTACCCGAAACTGTGGTTCCAGCCTGTTGAAATAGAAAGTGGTGTGAAATATTTTACTAATACTTCTTTTAAATATTCATTTGCAGTTAAGCCTGAAATGCTTTCAAAATCCAGCTCATAAAGATAGTCAATCCCTAAAGCCGCAATTCTTTTTTCTCTTTCTTCTCGTGTAAGAATATATTTGGGACAAACGCCTTTAAAGTAGCAGCAAGGGTGGTCTGAAAAAGTTATGACAGCAGATTTTGTATTGTTCTCTTTTGCAAAATCAACAGCACTTTTTATTACTGTTCTGTGCCCTATATGTACTCCGTCAAAATATCCCAAAGCAAGGGATAAATTTGGTTTTTTATTTAACTCAGTTGATATTTGCATAATACTATTATATTACAAAAGATAATCTTGAAATATTATATAAAAAAAGTTATAATTATTAAGTAAGTATAAATTGAAAGGAGCGATAATGAAACAATTTGAAGCAGAACAGGCACATGAGTTTTGTAAAATTTGTGGTGCTTGTGTTGAAGTGTCTACGCACGTAGTGTTCGGGGGGGGGGCACTTTAAGCTTTAAACGGCTAAGAAGTGAGGCCGCTAAGTATTTAAAAGGATTTACCCTTGCTGAAGTCTTAGTGACTTTAGGTATTATCGGTGTGGTATCAGCAATGACTGTGCCGACTCTTATACAAAATCACCAGCGAAAAACTTATGTAACTCAATTGCACAAATTCTATAATGAGTTATCTCAAGCACTTATTCAATATCAAACAGATAAAAATGCCTTAAATTTAAAAGAGGCAGGCTTAACTGATAATAATGCATTAAAATCTTTTTTTCAATCTTATTTTAAAGTTATAAATGATTGTGGATTAAAACAAGAACCTTGTTTCATCGCAAGTAATAGTTATAAAAAAATCAATCCTTCAGAGCAGATAGGAACTATATTAAAAGGTGGTTATTTTTCGATTAGTAGTGGTGCATCTGTTGGATTTGAGTCTTCTATTATTGGTGATAGAATTGCAACAGTATATGTAGACATTAACGGCACCAAAGGACCAAATATTGCAGGTCGTGATTTATTTCCATTTTTTATTTATAATGATAGAACTATAGATGATTATTCAGCTGATGGAAGTAAACCAAATAAAGATGTTAGAGATACCAATTACACTGCTGACTGTGTTTCTTCTAATTGTAATTGGAGAGGTTGTTTCGGGAAGATCTTAAATGATAACTGGGAAATGACGTATTAAAAAAGAGCCTTTTATAAGGCTCTTTTTTAGATATTATTCTTATGCTTTATGAGCTGTACTTTTTAAGTGCAATTCTCTTAGTTGTTGTAAAGAAGCTTCACCGGGAGCGTCACTCATAAGATCTTTTGCTCCTGAGTTTTTCGGGAATGCTATTACGTCACGAATACTATCAGTTCTGCATAATAATGCAACTAATCTGTCAAGTCCGATTGCCAATCCGGCATGTGGCGGTGTACCATATTGTAAAGCATTTACCATAAATCCGAATTTTTCTTTTGCTTCATCTTCTGTTAATCCAAGTGCTTTAAATATAGCACTTTGAACTTCAGATGAGTGAATTCTTACAGATCCGCCGCCAAGTTCTGTTCCGTTATAAACAATATCGTAAGCTATTGATTTAACATTTCCTAAATCCCCTGCTTTTAATTTGTCTAGATCTTCAATACAAGGAGATGTGAACGGGTGGTGCATTGCCATAAATCTGCCTTCTTCTTCAGACCATTCAAACATTGGGAAGTCTACAACCCATAGTAAATTATGTTTGCTTTCGTCAATTAAGTTTAATCTTTTTCCGAAATAAAGTCTTAATCTTCCCATAATATCGTAAACGAGTTTAGGTCTGTCTGCAACGAAGAATATTATATCTCCTGCTTCTGCTTGAGCTCTTTCTTGAATTTGTTTAGCTTGATCTTCTGTTACAAATTTCAATACAGGAGATTTTGCAGTTCCGTCTTCGTTATAAATAATATTTGCAAGAGCTTTTGCACCGAATGATACAGCAAGTTTCGTAATATCATCGATATCTTTTCTAGAGAATTTAGCTCCGCCCGGAATTCTTATTCCGCGAACAATCCCTCCTTTTTCAAGCGTATCTTTAACAATTTTGAATTCGGATTGCATAATGATATCACCGATATCAAATAATTCCAATCCAAAACGAGTATCAGGTTTATCTGAACCAAATCTGTCCATAGCTTCCTGCCATGGCATTTGGATAAACGGAGGTTTAACTTCAACTCCTGCAGCCTTGAAAGTATCAACGATAAGTCCTTCAACACATTTTATAACGTCCTGTTGTTCAACAAATGACATTTCAAGGTCAATTTGAGTAAATTCAGGCTGTCTGTCAGCACGTAAATCTTCATCACGGAAGCATTTTGCAATTTGGTAATATTTTTCAATGCCGCCAACCATTAATAATTGTTTAAAAATTTGCGGAGACTGAGGTAACGCATAGAATTTACCTTCTTGTACTCTTGACGGAACAAGGTAATCTCTAGCACCTTCCGGAGTTGTTTTAATAAGGATTGGAGTTTCAACTTCCAAAAAGTCTTGATTATTTAAATATTGTCTTGCCGCCTGACAAATTTTATGACGTAAAGTTAAGTTATGAAGCATACTTTCACGTCTGATGTCTAAATATCTGTATTTTAAGCGGACATCTTCAGAGACATTTTCATCATCTAATACGAATGGTAATGTTTTAGCTTCAGAAAGAATTTCAACCGATTCAGGATACATTTCAACTTGTCCTGTTGCATATCTTTCATTGTATGTCTCTTCCGGTCTGCGTGTAACTTTACCTTTTACTGTAATTACATATTCAGATCTTAATTTTTCAAAAACTTTATGTACTTGAGGGTTAATCTGGGGATTTGCAACCAGTTGGAAAAAACCTGTTCTATCTCTCAATTCTACAAACAAAATTCCGCCTAAGTCTCGTATAGTTGCTGCCCAGCCTGAAAGGGTAACTTCTTCATTTAAATTGTTAAGATTAAGCTCTCCACAATTATGGTCTTTAAGTTTAGTTTTAATCATCATATCTTCCTTTTCTCTTTTCAGTATAGACTTAAGTCAATTTTACCAAAAACATAAAAAAAAGAACATAAAATGTGAAGAATATTTCAATTATCTTCTGCGTGCAACACGGCTTTTTTGTCTTTGAGCAATATGTTGTTGGGAGTTTTCTTCGTCTTCTTCATCATCTTCCTCGTAATATTCATCGTATTCATAATCATCGGGTAATATTTCTATAATCTGTATTGTCATAATGCAGGAAATATTTACATGAAGTTGAGGAGATTTGTCGGGTCTGAACGCAAGATTTTTTCTGTCTTTAACCTCACAGTTTTTCAATGTAATAAACTGAAATCCGCCGTTTAAAATATAAAACAGCATATTATCAGGTATTGAATTACTAAATCTCATATTTTCCGGCAAAAGAAGTTCTCCTTCAATGTGCTGTTCATTAGTAGTTATTAAAACTTGCATTCTGGGTAAATCATTCATCATCATACTTAGTCTATCCTTTATATATTGTGTTAAAATTAGCGGCAGTTAAACTGCCGCATAATATTTTTACTTAGTTCCTTTAAACATTTCTTTTATACCGTCAACAGAAGATAAGATTCCTGTAGCTTCATACGGCATATAAACAATTTTGTTATTTTCTCCTTTAGTAATACTACTTAATGTTTCAAGGTATTTCATAGCGATTAAGTATTTATCAGGTTGACCTTTGTCGGCTAATGCGTTGACAATACGTTGAATAGCTTCTTTTTCGGCGTCTGCTTCAATTACTCTGGCTTGAGCAATCCCTTCAGCTCTAAGGATTTCTGCTTGTTTTTCCCCTTCAGCCGAGCGAATAGCTGCTTCTTTTTCACCTTCAGCTTTTCTGATTGCAGCTTCTTTTAGCCCTTCAGCTTCTGTAATAGTAGCTTTCTTTTCTCTGTCGGCTTTCATAAGTTTATCCATTGAAGCTTGAATATCAGCCGGTGGGAAAATATCCTGAATTTCAACACGGTTAACTTTTACACCCCATTTGTTTGTAGCTTCATCAAGCGTTGTTCTTAATTCATCATTGATTTTTCCGCGAGAGGTTAGTGTTTCTTGTAAATCCATTTGACCTACAAGGTTTCTTAATGTTGTTTGTGTTAATTTTTCAATCGCTTCCGGTAAGTTTTCTATTTCATATACAGCACTTTTTGCATCAACAATTTGGAAATAAATTAATGCATTGATTGTAATTGATACGTTATCTTTAGTAATTACATTTTGTCGAGGGAAGTCATACATTTGTTCTCTTAAGTCGATTCTGTCTACAGCCTTTAGATAATAGTAACCACTGCCGTCAAGACCTTTTTGAGAGACTTTTTTTAATATTCCTCTCGGAGCTTCAAGTACCGGAAATATAAAATTCGGTCCGGCTCTTAAAGTTTTTTCGTAGCGCCCCATTCTTTCTATAATAACTTCTTGCTGTTGTTGTACAATGATAATTCCTTTAAATACATAAATTAAAAGTGCAACTAAAAGTATTGTTAATAAAATACCCATATTTTTCTCCTATATTCTCTCTACTGTTAAAATAAGACTGTCATATTTGATTATTCTGACTTCTGCGCCTGCAGGAATTGTTTCATCACTATCAGTTCTTGCTTCCCAGCGTTCGTCATAAATAGTAATAGCTCCTGAAAATTTTCCCACAGGTTCAATAACTTTTACATTTTTACCGATATATTTTCCTTCCATACCTGTTTCTTTTTCTTTATCTTTTTTATTTTTGACAAGTATAGGACGTAAAAATGCAATTGAAAGAATTGATAAAACTGCAAATAAAATGAGTAAAGTTACCAGGTTCGCAATCCAAACGGCAGCAATTGCTGTTATAAATCCAGCAACGGCAAGGTTTAAAAAGAACATTGATGGAACAAGCATTTCCAAAATTAAAAAAATCAATCCCGCTATTGCAAAAATTTCCCATAAAACCATATTTAGACTCCTTTTTTGTTTATTTTAGCATATTTTTAATAGTGCGTCAACAGAATAACTTGAAGTTTAAATTTAAATATGTTATTATGTATATATTAATATCTGAAAGGAGCAATTATATGAAAGAGATTATCAGACACGTGTTTTACGGGGGGGGGGCAGTCTAAAAGCTCCTAAATCAAGTGTTTTTGGGTATACGTTAGCAGAAGTTATAGTAGTAATGTTAATTATTGCCGTGGTTGTTTCTGTGACCATAGGTATAACGAAGGCTAAATTAAATAATATTGTCTCTTATACTTATTACAATGCCTATTCAACATTACGTTCAGTTTCTGCAGAGATGCTTTCTGATTTTGCACCTAATGATGAAAAATATATGGCAAATAATTTTATAAGTAATTTTTTTCGAGATTTATTGTCTCAACCTGCTTATGCTTTGTGTGCTTTTTGGCCTTATTCTGCTAATTCGCCAGATAATCCTTACACAGATTCGCAGCAGGCTCATAGATGGGGGTGTGAACGTGCGGGCGGGAAATGGTGTGACGGGGTATTAACAAAAGAAACAGGCTGTTATGCCTGCTGTACATCAAAAGACGAATCCCCGTGCGGTGCTCTTTTTGCTAAAGAATGTGCAATACATGGCAAAGTGCCAGATTTTACGACTTGTACATGCAAGCCAAGCTGTCAATACACAAATGCATGGGCAGCTTGGAATAAATGTACCTCGTCAGGGGGAGAAATGAATGATTACCCTTCTTGCACTATCTGTACTTGTCCTGCAGGAAAGATAGAACTGGACGGAGCTTGTGCAAATCCACCGTCATGCAGTGACACTTATGAAAAATATGTTAAATATATGGACTGTGTAACAACAGGCGGTTCAATGAGTGCGTACCCGTCTTGTACATGTACTTGTCCTTCTGATAAAAATCTTGAAAACGGCAAGTGTGCAGAAAAACCTGATATACCTGCTTGCCCGTTACCTGAAGATATTCCTTGCGGTTATTCCTGTGATCCGGCTGTTGGAGTGCCGGAAGCAATTTTGGGTTTTTCAAAAAATTGTAGTGACGAAACTTATGAATGGAGTGACGAGAAATGCAAATGTATTCCTTCTCCTCGTACATTGCCCCGTAAAGGAATGAATTTCTGCAAATTGTTTGAGGAGTATGCCAATATAATGAGCGGCACGGGAGTTTGTAATGGAAGTACTATAAACACATTCGCAACCGATTTTTCGGATAAATCTCCAGACCTGATTTTACGAAACGGTTTACGTCTGTATAATATGCACCAAAATCCCGAACGTATTGATGCGCTGCGCGGCAATACTCAAGGTGGCACATATGATGGTGTTGATAATACCAATGAATGGGGGTATACTGTTTATGTAGATATCGACGGCGTCAAAGGCGATTCTCAATTGTGGAGTGATGTTTATCCATTCTACATAACTTTATCGGGCAAAATCATTCCCGCTTACGATACATCTAATTTAAATCAAAGCGGGGGCGATAGTGTTCGTCATTTGCAGGTAAGCGTAGAAAATGAAAATTACAATAACGGAAAACGTAGTATCAAATGGCTAGCTAAGAGTGTACCATTTAAGGAAGGCGCTTGTATCGCAGGTTATGTAGACGATGCAACTCCTTATTGCAAAAACGGGACATCCTTTACAAAGGCAAGTGAATGTACGACAAATTACAATTCATTGTGCCGTGTCAAACAGATACAGCCTGTAAAGTTTTTCTTCTAGCTCAAAGCTCTATAGTATCACAATAAATGAGTTAGAATACGGTGTCGAAGTATTTCGACTCCTTTTTCTTTTTGTTGTAATATTTTAATATGATTAATTTTGATTCTTTAACCCTAAAATATTGGCTTGATGAAAATAAAGAATTTTTGCAAGGTGCAAGAATTCAAAAAATTCAGCAGCCTACAAGGCGTGATATTGTTCTTTCGCTTAGAAACAAGGGGACTACTCAAAAACTTTACTTAAATATTAATCCTCAATATTATCATGTATGTTTCATGTCTAAGGAGAATGAAGAAAAAAGATTAATTGAAATTCCGCAAAAACCGCCGATGTTTTGTATGCTTTTGAGAAAATATCTTGAAAATGCTTTGATTTCAAAAGTTGAACAGCCTCTTTGCGAAAGGATTTTAGAATTTTATATTGAAACTTATAATGAATTATCAGAAAAGATTTATTTATGTCTTGCAATAGAACTAATGGGTAAATACTCAAATATAATTTTGTACAATTACGATACGAATATAATTCTTGGATGTGCGCATAACGTTGGAGCAGAAAAAAGCCGTGAACGTGAAATGGCAGGAGGATTACCGTATGTTTATCCGTCAGGACGGCCTAAGGAGTGGTACGCGTCTGAAAATTCACTGGCCCATAAAAATGATGGTAATATTAATTTTGTAATTGATAGCTATTATGCAGACTGTATATATAAAGACAAATTTTCAAGGTTTAAAGAAACTTATAAACAAATTGTAAATTCAAAACTTAAAAAAGATAAAAATTCATTGAAAAAGATGGAGTATAGATTGGAAAAAGAGTTAAACTCCGATAGATACAGACTTTACGGTGATTTGATAATGGCTAATCTTTTTAACTTATCTGATTATTCTAAAAATGTAAATGTTTATGATTACGAAAACGATAAAGATATAACGATTGAGCTGGATGAAACACAAACACTAAAAGAAAATGCAAACAGATTTTATAAACTTTATAATAAAGGTAAAAATACTATTGCAAAACTCACTGAGCTTACAACTGAATTAAAAGCGCAGACCGAATATTATGAACAGATTTTATATTCTTTAGATATTGCATCTTCAATATCCGATTTAATCCAGATAAAATCAGAAATTTTGCCGGAAAAAGAAAAAAAAGAATTGAAAAAGTCAGCAATTGAACCGTTAGAGCTTACTTTAAACGGCTGTAAAGTTTTTGTAGGAAGAAATAACAGGCAAAATGATTATATTGTTTCAAAGCTTTCAAAGGATGAAGATTATTGGTTTCATGCAAAAGATTGCGCGGGTTCTCATGTTCTTTTGAAGTGCGAAAATCCAGATGATACATTACTTTTGAAATGTGCGGAATTGGCAAAACAATATTCTAAAGGCGCTGCATCTTCTAAGGTTGGTGTAATTTATACTAAAAGAAAGTATCTTAAAAAGCCTCCGGCAGCTAATTTGGGATATGTAACTTATAAAAACGAACGGGAAATTATTCTTTGATGTTGGAAGAAAATCAAAACATAGCTGATAATGTTGATATGGCACGTAAAAATGTTATAGCTCTTGTTGATTGCGATTCTTTTTTTGTTTCCTGCGAGCAGGCTGTTAACCCGGAACTTAAAGGAAAGGCTGTATGTGTTATGTCAGGACGCGGGCAGTGTGTTATTTCGCGCTCCAAAGAAGCAAAAAAGCTTGGTATAAGAATGGGGATGCCGTATTTTCAGATAGAAGGGCAAATGAAAAAGTCTGTTTTTATTAATGCTAACCATGACTTATACAGTCAAATTTCTGAAAAAGTTATGGAGGTTTTAAAGTCTTTCAGCCCTAAAGTTGAAGTCTATTCAATTGACGAAGCTTTTGTCGATTTAACCGGATTGGAGAGATTATATAAAAAAAATTATCTTGAAATCGCTCAAATGATAAGACAGGAAGTAAAAGAAAAAGTTGATATTCCTGTATCTATCGGCCTTAGTTCATCTAAATCTCTTGCCAAACTTGCATCAGATAAGGCTAAAAAACTTGAAGAAGGTGTTTTTCTAATTGGCTCAAGAAAAATTATGCCTGTACTTGAAAAGACCGGCATAGATGAAATTTGGGGAATTGGTAAAAACCTTTCGGCAATGTTTCGTAAAAATGGGATTTTAACGGCTTACGAGCTTGTTTCGCAGGATGATTTGTGGTTAAACAAGCAAGTTGGTATAAGAGGTCTTGAGATGAAACATGAACTTCTAGGGGAAATGGTTTCTCCTGTATCAGACGAGGTTAAGCTGCCTAAATCAATTCAGAAAACAAGTGCTCTTGCCAAATTCTCGTCTGACAAAAATTATCTGAAAAATTCATTGAATTATCATATTCACAGAGCTTGTGTCAAACTTCGTAGAATTAACGCAAAATGTAAAGGTGTAAGCATATTTTTACGAACAAAAGATTTTAAAATATTCTGTGAAAAGAAAGTATTAAATGCAGGGACTGATTTTGAACTTGAAATCTCTGACATTGTTTTTGAACTTCTTGACAAGATGTATAACCCTAATATTCTTTATCGAAGTACGGGTGTAATCCTTGATACTTTTGAATTTAATAACGAAGCACAGATGTCTTTATTTTCTGATGTTAATGCAGATGAGAGAAAAGAAAAATTGTCAAAGTGTTTTGACAGACTTGAAGAAAAGTTTGGCAAGGATATTATACAAACAGGTTTTATAAAAAAAGATGTCTGATACTTGTATTCTCCAAAATATATTGTTATAATTAATATAGCAGAAAGGAGCGATTATGAAACAATTTGAAGCAGAACAGGCACACGAGTTTTGTAAAATTAGTGTTGTTTGTGTTGATGTATCTACCTGCGTAGCAGTCGGGGGGGGGGCAATTCTGTAGCTCCTAAACCTGCATTTACACTGGCTGAGGTTTTGGTAACTTTAGGTATAATCGGTGTTGTAGCATCTCTCACTTTACCTTCCTTAATAGCAAAGTATAAAGATAAAGAACTTATTGCAGCTACAAAAAAAACATATTCTGTTATCCAAAATGCACTTTTGAACGCACAGAACGAGGGCGGAACAATAGGGGATAATACATATTTATTTGATACAAATCAAACGAGTGTTGAATTAGCGCAGAAATTGTTAAAATACTTTAATGCAGCAAAACTATGTGAAAACAAAAATTCAGCGGATTGTTCAAAGTATTTTGATATAACTTATAAATACGCTGTAAAACAAGTTTTAAATGGAAGTAATACAGGACAAAAACTTAATTATCCGCGACTTTTGCTTGCTGACGGAAGTGTTCTTACTGTAATACAGCAACCGTCTTGTTCAAATCATTGGGAGACTTGTGAACGAGATGAGAATGGGTATTGTAAAAAAGATGAAAACGGAAACGATATAATGGTACAGGGTGGTGATGATGCTTGCGGTTATATATATTTTGATGTTAACGGGCTTAAAGGTCCTAATCAATACGGACGTGATGCTTATGCTCTAAAAATCAGAATCAATAATGTTACAGGTATATACTATAACCCGATAGGTTCGCAAAGTTTAAAAAACATATTATCAGGCAAAGATGAACTCATATATGAAAAATATAATTTGGGAGAAAGCGTGAGTTAAAAAGTTCCGGCAATTGCCGGAACTTTTTTGTATTTTACTCGATAATCCAGCCGTTTGTTAAATCAACTTTTATTGGTTTTAAAAGTTTAATATAAACTGTTTCGTCAGGATTTACGCTTAATTTTTCTCCTTTTAGGGTTGCTCTTACTATTTTCATGAACCAGTTTCTATTCTTTTTAATTTCACCTATTCCTGAGAATGCTGTTGTTTGATCATTATTTGTTGTAATTAATGAATTATCCAGAACTAAAACACCGTTTCTGATAAACCATTTTCCGCTTTTTACGTCTAAAAGCTGACCTTTAAGATTTGAATCTTTATATACAAGTATAAATTTATCTTTAGTAATGTAGTTTTGCGGCGCAGAGGCTGTGTAAAGTTCTCCAGGTTGTGAAGATTGTGAACTGATATAATTGCTTAATTTAACCGGAATTATAGCGCCTTCTGGAATTGTACCTATACTTCCCTGCACAAATGCATTTTCAATTATGTAGCCTTCGCCTGTTTTCTTTCTCATTGCTTCTGCCAGTTTTGCATTAGGGTTCAGTTTTGCCTGTTCTGTCATTTCAAAAAGAATTGCTGCTACTTCCGCTCTTGTTGCAGGTCTTTCCGCTTCAATTTTTGCTTTATCTTTAGACGGAATTGTAACCAGCATATCTAATATTGCGGCTTTTCCTGCAGGTATTATGAACCATTCTGGAACTTCATTTACATCCGCGAATTTTTTTGAAAGAACTTCTTTGGCTTTGAAGTCGCTTATTTGTTCGGTTGTAAGAGCATTAACCGCTACAGAAATTGATTCTGCCCTTGTAACTGTGTCGTCAGGTCTGAACGGCTGACCTTCAGGCGGGCAAGAGATTAAATCAAAGTATAAAGCTTTTTGAACTGCATCGTAAGCCCAAAAAGAAGGTTCTATGTCTGTAAATTTTACAGGCTGTGCAACTGTAGTATGTTCTTGCCCAAGAGCTTTTATTGCCATTGATGCAAATTCTGCACGTGTAACGTTATCATCAGGCTGAAAACTTCCGTCAGGATAACCAACAATAACTCCTTTTTCCGTTAAATCTTTAATTTGTTTTGCTGCCCAGTGGTCTGCCGTAACATCAGGATACGCGCATGCCGGAATTGTTATAACAAGACTAATAAGAGCAGATAGCGTAAGTTTGAGTAAGTTTTTCATATTCAACTCTCCTTTATAAATATTCCACTAATATGCTACACATAAAAGTATTTTTCGGCAATATTTAATAAAGTTATGTAACTTTAGCAATTTTTTAGTTTCATTGGTTTTATAAGTTTATGCTATTATTTCACTGTTAATAAGGAGTGCAAATATGCCGATAGATTTTAATTCTCATATATATTTTGTAAATAATAACAGACCTTTTTTGCAAAAACTGGTAAATTCAAATTATGTTGCGAACCGGCCAGTAAACGATATTTTTATAAAATCAGTACAAAATGACGGTATAAAAATTGAAAAGAAGTCTTTCGGCAGCATTGAGAAAACTAATCAGACAGTGGAACTTTACACTTTAACCAATAAAAACGGAGCGAGTGTAAGTTTATCTTCATTTGGCGCAACAATAACTTCAATAAAAGTTCCTGATAAGAACGGAAAGTTGATAGATGTTGCGCAAGGGTATGATTCGGTTACTCCTTATGAAAAATCTCCTGTCGGTCATGCCGGAGGTACAATTGGTCCTTGTGCAAATAAAATTAATAAAGGGACATTTAAACTTGGTGAAAAAGAATTTAAATTAGATTGTAATAAAGATAACGGTAAAACTCATTCTCATGGCGGGAAAGAAGGTTTAGACGTAAAAAATTGGAAAGCTCAGGTCTTAAAAGACGGGGTAAAATTTATTTACACTAAAAAAGATATGGAAGGCGGTTATCCTGCTAATGTAAATATTTCAGTTACATATAAGTTTGATAATGATAACAATTTGTCAGTTAAATATGAAGCAGAAACAGATAGTGATACTATTTTAAATCTTACAAACCATTCATATTTTAATCTTGACGGTGCTGAAAATGCTTCAGAGAATTCAGTAATGGAACATCTGGTAGAGTTGCCTAATTCTTCAAAATATACACCCGTGAATGACATTGCGATTCCGACGGGAGAAATAAAACCAGTCGACGGTACTGATTTTGATTTTAGAACACCGAAAAGACTTTCCGCAATGAATAAAAACGGTTATGATCAAAATTATGTAATAGACGGTTATGACGGAAAAAATTTAATAGAAGCAGCTAATGTAAAATCTGAAAAGTCCGGTATTGCATTAAAAGTTTTAACAGATTTACCGGGATTTCAGTTTTACACGGCAAATAATTTAGGGAAAGCTGAACAGCCATTCGGAAAAGACGGTAAACGTTACGAAAAACATTCTGCTTTTTGTGTTGAGCCTCAATTTTTCCCTGATGCAATAAATACTTTTGACGAAAAACCTATTTTAAAAAAGGGTGATAAATATAATAGAACAATTATATATTCTTTTAAAGCAGATAATTAACAATGTTGACGTATATGATTTTGAAGTATTAAATATTAACTGTTTAGCTTGTAAAATCAGAAATTATGTGTTATCATAAACAAATTATATTTAAGAAAGGGAATAAATATGTTGCGAGTTCTATTAATATTATTGTCGTTGTTTATTATAACCGGTTCTGTTTCAGCCAAAAATTGTCATAATAACGGGCGATATAACAAATGTATCTATTCTTATTATGATTGTGATGACGATGATGATGACGATTATAAATGTGCAAGAAGAAATTATAAACGATGGGCAAAACGTTGCCACAGATATTCGGGCTGCGATTGTTCATATAATTTTTGGTATGGTAACAGGTATTGGGATGATGATGATTGGGAAGATTATTGGAATTCTAAGACCTATAGGAATATAAGGAAAGTTAACAGAAAAGTTAATCTGTTCAGGCATGTTGTAGATTCTACTAAAGAATTATTTACATGGTAAAACGATAATTATATTTTTAATTTTTGACTGATTTATGTTATATCAATAAAAAACATGGCTAAAATAATCAGCCATGTTTTTATTTTTATAAATTTAACAATTCATATTTTGGAGAACGTCAAAATGAAGTTTGCATTCTCAAATATTTTACATCTTTTCTGCTAATTCTTCAAAAACAAAAGATTCTTGTTTTTTATCATAAGAAATAGAATATTTTTTCTTAGGTTCAACATTTACTTCAATCTTTTGCGGGTCATATGTAGTTCTTACCCATTTGTGCAAGATACCGGGTCTCTGAGTTTCATATTGTAATTCTAAAACATTTGCGCCGGGTTTAACATAATGTCCTCTTTGACCATAGCCTACAGAAATTTGCATTTGTGGTTCACCATTGATAGTTAAACAATTAACAGTGTTAGTGAACCCTAGTGGATGCCATTGGCAATCTTTAATTACCATGATTGATGCATCAGGATTATCACTTTCAAATTTTTTCTTTGACATAGAGTGTATATACATTGCAACTCCCTGATAAACAAAACTAAAAATAATTAATCCGCCTACTAATAAAATATACTGTGTCATACCCATCTATTCCTCCTTATTTTTTTATGGTTGTTACTTTTATAGGTTGTTCATTTTGAATTTTTGCACCTAACATTGAAAGCATTTCATCGTAATCTTCTCCACTAAAGTTGGTTGCATCAATATAATCTTCTTTTCCGGTTTCTTTATTTACGTAATAAATATCTTGGTCATCTTCATTTTTAATATTGGAATTTTTAGAATATTCTGACCAATAATATTGATCAATAGAAAAACCTTTAACGATTTGCCCGAATCTTTTAATAAGCAGTTGGTTATCATCTGTAAAAACAATGGAAATATTATCTGAATAATAAATTTTGTGAAACATCCAAGCGATAACAATTAAACTAAGAATTGCTGAAATTAAAAAGCTGTGGGTGAATCTTCCTAAAAGATTAAAAACAAACCATCCGGCACACAACCCGCAAGCTGTCCAAAATAGCTTTGTGGTAAATTTTCCTTTATACTCTTTCATTGTTAACCTCCAAAATATTACTTAACCCCTGCTGATTGGAAAGATTTTTTCATGTTGTTTAGCATACAATAAAAATTTTTAAAGTAAATAGCAACTATATTAAGTCTATTTAAGAAAAAAGAGGACACTGAAAGTCCTCTCTTTTTATATGGAGCGTAGGGGATTCGAACCCCTGACCCCGACACTGCCAGTGTCGTGCGCTACCAACTGCGCTAACGCCCCTTACTATTAAAAAAGAGCCTAAAAAGGCTCTTTTTTAGTTTGGGCAAGGGTGGATTCGAACCACCGTAGTCTCGCGACGGCAGATTTACAGTCTGCTCCCTTTAGCCACTCGGGCACCTACCCATATTCTCTTTTCAAATTTGCCTTTGACGGGATTTGAACCCGTGGCCTCTCCCTTACCAAGGGAGTGCGCTACCCCTGCGCCACAAAGGCTTAATGCCACAAGGGCTCTTTTTTAAATAAAAATGCCGACTATAGGAATCGAACCTACAACCTACGGTTTACAAAACCGTTGCTCTACCATTGAGCCAAGTCGGCAAGTCACATGAACTATTTTAGTAAGAAAATAATTAAATGTCAAGAGTTTCTTTTTATAATTTGGTGTATAATTATTTTGTAAGTATTTTTAGAAAGGCTGATAATATATGTTTAAGCATTTTACTCCTATTTTGCTTTTGACTATTTCGAATGTATTTATGACTTTTGCATGGTACGGGCACTTAAAGCATAAATCAGCGGCGTTGTGGGCTGTTATACTTATTAGTTGGGGGATAGCTTTTTTTGAATACTGTTTTCAAGTGCCTGCAAATAGAATTGGTAGTTCAGTATATTCTGCTGCGCAATTAAAAACTATTCAGGAAATTATTACACTTGTTGTTTTCAGTGTATTTTCCGTTCTTTATCTCAAAGAAGAATTCAGATGGAATTATCTTGTCGGGTTTATCCTGATTATTTTTGCCGCTTTCTTTATCTTTAAAAAGTGGTAATGATTTATTTTTCAAATATAAATACTCTGTAGTACTTTAATTTTACAGCACTGTTTATTTTTAAATATTTTTGGCAGAGCATGAACGCATCTGCGTTCATTTTTGATAAACTTCCTGTCATTACAGGTATTTTTTTATAATCTTCATACGATTTTAGCGGGTATGCGTTATAATTTTCATCCCAAATATAAAAAATTCTGTCATGTGTATTCATAGGTGCAATTACACGAGTTACAAAGTCTTTTTCAAAATCAGGATTGATTTCATCAATTTTTAGGACATAGTCTTTATATTTCCCATGCTTATCCGCAATGTTTGGATTCATTGCATACGGTTCATGGACAAAATCTTGCAATAAGCTGAATTTTTTACCTTTGAATGTTACGTATTTATCAAAGTCATTTTTTCTTAGAGCAAGCACTATTGTATCGTTGTCATTTATATTATTCCTGTTTAAAACTATTGCAGTCGGTTTTTCTCCTAAATCTCTGTAACCTCTTACCGCGCTTTCAGGTGATGCCATAAGATAAAATACATTTATTATTAAGAGATAACTTATTAACACTTTTAAAGTTTTTGATTTTAATTCTCCTAGTCCTAAGCTTATTAAAAGCAGGAATGGTGTTACTGCCATAATTGTGTATCTTGTAAGCATTCTCAATCCGCTGTTCATACATAAAATGGTTTCGAATAACAAAAATAATAGCGGTAATGCAAGGAGAAAATAATATTTCTTATCGGTTCTTATTGCTTTATACATGCCGTAAAATGCAATTCCTACAGGGATGTATATAAAAAATATTTGAAATATTCCTAAAGTAGGAATATAAATTTTGGGGTTATTATACACTCCGATAAGATAAGGAGAAAAATAATTTTGTATAAGTACAAATGTTGTGTAGATATTACTGGTAAATATCCAGTTTGCGCTTTCGTATTTGCCCATATTGGTTAATATATATATAGCAAAAGGAGATATAATCCCAACTAATGCTATATTTGATATTATGAAGTTTTTTAATAAATTTTTCTTTTCAAAAAGAATAAAAGTTAAAACAATAATACCTTGAGCAATTGCATATAAAACACCAATTGTAAAAGTATAAACAATTGCGGCATTAATTATTGCATAACCCATGTAATCTTTTAATTCATCTTTGTTTAATATTCTTGCTATAAAGAACATTGACAGGGTTACGAACAGAGATAAAAATATATAAAATTTAACCTCCTGTGAATAGAATATAAGTGTGGAGTTAATTGCTGTTAAGAAAGCAAATATATTCCCTGTTTTTACATCTTTAATTTCTTTACCGGTGAAAAATGCAGCAATAACATTTAAAACACCTGCAAGTACTGAAAATAGGCGTATTGTAATATCTCCGTTTCCGAATATTTTAATCCATGCTGCAAGCATGAGTTGATACAAAGGGAAATGTACATCTGCGTCTACAGCAGCTTTAATTATATCAATAGCGTTTCCGGCAATAGTTTGATTGTACATAACCATTTCGTTGTGCCAAAAGCCAGCCGGTTTGTCTATAAATAAAATCCTTAAAATAACGGCAAGCAGTATCGTTAAAATAAATAATATTCTCTCTTTTTTCATGTATCCCTCTTAATGGCAAAAAAGCGGAAGACGGGACTCGAACCCGCGACGTCAACCTTGGGAAGGTTGCATTCTACCACTGAATTACTTCCGCATGAATTATTCAATTTTTTGCAAAATAAAAACCAGCCTTAGGGGCTGGTTTTTATGGAGCGGGAGACGAGGCTCGAACTCGCGACATCCTCCTTGGCAAGGAGGCATTCTACCACTGAATTACCCCCGCATCGGGTACTTTTTTATTATTACATGAACAAAATTTTTTTGCAAGCTTTTTTTTTATTTATCCAGCAACAGGCTCTTCTTTTGTTATTTGGCTGTCCATTGAGCGTATTTCAATTGCTAATCTGTCAGGAAACTGTTTTTTTAGGCTGTTTACAAGTTCATTGGAACTTTCTACCCAGAACATGGAAGCTGCCAGTACTTTTACATCACAATCAAAGTCTTTAAGTTTAAAAGTAACTGGATCTGAACCGGCATGCTGGCAAAGCATGTTTTTAAGAAAAACTATTTCTTCAAATTTAAAGTCATCTAAAAGTGAAATTGTAAAAATATTTGAATTATCTACTGTTTTTACGCTTTCAACAATTAGTGACGGCGGTTCGTCATCGCTTCTTCTGTTTACTTTCCCAGATATGATTACTCTTTGTTCATTTTGCAGGTAATCACCATATTCTTGAATTTTCCCGTTAAAAGCTATTACTTCAATTTTTCCTGATAAATCTTCAACGGTAACAAACCTTATGAATTTTGTCGGATCTTTTTTGGTCGGAATTTGCTTCACTCCGGTAATAAGACCGCATATCGTAACGATTTTATCATTCGGCTGTTCCGGAATTTCAGTAATTTTGTGTGTCATAAGGAAAGGTAATTTATCTCTTATGGTTGACAGCGGGTGACTTGTTACATAAAAGCCTAGAAATTCTTTTTCAAAATTTTGCAAAGTTCTAGCGTCATATTCTTCATCAGAGCCTGAAAGTTGGAATTTTGCATCTTCAATTGCCGATGTGTCGCCGAGCATGTCGAATAAACTGCCTTGTCCTGATTCTTTCGCCTTTGATTCTTTTGAAGCAGTGGCAGTTATGTACTCAATATTATCCATAAGCTGCTTACGGCTTTTTTCAATTGAAGCGAAAGCACCTGCCTTAATCAACCCTTCAAGAGTTTTTTTGTTAGAACATTTTGTATCAAGACGTTTAATGTAATCATAAATTGATTTATAATCCCCGTTTGCTTCACGTTCTTTTATAATTTCTTCAATAACAGCTTCTCCAACTTGTTTGATAGAAGCTAGACCGAAACGGATATTTTTTCCGTCCGGGGCGTATTCAAGATATGATTTGTTAATATCAGGCGGAAGAACTTTAATTCCGTATTTCAAAGCTTCTTCAATATAAGCCTGTGTTTTTTCTTGGTCTCCCGCAACGCTTGAGAGCAGTGCTGATAAATATTCAACAGGATAGTGGCATTTGAGATAAGCAGTTTGGTATGCAACAAATGCGTAAGCAGATGAATGTGCCCTGTTAAAGCAGTATGCTGCGAAGTTTTGAATTTGTTCAAATAATTTCGTTGCATCTTCTGCCTTCATTCCGTATTTTGCAGAACCTTCAATTAATTTATCTTTTTGCGCCGCCATTGCTTCAGGGTCTTTGTGCCCCATCATACGGCGAACCTGATCGGCTTGACCGAGAGAATAATCTGCCATAATCTGGAAGATTTGCATGATTTGTTCTTGATAAACCATTGTCCCGTATGTATCTTTCAGGATAGGTTCTAAGCGCGGGTGAGCGTAAGTGATTGCCTGACGACCATGTTTTCTTTCCACGAAATCATCTACCATGCCTGACCCAAGAGGCCCCGGTCTGAAAAGAGCAACAAGAGCGCCTAAATCTTCAAAAACGTCAGGTTTTAATTTTTTTACCAAACTTGTCATCCCTGATGATTCAAGCTGGAATACTCCAACCGTTTCTCCGCGAACAAGCATGTCGTAAGTAGGTTTATCATCAAGCGGAATATGGTTTATATCAACATCTATGTCCTGGCAGCGTTTAACAAGCTTAACAGTTTTGTGTATCATTGTAAGGTTGCGAAGTCCAAGAAAGTCCATTTTTAAAAGCTTCATTTTTTCAAGGATTTCTCTGTGATACTGCGTAATAATGATACCGTCTTTAGAAGGCTGTACCGGCACAATTTGGTCAAGCGGTTTATATGAGATAATAACCCCTGCCGCGTGCATGCCGATACCGCATTTCATACCTTCAACACATTTTGCTGTGTCAATTACACGTTTAATTTCAGGATCTGTGTCGTAAAGATTTTTGAGTTCTGAACCTTCAATCATTGAACCTTCAATTGTGTCTTCAATTAAAGAAGCTGTTTTATTACTCTTTGCATACTCCATTCCGAACACTCTTGCTACACTTTTAAAAGCGTTTCTTGCAGCAAGTGTATTGAACGTAATAATCTGGCAAACTTTGTCTTCTCCGTATTTTTTTACAACATAGTCGATAACTTCGCCGCGTTTTTCAATGCAAAAGTCCGTATCAATATCAGGCATACTGAAACGTTCAGGGTTTAAAAATCTTTCAAACAACAGATGGTGGCGTATAGGGTCTAAGTCTGTAATATCAAGAGCATAAGCAACAACAGAACCTGCAGCCGAACCTCTCCCCGGGCCTACTGGAATATCATGTGTTTTCGCATAGTGGATAAAGTCCCAAGTTATCAGAAAGTATGCTGAAAAACCCATTTTTTCAATAATTCCGAGTTCGTATTTTACGCGTTCTTTAAGCTCCGGAGTAATATTTTCTTCTCCGTACTTCCGTTTTAAACCTTGCATTACGAGTTCTTCAAGGTAAGAATCTGTTGTATGATTAGGCGGTACTGGGAAATCAGGCAGTGGAGCTTCCCATTTAATTGTTACGTGGCATTGTTCGGCAATGTCTACCGTGTTTTTGATACACTGATCAAATGTTTCTGAATCAAGCCATTTAAAAGCATCACGCATTTCTGAAACTGTTTTTACATAAAACTCGTTATTCGGGAAATGGAAGCGGTTTTCTTCGTCTTTCATTGATTGTGTTTGCATGCAAAGCAATGTATCATGCCAGTCTGCATCTTCCTTCCTCAAATAGTGAGAGTCGTTTGTGATAATCATTTTGATATCAAGCTCTTTTGCAAGCTTGATTAAATCAGGATTTGTTCTTTTTTGTTCATCCAGTCCGTGATCTTGAAGTTCAATATAGTAATCATCTCCGAATAAATCTTTGTAGCGCTTAGCAACAGTTTTTGCTTCTTCATAATCTCCTTTTAGCAAGTTTTGAAGTACTTCACCGCCAAGACATGCTGAACAGCAAATAATTCCTTCATGGCGTTCTTTAAGAAGTTCAAAATTAATACGCGGTTTCATGTAAAAGCCTTTGCAAGCCGCATCTGATGCGAGCTTTACAAGGTTCATGTAGCCCGTGTTATTTTTTGCTAAAAGTATAAGGTGATACCTCGGGTTATTATTCGGGTCATGTTCGGAAATATCACCGTTGTGGACGTAAAACTCACAGCCTATAATTGGCTTAATACCAGCTTCTTTTGCTTCAAGATATAAATCAAGTGCACCGTACATTACACCGTGATCGGTAATTGCAACTGCAGGCATGTTATTTTCTTTTGCAAAATTACAGAGATCTTTTAGTTTTATTGCCCCATCCAGAAGTGAAAATTCACTGTGCAGGTGTAAAGGCACAAATTGAGTATTGTTATCCATAATTAAAATTTTAGCACAGTCGATTTTTAAATAAATTGAATGTTAAAGAATGTTTATTCATAATTTTCTAAAGTTTTATTAATTCTTTCAATCATTTCTTCTTTTAAAAATTTAGGAGATGCTACTTCGCATTCTGTACCGTATCTCATAAGTCTTTTTACAAGAAGATTTAAGTCCTCATTTTTGTTTACAATAACATGGCTTCCGTCTGCTTCAATTTTGTCAAGGCGTTCCCAATCTCTAAGTTTGTAATTTCTGGCAAGCTTGTTTTTAATTCTGTAAACTACAGTGGTAGGTATTGATTGTGATGAAATTGATACAGGTAATTGTTTAATGGATTTTATGTTTTCGATTGGTATTTCGTAAACTCTGCTTCCGTTATTGCCTAAAACCTTAAGACAAATTTTTCTTTTCTGATATATCTGTTCAAGTGGAGAACATAAAAGATTAATTTCTTCACCTTTATCATTTGTAAAAATAATTTCTAATTTTAATTTGTCCTGACAGTATTTTTCGCACTGTTTAACCTGTTCAACCATTTCTGAATGATAGAAAGATAAATGCAGATTTTTTGTATTATCTGCGATTTGCTTAAGACTTTGTGCCGCTTCGTCATATCTTACTGCAAGATCATGAATAAAGTGTTCACAATTGGTTTTATTTTTTCCGGAAGGAAGTACATCGCATGCTTCTTTCAAAAGTTCTATACTTTTAAGATCATTTAAGTCAAATTTTATTTTGTATAAGGAGCTGAACATGTGATATTTGCCGTTAATCTTTTTAACCTTAATTCCAAATATTTTCATTGCATTAAGGTATTTGTTAAGAGTTACATGTGTATTTGACGTTCCGTCATATTCTCCGTCAGAGAAGTGGTCTATAACCTTTTTAAACTCAACTTCTCCTTCGTAAAGCATTTTTATAAATTCAAATAGCTTAACACAGGAATCATTGTATTTTTCTGTTAATTTTTTAGCCACAATAATACCCCGCTTTCATGTCTTTTAAAAGTTTAATAAAATCATTTCTAAAATCTTCGGGAGCAACTACTTTGCATGTTGGCCCGTATTCAAGCAATTTTTGTTTTGCGAGAAAATCGTTTGACGTTTTCATTTCTATTACAACGTAATTGTTATGTTTTTCAATGATTCTTTCATTGTCTGCAGGATTAAATTTGTCAGGATTTCCTTCAAGTGTATATATAATTCTGAATTCTTGCAAGTTATCAGGAATTGTTTTTTCAATTTTAATTTCTTTAATTCCTTTAATTCTGCTGACAAGAAAACTTCCGTATTGCATGTATTCAAATCCTGTTCCCAAAAGGTACATTTTCCCGTTTGCAACCTCTATTTTGTCAGCAATCAGTTCTATATCTTTTTGTCCTGAATTAGGAGAGTTATAAGATATTACTATTTGTTCTTTCTTGTCGCAGCAGTCAATCAAATCTTCAAGAAGTTTTTTATCAATATCTCTAAGCATTGAAATTTTTCTGATATCAGCAATAAAATCCTCATTTTTTATGTATGAACCGATTTTTTCAAAGAAGTATTCCATTGAAAGAAGTTCTTTTACATCCATATTTTTTACAATACTTTTGTAAACTTTGATTATGCTTTGAATCTGTTCTTGTGTAAGTTTTAGTTCGAACGGGTGTGCAGTAATTACGTAGCGAGAAATTTTATCTTCTCCCCTAAACCTTTTAACTTCACAGCCTATACGCTTTAAAGAGTTAATGTAAACTCTGAGTGTATCAATTGAAATTTTTTCTCTTAAATAAGGATGATTCAAAAAGCACTCACAAATTTCATTATATGATTTTGGGCTTTCTGTTAAAAGCGAAAATAATAAAAGTGCTTTGTAACCTGTGAATGACATTAAATTATAAGTAACTTTTTGGTTTTTAATAAATTCTTTCATTATATTCTCCCCATTTCATTCTACTATAAAATTCATGGCATGTACACAGGCATGGAGTTTAACGCTGATTACAAATTGTCAATTAAAATTTCTCTTATTTTTACCTAATTTCATTAAGTTTTCTTCATTAAGATTTAAGAACTTGAATTTTTCCTTGATACTTCTAGGGGCATGGTCAATTGTAAATTTTATTTTATTTTTCTTTACTTGTCAAACATTTAACTTAGATTTACATTTAAAAACGTGGAGGGGGCGCGAGACTGAAATTAGTTTAAAGTAAGAGCGGCTGCCGGATAGTTGAAAATCGGAATGTTGAAAAAGTGAGGTGATGGCAAAAGTCCGATAGTTGGAGAAGATTAAGGAAGAAATGGACAGAAAGATTTTAGAAGTGCAAAAAGATTAGGGATATTTTTTTATTATTTGGGGATTTACAAAAAAGATTTAAAACGGGAAGAGGAGATAGTTGTAAAAATTTCAAAGCTTGCGATTTTGCAAGCTTTTTTATATTATATAAATTATGGAAGAATTGCAGACAAAACTTGTTATAGGGTTAATGTCAGGGACATCATGCGACAGTATTGACGCAGGTTTATGTGAAGTTCATCCTGACATGTCGGTTAAGCTGATTTCAGGAATTAACTATAAATATCCCGAGCATATAAGAGCCAAAATTTTTCAGCTTTTTTCAGGTAATGTTTCTGTTAAAGATGTGTGCCAGATGAATTTTGCAATTGGGCATTGTTTTGCAGAGGCCTGCAAGGTTTTGATTTCAGAACATGGTAAACCTGATTTTATTGCAAGCCACGGACAGACTATTTTTCATTTCCCAGTAGACGAAAAATTAGATAAAATATCTTTAAAGAGTACTTTGCAGATAGGCGAAAGTTCTGTAATAGCACAGGAAACAGGATGCTTAACAATATCGAATTTCCGCGAGGCAGATATTGCGGCTGGCGGTGAAGGTGCTCCTTTGGTGTGTTTTGCGGATGAAAAATGGTTTAAGCCGTTAAAGAAAAATTTGCTCGTACAAAATATAGGCGGAATTTCTAATGTAACGGTAATTTCGAAAGATTTCCCGACTTTTGGGTTTGACACAGGTCTTGGAAATATTATGATTGATTACTGTGTTAATAAATATTTTAATAAATCTTACGACAAAGACGGTAAGATTGCTGATTCGGGGAAAGTTTGTGAAAGCTGGCTTGAATGCCTTATGCAGGATGAGTATTATTTTAAAGTTCCGCCAAAAACTACCGGTAGAGAATATTTTTCTGCGGAGTATATTGAAAATGCGCTTCGCTTTGGACCTAAAAAGCCTGAGGATATTATTGCAACTGCAACCGCTCTTACCGCTAAAACAATTACAACAGCTTACGAAAGATTTATTTATCCGGATATTGATGTTAAAGAGGTTATTATTGGCGGAGGCGGTGCTTATAACCCAACTTTGATGAAGTATTTACGCCATTATCTTCCAAAACATGTAGATTTGAAAACTCATGAAGCGTACGGGATTTCAAATAATTTTAAAGAAGTTATGGCTTTTGCACTCCTCGGTTATTGCACTTATTATAATATCCCTAACAACCTTCCCTCCTGCACAGGAGCTTCAAGAAGAGTGGTATTAGGTAAGGTGGCTAATTGATTTTTTTAAGCTTTTTAGTATGTTAGTATATTAATATTTGTAAATTTATTTTTAAATACCCTCAAAATTTTTATTTACAAGTATTATCTATTTAGTTACTAAAAGGAGAATTTTAAAATGATTGACAAAACAGCATTTACCTCAAACAAAACAATGGCTCAGCAATATCTGGAAAGAAAAGCAGCTAAAATAGAAGCTAACTTGAATGAAACTATTAAAGAAACAGGCAGATTGATGATCAGAAAAAATCAAGAAGCTGCTCGAAGAGGGGATTATATTTCAGCAGGCTCATATTTTGGCAATGTGCCTTTAAACGGACGTAATATAGGGCATAATAAGACTATGCAATCTATTGCAATTACAAAAACAAATACCGGTGCAGAACATGCCGCTGCATCAGCAAAAGAAAATATTATTCCAGAAAACAGCATTAATTATCTTGCATAAGATATTTTTTTATAGCATAAGGAATGTACCTGATTGTGTCGGAAGCTAAAACTCCGTAAGCAGTCAGGTCATTTTTTGCCAAATCCCCTGCAAGTCCATGTAAATGTACTCCTAACGCTGCTGCATCAAACATATTCATGTGCTGTGCTAAAAGCCCTGAAATTATCCCTGCGAGCACGTCTCCGCTTCCTGCTTTTGCAAGAGCACTGTTGCCTGTGTTGTTTCGATAAATTGTACTATCTTGGGATGTTACAATTGTTTTGTGCGATTTTAATACCGTAACGCATCTATATATTTGGCTGATTTCTTTTGCGCAGTCATCCATATTTCTTAATACATCATCTAAAGAACAATGCAAAAGCCTTGAGGCTTCTTTAGGGTGAGGGGTAAGAATTACGTTTTCAGGTAGTTTAATTTCGTTTTCAGAAAGAATATTTAAACCGTCAGCATCTATTACAGTTGGTATATTTTCTGCAAGATTAATGGTGTCTTTAAATATTTTTACGGCTTCGGGACTTGTTGACAGCCCGCACCCGATTAGTAAAACAGTTGAACTCTTTATAATTTCTGGTATTTTATTTACAGGAGCAAGCACTACTTCAGGTGCCAGCGATGACGTTGCTTTTAAAACATTTTCGTGGCTTGCAAGTTCTACGTAACCTGCCCCCGTTCTTAATGCTGCAACAGAAGATAAATAGGCTGCCCCTGTCATATATTGGGAGCCTGATACATTTAAAATTTTTCCGAAAGTCCCTTTGTTTGAATTTTCTTCTCTTGCGGGAAGTTTTGGAAGATTATAAACCATTCTGCCTTATAGCCTCATAAGTAACAATTGCAACGGAATTTGAAAGATTTAAACTTCTCTGACCTTCTTTCATCGGAATTGTTAATGCATTTTTGTCCTTGACGTAGATGTCAGGGAGCCCGCGTGTTTCAGGTCCAAATACGATAAAATCTCCGTCTTGAAATTTTACATCAGTGTAAAGTTGTTTTGTTTTGGTTGTCAGATAATAAAAATTAGCATCTTTATGGGCTTCAAGCAATTCTTCCATTGTATCAATTTTATGCAAGTCTACACTATCCCAGTAGTCTAAGCCTGCACGTTTTGTATATTTGCTTGAAAGCGAAAAACCAAGTTTCCCGACAAGATAAAGACTTGCTCCGGTGCAGGCACAAAGTCTTGCAATGTTTCCTGTATTTTGCGGAATTTCCGGTTCATATAAAACAATGTTAATTTTGCTCATTTGTAAACAACTTTCCGCTTTCAGCCACAACAGGTATTGCTCTGACTACACAGAAAATAATCGCTGCCCAGGCAAATACCATCGTAATTGTATGAAGGACAGGAGTTCCGTGCCAAAGTTCCATTCCTGGAGTATTCACTACAATCAAAAGAAGGAATGCTAAAACTTTTGCAACAGCATAACTTATTCTCATGAATCTTGATGCACAAATGAATTTGCCCCAAGATGTAGACTGCATTGATTTTTCTCCGAAAGCAGTCATTCCTTTTGATAATGCGACGCTTCTGATGCCGTCTGTAGTAAAGGCTCTCGCAACACAGACAAGCGGAAATAATATATTAATCCATCCCATAACCGCAAATACTGTCCAGTAAGAAACTTCAACAATCCTGTCTCCGAGAATATCCAGTACAGATCCCCATTCTGATGATTGGTTTAATTTTCTTGCCAAATATCCGTCAAGCCCGTCCATTGCAAATGCAATTATTGTAAGGACAAAAGCAAGTAAGTATGACCATGTTGTTTGTTCATATAACAGAGCAATTGCAGCGTAAGCAACAAAAATTCTTGCTATTGAAACAATATTGGCAATGTTATTTTTTATATTCATATTGATGTCTCTCCGTTTTCATTGGGTCAAGCTGAACTTGTTTCAGCTTCTTATTATTTTTTAGTTCTTGATAGTGCAAAGTTAACTTCATCAAGTTTTTTTACTTTGTCACCAAGCATGATTTTTTCAGCTTCTTCAAGTATCTGTGTAACCATAAATCCGTTGTCCCCGTCAGAACGAGCCTTTTTGCCTGTAGAGCAGCAGCTTATAAAGTGCTGACATTCAAGCTTAAGCGGTTCAATTTCAAGGTAATCAAGCTTAATATTTTGAGTATTATCTTTTACAAAGTTATCAAAAATTACAAGTTTATTTTCTGCTACAGTATCATCTAATATCGCAGTAGCTTTAGTCCCTCTTACAAGAAGTTGAACATGTTTTCTTGGGGTAATCCAGCTGTCTGAAATTTGACCGACAACGCCGTCTTCAAATTGAATACCGATATGTGTTATATCCATAATTTCATTCTGTTCTGAGGAGCATCCTACCGCAGATATAACATGTAAAGGCTCTTTCCCTGTGACGTAGCTAATCATAGAAACATCGTGAGGGGCTAAATCCCACATTACGCTTCTGTCATTTTTGAAGTAATTAACATTTAATCTGTCGCTTTGAGCGTAGACAATTTTACCTAAAGCTCCTTCTTCAATCAGCATTTTTAAACGGTTAACCGCAGGGTGGTATAAAAGCAAATGACCCACCATTAAAACAAGACCTTTATCATGTGCCAGTTGCGATAGATCTCTCGCTTCTTCTGCAACAGTTGAAATAGGTTTTTCAACGTAAACATTTTTGCCTGCTTCAAGCATTGCTTTAACCATTTTGTAATGTGTGTGGCTTGGTGTAACAACACACACTCCGGTAATTTCTTTGTTATTAATAATATCATGGAAATCTCTGGTTACTTTAACACCAGGGTATTGTTCAGTCACTTTTTTTAAATTTTCTTCATCAATATCACAAACTGTGTCAAGCACGTTTAGATTATAAAAATTGCGGACAATATTTCTTCCCCACACTCCGCAGCCTATTACTGCAACTTTTTGTTCACTCATGTTAATTCCCTAATTTATCTTTAATATACTATTTATATGATACTCTGCAAAGATTTTTTTGCAAATTTATATCAAAATTTTTACAAACTACATCTGCTGCTGTGTTTTTTTAGCATTAACTCGTAACTGATGCATTTCTTCACACCTCGCAAAGAAAAGTTCCCTGTCAGCTTCAGGAAAATATTTTGAAAGTTTTTCAAGAAGCGGCTGAGGAAATGCAGAGTATTGTGCCATCTGGTCTAAAACCTGATCATCCATCGGATAAAGGCTTCTGAAATTCTTAAAATAAATAGCTTTACTTTCTTCTTCAGAGCGTTTTGGATCTTGAAGCGGTTTTGTCCCGAGTTTATAAGTTACATAATTCCCGTCAAAATATACGGGCTTGTATCCTTTCATAATTATTCTCATTATGAAATCAAAATCTGACATTGTTTTAAATTTTTCATCAAAGTAATTTTCTTTTTCAATCATGGATTTTTTGAAAAACATTGCCTGTCTTGCACATGGCATGACTTGAAAAGCGTTGTGCATTGCAGGAGCAAACAAAAATACAAAACCTTCCGGATGTCTGCAGTATGCAGGTGCAAATGAAAAATCAGCGTTGTTGGCTTCCATTACATTTACTATGTCATATATTGAAGTAATGTCATGGATAAAATCGTCACAGCTTAAAAATGCTACGTATTTACCTTTTGCTCGCATTACACCTTTGTTGTATGCATTAAATTTTCCAGTGTCACGTTCCGAATAAAAATTAAAAAATCCTAAGTTTTTATAATTTTTAAGCATCTCAATAGTTCCGTCATTAGAGGCATTATCAATAACCAAATGTTCTATATTAGGATAGGTTTGCATATCCAGTAAAGATATTAGCAGGTTAAAGTCATCTGCCATATTATTTTCAAGTAAATTATATGTAGGTGTTATTATTGTTACAAAAGGTTCCATTTTAATATCCTTTCTGTTTAATAATATAGCATATTTTTAGCTTATTTACGAATTGTTACGAGATGTAAATTATACGCAAAAAAATCCACAAAAAACTTAATTATGAGTTTAAATGTATACGAATAGTGTTTATTAAGAGTATAGGAGGTTATTATGAGTCAGTACGGACAGTATACTTCTGTTTCGCCTGCGGAAGTCGGATTAATGACAGGTATGATAGGTGTCGGAATCGGTTACACTCTTGCTCCGAGAAAATTCAATCTTGAACAGCTTTTGACCCAGAAACCGGATGTTTTTGAAAAATCTATTCCTGAAAAATATCTTTCAAAGGCTGGTGACTCTCAAAAAGCGGCTCATAAATCAATTGTTGAAGCTCGAAAATCTCTGCTTGATGCTGTTAAGACAAATACTGCGGAAGCAAAACTTGCAGAGTTTGTAAAATCTCCGAAACTTGAAAATGCCTATAAAGCTATCAAGAAATTTTTACCTAAAGCAAGAGTTCAAACAGCTATAGTTCTAGGTGTTATAGGCGGAGTTATTGGTGCTTTGTCTAAGATAATTTTCTTTGGCGAAAAAACGGCTTAGTATGATGTAAAAATGTCTCTTAAGATATATTCTTCAAGCGATTTTTTCTCATTAGTACTGCTTTTAGGGGCATTAATCATAATATCAAAAGCGTAAGTTTTTCCGCTTCTTGATGTTATGTAACCTGCAATTGCACTGACATCAGACAATGTTCCTGTTTTTGCTCTTAAATTATCCTTAAAGTAAAGCATTCTTGTTTTTAGAGTGCCTTCGCCTGCTGTTGGCAAATTGTTTTTAATTTTTTCATTTTTAACTTCTTTTACAAGAAATTCTGTCATAAAATCTGAGGTTACTATATTGTTTTTAGAAACGCCGCTTCCGTCAACGATTTTTATGTCGTCAGAATTAATGCCGAGTTTTTCAAAATATGCTTTTAACATTTGTTGTGAATGTTCGAGAGAGCCTGTGTTATTAACAAATTTTGCTCCCGCAAGCTTAAATACTGTTTCTGCTGCAAAATTATTGCTTTCTTTTAAAATCGCACTAATTGCATCATCAATCGAATGTTTTATTTCAGACGTTAGATAAACTGCAGATGAAGGTGTCTTTTTCTGTGAAAATTTCCCGTAATAATCCATTTTAGATGATCTTATTGCATCCTCAAGCCTTAATATGAAATACCTTTTGGGGTTATTAACAGGAATTGGTTTGGTTAATTGTTTATTGACTGTTCCCGAAACTGTTAATATGTGCGGCGATATATTGTTATTTCTTTCTATTTCTATATCAGTTTCGCTGCCTGTTGTTACAAGGTTCATAAAAGTTATTGGATAGAATTTTGTTGTATAAATATTTGCAGGAGCTTGTGGTGTTGTTGGTGAAATAACAATATTAATTAAATTTTTATCAATGTTGTAAGAACTGAATTTTGGCATTAGAGGGTTCAAATCGTCATCCCACTGCCAGCCTTCGCCCCATTCTGTTTTATCAAAAATGTAGTCGTCAATATAAATATTTTTTGGTGAAATAATTTTTTTCTCTTTAACAGCTTTTTCCATAAGCGTGTTTAGTCCGGCAGATGTTAGAAACGGGTCAGCTCCGAGTTTAAGGTATAGGTCATTGTTTGTTGTTTTATACAATTTTGTTGAAAATTCATAATTATTTCCCAGTGTGTCAAGTGATGCTCCGAGTGTAATAAGTTTTAATGTAGAAGCAGGCATTGACGGCTGTTTGTCGTGTAATTTATAAACAGTTTTGCCTGTTTCTACCTCTTTAACAGAAACAGAAACAGCACTTTTATTTATTCCTGAATTAGAAATGGTTCTGTCAATTGATGCTGAATATGATTTTGCGTGTGTGCTAAATAAAATAAGTAAGGCAATTAAAATATTAAATAATTTTTTCATACACTTTTTACCTCGTAACTTTTTCTTATATCGTTCAGACATGTGCATTTTTTTCTAAATTCATACATTGGAGTAAAGTCTAATACTGCGCTCACTGCTCCTTCTTTTTGGTCTGTAATTTCTGCCAGTGATTCTCCTTTGTAATCAATAATTCGAGAGTGTCCTATATTCCATTCTCCGTTTTCAATATATCCTGATTGTGTTAATGCTACCATAAATGTTTGGTTTTCAACAGCTCTGCATCTTGTCATGCATTCCCAGGGAACAGGCTTTTTCAAACCCCAGGCAGCGCAATTTATAAATAAATCGGCTCCGGCAATCCTGTATGCTCTGTATATTTCCGGAAATCTTATATCATAGCAGATAGTTAAGCCGGTTTTTATTCCTTCAATGTCAACTATAATTGGATATTTTCCTGTTTCGACGTATTTACCTTCTTCGCATCCGTAATATGAAAACAGGTGATTTTTAGAATACGTTGTGACAAGTTCTCCGTTTCTGTTTAAAACAGGACAGGTATTATAATAATGCTCTCCTTCTTTTGAAATAAAGCTTCCGCCTACAATCCAGCTTTTATATTTTTTCGCAATTGTAGAAAGAAAATTAATCGTTTCGCTATTGTTAATTTCTTCTGCACTCTCTCTAAAATATTTTGGAGACCAGCCAACCGTCCAAACCTCAGGCAATACTATTACGTCAGTACCAACTTTTATGTCTCGTTCGACAAGCTCACTGACTTTATCAAAATTAGCTTTTTTATCCCCAATCATTGAACACATCTGAATTGCAGATATGCTTAATTTTTTTTCTTGTCCCATAATTTTTGTTTTTTTGCCTCTTCATATATTTTTGGAGCTTTTGCTTCCAATTCAAAAAGTTGTTTTTTTATATTTTCTTTTGCAGCATTGAGTTCTTCATTTGTTGCGTTTTCACTTACGTAGATAGGTTCTCCGTATAAATTTAAAATTTTGCAGTCGCCAAAAGGCGTTGTCATCTTGTCCCAAGAAGGCAGATGAATAAATGTTTTTTGCGGGGAATACCAATGAGATGGTATAATCGGAGCTCCTGACATTTGTGCAAGTTTCACTGCTCCGTTTTTAACTTTATGCAGCGGACCGTGAGGTCCGTCAACCATAATCCCAACACATTCACCTTCTTTCAGTCTTGTGAGCATCTGCATAGTTGATTCTACTGCCCCTTTTTTACCGGCAGAGCCGCGTACTACTCTAAAACCCCATTTTTCAACCGCTCTTGCCATAATTTCTCCATCAATTGAATTACTGATGAGAATGCTGGTGTGTGCTTTGTCTTGAAAACCGTGGACTAAAAATTGATTAGTATGCCACATTGCATAAATACACGGTTTCATCTCAGGATTGTTGTGTTCATAAATATGAGTGAATTTTTCTTGGATTCTCATTAACTTGTAGGCAGTATCTGCCAAAAAATCCATATTCCCGTCGTTAATTAATCTTACCATGCCACGATTATATCATAATCAGGCAGAAAAGTTTAGTAAAACATATATAGGTTATAATAACAGTTTATCAAAGCTGTTAAATAATAATTATTTTGTACAAGGTATATCAAAAATCTTCCTGTCTATTTCTTCAAAGTTTTTAATTATTTGTGATACGGCAGGAATTTTTTTGTATAATTCTTCGCTTTCCATTGATGCTATGGCTACAATTTTTCCAATACCTGCAGCCCTTGCTGATTCTATTCCTGAAACTGCATCTTCGACAACTATGCATTCTTCCGGCTTTAAGCCTATTTTTTCTGCAGCTTTGATATAAATATCAGGAGCGGGTTTCCCTTTTAGTGTGCCGTCAGAGTATACAATTTTTTCGATATCAAACCATTTTGCAAGTTTGAATTCTTCAATATAAAAATCAACGTTATCTTTTTCAGACATTGTAGCAATTGTATGCGGAATATTATTTTCTTTCAAATAATCTAAAAAGGTTTCTGCTCCAGGAGCCAGTACAGTATTTTCGAAATCTTTTCTGCACATTTCTCTATATACGGCTTCTTTTTCTTTTGCAAATCTTTCAACCATCTGTGCATCAGGTTTTTTACCTATAAGATAAGCTATAATATCTTCATTTGTTCTGCCAAACATATATTCGCGCATTTCATCGTCTGTAAATGCATGGTCTCTAAGGCGTGTTGAAAATTCTCGCCAGGCTTCAAGATGTTTTTCCGAGTCAAAGAACAGTGTTCCGTTAAAATCAAAAATTATTCCTTTGTACATGATGCCTCTATATTTGTTCCATTATTAATTTATTATAGTATTCCAAATATTGTTTTGCCTGTTTTTCCTTTTTTAACTGTTTATATACATAAGCAAGGTTATAGTGAAAATCAGGTATGGTATTTTTTAAGTCTGTTGCGGTTAAAAGTTCGAATTTTGCTTTACTGTATTTGCCGAGTTTTATATATGCGCAACCTAAGTTGTAGTGAGCGTAAGCATATTCAGGGTTTAGCTTAATAACTTTTTTGTATTGCTCAATTGCCATATTAGGACGACCATCTTGCAGATATATATTTCCCAAGTTATAATGAGCCTTGTAGTATTTATCATCAAGCTGAATCGCCCTGTTATACATAAATATAGCTTCGTCGATTTTTCCCTGATCCTGAAGGATATTCCCTAAAAGAAGCCAGTTTTGAGCGCTCCTTTCATTTTCAGGAATACTTAAAAAAAGATTAAATGCGCTTTTTATATCGTTTTCGGCATAAAAAATGTTTGCTTGATTGGTTATGTTTTGATACTTTTCAGATTGTGTAAATTTAGCAGTTTCTTTTGCTTTCGGTAAAGAAATTGCTAAAGAATAATTTGTGCTTAAAAATAATATTACTAATATATAGAAAAATCTTTTCATAATAGGATTATAGAATAAATTAAAAAAAATATCCACAAAAATTTGACTTAATTTTTAAATATTTCATAATGTCATTGATGTCTCTTTTACTGATTTAATACCCGCATCTTAACTCCTTGGTGCGGGTGTTCTTTTTATTGCAAACATTGTAAAAACATGGTAAAATAATGTATATAAAGAAAGGAGCAATTATGAAAAATTTTGAAGCAAAACAGATGCCATTACATGAAAAGTTTGACAACTTTTGTGTTGAGGTATCTACCTGCGTAGCAGTCGGGGGGGGGGTGTCTAAGCTATGTGCAGTCAGCTTATAAGCATCCCGGGAGTGTTGCAGTGAAGTATTTAAAAGGATTTACATTAGCAGAGGTATTGATAACATTGGGAATTCTCGGTGTTGTTTCAGCTCTTACTATGCCTGTTTTAATAGGCGGTACAAAACCAAAAGAACTTGAAGCTCAATTTAAACAAGCATATTCACTTCTTTCTCAGGCTGTTGTTCAAGTAGCTGATGAAAAAGGCATAGGTTTAAGAAAATTGTATGCGACATATAACGGTACTTCATATGCCAATGCATCGGAAATAAAAAATGCAATATACTCAAAAATGAAAGTTACGGGAGATTGTACATATAAGACTGCGGTTAAAAATTATTCAAAAACCAGTGATAATCCCTATATTGATTTAGGTACAGTAAGACCAAATAAGCTTTTGGCAAACGGTATGTGCATGGAGATTACCGTTAACGGAGGTGATATTAACATTACTATAGATATAAACGGGGCAGGCAAGCGTCCTAATGCTCTTGGACATGATATATTTTATTTTTATATAGCTGACAATGATACTTTGCAGCCTAAAAAAATGAGTAAATTGTTAACGGATGATGAGGTTGAAGATTTAAAAGGACAAGATTATGGCGGAGATGAAAATATTTCTTCCCAGAGTGGTCTGCCGTGTTCTGCAAAATCAAAACAACGCGGGAATGGTTTGGGATGTGCTTATTATGCATTAACCAATCAAAACCCTGACGATAGATCCAAAACATATTGGGATAATTTACCTAAATAAAAGAAAAGAGGCTGAATTTATTTCAACCTCTAAATACACTTTACACACTATATAATTATTTTTATTTTTTATCTTGAAGCTGTTGTTAGTGCTACGCCTACACCTGCAATACCGCCTATTAAAGCTGCCCAGAAAGGTTTATTTTTAGCTCCTGCGCAGAATGCTTTAAGCAGATATTTTGCTGATATTGCTGCTGCACCGCCAAATACCGCACCGCCAGCTATATTACCTGCTATTTTCTTAGCCCTTTCGCTTCTGCCTACAGGCTGCCCTGTTAACTCAGAAACGTTTTCTTCAGCTGTCTTTTTATCAGCTAATCCGAGAGTCACTGTTTGCAAGAAGCCTTGAGTAAAAGAACCCCTGCCGTGTTTTCGAATATCATCACTTATAGAACATCCATACTGCTGTGCGTAAAGAGTAGATGCTCTGTTTGCAATTTCCTCAGGACTAGCATCTCCATACATTCTTCTTACGCTTTCTTTAAAGTTTTGATAAGCTTCCTGAATTTGTTGCTGTTCATTACGCATTATTTTCTCATGAAGGTAGGTTGCCTGTTTGGCAATCCCTTCTTGAGGCGAATTTAATCTGAGGTCGGCATTACGTATTTTCTGCTGACGTCTTACCTGATTGTCTATCATGAAGTCTTGATATTTTTCATAATTTTTATAGTAGTCTTCGTAATTGTAGCCGCTGCCAAATGCTGGCATTGCAGGATACATTCCGTAACCGCCGCCGAAGATACTTCCGTTCATACTCATCATTGGGTTTGTTGCCATTCCCATAGGATAGTACAAGTCCATACCTGTTAAATCGTTTAATGCTACCTGGTTATTATATATATTCGGAAAAAGCCCGTACATACTTGCAGCCATATTGAAGTCTGCCATAACCTAACCTCCAAATTGAATTTTCTAACCTACCTTACTTATATAAAAACTTGTTGCTTTGTGAAATTGCTTTTTTTATATTTTTTATGTTACAATTTCGTAACAATAGTGTATTGCATAAATAATTTAATATATGTAATATGGTTATGTAATGAGGTATAGCGCTTGAAAAAGTTTTTCTCAGGATTATTTACATTATTAATAATTGCGGCAATCGGTGGACTTGTTTATTTGCATCCTGAATTTTTTAACAGGCAGCTTGATAAGGTTCGCGGGGTGTATTATGTGCATAAGGGGGATAAGGCTTTGAAAAAACAGAAACTTCAAAAAGCCATAAACTATTATAATACGGCTTTGAGGCTGTACCCTGAACACTACGGAGCATGGTATAATCTTGGAAATATTTATGTCGTTTATGAAGATTACTATTCAGCAGTTGATGCTTATGAAAAAGCTTTTGAATATAACCCGAAAATGATTATAGCAAGAATGAACTACGGGATAGTTTCAGCTGAAAAACTCGGAGATTTTGACGGTGCAATTAATCAATATGATGAAATTATTAAAACTAAAAGACATCTTCTGTCTATTCCGTTTGTATACAGCAACAGAAAAAGTTTCAAGACAAATAAAGGGCTTGCTTATTACAATAAAGGGGTCGCGTATAAGAAGAAGTCTGTTTATATAGAGGATGAGTGGGAGTTCAGGCGGCAGTATCTTTTGAAAGCTCTTGATGCATACAAAGAAGCATGTAAAATTTTGAAAAAAGATTATGACTCGCGTTATAATCTTGCTTTGGCATATCATCTTCTCGGAGATTATAAAGAAGCAGGTTTAACTTATTGCAAAGCTATAGAACTTAATCCAATGAACTATGAGGCTCATTACAATCTTGCGATTTTATTACGGCATTTAAAATACTATAAAGAATCTCTTGATGAGCTAGAAAAAGCTACAGCATTAATAACAAACAGCGGTGGTAATAATGTTGCTGCAAGACAGCGTTATGTATTTGATGTTATGAATGATGTTACCAGAACAATTCTTGCAAATTCTAACAGTGATTTAATTGAAAAAATTTCTGATGAACCAATAGAAAATTCATACGTAACTTATGTAAACGGTAAAATTGTGCTGACAGAAGAACTTGATAATGCAATAATAAAAAATTTAAAAGTGTGCTCCGCAAAAAAAATATTTCTTGAAGATATTGAAGATGAGAACAGCGAATTTGATGATGTTCGTTACAATGTTCATGTTCCGGGGGTAGAATAATTACCCCTTTACAGCTCCTTCGTTTTCTCCTGATATAAAATATCTTTGCATTGCTAAGAAAAATATTAAAATTGGTATTGTTGACAAAACAGAACCAGCCGCAATAAATCTCCAATTAGAACTGAACATTCCCTGCAAATTATTGACGCCTACAGGCAGTGTGTACATTGTTTCTTTTGTCAACACAATGCTCGGCCATAAAAATTCCCCCCACGAACCGATAAATGTAAAAATCGCAAGTACCGCAAGTGATGGCTTAACCATAGGTAAAAGAACTTTCCAAAATACCTGAAAAACATTGCATCCGTCAACAATTGCTGCTTCTTCCATTTCTTTTGGAATTCCTAAAAAAGCCTGCCTCATAAGGAAAATCCCGAAAGCACTTACTGCAAAAGGCATTATTAATCCGATAAATCCCGCAAAATTACTTACACTGTCAACCAAATGTAATTTTAAAGTTATTAAGTATACAGGAAGCATAATAGCCTGAAAAGGTATCATAATAGTTGCTAAAATTGCAAAAAATGTTATCTTTTTCCCTTTAAATTCCATTCTTGCAAGAGGATAGCCTGCCATTGCCGAGAGGATAAGATTAAGCAGCACCGTTCCGCCTGCAACAATCATACTGTTTATGAAATATCCGATAAAGTCTACTTTGTTCCAAACACCTGTGTAGTTTGCCCATGTAAAATCAGAAGGTATTATCTGCGGCGGATATGCAAAAATGTTCTCGCTGTTCCCCTTTAAAGATGTTGATATCAGCCATATAAAAGGAAATATAGAAAGCAGTGAAACAAAAATTAAAACTGCGTGTATAGAGAATTTTTCAATAAATTTCCTCATAACTGATACTTATTCCTTTCAAAACATAATATATTAATTAAAGAAAAAGCCATTACAATAATCAGTAAAACAACCGCCATTGCAGACGCAAATCCTAAGTCTAGGTTTTCAAAAGCTCTTTCATAAATATAATAAACAATTGTTTTGCTGGAATTTAAAGGGCCGCCTTTTGTCATAACATAAATTTCCGCGAAAACCTTCATAGCAGAAATTGCACTTATTGTTGTAACGAGTGCAATGGTTGGCATTATGTGAGGGACAGTAACTGTAAGATGCTTTGTTAGAAAATTTGCACCGTCAATATCACATGCCTCATAAAGTTCATTGGGTACGCTCATTAGTGCCGCAAGATAAATTATCATATAATATCCGATACCCTTCCAAATTGTCACTATAATGACTGAATATAGTGCAAAATTAGGGTCGGTCAGCCAGCCTATTGACTCAAGCCCTAATCTAGTGACAAAATAATTTAAAATTCCCTGATCTGCGTAAAGCCATTTGAATGCAATAGCCGCAACTACTATCGAAACAATTACAGGCAGATAAATAAGGATTTTATATAAAGTTACCCCCTTAATCTTTTGGTTTATTAGTATTGCTAAAAACAACGGAAATATTGCAAGTATCGGTACAGCAACAAAAAGATATACAAATGTGTTCCATAAAACTTTATAAAAAATCGGATTACGGAAAAGATTTACATAATTTTCTAGTCCTATAAATGCAGGCTTATATATATTATGAGAATAATCCATAAAACTTAAAAGAAAAGTTTGAAAAAATGGTATAAAAAAGAAAATTACCAAAACTACCGCTGCCGGCAGCAGGAATAAATAAGGTGCATATTTCCCATAATATTTAAACATAGATTAATTATGCCATTATTTCTAAACGGGGTCAAGAGTTGAAATATTCATTAAAATATGATAAAGTAATAAATGAAAGGAGCAGTTTATAATGAAAATGTTAAAAGTATTATTATCCGTAATGTCGGGGGGGGGGCGTTTTTAGAGCTTTTCCTTTCTTGTAAGTTTATCAAATCTCAATGTCGTTTTTTTTATTTTAATTTAATCAATCATATTGATAAATGTGATACTATGTGTCATAATGTTAATATAGAAAATAATCAGGAGATTGTTTGTATGAAAAAAATGTTTGCTTTTACCTTGGCGGAAGTTCTTGTAACTTTAGGTATCATAGGTGTTGTATCTGCGATGACCGTACCTTCGTTGATGCAAAATCATCAGCGTAAAACTTATGTAACCCAGTTACATCAGGTTTATAATTTATTTCAGCAGGCTTTTTTGCAATATATAAATGATAAAAATGCTTTAAACCTTCATGAAGCAGGTTTAATTTCTTCAGCGGAAGTAAGTAATTTTATGAAGTCATATTTTAAAATTGTTGAGTCTTGTACTGACTTCACCGAATGTTTTTATGACGGCAGTTATAAAAATATGAGCGGAACTGCTTTGGCTAACGGAAATTATTGGCCTGGTGCCGTAGCACCTTGTTTTGTACTTGCAAACGGTGCTTCTGTATGTGTAGAAAATTCCAAATATCATACAACATACGGGCACATAACAATTGATATTAACGGGAAAAAAGGTCCTAATATTGCAGGACGTGACTTATTTTCCGTAACATATTACAGTGACGGTTCTATCGATGAAGATGGTATTCCACCTTCTTGTAGAACTTCAGGAACAGGATGCGGTTCAGGGAAAACCAATCCTAAAGACGTAAGAGCGGCTGTTGGTGCAACGTGTTCTTCCCGAACCGATGCTAAAGGATGTTTTGGTTTATTATTGAATAATAATTGGGAAATGGAATATTAACCGTTACATCTGATAAGCCATATATCACTTACAACATTTTCTAAAACTCGTTTGCTTACTGATCCTGTCAAAAAGCGATCGAGTTTTGATTTGTTACGCGAACCCAATACGATTAAATCTATATCGTTAATTCTTGCATAATCAATGATTTTTTGTGCGGGAATTCCTGAAAGAATTGCTGTTTCATTAGTTACAATATTGTGTTTCGCAAGCATAATTCTAATATCTTCAATTGCTCTTGCTGCATATTTCTGCTGCTGGTGCTGAATATCAAGAAGCCAGTTTGTGTCAAGAGTTCCGTCCAAAAAGAGTAAATTCGGATCTTCATTAACCATACAAATATGTATTTCTTTATCTTCTAAGTTCATTTCTGGGATTATACTATTTAATATTTCTAATGAGCAGCTTGTTCCGTCTGTTGTAAGAAGAAGTTTTTTCTTATTGTTTTCTTCTTTTGAAATATAATCAGATATTTTGCTGCTGTTTATTATCTCCTGAGAAACCGAACCTAACCATTTTTGAATTCCCTTTTTGCCGTGTGAACCCATAAGTATTAAATCGTATTTCTGCTGCTCTGACTGCTCCAAAATACTTTCTATTGCTGCCCCGCAGTTTTTAATTCTTTCTTTGGGAAACATTCCGAGCTTTTTTATTTCTTCTTCTGCGTAATCAAGTATTGTATCTGCCGTATTTGCACATGAATATGTAAAATTTTCTTCTTCTATACTTATACCATCCGGTAAAAAGCTCCAATCTATTACGCAAATTGTGTCTATTTCCGCATTCTTTACCCAGCCTGATATATTTTTTAATGCATTAAAACTTATTTTTGAACCGTCTGTGCAAAATAATATTTTCATATTTTATCTCCTTTTTTGAAATTAATATAAATTATGTTAAGTAAAATTACATTGTCTGGTATTCTATATTTTTTTCTGTTATTATGTTTTCAGGGAAATGTTTTTATAGGAAATTTGTTATAGTCATGATGCCAAAGCAAAAACTTCAATCAAAGGTTAATTTAAGGGATTATAAAGATTTAATTGAAACAATCGCGAAGGTGGAATACCAAAAATTTTCTACTTCTCATTTGATTGAATTACCCGAACTTATTAATATTGGCAACCATACTTTATATATTCTGTTTAAAAATCATTCGCCAGAAAATTTCAATAATACTTATCTTTCAACAGCAATCAAGTGGGCTATAAGAAATGAAGTCAGACGACGCTATAAATGGTATTCTTTAAAAAATAAGAAGCAGCACATTGATGAAGAAAATGGAAACCTTAGAGAAGAAGTATATAAAACTATCCTTTCAATAGACGAAATGCAGGATGCTGAAGTTCCGACACAGATTAAGGCGGAAGATATGACCCCTGAGGAATGTATTGAGCTTTCAGAACTGAAAAGTGAAATTTTGGAATCTATGAAAAAACTTCCCCAGCGTGAAAGAGAATTGATAGAATACAAGTTTTTTAAAGAAAAGAAATTAAGAGAAATTGCTGAAGAATTTAATATTTCGCAATCTCGAATTTCACGTATTATTCAATCTGGTTTGGATAAAATTAAAAGGGATTTAAAAAGACAGGGGATTATTTAGTGAAAACTATTTTTGAAAAAAGCAGTAAAGTTTCAGGGATAACTTTAACTGATGAAAAAGAAGATTTAAGTTTCCTTGATGCTGATTTAGTAAGACATTCTGAAATTGGACTTCCCAAAGTCAGCGAACTTGAAGCATTGCGTCATTATAAAGAACTTTCTGATAAAAACTTTTGTATTGAAAAAGGCTTTTATCCTTTAGGCTCGTGTACTATGAAATATAATCCCAAGGTTAACGAACTTCTTGCTTCTCTTGAAGGCTTTGTAAATTTACATCCTCTTGCTGAAGATGAAGATTGTCAGGGCGCTTTAGAGCTAATGTACAAACTTCAGGAAGCTTTGAAAAAAGTTACAGGTATGGACGCTGTTACTTTGCAGCCTGCCGCAGGTGCTCATGGCGAGCTGACTGGCATGATGGTAATTAAGAAGTATTTTGAAGTAAAAGGGGATAATCGTAAAAAGGTTATAATACCAGATTCTGCTCATGGTACAAATCCTGCAAGTGCTCATCTTTGCGGATTTGATATTGTTCCGGTTAAATCAAACGAAAAAGGGCAGGTTGATATTGAAGAATTAAAAAAACTTGTTGATTCTGATGTTGCTGCTATTATGATGACCAATCCGAATACACTTGGAATTTATGAAGAAAATGTTCTTGAAATTTCTAAATTGATGCATGATAACGGCTCGCTTTTGTATTATGACGGAGCTAATTTCAATGCTGTTATGGGTTATACAAATCCTAAATTAATGGGATTTGATGTTGTTCACTTAAACCTTCATAAAACATTTTCAACTCCTCACGGCGGTGGCGGTCCGGGTGCAGGTCCTGTCGGCGTGGTTGAAGAATTAAAAGGATTTTTACCATCACCTGTTATTGGCTTTGACGGGGAAAAATATTTTAGAAATTATGATATTAAAAATTCTGTAGGAAGTGTTAAAGGTTTTTACGGAAACTTTGGTGTGCTGGTAAAAGCTTATGCGTATATTCTAATGATGGGTGATAATCTAAAGGAAGCAAGTGAAAATGCTGTACTAAATGCTAATTATTTGAAAGAAAAATTAAAGAAAGCTTATTTGCTTCCGTATGATGAGCCTTGTATGCATGAATTTGTGCTTTCAGGTGAAAAACAAAAACAGGAAAGCGGTGTTTCAACTCTAAATATAGCTAAAGCTCTTATGGATGAAAACACACATCCGCCAACGGTTTATTTCCCTCTGATTGTGCATGAAGCTATAATGATTGAACCAACCGAATCGGAAGCTAAAGAAGTTCTTGATAATTTTGTTGATGTGATGCTGAAAATTGCTGAGGAAGCAAAAATAAATCCCGAAAAATTAATGACAGCTCCACATTCAACCCCGGTAAAACGTTTGGATGAAACCCTTGCAGCACGTCATCCTGACTTAAATTATAAACAATAGAAACAATGGATATTAATTATGAGTAAAGAAAATAAAAAATTAAAAGTTGCATTTCCCCATATGGGTACGGTATATATAGCTTGGGCTGCTGCCCTTAAAAAAATTGGTGTAGAACCTTTTATTCCGCCGTATACAAGTAAAAAAACTTTGTCACTGGGTACTAAACATTCTCCGGAGGCTATCTGCCTGCCTTACAAATTAATTTTAGGTAATTTTATTGAGGCTATTGAGGGCGGTACGGATTACGTTGCGATGATATCGTCACCAGGATGCTGCCGTTTGGGTGAATACGGGAATTGTATTCATAATGCTCTTACAGATTTGGGCTATAAGGCTAAATATATAGAACTGACTTTGTATGACGGACTTAAGGGGATGTATGATTTCCTTAAAAACATAAGCGGGAAAAATGATCCTATTTTGTTTGCAAGAGCCATTAATATTGCAATCCGAAAGATGTTTGTACTTGATGATTTGGAGAATGCTTTGTCATATTACAGAGCTCGTGAAATTCATTTTGGAGATGCAGAAAAAAATTATAATAAAGCCTTAAAGCTAATTAAAGATGCTGATAATACAAGAAAACTTCGTAAAGCTAAAAAATTGGCATTTGATGAGATGAAAAAAACTGAAATAAATCCTAATAAAGAAGTTTTGCATGTAGATTTGACAGGTGAAATCTATCTTGTTTGTGACCAGTTTTCAAATCAGAATATAACACGTGAGCTTGGAAAAATGGGTGTACAAACAAGAAGAAGCCTTACAATAAGCAGCTTTTTAAAGGATGCAATTATTCCTAAAGTGTTCAGAAAGGGAGAAACTCACCTTCAAAGGGCATACAGGCTTGCAAAACCATATTTAATGCGTGATATCGGAGGTGATTCTTTGGAATGCGTATCGGATGTTGCATACGCAGATGAGCGTGGTATAGATGGAATAATTCATATTAGTCCGTTTACTTGTATGCCTGAAATTATGTCACAGAATATTTTCCCTGCGATGAGAGAAAATTGTGATATTCCGATACTACCGTTGATTATGGACGAACAAACAGGGAAAGCCGGTTATTTAACACGTTTGGAAGCGTTTGTAGACTTGATGCGCAGAAGAAAAAGGAAATTGGCAAAGGCTTCAACTGATGAAAAAACAGTTAATCTTTCTAAGTAATGAGGATATTTAAAAATTTAAACTTTGAGGTAATTATACAGTATGCGTGAATTATTTAAAGATGCTACAAGAATTACAAATTACAATATAATTTTAACAATTCCTTTGATATTGTTTGTTAAAATTCTTGATTTATATTCGTTGTATTCAAAATATACTGTTGATTCAGCTCCAAAATTTTTTCTGGCTTCAATAACGGTATTATTTATGTTTGGAGTATTTTGCTCAGGATGGTTTTATATGGTTGAGGAGGCTGTAAAACTTTCTAAAAAAGTTTTTGTACTTGATGAAGACAGAGCAAAAGCGACATTGAATTTATTTAAAACAATTCCAGAAGGTGTCGGCAAATTCTTTTTATCATTTGTTGGAGTTTATCTTATTTTTTTTCTGATACAAATTATAGCTACTCCTATTGTTTATATGATGGGGGTAAACATTATAGGAAGTTTGGATGCTGTTTCAATGGAACATTTGCAAGAAATGGCGATAGATTCGGCAATTACAACAAATCAAGGAGTCGCTGCTTTTTTAGATAGTCTTACTTCTGAGCAAATTATATTTTTCGGGAAATGGAGTCTTCTTTTCATGTCAGTGACATCTCTAATTATGTATTTGCTGATGTTATGGATTCCTGAAATTATTTATATGACGCCTAATCCTTTGGTTGCTTTGTGGCGCTCGCTTGTTAAATTGTTTAAAGATTTTTTTACTACCGTTCGATTGTTTCTTGCTTTGTGGTTTATGGGGTTTGCACTGTTATTTATAAATACATTTGCTGCGTTTAATCCTTTTGCTTACATAATAATGAGCATTATTCTTTTCTATTTTTCAGTTTATTTTGTAATTCTTATTTTCTTATATTATGACAGAAAGTATGTAGAGTTGGAAGATTCTAAAGATGAGCCTGAAAAAGAATAAAGTTATTGCGGTTGTCGGAGCTACAGCAAGTGGTAAGTCTGCTTATGCAGTGGAACTTGCAAAAAAGCTAAATGGTGAAATTATATCAGCGGATTCAAGGCTTGTTTATAGAGGAATGAATATAGGTACTGCAAAACCTACAGTTCAAGAAATGCAGGGAATTCCGCATTATATGATTGATATTGTAGAGCCCGAGTTTAATTATTCTGCCGGGCTTTACGCTAAGCAGGCAAAAGAACATGTTTTTGATATTTTATCCCGTGGCAAAGTTCCGATTGTGGCTGGCGGGACAGGTCTTTACTTTAGAATATTGCTGGAAAATTATGATTTGCCTGATATTAAACCTGACTATGCATTAAGAAATGAACTGGCAAAATTGAATTTTGAAGAACTTGCTGATATTTTGAAAAACTTGGATAAAGATGCGTTATTATCTTTAGAAAAAAATGATAAGAAAAAGCTTATTCGTTATATTGAAATTGTAAAACTTACAGGCTTACCATTGAGCAAAGCCAGAGGCGTAAAAGAGCAGGATTTTGATGTTGAGTGGATTGGTCTGAATTTTCCGAGGGAAGAATTGTATGACAGGATAAATAGACGAGTTGACTTAATGGTTGAGCAGGGGCTTGTCGAAGAAACTGAACACCTTCTTAAAAAACATGGTAGAATTATGAATATAACTGATACAATCGGTTATCGAGAAATTACATCTTATCTTGACGGAATCTTAACATTAGAAGAAGCAAAGGACAAACTTAAACAAAATACAAGAAATTACGCAAAACGCCAGCTTACTTGGTTTAGGAAAAATGAAAATATTATGTGGAACTGTTTTCCTGAACGAAAGAAAAAGTAATACTTTATATTGATATAAAATTTTATGTTAAAATAATGCATAAAAGAGGGATGTGTTTATGAATAAATTTTTAAAATATACAGGGATAACTGTTTTATCTTTAGTATTAGCTGTTTATATTTTGTTTTTGATTGTTCCGTTTTTTATAAATGGTGTTCTAAATTCTTACAGTTCACAAATTTCAAAAATGGTACAGGAAACAAGCGGGTTTAAATTGAAACTTGAAGGTATAAGGCTATTAACTACTCCAAAGTTGACTGTAGGATTAGGGGTTGCACATATTGACGCAGGGCTGCCCAGCGGTGAAAGTTTCTTGACTGCAGATAACGTGCAGGGGAAATTGTCATTACTTCCGCTTCTTTTAAAGAAAATTGAAATTGATGTGGTTGGTGCTGATAATATCAATGCTAATTTAAAAGTGAAAAAAGATGGAAAATTCTTATTGGAAGATTTCATGCCTGCAGAAAATAAAGACGATGTTCAAGATGCTGCTCAGTCAAATATAGTTACTGAGTTGCCGTTTGGGTTAAAACTTTCAAATCATTTGCCTGATATTTATTTAAAAAATTATAATATTTCATTTATAGATATGCCGACCGATAAGTCTTATTCTCTATATGGAAATAATCTTTCTGTAAACGATTTTATTTTGAACAAGAAAATTAAATTATCAGCTGACGCTCATTTTATGCTGCAAGATAAAGTGCAATTTAATCTTAATATTAAGTTGTTGAATAAGATTATGCCTGATGTAGATTTGAATGATATTGTTTTCTCTCAAAAAGAACAGGTTACAAATGAAGATGTTCAGTCTGCATTAAATATCATAGATATTTTTAAAGCTATTCATAATAACAGCTTAACAGCTGATTTGAATACGGATATAAAGACAAGCGGTTCGTTTGATGAAATTCATTTTGACGGCAGAGCGAATATATCAAATTTAAGTTTGGCTGTTGACGGTAAAAAACTCCCGTCAAGTAGTGTCGATATGGATTTTCAAGGTAAAAATATTAATATGTATACTAAATTGTATACAAATGATAGAGAGTTAACTGAGATTATCGGAGAATTTGTAACCGGTAAAAGTCCTAAAATTAATCTGAATTGTAAATCAAATGCACAGTTTAAAAGTATTATAGATATTGCTGACAGTGTTGCAAAATCATTTAATTACAAAGACTTAGATTCTTTAACTGCAGCAGGTGGTATAGATGCAGATTTTAGTATTAAGTCAAATTTGAAAAAAGTCGAGTCTTCAGGTTATTTAAAAATTACGTCAGCTTCTCTTGCTTATAAATTGTATAATATCGTAATTGATAATATGTCTGCTGATGTTGATTTTTCAAATAATATGGTAAATATTAAAAATGCCGGGCTTTCAATTTTGGGTCATCCTTTAAAAATAAGCGGGACTGTTAATCAGGAGGCAGAAGCTGACTTAAATGTATCAGCAGAGAAATTACAGTTAAAAGGTCTTTTGCTTGCGGCAGGACAGGTAGCTCTCTTGAAAGATAATAGAATTAATAGCGGGACTCTATCTATGGATACTTCTATTAAAGGTAAATTGAATAAAATAGTTCCACAAATTAATTTGAGTTTAGATAATGTTAATTTGAAAAATATTCCGTCAAATACATCCGTATCTGTTGTTAATTCAAAAATAAATATGGTTACAGACGGAAAAACTGCCTCTGGAGATGTGAATGTGTCGGATGTAAAAGTTATAAATCCGGTAGCAGTTGTATCTGTGCCGTCCACTAAAATTACCGTCGGGGAAAAAGATATTAATATTGATAATTCTTATTTGCTCATTGATAATTCTAGAATTAATATAGCAGGTAAAATTTCTGATTACTTGTCAAAAAATATTAATTTTGATGTAAACGCAAAAGGTAATATTTTGGCATCTGATATAAAATCAATGCTTTCCGCTGATTTTAGGAAAGATGTTCAGGCAAAAGGCGCATTACCGCTTGCTGTTTCTTTGAGTGGAAATGATAAAGTGCAGAATATTAAATTTCAATTGGATGCATCTCCGTCTTCTTATGTGTCAATTTTGAACGTTGATGAATTAAGTAGTAAAAATACTTCAATAAAAGGGAATTTAAAAATAAATTCAGATAATTTAGAATTTTCAGATACAGGAATTTATGTAAATGGAACAAATTTAGTTTCATTAAAAGGAAATGTAAGTGATTTGTATAAAACCCAAAAACTTAATCTAAAGCTTATTTCTCAAAAAAATGTATCATTTGCAATTCCTGGGTTTAAAAATTCAAAAATTAATGCAGGTGCTGATATTAATGTTTCAGGTATTGCTTCAAATCCGTATTTGAAAGGGTCTGTATCTGTGCCATCTGTGAAAATTCCTGATATGGCGTTAACTGTTGATGATATGATCGTAAGTTTAAACGGAAATATCTTAAAGGGGAAAGGTACTTTGAAAAAATTTGTATCAGGAGGTATTGTTGCTGAAAACTTATCTTCTGATTTTAGTATGTTAAACAATGTCTTTTATCTTAAAAACTTGGCCGGAGAAGCATTCGCAGGTAAAATTAATGGAAATATCTCCTATAATATTCAAAATGGATACATCGGCGTTGACTTTAAAGGTTCAGGCATGGACGCTTCTAAAGCCGTAGAAGGTGCAGCAGGATTAAAAAATGCTTTGTCAGGGCTGCTTGATTTCCATGCCAAAGTTTCATTGCATGGTTCAACTGATAAAGAAATGATGAAAAATCTTAAAGGTACAGCTGCTTTTAATATAAAAGACGGGGCTTTAGGCAATGTCGGGCGTTTTGAAAATTTCTTGTTTGCTCAAAACTTACAGTCAAACAGTATTATTAAAGCTGCAGTAAATTCGGTTTCAGCTTTACCTGTTATTAAAGATACTGCTAAATTTAAATATATATCAGGAAATCTTTCTTTTAATAATGGCTGGGTAAGATTAAACCCCGTAAAAATGAGCGGGCCTTCCATGGCATATTATATTACGGGGCAGTATAATTTATTAAATGCAACTGCTAATGTGGTTGTACTGGGCAGAATCTCGGCAGAAGTAGTGTCTTTACTTGGTCCTTTAGGAGATTTGTCTGTTTCTAAACTAACATCTTATATTCCTAAATTTGGCATAGCTACAGGAAACATAATAAATGCTTTAACAACAAATCCTAGAGGGGAAAATATAGCTGCAATTCCGCAGTTATCGTCAGGGAATAAAAATTATAAGGATTTTAAAGTTTTGTTTAATGGCGGAGTAGAAAGCAGAAGTTCCGTAAAATCATTCAAGTGGCTTTCGACTTGTGACACGTCAGCCATTAATCGTCCTACGGTTCAAGAGCAGGTTGAGCAAACAAAGCAAGCTGTTCAAGAAGCGGTTCAACAGAAAAAAGATTCTTTTAATGCTCACATGGAACTTCAAAGACAGCAGGCCGAGCAGGCAAGACAGCAGATGAAAGATGCGGCTGAAGGGTTGAAAAACTTGAAGAATCTGTTTAATTAAAAATATCTTCTAAAGGACACAGGCTAAAATCATTAGTAAGATTGTACCAATCTGCATTGCGGTTGCCATGTTTTGGGAAAACTTGTTTGAATCATATCTGCTAGCGCTTTTTGCAGCTTTGTAAGCGCTTGAAATACGATTCAAACGAACCTCCTGTGTGTCTGAATTAAATGTTGTGCCGAACATTGTTGATTCAAGTCTTGATAATCTGTTTTCAGTGCTGTCACTGTTATAAGATTTTTTGAATATTGATTTTTCTACTGATGCAAGGTTTGTTTTTGCAGGTTTGCTGTTTCTTGAATTATATGAATCATAATCAAATTCAGGCGGTTGATACTCATCAAGTTTATAGTTTTTATCAAGCGGTATTGCCCCGTCATCATAAAAATCATTGGAAGACTGTGCAATACTGTTATCCATAAATGAGTTTGGTTTGAGTTTTGCCTGTAATCTTTCAACGCGGGTTGCAAATGGCTCGCTGTCATAAGTTTGCCCGAGAGATTTTTTTTCAAGGTTTGCAAGCCGGCTGTTTAAATCCTGATTTTTAAATTCTTTTTTAAATACCTGTCTTTCAAGTTCATTGATTGACGGATAATCTACATTAGCGCCTGCCGGCGGCATTTTTTCTTTAGCAATTACATCTTTGTAACTATCTTGTTCTTCTGCAAAGGTATCTTCTTTAGGTGTAATTTCTTGTCCTATTTGTTCTGCCGACATATCTTTATTAAGGCTTGTAATTCTTTCATTAATTGGTTTATTCGCTTTGCTTTGCCCATACACACTCTCTTCTATTCTTGAAAGTCTAGAGGCATCATCAGATGTTGTATATGTAAAGCCGTATAATGAATTTTCTAATTTATCTAACACTGCTGAATATTGGCTGGCTGCAATACAGCAATTTATACTGAGTAAAACACTTATGATTACAATTACTTTTTTCATAACTATAAACTCCTTACAGATAGGATAATGGTGAACAATGCATAAATCTATTGAACAAACTTGTTATTTAAAATTTTTAATAAATCAACAAAAAATAGTAGGAGTTTAGGATAATAAAAATTTTTGAGTTAAATGGAAGACTTAGTTATAAAAATAATATTAAGATATCTTTACAAATGCCTGAAATCCATTCATAATGCCTCATAGCATAGCATAGCATAGCATGCGAGCACGGGTGTAAATAATTTTAATCGTCTGTTTTTTTTATACATGTAAGGGAAATTTTAAGGAAAGGATTAATTGATTATGAGTTATTATTACAATAGTGGGTTTAATTATGTCCCATTTACTTCATCCAATTACATTCCGCCACAAAAGCAGGTCGTTACTCAACCTCAGCAAATTACTGTTAAAGAAACTCCTCAAAAAGAAAGCAGTTCTTTAAACAAAAATTTATTATGGGCAGGTATTACAGGACTTGCTGTTTTGGGAACTTATTTAGTTACCCGCGGGCATTACAAAGCAAAAATTCCAACACAAGCTGTTCCTAATGGAACTGCTTCTCAAGCAACAGGCCGTGTTGCTCAAGAAACAGCAGAACAAGTTGGGCAACAGGCTGCAAAACCAATTCCGGAATCAGTAAATACATTTTTAGGTTCTTATAAACCTTTTAATGGTGTTGAAAATGCTGCAGAAGGTGTAATGCCAAAAATTACACAAGTTGGATCAAGAACTCGTGCTGAATTTTTAACAACAGTGAATGGTGAACAGGTTAAAGATATTGTTATATTTAATGACAAAGGCGAGGCAGTATCAAGATTTTTAGAAACAACAAAACCAAATGACAGAAATGGTGTTGATAGAGTTCGTCAAGCGTTCAGGTTAAATTCTAATGGTGAACAAGAACTTGTTCAAACAAGTACAAGAAGAAAAGGTGATATGGTTGGTAGTAAAGACGGACAAATGGGAAAATTCAACACTATATCTGATGATGTAAAAATAGTAAATCATGGAGTAAATAAAATGCCTAAAGATCTACCTGATGGTACTCCTGATGCAAATTCAAATGTAGCTGAATTGCGTATTTATAGACGCTATGATAAAACTTCAGGCCGTCTTATTCAGGTTCACAGTGATAGAAGTTATATAAATGCTAATGGTGAGCCTATTTATGGTGCTTTTACGAATGAAAGATATTTTGCTTATGATAACGATGGAAAGCTTGTTGGTATTTTAGAGCGAAACCCTAAAAAAGCTTGGATGGAGCGTGATTATGCATACCATGTTGTAGATAATGGGAATATTATAAATCAAAGTCCAGCAAATGACTTTGATGAAGCCATAATCAGGCTTGGTGGAACATATAATTATACTGATGGAAAAATTCATCATACTTTGACTGATGATGTATTTGCAAATTTTAGAGATTATTATTCTTCAAGACAGTTTAAGCCTTCAGCTTAGTAAAAAACACCTCCCTAATCAGGGAGGTGTTTTTTACTAGTGTTTTAATCTTTTTAGTGCTTCAAGTTCATCTTGGAAAGGTGAAATGTTAGTTAATTTTTCAATTATTCCCGGCATCTTTTCACATACATAATCAATTTCTTTTTCTGTAGTGAATTTACTCAAAGAAAATCTTATGCTTCCATGGATTGCTGTGAATGGTACATTCATTGCTCTTAATACGTGGCTCGGTTCTAAAGAGCCTGATGTGCAGGCGCTGCCTGAACTTGCGCAGATGCCCAAATCACTTAAGTGAAGAAGAATTAATTCCCCTTCGATATATTCAAATCCGATATTTGTTGTATTTGGAACTCTGTTCACAATTCCTGTATTTAATCTTGCATTGAATACGTTTTTAACAATATTTTTTTCTAATTTATCACGAAGTCTTTTTACTTCTGTCGCTTCATATTTTAAATGGTCAATTGCAAGTGCTGCAGCTCTACCCATACCTACAATATATGGTACGTTTTCTGTACCTGCTCTTTTCCCTCGTTCTTGATGTCCTCCAATAATCAGCGGAGTAATCAGTGTTTTTGAATTAACATAAAGCGCTCCGACACCTTTTGGTGCGTGAAATTTATGCCCTGAAATTCCAACTAAATCAGCTCCTATTGTTTGAACATCAATAGGGATTTTCCCTGAAACCTGAACAGCATCTACGAAAAATTTTGTTTCTTTATTTTTTGATTTAATAATTTCCGAAATTTTTTCAATCGGGAATATGACACCTGTTTCATTATTTGCGTACATAACTGAAACAAGGGCAGTATCCGGACTTATTGCTTCTTCTAATTGAGCTAAATCCAATTCTCCGTTGGAATTTACTCCAATGTAATCAACCTTATAGCCTTCTTTTTCAAGAGTTTGATATAGGTTTAAAACACAAGGGTGTTCTACTTTTGTTGTTATAACATGTCTTTTATTTTTGTTCATGTTTAAAACACCGCGAATAGCAGTATTCGCACTTTCGGAGCCGCATGAGGTGAAAATTATCTCTTTTTCATCTCTTGCATTGAAGAAGTCTTTCATAACTCCGCGTGCTTCTCTTACAGCATGATTTGAATGTTTTGCAAATTCATATACGCTTGACGGGTTTGCATATTCTTCCTGAAAGTATGGGAGCATTGCTTCCAAAACTTGAGGATCAACCTTTGTAGTTGCGTTATTATCTAAATATATTAAACTCATTTTTCTATACCTCTATGACTTCGATATTCTTATCAACAGTTTCTCTTAATGTTGATTCAACAAAAGATTTAAGTGTCAGGTGTGAATTTTTACAGCCTGAACATTTACCGCGAAGTTTTACCATTACTTTGCTGCCGTCAATGTCAACCAAAGTAATATCTCCGCCGTCTTTTCTTAATTCCGGTGATATTTGATTTTCTATTACATTATTAATTTTTAAAATCTTTTGTGCCGGAGAAAGTGTTGATTCTGCTTTATTGTGTTCTTCTTTTTTGTAGTAAGTATCGATGATATCTTGGATTAAGCCTTTGCATTTCCCGCAAGCTCCGCCTGCTTTAGTATAATTTGTGATTTCTTCAACTGTTTTAAGACCGTTAATTTTAATAGCGTCCCAAATTATATTTTCAGTAATTCCAAAGCATGTGCAAACAATTTTTTCTCTTTGTTTATTTGCTTCTTCCTCATTTCTTATGTCATCCAAATCAGTATAATCATCGTAATTTTTTAATGCATCTTCCAATGCTTCATAACCCATAACCGAGCAGTGCATTTTTTCTGGAGGAAGTCCGCCTAGCTGGTCTGCTATATCTTTGTTTGTAATTTTTTTGACTTCATCAACGGGTTTGCCGATAATCATTTCTGTTAGAATGCTTGAGCTGGCTACTGCAGAACCGCAGCCGAAAGTTTGAAACTTAGCATCTGTTACAATACCGTCTTTAATTTTTAAATAGATTTTTAAAGAGTCTCCGCAGGCTAACGAGCCGGCTTCACCGATTGCATCTGCGTTATCAATTTTCCCTACATTTCTAGGGTTTCTGTAATGATCTATAACTTTATCTGAATAATCCCACATAGTCTTTTCCTTATAAATTATCTTTTAACATAATTCTATTTTAGCTCAAAAACAAAAGTGAGAATAATTACTTAATATAAAATTAATTATTTATTATTCCATAAGGAATTGTTGCTTTTTTATTTGAATGTGATGCGGGAAAGTTTTTTATTAGCGGTAAATTTAATTCTTCAAAAATATAATCAATATTTTCACAGCCTAAAAAGTCACCCATTGCTATTGCTTTAGTGTTTTTACGAATTTTTTCGATGTTAAATAGCTGCGTAACCATTTTATCAATTTTATAAGGCGGTTCGTTCAAGTCTTCCAAAAACAATGTAAATTCAAAATCAGGAATAAATTCCTGTCCGCAAAGCGATACAAGTGTTGATAAATTCCCGCCCCAAAAAGTTCCGTCATAATCAAACTTGCCTTCACAAACTGTTGCAAAAAATTTATTAATTGTATATTCGTTTAGACTTTCTTGCCCAAAATCACTTAAAATCATAGGGCCTGAATAGGTCATAAGCCCCGCATGTTTTAAAAACATTGCATTAAGTGCCGTAATATCTGAGTAACCGCAGAATATTTTAGGATTTTCTCTGATTAAGCCGTAATCTATTTTATTAATTAGCCTTATTGTCCCGTATCCTCCTCTTAAGCAAATTATTGCATTAACGGATTTATCAGCAAACATCTTATGGATAGCGTCAAGGCGTTCTTTATCTGTCCCTGCCAGATATCTGTTTTTGGAGTATACATTATCAGATAATTTAACTTTATAACCTTTATTTTCGAAAAGATTTATAGCGCGTTTAAGGTTTGTATCATCTTCCATTACTCCAGAAGCGGCAAGTATACCTATTGTGTCTCCTTCTTTTAATAATGGCGGTTTAATTATCTTCATTTTTTACCCACATTTCTTATAACTCTGCTATAATATTACCATGAACGAAAAATACATACCTTTATACAGAAAATACCGCCCTCAGAAATTAGAGCAGGTTGTTGGGCAGGAACATATTAAAAAAGCGTTAAAAAATGCCATTGAACTTAATAAGATTTCGCATGCATATCTTTTTACCGGACCTAGAGGTACTGGTAAAACTTCTACTGCAAGAATTTTTGCTAAATCTTTGAATTGTAAAGAAGGCCCGACTATTTCGCCATGCGGAGTTTGTGAAAACTGCGTAGATATTACAAATTCAACCCCAATGGATGTTATTGAAATAGATGCGGCAAGTAACAGAAAAGTTGAAGATGCCCAAAATATTTTGGAAAAGGTTATGTATGCACCTGTTAACAGCAGATATAAAATCTATATTATTGACGAAGTTCACATGCTTTCGACGACTGCTTTCAATGCGCTTTTGAAAACTCTTGAAGAACCGCCGAAAAATGTTATATTTATTCTCGCAACAACAGAAGTGCATAAAGTTCTTGATACGATTAAAAGCCGCTGCCAGCGCTTCGATTTTAAACGTATTACGACTGATGATATTGTGAAGCATCTTCGCTATATTTCAGATAATGAAAAAATTAATATAACTGATGATGCACTCTTTACTATTGCTAAAAACTCTGCCGGCGGAATGCGTGATAGCATTGCGTTGCTTGACCAGCTTAGTGTTCTCGACGGTGAAGATGCGATTTCAACAAATGATATAAATAATCTTTTGGGACGCTTATCTTTTGATACTCTTAATTCTCTTGCGGATAAAATAGTTAATTCTAAACCTCAAGAGGCTATTGAAGATTTGGAAAAAATATATAATTCCGGTAACGAGCCTGTTCAAATTCTGACAAACTTGATGGATTATTTGAAAAATCTTCTTATTGTAAAAAATTGCAGAAAAGAAATTGTGTTTGAATTAACACAGGCAAATGATGCGCAGGTTAAGGCTTTAACTTCGCAAGCTGAAAATATTGAAACTCATCAAATTGTATTTTTAATTGATAAATGTTCGGATTATATAAAAGAGATTAAATTGACAAACAATCCGCGTTTGTGGTTGGAAGTTGCAATAATTGACCTTGCAAATTTAACGGAAAATACATCCCTTGTTGAACTTCAAAACAGACTTGCAAGACTTGAAGGTGGTGCAGTTCAGCCTGTTAAGGTCTCAGCCTACAAAACAGCTCCTTCTCCGCTGATGAAACCTGAAATGCAAAGACAAGAGCATGCTAAGCCTGATATCGTAATGCAAAAAAGAGATGATGTTAAGACTCAAAAAACTGTACAAGAAACTGTGACATCTGTTAAACAGCCTGATAAAGAAATGCGACTTGAAGATGATAAACAAGATTTTGCTCCGATGCCAAAAGCTAAACCCGTTGCAGGTAGTGATATTTCTGTATTGTGGGGACAACTTTTAGATCAGGTTCACAGTGCACCTACTCGTGCCTTGCTAAAACAGTGGGCTAACCCCGTAAAAATTACGCCTGAAGAAACTGTATTAACGATGAAAAATGAAATTTTTCTTAATCAGGTGCAAAGTGGTGCTAAGAAACAGGCTATTATAGATGCAGTTAATGCTCTGTTTTCTCAATCTAATTCAAATGTTACTGTAAGGCTGCCGCATGCTGACGATGTTCAGGTTAAGCCTGCAGTTGTGAATCATGCAGAAGTGCCAAAAACAGCGGTACAGCCTAAACCTTCTCCTGTTATGAAACCTGTGCAGATTCAACCGGAAGTATCAGATGAAGAAGTTCAGGAGATAAAAGAAGAAATAAAACCCGTAAAATCAGATAGTGCAGCAAAAATAGAAGCTTCTTTGCATTCTGATAATGTAAATATGGTAATGGAACTTTTTGACGGGAAAGTTATTGAATAGATAAAATAAACAGCTAAAGTTATAATTTAATTTGCCTGTCTGATTTTTGTTTGGGTAAGGTATAACATGTATACACTAAATATCGTATACATCGTCATCCTGAATTTGTTTCAGGGTCTCAAACATAACAGATGCTGAAACGAGTTCAGCATGACAGTTTTGACTGTATCCAGTGTAAACATGTTATACCTTACCTTTGTTTGTACTATGATTAATTTATTTTAATTGAAATAATTTTCTTTATTTAAGATTGGATAGTAAGTTAATAAAATATCAGGTTCAAATGTATCTGTTTGTGTGATTTTGAAATTAAAGCTGTCGTTAATGTTGTCAATTTGTCTGAAATCGAAACATGATAAAGAACTGTTATCACCTGTTATCTTCGGGGCAATAAAATGGTAAATTTTGTCAGTGTATTTTAAAATTTCTCCGTTAAGATGCCCCCCGCTTTCTACAAGAATACTTTTTAGCCCTAGTTCATAAGCTTTTTTTAAAACAAACTCCAAAGCAAGCTTGTTTTCTTTTACAGGGGTTTTTATGAAATTTATTCCTCCTTCAAACATATCAAGAGTTTCGTTGAACAAATAAATCTCTCCATTTTTATATACGGGTGCTTCAAGATTTGTTTTAAGTTTTCTGTCCAGTATAATTTTTTTTCTGTGCATCATTGTCGGATTATCTGCAAGGATTGTTGAAGATGTGGTCATAATCGCATCATAGCGGTTTCTTATTTTTTTTACTTCTTCTCTGGCCTTTTCGGATGTAATCCATTTGGAAGAACCGTTATGTGCTGCAATTTTTCCGTCAAGAGTTGTCGCCGTTTTTATTGCAACAAAAACTTCTTTTTTTGTCATATTTTTGATAAATACTTCATTTATGGCTTTGCATTCTTTTTCAAGAACATTTTCAATAATTTCAATTCCCGCATCTCGTAATTTTTTTATCCCGTTTCCTGCAACAATAGGATTTACATCACGCATTCCGATAACGACTCTTTTCAATCCGCGTTCTATAATTAAATCTGCACAAGGCGGAGTTTTACCGAAATGCGAACATGGTTCAAGATTTACAATTAAAGTGCCGCCTTTTTCTTCTCCGTTATGAAGTTTTAAAAGAGCATCTCTTTCAGCGTGATTTTCTCCGTATTTTTGATGATAGCCGTTTGAAATTTCATTCCCGTCTTTATCAAGAATTACACATCCGACTAGAGGGTTAGGTGAAGTCAAACCTTCTCCTTTTTTTGCAAGTTCTATGCATTTTTGCATTAATAATTCGTATTGCATAATTGCATTCTACTATAAAATTTGATATATTTAAATTAAAAGAAGGAGTATTTATTATGGATTTAAAATATATCGGACACAGTGCTTTTGAAATTAAGTTGAAAGATAATTCAATTATGATTGATCCGTTTGTGAGTGTTAACCCCAAGTATGATTGGCATAACGCAAATATTACGGATATATTTTTAACACACGCTCATGGTGATCACTTAGGACAGGCAATTGAGATTGCTAAAGAAAAAGATGCGACTATTACGGCAATTGTAGAACTTGCTCAGTACTGCAAAGAGCAGGGATGCAAGGTTAAATCGGTAAATTTTGGCGGGTGGCTTAATTATGATTGGGGAAGAGTTGTATTTGTTCCTGCTTTCCACACAAGCTCGCTTCCTGACGGCAGATATGCGGGAGAACCTGCAGGAATTATATTTGATGTTGAAAATGTTCGTATTTACCATGCGGGCGACACTGCTTTAACTTCAGAAATGAAAACGATTAAAGAACTTTACAGACCTAATATTGCACTTCTTCCAATAGGCGGGCATTATACAATGGATGCCGAACATGCAGCAGTTGCGGCTGATTGGATAGGAGCACAAACCGTAATTCCTATGCATTACAATACATTCCCTGAAATACAGGCTGATTTGGAAAGATTTATGAAACTTATCCAGGTGAATAATTCAAATTGCATAATTTTAAATCCTGAAAATGTTAACTAGCCGGCTTCTCTATTGCAGCAAAATATTATTGATGTAAACTTAAATCGAAGTGGAGATTAAAATGGATATTTTATTTATTATAGATAGAATTGAACTCAAATATTTTGAGTTTAATAATCTTGTTACAAATTTTTGGTTAATCAGGGAACTTTTATTTGAGAATAAAAACGTATGGATTACTACAATTGATAATATAAGTTTAGTAAGCGGTATTCCTTATACCCACTGTTATAAAGCTTATGAAAAAAACGGGAATATATTTTATGACAAAACTTTGCAGGATAAAAAAATAAATGATTTTTCTCTTGTAATGTTCAGACCCGATCCGCCTGTTGATTTGGATTATATTAATGCAACTTATATATTTGATTTTGTGGATAGAAATAAAACTTTAATCTTAAATGATCCTAAGTCAATCAGAGATTTTAACGAGAAAATGCATACAGTAAAATTTCTTGATTTAATGCCTGAAAATATCGTTACTTCTTCAAAATCAGATATTATTAATTTCCTGAAAGAGCATGAAGAAATTGTTCTTAAACCTTTAAACGCCTGCTTTGGATCAGGTGTTATGACTTTGAAAAAAGGCGATAAAAATACCGCAGTAATAATTAATACTATGACTAAAAATCAAACACAGCTTATTATGGTTCAAAAATATATTCCGAAAGCAAGATTTGGAGATAAGCGTGTAATGTTTCTAGGGGATGAAGTTTTGGATGTTTGTATCCAAAAACTTCCGTCAAATGATGATTTTAAATTTAACGAACATTGTGACAGTAATATTGTCAGAGCAGAATTTACGAAAAGTGAAAAAGAAAAATTTATACCTGTTGCAAAAGAGCTTAATAAACTTGGACTTCCGCTGGTCGGGCTTGATGTTATTGATGAGAAAATTATTGAAATTAACGTTACAAGTCCCTGCTATTTTATAAAAGAGGTAAACGGTCATTTTAACTGTCAACTTGAAAAGAAAATTACACAATTTATTTTATCAAAACTTTATGCAAAAGTGTCTTAAATATGTGTAATTCCGCCAAAATCAATAAGTTTTAAAAGAGGATTTCCTTGTTTATCGGCTGTTATTATGTAGTTGTCAGGATTGCATTGGAGGTCATAATCTTTTAGTCCGTATTTTTCAAGTAAATTAGAAAAATAGTTGTATATAATTCTGTCCTCCGGATAAGAATAAAACTTGTTTTCATATTCATATCCCGTTTGGACTTTATATTTTTTTATTTCTTCGAAAGTAAAGCCGTACTTTTTATATAAGTCGTTTACAAGAGATTTTTCACTATCATAAAATTCTTTTATCTTAATAGGTGACTTATATTCTTTCAGAGGTTTCACATATTCGCTAACCATATATCCGTTTTTTGTATCGCCCCAGTGGGTGTGCATAATATGTCTGTCTTTAATTCTGTTATTTATATTTAGAGCTCGCGCAAGTTCTACGAATTTTCCGTTACTTTCTGTCATTAGTTGGTATAATCTTGGGCTTTTGCTGCTTAAATCTGCAAATTCTTTTATAAAATAGCTGTCTGTATTATTTCCTGCCAAAATATAGCCGTTAGCAGTGTAAACAGCTCCTGATGTATCAACTTTTATAATGTTATAACTTTGTTCCGGAGACAATATTTTATGCTTATGCAGTATCGTGTTAATATTTTGTGCTGCATTTTCGATATTGATTTTTGCAAGTTCTACGCTTTTGGCAAATTGGGTATAAATTTCTTTTATGACTTCGTGTTTTTTATTTGGGGTTATTTTTTTTATCCAGCTAATTGGTAATTGTCCTGCAATCCCGTTTTTTTGAGGGTGTTTATTGAAAATTTCCACAACATCAGCTTCACAGTGGTAATAATTCCGTGATAATTTTCTTGTGATACCGCTTGTGAATGACGGTTTGCAGTTTCTGTTTTCAGTTGAAATGTTTAGCATATTGTTAATTAAAACACGTGATAAATTTTTTTGCTTAAAAAATAATAAGCGGAAATAAATTTATATTTCCGCAAAAAAGGTTTCATAGTATAGTTTTTTATTCCCAAGATTTTACTATACACGTAACAAAAACAGTAAATATTAATTTTTTGCTATTTAAAAGTGTAAAATTTACAATTGTAAACAATTTATTTGACGCGTGAAAAAACTTCAATATTCACATCATCAAAAGTGTTTGTATTAAAATATGCGCAAGATGCAACCATAGCTGCATTATCGGTACAATACTTCATTGGGGGAGCAAAAACTTTATAACCTTCATTTGCTAAATTGAATATTTTTTTTCTTATTTCTGAATTTGCAGCAACTCCGCCTGCTATTACGACCTGATTGTATCCGCTTTCTTCTAATGCTTTTTTTAGTTTGTGTAAAAGAGTTGAAGAAACTGTCTCTTGAAAGCTTGCGCAAATATCTTTTTCGGGAAGGTCTTGACCGTCAAAAGATTTTACAAGACGCAAAACAGCGGTTTTTAATCCGCTAAAACTGAAGTTATACCCGTCGACTCTTGCTTCCGGAAGCTTGAATGCGTGCGGATTACCTTCCTGAGCAAGTTTGTCAAGCCTTGGCCCTCCCGGGTAAGGAAGTCCTATTAGTCTTGCGACTTTGTCATAAGCTTCTCCTACGGCGTCATCCATGGTTTCTCCGAGGATTGACTGTTCTGAATATGATTTTACATCAATAATTTGTGTGTGTCCTCCACTCACCAAAAGTGCCATAAACGGCGGTTTTAAATCTGTATCAAGATAATTTCCGCATAAATGAGCATTTAAATGGTTAACGCCAATAAACGGCTTATCGTAGGTTAAAGCTAGTGTTTTTGCTGCATTTAAGCCGACAAGCAGACAGCCGACAAGTCCCGGGCCAACAGTCCCTGCGAATGCTGTTATATCTTCAGGATTAATATTTGCATTTTCTTTTGCCTGTTTAAAGGCTTCATCTATTACTATATTAATGGAGTCAAGGTGTTCTCTTGCCGCTATTTCAGGGATTACCCCGCCGAACTGAGCGTGTGTTTTAATCTGCGAAGCTACAACGTTTGCTATAACTTCCCTGCCGTTTTTAACAATTGAGCAAGCTGTTTCATCACAACTGGATTCGATTGCCATTATATAATTATCGTATCCGCTATCAGAGCCGATTGTTACTGGTGTCTTAGAGAATAATTTGTTTTTTATATTTTTCATAGTAATATTATTATAATACAAAAATTAACAAAGCAAAACAGGTATAATGTAAGAATCCCTGAGTGATATTTTAAGATTGTGGTGCAAAAATGAAATTTATAGATAAATCTAAAATCAGAGTAGTTTCAGGACGCGGGGGCAACGGAATGGTTGCGTGGCGCAGAGAAAAATATGTTGATAAAGGCGGCCCGGCAGGCGGAGACGGCGGCAGAGGCGGTGATGTATATCTTATTGCCGATGAAAATATGTCTACACTGATGGATTTTAAGCATAAATCCGTTTTTAAAGCAGAAGCAGGCGAAAATGGCGGCATTAAAAATATGCACGGGGCTTGTGCAAAAGATTTATTTATAAAAGTTCCTGTGGGGACAGTGGTTAAAGATATCAAAACAGGTAATATTATTGCCGATTTAACCAAACATGAACAAAAAGTTCTTGTCGCGAAAGGCGGCAGAGGCGGTAGAGGAAACGCTCGTTTTGCTACAGCGCAAAAAAGAGCTCCGCAGTTTTGTGAACCGGGTGAACCGTCTATTGAAAGAGAATTGTTTCTCGAATTGAAACTTATTGCTGATGTTGGTTTGCTTGGGATGCCAAATGCAGGAAAATCAACTCTGATTAGCAGAATAAGTTCTGCTAAACCGAAAATTGCGGATTATCCTTTTACGACTTTAATTCCTAATTTGGGAGTTGTTAGAAAACGCTCCGGTGATGGTTATGTTGTTGCTGATATCCCGGGATTAATCGAAGGCGCGTCCGAAGGTGTCGGGCTTGGTCATGACTTTTTGCGTCACGTTGAAAGATGCAGATTTCTTGTTCACTTGCTTGACGCAACAGAAGAAAACCCGTTTGATAATTATAAAAAAATTAATCTTGAATTGGAAAAACATTCTGAACATTTGGCTAACCTATATCAAATTATTGCCTTAAATAAAATTGATGCAGTTGACGATGATAAAAAAGCAGAATTGTTGGAGCAGTTCAAAAAAGTATCATCAGATGTCTTTGAAATTTCAGCGGTAACAGGTGAAAATCTTGATAAATTGCTTGATTTTATGGGCGAAAAGGTTGACGAAATTCCGAAATCAGAAACAGAAGTTGTAGTTGAAGAAGATTTGGGAGCTTACAATAATGATGACAGCTCTTTCGAAATATTTAAGGTAGCAAAAGACACATTTATTATTGAAGGCGGAAAGATCGAAAGAATTGCCGGTGTTACGGATGAAAGAAATTCTGAGCAGGTAATTCGTTTCCAAAATATTATGAAGGGAATGGGTGTATTTGAAGAACTTGCTAAAAAGGGGATTAAAGACGGTGATACTATTATAATCGGACATCTTGAATTCGCTTTTTATTCCGATGAGATTTTCGGGTAGCAAAAAATATTTTGTTCAGGGTTTATAAGAGCATGCGAATTTCACCTTTACGTAATATATCATTTAAAAATAATAATAATAATGTGAATAAGAATAATTCTTCGAAAGAGCATAAGGGAGTTAGTAATACAACCAAATTGGCTTTAGGAGTCGGGAGTAGTGTTGCTCTCGGTTTTGCAACATATTTTGTTTTAAGAGGGAAACCTGCAGAAACGGCCTCTAAATCTGCACAACAAATAGATGATGGAATAAAGAAAACTTTATCAGCTCTTAAATCTGATGTTGAAGATTTAAGTTCAAAATTTGTCCTTAAACTAAAAAATGGCGGAACAAAGGTGCAGTTTTCAACGCCTGTAAGAGATGACGCCGACACTTTACGTGATATTTTAATCTTTGATAAGTCAGGGAACTTGGAAAAAAGGATTGTTTCGAAATTTGATGCCGCGACAAAAGAATCTGTTCATAGAGTATTTAAAGGAGATGCAGCTCAAATTATCGATAAGCCGGATGAAATAGACAAAGCTTTTTTAGTTAAAGAAGTTACTATTGAAAATTTTAAGCCTTTTTTGCAAGACAGTCTTGAACATAATACGACTATCAAACATGCTGACAATACTGTAACGCAATATCAGGATTTTTACCGTAAAGGCAAACTTTATGAAAGATATGTCTATAATAATTATGAAGGTGAGTTGAGAGATACGGATAAAGTTGTCCGTTATAATTTTGCTTATGAAAATGATAAGGTTGCAGCGGTTGCAAGGCAAGATATTTTTAAAGAAGGTCATCAACATGGTATATATTCAGATGGAAGGTTTGATCCGTTTCCGATTTTGATAAAGAAAACAGGCGAAAAAGAATTTAGCAAGCTGGATGATATTTATTCATTTGAGCCATTATGTGAATTTGATAGCCGCTTTGATCCTGAAAATCTTTAAACTTTTACTGTTTTATGTTGCAATTTAAATCCGTATAATGTAAAATGAACTTTAAAGGGGAGACATTATGAAGTGTTATAAAGCAAAATGGATATTAACATCTGCTGATAAAGTTCTTGAAGATATGGCGATTGTTGTCGATGAAGGTAAAATTATTGACATAATTCCTAATGCAGAGGTCAATTTTGATGAGAAAAATATAAAAGATTTAGGTAATGCCGTTATCACTCCGGGATTTATTGATTTGCTGACACAGTTTCAGTATACTAATGTTGGGGAAGCTAAGCCTCAAAGTTTAAGGAATAAAATTAAGAAAATTTTTAAGTTTCTCTCTTTAAAATACAATTTTGCAGGAGTTGCACAAGATAGTTATTCTCGAAAATGGGCAGAGATTTTGACTGACTATTTTACTCTTGACAGAGATGAAAAAATTTCTTCTTTTAAACAAGGAGTTACAGAAGCGATAAAATCTGGGACTACTTGTGTTGCGCAGGTTTCAAAAGAGTGTAAATATTTTGAAATTATAAATAAATTACCAATAAAAAACTATCTTTTCTTTGAAGTTTTTGCTGATACAAAAAATAAAAGTAAAAAGACTTTTAAGGCTGTGCGCGCGGTAGTTGAGGAATTAATATTTCATAAAGGAGAAAATACGCATATTGGAATTATGCTGAATTCCATGTCAGGTGTGCATAAAAAATTGTGGGCTTTGTTTTCGAAATATTGCCGTAAGCATAATATGCTTATGATGACGAGATTTGCTGAATCTCAAGATGAGATTGAATGGCTTGAACATGGCTTTTCTGATATTGATATACTTCATAAGTTTATGGGGTTGAGGAAAATCACTCCTTATGATAAAGAACTTACTCCTGTTCAGTATTTAGAGAATTTAAAAGTTTTGACCAAGAAAGTACTTGTTGCAAATGCAAATTATGATTATGATGAGTTGGAGCAGCTTTCAGAAACAGGCGTAAAATATATTTATCAGCCATTATATAGTGAAGAAATTTGTAATAAAAAACTTGATTTTGAAACAGTTTTAAAATATTTTGAAGGTAATTTCGGTTTTTCAACTCAAAGTTTTTCTAGTGAAAAACGTTACAGTTTACTCGAGTTAGCTAGAAGTGCAAATTCTGAAAATCTGATAAGTGTTGTTGATTTAATCAAATACCTAACAATTTATCCTGCAAAAATATTGCGTTTGGATAATTCTACGGGTTCTATTGAAATAGGTAAGGATGCTGATTTTAATGTATTTAAACTTTTTGACGGCGAAGATTATAGTGCAATCTTAAAGCAGAATGCTCCTTTTGCGGTATATTCAAAAGGACGTAAACTGGTTAAAGACGGTGAATTAAGGTTTAGCTTATGACAGTGATAAATGAGAAATTTACCGTTAATACTCAAGGGTTTACAGATATAATTGATATAACTCAAAAGGTGAAATATGCTGTTTACAGGCATTCTTTACAGTCAGCGGTTGTGCATGTTTATGTCGCAGGCAGTACGGTTTCAATTACAAATATTGAATTTGAACCCGGGCTTCTTGTGGATTTGCCTGAAGCGTTAGAAAAATTTGCATCTTGCGAGGATGAGTATCACCATGATGAAACCTGGCATGATGGTAACGGGTATGCTCATGTAAGAGCTTCAATTGTCGGAAATAGTACCATGGTACCGTTAATTGACGGCGCATTGCAGCTTGGTCAGTGGCAGCAAATAGTGTTAATTGACTTTGATAATAAAGCAAGGACAAGAACTGTATATGTTCAAATTGTATATTAATTAGAAAGAGAGGAACGATTTATGAAAGAATTTAAAAACATCGGGGGGGGGGCAATTTAGAGCTTCTTGGTCAAAATTTTCTAAATTATCAAAAAATTAAACAAGGTTTTACACTTGCAGAGATATTAATAACATTAGGTATAATTGCTATTATTATATCTATGACTTTACCAGCTTTAGTTCAAAATTATGAAAAGAAAGTTAATGCTGCTCGTTTGAAAAAGTTTTATTCAACGATGTTAAATGTTATTAAAATGTCAGAACAAGATAATGGAGAAATGTATACTTGGGATTTTCCCCTTCAGTCATATGATAAGTCAATTAATCTTTTTTTTCAAAAATATTATTTGCCGTATATGAGTGGTTATAGTGAATGTTATTCTGTAAATTGCTTTTCAAAACTAAATTATTCTTTTCAATTAATTGATGGTCAATCGGGTTCAGGTCTTGCTTTAGTTAATTATATCGTTAAAACATATGATGGTATGTTTATTTATTTTTTACCTAATACGTTGGCTGGTTATATATGGATGTTTGTTGATATAAATGGATTTAAAAGACCGAATAAAATTGGGAGAGATGTATTTGTTTTTGATATATATGGTTATCCTGATAAACGGAAAAATGTAAATTATCGTTTAAAGTTTTGGGGATATTATAAGCCTCAGTATGATGATCTTTTTTCTACTAAAGATTATGGTTGTAATAAGAATGCTGCTGGGTATGGTGGTTTTAATTGCGGTGAGATAATAATGCGTAATGGCTGGGAAATTCCGAGTAATTATCCTTGGTAATAAATATATTATAATAATTATAATTTTATTAAGAAGCTGTTGTAATTCAAATATTTTCCTGTTAAAATTCAGATAGCGTGGAAATATAAATAGAAGGGCTATAATTATGACACAGAGAGTATTATTATGTATTATGGACGGCTGGGGATTAAGCAAAAATCACCCTGAATATGATGCAACAAGACTTGCACATCCAGTTCATGTTGATAAATTAGAAAAGGAATATCCGACAATTTCGATTCATGCTGACGGAGAATATGTAGGATTGCCGGAAGGACAAATGGGTAACAGCGAAGTCGGTCACTTAAACTTAGGTGCAGGACGTGTTGTGTATCAAGATTTGTCAAAAATTAACAGAGCTATTAAAGACGGTTCTTTCTTTAAAAATGAACGTTTTTTTAAGGCTATTAAGCACGCTAAAGACAACAATTCTGCTTTGCATATTTTTGGGCTTGTTTCTACAGGCGGTGTTCATTCTTCTTTGGATCACCTTTTAGCTTTGATTAAAATGGCTGCTGATAACGGGCTTACAAAAGTTTATGTTCATGCATTTTTAGACGGACGCGACACTCCGCCGCAAAGTGCTTGCAACTATATTCAACCGGTAGAAGACGAGTTGAAAAAATACAATCTTCCTCCTGTTGCCACAATAATCGGCCGTTACTATATTATGGATCGTGACAACAGATGGGAAAGAGTTGAAAAAGGTTATAATGCTTTATTGTTAGGTGAAGGAGAACATGCCCCTACTGCTTGTGAAGGTGTTAAAGCTTCTTATGAAAGAGGTGATAATGATGAATTCGTTCTTCCGACAGTTATTGGCGGCGAAGAATCAAGAATTCACGATAATGATGCTGTTATTTTCTTTAACTACAGACCGGATAGGGCAAGAGAAGTTTCAAAAGCTTTAAATTTTGCAGACTTTGACGGCTTTGAAAGAAAGAAAGTTCTCAAAAATCTTTGCTACATAACTATGACAAGTTATAATGAAGATTTTACATTTCCTGTAGCATTTCCGAAAGAAAAACTAGTAAATATTTTAGGCGATGTTCTTGAAGCTAATGGGGTAAAACAATTCAGAACAGCAGAAACTGAAAAATATGCGCACGTAACATTTTTCTTTAACGGCGGTATTGATGAGCCTCAGCCAAATGAAACAAGAGTTCTTGTTCCGTCACCAAAGGTTGCTACATACGATATGCAGCCTGAAATGAGTGCGCCTGAAGTTTGCGAAAATGTTTTGAAGGCTATTGATAATCCTGAATACGGATTTATTTTGGTAAATTTTGCAAACCCTGACATGGTAGGTCACACAGGTGTTGTTGAAGCAGCAACTAAAGCTTGTCATGTTGTAGATGAATGCGTAGGTAAAATCGCAGAAGCTTGTAAACAAAACGGTATTGTAATGCTTTTAACTGCAGATCATGGAAATTCCGAAGTTATGGTAAATCCAGAAACTGGTAAGCCTCAGACTGCACACACAACAAACAAAGTTCCGTTTGTTCTTATTAATGCACCGAAAGATATTCAATTGAAAGACGACGGGGCTTTATGCAATATTGCTCCTACAGTTCTTCAATTAATGGGAATAGCGAAACCCGTTGAAATGGATTGTGATTCATTAATTAAATAATATAATTTTAAGATGCCGTATTAATTGCGGCATCTTTTTACAGATAAAAGAGATTAGGATTATTATGGCTGATAATAAAGTTTTAGATATAGATTTTTCATTTAAAAAGAATAACGTTGATGAATTGTTTTTTAATTTGTCTGAAAACCCAGATGGATTTAAGAATAAGGATTTTCGCTATACTTTAAGCTTGATTTATCAGACTGTGGAAGATGAGTTTGAAGGAGTATTTTTAAGCCCTAATCCTCCGACGAGAAATACCAATTTTCATCTCGTAAACACTAATGATAAGTTATCATTTTTTGTTACTCCCACAAATAATTTTCAATATTACCTGAAATCTAAAGGTTCATTATTCCGCTTTAAATCGGAAGTTATGGATGATAAAGTCGGATATGCAATGAGTCTTGATCTTGTAATGGATTACTTCGGCGGTTTTGGTAATGTTGTTGATTTGGAAGCTCTTACACCAACCTTTATATATTTGAATAAGCTTACTTACTTTGTGATGAAGCTTATTGAAAAGTTGTATTTTATCCCTGTTGTAAAAAAACATGGTACTATGTTCAGGATTGTTTATGAACCTATTATTAATTCTCAGCAGCTTGCTCGGATTATAAATCAGTTTGAAGAAAATATTCCCGATGATTTGTTTATAAAAGGCGAAAAACCTAAGAATTTTATCAATGATTTTATATATAATTATTTAAACTATGTAATTTATAAATTCTTGGGAATAAAAGCTTATAAGTTCAAAGATGTAAAATCAGGAACTTATATGATAAAGGATTTGGAGCAGCGTTCTGTAATGAAAGGACACGATATTGCAGAAAGCTTTGCACAGTGGTTTGATGAACTTTATCTCGGTAAATATGATGTTATTCCTTTCTTCAAGATTACCAAACTTGAAAATCAAGAACTTTTCCGTCTTAAAGTTCACATCAAAAACAGAAAAACTGATGAAGATGTGTTAATTGACAGGCTTTATACTGACGATGAAGTTTTCGGCGCTAATTCATCAGATATCGCAAGAATAGTGGAGAAACAGCTGAATTACGCAATCCGCTATATGCCTGAGCTGGAAGATTTATTTGAAGATGAAGATAAACTTGCTCTTGATTTGGATTTAAATCAGATTTATAAGATTATTACTCAAACTGCTTACTATCTTCAAAAAGCGCAGATTGAAGTTGTGCTGCCTGAGGAACTTACAAATATTGTTGTTCCGCGTGCATCCATCAATGCTAAAGTTAAAACCTCGCGTTCAAAAGAACTTGCTGATATATTTAACAATAATTCGTCTTCTAAAATTTCTCTTGACGATATTCTTGATTTTTCTTATGAAATTGCAATCGGAAATGAGAAACTTTCTATTGATGAATTTAATAAGCTTGTCGAAGGACAAAACGGCTTAATAAAATATAAAAATAAATATGTTCTGATTGACAAAGAAGATACCAAAAAACTTTTTGAACAAATTGCAAAAGCAAACTTTAAGTCAATGTCAAGAATGGAACTTATTCATGCTTCAATGTCTGGTCAGCTTCAGCAGTATGATTTTGATTATGATGAAGCTTTTGCTAAAGTTATTCAAGATTTTAACAAGCCGGTAGAAGTAACGCCTCCTGAAACTTTAAAAGGGGAATTAAGACCTTATCAGATGACCGGATTAAAATGGCTTTGGACAAATATCTCTAAAGGTTTTGGAGCTTGTATGGCAGATGATATGGGGTTAGGTAAAACTATTCAGGTAATAAGCTTAATTCTTAAAATGAAAGAGGAGAATAAGCTTGACAAACCTGTACTTGTAGTTTGCCCGACAACGTTAATGGGTAACTGGATGAAGGAGCTTCAAATGTTTGCACCATCCCTTGATGCGGTAATATATCACGGTGCTGAAAGACAGCTCGATTTGAAACATGATGTAATTTTAACAACCTATGCAATTATGAGGATTGATATTGAAGAGTTGAAGAAAAATGCATGGGGTATGATTATTGTTGACGAAGCCCAAAATATTAAAAATCCTGATACGGCTCAAACTCTTGCCGTAAAAATGCTTAAATCGGATGTTAAAATAGCTATGACAGGTACTCCTGTAGAAAATAGATTAACTGAATTATGGTCTATTTTTGATTTTATTAATCAAGGATATCTCGGTACGCTTAGAGAATTCCAAAAGAGTTATGCAATCCCAATTGAAAGATTTAAGGAAAATTCTCGTGCCGCAAAATTGAAAATGTCTGTTTCTCCATTTGTTCTCAGACGTTTGAAAACAGATAAGCATGTTATTACTGATTTGCCGGAAAAAATGGTTATCAATGATTACTGCTACTTATCTAAGCCTCAAGCTGTTCTTTACGAAAAGACATTAAATGAAATGATGGAAAAAATTTCAGGCTTTACAGGTATTAACAGACGCGGAAATATATTTAAGTTGATTACCGCATTGAAACAAATTTGTAACCACCCTTACCAATTCTTAAAAGGTGGTGAAATGAGTAAAGAATTATCAGGGAAAATGGATAAATGTATTTCAACAGTCCAAAGTATTCTTGACAACAATGAAAAAACGCTTATATTTACTCAATACAAAGAAATGGGCGATATTTTGTGTAAAGTAATTGCAGATGAATGTAATACTGATTCTTTATTCTTCCATGGTTCATTAACTGTTCCGCAGCGAGAAGATTTAATTAACCGATTCCAAACAGATGCAGATGCAAAAGTTATGGTGCTTTCTTTGAAAGCAGGCGGTACAGGACTCAACCTTACAAGTGCAACAAACGTAATCCATTACGATTTGTGGTGGAACCCTGCTGTTGAAGATCAAGCTACAGACAGAACTTATCGTATAGGTCAGGATAAAAATGTAATGGTTCACAGAATGATTACACTCGGTACTTTTGAAGAAAAAATTGATGAAATGTTAAAATCCAAAAAGGAACTTGCTGACTTAGCCGTATACGAAGGAGAAAAAATTATTACAGAACTTTCTGACGAAGAAATTTACGAAATCTTTACGCTGTCAGCATAACAGGCTTGAAATTATTTTTATTTAGTTTATAATAAATTTATGTTCGTACAAAAGACCATAAAGGTGGTGAAAATATAAATGGCAGAAGTTAAAGTTGGCGAAAACGAATCAATTGAAAGCGCATTAAGACGTTTTAAGAAAAAAATTCAAAAAGCCGGTATCCTTTCAGAAGTTAAAAAACGTGAAAGATATGAAAAACCAAGCGTAAAAAGAAAACGCAAATCTGAAGCAGCTAGAAAAAGAAAAGTTTAATCAGATATAAAATAAAAAAGAGGTTAGTAATAACCTCTTTTTTGTTGAAAAATTTGCCCAAATGCCTTATAATAAAACTGTAAATAAGAATTTGAAAGGAGCGAGTATGAAAATATTAAAAGTTAAACCGTCGGGGGGGGGGCATTTTTAAGCTATAGGCAGCTGGGAAGTGAGGCGGCTAAGTATGAACTTGTGTTTAGGGGTTGTAAAGAATATACAATATGCTATAATAGTGATATGACTCATCACTATATAAATAAAAAAGGCTTTACATTAGCAGAGGTTTTAATAACTTTAGGAATAATCGGAGTAATTGCAGCTTTAACTATGCCGGCTGTTGTGGCAAATTATAAAAAACAGCAGGCATTACAACAATTAAAAAAGGTTTATTCTGTTTTGTCTCAGGCTTTCAATCATGCTGTTGCAGATTATGGAGATTCTTCTGAGTGGGATACGATTACACCTGATAATGCTCAATCATATTTTGATACTTATTGGAAACCTTATTTGAAAGCTCCTGTACGCTGCTACTCTTATAAAGAGTGCATGTATGATAAACTAACCCCTTTTTGGGGAACTAATAGGCAAAATGATTCTTATTGCATACATCCTGATTTCGGTATGGTTGCAAACTCTCGTGTAATGCTGCATTTAAATGACGGGACGTTTGTAATGATTATTACTAGTTCAGGATATGGTAATGATGATAGAAGAATTTTGGTCGACTTGAACGGGGCTAAACTTCCAAATCGTTTCGGAAATGATGTATTTTTCTTTTTAAGAGTAAACGGAAAAGGTATTGTCCCTTATGGTCATGATAAAACAGCTCAAGAAGTTAGCAGAGATTGTTCAATTAATGGTGCAGGATATATGTGTGCTGCAAAAATTATTAAAGCTGGCTGGCAAATGGAAAAAAATTATCCATTTTAGTAAAAAAGGCTCTTTTAGAGCCTTTTTTATTGTTTTGTTTCTATATAATTAGTATTCGGTATATATGAGCTTTCACCGTTTATTTCTATTTTATTGATAATTTTTGCGCGTTTTTTACGGAAAAGCATATCAACAAAAGCTTCCAATCGTGTAATAAAACCAGCTTCTCCTGTTTGTTCATCAATAGTCAAGTTTAAAAGTGGTTTATTGAAACGTTTAGCCTGTCTTGTAATTCTTTCAATCATTAAAGAATCAGGCCCGCAGCCAAACGCTGTAAGTGTAATAATACCGTCTATTTTAATATCTTTTAAATAATGACCTGCAGCACCTGTCATTTCTCGTTCGTTAGCCCAGTACATATCTTGTCCCAAGGCTTTTATACCGTCATCCATCTGCTCATTCGATAGCTGTAATGACGAATAAACTTTTACGTCCATTTTTTCTAACTTATCAAATATTTTCATAGATGTACGTTCATCGAAAATATTATATCCGTGAGAAATTAATGCTATAGAAATCGGGAATTCTTTAGTTTGGCTTTCAATGAAGACTTTGCCTTGCAAAGCGTAATTCATTGCTTTTTTGTAGCTCATACCGGATTTAGACATAATATGGAAATTATTATAAGTTCTCCAGCCTGCTTTTGAAGCTTTTTTTATTTTTTCCAGGTCTGTAATGCCAAATGGAGCAGCCATCTCTGCTAAAAATTCATAAAGTCCCTGATTTTTTTCGGATTTATCAAGAGTTGCTTCAATCATTGTAAAATCTTTTTTTACAACGTTTCTAACCAAATCCGGTAAGCCTCTGATTTTTGAGCAATTATAAATTTTTGGAGCAATTGATTGTATTGAAGGCACTAGAATTTTATCAACACCTTTATCAATAAGATTTAAAACGTGTCCGATATAAACTTTTATAGGCAGGCAGGTTTCAGTTACAACCAACGCTGATCCGCTTGTCATTGTTTGTTTTGTCGTTACATCTGATAACACTATTTTTATCCCGAGCTCTGTAAAAAATCCGTAGTAAAACGGATAATTATGATAAAAAGACATTCCGCGAGGTATGCCTATTGTCATTTCATTATTTTTTTGAGTATTTTCCACGAGTTAAATCCCCTTTTCTGCTACTTATATAATACTTCAAAATTAAAAATTTTGCTATCATTGTAAATTTATTTATAGTAATATTTATTTACAAGGAGTTCTTATGCCGCATTTTTTCATAAATTCAAAAGATGTAAATGATAATAAAATAATAGTTTATGATAAAGATAATTTTAATCATATTGCCAAATCTTTGAGAGTAAAAAAGGGTGAAAAATTACTTTTTATTGACGAAAATCAAATTCAATACGAAACTGTTGTTGAAGAAATTACAAATAAGGAAATAACGGTTTATGTTGAAAATAGTTATAAGTCTGATAGAAGGCTTGATTTTAGATTATATCTTGCGCAAAGTCCGCTTAGGAGCGACGCACAGTCAAGCGTTATTGAAAAAGCAACCGAACTCGGTGCAGACGGTGTATATCCTGTTTATACTGATAATTGTGCTCTTGCCTCAGCTGTTATTGAAAAGAAAATTCTCAAATGGCAGAGAATTATGCTTGAAGCTTCTAAACAATGCGAAAGGGCTTATATCCCGACATGTTACGGGTTGACTAATCTTGAAAATATTATAAAATTAAAAGATGAAGGCTTCAGAATTATTGCTTTCTGCGAAAGACTTGCAAAACTCTCTTTGCATGAATATTGTGAGAAAAATCCAATTCTTCGTGACGAAAAAGTTATTGTTATTATCGGACCGGAGGGCGGCTTTTCTCAAAGAGAATTTAAACTTTTTGAGGATAACGATGTCGCAATGATTACACTCGGCAGTCTTATTTTGAAGGCAGATACTGCAGTTACAGTTGCGTTAGGAAATGTAATTTATGAATTCGAAAATTATAGAAAAAATTAAATCAGATGAAATACTTTCAAGGATTGCAGATAAATTTGGGAATGAAATTTATCTTGTAGGCGGAACCGTACGTGATTACTTTATGGGATTGGAAAGTACGGACAGAGATATTATTGTTATGGATGAAGATGCAAGAGATTTTGCATTAAAGCTTGCTGAGCTTTTTGAGGCTTCATTTGTTCCGCTTGATGAAGAAAACAAGATATATAGAATTGTTCTTCCGGACAAAATTAACTACATTGATATTACAAATCCAGTAGGAGATTCTATTGAAAAAGATTTGATGAGGCGTGATTTAACAATAAACGCTATTGCCGTTAATATCAGAACAGGTGAACTTATTGATATTTCAGGCGGAGTTACTGATATTCGCAACAAGTGTATTAATTATGTTAATGAGCTAAACTTTGTTGATGATCCTTTGAGGTTGCTCAGGGTATATCGTTTTCAAGCGTTATACGGATTTGAGCTTGCACCTGAAACAATTAGTGCCGTTTGCAGGTATTCTGATTTAATCCGTAAACCTGCTGTTGAAAGAATTAATTATGAAATTTTAAAACTTTTTAGCGGAGAATATGCTCATATTGCTCTTGAAAATATGAATAAAACCTGGATTTTGGAAGAAATATTCCCGTTTGTAAAAGAATTAAAACAGGTTCCGCCTAATTCTCACCACCATTTGGATTTGTTTCATCATTCAATCGAAACTGTCAGACAAGTGCAAAATTTATATAATGAAGCGTCAGATGATGTAAAAGAACATCTTGACGAAATTGACTTTGGCGGTTTTTCAAGGTTTGCTCATTTAAAGCTCGCTGCGTTTATGCACGATATTGGCAAGTTTTCAACGTGGACAATTGAAGAAGGCAGGCACAGATTTATTAAACACGATGATGTCGGTGCTAAAATGTCTGTCAAAGTATTAAAAGAGCTGCATTTCTCTAATAAGCAGATTGATTATATTTCATCAATGATTAAATATCATATTTACCCGTCTCATGTAATGACATCTCCTCAGATTACTGAAAAGATTATGATGCGTTATGTGCGTAAGATGGATTCCAATTCTATTGATGCAATAATACTGGCGCAAGCTGACAGGCTTTCCGCAAGAGGTCCCGAAATTACGGACGAAATTGTTGAAAGAAACATAACGTCTTTGAATATGCTATTGAGATTTTATTTAGAGGCTCGTGAAACATTAGAGCCGTTGCCAAAGCTTTTGAGTGGTAACGATGTAATGGATATTTTAAATATTAAACCTTCAAGGCAGCTCGGAGAAATAATGGAAGCTCTGCATGAAGCTCAAATTTCAGGAGATGTAATTACACGTGAACATGCTGTTGAATTTGTAAAAAACTTGGTTTAGTATATACTTTGGCTATATTAGTTCAAGTTATTAAGCGTATTTGTTACAATTATTTACAATACTATTTAATGAGAATTTTTTAATATTTAACCGTTTTGATTTTTTTATTGGTTGATTTTTTCATTTTATTTCAAAAAAAAATTATAATATTCTTATTTTTAATAAAAAATTCAAAAACGCTTCTTAATATCTCCTTAACAATTTCACGATTCTGCGCAATTTTTTTTTTGCCTGACTTTTAATATTAATGTGTCACTGGTATAATAAGTGTGAAGTTTTAACCAGACTATATTATGATAGAAAAAGTTAGTTTATCAAGTGTAAATACAAAGAACACCCCGCAGGGGAATAATATTGCAAAAAAATCATCAAATCCGGCATTTAAAGGCGGATTGGTTGATAGTACCATTTGGCTTGTTCAGCAATGTGAAAAACAGCCGATGGTAAATGTTTCTGTGTTGGATTTATCGACTGCTATTGTGCCTAGAACAATTATTGAAACTAAAGAATCAAACGGGTATGCAGGTTTTGAAGCTTTTAGACGCGAATCTTCAGGTTTGATTGTAAACTGTTTAATCCCGAGTTTTATTGTTATGGGGATTGCTTCTTTGTTACAGCGTCCTTTAATGGGGAGTGAGTTTAAAAAAGCAAACTTAATTAATACCTGGGCTAACGAAGATGCAATAAACAAAATTCAAAAATACTATAATGAAGCTGAAGGTGCGGGCAGACAAGAAAAAATATATAATACGTTTAGGGATCAGTTAGGTAGTCTTGTCGGTGTTGACGGTAAAAAAACTAAAGATTTTGCCGAAATATTACAGATTTCGCAGGATTCAAACGGTAAGTTTATCGGAAATATCGGTAATGAAAGGGTTCACAATGCTGTTAATGAATTTGTAAACCTTACTCAGGCTGATAAATATGACGCTAAGGCATTTAAAAAAGCTTATAAAAATATAGTTAATGAAACTTTAATAGCTGAAAATATAAAATTTAAAGGCGATAAAGGGTTCTTCTCAAATAATTTGGAATCTCTTTGCGAAGATACTGTTAAAATGTTGAGAGGAGTTGTGAAAGCTGATATCAATGATGCTGATCAACTTACTAAATATTTTAATAAATCCAAAAAACTTGTTAACTGGAAAAGTATCGGCGGTTTAGGCGTAATCATACCTCTTGCTTTGTCTATGCAATCTATTAACAGATGGATTACCTATAAGCAATCAGGTAGAAAAGGTGCTCCAATATACAAAGATTTTGGAAAAGATGCAGAACATAAAGAATTGACATCAAAAGATAAAAAAGAATTGCTTGCTCAAAAATTTATTTCAATTGGTTCAATGATTGGTGTATGCGGACTTTCAATGTTCATGGACAGACCTGTTTGGAAAAATATTTTCCAATTTAAAGGTATTTTCCCGACAATGGATCAGGCAAGAATAATTTCTACAGCTACTTTTGCAAGCAGGATGGGTGTTTCTGAGGATAAAAATGAACTGCGTGAAGCAACTGTTCGTGATATTGCGACATTCTCAAGTTTTTACTTCCTCGGGGATTATGTTGCTAAGGGAATTGCGACATTCTTAGAACATAAAAATAAAGATAAAGGTGTTCATCTTATTAATGTTTTGAAAGATGCTCCCGATAAAGACGCAAATGTCTTTAAAAAATTTTGGCATTGGGCTAAGCATACTTCTTTAAAATCATCCGATGAACTAAAAACAATTGAAGATAAAAGATTAAGAACAATATGTCAAATTGGTAATATTGCATTCTCATTATTATCATTAGGCGTATTTATACCAATTTACACAAGGTCGAAAACAAATAAAAAGCATGCAGAAGAACTTGCGAAATTAAATGCTGAAAAGAATACGAATTCTTCCTTAAACGCAGCCGCGTCATCGGGTTCAACCCCGGATACAGTGAATGCGGCAACGATTTCGTCGTCAGACGAATTCTCAAAAGCCTTAATAAAGGATAATACAGCGTTTAAATCATTTTTTAATTCGTAAGGAGAACAACAGATATGAATATTCAACCAATTATACCCCACAACTTAAAACAAAATATAGAAAATAAAAAAGATAATGTTAAATTTACAGGAGCATTTGATGCAGTAACAACAGGTTTAAGATTTTTAGATACTAATCAGGCCTGGGGAGCTAATGCTGTGGATTTAGCGTCAATGGTTATTCCAAGAACAACTGTTGACTTGATAAACAGAGGACCTGCGGCAGGTATGGAAACAGGTCGAAGAGAAGCTTCAGGTACAATTAACCATTCGCTTGTCGGAGTTTACGGTACTATTGCAGGTTTAGCTCTTGCAAGTGCGTTAAACAATAAATACGGCATTAAGGCTCAAAAATTGTTTGTGGATGATGATACATTAGAGCTTTTAGGCAAAACTTGGGACAACCAAGTTAAACAAGGTAACAGCGATCCGTTAAAGAAATATTTAACAGATGTCTTTAAGGGTGCTGAAACTCGTGTTGGTGATGATTGGATTAAAATTCCTGACGATAAGCTTAATTCTGTAGTAGATAAATTTACAGAAGTTTTGAATACAAAAGATGCTCCTGTCACTATATCTAAGGATTTGAAAGCTTATGCTCAATCTGTTATTACTCATGCTACAGGTTCTGAAAACACGTTCAGACTTGCAGAAAATCAAAAAACAACATCTGTATCAAACTTGTTAGATAGTATTTATAATGTATCAAGAACGTTTGTTAATAATAACAAAAACATTGCTGCTGAATTCGCTTCTGATATAAAGGATAATAAATTTATTGCAGATTTAAAACATATGAACCTTAGACGTTCAATGCTTGGTCTGGGTATTGCATCAGCAGTTGGTATGTCAATTCAGCCTTTAAATATTTATTTGACTAAAAAGAAAACAGGTAGTGACGGTTTTGTAGGTGTTGAAGGACGCCAAAAAGATAACTCTGCAGGTTTTAAAGGACTAAAAGTTGCAGCAGCTGCAATTTTTGGCGGCGGGATTTTATCAACTATCGGTTTAGGCGATGGAGTAAAAGGTTTATTGAAAAAGATTCAATTCAGAGGTCTTGTACCTACACTGGATCAATTTAAATTCATTTATGGTGTAACTATAATGTCAAGATTTTTGGCAGCCCGCGATAAAGATGAATTGAGAGAATCTGTTGTTAAAGACGTTTTGGGCTTTTTCAACTGGCTGATACTTGGAAACTTTGTTGCTAAAATGAGTGCCAATGCTATGGATCAGAATTTGTTAAATTACAGTGAAAAAGAACATGGCAAAGGCTTCTTTAATAAAATTATAAAAGCCCCTCTTGTTTCTCGTGATGAAGTTTTACATAGAGGCTTAAAGGCTGCCGGAATTGATTCAATTGAAAACGGTAAACCGTTAACGTTTAAACAAATGCTTAAAAAACTTGCTTCTTCCAATGTAAGTGATGCAATTCGGAAAGAAACAAAAGGAAAACTAAGAGCCTTAAGTGTCGCTCAAGTTGCAGGCTATTTGTATTCTGGTTTAATTTTAGGTGTAGGTATTCCTAAGTTAAATATTTATATGACTAATAAATCAGAAGAAAAGAGAAAAGCTCGTCTGGCTGCTGAAAAATCTCAACAACAGCCGAACGTAAGTGAGCAATACAATGCAATGATGAAACCTGATAATTTGGCTTTTCTAAGCAGCCAAATGTAGAGGTTTAGAGGCGTCTTGGATAATCTTTAGGAAATTCCCATTGGTTTTCCTGTAGCAGAAGTGTACAATGAACTCCACTGTTTTTACAGGAATTTATTATTTCCTTATGTGTAGGATATGATGGGGGACTCGATGTGTTACAAAAATATGCTCTTACTTGATTATTTGGCAAGTTGCAAGATTTAGGGTTTTTACATAAGACATACATAAAAATATCTCTACCACGCTCATTAGGCGCTTTTTCTCCATTAATGTCATAGTAAATGTCATAACAGCCACCGATTCTAACACTCATTTGAGACCCGTCAAAAAAGCGTAGTGTTGCCATGTTGTAACCAAATAGTTTTCTTTTTTCTATTTCAGAACTTTTTATATAAGGTTTTACGTATGTATTCAAAAATTGAAATGCGTCATCAAAATTGTCTTCTTCTCCAATTACCCAATCTTCACGCATCCCATAATCATTTTCAGCACTAACAATAGCTTGATTAATTACAGAAACAAATTTTTTTATTCTTGCACCGGCTTCCTGTTTTTTTGTATTTTCGATAAGCGCAGGCATAGTTAAAGATGCTACAACTCCAATAATTCCTAATGTAATAAGAACTTCAGCAAGAGTAAATCCCCTAAGCCCTTTGTCCTCTCTTAGTCTTTCGGGGGGGGGGCAACTCTAAATGCTTTAATATCAATCATATTGCCTCCTTTTATCTTCTGTCTTATATTATTATTTACTATTTTTCAATTTTTGTCAAGGTTAGCCTAATTGAGCATTTGCACCTGATACAACTTCGATAATTTCTTGCGTAATTGCAAATTGTCGAGTTTTATTGTATTCAACAGATAATTCACTAATCATTTTTTCTGCATTTGTTGTGGCTGCAGACATCGCGGTCATTCTGCTTGCAAGTTCACTTGCTTGTGCTTCAAGTAATGATTGGAAAAGAATATTTGTCATATACATCGGCACAACTTTCTGTAAAATATTATGCATGTCAGGCATAAATTCCATTAGAGGTTCAAGAACATTGTCATGATGTTTCTCATAATCATCATTAATGCCTTTTAACGGTAATATAGTCCAGTTCTCAACAAAATAACTCATCATGTTTTTAAATCTTGTTGTAATTACCTCAATTTTATCAATTTTATGCGTAACAAAGTATTCTGCAATGTCTTCAATTATAAGTTTTGCACCTTCACCGGTCGGATTATTTGCAACACCAAAATATGTTTTTACAATTTCACAATTTAGTTCTTTGCATTTGCGTTTTAGAGTTGCTACACCTTTTTGTCCGACTATAAACAGGATAGTTTCTATACCCTGATTTTTGTAATCTTTAACAGTTTGAAGCGTCTTTCTTACAACGTTTGCATTATAAGCTCCTGCAAGCCCCTTATTAGAAGTAATTACAAGAAGCCCGACTGTTTTGGTTTCTCTTACCTGCAAGAGTTCAGGATAGTTATCAATCGGTGATTTTATTTTTAAACTCTTAGCACTGTAATTTTCCACTGAATTTAAAAGCTTTTTAAACATTGCAGTTAATTCATTCGTAAACGGACGTGACATTTTAACGGTATTTTCAGCTTTTTTTACTTTTGCCGCAGCAACCATTTTCATTGCGCGAGTAATTTTCTGTGTACTCTTAACGCTCTGTATTCTATTTTTTATATCTTTTAAGTTAGCCATCTTATAACATAGCTTACGGTATTTTACAAATCGTTTTTAATTGTTTAAACACCACTTAAAAAATTTCGTGGTAACGCTTTTTCAAACTAACGCACTCGGGATAAGTCCCTCGCACCTGTTTTGTGAATATCCGTAATTTCCTTTCTGCACTTAGCGGTTAGAATGTTTTCTTAAATTTATCCAATGCTGCTTTAAGTTCTTCTTTGTCGGTATCTTCAAGTTTTGCACCAGCGTTAAGCTTAGAAACAAGTTCTTGCATATTGGCGTTCAGGTATGCAAACCATTCTTTTTTGAATTTACCGATTTCAGTATTTTGAACATCATCAAGTATTCCTTCGTTTGCTGCAAATAGGATTGTTACCTGCTCTGCAACGCTTAACGGGTTATATTGCGGTTGTTTAAGGACTTCGGTTAGTTTTGCACCTCTTAATAACTGGTTTTTTGTTGCCTGATCCAAATCGGAAGCAAATTGTGCGAATGCTTCAAGTTCTCTGAATTGAGCAAGATCAAGTCTTAATTTACCTGCAACTTGTTTAATAGCTTTAGTTTGAGCAGCACCGCCTACACGTGATACTGAAATCCCTGCGTTGATAGCCGGTCTTACACCCGAGTTAAACAAGTTTGACTCTAAGAATATCTGCCCGTCGGTAATTGAAATTACGTTAGTAGGAATGTATGCAGACACATCTCCTGCTTGGGTTTCAATGATAGGAAGGGCTGTAATGCTGCCTCCACCTAATTCATCATTCAATTTTACTGCACGTTCAAGAAGTCTTGAGTGAAGATAGAATACATCCCCAGGATATGCTTCACGTCCCGGCGGTCTTTTAAGAAGCAGACTCATTGCACGGTAGGCCTGAGCGTGTTTTGATAAGTCATCATATATAATCAAAACATCTTTGCCTTGTTCCATAAATTCTTCGCCTATCGCAACTCCTGCAAACGGTGCAATATACTGAAGCGGAGCCGGTTCATTTGCTGTAGCTGAAACAATAATTGAGTATTCCATTGCTCCGTGTTCTTCAAGAGTTTTTGCAATTTGCGCAACTGTTGATGCTTTTTGACCTATTGCGACATAAATACAAATTACATTTTGCCCTTTTTGGTTAATTATAGTGTCTATTGCAATGGCTGTTTTACCTGTTTGTCTGTCGCCGATGACTAACTCTCTTTGACCTCTACCGATAGGGGTAAGAGCATCAATGGCAGTTAAACCTGTTTGTAAAGGCTGGTGAACAGATTTTCTTGCAACAATACCTGGAGCAACTCTTTCAATAGGACGTGTATTTGCAGCTTCTATATCTCCTTTGCCGTCAATAGGTTTACCTGTCGGGTCAACAATTCTGCCGATAAGTGCTTCTCCAACCGGAACAGATGCGATTCTGCCTGTTGTCTTTACTGTCATTCCTTCTTTAATTTGTGTGTATTCACCTAAAATTACAACACCGACATTATCTTCGTCAAGGTTCATTGTAATACCAAGAGTGTTTTTCCCGTCTTCAAAAGTTACAAGCTCATTTGACATAACATTTCTCAGACCGTAAATTCTTGCAATTCCATCTCCCACTTCAATTACAGAACCGGTATTTGAAACCTCTGTCTGAATTTCGTAATTTTGTATTTTGTTTTTAATTATTGAACTAATTTCATCAGGTTGTATTAGTGCCATAATTTCCCCTTTATATTATATGTTTACTTAAATTTTCCAATTTACATCTCAAACTTGAGTCAATAACATCATCATCAATTTTTACAATCAGTCCTCCAATGATGTCTGTATCAATTTTCCATTCTGCAATTACGTTTTGGTGTAACTTCAATTGTAATTTTTCAAGAATTCTTTGTTTAATATTTTCATCCATTTCAATTGCAGATGTTACCTCAACCCTTTTTATGCTGTTAATTTCATCAAGTTTTTTTGTAAAGCTTGCTATAATCCCATTTAATTCATTAAAACGTTTTTTTTCTATAATAACCTTTAGAAAGTTTTTTACATTTTCTTGAATTGAATCTGAAAATATTTCATCTATCATTGAAAATTTTGTAGAATTAGAAATTGTGGGATTCGCAAAAATCATAGTTAAATCTTTTGATGTATCACAAACCTCTTTTATTATATTCAGGCTATTTAATATATCATCATATGAAACAGAATTATCCTGTCCAAGTTTGATTAATGCATCTGCATAGTTTTCTGCTATTAATGATATTTGGGTATTATTCATTTTAATTATCCTAATTCTTGAATACTTTGTTCTATAAATTTTTTGTGAAGTTCTGGATTAGCCTTAAGAAGGTCGATTATGTGTTTTTTTGAAAGTGCTGCTGATGCTTTCGCAGTCTTTGCTGCAAGTTTTGCAGATACTATCTTTTCTTCAGCTTTTATTAGTTTGTCGGCATTGAGTTCAATCTGCTGAGCTTTTTTTTGTGCGTTCATTATTATATTTTTTGCAACATCTTCAGCTTGTTTGTCTGCATTTTTCAGCTGTTCTGTTATAGTATCTTCTAATCCTGCTATGGAATCTTTTGCAGAGTTCAGTTCTAATTTTGCTTTTTCTTTATTTGCTTGAGCTTGTTTTATTGAATTTATAACATTACTTCTGAAGCTTTCAAGCATACCTGATATATTGAATTTTTTAGCTATCCAATACAAAATACACAACATTACAATAAAATTAAATGTGTTACTTTGTACAAATTTATTCCAATATATTAAAAACGTATCCATTAAAGCACCTTATTTATTTCGTCATTGTCAATGTTTTCAATAATAACATTTTCACCCAGTATTTTAGATGAAATTACTTCAGCCAAATCTTTTATGTTATTTTTTAAAGCTCCGGATGTATTAAGTTCTTGAACTTTGATATTTTCTTTGGCAGTTTGTATTTTTTCTGCGGTTTCTGCTTTGGCTTTTTCTGTTATTGCTTTCGCTTCACAGTTTGTAGCAAGAGCTTTGTCTGAAACTATTTTTTTTGATTCAGACAAAGCTCTATTCAATCTGTTCTCTTTTTGGGTTAAGAGATCTTTTGCCTGTTCTCTCGAATTTTTTGCATCATTATTATGTTCATCAATGAAATTTTGCCTTTCATTAATTATTTTAAAAATAGGTTTATAGAATATAGTATTCATAATCATTATGAATATTATAAAACTTACCATTGAAACAATAAATGTTGCATTAAATTCTAACATAATTTTTCCTTCAGAGATTATTTATTGAAAATTAATAATATAGCTATAAGCAATGTGTAAATTGCTGTTGCTTCTGCCAAACCTGCACCGATAATAAAGTTTTTGAAAGCTTCATCTTTAATTTCCGGTTGTCTTGCAATTGCGTCTAACACGCCTTTTGTCGCAATTCCTAAACCAAGACCGCCGCCGATTGCACCAAATCCGATTGCAATACCTGCTCCTAGTTTAGCCAAATCTAATGTTGCTAATTGTTCAATTGCCATAATTTTTCTCCTTTTTTATAAATTATTATTCTTCTTTTATTGCCATTGATATGTATGTTGTTGAAAGTAGTGTAAATACAAGAGCCTGAATTAATGCAACGAATAATTCAAACAGCATAAATGGTAAAGGTGCAATGTATGCAACCATGCCAACAATTGTAAATACAAGAACTTCTCCTGCAAATATGTTTGCAAAAAGTCGTAAAGCCAAAGAAAAAGGTCTTACAAATATTTCCAGTGTATCAACAAGTGTAATTATTATTCCGTCAATACTGAATCCGTGCACAAAAAAGTGAAATCCTTTCTTCTTTACACCGTAATAAATATAATACAATGAAACAACAATAGCCATTGCTGCTGTCATGTTTATGTCATTGTTAGGAGAAGCCAGTTCTCCTGTTTTTAAATGTATTAAATGCCAAGGCAGCTGCCCGACTAAATTAGCTGTCAGTATAAATAAAAATAATGTCAGTACAATTGGGATATGTTTTTTTGACTCTTTTTCGCCCATGCTTGCACTTGTTATATTAGAAAAGTAATTTATAATTCCTTCTCCTATAACCTGCAATTTTGTCGGGAATATAGAAACCTTTCTTGTTGTTATAAGAGCAATGATGATTAACATAAGCATAGTAAACCACATTGTAATTAACGTATCCATATTTAAGGACACCATATGCCCTGCAATATTCATTTTGTAAATCCAATGTTCCATGTTAACTTCTCTCCCTTGTGAACTTATTTTAACTCCGTAAAAAAAAAATCGCAAATTTTTTTTGTTTGTTCTAATATAGTTGTATAAATTTTATATGTTAAGGGAGAAAATGAATATTATATCACTTGGAGAGGTGAACTCTACCAATTTATATGCCAAACAGAATTTGGATTGTCTTGAAGATAAGTCTGTAATTTGTGCTGTGGCACAGACCTCCGGAAGAGGCAGATTTAACAGGACATGGGTTGATTTGGGAGAGGGCAATCTTTTCATGACAATTGTTCTTAAACCTTCTAATATTTTTGAAGATATTTATGCAAATATTACCCAGTATTTGTCTGTGGTTTTATGTAAATTATTTAAAGAATATGGGCTTGAATCTTCTATAAAATGGCCTAATGACGTTCTAATCAAAGGGAAAAAAATATCAGGGATTCTTTCAGAAACAGTTATGCAGGGTAATACTTTTAAAGGGCTTGTGCTTGGTGTTGGTGTTAATCTTAATGCAAAGCCTGAAGACTTATCGCTTGTGAAAGATAAGAAAATTACTGCTTTAAATATAGAACTCGGACAATGTTATGCCGATAAAAACTTGTTTATGGAAAAACTTTTGAATGAATTTTTTGCTCACTATGATGAATTTTTAAAGCATGGTTTTTCATATATAAAAGATGATTATGTCTGTGCTTGTAATTTTTTAGGAAAAGAGATTTCGGTACAGGTGTTTAATGATAAAAAATCAGGTACAGCTGAATATATAAATGATGCAGGTGAGCTTGTGCTCAAGCAAAAAGACAGAGAGTTTGTATTAACAATGGGAGATATATTATGAGTGAAAATTTAATGATAGGCTTATCGCTTATGATTTTAGGTATGGGCTTTGTACTAGCCTTCCTTTGCATATTGATTGCTTCTATGTGCGGGATGTCAGCAATTGTAAGGTATTTAAACAAAGTTTTTCCTGAAAAGGTTGAGGTTGTTGAAAAAAAATCTGCATCTAAAGTTGCAGCTAAAGACGATGAAGCAGTTGCAGTAGCTCTTGCAGCTATTATGTCTAAAAGATAGTAAATTAAATTTATAATTTAGGAAGGATAAAGTTATGACAAAAAAACTTATTAAGGTTATGGATACCTCATTCAGAGACGGATTCCAATCAGTTTACGGGGCAAGAGTATTTGTTGATGATTTCTTACCTGCCTTACAGGCTGCAGTTAATGCGGGAATTAAGCATTTTGAAGTAGCAGGCGGTGCAAGATTTCAATCACCTATTTTTTATTGTAATGAGAACGCTTTTGAAACTATGGACAAAATTAGAGAGGCTGTCGGCCAGGATATTAATTTGCAAAGTTTAGCAAGAGGTGTTAACGTTGTAGGATTGGATTCTCAGCCAAGAGATATAATTAATTTACACGCAAAAATGTTTAAAAAACATGGTGTTACTACCGTAAGAAACTTTGATGCCTTAAATGATGTTAATAATCTCATTTACTCAGGTCAGTGTATTAAAGATAACGGTTTAAAACATGAAGTTACTATTACTATGATGGAACTTCCTATCGGCTGTGCAGGTGCTCATGATGTTGAGTTCTATGAGAGAGTTTTGAGAAATATTCTTGATGCAGGAATTCCGTTTGACAGTCTTGCATTCAAAGATGCATCCGGAACTTCTGCACCAAGAAAAGTTTATGAAACTATTAAACGTACAAGAGAAATTCTCGGTGCTGATGCTCATATAAGATTCCATTCGCATGAGACAGCAGGTACAGGTTTGGCTGCATATTTGGCAGCTCTTGACGGCGGCGCTGACGGAATCGACTTATCTATGAAACCTGTTTCAGGCGGAACAGCACAGCCTGATATCGTTTCTATGTGGCATGCTTTAAAAGGTACAGAATATGACTTAGGACTTGATATTGAAAAAATCCTTGAAACTGAAGAAATATTCAAAGAATGTATGAAAGATTATTTCTTACCGCCTGAAGCATTATCTGTAAATCCTATGATTATTCAGTCACCGCTGCCCGGAGGAGCTTTAACTGCAAATACTCAAATGCTTAGGGATAATAACTTAATGGATAAATATCCTGAAGTTGTTGCTGCTATGAAAGAGGTTGTTGAAAAAGGCGGTTTCGGAACTTCTGTTACTCCTGTTTCACAATTCTACTTCCAGCAGGCATTTAATAATGTAATGTTCGGACCTTGGAAAAAAATTGCAGAAGGTTATGGAAAAATGGTTTTGGGATATTTCGGTAAAACTCCTTGTGAACCAGATGCTGATGTAATTAAAATTGCATCAGAGCAATTAAACTTGCAGCCGACAACAGAAAAAGTTGTTGATATTAATGACAGAGATCCTAATAAAGGGATTCCTGCCGCTAAGAAAAGACTTGAAGATGCTGGACTTCCGGTTAATGATGAAAATATCTTTATTTCTGCTGCTTGTAAGGAAAAAGGTATTTTATTCCTTGAAGGCAAAGGTTCAATCGGTGTCAGAAAATGTGAACAAGGTGCTAGTGAACCGAAAACCGATGAAGCTAATAATGCATATACTGTTACTGTTAACGGCAAAAAATATGCTGTTGCTCTTGAAGGCAGAAAAGCAACTGTTAACGGAAAACTTTATGACTTTGATGTAAAAGCAGGTATTGAAGCTAAAGCTGTGGAAGGAGATGCAACTCCGGTAAAAGCAGCGCTCCCGGGAACTGTTCTGAAAGTTCTTGTGTCTGCCGGTGATAGTATTGCAGAAGGGGATGTTATAGCTGTTGTTGAAGCCATGAAAATGGAAACAGAAATTAAATCTCCGATGGCAGGTACTGTTAAGGAAGTGGAAATCGAGGTCGGAAATAAAGTTAAAACAGGTGATGTACTTGTTTCTATAGGTTAATCAAAGAGGATATTAAAAATGAATATAGCAGACAGTTTATATAAATTATGGCAATCAACAGGGATAGCAAACTTTGTACAGCCTGTTGACCCTAATATCACTAACGGTTTTGAACAATTCCTTCATCAATACGGTTCTCCCATAATGATTTTGGTGTGTTTATTCCTGTTGTGGTTAGGTATTAAAAAGCAATTTGAACCATTACTTCTTGTTCCTATTGCGTTTGGCGGTTTGTTGTCAAATATTCCTGTTGCAGGAATTGCAGGTCCGCATGGTTTTTTGGGGATAATTTACGAATTTGGTATTCATCAAGGTTTGTTCCCGTTAATAATATTTATGGGTGTTGGTGCAATGACTGACTTCGGTCCGTTAATTGCAAATCCTAAGACTGCTCTTTTAGGCGGGGCGGCTCAATTTGGAATTTTTGGTGCGCTTCTTCTTGCATTATGTGTATTTGGGTTTACTCTTCCGCAGTCGGGAGCAATTGGTATAATAGGCGGTGCAGACGGGCCTACATCTATTTACGTTACTTCAAAACTTGCACCTGAACTACTCGGAGCAATTGCTGTTGCGGCATATTCTTATATGGCATTGGTTCCAGTTATTCAGCCGCCTATTATGAAGCTTTTGACGACAAAAGAAGAACGTAAAATTGAAATGACACAGTTAAGAGAGGTTTCTAAAAGAGAAAAGATTGTATTCCCTCTTGTAGTATTGGGTTTGTGCATAATTCTTCTGCCTGATGCGTGCCCTCTTATCGGAGCTTTGACTTTCGGAAATTTATGCAAGGAATGCGGTGTTGTAGATAGGTTATCTGATACTATGCAAAATGCTTTGATTAACATAGTTACAATTTTCCTCGGACTTTCTGTCGGCTCAAAATTATCTTCAGATCAATTCTTAACATTACAAACTTTATTTATTTTAATTTTGGGAATTTTGGCGTTTTCATTTGCGACTGCGGCGGGTGTGATTTTCGCAAAAATTATGAATTTATTCTCTAAAACAAAAATAAATCCGCTAATCGGTTCTGCAGGGGTTTCGGCTGTTCCAATGGCTGCGCGTGTTTCAAATAAGGTAGGACTGGAAGCTAATCCGCAAAACTACCTTCTTATGCATGCAATGGGACCTAACGTTGCAGGTGTAATAGGTTCAGCGGTTGCTGCAGGTATCCTGCTTGCACTTTGCAACTAAAATTGTTATAATAAAAGAGCCGGTTGACAGATTGCCGGTTCTTTTTTTATACGAGAGAAAGGGTGATATTTAATGGATAAAGTTGCTTTATTGGGTTCAGCTGATGGAAGAATAATTCAAGCTCTTGTTAAATATTTTGAAGGCAAGGATGTGACTTTTGTTTGTTTATCTGATGATGAACACTCTGATTTTTTGAAAAGGGCTGCAGAATTAGGAATAGAGTTTAAATATCTTCCCTATGAGAAAAATTTTGAATACTTTTCTTCACATGATTTTTCTCTTGTAGCTCTTTGTGATTACAGGCAGCATGTTCAGGATGATGTTCTGCGGACTGGAAAATTTATAAGTATTCATGCGTCGCTGCTTCCATCTTTCAAGGGACCTGATGCAATACACAGGGCATTCAGCTCAGGAGTAAAAGTATCAGGTGTAACAGTACATTGGGTTACAGAAGATGTTGACTGCGGGAAAATTATTGCGCAATATCCTGTTTTAATCGGTAATCTTACTCATTTTGATGAATATGAAGCCGAGATTTGTGCTGTTGAAAATATGCTCTATCCTGTTGTAATCGATAAATTGTTAAAAGATGAAGTATTTGATTTCTCTGATTTAATGAATAACAACTCCTGCACTAATTCCTGCGGCGGATGCGGAGGTTGTGATAAATAACTATAGACTGTTTTGTATTCTTGGGATATAATTGTATACAGGAAAAGGGGTTTTAACATGTCAATAGATGATGCATTAGTAATGATTTTAGCAGGCGGAGAGGGTAAAAGATTATATCCTTTAACAAAGGATAGAGCCAAGCCTGCTGTGCCTTTCGGTGGAAGATACAGGATTATTGATTTTGTTCTGAATAACTTTATAAATTCAGGTTTTTTCAAGATTAAAGTTTTAACTCAGTACAAATCTGATTCTTTAAATAAACATATTACGCGAGGTTGGGCTTTGTCACCATTTTTAAATCAATATGTTGATTTAGCTCCTGCACAGATGAGAACAGGTTCTGACTGGTATCTTGGTACTGCAGATGCTATTTATCAAAATGTTTTTCATATTACTGATGAAGACCCTGATTATGTATGTATATTCGGCGGTGATCATATTTACAAAATGGATGTTTCTCAAATGTTGGATTTCCACAAGGAAAAGGAGGCTGATTTATCTATTTCGGCTATTCCTATTCCGATTTCAGAAGCCCATGAATTCGGGATTATTGAAGTTGATGACGATTGGAAATTAATAAATTTTGTTGAAAAACCACAGTATACGCCAAAGTCAATCCCCGGAAATCCTGATATGTGTCTTGCATCAATGGGTAATTATATTTTTAATAAAGATATTTTGCTTGATGCTCTTAACAGAGATGAAGAAATTCAGGAATCAAGCCATGATTTTGGGAAAAATGTAATACCTATGCTTCTGAAAGATAATAAAAAGATTTATATATACAACTTTAATAACAATTCATTCCCAGGAATGAGTGATACCGAACGCGGTTATTGGCGAGATGTCGGCAGTATAGATGCTTATTGGCAGGCAAATATGGATTTGCTTGACTATGATCCTGAGCTTAATTTGTATTCTCAGGATTGGCCCTTAAGAACTTTCAATTATAACTATCCGCCTGCTAAATTCATTTGGGAAGAAGGAGAACGTGTTGGTATGGCAACTAACTCTATGGTATCGGAAGGCTGTATTGTTTCAGGAGCCGGATTATCAAGATGTGTGTTGTCCCCAAAGGTTAAGGTTAATAGTTATTCTCAAATTTCCGAAAGTATATTGATGGAAAATGTTGAAATCGGGCGTCATTCAAAAATTAAAAGGGCTATAATTGATAAAAACGTGGTAGTTCCTCCACACTCTAGAATAGGATTTAACAGAGAAGAAGATATTAACCGAGGGTTCCATGTTTCTCCTAATGGGGTAACTGTTGTCCCGAAGGGTGCTAAGCTTTAATTTTCATATTATTCTTTACAAAATATTAAGTCTGTTATATACTTAACAGGCTTGGTAATGATTGTAAATAATTATTAAAATCCCCCTGTTATTACAGCAATTTTCAAACTTTACAATCTTTATTGCCATGGGTATTGTGTCATGACAGCTGTAAATTTAAATATCGTAAAAAATGTGTATAATAGTTTGCCATCTATGCAAGTAAGCAAAGATAAGGTAATTGACAGAGTTGCCCATATCGGCAAAAAATGGTCTTCACCCCATCAGAGAGCTATTTTAGGGGTTACAGCTATTGTAATGCAGCCGTATATTGACTGGAAAAATAAGAGTGTTGATGAAAAGACCCGAAAAGTCGCGGTAGCAAGAACTTTTGCAAAAATTATTGCAGGCACTTTGACTGGTGTTGCTTTAAGAGCTGCTTTTATAAAAGGTATTGCAGCTATGTCTAAAACTGCAGCAGAAATTCCTGCTAACGCAAAACCTTTTACTAAAAAACTAAAACAGTGTCTTACTCCAAAAAATATTGATTCGTCTAATAAAGATGCTTTAGCACAATATCGTAATGCTATGGGGACGATACTTTCCCTTGGAGCGATGGTTTTTACTAATTTTCTGATAGATGCTCCGTTAACTAAATTTTTAACAAACCAGTTTATAAAAATTCAAGAGAAAGGAGAGAATAAATAATGTTTTCTCCTTCAAAAATGTGGAATGGTTTTAAATCTTATATATATAAAAATTACGGAGAAAATCCGGGGTCTATGCTTGTTCACACAGGAGTTTTAGGCTGGATTTTGTCATCGATGGCACAGGTTTATGCTGTTGCTTTTAACAATAAGATTTCTAAAGAACAAAAAGTATTTCTTATTCCTCAAGAAATAGCAGATGCGGCTGTCAATATTCTTTCTTTTTATACTTTAACAAGCGGCGTTAAGTATATAGGTTCAAAGTTAACAAAAACGGCAAAACTAAGAACTTCAGAGATAACTGCTTTGCTAAAAAAGAGCGGACATGTTCTTGAAAAAGGACAAAAACGGGTTGAAAATAGAGTATATGCAGGAGATTGGGACTTTGACATAACAAAGCTGGAAAATTATAATTCTGAAATTGCTGATAAATTTAAACCTTTCAGGAATGGTGCTGAAGTTATCACCGGGCTTGTAGGCTCTGTTATTTCCAGTAACCTTGTTACTCCTATAGCCAGAAATAAGTATGCTGCGATTAAGCAAAAACAGGCATTGTCAAATATGAATAAACCTTCCGAAAAAAACAACAGTAACCCTGTCAGCTATGGCAGCAGAATTTCTATGGAAAGATATCAGAATTTAGTCGCTTCCAAATATTCATCCGGCTCTTTAAAAATATAAAAAGCTGATTACGCCTGCAACGATACAACTAATCATAATAAAAAATGCAGCTGTAAGTTTCAAAAACGGATCAAGTTTTTTTTCTTCGGGATTTTCATTTTGCAGCTGACATATTATATTTCTTGAATAATCGTATTTAAAATCTGTTTTCGTTTTTTCGAATGATGAATGGATAAGTTTTTTAAATGTATAAATATTTTCTAAATCTTGTCTTGCAAGCGGATTTGAAATAGCTATTTTTTTTATTTTTATACTTTCAAAATTGTTAAGTTCATTGTCCACGTATGCTGAAAGATTTGCTTTAAAGTCTTCGTATTGTTTTGTTGCATATGGATTTTCAAGTTCTTCATTTTGGATATCTATGAATTTATTCAGCATATTTTTCATTTGAAGATATTTTCCCATGCAGCTTGGACAGTTTTCAAGATGTTGTCTTACATATTCTGATAATTTAGTACTTAATTTATCTTCTACATAAAAATTCAATAAGGCACTTACCTGATCACAGGTTAATTGATATTGCATAAATTTTCTCCTTATATATAGGCTTTTAAATCTTCCTGAAGTTTTCCTCTTGCCCTTGCAATACGTGATTTTACTGTTCCGATGCTTGAGTGCGTTGCTTTTGCTATTTCTTCATAGCTCAAACCTTGTAATTCTCTAAGAACAATAGCAATTCTAAACTGTTCGGGAAGCTCTGATATAGCATTTTTTATTATTTTTTCGAGTTCTGAAGAAATGCATTTTTCGTGTGGCTTACATTTTTTGTCATGAAGTTGTAACTTTATCGGTGCAGATTCATCTGTATCATCGTCAAGAGATATTGTTTCTACTTTTCTTTGAGATTTTCTAAGCTCGTCATAGAATAAGTTTGTAATAATTTGATTTAGCCAGCTTTTAAAATATTTTGGATTTTTAAGGTTCTGAATATTTTTTGCAACGCGTAGTAGTGCTTCCTGAGTTAAATCGGAAACATTTTCTTGTTTTGAACTCAGATATGAGAATGCTGCAAAGACGTTTTTTTGCTCTCGTCTGATAAGTTCTTCAAGCGCTTTAAAATCATTTTGCTGCGACAGAACAACAAGTTCTTCCAGTGGCATTTTTTTGTATTGCAATTTATTGCCTGACATAAACTTCTCCTTACATCTATAGTAAGGAACTTTTGACAGGAAATGCTCATTCCTTGTTACATAACCAACAGATTATATTTTTTTATTGATGATTATAATCAGTCTGCGCAGATGTAACCTTTTAGCGCGGTATAAGCCGCTACATACGGAGATGCGAGATAAATAAATCCTTCTACGTTACCCATTCTGCCCTGAAAATTCCTGTTTTGTGTTGCAAGGCAGACTTCTCCGTCCGCTAAAGTCCCTGCATGCACACCTACACAAGGTCCGCATCCCGGAGGTAAAATTGCTGCATTTGCTTCGACAAATGTATTGATTAAGCCTTCTTCAAGAGCTTTTAAATATACATCCTTTGAAGCCGGACAAATTAACATCCTCACATCAGGATTAACAGTTTTACCCTTTAATATTTTTGCAACAGTTCTTAAATCTTCTATTCTTCCGTTAGTGCATGTCCCTACAAATACCTGATCAACTTTTATATTTTTTAATTCATCAACTGTTTTTGTGTTATCGACTGTATGAGGGCATGAAACAGTATGACAAACGTCTTCTGCATTAATTTTTATTATACGTTCATAAACGGCGTCAGTATCGGGTTTTAAGCTCCTGTACTTATCTTCGCGTCCGCGAGATTTTAAAAATTCCTTAGTTTTTTCGTCTGCAACAAACAATCCTGCCTTTGCTCCAGCTTCCACAGCCATATTTGCAAGAGTAAACCTTTCTGACATTGACATATTGTCAATCGTATCTCCGCAGAATTCTAAAGCTTTGTATGTTGCGCCGTCAGCACCTATCAAACCTATAAGATGAAGCATTAAATCTTTGGAGCAAATTCCTTCTTTAAACTTCCCATTTACTTCAATTTTGAATGTTGCAGGAACTTTTAACCATGTTTTTCCAAGAGCCATCGCAACTGCAATATCTGTTGAACCCATTCCCGTTGCAAATGCCCCTAAAGCACCTGATGTGCAGGTGTGAGAATCCGCTCCCACAAGGATTTCACAAGGATTAACAAATGTTTCCACAAGCCTTTGGTGACAAACTCCGGCTCCTATGTCCGAAAGTACAGCTCCATATTCTTTTGAAAATTTTCTTAAAACTGAATGCGTATTTGATAATTCTTTTCTCGGACTTGGCGAAGCATGGTCTATAAAAAGGATGGTTCTTTCAGGATTATTTAGTTTTTCTTTCCCAAGTTTTTTAAATTCCTGAACTGTTAACGGCCCTGTACCGTCCTGCACTGCGCATACATCTACTTTTGCTATAACAAGTTCTCCTGCTCTTACTTGTTTCCCGGCATGTTCAGAAATAATTTTTTCAGCTAAAGTTTGTCCCATAACCATACTCCTTTTTTTTTATAATATCACAAAAAAAACGACTGTATCAGTCGTCAGGGAAAAAATAAAAAGGAAACAAATGTATAAACTTTTAATGTAATCAACATCTATTAATTCAAACTTACCCGAAAGTTTTGAATGTAGATTCAGTGTTCTTTTCAATAACTTTTTGCACTGCATCCATTTCGGTAGAAATAGCATCTTGTTCTGTATCAAGCTGTTTAAGTCTTAATTCTAAGTTTTTGTCCTGAGCTTGAGTAATTTCAATTTTCGCGTTAATTTCCTGAATAGATTGATCATATTGATACTTATCGTATTCGTACTGGTTCATAGCATCGTCGTACGCTGCCTGATCCGTAACAGTGTTAGTGGTAACCGCATAAGTAACTTCATCAGCTTTTCCGGGATTCAGAGTGATGTTAATTATTCTTCCTGTAGCATCCTGCTCAAGTCTAGCATTAACACCTTTAACTTCTTCATTCTTTTGAGCCGCACCAACAGTGTAAGCCGGAATGTTGCTCTGAGAAGACCCTGTATCAGAATAAATAGCAGAATCTAATACATCTTTTTTGTAGAAATATGGACTCCAGTCTCCGGTAGTGGTGTTCTGTACGTATCTAACCATCCAGTCACCTTGTCCATACTGTTCATTTAACATTTTTATGTAATTGTTTTCTTCTTTTAATAAGTTTTTTACTTGATCATCAGATAATGTTTTAAGATATTCGTCATTCCCTCTTAATGTTTTTAACTGTTCTGCAGTCATCGCATCAATTGTTTTGTCATCTCTTGTTTCCATTTTTCTGAGTTCTTTAGCTCCTACATTATATGTGTAGTTGCCTTGTGTCCCTTTTCTAGTCACAATAGAAGAACCAGCCGCAACAACAGCAAAATCATCTGTCCAAGAAGAAGTGTAGCTAATTAAATAACTACCGTCTGCTTGTGCAATCATAGAAGAAATCGAATTGCTTAAAGAACCGTCTTTGAAAGTATATACAGTTTTTGTATAATCAGAAACAGAAGGAGGAACAGGAACTGACATCCCTAACAAGCTGTTGTAGTAATTTGCAGACTGGTTAGACAACGTCGTTCTTTGTTGGTTAATCTGTTGCCCTTCATATTCAACATTTGTCTTTCTCGCGGTCAGTCCTAAGAACCGAGCTTGAGATGCAGCCATACCCATGACTTGTTTCCTTTCGTCTTGTTCCCTTGTGTTTTTATTTACGACTTTTTTTATGATTTTCTTTAATTTTTTAGATTATTTATGTAATAAAACTTAACAAAACTGAAAGAAAGGCTTGTTATAGCTTAAATTATACTATGCGGTTTGGTGAGCAAATGTGCGTCTACACGTTCTTTAATAGCTCCTTGCGGCTCATAATATGGTGATACTGTCATTACTTTTGCCGCAACATCAGGATAATAGTAGATAAATCTTAATTCGCTTGAGGTAAGCGGCTTTTGAGTATGAACGTTCGCATAGCGGGCTAATTCAAGAATATTTCTTGCTTCATGTTCATCTTTGAATTCAATTTCAAGGTTATTGTAAACATTTCTAAAACCTTTAATTCCACCGTATTCACCTGTTGTAATCATTCTGCCTGTTTCAATTATTTCCGGCTCACCTCTGCCGAGTTCTTCAAAATCGTATAATTCGTAGTTACGTCTGTCTTTTAGAGCTCCGTCAGCATGAATTCCCGATTCGTGTGCAAAAGCGTTATCTCCGACAGCTGGCTGATTAATCGGTATAGGAACTCCAAAGGCGTAAGCTGTATATTTGGCAAGTTTCCAGGCTTTACTTAAATCAATATTCGGATCAATACTATATTTTTGTTTAAACCCGGCAGATTTAAGAATTGCAAGCAGGCAGGATACTAAATCTGCGTTGCCTGCACGTTCACCCATTCCGTTAATAGCAGTATTAATATATGCATCTACTCCTGCATCTATCGCTGCACGTGCGCCCATAACCGAACATGCAACAGCCATGCCTAAATCATTATGAAAATGCATTTCTATGGGCATTTCTGTTTCTCTAGCTATTTTATAGATTCTTTCATAAGTTGTTTGAGGGTCTTCATACCCCAAAGTATCACAGTATCTGAAACGTCTGGCACCGCATTTTTTAGCTTCTTTTGCATATTTGATTAAAAACTCTAAGTCACTTCTTGATGCATCTTCCGCATTAATACCTATATCTTTTGCGCCCAATGACACAGCGCATTCTACTGCTTCACAAGTCATATTTATAATATCCTGCGGAGTTTTTTTACCTAAGTATTTCCCGTTAATCATCTGTTCTGATGTTGATTGTGACAGGTTAATATTTTTTAATTTAGGAACGTTTTTAAATGAAAGTTCTACATCTCCAGCAATTCCTCTCATCCAGCCTGAGAGTTTAGTTTTTGATATTACTCCGAGATCAACAAGTTCCAAGTTTCCGTTTAAATAGTTTATCTCGTGCTGAGTAGTCGGGAAACCGAATTCTGATTGAGTAATTCCCATATCATCAAGCATAAGATTTATAATTGTTTTTTGAAGCTTAGCCAGCCCAAGACGTGAGGTTTGCACCCCATCCCTGTTTGTTACGTCAACGAAATAAATTTTGTTTTCTCTCATTTGAACCCCTCGAAAAAATCTAATACACATATATGTTTTTATTTATAAATAACTTGCATTTTTAATTTAAATTATTTACAATGTTTAGTATGGAACCTTTTATGAGTTCTGTCAAGCGTCTTTATAAAAATATTATATTATGAATAACACAAAACAACTTGAAAAAAAAATTAATAAAGAGTATAGAACAGGTAATGTTAAAAATGCCATTGAACTTTGTCAGATAGGATTGCAGGATGATCCTACCAACGCTGATTTACATATAAGACTCGGTGATTTATATCTTGCATGGCATCTTGATATTTATAATTCTTGCCAGTATATTGATGAGGCTATTACGGAATATCAAAGAGCTTTGGAAACTTATATTGATTCTGCTGAAATTTATTTTAAAATTGGGCAGGCGCACTATTTTAAAGGTGATTTAGATAAAGCTGTAAATTACTTTGATACAGCTATTTCTAAAAATCCTAAACTGGGTAAGGCTTATTATCTTTTGGCTGAAACTTATACAAAAAAAGCCCGTTTTTTAGATGCTTCAATGAATGCTAAAATGGCAATTAAATCTATGCCTTTTGCAAATTCTTGTGCTCACTTTTTATTATCAAATCTATATAATGTTTCTTCTGCAAGAAGTTTTAAGAATTTCTTGTTATCAAAATTTGAACTTATGCTTTCAGTATTAACTCTTCCATTTGACAAAATTGCGATTGGAAATGTTGCAAAAACTATATCTTATGCAAAATTTCTCCCTATGCTGTGTAAGGGAGCATTTCAGGTTCAGACGAATAAGCTGAATGATGCTTTGGAAACTTATACCGAGGCTGTTGAAAAAGCTCCGGGATTTATTCCACTGTATTGTTTGTTAGGTGATATTTACAGATCACTCGGGCAGTTTGAGGATGCTATTACTGAATATAAAATGGCAATATGGCTTGATTCATTAAATATTCCAGCATACAGACATTTGTGTCAGGCTTATGAGGAGCAGGGAGATTATGACAGTGCTGTTGAAATTTATGAAAAACTTATTCAAATAATGCCTAATATGCCTGATGTTCATTCAAATTTGGCTAACATTCTTTATGTAAAAGGTGATATTGACGGGGCAATCGCTCATTTTCAAACAGCTGTAACATTAAATCCTAAAAAACAATGGACAAGTATAATAAACCAAACGTTAGGTTTTGTGTATCAAGAATCCAAACAGGATTTGAATGCTGCAATAAGTTCATATCAGAGTGCTTATCTGTTAACTCCTAAAGATATTGACATTTATGTAAATTTGGGCAGTGCGTTTTATGATAAAGAAGATATTGAAAATGCTTTGCAGGTTTACAGAAATGCATTGGATTTAGACCCTGAAAATGCGAAAATTCACTGTAATCTCGGTTTTTTATACTGGGGTAAAGGCGATATTGATGAAGCTTTAAAAGAATATGAGCTTGCTATAAAATATGACAAAAATTATGATATTGCATACAACAATATGGGGGTAATTTACCTTGATGATTTAGGTCGGGTAAGGCAGGCTATAGATTTATTTAAAAAATCAGTTGAGTGCAATCCGAATTATGCGTTGGCTCATTTTAATTTAGCCCGTGCAATATCAATTACAGGTGATAAAATTGAAGCAGCAAAACTTTATCAGGTTGCACAAGATATTAATAAAATTACCAACGAAATAGATCCTCAGGATATTTTAGATAAAATAAATGCTTTATTCAGCTAATTATCTGTAAATTTTATTATTAATTTGAACCTGTTTAACATACATATCTTCGCAAGCGCCTGAACCTCTGCTTGTCGGATCAGTATCAGTTCTTGATAAACTTGTTTTTGCAACAAGTTCATTTTTATCCGTATAAATATCCACAAGATAACCGTCAATTTTAACTATATCGTTTTTCTTAATTCTTAAAAGAGCTCCCATGATATTTGGATTTGCTGGGATAAGGTGTGTGTGTGAAATATGCGAACTTACATAGCTTAAGTCCCAAGGCATAGTGTCTGTTGTAACTTTTGAGCACCATTCAAGTCTTCTGCTTTCACCTAATGTTTTAAGAGATTTGAATTTCCAGTTTTTATATAATTTTTGCTTATCTTTTGCAAGTTCTCCCCATACAATACCTATGTCCATCAGGCAAATATCATCAAAAGTACTTCTCATTATATCTCTGAACCAAAAATTTGTATTTTTTGTTACTACCAAACCAGCAATAGAATATTCTGCTTGAGGTTTCAAAGCAAATATATTTTTTTCTCCATAGGCTTTAATATAATTGCTATCAGCTAAATTATTCTGTACCGGTTCATTTTGCGTGTTTATTATATTCTGCGAAGTATCTGCGATTTTGGGAAATGAATATTTTATTCTGAACAAAATATCTCCGAGAATTGAGTTGATAATAATTAAAATTAAAAGTATCAGACAGCCTTTACAAAACCAATTCCAAACCCTATTAAAATCCATTTGACTCCTTTAAACCATGTTTATAGGTTCTTCGCACTTCTTTATAGGAAGTACTAATCCAAATGTCGCCCCTTTACCAACTTCTGATTGAATAAACACTTTGCCTTTATGATATTTTTCAATAGTTTGTTTAACCAAATGAAGACCGAGTCCTGTTCCTTTTATTGTGTGAATATTATTTTCAACCCTATAAAATCTGTCAAAAATCTTTTTCTGATGTTCAGGAGCAATCCCGCATCCTTGATCTGAAACTGTTATTACAGCGTTATCACCGTCTTTTTTCAGCGCAACCTTAATTTCTCCGTTGTCAGGTGAATATTTTATCGCATTTGATAAAAGGTTGGTTAAAGCTCTTTCTATTCCGTCATAATTGAATAAAAAGTCCGGAATATCTTCCTCTTTGTTAATTGATATTGTAAGATTGCGTTCCTTAGTTAATGCCATAACTTGAGAAGCACAAGTATCTACAACCTCGTAAATACTGTTGAGAGATTTTTCCATTTGAGCATTAGCTTCCATTCTCGAAAAATCTAGAATGTCATTAACCATTCCGTTAAGTCTTATAATTTCCTGATTAATAGTCCCGATAAATTCTTTTTGGGTTTCGTAATCAAATTCATTCCCGTAGTTGTATAGCGTATCAATATAGCTTCTTAGTACTGTTACAGGTGTACGCAGTTCATGAGAAACGTTTGATATAAACGTCGAACGCATTGCATCCATTTCTGCTTCTTTTGTCATATCAATTAAAACTATAATGTATCCAACGTAGTCTTCGTTTCGCGTAAACATTGGAGAAATTACAGATTTAATAACCCGTTTATCTACTTGAATGTTGAATTCAAGCGGTTTCTTCTCCATAATTTCAATCGGAGTATCTTTAAATTCTTCTATTTTATCTTTAAAACAATAGTTTCCTTCTGTATCAATATACTGTTGAATTTTTGTATTAAGCATCTGATTTTCATCAAGCTCAAGCAGTTTATGTGCGTGGTTATTAATCAGTACAACATTGTCATTATTGTCGCATACAACGACTCCGTTAGCGATACTCATTAATACGGCTTCAAGTTTATTTCTTTCAAGTGTAAGTTGTTCTATATTCTGTTCTTCATATATATGAAGTTTATTTGACATATTATTAAATGCATTAAAGAGTTCTTTAACTTCAGAACTTACATCTTTGTCTGTAATTTTATAGCCGAATTCTCCTGTTGAAATTTTTTGAACGCCCTTTTGCAGAATTCTTAATTCTCTAGTAATTAAATAAGTATTAATAAGTATTACAAAGGCAAAAACAACCCAGGCGACCGTAAAAACAAACAATAATGAAGCTCGTGTTGTAGAAGATATTTGGCTGATAATATTCCCTGACAGTCCGACAGTGACAGAGCCGACAGTTATCCCTTTTCCCGTAGTCATCGGCGAATTCACAATAATATTAGGGCTTTTAGATTTAACAGCAGAGCCGCCGTTTGCTTTATAAAGTAATTGCCCGTCAGAGTTACGGAATTCAATAAAAATAATATCATTATGCGATTCAACAATTGTATCGGCATGAGCTTTTAGAGTATCCAAGGAATTGTCCGCCAGTTCTGCACATTCAATTGCAAGTGCTTTTGATACTATTTGTCCGAAATTTTGATATCCTTCATTCAGATTTTTTTGTATATTAAAAATCGCAAAAACAGCAATAGCCACAATAAGTACTGTACTTAACAGAAGTCCTGATATTATCAGTCGGTTTTGCGTTGTTAAGCTTACTTGTTTTGTCATAATCAAATTATAACACTCCTGTATTTTATGAGCAAGTGTATTAATCTTAATATATTTATTTAACCGCGAGCGCAAATCGTTCTTGCTGCATGAACACCTGATGCTGATGCTTGGATTAAGCCTCTTGTTACACCTGCACCGTCACCGATTGCAAAAAGATTTTTAACGCCTTCTGTTTCAAGTTCATTTGTTAATTTTACCCTTGCTGAGTAGAACTTAACTTCAATACCGTAAAGCAAAGTATATCTTGATGCAGTTCCCGGGCAAATTTTATCAAGAGCCTGAAGCATTTCTATTATACTTGTCATTTGTCTGTAAGGTATTACAAGGCTTAAATCACCTGGGGTTGCACAGGTCAAAGTCGGCTTTATGATACTAGATTTAATTCTTTCAGGAGTTGAACGTCTGCCGTCAAGCAAATCCCCGAAACGCTGAACAAGGATTCCTCCTCCGAGCATATTTGCAAGTCTTGCTATATGCTGCCCGTACTGAATAGGTTCTTTGAACGGTTCTGTAAATTTTTCACTTACAAGCAGAGCGAAATTTGTATTATTAGTTGTTTTTTCGGCATAACTGTGTCCGTTTACAGTTGAAATTCCGTTATAATTTTCCTGAACAACTTCACCGTTTGGATTCATACAGAATGTTCTGACTTCATCTCCAAATGTTGGAGAATTATATATAAGTTTTGATTCATATAATTTATCGGTTAAAGGTTCAAACACAGGTGCAGGAAGTTCAACTCTGACACCCACATCAACGGCATTATTTACCATTCCTATTTTGTGTTCTGCAAACTCATGAGTGAGCCAATCCGCACCTTCTCTGCCGGGAGCAACTATTGTGTATTCGGCATTAATTGTTTCGCCGTTATCAAGTTTAATTCCTTTAACTTGTTCGCATTCAACTATTAATGATTGTGCAGAAACATTATTTAAAATAGTAATTCTATCATTAAGATAATCTTGCATGTTTTTTAATACGTCAAGACTTCTTTCAGTTCCCAAATGCCTTACTGGAGAATGAACAAGTTTTAATTCCGCAAGAACTGCTTGTCTTTCAAGCTCCTGAAAGACTTTCATGTCTGTGCCAAAAACTTCATCTGTAGCACCGAAATCTAAATAAAGACTATCAGAATATGCGATTAAATCTTCAACTTTTTTTCTGTCCATGTAATCAACGAGGTGACCGCCAACATCAGGTGTAAGAGTTAATTTTCCGTCTGAAAACGCTCCTGCACCGCCCCAGCCGCACAGTAAACCGCATCTTTTGCATGATGGACATTTTTCGTAGCCTTCACGAAGCAAACATTTTCGTTTTTCTATTTTTTGTCCTTTTTCTATTAATACAACTTTCCAATCAGGTTTCAACTTCATGATTTCCAAAGCTGCGAAAATACCTGCAGGGCCTGCTCCTATGATAGCTACATTGTACATTTCATATCTCCATATTTTTATTTTACCAAACCAGTTAAGTATATATTAAACAAAAATCTTTTAAAACTATTTGTGAAGAATTTGTTAAGTGCTAAATTAGCAATCTACTTATCTTCACTATATTTCAATAAAGTTCCTTTGAATGATTTTTTATTGGTTAATTTTGCATGTTTAATATTCATTATTAAATCTTTTATTTCTTCACTGTTGTAAAGCTCTTTAGCTTCTCTTGCGTATTTTAATGCCGTATCAAAATCGCCTTTGTTCATATTCATAACAGCTAAATTGTATGTAATCATATATTTTTCATTATCTGATTTGGCAAGTTCGTATGCTTTTGACATGGCTTTTAACGCTTCTTTCTGCTTGTTTAGTTCGGCATATGCTATGCCTAAATCTATATAACCGCCGGCAATTTCAGGTGCATTTTTTATATAATTTTTTGCTTCCTTTAGTTTCCTTGAAGATATTTCTGCAGATGTTCCAAGTATTATTGGCGCATAAATTAATCCTTTTTTACTGAATGCATTTATTGGCGTATTAGTAATATCAGGTATAAGTTTATATAGCAGTTTTATTGTATTCACATCTTTTGATGAAAGGTATTGAAAAGAACTTCTGTAGGGCGCATAAAAGCTGTTATCATCATCTGCAGTCATATACATTAAGTCTTCACTGCTGTAACTGTGCCCCATTATCCCGAGAGCATGTCCAATCTCGTGAAGAATAGTGTTATATAGTTCTTTATCAGAAAAGAAGTTTCCAAAAGGATCATGTGTATAAAGAGTTATTGTCATATTATAAAGTTCTGTACCTTTGTAATCAGGTGTTGTAAAACCTACTACATACCTGCAGTTTTGTCCGCTGCACATGTCATTAGGCGTTGGAGAAATTCTTACAAGAATATCTGCAGATTCAGTTGAATTTGTCATTGCAAAATTGATAAAGTCCGTAGCTGCCTGCCATTGACCAAATGCCCTAATAATTTCTGTTCTGTAATATGAGGGAAGGTTCTTGTTATCGCTTGCATCAACAATTGCAACTTTTAACGGAAACTTCTTTTCATCCCATCTGATAATTCCTTTGTCAAGCGGAACTTGCTCAATATAATTATCACCTGCACTTGTAATAATCTCATTTCTCCACTTGCTTATTCTTCTGTCTGCGATTTGCTGTGCACTGTCTTGCTGCGGGCTTGAAGCAATTTCGAAAAGCTCTTTTTGAACAGTTGCACATGGAGAAAGATTTAATAATGTTTTTACATAATAATACCTGTAATCTTTGTTATGTTTGTTAAAAACGTAAGCATTTTTGAAATTCTTATGCGCTTTTACGTAATCCTGTTTTTTGTAATAACTTTGCCCCTGCCAGTAGTAATATGAAGGCATAAGTTTAAACACTGTACCAAAAATTATTGCAAATGTGCAAATTAGTATAGTTAATATTCTATCGTTATTGTTTTCCTGTTTCATTATCTTTTATCCCTTTATCAATCTCTAAAATTTTAGCAAGGGAACGTGTGTCGCCTTTAAGTTTAAAATATTCCGCAAATTTTTGTGTCGTTTTTAGGTTAAAACTTCTGCCGTTTTTGTCACGAGTTTTTGAAATTAATCCTTTTTCAACAAGTTCTTTTATATGTTCGTATGCGGAAGAACCGCGAAGTTCTATTAAGGCAGTCTGTCTGAGCGGTTCTTTTAAGGCAATAACTGATAAAGTTCGTAATGTTGCCGGTTTCAAATCAACAGGACACAATAACTCTACCAAATCCATATAATCTTCTTTTACCTGTAATATGTAACCATTCTCGTCATCAATTTCTAATGCCCCGCCACGTGCGGAGTAATCCATTATCAGCTCTAATATGGCTTCTTCAATTATTTCTTTTTCTTCTCCAAGAATTACAGCAATTTCTTCTAAAGAAACTGCTCTGGCTGTTATAAATAAAACAGCCTCAATTCTGGATTTCAACTGTTCCATTTTCATAGTTATCTTTACCTTTTACAACATATAAATCTGAGTAAAACTCTTCTTGTGTCAGTTCATAATCCGTTTCTGCAGTAAGAAATAATAAAGCGATATATGCACTTATTTTATCCATACCCAGCAGAGTAAGTTCATTTAATTCTATTTTATCATTTTTTTCGAAAATCTGCCCTAAATTTTCTTTTAATGTAAGAACGCATGTTTCAATATATTCTTCATGTGCAAGATTAACGATATCATCAGGTGTTAATCTTGAATATGACTGAACTCGTCTTTTTGCACGTTCATGCGCACTTTTCAAAGATTGCTTTTGTTCCAGTTTTTCATAGAATTCTAACTGTCTTATCAAATCTTTCAATGTAACAACGCGGTTATGATTTAATCTAACGCTTGTACGTCTTTGAAGGACTTCATCAATAGAAATTACATTATTTGTCGGCACATAATCATCTTCGCCATAATCAACAATAAATCCGTCATCATCATATTGAATATCCGGTTCTTGAGTATCAAACTGCATAATATCAATTCCCTCAAGAACGTTTGATTTTAGTTTTAAAAGTACTGCAGCAAATAAAAATGTCCTGCCCGTTACTCTTAAGTTTTGGGATTTCATCTGTACCATGTGTGCAAGATATTTATCCGTAACATCAACAATATCAATGTTCCAAGGATCAATTTTACCAGCTTTTGCCATATCAACAAGAATACCTATGCCCTCACTTTTTGGCTTGCCGTCTTTTGATAAGCCTAAATCAGGTAAATCTAGATTATAATTTAATGCTGCTTCTGTACTCATATCCTGATTATTCGTCCCTTAGTTTTATGCCTGTAACTTTGGTAATCCCTTTTTCTTTTTGGGTAACACCTAAAGTTCTGTTAGCCGATTCTATCATAGGTTTTCTATGACTAACTACTATAAACTGCGTATCTTTTGATTGATTCTGCACCATTTGGGCGATACGTTCAACATTCATTGTGTCCAAACTTGCGTCAACTTCATCAAATGCGTAGAAAGGTGACGGCATATAGCGCTGAATTGCAAAAACAAATGCAAGAGCTGTCAAAGATTTTTCTCCGCCTGACATACTTTCAAGCCTTTGAAGTTTTTTATCTCGCGGCTGAGCTTCAATTGTCATACCGCCTGAAAGAGGGTCATTTGGACATTCCAGTTTAAGTTCTCCTTCTCCTTCCGAAAGCTGGTGGAATACTTCTTTAAAGTTTTCGTTTATGTGGTTGTATGTTTTCATAAACGTTTCTTTTTTTAGCTGCTCATATCCCTGCATTCTGTCTAAAATTTCTTTTCTCTCTTTGGAAAGAGTTTCAATTTGCTGTTTAAGTTCGCTCTGGCGCGCAAGAACTTCTTCATAAGCCGCTAATGCTCTCATGTTTACATCACCGAGCTCTGCCATGCGTTTTTCAAGACGCTGAATTTTTGAAGTAATTTCATCAATTGAAATTTCAACGGGTTCAAGTTTATTAATATCTTCGCCTGCATCTTCAAGGTCTTTTTTAGCGGTTTCAAGCTGAGGTTCAAGCTCGCGTCTGCGTGCTTTAAAAGATTCAATCTGTTCCGCAATTCTTTCAATATCAGCAACTCTTATATGCTTTTGTTTTTCGAGTTCAATTAAATCGGCATTTATTTCATCGCGCTCTTTAAGAAGCTTACCTAATTTTTCTTCAATCTGAACAATTTGTTCGTGAAGTTCTTCCATTTTCTTGTTTAATTCAACAATATCGTTTTTGTATCGTGTTTTATCTTCTTCAAGTTTGACATTGTTGTGCTCAATACTCGTAATTTCTTCTTCTTTAGTTTCTATTAAGTTTTGGTGGAATGCTATCTGTCTGTTAAGTTCGTTTTTGTCACTGTCAGCACTCATAAGTTTAGATTGAAGTCTTTTAATTTCCGATTCAACACCCTCTGTTTTTTCTTTAAGGTCTTTTAAATCCTTATCATTAATAAGTTTTTCAACTTCTTCAATTTCTTCCTGACAGATTGCCATGTCATCATAAATTTTTACATTTTTTTCTTCAAGTTTATCAAGTTTTTTGTTTAATTCGTCAATTTTAGGTTCGGTCAGAGTAATGAAATCAGCTTTTTCTTTCAAAATATTTTCGCTGTTTTCATAATTTCTGTTCATGTTATCAAGTTCAACTTTTGACTTTGAGAACTCGCTCATCGAGTCGGAATATTTAGTTCTTACATCTTCTAGTTTTGCTTCAAGAGAAGATTTTTTATTTTCTAATAATCCTAATTTCTGTTCCATGTCTTTAAGACGGTCTTTAAATTTATTAAGTTCGTCATCGTCATTCTGGCTGAAGCTTAAGCCTGTCCTTAATCTTGTACCGCCGGTCATTGAACCTGATTTTTCTAAAAGTTCACCCTGTAAAGTGACCATTCTGTATTTACCGATAAGTTTTTTTGCGCACTCAATATCTTCAACAACAATAGTGTCACCTACAGCATAGAAAAATGCATCAATATATTCATCTTCAAAATCAACAAGGTTAATTGCAAAATCAATTACACCTTTGTCTTTTGGCAGTTGCAAGCGTGATGGTGCTTTTTTTATTTTATTCAGCGGAATAAATGTTGCTCTCCCTGCATTTGATGATTTCAAAAGTTCGATAGCAACAGATGCAACGTGTTCATCATCAACTACAACGTGCGCCATTCTGCCGCCAAATGCAACTTCCATTGCAACAGCGTACTCTTTATCAACTGTCCCCAGCTGAGCAAGAGGAGCATGAACTCCTCTTAACTTGGCGTTCATAATTGTATCTATTGCACGTCCGAAGTTTGCATCTTCTGCTGCCTGTTTTTTAGCCTCCATTGTAGAAATTTTTCTGTACGCCATTTGAATATTGTAATTCAAATCGTTGATTTCATTTTTTGTTATATCAAGTTCATGGAGCGTATTTTGCTGGATAATTTTAAAATCGCCCATTTCTTTTTGGAGCTGTTCAACAAGAGTTTTTTTCAAATCCTGATTTGAGGCAAAATTTGATTTCATCTCATTTAACTCTTCAAGTTTGTTTTTGGCGTCTTGCAAATCTCTTTGAAGATTTTTCAATTCACTTTCCAAAGGAAGTTTCGCTTGAATAAGTTTTGTTTCCTCATCTTTTAAATCTTCCAGTTGTTTTCGGAGGCGATTTCGTTTTTCAATATGCTGGTCTGCCGTAGCGTTAAGCCCTGTCATGTCTTCAAGAATTTTCTTTAATTCTGCTTCGCGTGCAGCAATATTAGTTCTGATGCCTGTAATTTCATCATCTTTAAGCTGTATTTTAAGCTTAAAATCTTCTATTTTCTTTTTAAATCCTTCAATACCGTTTTTTGCATTTTCAATTGAGCGCAGACCGTCATGAATTTGTTTGTCAGCATAATTTGACGCATTATTTTTACGATCAATTTCACCTTTTATAGTTTCTTCCTGCTTCTTTAATTCAATTTGCTGTGCTTCGCCTTTTTCTTTTACAAGTTCAGAAATTTCCTGATATTTCTGTTTAATAAGTGCCAATCTTTCGTCAAGGTCTTTATTTTTAACTTCTTCTTCTTTTTTCTTTTTGGTGAATTCTAAAATATTTTCATGGGCTTTTTCGAGATTTCTTTTAATATCAAAGAAGCGGACTTTATTAATCTGGCTTTCAAGTCCTTGTTTTTCTTCCCTTAATTTTTGGTATTTTAAGGCGACTTCGCGTTCTTCTTTCAGTTGTTCAAGTCTGTTATCGACTTCATTTAAAATTACAGTTGAGCGTTCTACACGCTGTTCAACAGTTTCAAGCTCATTTGTCGCCTGTTCTATTCTTCTGTCAAAATCTGCAATTCCTGCGATTTCGTCAATAATTTTACGGCGATTTTTCGGAGAACAGTTTGTAATCCCCATAACATCGCCCTGCATCATTACGTTATAGCTGTTCGGGGTTACGTTATATTTTTCAAGAATTGCATGCACATTTGTCAATGTCGTAACGCTGTCATTTAAATAATAAGTACTTGCATATCCTTGAGATGTTTTCCTTATTTTCCTTCCGATAGTCAGGTCTTCGCCGTTTTCGGTTTCCCCGAACGTAACTTTTACAAATGCTTCGTTTCTTTTTGTATAGGTAGAAATAAAGTGGGATAAATTTTCTGCGCGCAATTCACTTGCATTTGCAAGTCCGAGTGCAAAAAGCACACTGTCAATAATATTGCTTTTCCCTGAGCCGTTAGGACCGGACACAGTTGTAAAGCCTTTTAATAAAGGTATTTCCGATTTATTGGCAAATGATTTAAAGTTGTCTATTTCCAGTTGTTTTATGTACATAAATTCCTACCAAGTCTTATTATCTATTGAACAACAACTTTTGCAGCATGTCAAAAGATTAAATAAATCTTTACGTTTGCCAATTGTAATAATTAATGTTATTATTTGCTTATGTTAGATTTTAAGTTGGAGAACGATAAAGAAAGAGCTTATTTTGAACAGGATTTTTCTGACGTTAACGAGCTTTTGCATAGGATAAGAACATCTCTTGTTGACGGGAGCTCGCTTAGTATAAGCGGCTTAGATTTACCGGTTAATTATGATAGGTCAGAAACGCTTGTTTATATCACTCTTTTTCAATGCGGGCAAAAATTCATACGTTACGGGAGTAAAAGAGCTGATTTAGAAACAACGATTAACCGTAATATAGAAATGTTGCGTAAAAATAAAAGATTTTCAGATTTTCTCGTATCAGATGAAAATTCTTGCAGAATTATGATTGAGTGGGTTATTGATAGGAAGCAAGTCTTAAAAGGAGAATTAAATTCGGAACGATTTGATAACGGAAGATTTGAAATCGGCATTAACGGGCTTGAACTGAGAAAAGACGGTATATCTTATTATTATATGCCGACTGATGCAATAACTTTGAGCCATATGGGACTTCGTTCTGTTTTGCAGACTCTTGTAAAGAAAACTCCTATAGCAAAGCTTACAAATTCAATTTCTGAAAGATTAAATATTCTATCTTCATCTAACGACTATGAGTATTACCTGTTTAGAAGCAGAGCATTTGTAACTTATAAAAACGAGTGTATTCCATTATACCGAGGAAATGTCAGATATACGGAATTCAGCTATGATGTTTTATACAGTCAAGTTATAAAATCTGTTGACTGGATTCTTGAAAATATGTATGATGACGGCAGATTTTTGTACTATTATGATTGCTGCGATGATACTTACAAAGATCATGAGCATCCTACGCGTCCGGAAAATAATCTTTATTATAATGATTTACGTCATTGCGGTGGTATTATTGCTCTTATAAGGGCTTATGAACTAACCTCTGATGAAAAATATATTAAAGCGGCTAAAAAAGCTCTTGATTGGAGTGTTTCGGTTTCAAAAGAGCACGATACAAAATGGGGTAAGGCTTATTATGCTTTTTATAATAGAAAAGCAAAACTTGGAGGGACAGGTGTTCTTCTTGTTGCGATGATGCAGTATAGGAACTTTACTGGTGATAAGTCTTATGATGAATATATAAAAGGATATACACGCCATATTATGAGCAGAGTTTATGATAACGGCGAGATTTTGGGGTATTATATTCATCCGCAGTATTATAACGGTGAACCTCTTATTAATATGACTGATAAAGAACGAAAAGAAACATTTTCTTTTTATTATCCAGGTGAGGCGCTTCTCGGGCTTGCGCTGTTTGCAAATAATTTTTATGATGATGATAATTTGGTGAGAGAAGTTCGTAATATTGCTAAAAAAGCACTTGATTGGATTGTTAATGAAAGACCGCATATTTACGCTGATTTGTTTACTGCACTTCCTTCAGATGCTTGGCTTATGCAGGCTATTGAGGAATGGTGTAAAGATAAAGATTTTCAAAAACAAAATTATATAAATTTTGTTTTTACGGATGCGGCAACTATGGTCGAAAAAACTTACAAGCATGATGATTCCCCTTATATTGACTATGAAGGCGGGTATTATTATAACTACGGAGATCATTACTTTCCTGACGGAGCGCGTTCTGAAGGTTTAGTTGCAGCTTATTATTTGGCAAAATACTTAAATATGGATAAATTGGCGGAAAAATTGCTTAAAGCATGTAAATATGCTGCAATGTGCCAGTTTCATTTGTTTAACGATGAAATAAATAATTATTCTCATAAAAATCCTCTGAAATCAGAGAATTCAATTAGATTTAAAGCAACAAGACAGTGGGTAAGAGTTGATTCAATTCAGCACGTTTCCTGCTTTTTTGCAAGATTATATAAAGCTGAAAAATAAAAAAGACTAACAAATCCGTTAGTCGTCAGGGAAAAAATAAAAAGGAAACAAATATATAAACTTTTAATATAGTCAACATCTATTAATTTAAATTTAGCCGAAAGTTTTGAATGTAGATTCAGTGTTCTTTTCAATAACTTTCTGTACCGCATCCATTTCTGTAGAAATCGCATCTTGTTCAGTATCCAGCTGTTTAAGTCTTAATTCTAAGTTTTTGTCCTGAGCTTGAGTAATTTCAATTTTCGCGTTAATTTCCTGAATAGATTGATCATATTGATACTTATCGTATTCGTACTGGTTCATAGCATCGTCGTACGCTGCCTGATCCGTAACAGTGTTAGTGGTAACCGCATAAGTAACTTCATCAGCTTTTCCGGGATTCAGAGTGATGTTAATTATTCTTCCTGTAGCATCCTGCTCAAGTCTAGCATTAACACCTTTAACTTCTTCATTCTTTTGAGCCGCACCAACAGTGTAAGCCGGAATGTTGCTCTGAGAAGACCCTGTATCAGAATAAATAGCAGAATCTAATACATCTTTTTTGTAGAAATATGGACTCCAGTCTCCGGTAGTGGTGTTCTGTACGTATCTAACCATCCAGTCACCTTGTCCATACTGTTCATTTAACATTTTTATGTAATTGTTTTCTTCTTTTAATAAGTTTTTTACTTGATCATCAGATAATGTTTTAAGATATTCGTCATTCCCTCTTAATGTTTTTAACTGTTCTGCAGTCATCGCATCAATTGTTTTGTCATCTCTTGTTTCCATTTTTCTGAGTTCTTTAGCTCCTACATTATATGTGTAGTTGCCTTGTGTCCCTTTTCTAGTCACAATAGAAGAACCAGCCGCAACAACAGCAAAATCATCTGTCCAAGAAGAAGTGTAGCTAATTAAATAACTACCGTCTGCTTGTGCAATCATAGAAGAAATCGAATTGCTTAAAGAACCGTCTTTGAAAGTATATACAGTTTTTGTATAATCAGAAACAGAAGGAGGAACAGGAACTGACATCCCTAACAAGCTGTTGTAGTAATTTGCAGACTGGTTAGACAACGTCGTTCTTTGTTGGTTAATCTGTTGCCCTTCATATTCAACATTTGTCTTTCTCGCGGTCAGTCCTAAGAACCGAGCTTGAGATGCAGCCATACCCATGACTTGTTTCCTTTCGTCTTGTTCCCTTGTGTTTTTATTTACGACTTTTTTTATGATTTTCTTTAATTTTTTAAGAAAGTTTCGTTACAATTTGTAATAAATATAAAAAAAATAATGGATTTCTTATTGAAGAAAACCCTTATTTTATCGATATTTTAGCAGATTTACTTAATATTTGCAAATGTCCAAGCATCAAATGTAGGAGTTTCAGAAATATTCATTTCTTTTTTCTTTTCACCTGAACAAGAGTCATCGTGAGCGATAGGTTTATACAACCTGTTATAATATTCTATAACCATTCTATCTGAGTTGAAATAACCTTCAGATGTTCTTATAGCTTGTCTCATCAAGCGCGCCCATTCTTGTTTGTTTTCATAGTATGTAGGAATAATTTCGTTTTCAATTTTGTTCATCATACATTCATGATCTTTCCAATGGCGTTGTTCCCAAGGCATTTCATCATCTAATTCAGGGTATTCTATTGTGTAACCGTTTATTCCGTCAAATGTACCTTCTACAGTCCAACCGTCAAATGTAGACAAGTGAAGTGCTCCATTTGCGTTAGCAGACATACCTGAAGTACCGGATGCTTCAAAAGGTCTTAAAGGCGTATTTAACCAAATATCTGAACCACGTTTTAGTTTTCCTGAAAGTTCAAGTTCATAACCCGGTAGTACTACAACGTTTTTCAAGCTGTGTGAACGGTTAAGAAGTTTATTAAACATATCTTTACCCATAACATCATCCGGATGGAATTTCCCTGCGAATATAATTTGAATTTTATTTTCGTCAAGAAGTTTGTTAATTCTATCTTTATCCATCAAGATTAACCAAGCACGTTTGTAGTCGGCAAATCTTCTTGCCCAAGTAATAGTAAGCACATCAGGATCAAATCTTTTTCCTGCAACATTAGCTACATACTCAAACAATTCTTCTTTCATTTCACGTTTTACCGCTAATAATTTTTCAGGAGTATCAGCTTTCTTAATTCTTTCATCTTGCCAGTAATGAAGATTTACAGCATTAGTTATAGCTCTGATTGGGCATCTGCCGTCAACCCATTCCCACATTTTATTAGCAACTAAACCGTGCAATTGAGACACAGCATTTGCAATTCTAGACATTCTTAGAGCAGCTACCGTTAACGAGAAATTTTCACCGCCTAATTGAACAGCTGTTTCTCTTGAACATCCTGCGAAGAAACCGCCTTCCATTAAAGTATCAACCCAGTGAACTTCGTTTCCTGCTGCAACAGGAGTGTGAGTTGTAAACACAGTTTTCTTCTTAACTTCTTCAAGATTACCGTTGTACTGTCTTAATAATTCAAAAGCTGCAGGTAAGGCGTGCCCTTCGTTCATATGAATTACATCGAAATTATAGCCAACCTGCTGAAGAATTCTTACCCCTGCAATACCAAGAACAGTTTCTTGAGCAATTCTTATTTTTTCATTACCGTCATAAAGCTTGTGAGAAATGCTTTTTGCCCAATCACTGTTGCCTTCAATATCTGTAGTTAAAAGATAAACAGGACAAGCACCAAATAACTCAGGTTCAACCAAATAAGCTTTAACTTTAACTTTTTCTCCAAAAATTTCAACTTCAGTTGAAACATTAGTATCTTTTAAAAAGTCGTAATACTTTCTAATATATGCAACTTCAACTTGACCATTGTGTGCTATTCTTTGATCATAATAACCATAAGACCATAACATTGTTACACCAACCATTGGCATTTGCAAATAACCGGCAGATAACATGTGAGATCCTGCCAAAAAACCTAAACCGCCTGAATAAGTTTTTAAAGACTGATCCATTGCGATTTCCATTGAGAAATATGCTACATTTGGTAATGACATATTAACCTTCCTCTTCTTATACTACGTTCACTATTTACCCAAATCTCGGGGTACATCAACAGCATAACACAAAAATTCTATATTCAAATCAGTTTCGATATTTTTTTTGTACTAATCCTTAAGAATTAGTTATAAGTAGCTATTTTACCCTTAAAAAAACTTAATATTTGTTATTTTATTTATAATAATTTGCTTTTAAATCTTAATTATTGTGCTACTTTTTCTAATATTTTTGAAATGGCTATTTTTACATGTGCGTAATTTAACCCGCCTTGCATATAAGCGACATAAGGAGGGCGCATTGGACCATCTGCGGATAATTCTATTGTTGAGCCTTCAATAAATGTTCCTCCTGCCATAATCACTTGATCTTCGTATCCCGGAATATATTCAGGAATTGGGGTGACATAACCATTCACAGGTGATAGAGCCTGAATTGTTCTGCAAAAATGTTCTAATGGTTCAGGTGAACCAAATGTTATATTTTGAATAATATCTGTTCTTTTTTCATAATATTTTGGAGTTGAATTATAACCGATTTCTTCAAATATTTTTGCTGCAAGTACTGCCCCTTTAACTGCGTCACAGACAACTGACGGCGCCATGAACAAACCTTGAAAAATTAATCTGTGCTGATTAAACATTGCTCCGCCTTCAGAGCCAATTCCGGGAGCTGTAAGCCTGTTTGCGGTTCTTTCTACATACAGTGATCTGCCTGCAGCGTAGCCGCCTGCCTCAACAATACCGCCGCCAGGGTTTTTTATAAGCGAGCCTGCAATTAAATCTGCGCCAACTTCAAGCGGTTCTTTTGTATCGACGAATTCTCCGTAACAGTTATCGACAAAACAAATGCAGTTCGGATTATTTTTCTTAACTGTTTTACAAATCTTTTCTATTGTTTCGATTGATAAAGATTTTCTTGTAGAATAACCTTTTGAACGTTGGATTAATACCATTGTTACCGTTTCATCAATCATCTCATTAAGTTTTTGGAAATCAATATCTGTTCCATCTTTTAACGGGACTTCATCATATAACACTCCATTTCCAATAAGGGAAGCTCTTTTTGTTTCCTCATCCCCTGCTGTTCCTATTACTTCTTGCATGGTATCGTAGGGAGCTCCTGCAGCGGATACAAGTTTATCACCTGCTCTTAAATTCCCGAAAAGGCAGCAGGCAAGAGTGTGAGTGCCCGATGCAAAATGTATACGGACAAGTGCTTTTTCTGCTTTGAAAACATCTGCAAAAACCTTATCAAGAACTTCTCGTCCCAAATCATCATGCCCGTAACCTGATACGGTATAAAAATGTTCAGGTGCAACTTTATTTTCTATAAAGGCATTTAGGACTTTTTCCTGATTAAAATCTCTTATATCTTCAATTCGTTCAAATTCTTTTACTAATTTTTTTTCGGCTTGTTTAATAATTTCTTTGCTATTCATAATAAGTTTATAATATTGCAAGAAAAAATAATCGTCAACAGGCTATATCCTTTTTGGCAGGACTATAAAATATTAATTCGGGTAAAATATATAACTGTTATGAACAATATTTTAATTATGTTTTTAATGTTAATTTTAGCGATTCCCGTTTTTGCATCAGGTTATAATGTTCACCGTTCAGAAAAACTGTCAATTGATGATATCTCAGAAGATGAAAGAATATTATTTATTCTTGATTATTCAAACAGCATGTCTGAATACCTTGAGGGCAGACGTAAGGTAGACTTAATGACAGATACGATGAAGTCTATATTGCCTGAATTAAATCCGAATATATCAGTCGGTCTCCGTGTTTACGGTCATAGAATGGGTCTAACTCCTTTTGAAGCCTGCAGGGCATCAACTCTTATTTCTCCTATTGCAGCAAATAATGGTATTAACGTCAGAAACTCTCTTTTCGATATAAAACCCAGAGGAATGACTCCGATAACATATTCTTTAAAACAGGCTGTAAAAAATGATTTTCTTGGATTTACAGGGAAAAAACATATAATTCTTCTGACTGACGGTGGTGAAAATTGTGATGAAAGTCCCTGTTCTTATGTACTGGAATTAATTAAAGTTAGAAAAGATGTTACAATAGATGTAATAGCGTTTAATATTGACGATGAGGATGATTTAGATCAGCTTGAGTGCACCTCTCTTGTGACTAGCGGAAAATTTTATAATGCAAAAACAGCGGCACAGCTTGCAAGAAGTTTAAACAGCAGTATAAACACTTACAAAAAAGTTGAAGCAAAAATAATAGAAAATCCATAATCATCTGTCATTTTTAAAGTAATTAGGTAATTTTTTTCTAAATAATATAAATACTGATTTTATTTGCATCCTGTATCTTGTTTATCAACTTTTCCGTCATAATTATTATCAATACCATCGGAACACGAACCTATCGAATACTTACCCTCTGCTCTTACTCCATGTTTTAAGTATTTATCAGGGATTTTCTTCCATAAATACTCGAAAAATCCTTTATAATATGTTGCAAGTTTTATATCTTCAATAATCACTGAATTTTCATCGTTTTTATTTTCGCCGCTTTTTGTAAAGTTCATTGAGCCTGCAATTACATATTTATCGTCAATAATTATACTTTTTGAATGAACTTTCCCTGCGTAATTTTCGATTTTTACGGGAATTCCTGCTTCTCTAAGCATTTTTACTTTGCTTCTAGAAGCGTTAGTATTTGTTGCATCTACAATAAGTTTTACGTCAACTCCTCGCTTTTTGGCATTAATCAGAGAATTTGAGAGTTCTTCATGAGTTATTATAAATGTTGGAATATAAATATAATTCTTTGCGTTATTGATAAGAGGAATTATGTTATTGGTTATAATTTTATCTTTGGGAGAAAAGAGCGGAGTTAGTTTGGTTTGTCCAAGCAAAAGCGTTTTGTGATTAACATTTGATTTGAGTGTATGAAATTTACCTTCTATCATTTGGTCAAATTCTTCCTGATAGATTTTTGCAGTTTCTGCCGAGTTAATAAATATAACACAATCAGAGTTAAAACCGGAAAAACCTGTTCGTGCAAAATTCATGGAGCCTGTTATAACTTTTGAATTGTCAAAAATCATAAATTTGTTGTGCATCAAGATTTTTGGCGTATCTGTAGATGTTACATCAGCCAGGTTAATAATAGAATTTATGTCTGTATAATAAGGTTTTGCACTCGTATCATAAGCAAGCCTTATAGTTACGCCTCTTGATTTTGCTTTAATTAAAGCATTTGTAACTTCAGGGATATTATCCCAGCCGTAAAGGGCTATATCTATTTTGTTTTTGCAGTTATTAATTTGTGCAAGTATCTCTTTACAGGCGAGTGATGAACATTTATTGTCAGGTTTAAGTTTTGTTGTTAAATCAGATAAATACAGTTTAACGCTTCCGTTTGATATCGCAAGGGGATACGTCTGCTGTTTTTTATGTTTCTTAGTATCTATAACTTTTTGAACATGACAAAATTTACATGGCCTTGCATCTTCCGGGATTTGTTTGAACGGTATTATAACTGCATCATGTGCTATTTGACCGTATTTACAGTTAAGCTTGTGGTATTTATTGCTTTTATGGTTTAAAATAACAAGTTTGTATTTTTCTGCTTTTTGCAATTGCTTTTTATATTTTTCATAATTAACAGGAGTTCCATTATAAAATCCCAGACCTGAATTTATAAGTTTTTCTCGATATGATTGACCTTCTGTTATAATATCTGCAAATTTGCAATCCTGATTATCTTTTCCTTTAAATTTAAGCTTTACTTGTTTATCTGAAAGAATGTTATCCGCAAAACTGTCAGTTAAATAACCTAATTTTATTGCATTCTCATTAGATATTTTAAGTTTTTCAGACAAATCCTTTTGATTTATATTTAAATTTGCAGTAAATGTTTCAATACTCGGTATACATACGGTTTCACCGCTATCGAATATTTTATTGCCGTTTAAATCAACTTCAATAACTGTTGGTGTGATAATATTCAATACTGCTTTATCAGATTTGCGAATAATTTCAAAACCTGCAAAAGCAGCAAATATCCCTGTAATTATGAATATTGAAATAATCTTATTGAAGTGCATATTCTTTTTTGTAATTTGTTATTTCAAAGCCAAGTCTTGCAATTTTATCTTTTAAAGCTTTATTTTGAGTTATTAAAAATTCAGTGTAATGTTGATTTTTATTTGACGTAGCATAGTGGCACGGATGAATTAGTGCCTCTGCAACACATTCATCTTCAAGAGTTTTTAAACCATATTCTACAGTCATATCGTCCATAAGCCCTGTGTAACCTACGCCGAGTAAATAGTCATTTGTTTTTAAGCCGTATTCAGAAACAACTTTTTTATTCAATTCAGTAAAACGGTTAAGCAATAATATTTTTAGAATATTTGGCGGATATTTTAAGTTGCAATGCTTTCTGAAACTCGGGACAAAATACATTTCTTCATGCTGTGTTCTTATATAAGGAATATTATATTCTTTAGCAAGTTTTGCTGTTATTTTAAAAAGGTTAGGGATAGCATGCGTATGTACATGAGAATCTATATGGTCAACTTTTGTATAATTCATTATTGTTTCAATTTGAGTTCTGAATTCAAACTCTACCTGATTAAGGAAGTTTTCATCTTGTGATTTTAACAAAAGTGAAAGATAACCGTTATTAAATTTCCCTCGTTTATTTGTAAGCATAGGTGCTTTAGTTAGAGAACGCCCTTCAATTATATTAAGATGAACTCCTATCCCAAGATTTGGACATTCCGGAATAATTTCATTTACGGCAGCATTAAAAGATTTCCCGTTTGCGCAGAGACTTGCACTTGTTAGAAAACCATTGTGGTATCCGTCTAACACAGCTCTGTTAAAAGCCTTTGACATCCCAAAATCATCTGCGTTTAAAATAAATTTTTTGTTAACCATTATGTTAAATCCTTGCTTTAATAATATGTATATTATAGTATAAACTTGACTGTTTTTGCAAATTGTAAGAGAGGAATTATGAATAAACCGACTTTAGCTGTTATTATACCGTGTTTTAACGAAGAATTATGTGTAAAAACGACCATAGAAACGCTTCTTTTACTTTTAGATAAATTAGTAAACAGTGGAAAAATTAAAAATAACAGTTATTTATATTTGGTAGATGACGGCTCTCAAGACAGAACCTGGGAAATTATAGAAGATTTTCATAATAAAGATAACCGTGTTAAGGCTGCAAAGTTTATTAGAAACTTCGGGAATCAAAAGGCTTTAATAGCCGGTTTAGAAGGAGTAAGAGATATCGGATGCGATTGTGCAGTTTCAATTGATGCTGACTTGCAGCAGGATGAGAACGCCATAGAATTATTTATTGATGAATATATGAAGGGTGCTGATATCGTATCTGGCATTAGAAATGACAGAAAAACAGATTCTTTCTTCAAAAAGATAACAGCTTTGATGTTTTATAAAACAATGAATATTCTCGGTGCAAAAATTCCGCCAAATCATTCTGATTATAGATTAGTAAGCAAAAGAGTTCTTGATATTATGAACCTTTACCCTGAAAAATATTTATTTTTACGCGGCTTTTTCAATGAAGTAGGGTTAAAAAATTCGTATGTAAACTTTAATGTAAAACCGAGAATGGCAGGAAAATCAAAATTTAATTTTATGTCATTAATGGTTTTGGCATTAAACGGTATAACGTCGTACAGTGTTGTTCCACTAAGGTTTGTTGCAGTTTTAGGATTTTTCATGGCTTTATTTGGGTTTCTTGTTGGCGTTGAAACTGTCATAGAAAAAATATTTTGGCATAATTCCCCTAACGGTTGGGCTACAACTATCATTTTATTGTGCGTTTTCGGCGGAATTCAGCTATTTTGTTTAGGACTGATTGGCGAATATGTCGGTCAAGTTTATCGCGAAGTCAAAGCAAGACCAAGGTATGTAAAAGATATAGAACTAAAATAGGAATAAAATAGAGGAGAATTTATCTCCTCTGTTTTTAATAGTTCATTTCCCAGTTGTCATTTAGAATTTTTCCAAAACATCCAAGTCCAAATGCACTTTTTTGACAGTTTGAATTATAATATGCTTCTCTGATTTCTTTAAGCGAACCACCATCACATGCGCCTTTTGTTTTACATTCAGGTGTAGCTCCAAGAACGTCAATAGAGCCGTCATCATAAAATACAACTTTAAACATGTCTCTTCCACCTACATTTGGGCCTTGTAGGCCATTTATATCAATCATCATATTTCCATAATATGATGTGACACCATTTACTGTTGTTGAATATGTTGCAGGATGATCCATTATTATTGACGCTCCGCTTGCAAGGGTTACCGAAGAAGAATGACGCCAGTGTGAATTTTCAGTGTATGCAGATGTGCCCTTTAAGCTACTGTAACTTTCCGCAAAGCAAGGTTTTTTGATGTAAGTTTGACAATCATTGACGACTTTAAAATAGTTATTTGTGAATTCTTTCATTTTAGCAGAATTTGTAAGACCTGCTTCTCGGAGATTTATCGCATTTTTGTCTGCCATGTACTGCAAAGAAGCTTGTTGAACTTCCGTATAAACTTTATGCAGCTGAGTAACGTAAGTTTTTCTTTGATGATTTTGAATCAAAGAAGGGATTGTCATTGCCGACACAACTCCTATAATCCCTAATGTAACCAAGACCTCTGCCAAAGTAAATCCACAAAAACTGTTGCCAAAATTCCAAAACTCCCTAATATGGCGAGTTAAATTGCTGCACTTTTCGGGGGGGGGGCAACTTTAACAGCATTAGAATCAATCATTTGTACCTCCTTTTTTCTAATTATTTATTATTGAGGAGCTTTTGTCAATAGCTTGTGTAAGAAAATAAAAAAACCGTGCCACTGTCTATCGAATTCGTTAAATAAAGTCTTTAAATATAATATCTCTTTTTAATGACACAACACCCGCAAGTATTGTCTTAGTGCTGCTATGTTTCCATCCTGACACGGTTCGACAGCTTACGCCGCTGTGCCGTTAAATGTCAACAATAATATATTTATCAAAATTATTTACCGAACCCTCACAACAGGCTCTGCACCCCGCGTAAACTTCGGGTCGAGGGATTGCAATTCCCCGTGGAGCACGGTTAATCTTATTTTAACATAAAAATCTTTTTAGTCTAGAACATAAATTAAAAATTTTAGCCATCTGGTTAATGCAAAAATTTTTCAAAAAGGGATAATAATATGTTGAAAGGAGAGATAATGGAACGATTAGATTTATATAGATGCGAAATCTGTGGAAATCTTGTTGAAATAATTTTGTCAGGCGGCGGTGAATTGGTTTGCTGCGGTCAAGCAATGCAAAAATTAGATGCAAAAAATGCGGAAGAAGCTATGTTGGAAAAACATATTCCAGTATTTGTCAAACGTGATGACACTGGTAACGAAGTCCGTGTTGGAGAAGTTTTACATCCGATGAATGATGACCATTATATTATGTTTATTGAAACAATTTCCGAAGATAAAAATCATGTACAACTACAGTATTTACATCCCGGCGAAGAACCAAAAATGCTCTTACAGCAAAAGTTAGGGAAAACTCTTGCAAGAGAATTTTGTAATTTGCACGGATTATGGGAGGGCGAAAGTGATTAACGAGAAGGTGCAAAATGTTCTTAATGCGCAAATTAACAAAGAATTTTATTCAGCTTATTTATATCTTGCTATGTCTGCTTTTTTTGACGAAATTGGTCTTTACGGTTTTTCAAATTGGACCAAAGTTCAGGCGAGAGAAGAAGTCGATCACGGGATGATAATCTTTGATTATATTATAGAACGTGACGGCACTGTCAATCTTGAACAGATAAATTCACCTGAAAGAAATTTTGAAAATCCTTTACAGGTGTTTGAAAAAATATTAGAACATGAAAAGTTCGTAACAGAAAGTATTAATTGTGTCGCATCAATGAGTGAAGATGAATGCGACCTGGCTACCAGACATTTTATTAATTGGTATATTTCAGAACAGGTTGAAGAAGAAGCAAACGCAAGAGATGTTATAACAAAATTAAAAATGTTTGGCGACGATAAAGCTTCTCTCTACCATTTGGATCAAGATCTTGGCAAACGAGAGTATAAACTTCATTCTTACAGTCATTAATTCAAAAAAGAGGAAAAGTATTTCCTCTTTTTTATTGCAGATTTGTAAACAATTTGTCTCAATTATAAAAATAGCTTATTATATAAGTATGAATAACGGTAAAATTGTAGTAGTTGATGATGAAAAAATGGTTACCTCAGCTTTTAAAACTTTATTTAGAGTTGAGGGATATTCTGATATACATTTATTTAATAACCCTAAAGAAGCTGTTGAATTTTTAAAGGAAAACACTCCAGATTTGATAATCTCGGATTTTATTATGCCTGAGATGAATGGTCTGCAGTTTCTAACGGAAGCTAAAAAACTTCACCCGGAAGTGAGTATGATTCTTTTGACTGGTTATGCAGATAAAGAAAATGCTATTAAGGCTATTAATGAAATTGGTTTGTATAAATATATTGAGAAACCGTGGGATAATGATGATTTAATAATGAATGTACGTAATGGTATTGAAAGAAGTCATCTTCTTGAAAATTTAAGAAATAAAATTGATGAGCTTGAACAGGCAAAATTCAAACTTCAGGAATATTCCACAAATCTTGAAAAAATTGTTGCTGAGCGTACTGCTGACCTTTATGAGGCAAATAAGAAATTATCAGGAATAATCAGTTATTGTGCAGACGGTATAATAATTGTAGATGGCGAAGGACGTATTGAACAGGTTAATCCGACATGCGAAAATATGGTTGGGCTTTCTTCTTCGGCTCTTTGCAAAAAGAAATTTCAAGAAATTGCATATTCAAATGTAAAAGAATTAAATTCTTCAAAAAATAATAAATCAGGAGAAATTTTTGGATTAGGCGAAGAAAATTCTGAAATTCTTTTGAGGGATTATTTTATCGTGAATTCTTTAAGCGGAATTCATACTCCGGTAGAAATAAGCTTTGCAGCTATTTCAGGGGATGAAAATAAATTTGACAAGTTTGTAGGTGTTATTAGAGATGTAAGCGTTCAAAAAGAAACAGAACGTTTAAGAGATGATTTTATAGCAACGCTTACGCACGATATGAGAACTCCTTTGCTTGCGGCTATACAGACTTTGAAATTTTTCCTTGAAGGTGCAATTGGAGAACTTGATGAAAAACAAAAAGTTTTATTATCAACAATGCTTCAGAGCAACGAAGATTTGCTCGGTCTTGTGAATGCTCTGCTTGAGGTTTACAGGTTTGAAAGCGGGAAATTAACTCTATGCAAGACTGCATTTCCAGTACAAGATTTAATTGAACAGTGTTATTCTGAATTGAAGCCGCTTGCAGCCAAGAAAAATCTTAAATTTGAAGTTGCTTTTGAACTTCCTGATAATCTTCATATTATGGCTGACAGAGCCGAAATTAAACGTGTAATTACAAATCTTTGCGGAAATGCTCTGAATTATACAAATAAAGGCGGAGAAATTAATGTCCTTGCAAAAGCTCAAAACGGAGATTTTATATTCTCAGTAACTGATAACGGCAACGGTATCCCGCAGGATGATATCCCAAACTTATTCAAAAGATTTTCTCAAGGAACAACGAGAAAACGTTCTACAGGAACAGGACTTGGACTTTATCTTTCAAGACAGATTATAGAGGCTCATAACGGTAAAATTTGGGTTGATAGTAAAGTTAATAAAGGTAGTGAATTTTCATTCCTGTTAACTGATGTGGTTACGGATGCTAAAGTTAAAGAAAGACAGGTTTCTAATGGGTAAAAATATTAGAGTTCTTATAGTTGAAGACCATGATATGGCTCGTATGGGGCTTTCGGTTGTGTTGGGTAATAATCCAAATATTGAAGTTGCAGGGATGAGTGCTGACGGTCAGGAAGGTGTTGATAAGGCTCTTGAACTTCTGCCCGATGTTGTTGTTATGGATATCGGTCTCCCTACAATTGATGGAATTGAAGCTACAAAAAGAATTAAATTATCAAACTCAAATATTAAAGTTTTAATGTATACTTCACGTGAAAGCGAAGACGATATTTTTGATTCTTTTCAGGCTGGTGCTGACGGTTATATAACAAAAGGGGCGACATCAGAGCAGACTGTGGCTGCTGTAATTGCAGTATCCGAGGGCGCTGGCTGGCTTGATCCTGCTATCGCAAAAGTCGTTTTAACCAACATAAGACGCGGTTCTGCCTCAAATGAGCGTCGTGGAGAAATTAACTATAAATTAGGTAAAAATCTATACGGTCTTACCGAACGTGAAATGGAAGTTCTTGCCTTAATTGTTGACGGTTTAACAAATCCTCAGATAGCCGAAAAACTTGTTATAACTATTTCAACTACAAAAACTCATGTTCATAGCATATTGCAAAAACTTTACGTGAATACCCGTTCAAAGGCTATTTCAATGGCTATGAAAGAGGGATTGGTATAAAATATGATTTATGCACTTCTTGGGATTGCCGCTGCTTTATGTGCTTATATTCAGTGGGGAGATGAAATCCCTATTCCGCATATTGATAAGGATATGACTAAAAAAGAAGCAAAATATGTGCATAATGTTAACAAAAAAGAAGAAAAAGAAAAGTTTAATCGCACAAAAACAGAAAGAAAACCTACAGGATATATGACTGTGGAAGAATATGAACTTCTTTCAGCTCCAAAAGACAGAATGACCGTTGAAATTGATGTTCCTAAAATTCCTACTCCTGCTGATATGGTTTACGTTCCAAAACCTTCGTACAAGATTGTAAGATATAATAATCCACCGGGTGGTTCAGAAATAACACTTACAAAAGTATTTTATGAGAAGCGCCAGCAAAATGCTCAAGGTATAGTCGCTCCTGATTTTTCAAAACTTATATATCCTGCGGTTTATTATTATCCAAATAGCGGTTCAACTGCCTGTGATTTGTTTGTAATTAATCTTGAAGAAGCAAAGTCAAATATAGATAAAATTTTGACTGCAAACACTATTCATAAACTTTCTGATCCTATTTTGTCAACCGATAAAACTAATGATAATTACTATACGTTCAGAACGCTTACTCCTGTTGACTTTTCGGCTGACGGCACAAAACTTCTTGTTAAAGAAAAAATAGGAAATGCAAAAGACGGTATATGGCAGACTACTCCTATTGTATACGACTTTTTGACGGGCGTTTCTTATAAGTTGATAGAAGTTAGAGATGCCATTGTGTATTATTGGAATGAAAATAAAGGATTAAATCTTGATGATAAAAGATGGGATATACATCCTTTGGGATTTTCTGCAGATAATCCGGATTGGGTTGTCGTTAACGCTGTAGCATATACTGGCAGTGTTCCTGTTAATTTAGGAACTTGGGCTGTGAATTCTAAAGGTGAACAGTCTCGCCTTATTACTTTTACAAATTCGGAAGTTCAAATCAGCATGAACGGCTATAAACTTGTTAAAGATGGCGTTGTTTCGCCTTCGATGACGGAAAAAGAAGAAGAACAGCTTAAGCGCATAGAAAAAGAAAAAGTAAAACAAAAGAAAAAAGAAGATAAGGCGGAAGTTAAGGCTCTTGAACAATCTTATAAAGCTAAAATTAAAGAGATGAATGCTGAATTTAAAGAAGCACAGAAAGATTATAATTTACGTCATAAAATTGAAGGTTCAACTTCAGGTGATGAAATTCTTATTAAATACAAGGAAATAAAGGCTGAACAAGAACTAAAAAAACAACAGCAGCTAGAAAAACAAAAAGCTAAAGAATTAAAACGCCTTGAAAAACTTCGAAAAAATGAAAATAAAACAAAAAATTAAATCTTACAAATTAATATTTTTGATAGCATAGAAAATTATAAAGCAGTATTTATTATTGCAAGTTTTTGTTGATGTGTAAGTTTTTTTATCCTTGCTTCTTCTTTCATAGCTTCTGATTTAGATGCAAATTCCTTTTGATAAACGACTCTAATCGGTTTGTTTGCGCGTGTATATTTAGCTCCCCTTCCATCCAAATGAGCCTGAAAGCGTTTTTCTACATCATCTGTGTAGCCGCAGTATAAAGTATTCTTTTCTGTCAATATAATATAAGTATAGTAACTTTTCTGCATATAATACTTATAAATAAAAAAGACGGTTTTTGTAACCGTCAATTAATGTATTTCATTTTCTTTATTTTCAAAAACTTATATTAGCATACAGAAGTAAAACCGCCGGAAGAAGCCCCGCAAGAGCCGCCGGAAAATCCGCAAGATGCTCCCGAGAATGAGCCGCCGTCAGAAAAACTTCCACTGGAAGACAATGTTGATACAGCATTTGAAAAGCTGCTTAAAAATCCGCCTGTATAAGCCACTGATTCGCCTGAATCCGCATATTGAGAGTAATCAACAGCAAAAGGATTGCTTGTCGAAAATACATCATAAACTCTTGTTTCAAAAAGACTATGAAACTGATTCATTGCTAATGAACCTGCTGTTTCAACAGATTCAGCAGGTCTGCTGCTCATGATATTATTAGTTCGTGCTTCTGATGATTTTGATGCAATATTGTTCATTATATGCTCCTATTAATATCTCGTGTCTTACATTTATATAAAAAAATTTTTTTTTATCTGATTGCGGCATGCTGTTCTTTTGTTACAATACTTAATATAATTATCAATCTAAAGGATTACGCATTTAAAACTCTTGACTGATGCGGTTTTACATAATATACAGTATTGTGTATATGTAAAGGATTAAAAGGATATGTTAAAGAAGATTTTACTTACATTAATTATATTTGCAGGGTTATCTGTGCATGCTGCAGATAACTACCTGAATTCGGTAGTTATTGAAAATAACGATGGAGAAACTTCTGTTGTTCTTAGATCAGATGCGATTGCAAAGGTAAAACGAGAAGTTCAATCATCAGATAAAGTGATACTCACTTTAAAGGGAATTTCACAGTCCCCAGATATTAATACACTTTATAAAAATGCTGCAAATGTAAATGGGTTGATAATTCAAAATGATGGAAATAATGAACTTAAGGTATATATAGAAGCGCCTGATATTTCAAAAGCAAATATTGTTTTTGATACCCCAAACTCTGCACCTATTACGGTAAAAGATAACAGTGGTGAAAGTAAAACAGCTTGGAGTGTTGTATCAATTGCAATTCTATTGCTTGTGATGCGTTCTGCAAAAAATATAAACAACAAAACTGCGCAAAAAGATATTAATGAAATTATTAAAGAGAGAGAAAAAGAATTATACCGCAATTTTCAAAAAGAAGTCGCATCTATGCCAAGTCTTGGGTACAAACTGAAAAGTTATAATAAACATGTGTTAAAAGGAGAAACCTTAAGAAATTATTCTAGAGTTTAAAAATCCGCTTTTAAAGCGGATTTTTTTAGTACTTACTTATTATTTCTTCAATTCTTTTTGACGAAGTTCCGTCACCATATGGGTTTTGGGTTTTTAACCTTGTTTCCTCTCGCGTTTTAGAAAGAACATTTTCGCTGTTAGAAACAATTTTGTCATAATCTGCTCCTACCAAAATTGAAACGCCTGCGTCAATTCCTTCCTGACGTTCAGTTTCATACCGCATAACAAGAGTCGGACAGCCAAATGAGGGTGCTTCTTCTTGAATTCCGCCTGAATCTGTCAATATTAATTTTGCATTCTTCATTAAATACACTAAATAAGGGTAATCCAAAGGTTTTAATAATTTTACGTTTGAATAATTTCTTAATCTTGAGTGTATTTTATCTTTAACATTAGGGTTTAGATGAACAGGAATGACAAAGGTGTGGTCTTTATATTCTTTTACCAGATGTTCGATTGCGTCTAGAATTCTGTCAATCCTTTCACCATGATTTTCACGTCTGTGAGCCGTTATTAAAACCAGTTTATCATCAATTTTAATACCTGAATTTTCAAAATATAATCTTGCGCTGTCCAATGTTCTGTCAGAAAGGCAAAATAAGGCATCAATAACAGTATTTCCTACTACAAAAATTTTATCGTCAGATATATTTTCTTTTAATAGAGCCTGTCTGTTTTTTTCTGTCGGGGCAAAATTAAGTGCTGCAACACGAGAAGTCATCTGGCGCATAACTTCTTCCGGAAACGGTTCATAAATATCATAAGAGCGTAATCCTGCTTCTACGTGATATACGGGAATTCTTCTGTAAAAACTTGCCAGAGCACCGCAAAGTACTGTCATAGTGTCGCCTTGAACAATAGTAGCGTCAATATTATTCTCTTCAAATACTTTGTCTAGAGCATTAAGAATACGTGTTTGAACTTCAGAAAGTGACTGATTAGGTTTCATACAATCCAAATTCAAATCAGCTTCTAATCCGAAATAAGCAAGAGTTTGATTTGAAAGTTCTTTTTGCTGCTCGGTATTGCAAATAATAACGTTATATTTATCAGGATGTTTTTTTAACTCCAAGATAACGGGAGCAAGCTTAATCACCTCAGGGCGTGTGCCGAATATAAATAATATATTTTTCATACAATAAGTTTAGTATAAAAAACATTCTTATGCAATTGTGTAATCTATATTATTGGAAAGTAAGGTAATTTATATTTTAAATGAGGGTTTATAATGTAAAAAAAGGAGAAACTTATGTTAGATTTATATATTTCAGAAACATGCCCTTACTGTAGAAAAGTTATGGACTATTTTGATGAACATCATGTTGAATACAATAAAAAAGACATTACTGTCCCTGAGAATTTAAATATGCTTATAAAATTAGGTGGAGAGAAGCAAGTTCCGTTTCTTGATGATAAGGAACACAATATTTCTATGTATGAATCTGACGATATTATTGAATATGTAAAAAGTAAGGTTTAATATGTTTTATAACTCTAATTTTGAATACAATGATTGCACATCCAAAGGGGCATGTTCGGTTTCCCCTAATATATCTTCAATGCAGGAGGTAATGTTTGTTCTGCTGCGTCAGATTGCTTATTATCTTTTAAAGTTAAAAGATTTTGATATAACTAAAGACGAAATTATTTACGATGTCATATCTGAAATAGCACTTATTGATGCCGCAAAAGATTTGTCTGAGGCTCAAATTCTAGATTCTTTCACAAAACAGTACATAAATCTTGTAAAATCTAGAAAAGAATATTTGAAAATTTGTAAAGAGTACGATGTTGAATGTGAAGATTTAAATAATTTAATCAAATTTTCACCAAAGACACGCCTTTCAAGCATTCTCAAAATGGGGAATAAAGAGTTTATTAATAAATACAAAAAATTTAATTTTGATAAAAAATATTTGTATGAAATTCTTTCAAGTGTTATTAAAAGTGTTTGCGCAAATCTGGTAAATTTATATGAATTAAATGAAGTCTGCCCTAATGCGGAAATAGAAGTACTGAAGGGGCTTAACCTTTTTAATGCAAATAGAGTTAGACTAGAGAAAATACGCGAAGCTGCAAATATTCTTGCAAAATGCGATGTTGAATTGCTTCATTTAATTAATGTTTTGCAAACACAAAAATACGGTAATATTGAAAAGGTAAGTGTTTCTTTATCAACCAGACAAAATAAAGCAATTATGGTCTCAGGTTCAAATCTCCAAGACTTACAATCAGTTCTTGAAGCTGTTGACGGAAAAGATATTGATGTTTACACTAATGGAAATCTTATCGTTGCACACGCATTTCCTCTTTTGAGGAATTCGAAAAACTTAATAGGACACTTTGGTTCAGGTACAATAAATACAATTCTTGATTTTGCGACCTTCCCTGGAGCTATTCTATTGACAAAAAATGAAGCCCAAAATATTGAATATTTGTACCGTGGCAGATTATTTACAACCGATGATATTTCTCCTAAGGGAGTATCAAAACTTGAAGATAATAACTTTACCCCTTTAATTGAATCAGCATTAGAGGCTAAAGGTTTTGCCAAAGGACAAGAGAGAAATTCTATCACTGTAGGTTATGATGAAGAAAGCTTTGAATATGCAATTGACGATATTATAAACTCAAACCCAGAAAAAATTTTTATAATAGGTCATTCCGGTTTATCATTTCACCAAAAAAATTATTTTCAAAAATTCTTTTCTTTAATGCCGGAAAACTATAGGGCAATATCTTTTTCGTATAATCCTGAAATGGATAATGTCTTTACAGTTAACCTTGGTAATGACTATTCGCTTTTATATAATGCACTTAATAAAATATTGAAGAAAATTCCTATAACATCGGAAAAATTAGCTTTTTTTCTAACAAAATGCGATGTTAATTCGTTATCTAATATAATCAATCTTAAAAATAATGGTGCAAAACATATATTTCTTTCTGATTGTCCTCCAACTGTTATCAATCCTGCCGTTCTCAAAGCATTTAATAAATTATTTGGTATACACCCAATCACTGATCCTAAGGATGATTTAAAACTTTTATCTAATTATTAAATTCTATATGGATAATTTTTGGGAAATTCCCAGCCGTTTTCTGCAACATCAGAAGTGCATCCGTGGGGCTTAAGCTTCCCGTTTTCTCTTATAAAAGGAAAAACATCCTTACAATAAGTGTTGGGCGCTTTAGCACCATTTACATCTATATATACATTGTTAGAGTACCAAATCTCCCCATTAGGACCATAAGTATTTTTTGTATAAAGAATGACTATGCCATCTGCAAGCTGAAAAATGAGTTCATCTCCGAAAGTAGAATCTAATCGCCATTGTGCACCACTCCACTGTTTTTGAAATTTGGAATCAACTCTTTCTTTATAACCGCAGTTCTTCATTTTTTCACATATTTTTGCACCGACAAAATATGGATTAATGTAAACATCCCAAAATGTTTTGAAATCTAAATAAGCTGCATTCGGCCACTCAGACATCATTCCGTTGTCAATTTCTGATAATCTTATCCCGTTTGTAATAGTAGAATATGCTTTTTGTAAACTTACTGCTAATACCTTTCTTCTATGATTTGAAATCAGCGCCGGCATAGTCATTGCTGCTACTACAGCGATAATTCCTATTGTTACTAAAATTTCTGCCAACGTGAATCCATCTACTTTGCTTCTTATCATAATAACTTATAACTCCTTATTTAACTTCTTTATTATAAGGTATTTAACTACTTTTGTAAAGTAATTTAACTGGATTTACTTATTATTTCTTATAAATACTATTAAAAATAGGAGTTACAATGCAAAATCAAATATGTAAAATACTTGGTGAAAATATTAAGCGTTTGAGAAAAGCAAGAAATTTAAAACAAGATGAACTTGCAGAGCTTATCGGACTTGAAATAAAATCTCTTAGCCTAATAGAAACTGGTAAAGGCTTTGTTTCAGCAAAAACTCTTGAGAAATTAGCATCTGTGCTAAATGTTTCAGTGTCAGAACTTTTTGAAGCACAAAATGCAAAAGATACTTCTGAGCTTTATTCTTCAATAGTAAAAAATTTAGATTTAATAAGAAATAGTTACTCAAAATTACAGACGGTTGATATAGTGATAAAAAGTTTAATATAAAAAAAGAGTCCCATTTAAGGAACTCTTTTTTTTTGTTTTGTTTAAACAAATTAATATCTGTAATGAGCAAAAGCTTTGTTAGCTTCAGCCATTTTGTGAGTATCTTCACGTTTTTTGCAAGCTGCACCTGAACCGTTAGAAGCATCAATCAATTCATTTGTTAATTTATCAATGAATGATTTGCCGCCACGTTTCTTAGCTGCTTCGATTAACCATGAAGAAGCAAGTGCAAAACCTCTGTCTGCTTTAACTTCAATAGGCACTTGATAAGTTGAACCACCGATACGTCTTGCTTTAACTTCAAGTAGCGGAGTTGCATTAGTCATAGCCTTTTGGAAAATTTCAAGAGATTTTTCTCCTGTTCTTTCTTCTATTTTTAATAAAGTTGCATAGAAGATTTTTTCAGCAAGAGATTTTTTACCGCGTCTCATAATTCTATTAATGAATTTAGAGATATCAACGCTGTTATATACCGGATCTGCTAAAGGTATTCTTTTAGCTGGTTTAGAACGTCTAGACATTATTTCTTACCTCCTTTAGCATTTTTCTTAGCACCATATTTAGATCTGCTCTGTGCACGGTTAGCAACACCTGCAGTATCCAAAGTACCTCTAACGATGTGATATCTAACACCAGGAAGGTCTTTAACCCTTCCGCCTCTGATAAGAACAACACTGTGTTCTTGAAGGTTGTGACCGATACCCGGAATATATGAAGTAACTTCAAATCCGTTAGTTAATCTTACCCTTGCAACTTTTCTTAAAGCTGAGTTAGGTTTTTTAGGGGTTGTAGTATAAACCCTTGTACAAACTCCACGTCTTTGAGGACAATCCATCAAAGCAGGAGATTTAGTTTTGTCTGTTAGCTTTTTGCGTTCTCTGCGAACAAGCTGGTTAATTGTAGGCATTTTTTTCTCCTTAATTTTGTAACTACATCGGTAAAATCATATCCTGAAACCCTTACGCATTCCGGTTATGACGGGACTGCCGGAAGGCTTAGCCTGCCCCTACGTCCTATTTTTACCTCACTTTACGAATATTCAGCACGAAAAATCCGACTTAAAGTGTACTATTATTTAACTACAGGCATAAATGCTTGTCAACAAATCTTGCAAATATGTTAATAATGCTATATAATCTTCTTATGAAGAAAGAGATAAAAGATAAACTTATTGAGGCTGGAAGTTTTTTTGCGTGTATATTAGTACTTTTGGCAATAGGCTACTTTACAGGTTTTATAAAAGGTTTTTCTCCTGAGGATTTTCAAGAGGCTTATAACAGAACTGCTGCTAACTTAACAAAGTCTTCTGCTAAAAACAGTAAGACCAATTGGTTTGATACAAATTCTTCAAGAAGCAGACATGTGTCTTCATATAAAGAATACCAGCCGATGTTAATTCCGCAGGCTGTGCTTCGCGGGGTTGAAAGTTCAGGAATGTGGAAACAGATTTTTTATTCCGACAAAAAGGTTGTATTTTATATATATAACGGTGCACAATCTGATTTTCATTATTCGGTCCAAAACTATTTAGCCCGTAAAACAAAGGCAAAACACTATAATCTATATGCATATAATGAAGCAGCTTTTAACAGTATGAAAGTTGGCGATATAGGTTCTTCAAAAATTTGTGACAGCCTTGAAGAGTGCAATGCTGTTCGTCAAAAAGCTGCAGACTACACTGCTTTGACAGAATTTTTAAAAATATGCGGAAAGTATATGTGCATCATAAATCCTTATGACGGTCAATATGTACGTCTTCGCAGTAAAAATTCAGGACAAGCTGTAAAAATGATTAATGATCTTACTAACTGGTAATCAGTCAGTTAATTTGAAATCACCGTTTTTCTTAATATGTTCTACAAGTCCGCCATCCTCTAGAAGTTTAATCATAACAGGCGGTAAAGGTTCAATTTGTACTATAGTTCCGTTAGTAAGATTTTTTAGTATACCTTTCTCAATATCAAGTTCAAGTTCATCTCCGGCATCTATTGAGTCTGTATCGCATTCTATAGCAAGTAAGCCGATATTAATAGCATTTCTGTAAAAGATTCTTGCAAATGATTTCGCAATAACAGCACCAACACCTGCAATTTTTATAATTTGTGGAGCATGTTCCCTTGACGAACCAAGCCCAAAATTTGAACCTGCAACTACAAAGTCCCCTTTTTTCATTGAACTTGCAAAATTCGGATCAGCATCTTCCAAAACATGCTTTGCGAATTCCGGTAAATTAGAACGCAAATGAAACAAACGCCCAGGTGCGATATGATCAGTTGAAATATTATCCCCAAATTTAAAAGCTTTTCCTCGCATAAATAATCTCCTTTTTTCTTGATTATACAACAAAATAATGTTATAATCTAAATATAAAGAAGGATTAATTATGTATTTTAATAGAAAATGTAAAATAACTTTTATATGTAACGGAACAACAATTTATAGCGAAGATGACAGATTCACCGATTCAGAAGCATATCCGCCTCTTAATGATGCGGGGCAGGAAGAAATAGAGAGAATTTGTGAATTTTTAAAAAAACGCGGGATTAAAAACAATAAAATTTATGCGTCGCCAGCATTGCGTTCAAGGCAGTCTGCGGCTATGATTTCGAAATTGTTTAAGCAAGATTATGAAATTGTTGAAGATTTACACCCGAGAAAATGCGGCAGTTTTAACGGTTTAACATTTGAGCAGGTATATGAAAAATCGCCTGACTATATGGAAAAGCTTATAAATTGCCCTGATATTGCCGTTCCGGAGGATGCTGAAAGCGTTACGGATTTTATAAACAGGGTAAACATTTCTTTAAATAATATTATTGAAGCTAATATTGGAAACAGAATTATTATTGTTACACACAAAGATATAATTAAAGCGGCTATTATTTCAGCTTTAAATATTCCGCACAGCTCTCTACACAGAATTTATATCAAATCAGGAAGTGCAACGCAGATAAGTTATTATGAAAAGTGGTCAAGCCTTGTTTATTCAGGATATACTCCGGCTGTTTAAGAGTTAATCAATTTCTGATTTTCCTTTATCAGAAATTCTTTTCCGGGAGATATATTTATAAAGTCCCATGGCAAGTTTGCGTCAAAAGAGTAATTTGCAGTTGCAAAACAATCTGTATTAATATTAAATTTTTTAGCTGAGGCTTTAAAAGCACCAAGTTTGCCGCCATTTTTGTATACATCAAGGATAAAATCATTTAAAGAATCATCTCCGCGTGATAAAACAGCCTGCCAGTAATCCCATTTAATGCTTGAAACATGTGCAGTTATTCCAAGTTTATGCAATTCTTTTTTCAGGAAGTTGCTTTTTTGTTCCAAAGTTTTTGTAGCTTCACGCCCGCACCACTGAAACGGGGTATTTGGCTTGGGAACAAAACTTGAAAATCCGAATGATATATCAAATCCCTTATTTTCATTTTTTAATTTTTTTGCAAGTTCAATTGTTGCCTGCAAATCTTCATGTGTTTCAGTTGGAAGTCCTATCATTCCGTAGAATTTAAGTCCTTTAAGCCCATTATCGCGCGCAATTTTTACAGCTTTAAAAATTTGTTCTTCGGTCAAATTTTTATTTATAACACGCCTTAATCTGTCACTTCCAGCTTCTATTGCAAGCGTAGAATTCTTTTGTCCGGCTGCAACAAGAGTTTTTACCACCTCAGGAGTTATTGCATCAACTCTCAGAGAAGAAACGCTCATTTCAATATGCTCAGCGTTTTGAATTTTATCGTAAATATATTTACATACATCGTGAAAATGCGGGTGTGCACTTATTTGCGCTCCTAATAATGCGATTTTATTTGTGTAACTCAACCCTAAGTCAATTGTTTTTAGTAATTCTTCATAAGGAACACATCTTAACGGTAAATTAAGATAAGAAGCAAGACAAAATCCGCATCTGTTTGCGCATCCGCGCGACATTTCAAGAATAAATGTTTCTTTGAAGAAAGAGTTTTCGCTTAGTATAGGTGTATAAATGCATTCTGTAAGTCTTTTTGTCAATTTTTTTACTTGTTTAGGAAACTTTGGAACATATACTCCTTCAACATCAGAAAGCATTTTTAGTATTTCTGTTTTACCTTTATATTGATTGTTTTTACAAATCTCAATAACTTTTAAGTTTACATCTTCACCATCGCCTATAATAAAGAAATCAAAAAATTCTTTATACGGTTCTGGATTTGCAGAAACAACCGGCCCTCCGGCAAAAATCAGAGGTTTAGCGTTTCTTTCAGACGCTTTTAACGGCAAATTATATTTTTCAAGCATTGAAAAAATTGTTAAAAAATCCATATCAAATGAAAAAGAAAAACCAAATACTTTTACATCAGCTATATTATATTTAGTGCTTACTGTATCAGAACAAATCCTTTCAATATTTACTCCTTCCATTTCATCAATTGTTTTATACATCCACAAATATCCTAGAGATGACATTGAAAAAGAATAAATTCCGGGAAATGCCATCCACATGACAAAATCAGAATTTTTATCAATTATTCTGTTATATAAGTATTTTTCGGGTTTATTCATCTGTTTCTTGACTCTTTAAGTTAATAGGAGCTAAATACAATTCATCAATGAGAACGCAAACAGTTGCAGCAATTGCAGGCGATAAAATTACCCCCCAAAAGCCGAGAAATTGTTCTGCTAAAAATAAAGCTAAAAATATCATAAGCGGATGTAATTCCATTAATTTCCCGAATAAGACGGGTCTTACAACATAATTTGAAACCTGCTGAACAAGCAAGAATCCTGCTATTATTAAAATAATTTTTACTAAACCAGCAGGATATGCAACAAGGATAATTATTCCAAGAGCGATTGTAGGTCCTAAAATAGGTACTATATCCAATATCCCCGTAATCAAACCAAGCAGCGTGGCATACTCAATTCCCAATACAACCAGCACAACAGCCATCATAATTCCAACTGCTGCCATTGAAAGAATTTGAGCTCTCACATAACCACCGACTTTGTTGCTTATATTTGTAAGTATTTCGTCTGCTTTATCTTTTAAATCCGGCGGGAAAAACTGTAAAAATTTCTTTTTTAAGTATGATTTATCAACTAGGATGTAGTAAATAATCATAGTTAGCGCAACAGAAACCATTAACAGCTGGAATAAACTTACAGTAAGGCTCCAAGATTGATTAACCAATCCTTGCGCGAATGAAGAAGAATTTCCTAGAATGGTTTCGGGATCAAGCATTTCAGGTATTTTATGTCCATAAAACTCTGCATTTATAAGAAAATTTGTTACATCAGTAATCTTTTCGGGTAGAGTAATAAGGAAAGTCTTAATTTCCTTGTATGCAACAAAAATAATAGGAATAAAAAGTGCAACAATCGCCATTATAGAACTTAATATAACGAGTGATGATGCCGCTGTTCTGTTTTTCATTTTAATCATTAATTTTGTAACATACGGATTAAGCGCGCAAGCTATAACATAAGCTCCGAAAAACAACATTAATATTCCTGCAATTTTAGGTAATATTAACAGAAGCACAATAACCAAACCTGTGAAAATTAAATTTTTACTTGTCCAGAAGCGTTTTTTAAGCATAAATTCTCCTTACAAAAGCATTTTATCAGAAAAATTAAATTGTGCAATTTGTAATATGGGTAATTAAATTTGTAACGAAATCTTAACAAAGGGAAATATTATAGCAATTTGAAATAGAATATATACTTTATATATTTACGAGGACTAAACACAAAGGATAAAATCATGGGTTTTCTTTCAGGCGCATATGGTAAATTAATGGCCGGAAAACTTGTCAGAGATTTGCAGTATCAGATGACAGGTGTTCAGAGTCAGCTGCGCCGTGTTACCAGACAAGTTGGTGACATGGAGAAATACTTTAACCGTATGGAAAGAAACATGAAGGCCCAAATGCAAAGTCAAATGCAGTATGCTAGTATGGGAATAGCTAATGGATTTCCGATGCTTCAACAATTTGGAGTTCCTACAGGTGCAAACGCAAGTCAATTCTTAAATGCTCAAAATAGTGAATATCAAAACTATATGCAGTGTCAGCAGATGATGCAGCAACAATTTGCTATGGCACAGAATGTATGGCAGGATCAATTTGAAATGATGCGTGAATCTCAATTACAACCGCTAAAAGATTTAGAAGATCATTTACAAGTAGAAAAAGATAATTTAGAATCAAGATTACAGATTGCAAAGAACGAATACGACGCCAAGAAGAAGGAAGAACAAGATGGCGCAAAAAATCTTACACCGGATTATACCGGACAAGGTTAATAAATATAAGAGGCTCTCCGAAAAGAAAGCCTCTTTTTTTGACTTATTCATGTGAGATAATTTGTGCACCTTCATTTTCAACAGGTAATGTCATTATATTAACTTTAACATTCATATCTTCCCATGTATCTTTTATTATTGATTTAATTTTATCAAGATTGTTTTTCTGCGAAATAACTATTATTGAAGGTCCGGCACCGCTTAATACACAGCCTAAAACATTTTCTTCATGTTTTAAATTTTCAATTATCTTATCCAATCCCGGTACTAATTTCATTCTGTATGGCTGGTGAAGTTTATCTTGTAATGCCAGTTTCATTAATTCAGCATCTTTTGTATTAACAGCTTGAATAAACATGCCCAAACGTTTTGCATTGAATACTGCATCTTCCATAGGAACTTCTTTGGGTAAAACAGAACGAGAAATCTCTGTTGATAACTCATAATCAGGAACACAGACTGTAATATTCCATTCTTCAGGCCAATTAAGTTTTCTGTATAAAATAGATCCGTCTTCTTCTTGCGATGAAAGCACCAAACCGCCTACAATTGCAGGTGTAACATTATCAGGATGACCTTCTACCTCTGTTGCAATAGACAAAAGTGCAACTTCATCGGCAGGACGTCCTAAAAGTTCATTAGCAGCAAGCAATCCGCCGACAATAACAGATGCGCTGCTTCCAAGTCCTCTGGCAATAGGTATTTGAGATTGGACAGTAATTTTTAATTCACTCGGAGTTTGTCCTATTGAATTATACAAAAGTTCAACAGCTTTATAAATAATGCTGTTTTCATCCATAGGAATGTGCTCCATCAAAAGTTCATCAGCAGCTTCATTATCATTCATTACATTAATTTCAATACCCGTTCCCGGTAGAACGGTTTCTTCTATTGTAATTGTGTTATATACAGGCAAAGCCATACCAAGACAATCAAAACCCGGTCCTAAATTCGCCGTTGTTGCCGGCACTTTTACGCTAATTTTCATAATTCCCTCATAAATTATAAAGTTATTATACCAAAAACATTAAAATTTGCCAACAATAACAATATATCCTATAATAAGTCTATGTACAAACTATTTCCATACTTTACAAATGACGGTTCGGTAGGTCTTTTCTCGCCTGACGCGGATGATATTTATCATTCAACTTATGGGGCACTTACTGAGGCTTACGAAAAATTTATATTGCCATCAAATTTAAAAAATTTTTTGAAAAAAAATAATGAAATAAAAATTTTAGATATCTGTTTTGGAATCGGATACAATTCCAAAAGTTTAATAAATTATGTTTTAGATTTTCTCTATAACGAACCGATATATACCGATAAAAATAAATATACCGACAAGATAGATACTAATAACAAAAAGTTTAAAATCTACATACAGGCTATAGACAACGATAAAAATTTAGCATACTTGTCACCGTTTTTCATTTCAAACAAAAAAAATATAAAAAATAATAAAATACTTTTTCACCAAGAAAAAATTGAAAGAATGCTTGCAAAAAAAACAGTACAAAAATATAAGCTTAAACAGGAAGTTAATTTTTTATTGCTTGAAAAAATTATTGATAATATTGACAGCGAATCAATTTCTATCCTTTCAGATAAAAAATATTCTCAGTTTTTTGACAAAGAAATTAAAGGCTTTCTCAAATTTTATTATAATAACAGGTCTGTTTATACCACTTTAAGCAAATTATCAGCCTTCTTACATAATATATATTATAAGTATATATCTAGCGGGTATAAAATGGCTTTAAAAGCCCTTAAATTGATAGATTTTAATTTTAACCTTAATATAGCTGATGCAAGGCAAGCAATAAAAAATGATACCGAAAAGTATAATTATATATTTTTGGATGCATTTACGCCTGTAAAGTGCCCTTGTTTATGGACGGTTGATTTTTTCAAACTACTTTATTCGCGTTTGGATGAAAATGGAATGATATTAACTTATTCTAACTCCGCTCTTGTTAGAAACGCTTTTACACATGCAGGATTTTATGTTGGCAAAATATTTTCAGAAAGTGCTAACAAGTTTACGGGAACTATTGCTGTAAAAAATAAAGACCTTATAAAATATGAACTCTCAGAATACGATTTAGGGCTTATGAAAACTAAAGCAGGTATATTTTATCATGATAAAGATTTATCGCTTGATAATGAGGCAATCATTGCCCTGCATGAAAAAGAAGTTGAAAAATCAAATTTAATTTCAAGTTCAAAATATATAAAACAATTTAAGAGGAACAGGTAAAATATGAATTATGATGTTATTGTTGTCGGAGGTGGAACTGCTGGTTGTGCAGCAGCATATAATGCAGGAATACTGGGGTTAAAAACCTTATTAATTGAAAAAAGCATTCATTTAGGCGGCACAATTACGTCTGCACTTGTTGTTCCAGCTATGAAATCCGGAGAACATCAAATAAATACTGATTTTTACAATGCTTTAATCGATGAATTGAACTCAATTGGCGGTCAGGCAACTTATCAGGGTAATCCCGGATGGTTTAATCCAGAACTTACTAAAATTGCTTTAGATTCACTTATGGCAAAAGCCAATGTGGAAGTGTTTTTTGACACACATATAAGAGATGTAGTATTGGAAAATAATAAGATAAAATCTATTGTAATATCAAAAGAAATGTTATCGGTATATAACGACAAGATAGAAAAACAAAACAAAGAATTATCGGTATCTATCGGGGCGAAATATGTTATAGACGCAACAGGAAATTGCGAAATAGGAAAACTTTGCGGTTGTAATTTTCTTGAAGAAAAAAATGATAATCAGCCTGTAAGTTTAAGATTTATGATGGGTGGTGTTGATGTCCCTCATTTTGCTATGTGGCTCAAAAATTATGACTCAGATAGAAACGTTACTACAGTTGAAGATGTTAACGGTTTCATACACTTATCTACAGCATACACATGGGATAGTGATAAGAACTGGGCTTTAGCCCCATTATTCGAAGATGCTGTAAAGAAGGGGGTATTAAAAGACCACGACAGAAACTACTTTCAAATATTTACGGTAGCCGGAATGCCCTCTACTATTGCGTTTAACTGTCCACGAATAATTGATTACACAAAAACTTTAGATGTTGTAAATATGTCAAAAGCCTTACAGTTAGCGAGAAAAAACATATTCAGACTTGCAAATTTTTGCCGAATATATTTACCGGGGTTTGAAAATTCTTACATCTCAAATATCGCTGATATGCTTGGAGTGAGGGTCTCTAGGCGCATTAAAGGGAAATATATCTATACAATAGACGATGTTAAATCAGGAAAGACATTTGAACACCCTGTTGTTGTTTCAAATTACCCTGTTGACGTTCATTCAAAAAACAAAGATGCGTCTACACTTGAAGTTGTAAAGGATTATACATTACCGCTGGAAAGTCTTATGTCTGCAGACATTGACAATCTTTTTGTCGCAGGAAGGTGTATTTCAGCGGATTTTATGTCACAAGGGGCGTTGCGTGTTCAGGCAAGCTGCTTTTCTATGGGAGAAGGTATTGCTAAATATCTTGCAAACCTTTCTGCTTAACTTTCCCCATAAGAATTTGCGCGGCATTCAGCAGAGGATCTATTGTTGGAGAAAACGGCGGCGCGTAGGTTAAATCATTATTATAAAATTCTTCAACAGTCATTCCGGCAAGCAAAGCTGCAGCGAGCGAATTAATACGCTTGTCAGCATCTCCTGCCCCTATGGCCTGTGCGCCTAAAATTTTTCCGGTTCCATAATCAGCAGTTAATTTTAAGGTTATATTATTAACATTTGGCATATAACCTACTTTATCATTTTTTGTAACTGTTACTGATACAGGTTTATACCCCAGAGCCTCTGCGCGTTTTTCTGTTAACCCTGTCATAGACATAGTAAGATTTAAACATCTTGTCACAGCTGAACCGAGAACACCCCTAAATTTATCATCGCCGCCGCAAGCGTTGATTGCAGCTGTTCTACCTTCTTTATTAGCATTTGACCCGAGCGGCATCCAAATTTTAGTATTACTAACAACAAGATGTTCTTCAACACAGTCACCGCAGGCATAAATATCAGGAATATTCGTTTCCATCTTTTCATTTACTTTAATTGCACCTGTAAGTCCGATTTCAATACCAGCATCTTTTGCGATATCTACATTTGGTTTTACACCTGCGCAAAGAACAACAAAATCTGTACTAAATTCTTTTCCCGTACCGGTTCTAACAGTGTGCACCCCGTTCATATCTCCTGAAAATTCGGTAACAAGCTCTGATGTGAGAATTTCAAATCGCCCGTCATTGATAGAATTTAGCTGTTCCTCAATCAGTTTTGACATATCTTCATCAAAAATTGTCATAATATAAGGTGCATATTCGACCATTGTAACTTTTAAATTTTGTTTGACAAGTGCTTCAAGCATTTCCATACCTATATAGCCGGCGCCTATAATAGTTGCATGCTTTGATTTTAATGCTTTTTCTTTAATTGCAATACCATCTTCTATTTTGCGCAGTGTAAAAATATTCGGAAGATTTACGTTTTGTATTTTTGGAATAACAGGTCGTGCGCCGATTGCAATAATCAATTTATCATAATCAACAAGGTATGCTCTCTGATTTTCCAAATCCTGAATTAAAACCTGTTTTGCCTCAGGTATAATTTTCATTGCTCTGCTTTTAAGATGGATATGTACATCTTTTTTTTCAAAGTCTTCGGGTGAACGCACCAAAAGAAGCTCATAATCTTCAAAATTTCCTTCAATATAATATGGTAATCCGCATGCCGAATAAGAAATATGCGTATCATCAGTATATAAATCTATATTTGCATCAGGCAAAAGCCTTCTTGCTTTTGCTGCTGCTTTTGCGCCTGCGGCTACGCCGCCCAAAATAACTATTTTCATAAAGCTAATATAATACTTATATTAAATTTTTACATTGCACTGTTAGTTTAATCCTGATGTATTTAAAATAACACCTTTCATAAATTCGCAGTATGCATCAATATCAGCTTGTGTTTTCTCTGCTTTTTCAACAAGATTTGTAATTTCTACTACTATTTTTTCTTTTTTTAAGTCCTCAAACATGACACACACTCCATAAGAAATTGAATAACAATTTATAAATCGGCACTTTAGATTAAAATCTTTAGCTTTTTTACCTACATTGTTACATATTTTAAAATTTAAGCAAAACGCTAAACACAGAGTTTAAACAAATAGCTTCCCTCTAAGGTTAGTCATAATATGCACATTTCATCAGCACTTGATACTCTCTCTTCGCTATAGGATTAAGCCGAGACAGCAGAACTAGTCCAATTCATTATATACAAGTTTTTTCCGTAAATTCCACTGCACAAGGGTCAGTACAAGAATTATTGTAAACAATACATAAGCAATTGCTGAAGCTTTACCAACATTAAAATACTCAAAAGCATTTTTATAAATTGCATAAACAAGAACATTTGTACTATCTAAAGGTCCGCCCTGTGTCATTAAATATATTAAATCAAATATTTGAAACGAACTTATCGCCGTGATAATTACTACAAAAAATATTGACGGTGACAGTAAAGGCACAGTAACATTTTTAAATGTCTGAAAAGAATTTGCTCCGTCAATTTTAGCAGCCTCAAACATACTCTGTGATATGCCTGATAATGATGATAAGAATATAACCATATTATAACCTACTAACTTCCAAACAGATACGACAATCAAAGCAGTCATTGCATAATGAGTATCGTATAACCAGTTTATATGAAGATGCAAAAGATAATTTAACAAACCTATATTGGGGTCAAAAATCCACTCCCACACAACACCTATAACTATCATAGGCGTAATAAAAGGTAAGAAATATGCGGTTTTATAAAATTCTGCTCCTCTTATTTTAGAATTTAATATGCATGCCAAAAGCAATGGAATAATAACCCCGAAAACAGAGGTGCTCACAGCAAAAACAACAGTATTCCATAATATTTTATAAAATAATTGTTCTGAAAAAATTTCCTTATAGTTTGCAATTCCTACAAATTCAATCGGATTTAGCAAATCCCATTTTGCAAAACTTAGCCCAAAAGAACAAATTACTGGGATTACAATAAATATTAAAGTCCCGATTAAGGCAGGAAATATAAATATCCAGCCAGCAAAACGTTCATTATTTGATAAACTGTTTAAAAATTTTTTCATGATACAATTAATTATACAATAACTAATAAGGGGAGAACTTTATATGAAAAAATATGAACACGCTTTCGGCAAAAATGATATAAGAGGAATTTACGGCGAAGATATTACCGAAGAATTGTATTATAGTACAGGTCGTGGCTTTGTTGAATGGCTAAAAAAACAATCCGGCAAAAAAGAAACAGACATGTGGATTACAATAGCTCGCGATGCAAGACTGCATTCTCCCGCATTAGAAAAAGCTTTAACAGAAGGAATAACATCTACAGGCGCCAATGTAATTCATTTAGGTCTCGCTCCGACTCCTATAGGTTATTATTCTGAAGTTGTTGGAATTCCGGGGTATGAAATTACAGCTGCCGCAATCATAACAGCAAGCCATAACCCCAAAGAATATAACGGATTAAAGATGACATATAATAAACGCACTTTAACTGAACAACAAATTGCAGAAGTAAAAGATTGTACATTTAAAGAATTTGAATTCGCGAAAGAACCTTCAATTCCACAGGGCAAAGTGACAGAATATGATATAATTCCCAATTATATTATTGATATGGAAAAACGTTTCGGTAAAATAGGCGAAGGCGTCAAAGTTGTTGTTGACAGTGCGAATGCAACAGGCGGAGTTGTCGGCCCGGAATTGTATAAAAAATTGGGGTGTGAAGTTATTGAATTATTCTCAGAACCTGACGGAAATTTTCCTAACCATCACCCAAATCCAAGCGTTGAAAAAACTTTAGATACACTTAAAGAAGTTGTAATTGAAAATAAAGCAGATATAGGTATCGCTTACGATGGCGACAGCGACAGAATAGGTATAGTTGATCAAGACGGAAAATTCTTAACAGGCGACAAACTACTTTTAATTTATGCGATGGATTTAATTGAAGATTGTAAAAAAACAGGAACATGCCCAACTGTTGTTAGCGAAGTTAAATGTTCTCAAGTCCTTTATGACCAAATAAATAAACTCGGCGGCAATGCAGTTATGTGCAAAACAGGCCACGGGTATATTAAAGACAAAATGAAAGAAACAAACGCGCTTCTTGCAGGAGAAATGAGCGGTCATACATTCTTTAAAGACAGGTATTACGGATTTGATGATGCAATTTATGCGGGATGCAGAATTATCGAAATCATAGCAAAACATAAAAAAGTTAACCAGAATTTTAAAATATCAGACATGTTAAAACCGTTTGACGAAATTTGTTCTTCTCCAGAAGTTCGTTTCCCTTGTCCAAACGAGCGCAAAAAAGAAGCTCTTGAAAAATTTAAACAGTGTGTTGAAACAAATAAAAACATGTTTGGTTCAGAAATTAAAGAAATAATAACCCTTGACGGCATGCGAATTGTTTTTGACGGAGGTTTTGCGCTTATTAGACAAAGCAATACAGAACCTGTTTTTACATTAAGATTCGAAGCAAAGAACAAAGAAGAATGCGAAAAATTCAAATCATGCATGATTAACACATTAGAGAATATTTTAAAATAATACTAAAATTTTAACAATTCATAAGGCTCAACATTAAGGGCTTTTGCAATAAGACGAATGCGTGACAGAGGAATATCTCTGTGCGCATTTTCTATATTAGCAATATATGAATTATCAGCTTCTATTTCAAAGCTCAGCTGCTCTTGCGTCATCCCGCGCTCTTTACGCAAAAAACGAACTCTTTGACCGAACTTTTTATGAAAAACCTTATCCATTTTTTTAGTCATAAATTAAGATATATCAAATAATTAGAATAAAAATATTGCTATTTTGAAGGTTTTATGGTATAATATCAACAGTATTAAGCATTTAAGAGGAGTATTTTTTATGAGTTCAAAAGCATTCACACTTGCAGAAGTTTTAATTACCCTCGGAATAACAGGTATTGTTGCTTCATTAACACTGCCTTTACTAATTTCAAGTCATAATAAATCAGTGACAGAAACAAGATTAAGTAAAGAATATAATGTTTTTTCAAATGCTATTAAATTATCAGAGATAGATAACGGTGTTATGTCTGATTGGCCGACAGGTTCAAATTTGAATATGGATGAATTTTGGAATATATATATGAAACCATATTTTATCGGCGCTAAATTATGCTTAAACTATACTGATTGCGGGTATCCAAAAAATTTAGATAATAGAAAATGGGCCGGCGGCGGTACTGATTGGAGTATACACTCAGATGATTCAAGAATATTATTTCAACTAAATGACGGAACTGTAATCTTCTTTCCAAGAAATACTTCTGACAGCCAGGGAATGCCTTTGTATGTTTCATCGCTTTATATTGACATTAACGGAAGTAAAAAACCAAATCAGGCAGGCAGGGATGTATTTTACTTTAAAAGAAATTATCAAAATGGAATTATAACAGCACCAAAAGGAGAATGCACAAATTCAACTGATTATTGCACCTATGAAATTATGTCAAACGGATGGAAAATACCTGACGATTATCCGTTTAAATTTTAATAAAAAGGTAATGTATAACATGTTTACACTATATACAGTCAAAACTGTCATGCTGAACTCGTTTCAGCATCTGTTATATTTGAGACCCTGAAACAAGTTCAGGGTGACGATTTATACGAGATTTAGTGTAAACATGTTATACATTACCAATAAAAAGTACTTGATTAATAAATACATTTATGATAACTTAAATTTGTCAGAAAAGTTACTCACGAATATTTTACCATAGGCTTTAATTAGCTTTATTTTGGTATATTCGATGTATATAAACAAAAAATTAACATGAAAGGTAAAATCAATGGATTTAGAAAACAAAGAAGAAATGACAGTTGAAGAAGCTTCTGCTCAAACAGTTGAAGAAAAAGTTGAAGCTCCTGCAGAAGATACTGCTGAAGAAAAACCGGCTCGCGGACAAAGACGCGGTCGTAGTAAAAAACAAAAAATTGAAACTTCAGAAGAAAAACCTCAATCTGAATGGATTGAACGTGTTGTTCAAATCAGCCGTGTTACAAAAGTTGTTAAGGGCGGTAAAAAATTGAGCTTCCGTGCAATTGTTATTGTTGGAAACCAAAAAGGACAAGTAGGCGTTGGATGTGCTAAAGCTGCCGAAGTTATCATTGCTATTCAAAAAGCCATTGCTGACGGCAGAAAAAATCTTATTACAGTACCTATCTTTAAAACAACTATTCCTCACCCTATTACAGGTCGTTCAGGAGCAGGTGCAGTTATGCTAAAACCGGCTTCTCAAGGTACAGGTATTATCGCAGGCGGCGCAGTTCGCTTAGTTCTTGAACTTGCAGGAATTGAAAACATCCTTGCAAAATCTTTAGGTTCAAAAGCTCCTCTTAACGCTGCAAACGCAACTTTGGAAGCTTTAAAGGCTCTTACTCCATTCAAAGAAGTTGCAGAAAAACGCGGTTTGACAATGGCTGAATTATTGAACTAGTACTGCAAATGTAGCCGTATCAGGTTATTGTTTTAATCTGGTATAATTTAGTATTATAAGTAAAAAGGAATTAATAAAATGGCAAAAACAGAATTAAAACCAATAAAAATCAAACTTGTAAAAAGCTTAATCGGAGCTTCTGAAGCTCAACGCAGAGTTGTTGCAGGTTTAGGATTGAAAAAACAAAATCAAGTTGTAGAACATTACAACAGTGCAACTATTTTAGGTATGGTTAATAAAGTACCTCATTTAGTTCAAATTGTAGACTAAGAAGTAAAGAGGGCAGGAAATCAAAGAGCAAAGTATTCTACAGATTAATTTTGAACTCCAAGCCCAATAACTTCTGATATTGCGGAAGCGAAAGCGAGTAATTAGAAAGGAAATTAAAAATGACAATTACATTAGAAGATTTAAGACCTGCAGAAGGTGCTACACATAAAATTAAAAGAGTTGGCAGAGGCCGTTCATCAGGCAGAGGTAAAACATCTTGCCGCGGTCATAACGGTGAAGGACAACGCTCTGGAAATTCATCTAAAAGAGGGTTTGAAGGCGGACAAATGCCAGGGTATAGACAAATGCCTAAATTAAAAGGATTCAAACTTATCAACCAATTACAATATGCTGAAATCAATGTTGGCAGAATTGCACAGTACGGTATGAAAGAAGTTTCTCTTGAAATTTTAAAAGAAGCAGGCAGAGTTCATCCGTCTTGTGTAGGTTTAAGAGTTTTAGGTAATGGAGAATTAAAAGATGCTATTACTGTAAAAGCTTGTTATGTAACACCATCAGCAAAAGAAAAAATTGAAAAAGCAGGCGGAAAGGTTGAGTTAGTATAATGGCACAAGGAATGAAAATGCCGACAACTGATGATTTAATGTCAATGTGGCAGGCGTCAGGATTGAAAGAAAAAATAATTTTCACCTTCTTGATGATTGCTGCATTCAGATTCGGTGTCCAAATGCCTTTATTTGGGATTAATAACCAAATATTTGCAAATATTGCGCAGGGAAACAATATCATAGGATTTTTAGATTTGTTTTCAGGCGGTGCTTTGGGTAAAGTATCAATTTTTGCACTTGGTATCGGACCTTACATTACATCATCAATTATTATTCAGCTTGTTTCTGTTGTAATTCCTTCTTTGGAAAAACTTCAGAAAGAAGAAGGTGAAGCAGGCAGACGGAAATTATCCCAGTATACGCGTATTTTTACGGTTGTACTGGCTGTGTTTCAGTCTTTAATCTTTATGTTGTACCTGCATCATTTACCTGGCGCAGTTTTGCCTAATGTTAATCCGATTATGTTCTTTATCAGTTCAATAGTTGTATTAACCGCAGGTTCTGTTCTTGTGATGTGGATTTCGGAACTTATCACCGAAAAAGGTATTGGTAACGGAGGTTCGTTAATAATCTTTATCGGTATCTTATCAGGCATTCCGATTTACGCCTCTAGAACTGCTCAGATTGTTGCCAATAATTCAATGATGCAATTAGGGCTGGCAGCGTTACTCTTAATTTTCTTTGCAGCAATGATTTTCATTGTTATAATGCAGGAAGCAGTAAGGAAAGTTATTATCGTTAACCCTAAACGACAGGTCGGAAATAAAGTGTATGGCGGCATGAATTCATTTATTCCGTTCAAACTTAATCCGGGCGGTGTTATGCCGATTATCTTCGCTATTGCAATTTTGCTTTTCCCTTCTACTGTATTAAGTTTGGTGGGACAGGCTAATTTCAAAAGCGAGGCTGTAAAAAATGTAGTTATACACTTAAATCAGGTTTTAAGTCCTGATGGCGTAACTTACTATGTATTATATTTTCTGTTGATTGTTGCATTAACATTTTTCTATGCATCAATCATGCCGAATATGCAGCCTAAAGATATTGCTGACAACTTAAAGAAATACGGTTCATCAATTCCCGGCGTAAAACCGGGCAGACCAACAGCTGAAGCTCTTGATAAAATATTAACCAAAACAACATTTATCGGAGCTATGGGACTTGGTATTATTGCTCTTGTTCCGTCACTTGCAAGTTATGTTACAAACATTAAAACTTTGCAGGGTATCGGCGCAACTTCTTTAATAATCATGGTCGGTGTTGCTTTAGACTTGATTAATCAGGTAAGAACACACCTGTTGGCAAGAAATTATGAATCGTTCTTAAAAGAATAGCAAAAAATACTTATTATCAGCACTGAAAAATGACCGTTTTAACGGTCATTTTTTATGTAATTTTAAATATAAGTTTAGTTGCTTCACAAAAATTCGCAATGTCATTAAGGATTTGACAACACAATTGTTAGTGCTTCTTTGCTTAGACAATGTATTTTTACGCAAAACCTGGATGGCGGGTTGAGCGGCTACCTCCTTCTTTAGTTTAGACTTTGCAAGTTTTATGCAAAACCTAAATGGCGGGTTAAGCGGCTACCTCCTTCTTTAGTTTAGACTTTGCAAGTTTTATGCAAAACCTAAATGGTGGGTGGAGCGGCTACGCTCCTTCTTTAGTTTAGACTTTACAAGTTTTATGCAAAACCTAAATGATGGGTGGAGCGGCTACGCTCCTAAAAAAAGCTCCCCTTATATATTGAGGAGCAAATACTGAGCAATCAGAAGAGTTGAGGATTTACATACTCATAATATAATTTTTTTATTGTAATATCATTGGAGCAAATGATTAAAAATTAAAAATATTGTAAGTATTAAGGATAATTAATAATATAGCTAAATTGGACAAAATAAAAAAAATATCATATAATAAACTTAAAATGAGGTTATTATGAGAGAATTAATTGAAAAAGACAGAAAAATTACAGTTGTACCATCTGATTTTAAATGTGCTAATAAAGGTACAATCATTGAGGTTGAACCTAGATATTTTACAGTAGAACTTGAGTATGAGCCTAAAGGAATGATGCGGCATACCTACTGTGAGTTTTACACTCAAACTAATCATGGAACTTTATATTTTGATTCGTACCCCGAAGCTATCGAAGGCAAAAGAGTTAAAATTGCCAACCCTGCAAAACACAGATTTTTGCAAAGACGTCAATATACTCGTATCAAGTTTGTACATGAACTTGATCTTGCAGCAGACAGTGTTACACATAAGATTACAACGCTTGATATATCAGCCGGCGGTATGAAAATCAGAACAGCTGAAAATATAAATATTGAAGGGAATTACAAAATTGTATTACCATTATCAGAAGAACAATCTGTAGAATGTATGTTCAGCCCTATAAGAATTGAAAAAAATGAAAATGGCGGATACACAATTTCGGGCAGATTTGAGTATCACAACAACAAAGATAAAATGACTTTAACTCAATATTGTACAAAAAGAAGTATTGAAATCCAAAACAAATAGGGAGCGTAGCCGCTCCACCCACCACTTAGGTTTTGCATAAAACTTGCACAATCTAAACTAAAGAAGGAGCGTAGCCGCTCAACCCGCCACTTAGGCTTTGCATAAACTTGCACAATCTAAACTGAAGAAGGAGCTTGCAGCTCAATGAGCTTAACAAAATTACTCAGGAAAAAAAGTAGAAAATTTTTATTCACGACACCATCTCACGGACAAAAATTTTTTATTTTTAATAAATTCAGACAATTTTATAAATATGATATTTCTGAAACAGATACACATGACCCGCAAAAAGCCCTTTCAGAAGCTCAAGAACGTGCAAAAAATATTTATAACACTAAATATACCTATTTTTTAACAAACGGTTCTACAAGCGGGATAATTGCGGCTGTTTTAACGTGTACCCAAAAAGGTGATAAAGTTTTAATTTGGCGGCATGCACATCCGTCACATGCAAATGCAGTAAAATTAGCAGGCTGTGAAGTTGTTTACTATGATTTACCTATGATTAAAGATTGGGGCATTCCCGCAGAAACAACTCCTGAATTGATTGACATTAAAGGAATTAAGGCAGTTATAGTAACATCTCCAACTTATGAAGGTATTGTATCAGATATAAAAGCATTAAAAAAAATGTGTGAGAAAAATAATGCTCATTTAATTATTGATGAAGCACACGGTGCTTTGTACCCGTTTTCTGATAAATTATCTGAAAGTGCTGTTAATATTGCAGATTTCACAATTCAATCTCTGCATAAAACAGCAGGAGGACTTAATCCCACTGCATTACTTCATATAAACTGCAATTTAGATGCAAATAATGCGCTTTCCATGATTAATACTACTTCGCCTTCATACCCGCTTCTTGCAAGTATTGAGGCAAATATTAACTATCTTAATTCTGCTAAAGGAAGAAAAAAAATTGATACTCTTATTATTGAGCTTGAAAAAATGAGAAAAGATGTGAAAAATGTAGATTTTGGTGGAAACGATATAACAAAAATTTTAATTAAAAAGCATGGAATGTCAGGGGCCGAATTATCGCAAAAATTATTTGAAGAATTTAATATTGAAGATGAAAAGACAAATAATATATCAACAATGCTTTTATGCGGAATAGGTACATCTAAGAAAAAGCTGGAACATTTAAAGAAGTCACTTTTAAAATTGTAACATATTTGTAACAAATTATTCGAAATTATTAAAGATAACATATAAATAAGCCGATATACCATAGTGAAAGTTACTAAGGAAAATTGAAAGGTATACGTCAACTATGGGAATGGCGGCAGGACAGGCAAGATTATTATCAATAACATCTCGTATGTCTGATAATGAGTTAAGAGCTCAAATTATCAACAATAACAAGATGCGTCTTGCAACAAAAAGTTCACAGGTCAGTGAAGCTTATACAACTGCTTTAAATGATGCCAGAATGATGTTTAGCAATTATGATAAGGATAATAATGCTACATATCAACAGTTAACGTTTAATGCCTTAACAGCTTATAATCCATACAACAACCAGTACGCGATATCAAATGCATCAGGTCAGGTTCTTGTATCTGAAAAAGATGCTATTAACTTTAAAGATGCCGGAGGGGATTTAAATAAATTCTTGGGATATTACGGATTGGAAAATACAACAACATATTTTGACAATCTTAACAAATATGCAAATGCAGATGGTACAATTCCATATTCAACAGGCGAAAAAGATGACGCCGGAAATGCCATTACAATAAACAGCGGATATACTGCAGAAGATTTACAAGCTGCTTATGAAGGTCTGAACGGACATGTCGGCTATAATACAACTGTAGCGTCAGAACAATATTTTGCATATACAACTGCAATTACAAACTTTGATAAAGCTTACACAGCATGGACAGGAACAATTGCAGATGGGATGACAACGCATCTTACAAGTGGAATAAAATATAATGGTAAAACATTAAATGATATATCCGGATCTCTTGATTCCACCACTGATATAGGAGCTATGAAAAATGTACTAAATGATTTGCAAGGATTTGTTAATGAAGCGGCCAAACTTAAAGTTGGAACATCTCAAGCAAGTAATTATTTTTCAATCTTAAATAAGCAAATAGAGGCTGCTAGAGACGGCAAAACAGAATACACAAAAGCAGACAATATTGTAGGTTTTAAAGGCGACACCAAGAATGGAACTATATCTTTTGGCGTCAGCGCTGACTCCACTGATTTACCTGACTTTACGATTGAAAAGCAAACAGATGCAGGCACAGGTTCAGTTAGTTATATAGTAAAAGTTTTAGACGAAGAAACTGATCCTGACAACCCTACTATGAAACAGCTGGCAGCAAATGAATACACATTAAACCTAAACGGAGCAGGTAATACAATAGAATTAACATACGGAACAGCTCCTGATCAAACAACAGTCACAGGAATACCTAACATGTTTAATGGCAATAATGGCGACTATAAAATAATAGAAACAAGCCCGGTAACTGTAGAAGATATGAAAGCTACAGGAAAACAAGTTATTGACAGTTTAGAAAACTCAATTTATACTGTATGGAATCCATCAAATCCTGCGTTTGCTGATAAAAGTAAACCTGAGTATAATAGTTTTGTAACTGCAGCCAAGGCATTAGAAAACGTAATATTCGGCACAAGCGGAGTTATACAGGAAAAGGATTATCCGAATCTTGTAGATGTTTCATGGCTGATAAAAAATATGAATGATACGCAGAAAGATAAATTCCAGCCTATACTTGATGTTATTATACTGGATAATATCATGAATACATACGGTGAACCTAAATATGCCTGGATTGATAAAAGCGAGGTAACAGATTCATATAACGAAAACGGCGACGCCAAAGCTCAATGGTATACAAATTTATTTAACCGTATGCAAAGCGGAGGTTACCAAGTATTACAGGACGGTTTGGCTTCCAGCACCGAATGGATAGAATTTGCGTTTGAAAGCGGTTTGATTACTCTTGAAATGGTAGACAAAGAATTTAATTGGAACACCTTAATGTATTCAAGCTGCAGCGATATTACAGAACAAACAGATAATACAGCAATTACAATAGCAGAAGCTGAATACAACGCTGCAATGAATAAAATAGAAAATAAAGATAAAATGTATGATTTAGAACTCAAAAATATAGATACAGAACATAATTCTCTTCAAACAGAATATGATTCTATAAAAACTGCAATTGATAAAAACATAGAAAGAACATTTAAAATATACAGTTAAAATTATATTTATACTACACACAGGCAGGGTTTCAACCCTGCTTTTTTATTTTCATATAAAAAATCTTTATATCATATAAAGATTATATAAGGAAATCCAAAGTCCGCTATTTTTTAGTTTATAATCATAATATAGATTAGATAAATGGAGATAATTATAATGGAAACAGTTAATGAAATTCTTTCAAAATTAGAAAATGCAGACAACACAACTAAAAATAAATTGGAAAACGAATTAGTTAATATTGGAACATCTGTTTTGCCGCAATTGGTAGATGAATTACAAGTTGTAAGAGGTGTAAAAAGAGGTGTTGTTGCTATGACATTGATTAGAATCGGTGACGCTTCCGTTAAATATTTGAAAAAAGCTGCTGAATGCAATAAAGATTTTGAATGGGTTGCAGAATATTTAATCAGAGAAATTAAAGGATCAGTAGCAGCTTAATAAAATAAATATATAATTTTGAAAATGACCGGTATATATCGGTCATTTTTTTTATGCTAAACTTAACTTATGGGGAGAAAAGCTTTACTTTTTTATATTACATTATTTTTGCTTATACTTGCATTTACTGTAACAGCAGGTCATTTTGATTATGATTTGTGGGCTAGACTTATTGCAGGTATGGGAGTTGTTGACGGCGGGCATGTATTAATGCAGGATTTTTTGTCTTACACACCCGTACATACCTGGTGGGATCATGAATGGGGTTCAGGAGTTATTTTTTATTTATTTCTAAAAATTTTTGGACCTTACAGCCTCGTAATACTTCAAGGTGTACTTCTATTTTTAATTTTCTTCACAGCATCAAGAATTATAAAAATAAGAACATCAGAAAATCCTTACAATATATTATTCTATTTTTTTACTTTAATGGCTGTTATGACTAATCTAAACTCGCCTATACGATGCCACATGTTCAGTTTTCTGTTGTTTACAGCATTTATTTTAATGTTGGAAAAAGTCCGCAGAGGTAATAATAAACTTCTTTTTGCTATTCCTATTTTAGTAATTATTTGGAACAATATTCATGGAGGTGTAGTTGCAGGCTTGGGATTACTTGTAATGTATGCTCTCGGGGAATTCTTAAACAGAAAATCATATTTAAAATATCTAATAACACTTGCTATTTCATCTATAGCTTTATTTGTTAACCCATGGGGATACGAATATATAAAATTTTTACTTATGGCAAACACCATGCAAAGACCATATATAGTAGAGTGGTGGGGCTTATTTTCTAAATTTTATTTATTTAAACAAATTGAATTTAAAGTATTCATGCTTGCAATGATTGTTACAGAAGCATGGTGTATTTATAAAAATATAAAAAATGACACATTAAAAAATTGGTATGAAAAAGCTGATAAAGTTAAATTAATAGTACTATCAGCTACTTTATATCTTGCAATAAGCCATGTTAAACTACTCCCGTTTTTTGCAATAACTTCGCTGTGTTTTGTTTATGAAGATTTCTACAAACTTATAAAAAGCTTCAAATTCCCGCAATGGAAAGATAAAATTATATATATTCTAATTTTAAGCTTATCAATATTTACATTTATGGCGAAGGAATTTTCTGTCCCCGTAGGCATGGATAAATATCCCGTTAAAGAAGTTGAATTTATACGTCTGAATAATTTAAAGGGCAATATTCTTTCTAATTTTGGATACGGCAGCTACATTTCATATAAACTTTATCCCAACAACTTAATTTTCATGGACGGAAGATATGAAGAAGTTTATTATGACTATATGGTTCCGCTTTTAAAGGAATTTTTCCTGATGTACCCTAACCACGAAAAAATTATGGAACTGTTTCCGCCTGATATAATGATTTTGGAGAAAAGTTATCCTGTATACACTGTTATGAAATCATCAAAAAAATGGAAACTTGTTTTTGAAGGGAAATATTTTGGAGTATTTTTACCGTCTAAACTTGCGGATAAAAAATTTAAGCAGCCAACGGATGATTTAAATTATTACAAAAATACTCTGTTTACTACAGGTATAAATTTTAAACAGGAGTATAATTAATATATGAACAATAATTTTAAATATACCTGCCTTTTTGGCGGTGGAGCTATTCGAGGTGTATCATATATCGGAGCAATTAAAGCTCTTGAAGAACTGGGGATAAATCCTACCACTCTTGCGGGATCCTCAGTAGGCTCAATTATAGCGGCTTTTTTGGCAGTTGGTTATACAGCTGGAGAACTAAGAGATATTTTTCTAAAAGTAAACTTTGATTTATTTAAGGATATATCAATTGGTTTAGGACCTATTTTTGCTTTGAGTAAAGGGGAAGTCTTTCTAGAATGGGTAAGAGAATTAATTGAAAAGAAGTTCTACGGAGATAAATACAAAAAGGGAACTAACAGAGCTGTTACATTTAAAGATATAGACAAAAATCTTGTTATTATAACGACAAACCTTTCAAATTTTGAATGCAAAGAGTTCTCAAGATTTGAAACTCCTGATTATGAAATAGCCTCTGCAGTAAGAATCTCATGCTGTATGCCGGGTTTAATGAAACCGATTGAATATAATAAAACTCTTCTTGTTGACGGTGACTTGCAAAAAAGCTGGCCCATGTGGAAGCTTTCTAAAAATCTCCAGCTTAATGACGAAAGAATTTTGGAATTCAGGCTTGAAGGATATTACAACACAAATGACATCTCAGGAATTGATTATGCAAACGCGGTTTACAGCTGCATGACCGCAATGTCTACATCTTTCATTACAAATATTTATGCTGATAAAGATAAATTTGATTATATAGTTCTTAACACGGGAGATATTGTAGTTGTAGACTTTAATATTGCTGAAAGCAAAAGGCTTGAGCTTATAGAATCAGGCTATAAACAAACAATGTGCTATTTTAGCAGCATGCTTCCCAAAAAGAAAACTAAAATAAAAAATAACTATGAAATAATACTCTCACATATGCTAAAAATTCAAAAATATGTAAATTCAAATAAAGTTATCAAAGCCAAGATAGAACTTGGAGAACTTTTTACTGATTTATGCGATTTGCATGGAATTATTGATGCAGCAGACTATAACGACATAAAATTATTCAAAAATATGTTTTTGAAAAGTATAAAATATCCACCTTTGTTTGGAAGAATTGTTCTGGACAATGAAAATCTTATTAAGGCAGAATTAACCAGAATCAACAACAATTTAAGTTCTAAAACAGACGAACTGAATAGTTATTTGCAAATTTATCCTTTAAAATAAGGTATGATATAACATGATTACATCAAATACAGTCAAAACTGTCATGCTGAACTTGTTTCAGCATCTGTTATGTTTGAGATCCTGAAACAAGTTTATGGTGACGATTTATACGATATTTAATGAAAACAGGTTATACCGGATCTAAAATAAATTCTTGACAATAAATTATATTTGCGTTACGATAACAATGCTGAAATTAAGCAATGATAAATGAATAAGCCCTGGTGGCGGAATCGGTAGACGCGTCGGACTTAAAATCCGGTTGGAGTTAAATCCAGTGCCAGTTCAAGTCTGGCCCAGGGCAGATATTAAAGAACCTTTTAAAGGTTCTTTTTTTGTTACGAAATGTTAAATACACGTAAAAACAGCTCAGTACAAGGGAATATAAATAATTAAAAGAGTTTTAGGGGCAATTCTTTTAAATAAATATACTTATTATATATATAATATATAACAATCGGAGAGTATAATGTCTAAAGTTAACTTCATGCAAAGATTAAGTCAAACTTTAACCAAAATGGGCAGCGGTCTTACACAAACTGCAATGACTGGAATTGCATTAAAAAGCATGAATAATTGCTGTGGAAGTCAAAGTATATTTGGCTACGGATGTGGATGCGGCAGTTTCGGTTATACCGGAGGTATGGGATTTGGTATAGGGATAACACCACAAATGATGGCAGATCCTATGGGATTTTCATGGCTTCCTAATCCAAATATGTGCTATGCTCAAAATAATTCTTATGGAAATATGATGGCATACAATTATGGTTTGTCACTTGCTGCAGCAGGAAAACAGCAGGCTGCCGCAAGTTTAGCCATGACTCCTCAATTACAGCAACTAACAAAGACTAATACACAATATGCCGGGGATCTAGATGAAAATCAAGAAACAGAAACCGGAAAAGCTTTTGACAAAGCAACAGACAAAATGTCTGAAAATAATGACAGTAGTTTTAATATTGTAGATAAATACACAGACCCTAAAGATGGAAAGAAATGCGCAGATGAATACAGAGCTGCAGTAAGCAATATTGCAAAATCTTATGCAGCTGAAATTGATAATAATTCAGGTAACAAAGATAAAAAAGTTACAATAGATGAGTTTGTAAAACATGAAATATCAAAATTAAAGTCAGATGCAACTGAAGAAAAGAAAGCAGAAGCAAAAGCAATTGCACAAACAGCATTTGATAAAATAGATATTAACGGTGACGGATATGCCGATTGGAAAGAATTGGCAGCTACAGTTACAACATTTGAAACAGACACGGAAAGCAACAAGAAACCGCTTGATGCAACCATAACATCAAATGAATATAAAAAATGGTCAGCCCTTATGTCACAACAGGGTGCAAATGAATTTGATACAACAATCAGAAAATCTTACACTCAATTATTCGGAAATAAGGAATAAGTTATCAAATTCCGACCAATCAAATAATTTAGCGTCTGCAAATCTTAGCAAGTATTCTTTGCTGAGATTTTGCATTTTTGTAAAAACTTCTTCAAGATTTTCATGTGCGTCCATAGAAATAAGAGGAATACCTGCTTCATTAGCAAGTTTTTCAACTTTTACGTCATAATTTACAGCACAAGTCTTTACTCCGGCTTTTAATGCCGTTAAAACAGCATGAAAACGCATCCCAATCAAATATTCCAGTTTAGAAATCCTGTTTATTATGTCATCACAAACTATTTCTGTTTGAATATCAGGATTAAATGTATGTAAAATTTTCTCAAATCTTTTGCAAAGTTCCAAATCCTGCGCTTCCTGCAATGAAAAAATCTCAATTTTTTTATCATTAAATTTTGTTATAATGAGTAATGCCAATTTATGCAAGAGATTATAGTTCATTGTTTTAAATTCTCTAAGCTGAACACCGACTGTTCCGGCAGAAGCCTGAGCAGGAATATCCAAAGAATATATCGGATCGCAAACAAGATTAGCATTAATCTTCCACTTTCTTAATAAATTTAAACTGTTTTCATCTCGGACAGTGACAAGCGAACAGAATTTTAAAAGATTTTTGACAAGAAATTGTGCAGTTTTTGAATTTAAAGGACCAATACCTTGTGCAAATATAATAACTTTTTTGTTAAATAAAAGTCCCAAAGCAATAATTAAAGAATAGTATACAAGACTTTTTAAACTTGTAACATCTTGTAACAGGCTTCCGCCGCCCGAGATTAAAATATCTGAATCTTTAATAGTTTTAACAACATTTTTCAAATCAAAACGTTTAACAGAATTAACGGAGTATGCCTTTGAAGTAAAATCCGTATCACTTGAAAAAACGGTAATATCAACATTCCCAAGTGATTTGAGGTGACTGATAAGTACTGATAAAATAGCCTCATCGCCAAAATTTTTAAAACCGTAATAACCTGATATAGCAGCCTTAACCATTATTTCCTCTGTAAATTTCATAAACTTCATCTTTATAAGGAATTGATTTAATCGCACCAATTCCTTTTGCCTGCAGTCCTGCTGTAATTGATGCAAATTTTGTTGCCTCAAAAGGTGTAAACCCGTGATTTAAAGCGTGCAGAAAACCACCGTTAAAAGTATCTCCCGAACAAGTTGTGTCTACAAAATCCGTTGTATAAAAATCAGTAAACACAATACTTCCGTTATAACCTGTGTAATATCCTGCTTTATCAATACTTTTTAATACAACAGTTTGAATGCCCATATCCCAAAGTTTTTTAATAATGTTTTCGGGAGAATCGAGTTCTAGGATATTAATTGAGTCATGCTTGGTATTCAAAAACATAATATCAACATTGTCACGAACTCTTGAAAAAGCTTCTTTGGCTTCATCTGCTGTTGTCAATAAAGAGTGATAATTTGGATCATAAGCTGTCAAAATCCCATTCTCTTTAGAAATTTTAAACGCATACTCAACAGCTTCAGCAGCAGCTATAGAAAGGGACTGAGTTCCCCCTGAAGCATAAACAACGTCCGCACATTTTATATATTCCTCATTTATATCTTCAATTGAAAGTTTTGAAGGTGCAATTTTCTTTCTATAATAAACAAGTTCTTTTTCATTAATAGAAGGTCTTGCAATAATGTATAATCCGTTAGGCTCATTAGTCAATTTAACCTGAGAAATATCAAGTCCCTCAGTTTCCCAGCTGTCAAGTAAAAAATCTTTAAAATGATCATTTCCTACCCTTGTTATAAAACCGACTTTAGACCCCATTCTAAGTGCAGATATAGCAGTAGCAAGGGCATCGCCGCCATAATATTTATATAAACATCCGGCTGCTGACATTTTAGCATTTGTAGATAACTCTATTAAACACTCACCAATAGCAACTATATCTAACTTAGTGTCCATATTTTAATCCTTCAATTCGGTCAAAACTCTCTTTGCTCTTGCTGTAATTTCAGAAAGAGAATAGCCGTCATAAAAATCACGTCCTACACCCACAACAGAAGCTCCTGCATTTATGTAAGAACGAATTTCATCAATTTTAACATTACCAAGAGGCATAACATTCAAAAACGGCATAGGTCTTAACAAATCTTCAATATACATAGCACCGCCCATAGCAGTAATCGGGTATATTTTTATAAGCGGAATACGCGCTTTCCAAGCATTATAAGCCTCATTAGCCGTAGAAGTTCCTGCAATATACGGGATTTGTTTATCTTTTGAAATTTTTACAAGATTCATTGAAAAAATTGGAGAAGATAGAATCTTTGCTCCCGATAAAATTGCGGCTTCAGCCTGCATTGAAGTGATAATACCGCCTGCGCACACATCTGCATATTTTGATATTTCTTCAACTGCTTTATATATTGACGGATTTTCAACATTAATTTCTAAAACCTTTATACCGCCATCAATCAAAGCTTTTGCTCTGTCAATCATCATTTGAGCATCATTACATCTTAATATTGGGAGTATTTTTTCTTGCGAAAGCACCTTAATTAAATTTTCTTTCATAAACTATCCTTTTTTCTAAATTTATTATATCATAAAATAGAGGGATAAGGGATATGAAAATTTTTAAGGGAAAAATCTTTTTCATAAGATCAATATTATTACATATATTTTTAGTGCTTGTAATAGCATTTGTTTCAATAAACTTTTGGGAAAACCCTGTCTATGATGCCATAATCAACTCATCATCGGCAACCGTGGAAGGCTCAAAAGACATATCATTAATAGTAATTGATAACAAATCACTTGACAGTTACAGATGGCCGTGGGCCAGATCTCTGTACGGAGAAATTTTTGAATATCTGAACAAACATACAAACGCAAAAGTTGTTGTATTCGATTCGGTACTTAGCAGTCTTGATACAGAAAGACCTGCTTCTTCCGACAATTTTTTCTTTGAAACCGTAAAAAAATCAAATAATTTTATCGGCGGCTACATGGCTCAAAGTAAAAAATATGATGATGAAACAGCTGGAAACACTTATGACAATGAGTTTCGCAAAAAATTCTCAATAGATATTACAGACAAAAGAACGAAAAATAATTCAAGATTAAGCAGTTATAACAGTTTAACCATGTTCCCTAAAGCTTACTTTGATGCTCAAAAGCAGTCCGGTTCTGTAAATCTTGGAATAAGCCCTATTGACGGAGTTTTACGAGAAGCAACGGATTTAATAAGCTATAATGAAAATTATTATCCGTCACTTGCCCTAAGAGCATATCTCCTTGCAAACAAAACAGATAAAATAACCCTTACAAATAAACATATAATAGTTGATAAGACAGGTTTGAAAATTCCGGCATTCAAAAACAAAGGAGATATAAAGCATAATATAAAATTTTATAAACTAATGACAGGCTCTGAATTTTCACACAAAAGCTACTCTGCAATAGATATTATAAATTCAAAAAGACTTTTGAACAGCGGGAAAAAGCCTTTAATTAACCCGTCGGAATTTGACAATAAAATTGTTTTTGTAGGCGCAAACGCACTAGGTGTAGAAGATGTTCTTGAAACCTCTATTTCGTTGAACCACCCCGGAGTTGATATTCAGGCAACTATACTTAATAACTTTTTAGATAATGAATATCTTATTAAATTTACTAACTGGCAAAATATCTCAATAATAATATTCCTATGTATAATTACATTTGCCATAATAAGATTTTTGGCATTTATACCATCTTTAATTACGTTAATCTGTATTGCAATACTATATTTTATATTCTGTATTATTTGCTTTAAACATAATTTAATTCCGTATGTAATAACGCCTCTTGCCGTTCAGTTGAGCACCATGATTTTCGGATATTCATACAGATTTATTCTTGAAGGGCGAAATAAAGAAAAAATCAAAAATGCAATGGGAAAATATCTTTCACAGGATATTATGAAAAATGTCGTTCAAAATATTGATGATATCAAACTGGGCGGAAAAAAAGCAAATGTAACAGTTTTATTTGCTGATATCAGAGGCTTTACAAGCATGAGTGAAAAAATGACGGCAGAAGAAGTTTCTGTTATATTAAACGAGTATTTTTCCGAAATTGAACCTATTATTACAAAATATAACGGTGTAATCAATAAATTTATAGGTGACGCTGTTATGGCAATATTCGGAGAGCCTATTCAGGATATAAATCATCCGCAGAATGCTGTAAAATGTGCTTGTGAAATGTTAAAAAAAGTTGAACAACTTCGTGATAAATGGCTTTTTGAAGGGAAACCTAAAATTGAAATCGGTATAGGCATTAATACAGGCGAAGCTTTTGTTGGCAACATTGGTTCTGAGAAACGGCTTGAATATACCGTAATAGGTGACATGGTAAATCTTGCAAGCCGCATCGAAAGTTATAATAAAGTTTATAGAACAAACATGCTTATAAGCAGTTCTACCTATTCTTATGTAAGCGACATCGTAGATGTTATAAAAATAGCAGATGTGACAATTCGCGGGAAAGCAAAAAAAATGGATATTTACGAGGTTTTAAGACTTAGTTAAATATAGAATATTAATATATACTGTGATAAAATTATTCTATGATTGATAACATAGAACAACTTAAAAAAGCTATTGAAATTGAAATTCAGTATAAATATATCGATATTCACGGGAAAACGCAGGCTTTTTCAAGCTTTATAAAAAACGAAGCAAAAAAATACTACAAGTTATCTAAAAAAAATCCCAAATGGGCAGTGCTCGTTGAAACATTTGAGCACTATCCTTTTGCGGGAATAAATGAAAGACGCAAAAGCATTGATACACTTATAAGAGTTTTGAAATCAGAAACAACACCTAAAGAACAATCAGAAAAAAACTGTTCAGGAAGGCTAAAACCCGCTAAAGATACAGATGTAATGTATATGAAAGGGGTTGGCCCGAAAATTGCTTATAAATTAAATAAACTTGGAATTTATACAGCACAGGATTTAATAATGTATTTCCCCAAAAAACACATTGACTACTCCTCCAGAACACTTATCAAACATTTAAAAGAGGGGGAAAATACAACAATTTTCGGGTATATAAAATCCGTTTCTGCGTTTAATACAAAAAATAAACTTTCAGTTGTCAAAGTTGCTGTGACAGATGAAAGCGGCAGGCTTGAACTGAGTTTTTTTCAGGCAAAGTCCAACCGTTTTATGCTTGAAAGGGTTAAAGCACAATTTCCTGTTAACGCCGGAATTATGGTATCAGGAACTGTGAAAAGAAGCAGTTATGACGGAAAACTAACCTTTGATAAACCTAATTACTCAATAATGACAGGAGAATTCCTTGAAGATAAAAATACAAATCTTAATCTGGCACGAATTGTTCCTATCTATACAGTATGTGAAGATTTAAGTATAAAAGTTTTAAGACGGGCAATTTATAATGCTATCAATATATACAAAAATGAAATTGAAAATATAGTTCCCGACTATATCAGAGAAAAATACGGAATACTTGATAAAAAAATTGCGGTTGAACAAATTCATTTCCCCGAAAGTATTGAACTGCTTGAACAGGCAAGATTTTCACTTATTTTTGAAGAATTGTTTTTAATTCAATTGAAATTAGTACGTCTGAGAGAGCAAAATTCAAATAGCCACTGTGCTCTTGCATTGAAAATCAAAGAACAGGGAATTGTCAGAAAGTTTATTGATAACCTGCCTTTTGAGCTTACAGGAGGTCAGAAAAAGGCTGTAAATGAAATTCTAAACGACCTTAATTCAGATATTCCAATGGCAAGATTGCTTCAAGGAGATGTAGGCAGCGGTAAAACAGTAGTTGCGACTATAATGCTTCTCGCGGGAGTAGAAAACGGATATCAGGGTGCATTAATGGCACCGACTGAAATTCTTGCACAGCAGCATTATAACAATTTACAGCAATGGCTTACACCTATGGGAATTAGCGTCGGGCTTTTCCTTGGAAGTCAAGGAAAAAAAATCAGAGAGAAATTCAGAACCGATTTGAGAAACGGACAAATGAATATTGCAGTCGGTACACACGCTCTTATTCAAGAAGATGTTGATTTTAACAACTTAGGAGCAATTGTTGTAGATGAGCAGCACAGGTTTGGAGTAAAACAAAGAAACGTACTAAAGAAAAAGTCACAAAATCCGCAAATGCTTACAATGACTGCAACCCCAATACCGAGAACTCTTGCCTTAACAGTTCATGGAGACATTGATTTAACAGTAATTGATGAACTCCCTAAAGGAAGAAAACCTATTAAAACATCACTTGTTACATCTCACAGAGGCGTATATGATTTAATTAAACAGGAAATTGAGGCAGGGCGTCAGGCTTATGTTGTTTACCCGTTGATTGAAGAAAGCGAAACATTATCGGCAAAAGCCGCTACTATTGAGGCTGAACGCTTACAAAACGAAGTATTTCCACAATTCAAAATCGGACTTTTACACGGAAAGCTTAAAAATGACGAAAAAGAACAGGTTATGGCAGATTTTAAAGATAAAAAATATGACATTCTAGTATCAACAACAGTTGTTGAGGTAGGTGTGGACGTTCCAAACGCTACAGTCATGCTGATTGAAAATGCTGAACGTTTCGGACTTTCACAACTTCACCAGCTTAGGGGACGTGTCGGCAGAAACGATTTACAGTCCTACTGTATTCTACACACTTCAACAAAGTCACAGGAAACCAAAGAACGCTTAAATATAATGACACAAACTAATGACGGATTTGTTATTGCAGAAAAAGACTTGCAGCTCCGTGGTCCAGGAGAATTTTTGGGAACAAGACAAAGCGGCTTGCCTGACCTAATAATATCAGATATTGTACGCGACGCAAAAATCTTAGAAATGGCACGTAATGAAGCTATTGATTTTGTTAAAACAAATAAAATTGAAAATTATCCGCTTTTAAAAGAAGCTTCCTCACTACAGCTTTTCAGCAGCATTGATATTTAATTGTAAACTTATATAAACTTTTTATTAAATAAATTAGCAATTATTCACATGATATATACTTTATATATTTAAGAGTATAAATATCGGAGAACTTTTATGGAAACATTTTACAGGTTTCTAGGCGGTCCGCGAACATTTTGGGGCGGCAGTAACAGAACAATAATAAATAACAATTTTATAGGCGCAATGCCAATGATGCGCCCTATGTGCAGACCTATGCCTATGATGCCGATGTTTGGAAATCATTGCTGCGGTGGAAGTTCAAATGGTCTTAATTGGATGCTCGGCTTTGGGCTTGCAAGTTCGCTTGCCGGCGGAATCATGAACTTATTTGGGAATAATCAATCAAATAACAACAGCTATGTGATGAATAATCAAAGCTATCTTCCAGGCAATAATTATAATAATTACAATTATTACGACAATTACAATTCAAACTCGAATCAATACATTGCAGATCTTTCCGCAAAAGTTAACCAACTGGAAGACGATTTAGCAGACTGCCAAAAACAAATTGATGATTTGTCCAAATCAAAATGTAATTGTAAAAATAAGGAAATTACAGCTGGCAGCACACCTTCTGATCAAGAAATCACAGCAGCCGAAGCAAAAAAACAGGAAACTACACAAACCGCTACGCAAACACAAACTCCTGCAGTGCCTGAAGAAAAAACAGAAGAAGTTAAGGATGAAACATCTGAAGATGAAACACCCAAAACACTTGACGATGCATTAAAAAATGCAGGCTTTAATGACTTAGATAAGACTGCACAAGATTATGTAAAAAACAAAATTTCTCAAGCCTATATTGATGAAAACGGTAACATTAAATATGACATAACAGCAGTTGTCCACGACGGAGATTCGCTTAACAGTATTATAAACAGATTTTACACAGAATCAGAAAAAAATAATCTTGAAGTGCAAAAAGCAAAATTACACACACAAGGTTCTGAAACAAGCCTTATAGTTAATCCGCTTTCAGGTGATACAGTAGTTGCTAGAGGCGTATCTGAATATGGACTGAAAGCTTTAATGCAGGATGCAAAAAACGGAATTACCAAACAAGGTGAAATAACTAAAACAAATAAAAGAATTTCCGATTTAAAAACATCATTTATAAACGGAGATAAAAAATTATCTAAAGCTTATGTTCTTCAAAATAAATTAATGACTGAAGACGAATACAATAAAATAATTAACGAAAAATACTCGCAGTAAAGTTAGTATGGAAAAATAACGGTCAGCTTAAAGTAAAAAGCTGACCGTTCTGTTATTTGAGCGTAAAATTAGGGCATTATATAATCGGGATAGGAATTAATACACGGCTGATTTAATTATTAAGAAATGTAACAAAATACTATACAATAAAGCAATTATTTAAATAGTATATACTTTATATATATAAGAGAGTATAAAACAATGGAGAACATGCCATGGGTAATTATGGTATCACCGGATGGTCCGGAGGCGGCAGACAATCTTTAACCTACAACTTAAAAGCAGGCCAGTTCAGAGGCATGGGAAGAGTAAATGTATTTCCAAGCAGAACAACTATAATTAATAATAATATTATAGGCAGCGGTTATGGAATGTATGACAGTCACCAATGCTGCAACAACAGTACCCCAAAATGGATGAACTGGATGATGGGTATAGGCATTGGCAGTACATTACTCGGCGGCATTCTCAGCATGTTTGGAATCGGCGGCGGCAATCAAGTTGAAGGCGCAGGTGGTAAAGAACCTGAAACAAGAACAGAAGATGAACCTTCTGCAAAAGAAAAGGAACTTGAAAAGAAATTGCAGGAAGTAAGCGCAAAAGCAGAACAGCAAGCTAAAGAAATTGCAGCCTTAAAAGAAGCAGCAACGCAAAAAGAAAAAGCGGCTGTAACAACACACAAAGATTCTGCTGAAGAAACTACAACTGAAGCAGATAGCAAATTAAAAGATGGTTCAATCGTAAGAGTAAGAGATGAAAAGTTGGGAGCACAAGCTGACATAAGCGGAACTGTTACCAACAACGCAGACGGAAGTATCAGCATAAAAGACAGACAAAATACATATACATACAAACAACTTGGACAAAAAATAACTTATAAAGGCAAAGAGTACCCTTTATACGAATGTACAGGTGCAGTTGACAATGCTAGCGGACAATCCAAGCCAATCAGCGCTCAAAAATACATACTAGTTAACGGAGAATTAATCCAGCCAAATGATTTGAATCTTTCAGGCAGCGGATTAGGAACAGTAAAGAGAGCTGCTCAGAGTGCCCCCCCCCCGAACAATAATAATTCGAACATTGAAACCACAGCAGATGAGCAATCAGGGAGTAACAACTGGTCAATGCTAACTCCGCATATGCATTCAGACGGAAAATTTTACTCAAAACCTGAAAATAAAAGTACAGTTCTTGATACACCTTGGAGTAAATATGCTGAAAATACTCCTAGCACAAATCAGAATGCTAATGCTAATGCTAAAACGAACTATAATGCAGTTACATTAAAAGATGCTTTTATGCAACGTGCTAAAGGAAAACTAAAAAATGTTAAAGTAGAACAAAATAAAGACGGCTCATATCAGGTATGGGGCTACTACAAAGGCAATGGCATCCTTAAAACGAATGCAAATGTCGTAACCGTAAAAGATTTAAATGATCCAAGCCTATTTGACAAACTAATGGAAGATTACGATAGTTATTTTAATTAAAAATTCAACTCCCTTCGGGGAGTTTTTTAATATGAGTAAATTATTCTTTACATAAAATTGGCAATTTAAGAAAAAAAATGTATAATAAATGTGTAGAAAGAAAGAGGGGTTATATGGATGATTTAAAAGTTGCCATAGGTTCAGATCATGGCGGGTTTCATTACAAAGAAGCAATTATTGAATATTTAAAGGCGAGAAATATAGATTATATAGACGTAGGAACTTACACACGCGAATCATGCGATTATCCGATAATTGCAAAACATGTTGCTGAAAAAATTATTTCAGGCGACGCAAACAGGGGAATTCTCATTTGCGGCTCAGGTATCGGAATGTCAATTGCAGCTAACAAAATCAGAGGGATAAGGGCTGCATTATGCGGAGATACTTATTCAGCCAGAGTTTCCAGAGCCCATAACAATGCAAATGTTCTTTGTCTTGGTGAAAGAGTTATAGGTGAACACCTTGCCCTTGATATTGTCGATGTTTGGTTGAAAGCAGGTTTTGAAGCCGGCAGACATAAACGCAGAGTTGACATGATTGAGTAATCGTTTTTATGGTATAATAAGAAAAAAAAGGAAATACTATGACAAACGAACTTGATACAAAAACACTTGCATGCGTTGTAGCAAGAGCACTTGATGAAAAACTCGGTAAAGATATCACAATATTAAATATAAGCAATGTATCATCACTTGCGGATTATTTTGTAATAGTAACAGGGGATTCTACACCTCAAGTTAAAGCTCTTATGAATAATACAAAAGAACGTATAAAAGACTTATTCTCACGTTCTCCAGTAAGAATGGAAAATGATAACAAAAACCGCTGGAATTTACTTGACTACGGCGATGTTGTTGTTCATATTTTACACAAAGAAGAACGGCAAACTTACGCAATTGAGAAATTTTGGAGTAACGCATTCAGCATTCCGGAAGAAGAATGGAAAGAAATCTCAGAAGAATATAAAGAATTTTAATAACGTAATCGGCTTCACAACCAGTGAAGTCTTTTCTTTATGTAACATTTCGAAATAGTATTGCAAAATCTTAAAAATAGTGTAAAATAAAGGTGTTATGAATAGAGAAGAGATAAATAATAAAATAAATGAATTAGTCTTAGCAATGGCTAAAGACCCGCAGAATACGGAAAACTACCACAGATTGTCAGAACTTTATCTGCAAATCGAAGATTATGATAAGGTAATGTCAGTATTGGACAGCCTTTTGGCGATAAAACCTGATGATGTTCAAGCGCTTGTCGGCATGGGCACTATGTGGTTTTATGAGAAAGATTTCAGAAAATCTTTGTCATATTACAACAGAGCATTAACGGTTAACCCGAAAAATTATCTGATTTATTATAATATGGGTAATGTTTTTGCAGAATGGAAAAACTTTCCTAAAGCATTATTTTATTATAACAGGGCTATTGATTTAAATTCGACAAATCCTGAAATTTATAATGCTATTGCTCTTTTATATCAGGATAATGAAGATTATATTGAATCAAAAGCATATTATGAAAAAGCCCTGTCACTTGACCCTGAAAATATTACGGCTCTAGTTGACATGGGAAATGTCTGCTTTAAACTTTTCGATTACGAAACAGCTTTGCAGCTTTATAAAAAAGTTTTCGCGTTAAATCCTGACAACAAAATCGTTTGTATTTGTATCGGAAACACTCTGACTTTAATGAAAGAAAGGGAAAAAGCATACAATTACTTTGAAAAAGCCCTACAAATGGAAGGAGACAACTACAAAGCATATATTTGCTATGCAATAGCACTTTCTGAATTCGGCGAATATGATATGGCTGTAGAAATGTACAAGAGAGCAGAACAAATTCAGCCTAAGGAAATTGATGCTCAAATACTTATTGCAAACCTCTATACAAACTTCAATCATTTAGATTTAGCAATGGACTTGTATAAAGAAGCACTGCGATTAAAGCCAAACAGTTCTAAAACATATATGCTGCTTGGAAATGCTCATTATTTAAAAGGAGAAATCGAACAGGCTATTGCATCTTACCGTGCATCTATTAATATTTCACCTGAAAATGATGAATACAGACTTATTTATACACAAGTTCTTGATGAATACATAGATAAAAAGCAGAACGGAGAACCTGTGTAAAATGCAAAAAGATACCCCGTACATGATTGAAAAAATAATTGCCGCATTGACATATATTACTATGGGTATGGCAGGTTTTATATGGCTGATTGTGGGGCTGTTTACAAAAGCAAGATTAAAACCTTTTTTGCAATATCATATATTCCAATCAATATTTATATCACTGGGTTTTACGGTTTTATCAATATTCATAGGCTGGCTGTCAAATCTTTTAAGTTTTATCCCTTTAATCAACAGACTTGTCGCGCAAGTTACATTCCTGTTAAATATGCCTTTAATTTTTGATTATTCGCTGCTTCAATCTATCATTTATGCAATACTAATTTATCTTGCAATAACGGCATTTATGGGTAAATACAGCTATATTCCGTGGGTTTCAGATATTATTGATCAGAATATTAATCATTAAAAAAAACTGCGCTTAAAAGCGCAGGTACGTGGCATTTATGAAAAGATTATGAATTATGATTTTTCAGTTTTTGAGAGAATAATAGCGTTTGATAGCGGGATACCGCCTGTCATCTGAGGTTTATTTACCACTTTTCCGTTTACATACATTACGGTAGATCCACCGCCGTCAAGATTTATTGCACCGACGCATCCTATTGATTGCATAAAATTTGCAAGCTCCATTAAAGTCATTCCTATTGAACTGCCTTCACGTCCGTCAACAGCTACCAGAATAATGTTGTTATCTGCAGTATAGCCTATAGCGCTTCTAGGATTACGTCCGCCGATTGCACCAAGCTTCTGAGCTGTCATATCAACATAAACTTCACCATCTTTAACTAGATAAGGTCCGCCGCTTATAATATGTTTTACCCCTCTCCACTCGGGATTTGTGTTTATAACGAGCTTTGCGTCTTTTTTGTCTAGAAGATTATACAATACACTTTTGGGGCCTGAAATTACATAGCCATTTTCAGGAATTTCAACGGCATTTGCTGATGCTTTTGTAATTTTATCGCCAATAACTTGCAGCCCAACGCCGTATTTCGGCGCAGATGGAGAATATTTTCCCCATTCGGGCGTATAAACAAGAACATGAGTTGAAAGCATTCTCGGTTGATTTATGTTATCAATCTTAATTGTTTGTTTATTTCCTTTAACAGAAGCGTCAAGTTTAATTCTTGCAATGTCAAAACCGTCGTCAAAAATACCTATACCTACTCTATCATATATCGGTCCTGTGTATAATTTTTTATCAATCATTAAAGTTCCTAGAGGAACACCCGTTTGGGGTTTAAAATATGTACCGTTTAAAGCTACTACTGCACTATTATTTTTTGCAATTGTTGTTATTGTTCTTCTGCTCTTGAGTGTCGAATTTGAAGAAAGTGCGGGAGTTAAATCCAAATCTTTAGCAAGTTTCAAATCTGCTTCTACAACATTAATCCTAACAGGTCTTCCGCTATAATATTTTGTAAGTTTAATATGCTTTACCCCGCCTGTTACATCTGCAATAACAGCTTTAGGATATTTTTGCTGAACCATAGTATCAAAATTCTTTTGCCTTACTTCGGGAGAAATCTCGTTAAGAATTTTTTGTTTCAATTGACCTGTATCAAAGTCAGGGGCTGCTACCTGCGCGATTTTTGTATTACTTGCATGAATAGGCATCAGCACCTGACACAAAATTATAACCACAATGAAAGATATATTAACAGCGATTTCTGTTAATTTTCTCAGCTCATAGTTTTCTGCATTACAAATCAACGTATCCATAACGTCACCTCAAAATTTTAAAGTAACCGGATACCTTTTTGATTTAAGAGTGGGTTGGGGAATAACACTCATCGGAAACCTGATTTGTATTTCTATAAACCATCTTATCAGGGACTTCCTACTACTATTGTAACATATTTTAACAAATACTTCAATCCCTCTGATTGCAAGGGCTTTACAAAACTAAATATAGTAAAAAAAACACTAAACAATAAAAAAGACGATTTAAAAAACCGCCTTTTAGTAATTTATTTTATATCTTGTAAATAAGTTTGAACCAATTTTCTTGCTTCAGTTGACGACACCTCATCATCAAGAGAAGATATTTCTAAGGGTTTTCCAAAAGCTCTCTTTATATTAAAGTTAACATAAGATTTATTGCCAAATATTCCGTTGGTTAAAGTTAATTTAGCTTCTTTGCCAAACTTAGTTTCCTGCAAAAATATATTAACTTTATCAGTTTTAGCCATATATGAGCCAAGCTGCTCTCCTCTACGGTTTTGCGCCAATTTCCCAAATGCTTTTGTTACCAGCTGCTCAAGTGTATTTTCTTTAGAAGTAAAACTTACAGTATCAGTCTGCAAACCTTTGCTTAATGGCATATAAGTTTTTTTCTGCATACTAGAATTTGGCGTAGAAACAGAGGGGGTAAAATTAATTTTTGAAATCATTTTTATTTCCTTTTGATTAAATGTATATTACACACTTATTAAAACGCAAAATTTATTTTATGTCAAATTTTTCAGCTATTTAAAGCATGGATAATCATCAGGAATTTGCCAGCCATTTAATTGAATAATTTTAGTCGCATTAGAACAAGAATTATAAAGTCCTTCTTTTGTACCGTCCCAATCAGAATCAATATAAGGCTCTACACCTAAATTCTTAAAATATTTATTTCTGTTACCGCTTGCACCAGCAGGATAGAATGCAAAGTAAAAAACATCTTTGCCTGTTACTAGACGCCCTGAATTGAACAAGCTAACTTTTGATGACTTAGGAAAAAACATCATATCTCGTCCATAGTAACCAAACATAACAACAGACCCATCTGCAAAATAAACAAATAGTCGATCTTTTTTATTTTCAATTTTTGTATATTTAATATAATCTTTCAAATATTCGTTAAAAAATTTAACGTTACAAGAATAATTAGCAGCTTCCGTATTAGAACAAAAAGATGTGTAATTCCAATCAGTTCTCATAATATTTTTATCTTGTTCAGAAAGTAATATGGCTTGATTTATTGTAGAATAAAATTTTTTAAGTCGTGTTGTAATTATTTTTTTGTTGTGGTTTTGGATAAGAGTTGGCAGAGTTAATGCAGAAACAACACCTATAATTCCTAAAGTTACAAGAACTTCAGCAAGAGTGAACGCAGCAGCCGAGCCTAAAGTACGCCCCCCCCCCGAGCTGCTACGCAGGTAGACATTTCAACACAAAAATTGTGCAACTTTTGATGTAATGGCATCTGTTTTGTTTCATTTGTTGTCATAATTGCTCCTTTCATTTTTATACTAATCAATGTCAACAGGTTCACGCTGAATTTTATCTATAGCCTCACGAGCAGTAAACACAAGTGCCTCCGGCACATTTTCAATTGTGGTAAACTGTCTTAAAACATCTACAACACGTTTAAACGAACGCACAATGTCACCTTCGCCGATGTCAATTTGTTCGGTAATAGTTTCCCATTCGGCTCCTTCAACCCATAACTCGATAAGTGAACTGAAATAAGGATTTATATACATAGGCGCTTCTACTGAATATCTGCTCTGAACTTTTTCAAGCTTACGTCTGATATTTCTAATAAGGTTAAGCGTTTTGCGGACAGGTTCTGATATAGGAAGATACGGAATATCTATTCTTAAATCTTCTGTCGTAATAGCACAGACAACAGCTGCAAGTTGTGCAGGTGTTAAACTTTCCAAAACGCGAGAGAATATTATTTCAGCTATAAATAATTCATTTTCGGAGCGAATTTGTGATGTAGTTATACCCTGTAAAGTAGGATAATCATCTCTCAAGTAGTTCATATCAATAAGAACGCTTCTGTGAGCCAAAAATTTATTCCAGAATATATCACGCTGTTTTTCAATTTCTTTATCCAGTTTATTCATCCTTACAGAAAAGCGAGATAAAACTTCCACATTTTTAGAATGTTTTTTATAAAGTTTACATGTATCACACTTAAAACTATGCATTTTTTCAAGCATAGCTTTGGTTTCTCTTCCGAATTTAACAGCTTCCTGCGATAAAGGTCTGTTTTTAGAACGTTCCTGTTTACAGATTTTTTTATACGTTTGTCTGTTTTGAACGTATATATGCCTTAATTTGTCGTATTCATGCAATTTATCATCGCAGAGTTTATAAGGGCATATAAATTCACGCGACTTAATTTCATTTTCAATCTGCTCCTGCGCCTTTAAGAGCGGCTGCAATCTGGAACCTGACGAGAAATAACCGAAACTTTTTAATATCAATTCTTTTGCTTCATCTAAACTGAAACGCTGTAAAAGATTTAACACCATTGAATAACTTGGAGAGAAGCGGCTTTCCAGGGGATTTGCATCACTCAGCACAAGTTCTGCGACTTCTTCCGGAGTTTGGAATTGGGTGCCGACAATTGTAACATATCCGACTTCATCCATTCCCCTGCGTCCCGCACGTCCCGACATTTGCAAAAACTCGCTTGCCGTAAGCATTCTATGACCGCTGTCCGTACGTTTGCTTGTCGAACTTATTACAGTCGAACGTGCCGGCATATTTATTCCTGCAGCAAGAGTTTCGGTCGCAAATACGACTTTAATAAGCCCTTTTTGAAAAAGTTTTTCAACAAGATTTTTCCATGCAGGCAAAAGTCCGGCGTGATGAGAGGCAACACCGCAAAGTAAATATTCAATATGCTTATTATTATAAAGATGCGGATTTTCGGCAATATACTCATCAATAATCTGTTGAATTTGAGCTCTTTCACCTTTTGAAATTAAATCAAGAGAAGCACACTTTTCCATCTGCTCATCACATTTTCTGCGCGAAAAAGTAAAATATATTGCAGGAAGCATATCATTATTCTGCAAACTCCTGATAACTTCCTTTACATAAGATTTTTTGTTTTGAAGTTTTCTGCCGAACACTCTTTTTTCAGGTTTAATTTTCTTATTAAGCTGTCCGCTCGGAGTTAGCAGCGGTAAAAGCCTTGTCGGCTGTGAACTGTCAAAATAATAGAACCTTAACGGTACAGGTCTGAAATCAGTATCAACAAGTTCGGTCTTTGAGTGAACGGTATTAATCCAATCCGTAAGTTCCTGCGCATTAGCAACCGTTGCAGAAAGAGCAATTATTTGAACATTTGTCGGACAGTAAATAATACTTTCTTCCCAGACTGTTCCGCGCTGCTCATCGTTCATATAATGGACTTCGTCAAGAACAACATACTTAACTTCTTTCATATTGTCCGTAACCGACCCGAAATTAGTACCGTAAAGCATATTACGAAAGACCTCTGTTGTCATAACAACAATTTGGGCATTACGGTTAATTGAAGTATCCCCCGTTAAAAGTCCGACCTTATCTTGTCCGTAACGCTCTCCAAAATCGTAATATTTTTGATTAGAAAGAGCTTTCAAAGGAGTTGTATAAAAAATTCGTTTTCCTTCCTGTAAGGCTCTATGAATTGCGTGCTGTGCAATAACTGTCTTACCTGCACCGGTCGGGGCGCACACTACAACGCTTTTACCTTCATCGATAAAATTGCAGGCATCTTTTTGGAAATCATCAAGCTCAAATGGAAATTCGTACATTCATACTCCTCAATTATCTATACCCATTATAGCATATAATATAAAAATTTGTTAAGAAAACAGCAAAAAAGATTTTTACAAGTTTTTAATCTATAACAATTAAAATTAAGGAGAAATATATGCAAGTTAATTCTATCAAAAACTTCACAAATAACCGAAACCAAAGTCCAACTTTTGAAGCAATAAAATTATATGGGGGAGCAGACGAAACCTTGAAAAAAGCACTCAAACCTGAAAATTGGAAAACACTCCAAGCCCTTGCAGAAAATCAAGATGCAAACACTGCGGTTGACATAATTCTTTTTGGAAGAGCCAATTCAAAAAAACTTGATGGTCGTCTTGTTCCAAAAGAAAGCAATATGTTTATGCAAATACAAGATTACAAACAAGGATTTTTCGAAAACACTATCTCTTTTATAAATAAATTATGTCTAAAAGCTGATAAATACGCAAAAAAATATGCTAAAATAAAAGATATCAACCCTGATGAAATCTTAAACAAACTAAAATAATAATACAATTTCAAATAAAAAAACTCCCAAAAGGGAGTTTTTTATTATATCTTATCAAAACCTGTATATTTTCTAAGAACTTCCGGAATAATGATTGTACCGTCTTCCTGCTGGTAATTTTCAACAATCGCTGCAAAAGTTCTACCAACTGCAAGCCCTGAGCCGTTAATTGTGTGTACAAATTGAGTTTTTCCTGTAGCTTTATCACGGTATCTTATATTAGCACGTCTTGCCTGGTAATCACCAAAGTTTGAACAGCTTGAAATTTCCTTATATGCACCATAAGAAGGCATCCAAACTTCCAAATCCCAGCATTTGTTTGCAGAAAAACCAATATCACCTGTTGACAATGCTTCACGGCGATAAGGAAGTTCTAACAATTGAAGCATTTTTTCAGCATCTTCTGTCAATTTTTCATGTTCTTCTTTACTTGTTTGAGGAGTACAAAGTTTTACCAGTTCGACTTTATTGAACTGGTGAACTCGTATAAGCCCCCTTGTATCTTTTCCGGCAGAACCTGATTCTCGTCTGAAACAAGGAGTATAAGCCGTCATATATTTTGGCAAATCATCTTCTGATAAAATTTCACCTGAATATATATTTGTAACAGGAACTTCAGCTGTAGGAATTAAATATAAATCTTCATCTACGCATTTATACATATCTTCTTTAAACTTTGGAAGCTGCCCAGTTCCGGTCATAGTAGCCGCATTCGCCATAAAAGGCGGTAAAATTTCCTCATATCCTTGTTCTTGCGTATGATAATCAAGGAAAAAGTTTATTATTGCACGTTCTAATTTTGCGCCTTTTCCTCTGTACAAAATAAATCTGCTTTGAGAGATTTTTACACCACGCTCAAAATCAACAAGACCTTTTTCCTCACATAAATCCCAGTGAGCTTTAAATTCGAAATCAAATTTTCTCGGTTCACCCCACTTGTAAACTTCAACATTATCATCTTCTGATAAACCTATAGGAGTTGTTTCATCAGGGATATTAGGAGTATGAAGCAGAATATCTCTTTGTTTATTATCTAATTCTGTCTGCTTTTCCTCCAATGCTTTAATATCATCACCGAGCTTGCGAACTTCTTCCTGAATTGCGTCGGTATTTTCACCGTTTTTTTTCATCAAACCGATTTTCTGAGAATCATTTTTTCTTTTCGCGCGCAATTCATCAGCCTGAGTTTGAATTTTTCTTCTTTCTTCGTCAATTTTTAAAACTTCATCTATTGAAAGTTCGGGATTTCTTCTTTTTAAAAGTTCATTAACCTTATCCGGACACTCTCTGATTAATTTAATATCAAGCATTTTTTACCACCTTTACAGTCATATCCAACGTATTTATAGCTATATTCTAATTTAAATATAAGTTATAATCAAGATAAAATTTAACCTGTTATATTTGTTAAGAATTGTAGATTTTCTTGACAGGTAGTGTATAATAAAAATAAAGGGATTGTGTTGAATATGATGTTTAAAAAGTTAGCTCAAAAACTTAATTTGGAGAAAAAAAAGCATCCAAGTGCGGCTATTAACCCGCTAGAAGTTGATTTTGAGGGAAGAAAAAGCATTTTTCTAGATAAATTAACAAAAACTGCAGTTAATATGTATGAACGTAAATGTGATGTAAAAAAGTTTTCAAAATTAGTTCTGTCAGATCCTGAAAATGACTCTCATAATAAAATTATGGATGAACTTTTTTCTAAAGGAGTAATTGATGCATCCGATGATGAAAAGTTATTTGAACTTTCCGATAACACACGCTTTTTAAAAGATTTAGGGCTTATTGATTAAAGATTTCTGATAAGCGCCTCAGTGAAGTCCATTGTAGAAGCACATCCGCATAAATCTGATGTCATAATACCGTCACTCAGGGTCTTAAATAATGCCTTTTCAATTTTTTCAGCATAAACATTTTCACCGATATACCTTAACATTTCTATTGCTGAAAGCAATAACGCTGTTGGGTTAGCTTTATTTTGCCCTTTAATATCAGGTGCAGAACCATGAACAGGTTCAAAAACAGCATAATCCAAACCGATATTTGCTCCTTGAGCGACACCTAACCCGCCAATTAAACCTGCACAAAGATCTGATACGATATCACCATACAAATTCGGTAATACCAAAACATCAAATTGCAACGGATTTTGAACAAGCTGCATACATAAGTTATCCACAAGAATCTCGCGCTTGCTTATTTGCGGATAGTCTTGTGCTATTTTTCTGAAACAATCTAGAAATAATCCGTCAGATAACTTCATTATATTTGCTTTTGTTACAACACAAACTTCTTTTCTATTATTTTTTATTGCATAATCAAAAGCAAATTTACAGATTCTTTCAGAAGCTTTCCTTGTAATAACTTTTATACTTTCTGCTGTATTAGTGTCCACCTGTCTTTCAATTCCGGCATACAAGTCTTCAGTATTTTCTCTTACTACAACAATATCAACATTATCAAACTTAGTTTTTACATTAGGTAAATTTCTGCAAGGTCTTAAATTCGCATACAAATCAAGTTCTTTACGTAATTGAACATTAACAGATCTGAAACCTTTTCCGATAGGGGTAGTCACAGGAGCTTTTAATGCAATTTTATTTTCTTTTATTGAATTTAAAACTCTTTCTGGTAAAGGAGTGCCTTCTTTTTGAATAACATCAGCACCTGCTGTTTGCACATCCCAATCTATTTTCAATCCTGATGCCGCAATAATTTTTACAACAGCATCTGAAATTTCCGGTCCTATTCCATCTCCGTTAATCAAAGTAATTCTTCTCATTATACCCTCAAAATATTTTGTAAAAACTCATAAAAAAATTATACAACTAATGAAAATATTATCAAATGTTAACATAACTTAATAAAATATAAAAAAAAAGCAATATTAAACAACAAAATTTTTTTATGTAATTAAGGTAGGTTATAAAAGTTAAGTAGGTTAAAATGAACATCGGATCTATTGCATCAAAAGGATGGAATTATATTCAACGTGCAGGCAGAATTTATCCTGATTTCGTAATGGGAACAGGGAATGAAGCCTTTACTCAGGTAATGCGAAGCACTATAAGAAACAGAGCTGCAAACGGTCAATCATATATGCAATCTGTATGGACTGGCATCAAAGACGGTGCAAGAGCAGCAGAAAAACATAACGGTATCCTTGAAAAACGTCATGGCGGCTTTTGGAAAAGTAATTGGGAAGCTCTAAAATCTTTTCCCAAAAAAGTTTCTCAAGGCTGGCGTGTAGGGGGAAAGCTTGCAGATAGAGCAGGCAAAACAGGATTGTCAAAATTTTGGTCACAGTTTAAAGGTTCCTTAAGCGGTATCGGAAAAAGAATGCCTCTATTATTTACAATGATGGTTGTATTACCTGAAATTCCAAATCTTTTTTCTGCATTTAAAGATAAAGGGCTAGTCGGAGGTATTACAGAAACAGGAAAAACAGCACTAAGATTAGGAGCAGGCATGACTGCAGCTGCAATAGGACAGGCTCTAATACCAATCCCAATTTTAGGCGGTATCGTAGGTTATATGGCAGGTGATTGGCTGATGAGCAAATTCACCGGCAAAAGTCACTCAGAAAAGAAAGCCGAAGCCGAAGAAGCACAACAAAACCAGCTGGCACAGCAACAAGCAATGATGCAGCAATACGGTATGAACCCATTCGGAACTTCAATTCCACAGACAGGAAAGAACATACCACAACCGCAAATGAATATCCCGCAGCCAACAATAACTCCTCAAGAACTAATGGCAATGCAGAAAATGCTATATAACAGCGGAGCTGGAAACCCTTACGATCAAGACTTTATGGCAATGACATCAGGAATAAATAAACTTAACTTCCAATGCTAATAACGACCGACGATGAAAAACTCGTCGGTTATTTATATTTCGTTACAAAAAAGCAATTTCTGAACAAAAAAATTTTTATATATAATACGGGGAATAAAAATTAAAGAGGAAACCGGATTTATGACAAATCCAATAAATAATGATTACTACAAATTAGCGAGTTATGCTGCTGGTGCACAGCTAAACCATAATCCTTTCGGGGTTGAAGAATTGCAATCTCAATTGATTTTTGCAGGTGCAACAACAGCACTTCCACTTGCATGGCAAACCGGGAAGGCAGCACTTTGGACTGCTCCCAAATGGGCTTGGCAAAATTTCGGCAACTACACCTCAGCTTGGCAAGAAATTAAAAATAAAAACCAGGCAGCAAAAGATGCCGTAAAACACCTTAAAGGCGAAAACATATTCCAAACAATAAATAACAGAAGCAATTATAACTCTTTACTTGAACTTGAAAAGAAAACAGTAGCAAGACCGACTTATGCAGAAATGAGCGCAACAACCAAACCAAGCGCAAGAGCTAAATTGTTCAATAAATCAGTAAAAGCTACATATTATGATGAAGCAAGAAAGTTAATAGAAGAAGCAAAAACAAAAAAATTAACAGGTAAAGAACTTAGAGAACATCTTAAAAAAGTAGATGATGCAATTGCAAAAGCAGATTTAGCATTACATAAAGCTGTTGCATCAGGAGAAATAAAACCTGTAACTCTTAGAGGAAAAGCCTGGGCTGGCGTAAAAAAATATACAGGTTATGATGCAGTAAACGGAGCCTTGAAGAAAGGGGCAGCAAGTTCAAACAAAGCAGTAAAAACAATTGCAAAAGGCGCAAAAGGCGGCGGTTTAGCAACAGCAGCTATCGGACTTGCAATTGAAACGCCGGAAATTATTGAAACATATAAAAAATGCGGAGCCGGAAAAGGCGCAAAACAACTTGCAAAAACCACAGCAGTAGTAGCCGCCGAAGGTGTAGGCTACGCTGCAGGCGCAAAAATCGGTGCTATTGCAGGTGCTAAATTGGGTGCCACGATAGGTACATGTATCGGAGGTCCCGTGGGTACAGCAATTGGAGGAGCTGTAGGAACTATTATAGGAGTTGGCGCAGGAATTTTAGGCAGCTGGGCTGCAGGTAAAGGCGTAAAAGCCTTGATGGGAAAATCAGAGCTTCAAAAGCACAATGAGACAGAAGCTAAAAAATTAGCAAAAAATGCTAAAAATTCGAAAGAAGGTAAAGAGAAATTACTTTCAAAAGTAGAGAAAAAAGCTAAAGAAAACGGAGGCTGCACAGATGAAGAAGTAATTGCTGCATACGAAAAATTAGCAGCAAATAAAGAAAAATCAATTTCAGTTGCCAATTCAAGTGATAATAAAACTCATTATACATCAAAGAAACCAATTATCACAAATTACTCTGATATTCTGAATGCATTGAATATGCTTGCTGAAGGTAATATATACACTGCTCAAAATAACGTGATGAATCAGCCATTTATGCCTTCTATGTCAAATATTTTAGGAATGAATATGTTTAACATATCAAACCCGTATTATCCACAAAGCTTTGGAATTACAGCATAGAAAAAGACCGTTTTAAACAAACGGTCTTTTCAATTTTTATTTTAGTAATTCATCTCCCAGTTGTCGTTAAGAAGTTTGCCTAAACATCCATAACCAACATTTCCTGAAAGACAATTTCTGTTAAACAGTTGTTCTCTTTGCTCTTTAGATAATGGTAACTGTAGAGCATTATTAACCTCTATTTCATCAATAGTTCCATCTGCATATATGCCGACATTGAAAAAATCACGTCCTTGAATATTAGGACCTTTTTGACCGTTAGTATCAATCAAAAGATTTATCACACTTTGATAACTGGAACCGCCTTTCCCTGAGTAGTAATATCCCGGTCTGACAGAAGCCCCGTTTGCCAGTACATACGCAGTACGAGCGACCTCATATCCTGATACAGCAGTACCGTTAATTGATTTATATGATGCGGCAAAACAAGGAGTTATACTATTTTCACATGTTTGGACAACTATAAAATTAGAAGTTATAAACTCATTTGCTTTTGCTTGAGAATTTATACCGGCTTCTATTAAGTTTAATGCATTTCTTTCTGTAATATAATTTACAGCTGCCTGCTGAATCTCATTATAGACTTTATGCAATTGTGTTACATAAGTTTTACGCTGATGATTTTGCATCAACGTCGGCACGGTCATCGCAGATACCACGCCTATGATACCAAGCGTAACTAAAACTTCAGCAAGCGTAAATCCCAAAGCGTGACGCTTGCCCTGCTCAACATGTTTGAAGAAATCTTCAAAAAACTCACAGAGAGCTAAAAGATGCCCCCCCCCCGACTTCCATAATCAAATAATCTTTTCATATATGCTCCTTTCCTTATTATAAAAGTATTATACCACTAAAAAGACCGTTTTAAACAAACGGTCTTTTTCTTTTTTTTAAAGAGACTGAACGTTAAAATCTCTCTCTGATCTACTGGATGTACATTCTAAAATATTTTTGATAAAACGTTCAATTGTCGATTCCATTGAAGATATTTCTTCTTTTAGGGCTTTGTAACTCTCCTCCCTTACATCCTTAAGGGCATTTTCAAAAATTTCATCATGATACATGACACATCTCCTTGTTTAATTACCTTTGTAGACTTTCGTCAGCAATATTTAGGTTTTACTGCAAAGGCTACTTCACATATTCCCATAACGACATTTTTTTGAACATTCTTTAAGAATATTTATAATATTGTTACAAAATTTATTATTCCTACAAAATAAAAAAAGTTTAATGTATTATATTAGAATATATACAGGGGAAATAGAATGGCAACTGATTTTCTAACAAGTTATGATTATTATTCCAGCAGAGGCGATATGGAAGTCATATCCAATATTGTAGAATCTCTGAAAAAAATACTGGAAGAAGATAAATTACAAACTCAGCCGTTATTTTTAAAAACGTCTGAAAACCTTATTCTGAATATAGCAAGAAAAGTTGTTCAAGAAAAAAAGAAAACATTTCTTATAGGTATTACAGGCGAAAGCGCATCAGGGAAAACCGTGTTTGTTGATAATACAATTAAAGCCTGCGTTAAAGAAAAAAAAGAAGGTATTTATACGGTTATAAGATGTGATGATTACTATAAAGATACATCGAAAGAACTTAAAGAAGCAGGAAGCTATGAAGCATTATTCAAAACAGGTTTCAGCTTTGATACTCCAGATGTAATTGATTTAGAGTTAATGAAAAAACATTTGATGAAACTAAAATCTGGTAAAGAAATCACTTCTCCAAAATATGATTTTGTCACTTGTGTTTCAAATCCTGACGGAGATGTTAAAAAACCTGCTAAAGTCGTACTCACGGAAGGATTATATGTTCTAAATGAAGGCGTCAGAGATATTATGGACGTAAAAGTTTATGTTTATACCCCCCTTGAGGTAATAAAAGAACGTTGGTACAAACGAGCCGCGCTGAGAGGCAAAACAGGAAATGCAGCAGATTTACAGTTCCAAGATGTAAACAGAACTGCTCAACAATACATAAGACCTGCTTACCAAATCTCAGATGCAGTAATTAACGGAATGGTTTCACAGGAATATATTCAGGAAATTACAGACAAAATATTTAATACTTTAAAAAATATTGTTGAATATTAAAATAAAGAGTCCTTTTATAGGACTCTTTATTTTTATTTATTCATGCAAGGACATTTTGGCTGAACAGGGTGGATATAAACCCTATCACAGGTCGGGCAGGCAGGTTCTGCAAATGCCTTTCTGCAAGTAGGGCACGGCTTAATTTTAATCCTCGTGCATTCATCACATTTTACCTTTTTAACTTTACATTTATTACAGTTTTTGAAACCTGTAAACGGATTTAAACTGAAGTTAGTTTTGTTTTCACCAATACCAAAATATGGCAAAGGATTAAGATAAGACAGATAAGGCAGAGGGTTTAAAGATTGAGCACCTTCCCATGCGGCAAAAGCTCCCTGTGAAGATAAAGTTAACGCACCAATAAGCGCAAGCGAAATACATAAATGTTTCATAAAATACTCCCATAAAATTTTCTAATAAGTGTACAAGTTTATTTACATATCCATTTTAAACTTTTTGAAAAGATTTCCTATAGCCGCTAGAGGAATATAACTTATACATTTGCCCTAGGAGTAAATAATAAAAAAAGGATTGGTAATAAATACCAACCCTTCTTTATGATAAAAATATTTATTATTTTGAAACAGTTGCATCATCAAGTAAAATTACATAAATATCTTCACCCGCTTTTGCATGGTATTGAAGACCTTTTGTAATCAAACCTGTAGCCAAACCGACTGCAGCACCGACAGGAGCTCCAATTGCAATACCTGTACCAATTTTAGTAGGATCAGGAATAAACGCAAATCCCACACCTGCACCGGTACCAACAGCACCACCTGTTACAGTACATAAAGCAAGCTTACCTGCAGTCATCCAAGGACCTTCTTTTAAAGAATAATCTTTAGTAAAAGGTTTTGCATTGAAAGCAACTTGTTTTCCGTTAGGCAATACAATTTGCTGTAATTGCGGGTACACTCTTGCATTTTTGTTAAACCATTTTGGAGCTCTAACTTCATTTAAAGTTGCAACAAATTTAGAACCTGCAGGAATAACAAGAGAGCCTTCAACAGTCATAATATCTTCTTCAGCAACAAATGTTACAACATCGCCTGCTTTGTGATCTTCAGATTTAAACTTTTCTTCAAATGCAATTACAAGTACGTTACCTTCACCGATAACACTTTGAATATTATTAATTTTAACTTCATTGTTAGGAGCTTTTTTGGTTACAGCAAGGTGTTCAACTCTTGTTGCACCGATAAATTCTTGTTTAACTAAATCTAATTTAGCTTTAAGTCTAGCTAAAAGAACAGCAGCTTCAGCTCTTGATAAATTATCGTTAGGTCTTAATTCTCTTGAATCAGGATAATTTACATAAATGCCATAGTTAATTGTTTTAGCATAAACGTTTTTAGCCCAAGCAGGGATAGCAGAAGCATCTTTGAATTGGTTAAGAATTGACTTATCAGCTTCCATATCTTTTGTAATATGGCTAATTACAGATTGAGCTTCTGATCTTAATACCGTATTATTCGGTTTAAATGTTCCGTCAGGATAACCGTATACCAAGCCTAACTGTTGAGAACGTAAAATGTTGTCATAATTAGGATTTGAAGTTTGAACATCCTTAAATTTGTTTGAAATAGTAACATTCAAATTTTCATCAGATAAAACTTTTAATAAAGCATTTACAAACTCAACACGAGTCATGTTGCCTTCTGGGTTAAAACGATTACCGGATAAAGTCATAATATTGTTATCAACAACAATATTGATTTCTTTACTTGCCCAGTAATTTTGTCCGACATCCGCAATAGATGCGGCTAAAGCAGGAATGGTATTTAAAGCCATTAAGCAAAAAACCATTAACCCTGATACAAATTTCTTCATTTTCTTACTTCCTCATATTTACTAGTAAACCTTTTTCGTGTAAGATTATAACGTACATTTAATTTTTTGTAAACATGTAAGTTATAATTTTAATTATTTACCCAACATAGAAAGGAAAAGTATGAATAATTACACTATGACGAAAATTGTTGCAACACTAGGACCTGCAACATCCACGAAAGAAAAAATCAGAGAGCTTTTTAATGCCGGTGTAACCATGTTCAGATTAAATTCTTCGCATGGCGACGTTGAAATGCACAAAACAAATTTATCTTACATTAGAGAAATTGAAAAAGAAGAAAAAACATTAATACCTGTTTTACTAGACCTTCAAGGCCCAAAAATCAGAATAGGTACTCTTCCTGAATCAATTGAAATTCATAAAGGCGACATTTTAAAATTCCGTCATCAGCCTGAAGTTACGGGAGACATTCTTCCTGTTGATTATAAAGGAATGGCTGACGATGTTACTCCTGGTGAAAAAATTATGATTGATGATGGAAAAATTCAACTTGAAGTAAAAAAAGTTGAAGACAGAGTTATCTTCGCAGAAGTATTAACTGACGGACTTTTAAAACAGAGAAAAGGTATTAATATTCCGGGTTCTCAAGGAAGTCTTGACGTACTAACAGAAAGAGATATTAAATTCGTTGAATTTGCAGCAAAACATGATATTGATTACTTAGGTCTGTCATTTGTAAGAGAAGCATCTGACGTTGTTAAACTAAGAGAACTTTTACACCAAAACGGAAACGATACCGCAAGAATTATCTCTAAAATAGAAAAACCTCAAGCAGTAGAAAATATTGATGCAATTATAGCGGTTTCCGACGGTATCATGGTGGCAAGAGGAGATTTAGGTATTGAAATTTCAAATGAAAAAGTGCCTATCGTTCAAAAAACTATTATCAGAAAAGCAAATGCAAAAAGAAAAGTTGTCATTGTTGCAACACAAATGCTTGATAGTATGATTGAAAATCCTATTCCAACACGTGCAGAAACTTCTGACGTTGCAAACGCAATATTAGACGGAACAGACGCTATCATGTTGTCAGGTGAAACAGCTGCCGGAGCTTATCCCGTAGAAGCAGTTGCAATGATGAAAAAAATTGCAGACAACGTTGAAGAATCTCCATTTATGAGAAAAAATAAATTCCCTCGTAGAATGATTGAAGAAGAAAAAGATTCTCAAGCAATGGCAATAGGCATGTCAATTGCAGACATGACAAGGAAGATGAATATTAAAGCTGTAATAGCCTTAACAGGAAGCGGTTTTACAGCATCAATGCTTGCTGAAGGCAAATTAAGCGTTCCTATCTTTGCTTGCTGCCCTAACATTAATATCTGCAGAGACATAAAATTACACAGAGGCGTTTATCCGATTCCTTTGAATTTCAATGCATCAATCGACAAACAGTCATTACTAGAAATGGATAAATTCTTAATTGAAAAATTAGGACTTGAAAAAGACGATTATGTTGTTGTAACAGGTTCAGTTCCGGAACTTTTGGTTGGCGGTACAAACTTTATAAAAATACATAAAATAGGACTTTTAGGTCAATAAAAATTAATAAAAATCCCCGCTATAAGCGGGGATTTTTATTAATAATAATCAATTTTAAAAAGCAAAAAAATACCCCGTGAAGGGGTAAAAATTTTGTTTTAGGAAGGTAGGAATAGGAATTTATAGTCTCTCTCTTATTTAAATACTCTGTCTCTTAATATCTCGTGTTATTTAATTCATATATATAAAGTATATATATTATATCTAATTTCAGATATTACCTAATTCGTTACATAAATTAATACTTGATTTTATTATGTATGTGTTTTATACTTTTATTTGTAGGAGATACATAGGATATAGGAGTTAGGAATGTTAGTTTCTTCCATTGCACGTTTCAATGCAGTTAATATGATGAATAACACTTCTTTTGCATCAATGCAGGTTTCTAACAGTCTTAATAAACATGCTTTCGGCGGGGAGCATGATTTGAGCATGTTAAATAAAATAGACAATAAAATGAGCTTAGACTTAGCTTCTAACAATCTCCTTTATAAAATTGCTTATTTCCAAGAAAAAATGGCTGAAAAGCATCAAAAATTAAATATTTTGGCTTAATTGTTTTCTTTAAATAATTCTTTGATAAGCACCGAGCAAACTGCAGGAATTACTGATACAAAAAGCAGTACGTTTGTTATACCGAATTTTTCAGCAATAAATCCGAGAAGTGACATTGCTATTGCTACAATTCCCCAAGAAAAGCCGTTTATAAACCCAGAAATAATACTTTTATACTCCGGAATGACATTCTGTGCCATAACCATAGTCACAGGAGTTGCCATCATTGTAATAAAGCCCATAATTACAAATACTATAAGCGACATAGCAGGATGTGAAGAACACGTAAAAATAAATAAAAACATTAAAGGCATCGTAGAAATCATTGAAATATAAAATACATTTGCTGCCCCTATACGTTTTTCTAGATTACTGCTTATAAGAGACCCAATTCCGCCTGCGAATATAAACATGAATAATGCCATGCCGATATAAAAGGGTTTATATCCCATATTTTTCCAAAGAAACGGAAGAAGTATAAAACAAGCAGACATAATCATTGTTTTAAGCATTGCAATAATATTTAGGATATTAAGTTTTCTATTTGTCAAAATTCTTTTAAAAGCTGTTTTAAAATCAATTTTGGCTCTAACAGGTTCAGATAAAGATAGCTTAGGAACAAAAGCAAACATTAAAAGAGCCCAAAGAATTCCAAAAATTGTCATTAACGGCATTCGCGGCATTCCTAAAAATTGGGTTATAGCTGAAGAAATAATAGGTCCAAAAGAATAACCAAGAGTTCCCATCGCTACAAATACAGCCATTGATTTTCCTGCATTTCCCTTTTCGGCAAATCTTGATGCAAAACCCAGTGCCTGCGGGTGAAAAAGACTTGAACCTATACTTCCGAAAATTATAAATAACACAAGAATAAACGGATTATGTGCCAAAGCAGAAAGCGGAATAAAAATTGAAGATAAAATTAATCCCCAAAATATGAATGAACGCTTAACAATATTATCTGCAAAATAACCAAATAGCGGCTGCAAAAGAGACGAAAATATATGCGACACCGTAAGAATAATCGTAGCAATTGCCATTGTAATCCCAATTTTTGCAGCAATAAAAGGCATAATAGGATTTAAAACGCCTGTATAAATATCATTTATAAAGTGTCCGCCGCAAAGCCAAACTATTGCTTTTTTATTTTGGGGTAATCTATTCTCCATACTTTAATTTAATGACAAATAATGTAAAAAATCAATGCTGATTGGAGTTATCTCTATAAGTAATAATTATCATAGATATTGAGGCAAGTAGTATTATCGCTAAAGACATAATCTGCGCGACAGGAAATCCTTGAATATTAAGCACACTATCAATTCTTAGATGTTCTACAAAGATTCGTGCAAAAGAATACATAATTAAATACAAACATGCAATCATCCCGGGATGTTTAGAAAGCTTTTTAAATAAAATTAAAAGAACTATAAATATAAGAAAATCAAGAATACTTTCATACAAAAAAGTTGGATGAAAATATTCAAAATTAACATACTGAGGCGGTCTATGAGTAACCGGAATAAAAAGTTTCCACGGCAAATTTGTAGGAGTCCCAAAAGCCTCTGAATTAAAAAAGTTTCCCCAACGCCCTATACTCTGCGCAAGAGCTGTACCGCATAAAAATACATCAATAAGTTTAAAAAAAGACATTTTATAAATTTTAGAAAAAGCACATAAAGTTAACAAACCTGCTATTATCATCCCGTGAATTGATAACCCGCCCTGACGAACGTAAAATATTTCCACAGGATGAAGAATATAATACTGATAATTAACGATGCAATAATACAACCTTGCACCAACAATCCCGATTATAATCGTGTATGGTGCAAAATCAATTATACTTGAAGCCTTATCAGAACCATAAAACTTTTTATACAAAAAATAAGCAGAATATACACCTACTAAAATAGCAAACGCCAAAATAATCCCATAAAAATAAACAGGAAATCCCAAAATTCTAAATGCAACTTCTGCGGGTGATTGAAACATTTTCTACTTCACTGTATTCTTAGCAAGGAGCATCTGCAGCTCTTTTATTTTATCTTCAATATAAGCTCTGTCATCAATACTTCCGTCTTTATCAAGATAAATCTGATAATCAGAAATTGAATTATTTAAAAGAGTTATAAGCATTTTAGAAGCATTATCAGAAAGTTTAATTTCTTCTTTATATTCTTCCTCAGCCTCATCGCATTTTTCAATTGTACCGTCATCATTAACAGTTACATTTCCTGATATAATATCTTTTGCAAGATTTTCCTCGCAAACTGCAAGAGAATAATAAGCATCAGGGAAATCGGGATTAAGCTTGATAGCATCATTATAGGTTTTTATAGCATTTTCATAATCTTCAGCCTTTGTATACGCAACAGCAAGATTGTATTGAGTTTCAAAAACACTTCCGTCCAAATCAACACTTGATTTCAAACGTTCAATAGCTGAAACATAATCCCCTTTATCCATAAAATCTTTTGCTTTGTTATTAAGTTCCTGAATTGCAAAATTATTAATACATGCCGTAGATATTACAGAAATAAACAAGATACTTGCTAGTAAAAAAGCTTTTTTCATGCTATAATCATCCTCATAAAATTATTTGTAATTTTAATTATAAAATAAATCTTCCTTTTTGGGCAAATTTTATAAATAAAAGTTACAAATCAGAAAAGTGAGGTTTTTGTATGTCAGAAGATAAAGTTATCAAATTAGGGGCGAAAAGAGAAAAATCATCCGAACATGAACGTAAAGAAGATAACCTTGTTTACTGCAGTTTCTGCGGCAGACCAAATACGCAGGTTCTAAAAATGGTTCAAGGTCCCGGTGTAAATATATGTTCGGAATGCGCCATGATTGCAGTGCAATATTTAATCTTAAATGATAGAATGCCATCTGCCGAAGCACAGCAAATATTAGATGCTTTTTGGGGGAAAGCGCGTTAATGTCAGACAAATTTGAACTTAATCCATTTGAAATCAAAGCGGAAATAGCAAAAATTTTTCAAAAACTTGACGGTGTAAAAGATTTCGAAAATTATGAAGTGCACTATAAAGTTCTTGATGCGCAAAGAGACAAAAGCGTCATCATAAAGCTCTTATTCAAAGAGATTAATAATACACAAACAAATCAAGGTCTTTTAAAATTTCTTATCTTACGTTACTGCCAGTCAAATGAGCTTGTTGACAGACTTTGGAATATTATCAAAAGCAGTATGGCATCAAATCAGGCAAAGATATTTACACTTGATCTGTTAAGAGATATTGATGCAAATTGGACTTATGAAGAATGTGATAAATATATTGATAACCCCGAAGAACTTGTAGAAGCAGATACTAAAAAAATTCTTGATAATGCTATTGTTAATCCGGAAGTGCAAATTGATTTTCTGGACTTTTTAAGCTCACTTCCCGATAATGACAAAGTTATTCTTTTAAAATCACTCGGGGAAGATTATTCAAAAGATGAACTTGCAAACCTGCTTGTACCTGTATTTCTTGCAATGCCTGAAACAGATGCAGGGAAAACAGCTCTTGATATCCTCGGAAATTCTAAATCACAACTGGCATACCACGCACTTAATTCTGTTCTTGATACAATTGATGAAAGTCTTCTTCCTGCTGTTAAGAAAAACTTATCAGTGCTAAAGCTTTCTGGAATAAGAGAAGATAACTCCGCAGAATTTTACAAAAATATTTTAATAAACTCAAAACCATATAAATTTTGCATAACATACCCTGATGGGCATGGGAACCAAGCTGTGATTGTATCAAGGATTAATAAACAGGGAAAAATCCAATTCGTTGCAATTGTAATTGATGATTACAATGGGGTAAGAGACTGCTTCGGGTTTAACGAAATCTCAAAATTTGAATGCAATGCAATAATAGAAAGATTTTACAGAGGACAAAGAGCACTGGATTTACAACCGGCAGTTCTTAAGGCAATATTAATCAAAGCAGAAAAGCTGTCAAAACATAAAATTCCTTATGAATATTTATGTTGGAAAAGTTTGCTTGCTGATATAGAACCTCAGCCCTTAAAATTAGATTACAAAATCAAAAAACTTAGCAATGATGAATTTGAAAAAATTCTAAAATACGATTTTACTGATTACTGGTTCTTGAATAGCACTTACAGCGATGAATTTGAAGATTTTATAAAAATTCTTGAAGAAACACAACCGCAGGATTATGAGAGAATTATTGATGAAAATCTTGAAAAAGTTTTCTACAAAGAAGAATATCAAGTATGGTCACAAAGAATTTTAAACACATCTTTATTAAAACATCTCGCAGGAGAAGAAAAAGCTGCAGAAAATTTATATTCCTTGTATAATGATAAAGAGTTGAAAAGAGAATTTTTCAAAAATATAATAAGGAAAAGTATTTATGAGTATTATTTTGCACAGCAAAATAATGAGAAAATTCAAGCGATTGAGAATATGTGGGTAAAATAATGTATAAAGTAATGGCACTGGATATCGGGACAAAAAGAATAGGAATCGCGTTAAGCGACTATCTTTTGATGCTTGCTAACGGTCATTCATACATTCAAAGACAACCTGAAAATAAAGCAATTGAAGATATTCTTAAAATCGCAAAAGAAAATAATGTAAAAAAAATAGTAATAGGCGTTCCCTACAACATGGACGGAACTCAAGGCACACAAGCACAAGACTGCAAGGAATTCGCTTCAAAAATTCAAGGTTTTGAAATAATTTATGAGGATGAAAGATTAACCTCTGATGCGGCTGAAGAAAATTTGCGCACAAAGAAAATAGACTTCAGAAAAGACAAAGGACTGGTTGATATTGAAAGTGCTTGTATTATACTGGAACAGTACCTAAGTAGAAAGTAAATAATCAGAAAGGAAATAAAAAAATGGCAGATGAAGATCAAATAATTGAAACAGTTGACGAAAACGGCAACGTAATTAAGTTCGAACTTTTCGATATCGTTGAAGTTGATGAACAGGAATACGCATTACTTTTACCTGTAGAAGAGGAAGAAGGTGACGAAGTTGTTCTTATGAAATTAACTAAAGACGGAGAAGAATACCTATTTGAAACAATTGATGACGACGAAGAATTCGAAAAGGTAGCAGCTTACGTTGAAAACATGGAAGACGAAGACGAGGAATAAGTTTTGTTTGAGAAATTTACGGAAAAGGCAATAAATGTTGTAAGCTCATCACAAAAAACGGCAAAGGAAATGGGATTAAAAAAAGTCAGTCCTGAAATTCTTTTACTGTCACTTTTTGACGAGGCCAAAGGAATTGCGCAGAAGTTCTTTACATCTTACGATATTACACGTGAAAAACTGGCTGATGAAATAAAAAAATATGTAAATATAAATATTTCCCAGCCTGTACAGATGCAGACGCTGCCTTTTGATGATGAGTATAAAGAAATTCTAAAGAAATCACTTGATTTGGCAAACAAATCAGGTAATTCTACAATTCTTTACGAACATTTGTTCCTTTCCGCAATTTCCGACAAAAAATCAAACAACATTAAAATCCTTGAAGATTTAGGATTTGACATCTATAAATCCAAAAACCTTCTTGAAAAACTTGTTCAAAAGAAAATAAAACGTCTTTATCACCCTGAAATAGACGAAAACAGAGAAACAAAAGAGGATAAAGCGGAAGAAACAGACAATATTTTTGACAGTGAAGAATCTGCAAAAGTATTTGAACGAGCTGTTTCAAAACTCTCAACCTCAAACTACGAAATACTCGGAACAGAACAAATTCTGTCATCAATTCTTGAGGACAAAAATTCAGAATTATCGCAAATTCTTGCAAAATACGGAGTTACAAGCGAAAATTTTGAAGAAAAATTGCTGAATATTCAGTCACGGCAAGCAGAATACGAAGGCAGACAAATTATTTTTACGCCAAATGCCTTTAAAACAATGAATATGGCATTACAAACCGCAAAGGAGCTCGGATCTTCCGTAGTTTTACCTGAACATATAGTTTTAGGTCTGCTGAAAACAAAACGCGGGATTGCGTATGACATACTGAAAGAACTGAAAATACCAGATGACGATTTAGCTCACAGCATAATTAAACCCATTGAAAAACAAATGCCCGAAACTTTGACAATCTTAAGACTTGCAAAAGAAGAAGCAAGACGCTTGGGACGTAATATTGTAGGTACTGAAATGTTTCTACTCGGAATAATCGGAGAAGCAACAGGAATAGGAGCTCAAGTGCTTTCTGAGCTGGAAATCAACATTAAAGATGCAAGAAATGTTGTAGAAAACATGATAGGATTCGGGAATGAATATTACGATAGAGAAATTGTTTTTACCGAACGTGCTAAGCGCGTTCTCGAAACAGCTTGGGAACTTGCCAAAAAAGACCATAAACAAAAAATTGAATCTGCACACATGCTTCTTGCTCTTACAACCGAACCGAACTCTCTTGCAATAAAAGCACTTGAGCAGTTAGGTGTTGATGCGGTTGAAATTAAAGAAGGGGTTAAGAAATTCCAAGAGGCCTAATTGATAAGGAATAACGTCAAAAACTTTATTGAAAAATATAATTTGTCAGGAAGGTTTATTCTTGCTTTTTCCGGCGGTTATGACTCAATGTGTCTTTTGGATATCCTTTATAACCTTGGAGCTGATGTTGTTGCCGTGCACTTAAACCATAACTGGCGCGGAGAAGAAAGTCTTAAAGAAGCACAAAATTGTAAAAATTTTGCTAAATCTCGTGCAATTCCATATTATTCCGAAACATTACCCGATGATATTCAAAAAACAGAAACCGCAGCAAGAGAAGCAAGATATGATTTTTTTAGAAGATGTTCGGAAAAATTTAATTCAAAAGTTGTTTTCACTGCACACAATTTCGATGATAATGCCGAAACAGTTCTCTATAGGATTATTAGAGGGACAGGAACTTCAGGATTGCAGGGAATTTCAGAAAAAAGAGAGATTTTTTACAGACCTCTATTACACACAAAAAGAAAAGACATAGAAAAATACTGTATTGATAACGGATTAGCCCCGAACAATGACAGTTCAAATTCTGATACTAAATATAAAAGAAATTTTATAAGACATAAAATTATTCCTCTTTTGAAAGAAATTAATCCTGATGTATCAGATGCTTTAAATTCGCTTTCGGAAATAGCCACAGAAGATTATAACCTGATAAACAATTATCTTCCGCCAAACCTCACTCAGGCATCTAAAATTGAACAAAAAAGAATTATATACAACATACTCACAGAACACAATATTGATTATGACAGAGAAAAAATAGAAAATATTCAAGAATTTGTTGAAGCAAATAAAACATCTAAATCAGGCAAAACAATTTCTCTTACGGATGGTTTATGGCTTTTTGTAAATGATAAAAAGGCAGAAGTTATTACAAAAACAAATAAAAACACCGAAGAAATAACTATAAATCGCTGCGGGGAATATGTTTTCGATGATTACATCTTTTCAATTGAGCCTTGTGAAGAAGGAGTAAAGCATTTCCCAAATGATAATGAATATAAAGCGTATATTAGTGTTAACAGCATTGACTTCACTTTGCGAAACAGAAAAGACGGCGATATAATTCATCCTCTTGGATGTAAAGGCTCGCAAAAACTGAAAAAATATCTTAATGAAAAGAAAATTCCTAAGCATGAAAAAGACAAAATTGTATTTTTATGTAAAGGGAATGAAGTTATCTGGGCAGCAGGTCTTGGTTTGAGCGAAAAAGCTAAGGTTGCACAAAGCGCAACACACGTGCTAAAATTAAAAAAAGGTAAGGTTAGTTATGGATATCAGTAAATTAAAAATATTGTTTACCGAAGAACAAATTCAAAACAGAATTAAAGAATTGGCAGACGAAATGAATCACTTCTACGGTAATGATGAAGTTTATGCAATCTGTGTTCTCAAAGGCGCAGTTATGTTTGCAGTTGATCTTGTAAAACATTTAAATATGCCGTTAAAAATGGAATTTATAAGGCTTTCAAGCTATAACGGAGGGACAAGCACATCGGGAAAAGTTAATGCCGTAGATATTTCACTTCCCGATTTAAACGGTAAAAATGTTTTGATAATTGAAGATATTGTCGATACAGGTCTTACCGCAAAATTTCTTTTGGATTTTTTAAATTGCAATTTTCACACAAAATCAACAAAGTTCTGTTCTCTTCTTGATAAAAAAATTACGCGTGTTGCAGACGTTGACGCTGATTATTACGGTTTTGAAGTTGATGATAAATTTCTTATTGGTTACGGTCTCGATTACGACGGTTATTACAGAAATTTAAAATATATAGGTTATGTTGATAAAGATGATTTGTAAAGATTATGAAAAATCAATTGAATTAATCCATGAATTTTTTAATATTCAACCCTCTGAAAAATTTGGTGAAGAAATTTTTTGGACACTGAAAAAAATAATTTCTTTTACTTCAGGTTATATTTTTTTTACAAATCCAACAAGGTTAGAGTATTCATATAACGGAAATTCGACAACTATTACAGATATAAAACAGCCATACCTTGAAGAAGATTTAAAACTCAAAGATACTGTTTTCGGGAAAATCATTATAACCGGAACAAATTTTTCAGAGAGTGACAAAAAAATTTTTAAAGCCTGCTCCTCAATAATTGCAAATATAACAAAAGATGCAGAAATATCAAAAATTATAAAAATGCAGGTTAATGCATTGCAGGAAGGCTATTTACAGGTACAGAAAAATAATAAAAAAATAAAAGAAGCAGAAAAAATTAAAACAAAGTTTCTCTCGCATATTTCACACGAACTTCGCACACCGCTGAATTCTATCATTGGTTTTTCAGATTTGCTTGAAAATGAATTTGTTGGCAGACTTAATACAAAACAAAAAGAATATGTTAATGATATAAAAATTTCAGGGTTAAATCTGCTCGAAATGATTAACGAAATACTTGACATGTCTAAAATTGAAACAGGCTCAATTACTTTAACTTTGCGGAAATTTTGTGTTCAGCAGGCTGTAGAAGAAGTAGTTAATATTCTTAATCCGCTTTTTATAAAGAAAAATATAACTCTTGAAACTAACATTGAAGATTTCATATTAAACGCTGACTTTCAAAAATTTCGCCAAATGCTTTTTAATCTTCTTAGCAACGCAGTTAAATATACGCAAGAAGGCGGCATAATCAAAATAGAAGCTAAACAAGAAGATAATTATGCGGTAATTTCGGTAAAAGATAATGGCATAGGGATAGACAAAAAAAATCATAAAAGAATCTTCAAAAAATTTGAACAAATTGGAGAAGGTCGTACTAATTCAACAGGATTAGGATTATCAATCACAAAAGAACTTGTAAAATTACACAGAGGAGAAATAACCGTGAAAAGTGCCTTAGGTAAGGGTTCAGTTTTCACAATAAGGCTTCCTTCTTAACATACAGGGTTGTTTTTTATTTAAAAATATGTTATAATAGTTTGTGTTAAGAAAGATTTAGAGGAGTTTGAATTTATGGCATCTATAAAAGACGCTTTTGAAGAGTCCTTGCAGGATAATCACGCATTTATAAAGTATATTTTATTTGCAATCCCCGTATATTATTGCGTGCACTTATATGCTAATGCCGAAAAAGGGGATTTAACAGGCTTTTGGTGGATGTTTGCAGTAACATACCTCCTACTTTTCGGTTTTTTGATAAAATGTACAACAAATGTAAGAAACGGAAAAGATCATGTGCTGCCTTCTTTTAATATTTTTGCATTATTCTGGGCTGGTATAAAAGGAACAATTGCCCTCGGTCCATCCATTGCTATAAACTGCTGGCTAGCATCATTGCTGACCGGACTTGTTGCAAACTATATCCCCGAACCAAATACTTTACTTATTTTTCAGGTAATTATATGGGGGCTCTTTGGTTCAATAATACTCACAGGATATTTGTGCTACGCAAAAAGCTTTAAAATTGCCGATGCCTATAACTTCAAAGTTATTTCGGAATCATGCTGCGACATTCTTGTAGCTGTTTTGTTTATGATACCTCAGGTACTGCTTGCTGATGCTCTCGTAATAGCTCCTGTAACATACGTTATATGGGTATTCCTGGGAATTCCGCATCCCGTTGCAATATTCTATTGGAGTATGGTATTAATATTTAATCTTGCAATGTGCGGTCACTATCTTGCTCAGGTGGATTACGAAGCAATTGAGTCAAAAGAAAACAAAGACTGATAAAAAAGCCTCTTTATATAAAGAGGCTTTTAATTGACCATTTCACGCAATTTTTTCAGTTTATCTCTTATTTCGGCAGCTCTTTCAAAGTCAAGAATTTTAGCGGCCTTATGCATATCTTTTTCAAGTTTGTCTATAAGTTTAGGTAAATCTTTCTTATCAATACCCATATCTACCATTTCTTCTGCAACAATATCTTCAAGATCTCTGTAACTTGCAACAAGAGAAAGTAAATTATTTTCAATCGGTTTTTTAATTGTTTGCGGTACAATTCCGTATTTTTTGTTGTATTCAAGCTGAATTTTACGACGGCGTTCAGTTTCAGAAATCGCTTTTTCCATAGATTCTGTCATTCTGTCAGCATACATAATTACTTCCCCGCAAGCATTACGGGCTGCACGGCCAATTGTTTGTATTAAGCTTGTTTCAGAGCGTAAAAAACCTTCCTTATCAGCATCCATAATCGCAACAAGAGAAACTTCCGGAATATCAAGTCCTTCTCTCAAAAGGTTTACACCGATAAGAACGTCAAACTCTCCAAGTCGCAAATCTCGTAGAATTTCAACACGTTCAAGAGACTGAATTTCACTGTGAAGATATCTTACCTTTATACCTTCTTGAATAAAATAGTCAGTCAAATCTTCTGCCATTCGTTTGGTAAGTGTAGTAATCAAAACACGTTCGTTCTTATCGGTACGTTTATTAATTTCTTTTTTAAGGTCTTCAATTTGTGCTTCAATTGGACGAACAGAAATTTTCGGATCAACAAGTCCTGTCGGACGAATAATTTGTTCGACAAGCTGTGAAGATGTATTCTTTTCAAAGTCTCCGGGAGTCGCAGAAATATATATTTTTTGATGAACTTTTTTGAAAAATTCTTCATTTTTTAAAGGTCTGTTATCACGCGCGCAAGGAAGCCTAAAACCGTACTCAATTAATGTATTTTTTCGTGAAGAATCACCGTGGTACATACCTTTAAGCTGTGGCAGGGTAACATGTGATTCATCAACCACAGTAAGAAAATCTCCTCTAAAATAGTCTAAAAGAGTTGCAGGAGCAGACCCTGGTGGACGGCGTTCTATTATTCTTGAATAGTTTTCAATTCCAGAACAATAACCCATCTCCTTAATCATTTCAATATCATATTTAACACGTTGTTCAAGCCTTTGCGCCTCAACAAGTTTGTTTTCATTATGAAGTTCTACAAGTCTGTGCTTAAGTTCTTCCTTGATTAAACCAATTGTTTCATCTACATTCTCATCATAAGAAAGATAATGAACAGCAGGATAAATGACAACTTTTTCAGGAGTTTCAATAATTTCTCCGGTAACATTATCAATTCTGACAATCTTTTCAATTTCATCGCCAAAGAAATAAATTCTCGTAATAATTTTTTCATAAGCCGGCATAATTTCAACAATATCCCCTCTTGCCCTGAATGTTGAACGCTCTAGAACAAGATCATTTCTTGTATATTGAACGCTTACAAGATGTTTTAAAAGGTCATCTCTCGCAACTTCATCACCGACATTAAGTTCAACAGAACCTCTGAAATAATTCTCGGGGAGTCCCAAACCGTAAATACAGCTTACTGAAGCAACAATAATAACATCGTTTCTTTCATATAAACATCTCGTTGCATTATGCCTTAATCTGTCAATTTCCTCGTTTATTGAAGCAGATTTTTCTATAAAAGTATCAGTTCTCGGAATATATGCCTCAGGCTGATAGTAATCGTAATAACTTATAAAATACTCTACAGCATTATCAGGGAAAAGCTCTTTAAACTCGTTATACAACTGAGCTGCAAGTGTTTTGTTATGTGCAATAATAAGCGTAGGTTTTTGAACACGCTCAATTACATTTGCAATTGTAAATGTTTTGCCGGAACCTGTAATTCCGAGAAGCGTCTGGGCATCATCTCCGTTTTCTATTCCGGTTACAAGTTCATCAATTGCTTTAGGCTGGTCACCTGCTGGTTTATATTTTGAAGATATTTTAAATTTTCTATCCATAATAAAATTATACCTGAATTAAAAATACTAGCAAAAAATTTTTTTTACAAGGTTATAATATAAAATAGAATATTCTAATTAAGGGCAAAAAATTGATACCCCCAATATCATCACAAGATACAAATACTAAAAATATACATGAGAAGTATAAGGATCCGTTAAGCAAAAAACTTCCTGTATTAATGTCATATTCAAGTGAAGTAGGTACTGCAATATCGGAAATCGCTCCAAAACTCGGTACAGCACTTTTTGCTCCTACTTTTATGTACTTGGGTGCGGACATTTACGACAAATACAAAAATGACAAAGACAGTTACCATCCTAGCGCTAAAAGAGCATTAAAAAGAGCTATATATCAAGGCTTGACATCTATAGTAGCATTACCTGCCGTTATTATCGCAGGTCAATGTGTTGTATCACCTCTAGGGAAACTGGGCAAAGCAGGTATTAGCGGAAATGCTAAAGATGCAGTTTATAAACATATTAAAAACGTTATAGATCAAGCTCACGGCAGTGCTCTTGAATCATCAGAAGATTTTAACAAAATAATAACTGAAACATTAGAAAACAAAATAAAAGTCAGAAATAACGAAAAAAGAACGATAAATTTTTTCAAAAAACTTTATAACAAATATTTTACAGAAAGATACGATTTATTGAGTTCTGACAAAGATAAAATTATAAAATTTGCACAAGAAAATGCTCTAAAAACATTTGAAATAAAGAATGCACTTAAAAATGGGGATACGAAAAAGGTTCCGCACAAAGTTTTGAAAGAATATAATAAAATTCTGCCGTTTATGAAAGAAATGTACAAAGATGGTGATTATTCCTATCAAGCAACAAGAAACGCTCTAAAGGAATATCAAAATTCACTTATATTCAAAAATAAATTATTAAAAACTCTTAGCGGTCTTGGAACACTTTTTCTTCTTGCAACACCTATTAACACATTTGTTGATAAACAGCTTATGAAAAAATATATAAGCCCCGGCATTGACCAAATATCACACGGGTTTGTAAACGAATCAAGGATGAAATCAATATTTAACGATATGAAAGAAAAGATAACAAATCCTAACGATAAAAACGAGAAGACATCGAACCTGATTCAGAAATTAAAGATTCAGCCCGAATTGAAGTCAACGGCTGAGGAATCTCGGTAACATACTGTCCATCCACAAGTTTAGCAATAAATTTTACTGATAAAGCTTCTGTTCTTGCAGGAGTAAGTTCTACAACTGAAGTAACCTTTCTTGAGCCATCACTCATCCGGTTAATCTGCACTATATAATCGTAATTTGTAAATACTTTTGTTTTTGCATATTTTTCAGGAAGATGTTCAGAAACAACTAATGAGGCAACAAGCTTTGAAATAGCACTCTCAACACTTGATGCTCTTAAAGTTATAATACATCCTTGTGAATCTGAGATTTCAGTAACAGGTGAATTATAATCAGCTATAATATGTTCAGGTGACATTTTTAATACATCTGATATCAACAAGTCATAATCTGACAAATGACTGTCAACAGTAAATTTAATTAATGCGTCAGAAGAAACACATGTCAGAGGAAACTCTTCCATTAACACAATACGCCTGCTTATCAAAGCTGAAGAAATTAAAGAATCTAAAAAAGTTGTTTTTCCGGAATTTATATCGCCTGATATTACAATATTCTTTTTAGCATCAGCAGCCGAAACAAGAAAATCAAAAATTTCCTTTGTCATCATATTCTTTTCTAGCAGACGATTAATATCACAAACGAATGTTTTTCTTAAAGTAATATTCCAGCCGCCCTGAGATATATCAGGAGCAATTATCGTAACAAATAAATTTTTAAGCTTAAAATTCCAAATATTTTTAGTATTATCAATTTTCACGCTTGCCATATTAGAAATATTATTCAAAATAAAATCTATCTGTTTTTTACCAAGCTTCATTTCAGTATTTAAAACTTTACCGCCTATTTCTATATGAACGCTATGTACTCCGTTTACAAAAACAGCATCAACGTTTTCGCGTGCAATAAGATAATCGAGAGCCCCAAAACCTGTTACAGATGCAAAAAGTTTTTCTATTAAATTATCTTTTTCTTCCTCAGATAAATCTATATTTTCAGAAGAAAGTTTATTTTCCACAAAACTTTTTATCAATTCTTTTTGACGGTCTGATGTATAATCGAACCAAACGGGAATAGAATCTATTTTATCGGTTAAAGTATTTTTCAGGACATCTTCAATGTTTGAAGCTGACTCATTTTGATTATTTTCCTGCTGTATTACTTCAGGCTCGGACTGACTAAACGATGACTTAGAAAATGCAAACTTTTTAGGCTGTTCATTAACAGTTTCTTCCTGCCCAAACTTTTTGAATCTGCTGCTTAATTTACTGCTTTGTAACACTTTCTATATCCTTCCAAGCTTTTTAGTAAGTTTTTGACGATAAACGCTGTCAGAAACCATTAACGCTAAATTTTTATAACTCAATGCAACATTTGAATCAGGATTAATGTCAGAAACAGGGACGCCTTTATTTATTGCAGACATCATTGTAAAGTAGTTATTAGGAATTTTCCAATAAAGTTTTTTACCCAAAACTTCTTCCACATCCTCAGCATTAATTTCATCATTTTCCATATAACGATTAATGAGCACCTGGACTTTATCTTCTTCAAACCCGAGCTTTTCAAACAATTCTAGACATCTCTGGCAATTTCTTATTGCAGGGAGATTAACTATTGTTACAAGAAATACCAAATCAGAATTTTCAAGTGCCGTCATAGCCTTATTGTCAAATCCCCCTGACGTATCCACTACAACATAAGAAAAAGTATCTCGCAAAATATTAAATAGCCTGCTGATTTCTTTTGAGGAAATATCGTCAACCTGCTTAAAATACGGAGGATCAGCTAATACATATAAGCTTGTGTCTCTATATTTTTCGAGAGTTGACAGAAGAAAATCTTCATTAATTTTATCCAAATTTTGGAGCATATAAGAAATATTAAAAGAAGGCTTTAAGTCAAAAAAAGTAGTCACATCACCAAGTTGGAAGTTTAAATCAATCAGTGCTACATTTTCTTTTGTAATTTTAGAAAGTTCAAGTGCAAGATTTGAAGCAATAGAAGTTTTTCCCACACCGCCTTTATTTGAATAAACAGTAATCACGCGACATTTAGATTTCTTTGGTTTTGCATCAGTCAAATCACTATATACTTTATTTAAAACTTCAAAAAACTCATCTTTAATCAAAGGCAAGGAAAGAAAATCCGATGCACCTATCCTCATAGCTCTAATAACCAAATCAACTGCCGGTTTGTCAGACAATGCAATCACTTTGCAATCTTTAAATTCCGAAGTTATTTTAGACACAAAATTTAAAGCCTGTTCCTGATAATCAGATATATCAACTATTACAAGGACTTTAGAAAGTTCTTTTATAGCATTATAAGCTTTTGAAAAATCAGAAGTTTCTGCAAGAAAAGAAAAACTATCACTTTCCTGAATATATCTTTTCAAAAGTTCAGCCATATGAACCTGTTCGGTAATTACAATTGTCTGAATAGATTGTTTCATACAGGTATTGTAGCATATTTAAGGCAAAGAGGCAAGAATGATAATATAAAAAAAGAATTAAAAGCCCCATACAGATGTGATTTTGTTGCCTGCGTGGTCTCGCAGGTGGGTGAACGCCTCGGATTATCCGTTTCCCGCTGGCGATATAAAATCGGCGGGTATACTTCACATCCTGTCAGAGTCAATTCTCCCTTTTAAAATAAATGTAGGAACAAAATGAGCACCTGTACAGAGCTAATGCTATTATAACATATTTTTTACACAAATACAATATACCCTGCACGGGTTATTTTGAAAACTTGTTAGCGCCGATATAAAACCCGACATACATTGACAAAACTACAAGAACTACCGTATTTATGATTATCATAACAGGAGCTTCCGGCTGAAGGAAATTCACAGCGAGCGTAAGCAAGCCTAAAATTAATACCGCAAGCGTATATTTAAATGTGCTTTTACGTCTTGACGGCACTTTGATATTATGGCAAAGCTTGCTTGAATATTCGTCAATATTAGAAAGGTTTAAAGCTTTTTCATAAGCGGATTCCGTAATTTGACCGTTATCCAAAAGTTTTTTGCAAGCCCTTTCAAAAGCTTTTTTTACATGAGCTTCCACTAGCGCAAGCATTTGTTCCTGAGATAATTTGCTAAACTCAGATTCTTTCCCCATTTCAAATGCAACATAAGCAAGTTTTTGCAAAATACTTTCATGATACATTTGGGGAATATCTGAACGGAGCAAATCAATATACTTATGAAAAGTCCACTCTGAAATTATTTGAGTTAATGTTTTAGCTGTTTCAGAGTTTTCAATGGTATCATCCTGAGAAAAAGCTTCCCCTGCAATATAAGTAAAATTATAGATTCTGTCTAAAAACTCTTTTTTATGCCTGAGTGCAATATCCTCAGGAATACTCTGTTCTGCCTGCTTTGTTAAATCTTTTGCAAAACCTTTATAATCAAATGCTGCAACCATAAAACCCTCCGAAAAGAATTATAACATGCCAATTAAAATTGCGCAAATAGTTTAATTCATTTTAAGAGTTTGCAAAGCTTGTTGTTCTGCCAAATCAGCTCTGCGCATAGCGGCATCAGCAGCAGTTAAATCTTCTGTAGGATTTATCTTAACCCCGACAGGAGAAGGTATATACGTTCTCACAGGTTCCTGAGGATTTACATTTTTATTTCCTGATACTGTGGAATTACTTGAAAAGTTTCCGCTTTTATATTTATTAAGTAAATTAGATTGCGACTGCTGTTGTTGAGAGGTTTGAGCAGTTTGCGGTACTGCTTGTTGAAGCTGAGGCGGCAATTGCGGCTGTTGAGGAACAGTTGTTTGTGTATTTTCAGCTTCCTTACCTTCATCGAGAACTGAGTTTTTAGGTTTTCCAAATAACACATGAGAACCTTTTACCGCAATTTTACTCAAGAACGGTAAAATTACCATCATGCCTATAATAATTCTCATCGGATATCCTGCCATTTGTTTTATACCAAACTTAGGATGTCTGAACAAATCTTTTATTTTATCACCGATACCGCTTCTTGTAACCGCTTTTTTATCATACGGTCTGATTTGTTCAAGCCCTACAGTCACAACTCGCCCGATACGCTTAAATAATTTTGTAATAGGATTTTTAACACCTGCATTTAACTCTGTTTTTAATGCATCTTTACTTGCTTTCCAAGCTGATTTATCGGCAAACCCACCGGCCATGGCTTTGTCATTATGTATTTTTAAATGCTGTCTGTAAGCCTCAACCTGCTGTTTTGTCATTCCTGCATATTGCAAACCGCCGACTTTATGCATTAACTGAATAGCAAAAGGCATTGCAACGAAGAAAGCTATCATTTCAGTGAAACGTTCGGCAAATGTTTTAACTTTTTCACCTGCACCTTCGGTTTTTGCAGTTTTGTAAATAACATCAGCCAAATATGCAGCCTGCATTAATGCAACGAATTTACCGCCTGCAACTCTGTTTGTAGCCCCTTCAAGAACAAGGTTGTTATATTTTGCAAGAAATTTCCCCAATATTGATTTCGGAACTTTCTTATCAAGTCCAGTTTTCTTAAGAACTTTTTCAAGTTCTTTATTTTCAGGTAAATCTACATTACCTAAAGAACCTGCAAGCTTATTGGCAGTTTCTGAAGCGTAAACTTCACGCCCCATAATCCAGGTTTTAAATCTTCCCCAAGAACTATGGTTAGTGCCCCAAATTCTTGTAAACATCTTGCGGTTTGCATCATGGCAAGCCTCTAGAACTCTTGGCATGTTTTTATGAATATCTTTTTGAACGGCTTCCATTTCCGCAAAGTTCTTATACCCCCATTCAAAAGCTTTCATATCTTTAAGTTTTGATATTTTAGCTTCTTCTCCAAGAGCTTTAAAATCACTTATTTCTTTTGCTATTTGAGCCGGAGTTCTTTTTAATCTTGAATTGTGTAATATAGTTTCAAATTCAGCACGCTGCATAATTTCAGCTCTTGCCTGCGGAGTTGAAGCTTTGCTTAATGAGTTTTTCCATTTATTAATATCCGCTTTAGAAGCCCCGTAGCAATCCAAGTCTTCAATATATTTAAGAGGTTTTACAAACTGTTCGCCATGTTGAGGATAGTCAAACAGCTGCATACCAACCATACCGTCTGCCTGACCAATTACCATAGGAAGTTCTGGTTTTGAAGGCGTATACGCCATTGCTCTTGTAATTCTGAATCTATCAACAAAATTTTTCTTTAAAAAACCTTTAAAGTTTTTAAAACCGTTATTTATAGAAGTTGCAAAACCGGATTTTCCAAACGAACTGTTTTTTACATAATTTGTAACATCATCCCCAAACTGCCCAACTTTATGATGAACAGTATTTTCAAAATCACCTCTTGAATGTTTTGAATAGACATCCATTCCTTTAGAGATGGCAAACCAGGTGGGAACAGTTAATGCTGCGGTATAAAGCATACCCTTAGGATCTTCTGTAGTTTCCCCTATTCTGTTAGCAACATAGCTGTCCTGAACATTTTCTTTTAAAAGTTCAGGATTAACAGCCTGCATTGCAACCTGCTGTTGAGCAGCCTGCTGTGGAGAAAGTGCCTTAAATTGAATTGGCTGTTGCTTGTTATTATTAATATTATTATCGAGCATAACTTTTCCTGTTTCCCCTATATAAATATAAAAACAAAAATTTAACAATTATTGCCATTTTAAATAATATATTACGAAATGTAACAAGTTTATCTCAAATTGAAATTTAAGATATTGTATATACTTTATATATATACAAGCAATAAATAAAAAGAATGAGAGGCTAATAATGGCAGTTGCAAATTTGAAAAAAATTGATGACAAACTAAAAAACATCTATGAAAATCAAGTTACAGTCAACAATAATCAGCCGTTTGAAGATAAATCAGAAATACTTTTTGCTCAGATGAATTTCATCGCAATGGCAAATAAACAAGCTTTACACTTAATTTAACACAATTTAACTCCAATTAATTTTTCCCCTACAAATTTTTTACCAGCAGAACTTCGGTTCTGCTTTTTATTATGCTAAAATCAACTTATGAAACTTTGTATCTTTTCAGGAACATTTAATCCTATTCATAAAGCTCATCTTAAAATGGCTGAATATGCACTTAAACATTACGGATTTGATAAAATAATCTTTATTCCGGCGTATAAACCGCCACATAAAAATTATGATACAAACATGTGTATACATAGATTTAACATGGTAAAACTTGCAATTCAACACAACCCTCATTTTGAGATTTCTGATATTGAATATAAACGTGAAGGGAAATCATATTCATATCTTACAGCTCTTGAATTATACAAACACTATAAAACTGAAGAAAAAATCAATTTTATTATAGGAACAGATGCTTTTGAAAAAATTGAAAGCTGGTATGAGGCAGACAAATTCAAAAAACTTGTTGATTTTATAGTATTTATTAGAGAAAATGAAGTTGTAAATTTAGAACATCTGAGAGAAAAAGGGTATAATTTCAAAATAGCAGAAATGCCTTTTGTTGATATATCTTCAACAGAACTCAGAGAGAGAATTAAATACGGAAAAACAATCAATAATCTTGTAACAAAAGAAGTAGAGGAATATATAAATAAATATGAATTATACAAAAATACAGAAATGGCTTAAAGACAATCTTAACGAAGAAAGGTATATTCACACCCTCGGGACAGCAGAATGCGCAAAAGAACTTGCTCTAAAATTCAAACTTGATAGTGAAAAAGCATACCTTGCAGGACTTCTGCATGATTGCGCGAAATGTTTTTCAAATGATAAGCTTCTTGACATAATTCACAAATATTTACAGGTTGAAGAATGTGAAATGCTTAATTACAAAACATTACACGCACCTGTCAGCGCATACATAGCTGAAAAAGAATTTAATATAACCGATAGTGAAATTTTGTCAGCAATAAGATGGCATACTTTAGGAAAACTTGATATGAGCAATTTTGAAAAAATTATTTTTATTGCCGACAAAATAGAACCGAATACAAGAGATAAAGAATATTCAGATAAAATCCGCATTCTGCTGGATGAAGAAAAAGGATTAGACAAAGCTCTTTTGAAATGCTACAAAGAAACAATCAAAAGCCTTGTAAAACGGGATTTAAAAATATGTCTTTTGACTATCGAAATTTACAATAAACTTCAAGATATATTACAAAATTAGCATTTTTATGATAAAATATTTTTCAAGTTGAGGAAGTTCATATGAAAGTATTGGAAATTAAGAACAATTTAGTAAAAATCGCTTACGATGTTAAAGATAATTTGGCTCTTTCTAGTTTTGTAATTATAGAAGATGTAAATACACCTTATGTTGCTCAGGTTGTAAATATAAAAGCAGATACAACCTTAAATTTTGCTATTGTAAAATTGCTTTTTACTTTCAATGAAGAAGGAATTCTAAAAAATTATAACGGGACTATACCTTCACTAAAAGCGACCGTTTCAACACTCCCATCAAACGAACTCCTTGATATAATTCCCGTAGAGCAGCCGATTATTATGGGGCAACTTGCACAACAAAATGTACAGATAAAGGTTGATAAAACTATTTTTGATAATAATCTGCTTGTATGTTCTAATAACCTCGGGAATACATCAACCCTTTTAAATAATATTATTAAACAATTAAATGAAAAAATCGTCATATTTGATACGGACGGTCAATTTGATTGGGATAATAAAATTGTTTTCGGCAAAGATTTTAAACTCCCGCTTAATTACGACACAATTAACTTTATTTATGATAACGATCTTGAAGATGTTGACGCAACAAGTAAAGCTATTATTCAGGATATTTTTATTGAAGTTCAGGAATACACAAAAACTCTGCCTGAAGGATATTTGCCGTTTGAAACATTCTTAAATGTTGTTGATCAACAATATAGAGAAACTCAAATTACACAACTCATTTTATTAAAAAATAAATTGCTTAAATATAAAGATTTAAATGTTTTTGCAGAAACTTTAAAAGATGTATTGAGTTTAAGCATAGCAATAGATAAATCAGAAATTATCGTAATTGATGTTTCTGAAATGTCACCAGAATTACAGAAATTAATCATGTCTTATACTTATGATGTCATGTACGCCGTAAATTCTGACATTTATTCTTTTGTAAAAATTGATAATTCCAATACTGATAAAAAATTATTAAAAAAATTCTTAACGAGAAGCAACGTATACACTACAATAATCTGTTCTCATGCTTACAAATATTTATCTGAAATAAAAGAAGCTGCACAAAACGTAATACTTTTTGCGCCTCTAACTTTGCAGCATGACTTTGCATGCTATAACACATTTCTGAATAAATTAAATCAAGACGAATTTATTATATATGGTGCTCATACTCAAAATATTCCACTGATTGTTGAACTTGATGATATTGAAATTACCGAAGAACAAGAAAATGATTCAGAGGAAGAATCTATTCTTGAAGAAGTTCCTGTCGTCATGGAAGAAGAAACAACAGAGAAAGAAAATTTTGAACACAATCAACAAATCACAATAGAAGAAACTATTCCTCAGCCCTCTATGCCTGAAGTTGAATATCCTGATATAGTTATTGATGAAATTCCAGTAGAAACTGACACAGAAACAGATGAAACAGAACTTGTATCTGTTGATGAAAACGTTCAAATCATAAATGAAGTACCACCGGTTCAAAATATTCTTGAAGAAGATAGCGAAGAAGAACCCGAAATTGAAATATCAGAACCAGCTGAAGATGAAATATCCGAAAATGTTTCTGCACAAACATTAACAGAAGAACAAGAAGATGAAGAAGACAATCTTCAGCCTCAAATTTCACTTGAAGAACCGGAAATTGACTATTCCGTTGAAGATATTGATATTGAAGAAAATTTTGGACAACCGCAGATTATAGAAAATAAAGATTATTTGGTTGAACAAGTTGCCAAAGATGTCGATAAAGTTTTTTACGAAAAACTTCCAGATGAAAACATGGAACTTGAAGAGTTAGAAACTGATGCAGATGATGAACTTACCGAAGATGACTTAAATCTTATTGATGATTTAGCTGTCAATGAAAATTATGAAGCTGCACAAGAAATTCCAAATTTTGAAGAAGAAGAACATGTCCCTGTAGTGCCTATATATGCAGCTGACGATATAGAACAAAAAGAAGCTCAGCAGCTTGAACCTGGTGACAGAGTTACAACTCCGAAATACGGCGAAGGTATTGTTGAAAAAATGATTAAGTACGGAAATAAAATGCTTTGCTCAATTGAATTTCCAAACATAGGCAGACGTCTTCTTGATCCTGCAATGACCGAAATTACAAAATTATCTTAAAACGGATGCTCCTTTTAAATAAACAAATTTTGGCTTAAAACTTTCATCACAGTTGACTACAATTAGTACACGCAGACATTTTTCGAGAGATACGGGCACATCGAGTTCGTGGAAACACATCATAGCCGTTTCATTCCATCCAAGATTTAAACGAGCATATTTTGCAGGAAAAGCCGCATTCAAATCATTAGTAAGAGTAAAGATTACATGTGAAATCATTGAGATGCTAATATTATTTTCCTCAAGCAATGCATTTAAAAGTTCTAAAGTTGCACATTTAATAGCCTCGCAAGAGTTCTCATCAACAGTAATTGCGCCTCTAATACCTTTTGTAATCATTTTTTAATTCCGTTAGCCCAATCTCTTGCAAGCATTTCCCCTTTACCTTCGGGTTTAACTTTTACAAGCAAAATACAATCTTTACCACATCCGACTACAATGCCGTCTTTTGAAAATCTTACAAATTCTCCGCAAGCCCCTTCACCATTAACAACTTGCGTTTCCAAAACCTTAATAATTTTATTATTATGCATAAAATATGCAGACGGAAATTTATAAATTCCACGAACCAAATTATGAATTTCTTTAGCCGGCTTTGACCAATCAATAAGAGTTTCTTCTTTAGTAAGCTTATTAGCCATACAAACCCCGTTTTCACACTGCTTTTGAGGAATTATTGTACCCTGTTTGAGTCCAACCAAAGTTTTTTCAATCAATTCGGGAGATTTTGAACTTATTTCTTCAAACAAATCAACACATGTCATATTATCGGGAATTGAGATTACTTCTTTCAAGCAGACATCACCGCAGTCAAGTCCAAGTTCTGTTATCATTGTGCAAATACCCGTTTCTTTATCACCGTTAATTATTGCACGCTGAATAGGGTTTGCACCACGGTATTTTGGAAGCAGAGATGCATGAAGATTTATAGTTTCATATTTCGGAATATCCAAAACCTCTTGTGATAAAATTTGCCCGAATGCAAACGTCACAAAAAAATCAGGGGTTAATTTCTTTAATTCTTCTTGTATCTCAGGTTCTTTTCTTATAGACTTTGGCTGAAATACAGGAAGCCCTTTTTCAAGCGCAAATTGTTTTAGCGGCGACATTGAAATTTTGTGTCCTCTACCGGCAGGCTTATCAGGCTGCGTAACCACAGCAAGGACATTTATATCCTCTGAATTATACAAATATTCCAAAGATTTTAGCGCAATCGCAGGAGTTCCGAAAAAAACTATATTAATCATTTTTGCTTTCTAATTCCTTATCCAATTCAGGTTCTTCAATCAGATTTTCAGCCTCTACAGGCGGCAGATTATGTTTTGCCAGTATATTATCTGTTTCAAAACGATTTACGCAGTGATCTATAAACAAAATACCGTCAAGGTGATCATTTTCATGTTGAATAGCACGTGCAAGAAGGCATCCGTCTTTAGCTTCCATTACAAAAGGTCTGCCATGTCTGTCAAGAGCTTTAACCATAACATTTTTGTATCTTTTAACGTCCGTATAAGCTTCAGGGAAACTGATACAACCTTCCTGAGCAACTACAGCTCCTGATTTTTTGATAATCTTTGGATTAATGAAAACCATAGGATTAAGCGGCTCATCATTTTTTGAAACATCAATTACAAACACTCTGTAATTAACGCCTATCTGCGGAGCTGCCATTCCTACACCATTTTTAGCATACATAGTATCAAGTAAATCCTGAACAAGTTCCTGAATTTTTCTTGATACTTTATGAACCTCTTTTGATGGTTCTCTTAAACTTTTTTCACCGTATTGTAAAACTCTTTTAACAGACATATTATCCTCTTTAATAAACTTTATAGTAATTCTTTTTACATTATACTATAAAAAATATCATCTTACATCTAAGAATTTGTGTACTTGAGGGATAAGTCTTACTTTATCATATTTAGCCAAAAATTTATCAAGAATTTCAGCTGCAAACTCAGAGGACACTGTCATAATATCCCCTTTCATTTCAGGCTGCAAAATAAGTTCTATATTATATTTTTTTCCTAATTCACAGCAGTTTGTTATTTCATTATCGGAAATTTCGTTATTAAAAACAATTTTTGCAAAAGTTTCAACCCCTTTACAGTTTTCAAAAAATTTATCGTGAAATTTATAAGAATTTTTTATTCCTGTAGCACTTTCAAGCTTAATATCAGCCGAAACAATATCTATAAAAGGTTTAACATCTAAAAATTTTTCGGCAAGTGTTGCATTTGTTTCCAAATAAATTTTTTTGTTTACAAGCGGCATCATATCTTTCAAAAATTCAGAAGCTAGAAGCGGTTCTCCACCTGTCAAAGAAACTGAATGAACATTGTTATATCTGTTAATTTTCTCAGCAAGTTCACACGGGTTATATTCCTCAAAATCACTTTCTGACGAAAATTCCGTATCACAATAATTACATTTTAAATTACAATTGCAAAATCTGACAAATAACTGTTTATAACCGACATAAGGACCTTCGCCTTGAATTGATTCAAATATTTCTTTAATTCTAACTTTACTCATTTAATAAATTCTCTCTGATATTTTGTACGGACAATTTTTTAAGCTTTTCATAAAGCCTGATTTCATCATCCGACAAAGAACATGGAATTTCAATATGCACAATGATAATCATATCACCTGATTTACCGTTTTGCTTTAACCCCTGTCCTGAGAGTCTGAATTTTTGACCTGAGTGAGTTTTAGGCGGAATATTTAAACTCAGATTAGCATCAAAAGAAGGTACAGAAATTTTACCGCCTAAAGCAGCTTCCCACGGCGTTATGGGAATATTATATATAATATTATTTTCCTCAAATGCAACTCTGCTGTTAGGTTCTATTTTAATTTTCAGAAAGAGATCGCCGTTTTTCCCGCCGTTTATTCCTACACCTCCTTCATGCGGAATACGAAGTTTAGCTCCGTTTCTGATATTTTTGGGAATTTTTACGGTAATTTTTTTATGCTCTTTTTTTTCGCCGCTTCCACCGCAAACATGGCACAATGTACCATTTATAAATTTTCGACCTTTGCAATTCGGACATTCACTGGAATGTACAACATTCACAACCCGCTCTGCACCGTTAACTGCCTCTTTAATCGTAATTGATATATCTTCATACAAATCATCTCCACGTTTAGGAGCAGGTTTTTCTTTTTTAGGTTTTGGTTTAGAAAATTCTTCAAAGATATCATTTATCTTTTTTGAGAATTCTTCTTTTGACATTTTTGGCTCTGTATGTTTTTGCGATGATGCTTTTTTTTGATATTCACTTTGAGCTTTTTGTGACGAAGTATGCTGTTCCTGCTCTGGTGCAGATTTGAAAAATCCGTTTAGTGTATCATAATGCATTCTTTTCTTTGCATCAGATAAAATTTCATAAGCCTCTGTAATATCCTTAAATCTTTCTGTCCCATAAGGATTTACATCAGGATGAAATTTCCGCGCAAGCTTTCTGTATGCAGATTTAATCTCTGCATCAGAACTGTCAGGTGTAACTCCAAGAATTGAATAATAGTTCTTCATATATTCATATATAATGAAGTCTTAAAAAATTTCAACCTGCCCGCAAATGTCACTGCGATACTTTTTACCTTCAAACTCGATTAATTCAATATCTTCATAAAGGTGTTTACGCGCTCTTGAAAGCGTTTTAGCAGTTTTTGTCATTACAAGTGTTTTACCTTTAACAGTTTCATACTCCAAATATTCATTTTTTCTTATCCCGAAATGAGAAATATCAGAATCAACAAGTTCAATTCCTTTGATAATTTTGCCGTCTGCACGCGATGTAATTACGCATGATATTGAGGAATTTTCTGATAAATCAATACTCTCATAATCGTCGGCAAAAGAACCGACAGCACAAGCCTCAAAAAGAGTGAGTAAATTTTCGTCAATAATATTTAAAACAGCCTCTGAATCATGGTCTGAAAGAAACGGTTTAAAATCTAGTACCACATATTTGTTATCATTTGTTAAAACACAGTCCACACCTAAAACACCTAAATAAGGAGTTTCTTTTCTCTGCATAGATTCAAGAACTCTGCTGACAACATTTTTCATCAACGAATCTTCAATTTCTGCTGAAATTTTATAATCCGGCGTATATGCTCCGCTTCCTGATGTAAGCACACCGGCATCACCATTTTCCATAAATTTATAATTAGCAACAGAAGCCAATGGAAGGGCACTGTATCCATCAGTCACGACATAAAAAGTAAATTCATGACCGTAGACGTAATCTTCAAGAACAACTTTGTTTTCATTTCGACAAAACAAATCTTCAACAAAAGTTTTAGCATTAATAAAAGTTGTACACACTAATCTGTCAGCAGTATTAGAATTTTCATCAGTACGAATAACCTGTGGCATTGGAGCAGTTTTAAGATAATCAACAGCAAGAGGAAGCTTATCAAAAATTGCAAAACGCGGTGTAGGAATTCTGAGTTTATACAAGAATTTTTTACCCGCTGAGCGGCTCACTGCAAAAGATGAAGCAAATTTTGTCGGGGCAAAAATTAACTGTTCGTTAGCTTGAAATAAACCTGCAATATCGTTTTTGATTGCTATTTCAGAAGAAGCAATTGTTAAATCAACAGCATTCTCCAACGCAAATTCTAAAATTTCCTGCACATTTTCTTCTCTGATATCTACACACTGTGCAATCTCGTCAAATGAGTTATTCCCGGGAGCAATAAAGATTTCACAATCATAACTCTTAAATTTTTTAGCTAACGCATATTCCTTTGCGGAATTCCCTACGATTAAAACTTTTTTCCTTTTATCCATAGTCATATTATATAACAAAAACAACTAAACCAAATAAACGATTTTATTAAGAAAAATTAAAATTTATGTAAAGATTATGATATAATTATGACAAACTAAAAATTATAATTAATTTCATAAAAGAAGTGAGGTTAAAGTAAGTATGGCAGGTATTGTAAATTTATTATCACAAATGTTTGTACCGCAAACCACTCAAGTTGCGGTTCCCGTAAAGAATTCATCAAATCCATACAGTAATAATCCGTTTGTAAACTATAACGGAAATAACTTAAATAATTATGCAAAAAACACACCTGTCAGGGGCGGCTATTTTGCGGGTTATTATAACGGGAAGCAAAATATAGTCGGACAACGCCTATTCATAGAGGTTTAACCCTTTTACGATTGACACAGGCTCTAAAAAAGGTTATAATAATATATACATAGGAAAGTAGATTGGGCATATGGAAAATAAAAAATTTTCAGGATTTTCACTGTCGGAAGTTTTGGTCGCAATGGCTATTATAGGTATTATTGCGGCAATAACTGTCCCAAATGTGGTTGCAAGTTACCAAAGACAAACAATGCTTACATTATTGCAAAAAACTTATCTTGAATTGGGACAAAATTTAACTGTATTAAGTACGGAAGCTTACAATAAAACATTTTATCAATCTCTGCTAAGTCTGCAGGGGCGTTCAGTTGCTAACACAGCAGGTAAATTTTTCCTAGGTGATAATGATGAAAAAGGCTACTATAGTATTATTAAAGATTGCAAAAATACAGCACAACCGTGTTTTGCAGCTTCATACGCAAACATAAACGGGAATGCTAATGAGGCATTTTCTTGCAATGACGGTTACTCTGTAATAATAAAAAGCGGAACAGCAATGTGTATAGTACCTGCTGATGACGGAAACCCGGCAAAAGTTCATGTAGATATAAATGGTGTTGAAGGCCCTAACATAGGCGGAAGAGATATGTTTACTTTCTATATATATGATGATTATAGTATTGATGAAAAAGATATAGGTCCTGCAAAAATTAAAGATAATACAGCAGAAGAAGCCAGAAATACATTATTTACCTCATCCTGTCTGTCTTCAACCATCGGGGAAGGCTGTTTCGGGAAAATTCTAAATGACAATTGGAAAATGAATTATTAACACCGGAAAGGAAATATAATGAATAAAAAATTTGCATTTACACTATCAGAAGTTTTAGTAACAATGAGTATTATTGGTGTAATCTCGGCGTTAACCGTCCCCACATTAATAAACAGTTATCAGAGAAAAGCTTATTCCGTTCAACTTAGAAAAGTTGTTAACGACATATCAAATGCTGTAGATATGCTGATTACAGAAGAAGGGAAAACAAAATTTTCAGCAACAACCGAATATGCTAATTTAGATACATTTGTTACAAGACGTTTTAAAACTATCAAGACCTGCAGCAAAGATGAAACTAATCAATGCTTTGCAAGTGAAAATTATGTTTCTATAGACGGAAAGTATAACGGAGCATTCGAATGTGAAGGAAATTCTTATGTTTTAGCTAATTCTGCAGCAATATGCATATATAAAAAAACAAGCCTATACAATGGATGGCCAGTTGTTGTTACAGATATTAACGGGCAAGAAGGCCCTAATATCGGCGGAAGAGATATGTTTACGTTTGTAATTTCCCCAAATGGAGAAATTATAGGAACAAGTCATGAAAATGACTGTACTCGAGATCATTTTGGTGATGGCTGTTATGACTTATTAGCCGAAGAAAATAACTGGCAGATGAATTACTAAGTATAAAAGATACTAATAACTTAAAAAAACAAGCATAATGCTTGTTTTTTTTATTAGCCAAATGGCTATAAAATATCAGATTACTTAATAATTCTTTAAGATGAATTCCAAGCAGCAAGTTTTTGTAATACCATAAATAAAAGAGAGTATATGATGATTAAAAACACTAATTTGGTAATAGGCTGCGGTCTTTCAGGTTCGGTAATAGCACGTCTGCTGGCTGAAAATGGAGAAAAAGTCCTTATTATAGACAAAAAAAATCATATCGCAGGAAATATATATGATTACATAGATGAAAACGGAATCTGCATACATAAATACGGTTCCCACATTTTTCACACAAATAATGAAAAAGTATGGGCTTTTATTAAGAGATTTACAGATTTTAATACATACATGCACAAAGTAATCGCTGTAATTGACGGAATTGAAACTACAATCCCGTTTAATCTAAATACCATTTATGATGTGTTTCCCAAAAGCCTTGCAATAAGACTTGAACAAAAACTTTTAGACAACTTTGAATATAATTCAAAAGTTCCTATCCTTGAATTTCAAAAACAAGATGATGAAGATTTAAAATTCCTTGCTCAGTATGTCTATGAAAAAGTGTTTTTACACTATACAACAAAACAGTGGGGCAAAAGTCCAAAAGAAATTGACAGCGCAGTCACTGCAAGAGTTCCGGTATATATAAGCAAAGATAACCGATATTTTCAGGATAAGTATCAGGGAATACCGCTAAACGGGTATACTAAAATGGTTGAAAATATTTTAAATCACCAAAATATAGAAATAAAATTAAATACTGAATATCATGAAAAACTTTCAGGTTACAAACGCATATTCTGCACAGGTTCAATAGATGAATTTTTCAGTTATAAACATGGGAAACTACCTTACAGAAGCGTTAATTTTAAATTTGAAACACACAATTGTGAATTTTATCAAAATAACGCAGTTGTGAATTATCCCTGCAATTACGATTTTACAAGAGTTCATGAATATAAATACTATCTTAATGACAAATCAGATAAAACAGTTATTGCAAAAGAATACTCAGAATTTTTTGAAGACGGCAAAAATGAAAGATATTATCCTATAGTGGACAGTAATAGCACCCAAATCTACGAAAAATATAAAAAAGATATTCCACAAAATGTTTATTTCCTTGGCAGACTGGGAGATTATAAATATTATGATATGGATAAAGCCGTTGAAAGAGCTATAAATTTATTTGAGGAGATTAACCGATAATGGCAAAAATAAGTGTAATAGTCCCAGTTTATAATGTCGAAAAATACTTGACCGAATGTATTGAAAGCATTTGTTCTCAATCTCTTGAAGATTTAGAAATTATTTGCGTAAACGACGGCTCTACAGATAATTCACTTGATATTTTAAATGATTTTGCAAAACAAGATAAGCGTATAATTGTAATCAATAAAGCCAACTCTGGATACGGTCATACTATGAACATGGGGCTTAATGCCGCTACAGGAGAGTACATAGGCATAATTGAGTCTGACGATTTTGCCGATAAAAATATGTTTGAGGACTTATATAAGTTAGCTAAAGACAATGACGCCGATATTGCCAAAGGCGATTGGTTTAATTATTGGTCTAAAAACAAATTTGCGCGTAAAAATAACAGAATATCCTCCGCAAAAGCTTTTCAGCTAACAAATTCAAAAAAAGATAAAAGTCTTTTAAGAATAAACCCCTCAGTTTGGAGTGCCGTTTACAAAAGAGAATTTTTAAACAAATATAATATAAGATTTTTGGAAACCCCAGGTGCAAGCTATCAAGATTTGGCTTTTTCATTTAAGGTTTTTGCACTGGCAGAACGCGTTATTTTAACAGACAAAGCATACCTCTATTACCGTCAGGATAACATGAATTCATCTGTGAAAAGCAAAACAAAAGTTTACTGCGTGTGTGATGAATACGATGAAATAGACAGATTTTTGGAAGAATACCCGCAGCTTAAATTTGAATTTAAAGTTCAAGAAGAAATTAATCGCTACAATGGTTATGTAAGCTCTGTACTCAGAATTGATGACGCTGTAAAACCCGAATTTGTAAAAGTATTTTCAGAGCATTTTAAAGAAGAATATGCAACAGGACTTTTGGGAAATGAATTTTTCAAAAAGATTAATAAAATAGAATTTCTAACATTAATAAACAATCCTGAAAAATATATCAAAGCTTTGAAATCAATAGAAAGAAAAAGAAAATTTAATCAGTTAAGAAAGAATATACTCTCCGTACATTTTAGAAATGGCAGACTTAATCTTACACTATTCGGAAAAGAGGTAATATAATGCAGGCATTAATAAATACTAATACAGAAAAACTGTACTCTTTTGATATATTTGATACCCTTATAACGAGAAAAACCGCAACTCCTGCCGGTATCTTTTATTTAATGCAGGAATTATTAAAAAATAATACAAATTACAGTCTGTACCTGAGAGAAAATTTTAAAGATATAAGAATTCAAACAGAATTGTTTGTAAGAGAAGTTTTCGCAAGAACTAAAAAATGGAATGATATAACTTTTGATGATATATATAAACGTATTCAAATCAACTATTCCCTAACTGATGATGAAACAGATTTCCTGAAAAAGCTGGAAATTCAGTGTGAAATCGAAAACTTAATCCCTATCGGGGAGAATATAAACAAATTAAAGAAATTAATATCATCAGGAAATCAGGTTATTTTAATATCAGATATGTACCATAGTGAAAAAACACTAAGACATATCCTGACAAATCTAGACCCGATTTTTAATAATATAAAAATATTCATTTCCTCTGAATATAAAAAAACAAAAGCACATGGAGATTTATACAGACATATTAAAACGGAACTTAATCCGCAAAAATGGGAACACTGCGGGGATAATATTTGTGCAGATTTTTCAAATGCAAAAAAAAATAATATCTCTCCATACCTGTATAACTACATAAAATTCAAAAAATATGAGCAGGAAGCCTTAAAAAACGATAATCTTACAACCGAATATGTTATCGGTACAGCAAAAAATTTACGTCTTAATTCAAACAGTGAAAAATATAACTTTGGTGCATCGTTTGCCGGCCCTATTTTATATCAATATGTAAACTGGATTTTAGAAAATGCTTTAAAAACAGGAATTGAACATTTATATTTTATTGCACGAGACGGTTATCTGCCAAAACTTATTGCAGATATTATAATTAAAGAAAAAAATTTACCGCTGAAAACTCACTACATATATGGTTCGAGAAAAGCTTGGAGATTGCCCACCGAAAAAACAGTTGATGAATTCATTACATTTATTTTTAATGAATATATAAACAAATTAAGCGGCAAGTTTATCTCAAAAAGACTCGGAATTTCATATTCAGAATATGAAAAATTTACCAATACTAAATGTGATAAAGAGTTAATAAAAGGGAAAAAACGTAAAGAAATCTTTGAAAACCTTATTAATAATAAAAATTTTAAAAACTGGCTTGTAGAAAAATACAAAAATAAATATCTTTTGGTACAAAAATATCTGCAGCAAGAAATTGATTTCTCCAAACCAAACTTTGCATTTATAGATTTGAATGGTTCAGGCAGAACACAGGATATACTAAAAAGCATAATTTCGGATTTTTATGATGGAGAAATAAAAACATTTTATTTCTGTACAGAACTTAATTTGACAGAGTATGAAAAATCAATAAAAAAAGTATTTATGTGTACTTCAAAATTTCGACATTATTGGATTGAACTGCTATGTCGAAATATAGACGGGCAAACTTTAGATTACAAAGAAGAAAACGGAACAATAAAACCGATATTTGAAAAAGTATCTCCTCAAAAACTTTTAAATTGGGGGTATAACGAATACATTGCAGGGATTCTTGACTTTACAAAAACATTAATCTCTATAAACACTTGTGCCTTAGAAAATAATGCGTTTTATTTTGCATATTTTAGTTTTATTATGAATGATATTGATAAAGAAACAGCAGACATTCTCGGAAGCATACCATACTCTGATGTTGGAAATGAAAAATTAACAAAAGAATGCGCTCCTAAATATAATATTATATCACTAATAAAAGCTTTATCAAATATTGAAAATGATTTAATATTTATCTCTAAAGGCAGATGCAGCAAATTAGTTCAGTCAATAATAAATATAAAAATAAAATACAAATCATTTAGAAAATTTATAATTGATGTTCATATTCACAAAAAGAAAATGGAAGCATATATTTGTATTATGGGAAAAATCATAGATTTACACATCTATGGCTACAAGGAATAATATATGAAAAAAGAAGAAAAAACATTATTGGTTCATTTACATCTTTTTTACAAAGAACAGCTTGATTTTATGATAAATAAGTTGAAAAACATTTCTAATTGTAAATGGGATTTATATGTAACTATGCCGGTTGAAAATAATGAAATTGAAGAAAAGTTAAAAAAATTTAAACCGAACACAAAAATTATAATTGTAGATAATATAGGTTATGATATTTGGCCTTTTATTCAAGTAGTACAATCTATAAATCTCGATAATTACGATTACATATTAAAAATCCACACAAAAAATTATCAACAGCAATTATGGTTAAACGGATTTATTAAAGAAGGATTTTGGTGGCGCAATGAGCTTATTAATGCCCTTTTAAAGAGTAAAAAACAATTTAAAAAAAATTTATTAACATTTTCAAACAAATCTGACTGTGGCATGATTTGCAGCCAAATAATGCTTTGGGATATAGAAAATCATTGGCCGGAAGACACATACCTTCTTGAAGAAGAACTAAAATTCCTCAACTTTAAAAGTCACTACAAACATTTTTGCGCGGGAACAATGTTCATTGCACGCGCTAACATTTTCAAATTCTTACAAAACAAAAAAATAAATGCTCAATGTTTTCCGAAATCATTATGCACAAAAGAAACCGGCACACGAGCTCACACATACGAAAGAATTTTTTCTATAGCAGTAGATGAATTTGGTTACAAAATTTATACTTACAAAAATAAAAAAGAATATATTATCAAATCTTTAGAAAAGCTTAATAATAAAATCTTATCTATATTTAAATAAATAAAAACTCCAGGTATTATGAAAAATTACATCTGGAGTTTTTGCTTTTATAATATTAACTTAATATTTATATTGATTTTAATGCAATCTTTATACCTGCAAATCTTATTATTTTGTGGTTATCTTCTTTAGAGATTGAAAAAATTCTTTTTCTTAACGAAACTTTCTTTTTAATTTTACAAAAGCATCTTTTATTTACATTGCAAACATCAGTAATAGGATTTTCTTTCACTAGACGCGCATATTCTTCTTTAACATCCTGAGAATATTTGACATATTGCTCATCGCTTGCTTCATCATCGGTTGGAAGATACGGTGTAATTCCTGCATATTTTTCAAGCATATACCACATTTTTGCAGCAAACTTATAGCTATCCGGGTGTATTTTAAAATCATCTCCACAAACATATTCGGAAGCTATATAAACATGAGGAGGTCTTATTGCAGCCATAGCCATTACAAATCCCCACAAATCATCATCAGTCATATTTTCGGGAAGAACAATATATTTAACAAAAACATTATTTGTTCCTGTCTTTACATATCTGATAATATTACTTAATACTCTTGTGTATGCATCCGCTGCATGAATTTTTTTGTAAGTAGAAGCAGTACCTGCATCTACAGATGTTTCGTAAAAGATTTTGTTTTCAGCTAAATATTTTTCAACGAGAGGACTGTAATTTGTTGAATTTGAAAAAATACACACTGTACCCATATAATCAACCATATACTTTAAATTCTTTTCAAAATCTTTATCGAGAGTAGGTTCTCCGCCATTATACTGAATCCATCTTGCAGGTTTAATTTTATCTTTTTCTCTAAACTTCTCATATACATCAATAATATTATATGTAGCAGGGTGATAATTTCCACCTGCTGTTTCTTTTAAATAACAGTAACTGCATCTTAAATTACAACTGTAACTCGGCGCAATATTAAATGAAGATTCAATATCACATCCGCCAAGATAATCAAAATTGACATCTTTATATTTCTTTTCTTGAAGGCAGGCACAAGTTTTACAAGAAGCCGTATCCATATCATTTAAACCGTTTAGAGCCTCAAAAAGCTGTCTTCTTTTATTAACTATCATTTCGTGTGAAAATTCCGGAGAATTAATTTCATCAGATGTCACAATAATAGGAGACATCACAGGTAGTTTATAGCAGCAGCCCATTCCTTCAGGATGCAATCTGCATCCGGCTTCTATGGCATCACAGCTTTTTACGATATCATCTGGTTTAAATTCATGCATTTTTATGTCTCCTTATTAAGTTTATTCTTATTTTTATTTTTTTTAGTATTACAATATAAATTCTTTCTCTGCTGGCATCAATATTAATAAAGTTATCTAAAATACACTTTATTATCAGCAGCATGAAAACAAACTTTTGTTTTAAATTAAACGCCCGCAATAAATCAAATATATTATCTGTATCTAAACCGTTTTGTTTAATAAAAAATGACATTGCTTCACGGAAAGTAGAACCAAGCATAAAAGATTCGCAGCAACTGTATCTCAGATTTTTATCATTAAGCATTCTAAAAGAATTGGCAAATCCGCAAAACAAGTGAAATCTTCTTTGTCTGAAATGAAGATCTTTATTATCGGCCCCTCTTGCATACTGCTTATTATCTTTTTCTAATGCAAACGACTGTTTTACAATTACACTTTCAGGAACAAAAATTTTTCCGCCCTGATTAACAACTTCACATACAAGAGCCAAATGCGGGAATAAAGTATATGCATTAATATACATTTTTTGCATTACAGACGCTGTAATATAAGCAGTATTATATATTGCGGAGGGAAGAAAAGAAAATTCATTAATTAATACCGGCAATGTTACCTTATTATAATCAGTAAGACGCTCAACCATAATAATTGCGTTTTCATCAGCCTCAAGAGCTTTTTCAACCTCTCTCCAATTTGTCCAGTCAAAATCATCATCATCACATAACACCCACAACCATTTTTTCGAAGCCAGCTCAAAAGGCTTGATAATATTTCCTGATAAACCAATATTTCGGTTATTAGAAATTACAGTAAGGTTAGAAAAACGAGAGGCATATTCGGCACACAAATCCTTAGTACCGTCAGTTGAACAATTATCAATAACCTTAATATCTAAATTTCGAACCGGACTAGAACTATCAAATATCTGTTCAAAAGTTTTCTTTAACTTTTCCTTCCGGTTGTAAGTAATTATAAATATTTCTATATCTTCAGTATTAATCATATCCTCTTCAACAAAAAATTATACTAGTTAGAATATCATAATATCAAATAAATTACAACATATAATAACATTTTTATTAAATATTCAGTCGAATATAATACTAAAAGGAGCTGTTATGGATGATAAAAAGGTGAAAATCCTTTTAGGGAAAAGGATTAAACAACTGAGACAGGATTTAAATCTTACCCAATTTGTCTTAGGAGAAAAAATAGATATCAACCAGCGGCAAGTTGCACAAATAGAAAGCGGGAAATCTTTTCCATCACTTTCAACATTGGTTAAATTGGCTAAAGTGTACAACTGTGAGATAAAAGATTTATTTAACTACAAACATTTGGAAGATGAAAGGATTCTAAAAGACAATATTATAAATATAGTTTCAAATCTTGACAGACAAGAATCTCAACTGTTATACGCTATAGCAAAAGTTATAAAAGAGACATAATGCAGTTAAAAACAATACTTATAACAGGTACAACAGGGTATCTCGGCACCCGTTTAAGCAAACACTTTCTCGATGAGGGATATAATTTGATTGCTTTATGCCTTAATGAAAAAGAAGCATTTAAGTACTCTGATAATAAACAGGTAAAAACATATTATTTAGACAAAACCCAAATAAACAGAATTTTTGAAGAAAATAATATTGATATAATAATCCACACAGCAACTTTGTATGGTCGTAATAATGAAAATGTATCACAAATGATTGGGGCTAATGTAGAATTTCCGTGTAGTATTCTTGAGCAGGCTGCCGTTAACAATGTAAAACTATTCATTAACACTGACACAATTCTTACTAAGAATATTAATGCATACTCAATGACAAAAAGTCATTTTGCAGATTGGTTAACGCTTTATTCTGACAAAATTAAATGTGTCAATTTAAAGCTTGACCATTTTTACGGCCCGAATGACAAACCAATAAAATTTATTGCCTGGATTATAGAACAGCTAAAAAATAAAGTTGAAAAAATTGATTTAACAGAAGGTTCTCAAACTCGTGATTTCATTTACATAGATGACGTTATATCCGCATATAGCTGTATAGTAGGCAATTATGGCAAACTATCAGGTGAAAAAGTTAATAATTTTGAAGTTGGCACGAATACTAAAACAAAAATTAAAGATATTGTTATTATGCTAAAAGAAATCATGCATAATTCAAATACTATCTTAAACTTCGGGGCAGTACCATATAGACGAAATGAAGTATTAAGCTATGAGGTTAATACAACAGGTTTACGCCTGTTAGGGTGGAAACCTGTTGTTCCCGTACGGGAAGGTTTGAAAAAAATTATAGAAATAGAAGGACGGAGGTTTTAATAGGTTATGTTAAAAAATGATCTTGAGATAATGATTATTACATATAACAGAAAAAATAAACTAAAAAAGACATTAGAAACACTTACACAAGAAAATTGTCCAATAAAAAGTTTTAATTTTACAATACTTGATAATGCCTCTAATGATGGAACAAAAGAATTGTGCGAAAAATTCTGTACACAAAATTCAAATTTTAAATACATTAGAAATAAATATAATATTGGAGTATCTGGGAATCCTATTAAAGCATTTGAACTGGCTTCAAAAAAATGGTTGTGGATACTCTGTGATGATGATGAGTATGATTGGAGTGGCTGGAACGAAATAGAAGAAGCTTTATCTAAAGATTATGATATTGTCCATACAACATATACTGAAAACAAAAGAAGTGAGGAAATTCCATATATAATAAATGAAGCCGCATTTATTCCCACATCTATATTTAATACAAAATACATTAACTCAGAATTTTTTCAAAATGCTTATGGTTTAGCATACACTTATCTGCCATATCAGGCATTAACAATTGACATCATAAATAAACAAGGAAAAATATATATTCCTAAAACAAGAGTAGTTCTTCAAACATATAATGAGAAATGCTCAATGTCAAAAAGAGAAAAGAAAAATTTATATACAAAATTACAAAACTGGGAATTACTGTCAGGCTATATAGCTTCTTATCAGCTAATAGAAGACAAGCAAACAAAAGAAGAATGCTGCGATGTATTGTGTATGGGATCAAGTTTTAAAGATTCTATGAGATATTTCTTAAGCGAAAATAACGGCTATTTGTACAATATCTTTGAAATTTTACTAGGAACAAGTAAAAAGCAGCAAAAAGAACTAATATCATTAATGTTTGATCGCGGAGATATAAATTGTAAAGCCTTTTTAAAAACAATATTTTCATGGATTTTCATGATACCTTTTCATTTGCTAATTAAAGAATTCGGGAAAGTTATTTATTCAAAGAAAAAAACTGAAACTCACAAAATATATACAGTATTTGGGATTAAATTTAAAGTTAAAAGAAAAGGTTTAAAAAAAGTTTGTTATTGGCTTGACAGTAATCAAGCCGGCATAATTCCGATGAGAGAAAATCACATTTATGCTTGCTGCACAAGGGCTATCCCCATACTTGTTGATAAAAAATACAATTATGATGAGTTGACTTATGATGATATTCAAAAAAACAGAATTAAACTATATAAAGATATTAACAACGGCAAAGCTCCTCAATGCGAAGGCTGTGACTGTTTAATAAAGAAACCTGCAAAAAAAATTGACATAGGCAAAATCAGTTATTTAATTTATCATCCGCATACAACTTGCAATTTACAGTGCTGCTATTGCTTCTTTCAAAAAAATGAACAATATGCCAAACTTGATCCGAGAACTGTAGATCTTTATGCTGCCGTTCATAATTTCCATAAAATAGGATTATTTAAAGACGATATACAGCTGGAACTCGGAGGCGGAGAACCATTATTATTAAATAATATCGATAAAACTTACGAATTTATGGCTGAAAATTATCCGAAAGGCGGAATTGTACTTGTATCAAATTATGCTCTTTCTAACAGAGTTGATAAGATAATTCCTGTATTTAAACAAAGAAAAATTAAAACAGTACTGAAAACATCAATAGACTGCGGGACCCGTGAAACTTACGCAAAAATACGTAACCGTGATGTTTTTGAAGATGTTGTTAATAACATAATAAGAAGTGCTAAAGAAGGTATTTTTGATACTATTTATCTTAAATATATTCTTCTTGAAGACGGTTCAAACACTTCAGATAAAGACATTTACGGATTTATTGAATTGTGCAGACAGGTTGCGGCGCAAAATAAAAACAAAACTGCTATAATAATTGATGCAGATATGAGAGCTATCTCTGAAGACGGAGATGAATATTTTAAAACAAAAGAAGGCGAATTTACAACATTTAAACCACATCTAATAAAAGATGATATGTTAAGAGCCGCAGGTATAATTTATCAAGCAGTAACAGATGATTTAGGGCTGGATGTAATTTGGACGGGCGACAGACTCTCTGCCGTTTCAAAAGAAGGCTTAGAGGACATTGAACGAATAAAAGAATTTGCAAAAAATTTATAATAAATTATGTCATCGCGCACTTGTTGCGCGATCTTGCTTATTATTACCTAGTATATAAGTACACGAAAGAAAGATGACTTAAAAAGTCATCTTTCTTTTTACAACTTTTTAGAAAACTTTAATCGGGCTAACTTAAGAATTAAATGAGAAGAAGTTTTTCTGATAGAAATAAAATCATTCAATAAAATTTTATTTTTCAGAGATAAGCCACATTTTATATTAGGAGAGCGAAACTCAGGCACGGCAGCGAGATTGCCCCCCCCCCCGAACAGCACTCATAAGTCCGGACTTATCTAAATAATCAATAAAATTATCATATAATTTATTATAATTTTTATTCATATCAGACCAATCACAATTATCATAAATTTTTTGAATGTTACTTTCATTTAAAAATTCGGGATGATAAGGGATATGCAAATATGAACACAATTCTTCTGCCCGCGCATCAGGATTAGTACATACTGCAGGAACTCCGGAATTTAAAGCTACGATTGAACCATGCAATCTTACGCCCAAACAAAAATCAAATTTACTTAAATATTCTTCCCAGCTCTGACAATCTGAAAATACAACAGGTTTTGCATACTTAAGAATTTTATAATTATAATCACTTATATCATATACAGATTTATCAAAGCATAGAACATTCCATAATTCTTTATTGTTTCCCTGGATAACTACATCATGTCCCTTTATTAAGTCAAAATTATATTCAGCGGAATATACAACTTTGTTCATATCGATTTTTTGTTTTTTATCTACAAAACGATTTCTTCCGTTCTTGAAAAATGATGGACACCCAATAACTCTAACATTATCTATACCTAGATTATGCAATACCTCCTGAGTTACATATCCTCGAACTCCGATTAGTTCTGTTTTATCCGCAACAAGCTTCAAAATTTTAACCACTTCAGGACTCAACCTTTTATGTAAATTTTTTATTCCGTCACAGGAATTTATACCAAGGCTTGGGAAAAAGAGAGGAACATTAATTTTAGACAAAAGTTCATACCACTTTTCATAATCTATTTTAAATTGCTGTTCTGCAGGGCGAATAAAATCTTGAAGTAACAAAATAGCGCAAGAACTTTCTTCATTAATAATTTTTGTATCTTTTTCAATATCAGGATACAATAATAAATTTTGATTAGGCTTAATCATTTTGCCGCATAACTCATGCAGTAATGAATAAATTATGTAACTGTTACCGAAATTTTCCGTTAAATTGTCAAATAAACTATCTATATCCTTAATTTCACTATCATCTGTTATAATTCCGCCATGTAAGAAAAAAGGGGGCTTAAAATCATTCATATTCTAAAACTCCTATATTTATTATTTTACTAACATATTCTCTTGATACTCATTTCTATCTAAAAACGGATACATATCCTCAAGCGATGGAGAAATCATTGTTCCGTCTTCAAGTTTTCTTGAGGACAACTTAGGCGTAAAGATATAATTTGGATTAACCATTACTTCACACAACATTGGCTTATCCGCAGAAAGCATTTTATTAATCGCAGAATCAACTTCAGAAGGATTCTCAATTCTAAACGCCTCTATATCAAAAGAATTTGCAACCCTTACAAAATCCGGAACTGTTACTCCGCTATTTCTACCTGCTCCTGTGTTTCTGCCTTCAAAAAAGTTATTTTGAGTTTGTTTTATCGAAATATAACCGTCATTATTCAACAAAAATATTTTTACGGGCAAATTATTATGTTTTATTGTTTGAAGTTCCTGCAAATTCATCATAATCGAACCGTCACCCGCAAAGCATATTGTATTTTTTTTACCATTTGCCAAACAAGCACCAATTGCAGCAGGCAAATCATACCCCATAGAGGCATCACCTGAATTTGAAAAGAAACGTTGGTTTTCTTTAATTTCTGCTGTTTGGAAAGTACAAATTGTAGCAGTTGCATTTGCCATAACACAAATATAATTTTCTTTCATTAATTCTGTTACACGTCTTACAAAGCTGTAAACATTAATTTGCTCTCCATTTTGTTGATATTCCGGAGTGTTTTTAAATGAATATTTGTCCTGAAGTTTTTTGCAGAAAGCCGGCCATTCAGGAGAAAGATTATCCAATTTACCTGCATTGTTTAGAAGTTGAGGTAGAAATTCAGACAAATCCGTATGAATCTTTAAATCAGGCACCACAGTAGGTTTATCAAGCTCTGCCTCATCAATATCTACAGATATTTTATAAGCATTTTTTGCGAAATTTTCAAAATTATAACTTGCCTGACGGATGTTATTTCTTGTTCCTAAACAGATGACCAAATCAGCATTTTGAAGCGCAAAATTCCCGCATCTTTGCCCTATAGTACCAATTCTGCCGACGAAATTATTATGGACTGAAGATATCATATCAAAGCCATTAAAGGTTGTTACAAAAGGAATATTAAGTTTATCAACAAGTTCTTTAAAAACATCCACCATGCCTGCAAGCCTTATACCGTGTCCGGCAATTAACAAAGGTCTTTTTGCGGATTTTAGTCTGTTGACAACTTCATTAATTTTCAAGTCATAAACAGGCTTTTGCGGAGGCACAAATTCTTTTAATTCATTTTCATCTATCAAAGCAGCCTGAACATTAATAGGAATATCCAGCCAAACAGGGCCTTTTCTGCCGTTTGTTGCCTCAAATATAGCCTTATCAAGATAATATTTAATCTCATTAGGCTCTGTCACCATTTTGGCATATTTTGTCAAAGGCTTAACGACGCTTACAATATCAACCTCCTGATCTCCAAGCTGTCTTAAAGGGATTTGCGGACAAGACGCAATAGTTGTAGGAAATTTAACCTGTCCTGATATATATAGCACAGGCACTGAATCTGTCCACTCGCCAAATACTCCGTTTAAGCAGTTCAAACCTCCGGGGCCTGTAGTAACATTTACAACTGCAAGCTCTTGATTAACTCTTGCATATCCTTCAGCCGCAATTGCACATGCCTGTTCGTTATGATTACAAATATACGGAATAAACTTTCCAAAACTGTCGTTTAAGTGCATAGCACCGCCGCCTGACACCATAAACAAATTTCTTACACCGTATACGTCTCTAAGTCTTTTTGCTATATAATCTGATAATTTTATCATTAATCTTCCTTTCTTATTAAAGAATATCTTAACTTATTTGCAGGTCTTTCAATTATAATATAGTTCAATGATGCTGCAATGACTGTTAAACAAAAACCTGCAACAGGCACACTCAAAAGAATAAATGAATCTGAGAAATGCCCCCCCCCCGACACTTTATAAATTTTCAAAGGCACAGTTAATAAATATGAATGATATATATAAAAACCTAATACAATTGTGCCAAAAGAATCAAATAGTCTTAAAGGATTTTTTATTATTGAGGCTAAACATAAAGTCTCTTGAACCGGTTTATTTTTATAATCAAAAACATAAATAATTACTCCCATAAGCAACAACAATAAAGTAGGTCCAATAAATTTATAAAACCAGCTGAAGCCATATTGAAGCCCGTAAGTAAATAATACCAAAGTGACTGCTAACGCTATTAATGATACAGGACGCAACCATTTTTTTATAACGTTATCCTCAGAATTAAATGTAAATACATTTAAAAACATTCCCCCGAAAAACAAATCTAAATTTGTCCACGAAGGAATCAGAACATTATTAAAATACAGTTCCATATTGTCCATTTTAAAATAATTGAAGATTAAGCGAATTCCCAAGCCGAAACCTGCTATTAAAAAAAATACAAATAATTTATTAATCTTTATTTTGGATAAAATATATTTAAATCCGAATGGAGCAAGAATATACAACTGCACTATAGTTGAAATAAACCATAAATAGCCTAAGGGAACACTAGATATAGCTCTTATCGGAAATATATTATAAGTAAAAGTCAGTAGAGGGATAAAACCATAAAAATACTCTTTTGCAAAATCTTCGGTATAAACAAATACAAAAGTGATAAATATAAACATTAAATAAGCTGGTACAATTCTTATTGCTCTATTGAGAAGAAAAATAAAAATACCTTTACTGTCAGTTTGATATTTATTGTTATAAAAACCTTTTCCGAGCAGATATCCTGAAAGTATAAAAAACATCCACATTGCAGCCCATGCAGGGGTATAGAAACCCCATGGGAAATGCATGTCAGGATAAAATGTTCTTATGCATATTAACGAGTGAACTCCAAAAACTGACAGCATTGCAATTGACTTTAATATATTAAATATATTAGGTCTGTTTATAGTACAGGTCATCTTTTAAACCTCTAGCCCTCTGTTATAAATTTTTTCTTTTAAAGACTGATTATATGCATAAGGAGAGTCAATATCATCTATTTTTATGGGTTCATCCTTTTTAATATCTTTTAAAAGAACTTCTCCGCGCATCAATTCACGGCATGAAATTTGCCCTTTTTGAAGCGGTATAGCAAGATAAACATCTTCATCATGCAAAACATCTCCAGCTTTAAAATCTCTTTTTGCATATACACCGCGGACCAAAGCATCAAGATAATCAGTTTCTTTTTTATCCGCAGCTCTTTTATAACCTGCCGGAGCACCACAAATTTCCTTAGCTTTATGGTATGCCTTAATCCATCTGTCCAAATCTTGAGGAAGCGAGCAATAGGGAGAAACCGGAACATTGTTATAATCTATGTCAATGTGGCGTTCAAATGTTCTTGCCCCTTTTGCATAAGCAATATACATCGGAATTTCAATATCTTCATTAGCTTCATGAGTTGAGAAACCGATTACATGATCAGGATATCTTGATTTAAGGAAATCAATCTGATTAAGCTCCAACTCCGATTTTTGTGAAGGATACTTTGATATACAATGATTGATTGCAAGAGGAATATTTCTGTTCTCAAAGAAAGTAACAAGGTCATCAACGTCTTTTAGAGATGAACCGCCTGTTGAGACAATAACCGGTTTTCTCGTTTTAGCAATCTTTTCAATCAGAACCCAGTCATTAATATCTGAAGATGCAATTTTTATAATCTGCACTCCGAGATTTACACAAAGATCAACAGAGCGTTCATCAAACGGGGTTGACATTGTAATACATCCGGCTTTTCTTATTGCATCAACAAGTTCTGCATAATCATCATCACTCATCTTTGTAGCCATTGTTTTTTTTATATATCTTATATCCTGTCTGTCTTTAAAATCTTTATGTATAAAATGATCAACATCTCTAAACTGAAGTTTTATAGCTGCTTTAATATTATTAAATCTAACAACACGCGAAAAATCAGTTATTATCTTTTTACCTCTTTCAACGTCTCCCCAGTGATTATTTGCAAGTTCCAGTACAAACAAATCTTCAAAAATATTATTTTTCATCTTTACTCCTTATATACTCTTAATACATTTATATAAATCTTTTATGTCAGATACGATATAATCTGCATTTTCCAAATCATCTTTTTCAGCATATCCGTATTCTGCACCAATTGAAGTAATCCCCGCAGCATTTGCGCATTCGACATCACTTTTGGCATCTCCAATCATAACACAAGCATCTGCAGTTGTATTCCATCTTTTTAAAAGAACGTTAAACATATCAACTTTTGATTTACCGTTTTCAAAATCATCAATATCTGTCGGGGTTATTAAATCATCATAAAGTCCGTTAAAAAACTTTGGAAGCAATTCTCTACACATAGGGCGCGGTTTATAAGTTACAATAAAAATTTTGCAACCGTCATCCCGGAGTTTTTTTAACAAAGAAATTATTCCCTGATAAGGGGCTGTAAGTGATGTTCCGTCAATTTTGTACAATTCCCTAAAATACTCTACTATTCTCTTATTATCTTCCTTTGTGACAGAAGGAACAGTAGCTTCAATCATCTTATCAAGAGGAGGACCAATCTTGATATAAGCATCTTCTCCAACAGGATATCCGCAATCACATAAAGCTTTAATTAAAAGTCTTGTAACATCCTTGGAAGAATCAATTAGTGTCCCGTCTAAATCAAACATAATATACTTTTTCATCTGACGGTCTCCAAATTTTTCAGTTTAATATAATTGTATAACTTTAAAAGACCTTCCTGCATAGAGGTAAATTTTAAATCCTTAATTTCACTTAATAAAACAGAATTATTCCCTGTGTACTCGTTATTCATAACAGAATTTTTCACTTCTATTTTACAATTATTACCGGAGATATCTTTTACTATGTCTGCTATTTCTAACAAACTTATACTTTGCGTAGGGGTAATATTTATAATCTTATGCTGAGGGATATTCGTAATAAAATACTCAACAATTTTTTGCATATCTTCTACAAATAAATAATCAAATACAACATTTTGATTAATTACAATATCTTGCCCTCTTAAAGCCTGATTTATTGCATAGCTCGGGAAGCGGCTTTCTTTCTCATTGTATCCGTAACAGGCAAAAATATTCAAACAGAGTAGATCGTTACGCTTTTCTGTAATTTCTGCAATCTTCATTTTTGACTGTCCATAAAGATCATAAGGAATAAATTTACCTATTTCCGTTTCACGTACTTTATGAAGATTTCTTGATTTATCATACATCGCTCCAGAACCGAACAATATAACCCTGCAGTCTTCCCTTTTATATTTAAGAATATTATTTACCATTGCAATATTATCATCAAGAGTTTCAGGATTATCTTGAACGCCTCTTACTCCGCCTGTAGTTCCGCAATGAATAATAAAATTAATATCATAAGAATTAAAATATTTCTCAACAGCATTTTGGTCTGTCAAATCAAGCTCATAACTGCGCGGACAAAAAAGAGTATATTTATCTTTTAAATACTCTTTTAAGTTTCTGCCTATAAATCCACCTGAGCCGGTCAACAATATATTCACTACTTATTTACCTCAATAAATTTATGAATTAAGTCAGACGTTTTATCAAGTTCTTTTTCTGACAGAGCAGGGAATACGCCGACCCAAAACGTATTATTCATAATAAAATCTGTATTTGGGAGCAAATTATAATGTTTTTCAGTTAATTCTTTTGAATTCAAAAGTTTCGAAGCACCAATCCTTAACTGAATATCATTATCAACAATCATAGGCTGGCGTAAAATATTTCCGGCAAACAATTGTCTTGTTCCGATACCGTTACTTTCAAGATACTCAACAAGTTTTTGTTTTGAAAGCGGAGGTTTCACAGAAATTAAAAAGCCAAACCACGACGGTTTAACACCTTCTCTTATTTCAGGAAGAATTATATAATCTTTCAAATCCGACAACTTATTCATAAGATACTGAGCATTTTTTGTTCTTTTCTCAATAAACTGCGGAAGTTTTTTAAGCTGAGCACAACCCAAAGCTGCCTGCCAATCAGTAATTTTAAGATTAAACCCGATATGAGAATAGGTATATTTATGATCATACCCAAAAGGGAGATTTCCAAGCTGCATTTGAAAACGTTTTTTACAAGTATCATCTTTCCCCGGCTTACACCAACAATCACGCCCCCAATCCCTGAATGACATAATTATTCTGTATAATTGAGTATCATTTGTTACAACAGCCCCGCCTTCACCCATTGTCATATGATGCGCAGGATAAAAACTGTAAGTTCCTATATGTCCTATAGTTCCGAGTTTCTTTCCTCTGAATTCTCCACCTAGGGCATCACAGCTGTCCTCTATTAGCCACAAGTTATATTTTTCGCAAATTTGTTTAATCTTATCTAAATCATAGCTGTTACCAAGAGTATGTGCCAAAAATATTGCTTTTGTTTTATCGGTAATCGCTTCTTCTATTTTTTCTGCATCAATATTATATGTACCAATTTCGCAATCAACAAAAACAGGAATTAATCCCTGTTGTATAATAGGATTAATTGTAGTCGGGAAACCAGCAGCAACAGAGATAACCTCGTCACCTTTTTTAAGACGTCTTTCACCTAACTTATGAGAAGTTAAAGCAGATAATGCCAACAGATTTGCACTTGAACCCGAATTTGTTGAAAGCGCAAATTTAACCCCGAGATATTTTGCAAATTCTTTTTCAAATTCATCATTAAATCTTCCTGCCGTAAGCCACATATCCAATGAAGCATCAACCATAGCTTCCAATTCTTCACATCCCAAAAGCTTACCTGATGCAGGAATATAGTTAAATTCACGCGGTTTAGCATAAACTTCACCATAATATTCTCTTACAGCCTCTTTTACTTTGTTACGCAATTCTTGTTCCATACAATATCCCTCTCATATAATCTTTTATTTAATTTTATCACTAACATGAGAAAAATATCATGAATTAATCCCATGTAATTTTAGAAGAATAATCCTCTATCTGTTTCAAAGTAAAGTTATATATATCAATATCACTACTATAAAAGTTTTTATACCATTCAACTGTTTTTTGAATTGCCTCATCAGCAGTTAAAGAGGGATGCCAGCCCAAAACTTTGGCAGCTTTTTCAATATTAAGCATTAAAAGACCTGCTTCATGCAAATTGTCTCGCTTCTGAACAACAACTTCACCTTTACCATAAAATTCTACAACCTTTTGAGCAACATCAGCGACTTTTAAAATACTGCCTTCATCAGGTCCGAAGTTAAAACCGTCAGCATATTGCTTGCCATACTCTAGAAGCTTTTGTCCCAATAACAAATAGCCTGAAAGCGGTTCTAAAACATGCTGCCAGGGACGGACTGCAATCGGATTTCTTATCTCTATTTTTTCGTCGTTATTAATCGCAATAACACAATCAGGAATCAACCTATCCAAAGCCCAGTCCCCTCCGCCTATAACATTTCCGGCACGAGCTGTTGCCATCGCAAAAGCATTTTCATCCTGTAGAAACGAACGTCTGTATGAAGATGACATTATTTCAACACACCCCTTTGAGGATGAATACATATCATATCCGCCCATAGGTTCATCCTCTCTGTAACCTCTATTTATCTCTTTATTTTCATAACATTTATCTGTAGTTACATTAACAAAAGCCTTTACAGATTTGCACTTTCTAGCGGCTTCAAGAACATTTAATGAACCTATTACATTTGTTTGATATGTCAAAACAGGTTCAGAATAAGAAAGCCTCACCAAAGGTTGTGCTGCAAGATGAAAAACTATATCAGGCTGAAAATCAAATATAGATTTTTCAAGAGCTTCAACATCCAAAATATTTCCGATTATACTTTTTTCAATTTTAGATTCAATATTTAACTCGTTGAACATTGAAGGATTAGTATTGGGAGCAAGAGAATACCCGCAGACTTTCGCTCCTAGCATTGTAAGCCACAACGATAACCAGCTTCCTTTAAAGCCTGTATGACCTGTTAAGAAAACTTTTTTACCTGCATATATATTATTGAACATATTAATTTACTCCTTTAATAATTTTTTCTAAACCTTTAACATAGTCATATTCAGGTTTCCATCCCAAATCACTCAAATCTATAATATCAGCTCTTGAACACATTATCTCATCTTCTCTGTAAGGTAATGCACCAAAATTAAGAGCAGTATCACTTTGGGAAATAAGCTTTATTTCAGTTACAAAATCTTTCAAAGAAACTGCAACACCTGTACCTATATCAAAACTTTTATATCTGAATGAATGAGAATTCATATATTCTAATACTTTTATATATGCACTGACAACATCATCAACATATATAAAATCCCGTTTTTGATCTCCAAAAGTTAAATCGATAGCAGAAACTTTTTCAAAAGCAATTTTATCAAGCATTTGGCAGACAAATTTATCTTTATTATCATTTTCACCGTAAATATGCTCTAATACCATATTCACAACTTTAATTCTTTTAGAAAAATACTTTAACCACAACAACAAACTTTTTTTAGATAAAGCATAATTCAAAAGATAAGAATAAGCCATATTTTCTTTATTAAAATATGAATCGGTATTTATAAAATTTTTCACACCATATTGAACAGATAAATCCAAAAGCTTAATCGGAAACATCAAATTCGTTTCCAAAACACTGCAGCAAGAATTTTGAGTTCTACCATAATTTGTTGCACAATGAATTATTGTTTGTATATTTTGCTCTTTAAAAACTGTTTCTACATCAAAACAGTCAACATCATAAAATTTCACCCTTTTAGCATCCATAAAGTCGATAATTCGATCGGCATTTGAAAAAGATCTTTTTAATACGACAATATTGTAATCATTTTTTTTTATTAAACCTCTGAGCAGATGGCTGCCCAAAAAGCCTGTTGCACCGGTTAGTAAAAGAGTATTCATGTATTTCTCCAAGACACTTATATCATAAATTTTTTAGAAGTGCAACTGACAGCACCTTGTCAATTTCAGATTTAACAGTTTCAACAGTTATTTCATTAATGTTATTTGGAGCACCAATTAGAAGCTCATTTTCATAGCCGTTTGCAATCATATCATACACATTTGGGGGATAAAGATACGATACATTCCCCCATTTATAAGGATAATATAATTTATAGGCATTTCCGGGACTTAAACAAATAATTGGAACAGTTACATTTTCTGCATTATTTGCAATATGAACTGTGCCTGATTCAGCAGCAATAAGTAAATCGGCAACAGAAAATAATGATGTCATAAAATTTAATTCAATTTTACCTACACAATTGTGGCACTTCCTTTTATTAATAAGATAAGAATAAATTATTTCAACATTTTTAAAATCAGCCGGTAAACCGCCTGTTATAATAACATCATAGTTATATTTTTGAATTACATAATCAATTATCTCAGCCCAAGATTTTAAATTCCAAATTCTATTCTCTGCGCCTGAAAATGGAGAAATTAATACATATCTTTTTCTAAAATCCAGTATCTGTTTAAGCTTTGGTTTGCAAAAATCAAACTTTTCATCACAAATTTGCTCAAAATGCCGATGGAATAAATACGATAAAAAATCATTATCCTTACACGGGGCTACAAAATTTGTAACCATATTTTTATACGGAATATCTCTGTATACAGGAGAATAAAAGTATTTTGAAATCACATTTTTAGCAATACAATCTATCCATTGTTTTGGGATAAGCGTTTTAGAAAAAGGACTAGAAGGTTGAGATGCATCAATAATCACTTCGGCATTATATTTTTTTAGTCTGCGCAGTATTTTTTTATTATATTTGCTATTATCTAAGAACTTGCAGGCATCAAAGACAAATATTTCGTCAACAAAAACATCCGTGTATTTTATTAAATTTGCAAAATCATGCCGGGTTACCAAAACTATCTTATAGTCTTTAAATTTAGCTGATTGTTTTAAAAGAGCAATACTCCCGTATGTTAATATTAAATCACCTAATCCTTGATAATTAATAACTAATATAGTTTTATTAAAACAGTGAAAATGGCGGTAAAGAGCTAAGAAATGCCCCCCCCCCCGAAATTTAAACATCATACTTAGCTAACCTCCTATTATTAATATCCCATACAGCCCAAGGAGCTTTATCATTCATCCACATATCAGTTAAATCATTTTTATCGCGTAAGGTATCCATAGGACGCCAAAAGCCGCGATGTTTGAATGCATTTAGCTGATTTTCAAGCGCAAGATTTTCTAATGGAGCTCGTTCAAAAATAGTGCTGTCACCATCTTTAATATAATCAAATACTTTCGGTTCACATACAAAAAAACCGCCGTTAATCCAGCTTTCTTCACCTTTAGGTTTTTCCATAAAAGAGGTTATCATATTGTTATCTTTAATAACAAGAGACCCAAAACGCCCTTGAAGCTGAACTGCAGTCATTGTTACAATTTTTCCGCTATTTTTATGACATTTGATTAACTCATTAATATCCACATCTGCAACACCATCGCCGTAAGTAAGAAGAAAAGGTTCATTACCTATGTAGTCCTGAGCTTTTTTTATTCTTCCACCGGTCATGGTGTCCTGACCGGTATACAACATTGTAACTTTCCACGGTTCATGTCTGTTCTTATGAACTTCTACCGTATTATTTGCCATATCAACAGTAATATCTGAATATCTTGTATAATAGTTAATAAAATAATCTTTAATAACATGAGATTTATAACCGGTTAAAATAACAAAATCATTAAAGCCATAATGTGAATAAATTTTCATAATATGCCATAATATAGGTTTTCCACCTATTTCCACCATAGGTTTCGGCTTTAATCCCGTTTCTTCGGAAAGTCTTGTTCCTAACCCGCCTGCTAAAATTACTACTTTCATAAATTCCCCTGTTTTTCTAACAAATTTATAATACTATCCACATTTTCATCGGTTAAATTTTTGTATATAGCATCAATATTACCTTGTATAACATCTTGTGTCAACATTCCGGGATTAAACTGCAATAATCTCTCAATGATAGATTTATCAAAACGATATTTTACAAATTTTGCAGGATTTCCCGCAACAATTGAGTAAGGCTCTACATCTTTAGCAATAACGCTTCCTGCAGCTATAACCGCCCCCTGTCCTATACGAACCCCTGATAAAATAACAGAATTAGCACCAATCCACACATCATCTTCAATGATAATTGATCCCTTAGATAAAGCTTCACATTTTTCACCCGAACACATGACTTTAAAAGGAAAAGTAGATAAGCATTTGTAATTATGCTCTGACGCGGGTATAAATAAAACATTAGGAGCAACAGAAACATAATTGCCTAATATCAACATAACAGGATTATCTGAAGAAAACATTGCATTTATTCTTCCGTAAGAGCATTTTCCGACTGCAATGTTATAGGACAAAGAACCATTCTGAACAAGTTCTGTATGATTATCAAAATTTTGTTTTCTCCAAATATTTTCAAGTCTTTTACTTTTCTTTCTTTTTTTAATATTTTTTGGCCAGCTTGATATCAAAAAAGATTTAAATATTTTAAGATAAGAAAGATAAAAATAAGGCTTAAACCAAAAATATCTCATATACCTGAAATAACCGTCTTTTTTAAAGCTGTAATCTCCAGAATAATCAAAAAAGAAATTTATAATATGTTTATTTAAAGTTTTACATTTATCTTTCCTTATTACCCTTGAAGAAAGCAACCCTTTTTTCTTATACAGGTTTAAGATATAAAAATAATTATAACCAAAAACTTTTGCAACATTATATCCGCCTTTGTTAAGAACATATAATGTTGTAAAATAAGGCTTATTGGAAACATAAATCTTTCCGCCCGCTTCAAATAATCTTCCAGCAATATCAACCTGAGCAAAATTTAAATGAGAATACCTGTTCAAATTGTCAAGATTATCAAGAAAAGTTTTTCTGTAACAATGTGAAGCTATCCAGGTTATAAAATATGAAACATTTAAAATCAATTCATCAAAATTATGAGCAATCCCTTCTTTTTGCGCGGCAGTGTTAGCAAAAAAGCACCCGTTACAATCCAGCTCATCAGCACGTTTTATATCTTCTATAATTTTATCCATTGAATTTTCTAAAATATAACAGGTATCATTATGCAGTTTAATAAATTTTCCTTTAGCTTGCCTGACAACAAAAATAAAATTTTCATCACCGCTGACAAACACATCACGCTTTATATAACGGACTTTTGACGGATATTTTTTTACAAATTCCTCACAAACTTCTTCTGTCGCATCTGTAGAACAGTTATCGGAAATAACTATTTCAATCAAATCAGTAAACAAAAATCCCTTTTGAGTTGTTATGCTATTTAAAGTTCTCCAAAGAGCACAAGCTCTGTTATATGTCGGGATGCATATTGATAACAATGGCTGACTCATAAATAAAACCTCTTCATCTTCAATAAATTATTTATAACATAAATATAGATGAGCAAAAACTTTTATTAAAATAAAAATATGCCGCAACTCGGAATTGAACCAAGGACACAGGGATTTTCAGTCCCTTGCTCTACCAACTGAGCTATTGCGGCATATTTTTTTATTAATTTTTCAATTATTTTTTATTAGATGAGGCAACTAATATTCTTTGGAGTAAATGGTGATAAATATATAATTGCCACGTTTTTTATTATACAGGCTGAAAATTTTCAGTCAAGAACTTTTTTAAGAATTGTTAGGAGCAACGTATAGAGTAACGTTACGCCCCTCAAGTTGTGGTTTCTTTTCTATAACGACAGGCATGTTTTCCAAATCTTTTACAAATTTATTTGCCAAATCAAAAGCCAAATTTGAATGTTGCATCTCACGACCACGAAGCATGACAACTATTTTTACTTTATTGCCTTGAGCAATAAACTTCTCTATGCTTTTTATTCTTACCTGATAGTCATGAGTATCAATTTTATAACGAATTTTAATCTCTTTAACATCTACTGTATGTTGTTTTTTCTTAGCCTCTTTAGCTCGTTTTTCAAGTTCGTACTTATATTTGCCATAGTTTAGGATTTTAGCTACCGGCGGATCCTGATTCGGATTAATTAGTACTAAATCTAAATCTTCATCATAAGCCATCTGTAAGGCTTTTGATGTCAATACTACACCTTTGTTTTCTCCGTTTTGATCTATTAATCTAACTTCTTTTGAACGAATTCTTTCATTCATAATTGCCTGATTTTTATTGTTTCTATTATCGTTGGTAGCTATTGTTCTATCTCCTATGTTGTTTTAACCTGTTTTTACAAGTGTCATGTTAGCACAAAATTCTAAATTTTCCACATTTATTAACAAAAACACATTGTAACAAAATGTAAATTCAAATTTTTAAAGGCTGCAATAGGCACTACTAAAGCAATTCCAAATATTTAGTATAAAATAATAATTAAAGATATAAAAAACTATGCCGATATATTAATCACAAGAGAATAAGTCTGAAAGAACAATATAAGGAGTTTTTTATGGAAAAAGAAGCATTAGCAAAAAATGCAGCAACAGAAGTATTTGTAGACTTAAATAACGGGGAATATCTGCAATTTGACATGACATTGCCAATTCAGATACTTTTTGACGACGTTATGAATTTTGTTTCAAAAACAGATTTGGAATAAATAATCTTGCCAAAACAAAAAAAAGAACCGGTAAATTAAGCCGGTTCTTTTTTTATTATTAAATATAGTAAAATGGTGATGTTCATGCAATAATAATTTTATTAAAATTGTTTGCAAAGAGGGATATTATATGAAAAAACTTATAAAATTAATGTGTGTTATGACACTCGGGTTTTGCAGTATATCTCCGGTATATGCGGGGTTTAAGGAACATTTTGACTTAGGGCAGCAGTATTTGTCAAATTATCAATATTCAGGAGCTATTACGGAATTTAAAAGTGCTTTAAGAATTAACTATTTGGATAATTCGGCAAGAATAGGACTTATAAATTCATACCTTGCACGCGGAACATATTATGCAAATACTGATAAGGATTATAAAAAAGCTGCTGATGACTATCGTGCCGCATTATTTTATTTAGTTTATTATCCTAATGCCAATCAGGTAAAAAATTCTTCGCAGGCGATTGTACAGGTTACTTCAAACTTAAATCAATGCATGAACAGCATAAACTTTGATACATCTGCAAAAAACAGATTTTCAACAGCAAAACAACTGCGGGCGGAAGGGAACTTTGCAGCTGCTGCTTACGAATTCAATCAAGCTTTGGCTGATAAAAGTTTAATTAAAGAAAGTTTCCAACAGACAGGCGACATTATGAAACTTCTCGGGAACAACCAAAAAGCTGCAGATTATTACCGTAAAGCAGTTGCTGTTGCACCAACCGATATTGACTTAAGACTCTCTTATGCAAAAATGCTTGATAAACTGGAACAGGAAGATGCTGCTGTCGAAGAATACAACTATATTCTTTCAAAAACAAATGACAATAAAGATGTTTTATACTCACTTGAAAGAATTTACAAAAGGAAACTGGAAGAATCTCCTAATGACGCCGCAGTTACAGCAAATTTAGGAGCTATAATGCAGAAAGCAGGAAATTATGATGAAGCTTTAAGATATTATTCCAAAGCAGAATATCTTGACCCTTCAAATGTAAATACAAGACTTAATGTCGGAACTTTATATCAGCAAAAAGGAGATTATAAAACTGCAATAACCGCTTACGATTCGGTTCTGATAATTTATCCCGATAATGCTCTTGCAAATCTGTACAAAGCACAATCTCTTGCCGCAACGGGAGATAAAAAAGGAGCTTTAGAACTTTACAAAAAAGTTCTTTCTATCGAACCGAATAACGAAATTGCACAGGCGGATATGTTAAATATGGTTAAAGACACAATGACAACTGCGCAATTTGTTGATTATATTAAAAAGAATAATCCTAATAATGCCGCAAATGTTTTGTATACTTACGCACTTGATTTACATAAGCAGAATAAATTAAATGACTCGATTGCAATTTATAATGAAGTTATCAAGCTGACACCGGCAAATCCAGAAGTTTATGTAAATCTTGCAATTGCACAGGGACAAAATAAAAACTATGATGCGGCACTTGCGACTTTAAATACTGCTAATACAAAGTTTCCGAATAATTCGGAAGTTTCTGATGCTATAAAATCAATCAGCGCACAATCTGCAGATGAAAAACTTGAAATTGCAGCAAACTACTATAATAACAAAGATTATCAAAATGCTATAAATGAATATTTAAAAATCAAACCCGCAACATCAGATACAATGCTCGGGGTTGCATCTGCTTACCAAAACCTCGGAGAAACAGAAAAGGCAATTGAGTATTATAAACAAGCTTTAAGTCTTTCTCCTGCAAATTCGGACATAGCATATTACATCGCGGCTTTATATGCTGATAAAGCGGACACTGCGAATGCAAAAGCTTTTGCTCAAAAAGCAATTACGCTTAATAAAACCAATAAACAAGCTCAAGAATTATTAGAAAGCTTAAATGCACAAATTGCATCACAGGATTTGGAAAAAGCAATTTCATTGTTTGATGCAGAAAAATATACAGATAGTTTAGCGCTATTAAATAAAATTCTTACATCAGAGCCTAATGATGCATACGCTTTATATTACAGAGGAATGATATATGACACGCAAAAGAAATATAATCTGGCAATAGCCGATTACAAAAAAGCAATAGGAATTAACCCTGATTTGACAATTGTAAATTATCTTATAGGTGTTGATTATGACATGCTTGAACAATATAAAAATGCACTGTCGCACTATAAAGCGTTTACAAATACATATTCAGAAAATGACGATTTCTTTAAATATGCACAAACACGGTTAGGTGAATTAAAACAATATGACAAATAACAGAGTTTCACATTTAATCCAAAGCAGAGTATCTCTTGCCCCAATGGCAGGAATAACTGACTATGTCTTAAGAAGTCTTGTAAGAAAATATTCAAGCAATGCTCTTTTAACCACAGAAATGATTAGTTCGGAATATCTTGCCCAAACAATGAACGGAAGAAGCGGTGTTGAAATTCTAAAAAGAGATAATAATCATTCTCCTATTTCATACCAAATAAGCGGACACAAACCTTATATGATGAAACAGGCTGCAGAATTTTTAAACAATTATGCAGATATGATTGATATTAATATGGGCTGTCCCGTTAAGAAAGTAGTAGGCGGTCAAGACGGAGCTGCTTTAATGAGAAACCCGTCACTGGCAGCCGATTTGGTTAAAGCCGTAAAAAACGGAACGGATAAACCGGTAAGTGTAAAATTCCGTTTGGGCTATACCGCAGACGAAATGAACTACGTAGAATTCGGGCAGGCTATGCAAGAAGCAGGAGCTGAATTTATTACAATACATGGTCGTACGCGTTCTCAAATGTATTCAGGACATGCTGACTGGGCAAAAATAAAAACCTTAAAAGAAAATGTCGATATCCCTGTCTTTGCAAACGGAGACATAACAAGTATTGATGATGCTATAAAATGTCTAGAGCTGTCTAATGCTGACGGAGTTGCAGTAGGGCGCGGAGCAATAGGTGATCCTACTCTGATTGCAAGAATTGAACATTATCTGCATACTGGAGAAAAATTACCGGTTCCACCGCTAGAAGAAAGAATTGAAATGCTTAAATATCATCTTGATGAAGAAATAAAACTTCGCGGAGAAAACGTAGGTATAAAATTTATGAGAAAATTTTACCCGTATTATCTTGCAGGATTTAAAAATGCAAAGGTATTACGAGCAAAGCTTGTAACAGAAGAAAGTCTGGACAACATTTTAACACTTCTCAATTCAACACATTCGTTTACTGATTGCTAAACATTTCAACAAAAGCTTTAGCTCTGACATCATAGCTTCTTATATATTCCTCTGTTTCCGACTTCTTAACAGACGGAATTGGAAAATATTTGTTCATTTTATTTATAAAACTCAAAAATATATTTTTGTCGGTACTTAGCCCTGCTTTTTCTGCTGCCTTGAAAGATTTATTTTCAATCGTTTTTAAGCATTGAATAAGTTTTTTCTGCTGCTCGTGATTAAGGCGGTCATAATATTCAGGATATAAAGTAAAATCTCCTATTACAGCCACCATATCCATGTAAGAATTTTGATAAACTGCGTTTTCTTTTGCAAAATAGTCTATTACACCAAGTTTATTATTTTCAAAGTCGACAAGCAGATTATTCGGGTTGACAGAATCTGTTTTAAACCCTGGAGTTTTATCACCTTGATATTTAGATGTTACATCCAACACTTTCATCTGATTTGCCAGGTCATCAAATACAGGCTGATTCATATCCGCAATTTTAGTAATTTTTTCAAAATACTCTAAAGCTTGCTCTTGAGTAACAGCTCTTGGAAGATTTAAATTTTTATCATATATAGTGTCAGACCAGTTTTTTATAGAATTAGGCTGACCTGAAACTTTTTTTAGAATTAAAACAGATTTATTGTCAGGATGCTCCCACACAGGCTGCCCTAAATTAACACCATCCGGAAACAAGCCTATCGGGATTTTATTAGGATCTGCTTTTTGCTTTGATTTCATAACCTTTAAGACATAATCATCAAGAAAATCAATGTTATAAACAACCGAATTTGCACCAACCCCTGCAATCTTTGCATTATCTGGAGCAGAAAGAAAATTTTTAAAATTTTGATAATTATCTCCGACAGAAAGCTTTGACACCAGTTCTTCAGGTAAAGAATTTGCAATTTTTTCATCAGGAAGTTTTATTATTTTAATTTCAGGTTCAGGCTGTTTTTTTATATTCGGTTTTACATTCTGCGTATTAATGATTTCTTGAGATTTAAAACCGTTATTCTTAACATTAGGTTTACGCCTTGCAATATAAATTCCAATACCTGCAAGACATAAAGCACCTGCAAGAATTAGTGAATTATTCCGAGAATTATTATCTTCACCATTTCTCTTAAGCGATTTATTTTCGCCTGATGCTGTAAAATGATATTTAGAATAAGAATTTACAAAAGGCTGAAAACAAATCTTCATTTATACTCCTGAATTCAAATTTTTGCAAAAAACCGTAATTCAATTATTTCGCAAAAATTTAAAAATTCAAGTATAAATTTGTTTTTACATTCTTTCCGGAGCTGTAACAGCAAGAATATCTTCTAAAGCATTATGAAGAACGGTTTTTACAGCCCAAACAAGCGCAATTCTTGCCTTCATCATTTCTTTATCATCAGAAATTACGCGATTTGCATTATAGAATGAATGAAATTCAGATGCCAATTCCTGAACATATCTGCAAATTGTATAAACCTGCCTTGTTTCTGCTGAATTCTTAATAACAGACTTATATTCTTCTAATTTAAGGATTAAATGTCTTGCAGTATCAATTGTCGGAAGAACCATATCCGCTTTAAATCCGCTAATAAGTTGTTTTAAATCATCTTCACTCATTGGAGCAGGAGTTTTTTCACCGGTTTCGGTATTAAGTTTTTCAGCAACCACATTTCTCAAAATAGAACAAGCCCTTGCATGCGCATACTGAACATAGAATACAGGGTTTTCATCCGTATTTTTCTTTGCAAGTTCAATATCAAAATCAAGAGTTGTATCGATATTTCTCATTGACATCCAAAATCTTGTTGCATCCACACCAACTTCGTTAATCAAATCTTCAAGAGTAACCATGTTTTTACGTTTACCCATTCTGACTTCATTACCGTCAACAACAAGATTGACAAGCTGTCCTAGAAGCACTTCCAACTTATTCGGTTCATACCCCAAAGCCTCAATTGAAGCTTTAACGCGGGCAACATAGCCATGGTGGTCAGCGCCCCAAATATTAATCATTCTGTCAAAACCGCGTTCCAATTTGTCAATATGGTAAGCAATATCAGCTGTTAAATATGTATTTGAGCCGTCAGCTTTTTTGATTACTCTGTCTTGGTCATCGCCGTAATCTGACGATTTAAACCAATCAGCACCTTCTGATTGGTAAATTTTCCCGCTTGCTTTTAATTTATTTACGCATTCATCGACTTTTCCTGATTTATGCAAAGATAATTCAGAATAGAAATTATCAAAATGAACTTTAAATTTATCTAACAAATCACGCTGAACTTTTTCTTCATATTCTTTTGCAAAATCACAAAGGTCTTGCAAAGGAATAAGAGTAACGTCATTTTGAACTTGTTTCAAAATCTCACCATTATCTTCTATATATTTTTTAGCAACAGGAATTAAATAATCTCCAGGGTAATAATTTTTTCTTTCAGCTTCATCTGTCGGGAAATCAACATCTTCACCCAGTTCCTGACGAATTCTTATTGCAAGAGAATTGCCTAATTTTTGAATTTGAGAACCCGCATCATTAATATAAAATTCCTGATAAACATCATGCCCGTAAAATTTTAACAGGTTTGCAAGAACAGAACCCATTGCAGCCCAACGACCGTGGCCAATATGAAAAGGTCCTGTCGGATTAGCCGAAACATATTCAAGAATAATTTTTTCAGTTTCAACATTTTCCGGTTTACCAAAATCTTTTTTATTAACAAAAATTTCTTCTACGAGGTCAGATAAGATTTTTTTACCTGCCTTAAAGTTTATAAATCCGCCTATAACAGTATATTCGTTATCTTCTTTATCAATATATTCAAGAATTGCATTCGCAATCTGAGGCGGAGCAATACGCGCTAATCTTGCAAGAGAAGACACATTCACTGCATAATCTCCGAAATCCGAATTTTTAGGGCGTTCAGGATTAAGAGCTCCTTTTTTGTACTCTGTCATTGAACCTAATTTATTATCTTTAATCGCCAATTCAATAGCATTTTCAATACTGTTTATAAAATAATCTTTTATCATATTTTTTCTCCATATTATAATTAACCACATTATAATACAAAAGAAAGAAATTTTAAAATTTTATTGGATATTTATCTGGAATTTTCCAACCATTTTTCTCGATTGCAAGTCCACAGTTATCACCAGAGCCGTTGGGCTTGCAAGTTCCTCTCACACTATCTTGTCCCAGTATTCCTTCAAGAGTTCCGCAATACGAGCCCCAGTAGCTACCTATACTTCCTAAATACAAACCATAATGCTCTCCTTGGGGACAAAGCGGTGTTGTAACCCAGCCACCCGTAAGGTATGTATAATTAAACAAGGTAAACATAAATACATCTTTACCCATTATAGAAGTACCTCTGTCACCATTAATATCAACAATAAAATTAACATATTTAATATCATTCATATCCTGCCTTTGAATATTTCTATTATTTATAACAATAGTTTTATCATTATATTTATAATGAGGTGCGACGAAATATTCTCCATCTTCTCTAAATGTTCCATTTATATTTTTCCAATAGTTTTCACCTGCAAAACACGAAGAATAACATTTTTGTGCACCTTTTGCTAAATACGGCAAAATATATTGTTCTGCAAATTCTTTTTGTGGCAAAGAATAATCCCAATCTTTAAAAGAACCATTATGCACTTCAGACATTTGTATAGACTGCGATAATTCAGCATAAGTCTTTCTTAACTGGGCAATTGTAACTTTTTCATTATATCTGCTTATTAATAACGGCAGCGTAAGTGAAGCCACTATCCCGATTAAGCCAATTGTAATTAAAGTTTCGGCTAAAGTAAAACCTTTTTTCAAAGCTACCTCCATTTTAATAAAATATTTTGTATATATTTATATTTTACATGTTTTCATATATTTAGCAAGTATTTTCGTTTACATTTAATCGTTTTTATTTACAAATCTTATCACGACGTTTTACAATTGACTTATGTCAACAAATCAAGATATAAGAAACGAAATACGCTCATACATGGTTGCAAGAGGACATACATACAAGTCAGTTGCTCTGTTACTTAAAAATAAATTAGGGGAAAATGTTACTGCTCAAAGCTTAAATAATAAATTAGCTCGCGGCTCATTAAGATACAGCGATGCAAAAAATATTGCAGAAGTTCTCGGTTATAAAATAAAATGGGAATGAATTCTTTGTTTGTAATATAATATTTATATGATGAATGTTCAGAATATTATCGACAGAATAAGAGAAATTATGGACGATGAAACGCTCATTCAGCTGAAAGAGGAGCTGAACGGCTATCACGTTGCAGACTTGGCTGATATTTTTCAGGAACTTAAACCCGAAGAAAGACTACAATGCTTTAAACTCCTTGATTTAACTCAGGCTGCAAATCTGATGGAGTATATTCCCCCTCAAATGCAGGTAGAACTTCTTGGCGATATTGATGAAAACCTTGCATCCCAAATTTTAACACAGCTGCCTCATGACGCTGCAGCAGACGTTTTGGGAGATATGGAAGAAGATGAAAGTGAAACTTACTTAGATAAACTTCCGCATAAATTTTCTGAAGAAGTCAGAGAACTTTTAACATATAATGAAGACACCGCAGGCGGTATTATGAACCCTTCAGTACTGACGGTAAACTCTGATATGAGTGTTCAGGATGTGTTAAACCATATCAGGATTAAAGCAGAACAAGATAATATGGAACTTTATTATGTTTATGTCGTTGATAAACAAAATCACCTGCTTGGTGTTGTTTCATTGAGAAAGCTTTTAACATCCCCGACCAATCAAAAAGTCGAAGATATAATGATTTCGGATATAGTAAAACTTCATGTTGATGATTACAGCGATTTTATTACTGATGAATTTATGAAATACCAGTATAACGCCCTCCCCGTTGTTGACCTTTATAACAGACTTAAAGGAATGATAACTTGGGATGACGTTCATGACTTATTTGAAGAAGAAACTACAGAAGAAATTTATCAATCTTCAGGTATTTCGACAGAAATAGTCGATGAAGACGAAATTCTTTCGGGTAATGTTTTAAATGCCATAAGAGCACGAACTCCATGGCTTTTTATCACTTTAATCGGAGAATTTATTGCTGTAAATATAGGTCATCATTTTGACCATACTTTACAGGCGCTCCCTATAATTGCAATATTTATGCCGCTTTTGGCAGGCTTAGGCGGGAATATCGGAACTCAAAGTATTACACTTATGGTGCGCGGGCTCTCTACAGGTCAAATAACCTTAAGCTCGGCATTACACCATATTTTTAGAGAAACATCTATCGGACTTGTTATAGGGACAATTTTTGGAGCACTTGTTACTGCTGTTACATGGGGCTGGCAGCATAACATGGAATTAGGAGCTGTAGTTGGAGTTGCAATGGCAATAAACATGACTATGGCTACAATTATAGGAACATTTACACCATTTGCACTTAAAGCAATGAAAGTAGACCCTGCTGTCGCATCAGGTCCTGTTATTGCGACAACTATTGACGTTTTAGGGTTGGCAATATACTTTACCCTTGTGTCAACTTTTTTAATCAAGGTTATGTAAAAAGGTAAGAAATATGACAGAGCAAATACAAAGAAACAGAAAAGATTTAGAAAGAACTCGTTCATTTATTAAACATGCAAAAGAAGCAAGAGAAGAACGCTCCTCTTTTGCAAAAGTATTAATCGGAATGATAATCGTGTTCATCGGAGTTATTTTAAGCATTTTTGTTTTGGCGGATAATGAAAATTTTCTAGCCGAACATTTTGGCGAAAATTCTTTTATAACTCAATTATTTGAAAAATTATCAGTAAGTAATAATAACAAAGAACATGCTGATTTTACACTTCCTTTTGGACTAAGACGCCAAAATATATTATTTCTAGGCGTTGATGCAAGTAATAACCCGAATGATTTATGGACAGGAACAAGAACTGACACTATTATTCTTGTAAATATTGACCCCAGAACAAAATCAGTAAATGCGCTTTCTATCCCAAGAGACAGTAAAGTATATCTTCCGGGTGACAATGGAGTAAACAAAATTAATGCAGCACATGCTATCGGCGGCATTGAAATGACTAAGAAAACCATTGAAGATACTCTCGGAGTTCATATTGACAGATATGTTATGGTTCATGACAGCGCAGTTAAAGAAATTGTAGATGCTATGGACGGTTTAGATATTTATGTTGAAAAACCTATGCACTATAACGATTATTCAGGCAATCTCCACATTAATTTTACAAAAGGCGATCATCATCTTAACGGTCAACAGTCTGTTGAATATTTAAGATTTAGACACGATGCTCTTGGAGATATTGGAAGAACTCAAAGACAGCAGTGGCTTTTAAGAAGTTTAATGAATAATCTTAAACAGCCGTCAACTATTACCAAAATACCTGATATAATTTCAGTTGCAAAAAAATATGTTAAAACCGATATGTCTTTCTATGAAATGTCACAATATGCAGCGCTAGCAAAACATATTGACATGGACAAAGTAGAAGTTGCAATGCTTCCGGGAGCTCCAAATCAGAAAGGCTATATAAGTTATTGGATTTTAGATCCTGAAAAAACTCAGGAAGTTGTTAACAGAGTAATTTACAGAGATAAAGAACAATTTGATGAAGTCACACCTATGAAGGCATCAGTACTTTCATCTGATTCTTCAAAAGGTGAACAAATGACTGAAAACCTCAAAGCTGCAGGTATCGACGTAACATGTACAGGTAAATCAACAAGAGCGCATTCTCAATTTATAGCCCACTCATCTAAAGTTACAAATGAGTACTACAATTGGCTTAAGAAAAAGAATGAAGCATTCGGCGGCTTGCAATTTGTGTATGATCCGGTAAATTACTACTGCGGAGAAACAGACTTTACAATAATATTATCGGGTAATTAAAACTCGATTTTGTGCCTGTAGCTCAGCCGGATAGAGCGTTTCCCTCCGAAGGAAAAGGTCGTGCGTTCGAATCGCATCAGGCATAAAAAAGGTCAATGTCTATCGAGATATTGACCTTTTTTTTATCTGTTTGATAGCGTATTAGAATGCCATTAGCGTTCGAGCGAAATTTTTGCAGAGGGCGGAAAGATTTTATTTTATCAATTTTTATTGCGATAATAAAATCTGGAGTCCCGTTTAACGCAAAAATTTCAAGACAATCGCATCAGGCGCATTATTTATAATCTCTAAACCCGCAATTTTCAGTAACAATAAAACGATTAATTTTAGCCAATTTGTTTTCCAATTCATTACGAGTTGTACTTACCTTATCGGGGTATATTTCATACATTTTTTTATGAAAATCATCCGTAAGATTAGGCATTACAACATTTGCACCGCTTTGCAAGGCTAAGAGGCGGCCGTTTGGAACTAATGTCTCCATAGCAGTCGTAGCCGGAATATTAATATCTTTTAATAAAATTCTCGTCAACGCCATTACTTTTATTGCAAGATTTAAATTCCCGCAAGAGGCATCTTTCAAAGGAGTTTCAGGATGAGGAATAAAAGGCCCGATGCCTATCATATCCGCATCAAGCTCTTTGAAAAAGAGTATATCATCAGCCAGTGATTCAAATGTTTGATTGGGAAGCCCGACAAGGCAACCTGTACCCGTTTCAAATCCGAGTTTTTTCAAATTAAATAAACATTTTTTTCTGTTTTGAAAATCAGAGTAAGGATGCATTTGTTTGTATAAATTTTCATCAGTAGTTTCTATTCTTAACAAATATCTGTCAGCGCCTGCCTCTTTATAAGCTTTATATTCTTCAAAAGTTTTTTCACCTATGCTCAAAGTTAGTGCAACATCTAATTCTTTAATACCTTCTATTATCTCACACATAAGTTTGGTATTAAAAAAATTATCCTCACCTGATTGAAGAACAACAGTTTTAAAGCCCTCATCAACACCTTTTTTAGCGATATCAATAATCTCAGATTTTGAAAGCCTGTATCTTTTTACGTTCTTATTAGAAGCTTGCAAACCGCAATAAAGACATCCACGTTTACAAACATTTGAAAACTCAATTAACCCCCTGAGATGTACACCATCCCCGACAAATTGTTTTCGGATCAAATCAGCTTCTTTAAAAACTGAATTATCAGGCGACTTTAAAACATCAATAATATCTTTTTTTGATAACATCATAACAATAAAATATGGTGGCCCCGGCGCGATTCGAACGCGCGATCTTCGGTTTAGGAAACCGCTGCTCTATCCTGCTGAGCTACGAAGCCATACAATTATGTTACAACTAAAATATAATAACTGCAAGTAATGCAAAAATTATTAAAGGAACATTGTAATGCAAGAAAGTCGGAATACAAGTATCTTTAATATGTTCATGCTGTCCGTCAACATTTAAACCGGCTGTTGGGCCTAAAGTTGTACCAGAAGCAGGAGAACCGGCATCACCTAATGCAGCAGCTGCAGCAAATACAACTATTGCTTCCATTGGATTAAATCCCAACTTAATAAATATCGGAACAAACAGCACCGCAAGAATCGGAATTGTACCAAAAGAAGTTCCAATTCCGATTGTAATAAACAAACCTACAATCAACATTAAAAATGCAGCCAAAAGTTTTGAACCCATCATAAACGGCACAAGCCCCTGTACCAATGTATCAATACCGCCTGTAGATTTCAAAACACCTGCAAAGCCTGCCGCAACAAGCATTACAAAAGCCACATACCCCATAAGTCCTATACCTTCATTTATAAGGATATCCATTTTTTCAGGGTTAATAGCACGTGTCCCGAAAATTATAGTCAAACCGATTAACGCCCCCAGAGGCAAAGATTTTGTCCATAACTGAACGGCTAATGTTGCAACAGCCGCAAGTAAAGTTATATAATGACTCCCCGTAAACCTTAAAGAACGGCGTCTTTCCTCTCTGAATTGAATATTCTCATAATCTCTTGGTTTTCGATAAGACACAAAAACAGCCCACAAAAGTCCGCACAACAAGCCAACCCCCAACAACCAAACAGACTGCCATACATCATTTACAGAAACTTTCATCCCGTTTAATGTCATGTTATCAGCAAGAAGTCTTTGAAAGATAAGCCCAAAACCTGCAGGGAAAACAATGTAAGGAGTAACAAGCCCGAAAGCAAGAGCACAAGCAACGGCACGCCTATCTATTTTTAATTTATTAATAACAGAGATTAAAGGCGGAATTATAACAGGAATAAAGGCAATATGAACAGGAATTAAATTCTGAGAAGCGCACGCAAGCAAAGTAAGAATTAAAAGCAAAATAAATTTATTGTTTTTTATCAAAAGTATAATTCTTTTGGCAAGAACATCTGCAAGTCCGGTATGGGCCATAGCTGCCGCAAAAGTTCCCAATAAAATATAACTAAGGGCTGTTTCACTGTTTTGTCCCATGCCGTTAATAAAAACATCCATAATCTGTCCTGCATGCATTCCCGCAGCTTTACCGGCTACAATAGCAGAAACTATAAGCGCCAATAACACATTAACTCTGCATAAACAAAGGACACAAAGTAATATTACGGCAATTATTATTGGGTTAAATATAAATTCCATATATAATTACACACCTGCTTTTGTAACTAAATCTTCAAATTTCGGTTTTCTTCCACAGCATTTATCTTCGTCGCAATAGCCTAATCTTTCACATTTTGGAACAAGATAAGGTTTTAACCACGGTTCTTCCTTAATTAATTCCTCGCACATCATTTTTACCATAGTTCTGATTTCATACTGCGCTCGAGTGCAAAGCCTTAAGTTTGCAACATGAATTAACTCTCTTAAGTTCATACTAACAACAAGAGAACTGGCAGCAGCATTTGGTAGCACAAATCTTGCATCTTCTGCAGGAATACCTGCTTCAACAAATTCTTGGTACTGCTCAGAAATTTTACTCATAAATAGAACAAATTTTTCTTTTAATTCAGGATTTTTTTCTATAGTAGGCGGAATTATATAATCAAATTGCCCTTTTTCTTTTACATATCTTTGAGATTTTTGAGAAAAAGACATGTGCCTGTGTCTTACAAGCTGATGAGTGCATGCCCTTGAAACATTAGCAATTGCAAAACTCACCTGAATATGCTCAATCGTTGAATAATGACCTGATGAAATAACTCTTTCAATAAGTTTAAGCATTTTTTCTTTATCATCGGTACTGCTATAAATATTAATCGGATAATCAGCGCTATAGCAGGTTCTGCAAGCTGTATAAACAGTCTTTAACATATTTTCCGGTTTTGAAATTAAATTTACAACAGGTTTGTTATTATTTTCCATACATTTCCCCTTCTCAAATCTATGAAACAATTATACCACTCTTATAATAAGAGTGGTATAATGTAAATATTTTTTTATAAATTAATTATATCTATTGCCAAGGATAATCATTCTTAATCTTCCAACCATCATACTGAATTAACCCAGCACAAAAATCGCCTGCATAATCCCCAGCTTTTTTATTACAACATTCTCTACATGTACCGAGTAATGTACTTCTTTTTTTACTTTTAGTAACTTCAGTTACACCTGACATATTCAAAGCACTTTTACCATCCATATCTAACTTAAATGTAAAGATATCCTTACCACAAACATTAGGTCTAGCATCACCATTAATATCAACATACAATCTTACTACCATCCATTGCTTAGAATTATTATCTACCATAAAACTGACAATAGTTCCATCTTTTAAATATATTACATATTCAAACACACTATACCAAGACCATTCATTACCATTTAACCAATAACGTTTAACATTTTTTTGACGTTCACATTTAAGTCCGCAATCAATACTCACATCTAAATATTTAATAACATAATTCTGTAAAAAAGGCGGAATTACATTCTCATAGCCATCACTTACAGATCCAATATTATTCATTCCCCAAGTATTCATATCACCATTCTCATCTTGAGATGTTACAAAAGCATTACTCATGACTGAATATGCTTTTTTCAAACGGTTTACAGTAACAGTTTTCTGATAATTGGCAACAAGAGCTGGCATAGTCATTGCTGCAACTACACCGATGATTCCTAAAGTTATAAGCACTTCAGCAAGTGTAAACGCAAATTTTTTCAATTTAAATCCCTTATAATAGTGATGTAACATATCACTATTATAGCATATTGCACTTTCTTTGCAACAACAAAAAAAATTTCCTTGCTTTACCTCCTCACTTCCTAGCTGCCTTAAGCCTAAAAACGCCCCCCCCCCGACTTTCCGGGACAAAATAAATTTTTCATAAATCAGCTCCTTATCTTGTAATAACGATATTACTTTAACATATAAACTGGATTTTTTCAACAAAAAAAGCTTTCTTGTATAGAAAGCCTTTTTTTATCAAACTTAATAACTTATTTTTTGTTACCGTAACGTTTGTTGAATCTTTCAACTCTACCTTCAGAGTCAAGAATTTTTTGTTGACCAGTGTAGAACGGGTGGCAGTTGTTGCAAATTTCAACTGTTATATTGTCATTGATAGATCCAGTTTCAATTTCGTTACCGCAAACACATTTGATAACTGTTTTCTTATAATCCGGATGAATTCCTTGTTTCATGTTTAACCTCTTTCCTTTTCTCAAGATTCCAAACTTGATTTTATTTAATTTCGACTAATTATATGATACAACAGAAATAAAAAAGTGCAAGCAGTAAAAAAATCTCATGCATTTGTCTGATGTTAAATATTTTTAATTTTGGCATAATAACAAAGTTATCCGTTATTAGATTTTTAAAGGTGATATATATAATATGAATCTGCACGAACAATGTTTATTGAGATATCTTCAAAACCCCGATGAATTATCGTATTCTACAGAAATTTTAAAACTTAACAATTTTATTTTGGAAAAACATTTTTTACTGAAACATTTTGTTGCCAAATCTTCTAACTTCAATTATACTGAAAGAATAAAATAGTATAAGAAGATAGAGGGTTATGTTCAAAAAGATATCTTACGCAATCGGATTCATGTTCTTTGTTATATTTGCATTTTTAATTTTAAAAAATGCAAATTTGAACAATTTTATAGATGCAATAGAAAACCGAACTTTTGATCTCAGACAAAGTTTATTAATCAACGAAGGGGCAAAAAAAGCCAGCAAAGACATTGTTATTGTTGCTATTGATGATGCAACTTATGAATATATTCTTGATTATTACGGAGAATGGCCTTTACCGCGTGACACCTATGCAAAGATTATAAACTATCTTGAAAAACAAAGTCCGCGCGCAATTGCATTTGATTTAATGTTTGTAAAATCTTTAAAGAGTAAAAATCAAGCTGACGAAGCTCTTGTACAAACATTTAAAAAATATAACAATCTTTATACTTCAATGAACTTTGATAATCAATCCGAAGATTTAAGAGTTCCTCCCAATCTCCCGCAAAAACTTACAATTAATATCCAAAACAATTCTGAAATAGACTTTAATCAATTGACATACACGAATTGCAGAACTATTTTGGAAGGGATATTAAATGCAACATCAAATGTTGGGATTATAAATGTTTCACGCTCTGATGACGGTGTTTTAAGAAAAATGCCTCTTATTGTAAAATATAAAAATGAATTTTACCCTCAGCTCGCTTTAAAAGTCGGTTTAAATTATATCGGTGAAAACAGCCAATCGTATGAAATAAACAACAATTCCGAATTTAAACTTGGCGGCAGAGAAATATTTCTTGATAACGACGGGAGCGCAATTCTTAACTGGTACGGACCTGCAGGGACTTATACATACATCCCGATGTATAAGTTGATTAAAGCAGTTAACGGAGAAAAAACAGAATTAGATTATGATTTTTCAAACAAAATAGTCTATTTCGGAACAACTGCCGCAAGCCTTTTTGACATTAAAACCGTACCTGTAGGAAAAATTTATCCGGGGGTAGAAGTTCAAGCAACTTATGTAAATAATATTATAGATAATAATTTTATAAAAAAAGTTAACAGAGGATATACAATAGCCCTAAGTATATTACTGGCACTGCTTATTGCCTCTGTTGTTTCTCGTGTAAGTTCAGCTTTTGCTGCATCAATGATGTCATTGTCAGTTTATTTTGTATACATTCTTATTGCTTATTACGCCATGAAATTTGAAAATTTATGGCTTGAGGTTGTATATCCGCTGATATTTTCAATTGCAGCTTTTACATGTACATATATTATAAAATACCTTATTAAATCCCGCGACTTTGAGCAACAATACAAACTTGCAACAACAGACGGCTTAACAGAACTGTATAACCACAGATATTTTCAAGAACAAATCAGAATGCAGGTTGAGCAATCCAAACGTTATAACAATAATTTTTCACTAATTATTATTGATATAGACTTTTTCAAAAAATTTAACGACACTTTCGGGCATCAATCAGGAGATGCCGTGCTAAGACAGGTTGCGCAAACTTTAAAGAAAAATGTTCGTGCGACTGATATAGTTTGCAGATACGGCGGAGAAGAAATGAGTATAATTTTGCCAAATACAGGCAAAGACGAAGCATTCTCAACAGCACAAAAAATATGTGAAAGAGTTGCAAACAGAAAATTTAAATTAGCAGGAGATAAAGAAACAAACGTAACAATAAGTTTAGGCGTTTCAACATTCCCGTTTGACGGAGACAGCGCATCCGCAATTATAGAAGAAGCAGATAAACGCTTGTATAATGCAAAAAACAACGGAAGAAATCAAGTAGGATAAAAATAGAGCCTTTTTTAAAGGCTCTATTTTTATTTCTTCTTATATCACAGGAACATCAACAGGATCAACAAGTATAACGTTTAAAATTTCACCTTTATTCAGATTAACATCTTTTCCTTTTCTAATCATATCGGCAATTCCGTCATAGACATAATAAGCACCGCCTCCGATTGCACCGCCTACAGCACATATTCCTGTCATTAACTGATCAGCAACAATAATATCATCGAAAACATCACTGCCCCAATCGGTTGAATTAGCTGTAATTTCTTTTGTTACTTCCCAATTTTGTCTCAATGCATCTTTGTAACCTCTTGATGAAGTTATTCCGCCATCAAAAGTTAAATCAGTTCTGCCGACAACAGAAAAAGTTAACGGAAGCTGACGTCCGTTAGGGGTTACGACATGATCAAAATCGAGATATAAAATTGCTCCTTTTGACATTCTCTTTGAAGGTTCTATTCTTCTTACAGAACCTCTGACAAGAGAGCCCATGGGAAGTATTACATCAGAATCAGCAGTTTGATCAGTCATCATTATTGCAGTGAATTCTGTTCCCGCTTTATCTGTTGTTGAAGATACCGAATTCATCAATTGCAGTGAAAATTTTGTTCCTGCTGGAATTCTTTTTGTTTTAGCCTTTGCGTTGAATGGAGCTGCCGAAACAGTTTGCGCAAATAATAAAAGTGACAACATTATAGTTAAAAATCTCATAATACCTCTCCTTATTTTTTCATTTATTTTAGACAAATTTTCAAAAAAAAGCAATAGGAAATATTAAAAACTTGCGGGAAATACTAAATATTGCTAAAATAAAACTATGTCAAAATTAGATAAAATAGAAGAATTACAAAATACACTCAAGCAAGACCAAACAAATTTTCAAGCACGCAGGGAACTTGCTGTACTGCTGTTAGACTGCGGATTTCCTGAAGATGCCAAACAGCATTTTTTATATTTATCTAAAATCTTTAACGATGACAGCGGAATTTTCTATAATCTTGGAATTACATACGAAAAACTCAAAGAGCTTAATAAAGCTGAAGATGCTTATAAAAAAGCAATAGAACTTGCCCCTGACGAAGTTGATGCTTTTTATAACCTCGGACTTGTTTACATTGATAAAAAAAGATACGAAGAAGCCGTTGAATGTTTTGAAAACGTTCTTGCTAAAGATAACAACGATTCAAATTCTTATTTTTCGATTGGGCTTTGCTACTTTAAAGAAGGGAAATTAGACGGGGCTAAATATTATTTTCAACGAACTGTTGAGCTTAATGATGAAGATATATATGCACATTTTTATATCGGCAATATATTAAAAACTCAAGGGTTTAATAATGAAGCAAAAGAAAAATTTAAAAAAGTCATAGAACTTTCACCAGATTACAGCTGGGCATACTTTAATCTTGCAGCAATTGATTTTGAAGAAGGAGATATCCACTCTGCCATTGATAACATTGAGAAAACTTTAGAATTAAATCCTAAAGATATTGATGCATACAAAATTTATGCAAAAATTCTAACTAAAAATAACCGCCTTGATGAGGCTGCTCTAATAATGGAAAAATTAATAGAAAATTGCGGAGCAAACGGGGACGCCTATTACATTCTTGCACAAATTCATAAACTCAGAAAAGCAAATGATGAATATGTTAAATGTATGAATTATGCATTAAAATTTAATAACAGTTTGTCTGCTCCACCTAAACTTATAAAAAAAGAATTGGATAAATTTATCTCTTAGAATTTTTATGTTAAAATAAAACCATAAGAAGATATATGAGGAATTAACTTTATGAAAATGTCAAAAATGTTTGTACAAACCCTTAGAGAATTTCCTTCCGATGCAGAAGTAATCTCTCATAAAATGCTTGGAAGAGCAGGATTTATAAAAAAACTTGCACCCGGTGTATATACTTATATGCCGCTAATGTGGAAAGTTCTGAAAAAGATTGAAAATATTGTAAGAGAAGAAATGGACAATGCAGGTGCTCAAGAGCTTTTGATGCCGTTCGTACAGCCTAAAGAATTATGGGAAGAATCAGGCAGGTGGGAAGTTTACGGACGTGAATTAATGCGCCTTAAAGACCGTCACGACAGAGATATGTGTCTTGGACCGACTCATGAAGAAATTATTACATCTGTTGCCCGCGACGGCTTAAAATCATACAAACAACTACCTGTAAATTTATACCAAATTCAATCTAAATTCAGAGATGAAATCAGACCCAGATACGGACTTTTAAGAGGCCGCGAATTCATAATGAAAGATGCTTACAGTTTTGACATTGATGAAAAAGGGCTTGACAAAGAATACGAAAATATGGCGCAAGCTTATAAAAAAATATTTGAAAGATGCGGTCTTGATACAAAAATGGTTCAATCTGATTCCGGCGCAATAGGCGGAAGTGTTTCACACGAATTTATGGTTATTACAGATACGGATGCAGGTGAAAATGATGTGTTCTATTGTAATGAATGCGATTATTCAGCAAACTCTAACCACGCAATATCTAACTTGCCTGAGGCTGTAGTAGACGGGAAAGATTACTTTAAAGAAACTAAAGTAATTGATACTCCAAATACTCATTCTATAGAAGAATTAAGCAAATTCTTAAATATTCCTGATTCATTGATTTTAAAATCGTTAGTGTATATTATTGATAAAAAACCTGTGATTGCATTAATTAGAGCTGATAAAGCTGTTGAAGAAACAAAATTAATGAATGCAGCAGGTGGAATTGATGTAAGAATTGCATCTTCCGCAGAAATTGCGGAACTTATGGCAGAAAAAGGCTTTGATGCCGTACCTGGATTTATTGGATCGAAAGGAATGAACGGTATTACAGTAATTGCGGATGAAACAGTTCGTGAAATGAAAAATTTCGTTGTCGGAATAAATCAAACTGATAAACATTTAGTCGGTGCAAATCTTTCTGATTTAGAAACAGAATTAAAATACGCAGACATAAGACTTGTTCAACAAGGAGAACTATGTCCTCAATGCGGTAAACCTTTATTTGTCACTAAAGGTATTGAAGTTGGGAATATTTTTAAATTAGGTACAAAATATTCAAAACCAATGAACGCTGTATATACAGATATTAACGGAAAAACTCACCCTTATGTAATGGGTTGTTACGGAATAGGCATATCAAGAACTGCTGCAGCTGCTGTCGAAGCACACTATGACGAGCACGGGATTAAATGGCCAATAGCAATTGCACCATATCATGTTGTAATAGTTCCTGTAAATATCAACGACGAACTTCAAATGCAAGTTGCAGAAAAAATGTATGAAGATTTAAAATCTGCAGGAGTTGAAGTTGTGCTTGATGACAGAGATGAACGTGCAGGAGTTAAGTTTAAAGATGCTGATTTAATCGGTTTCCCATTCAGAGTAACTGTTGGTAAAACAATTAATGAAGGCTTTGTAGAATACAAAGTAAGAGAAACAGGCGAACAAGAAAAATATACACCTGATGAAGCAACTCAAAAACTTATCAATATAATTAAAGCGGTTAAATAATTAACCGCTTTTTTATTCATAAAACTTTAAACATTTTACTAAAATCTTATCGGATAATCTTTTTTGAATTCAAACCCGTCCTCTATAAACAACTGCGTACAAGCAACAAGTGCCGTATCCATATTAGTTGATTTACACCTAGTAATTAAGTCTTCTCTTGTTAGTTTACTTCTTGTAGATTTTCTCATTGGCATTAAACCGGAATAATCTTTTAACTCATAAAGTGTTCCAGCAGACGAGTTAAACCAAAACACATCTTTTCCAATAACTAAATTATTTCTTTTAACAAATACTTTTTTAGGAGGCTTATAGTTAGGAATTATAGCCAAAACGCCGTTATATATATTGACCCCAACTCCATTAGACAAAATAAAAGCTTTGCCATAATTCCAAGAAGCGCTGTCTGGATAAAACTCAGCCAAAAAACCTTCTTCTCGGATTATGGTATTTTCAGATAAATTATCTTTTAAATAATCCTCAAAAAGAGCATTTGAACAAGGAGTAAATTCATACCCTGTAGGGCAAACATCTTTTCTATATTGCAAAGCATAATAAAAACTAAATGGAATACCTGAAAGCGTTTGTTGCATATAAATTGCATTACTTAAAATTGAATAAGTTTGTTTTAATTTAGCAGCAGTAACTTTCTTTCTGTAATTTGAAACCAATGAAGGAAGTGTCAGTGCCGCAACAATTCCGATTATTCCTAATGTTATTAATACCTCTGCTAACGTAAAGCCTTTTTTAGTTAAATCGTGATGTAACATATCACTATTATAACATATTGCACTTTCTTTGCAACAACAAAAAAAATTTCCTTGCTTTACCGCCTCACTTCCTAGCTGCCTTAAGCCTAAAAACGCCCCCCCCCCGAAGGTTTAAATTCTAAGTTTTTCATATTTGCTCCTTTCTACCCTACAATCTAATTTGTTACATTTTTATAATAACATATTATCTATAACATATCAATTGACAATTTTTATACTTTACGTGTTTTACAAGAAATATTAAACCATTAAATTTAAATGAAATAAAATCATTACAAAGAGTTAAACAGCATTTTCATGACTGCTATCTTGTTACAAGCATTAACGCCCTAAGCAATAGCGAAAACGGTCGTAAAATATTACAAAATAACATTTTAAAAGATGGAAATAATTTCAATATAAGATTTAACAATGTAAATGGAACAACTCAAGACTTTTTTATCAGTGAAAAAGAAATAAATGACTTGACACTTTGTGATCGCTTTTGTAACCCCATAGTGTTAGAAACACCTGAAAATCCTATTCTTAAGGCAATTGAAGTTGCAATGAATAAATTACTAAAAAAATATCCTGACAAAAAATCATTTGCTAACAGATTATACAAAACGAATGAAGAATTTGAATACAACAATCCCTCAAGATTTATGGAAATGTTCACAGGAATATCCCCTTTAAATATTAATGAAAACGGACTTAGAATGAGCCTAAAATCAAAAGTTAATGAAACAAAAGATCTTCTAGGCAAAATAGGAGAACAACAGCAAAGCAGTTTTATTGCAGGCACAGGACACCATTTCATAAAAGGGTTAACAAACTGGCACTGCTACACGCTTGAAAAAGTTAATAACAAAGATAATACTATACAGATATTTGATAACAGATACCAAGAAACAATTACATTATCTTTTAACGATTTTATAAAAAAATTAAAATACATAACAGGTTATTTTAACGAAAATTTAAAGTAAATTTTATTTTTTATGGTGACGAAATGCAAAATATTTAAACAATACATAGGTTACAATAGAGGCTAAAAGTATTGAGAAAAATTGCCCTACATACACATTTTTTGAAACAAATCTAACAATAAACTCAAGAATTAGAGCATTGCATAAATAGCTCACAACCCAGGTCGTACAGCATTTTAAATATTCTTTAACCCAATGTCCTTTAGTGCAAAAAACAAAAACTTTTTGATTTACAAATGAAAATACAGAAGAAATTATCCACTGCAAAGCAACACAAATTTGATAATGCTCCTGTCCGATTAAATATAGAGCAATGGCAAATATAACATACGAAAAAGCAGCATTAAAACCACCGACAAGAAAAAATCTTATCTTATCCGATATTGCACACCATTTATTATACAAAGTTATTACATCTTCTCTGCTCATTAATATGCTTTTCCTATAAGCGATTTGTGCGTATTCATTTCTATAGTATCATCCAATTCGGACAATTTAAATTTTTCATCGTATCGCTTTTCCAGTGCCAATTCAATCAGGTAATCAGCGAAATGAGGATTTTTAGGAAGCAGCGACCCGTGTAAATATGTTCCGAATACATTTTTATATCGTCCGCCTTCTGTTTTATCCTTACCGTTATTTCCATTGCCGACAGCAGCTTTTCCTAAAGGCTTTGTGTCTCCTTGAAGATAAGTTAAGCCGCTATGATTTTCAAAACCAACAAGAGTAGACGGTGTTAAAAAATCAGTTTCCACAGTTACATTACCGATAAATCTTTTTTTACCTGCGACGGTGTAAGCATCCATCAGACTTATCCCTAAAAGTTTGTCACCCTCAAAGGGCTGATAATAATGTCCGAAAAGCTGATATCCTCCGCAAATTCCAAGAAAAACCGCCCCTTTATCGCGTTCTTCCAGAAGAAATCCCTTATGCTTATAAAGTTCTTCTGCAACATCTTGTTGCTGCTTGTCCTGACCTCCGCCAATAAAATACAAATCATGCTCATTTATGGTATCACCGATATTAATTTCATCATATTCAACCTGAATTCCACGCCATTCGCAGCGTTTTGTAATGGCAATGATATTTCCCATATCGCCATAAAGGTTCAAAAGCCTCGGATATAAATGCGCTATAGATATTTTTAATTTTTTCTCTTCCATGCTCTTTTAATTATAGCACATAATCGTGTTATAATCTCTATATGATAGATACACATTCACACATAAATATGATAGAAGGATTAGCGCTTAATGAAATTATTGAGAACGCTAAAGCAGCAGGTGTTGATAAAATAATAGTGCCATCTGCCTATACTTATGACATTGATACAGTTTACGAAATTGCACAGAAATATGATAATGTCTACGGATTGCTTGGAGTGCACCCGTCAGAAGTCAAAGACTGGGACGATATTTTAATTGAAAAAATAACAAAAATGTCAGAAAACAAAAAAATAGTCGGAATTGGAGAAATCGGACTTGACTATTATTGGGACAAAAGTTTTAATGATTTGCAAAAAGAAGTTTTCATAAAACAAATTAAACTTGCAAATATGTTAAACTTTCCAATCTCTATACATGACAGAGAAGCACACAAAGATACTTTTGATATTTTAAAAGAGTATAATCACGGGTCAAAAATTGTGATGCATTGTTTTTCAGGAAGCGTGGAATTTGCACGGGAATGCATTAAAGAAGGCTGGTATATCGCACTTGGCGGCGTCGTAACCTTTAAAAACGCATTAAAAATGAAAGAAGTTGCAAAAGATGTTCCGCTGGACAAACTACTTTTAGAAACCGATGCACCCTATTTAACACCTGTACCCTATAGAGGAAAAGAAAATCAGCCATCTTATGTAAAATACGTAGCTGAAGAAATCGCTAAACTCAGAGGGACAACTTTTGACGAAATAGATAATGCTACAACAGAAAATGCAGAAAGAGTTTTCAATTTATGAAAGAACGTTTAGATAAATACCTTACAGATTTAGGCTATTTTGACACAAAAAGCAAAGCTGCCGCTGCAATTCTTGCCGGACACGTTAAACTTAACGATGAATACATTACAAAAGCAGGATTTCAAATTAATCCGTCAAAAGAATACGATATTCAGGTTAAAACAATGCCCTACGTTTCACGAGGCGGATTTAAACTAAAAAAAGCTCTTGATACATTCCCGGTAAAAATTGAAGGAAGAATTTGTTTTGATGCAGGTGCTTCAACGGGAGGATTTACGGATTGTCTGTTGCAAAACGGCGCAAAGTTTGTTTATGCGGCAGATGTCGGCTACGGTCAGCTTGATTGGAAAATCCGCTCGGATAATCGGGTTAAAACGATTGAAAGAACTAATCTTAAAATATGTTCTTTCGACGAAATTTACGCAGAAAACGAACCTGTCGCCGATTTACTTGTAAGCGATCTGTCATTTATTTCTCTTACCAAAGTTCTTGAGAACCTCAAAAAACTGCTTAATCCAGAGTTTCATGAAATGGTATGCCTTATTAAGCCGCAATTTGAAGCAGGCAAAGAAAATGTTGAAAAAGGCGGGGTTGTAAAAGACCCAAAAGTACACGAAGAAGTTATTGAAAATGTGATAAACTTTGCAAAAAATTTAGAGTATTCAATAAATGACCTTACTTTTTCGTCAATAAAAGGACCGTCAGGAAACATAGAATACTTAGTTTGGCTGTCAACAAAAAAAGGTGAAGAAACTCATTTTGATATAAAAACAATAGTTGACAACGCGTTTAAAACATTAAATTCTTAAACTTCAGGTAAAGTTACAAGCGGTGTTGAGCCGTACAAATCTATATATTTGAACAAATTTAAAACAACTCCCGGCGGGAAAAAATAGTTGTTATTTGTCGGGGTTATTTTCAACATGGAATGTGTTAAATCAACACTGACTACACTTGCAAGATACTGTTTATTTACAGCTGTAAATAAAATATAACCTGTTTTTGACTGAATTTCTTCTATCTGAAATTTATTTGCATTAACACTTGCTATAGCCATGTAAAATAATTTGTCAGCAGGAAGAATATATGTTCTTGTGCAAGTTTTATACTCTACATTTTGCGGAGTAATGAGAGTACTTATAGGAAGCGTCTCATCAGCTTTTACAGGAGCTAATGCAAATATTAATACAAACAAAAAAGCGGATAAAAATCTTATTGTTCTTTCCATGATTCTCCTATATTCACATCTACAAGAAGCGGTACAGATAACGGTTGATTAAGTTCCATTGCCTCTTTTACAAGCTTTGTCACCATATCAAGTTCAGATTTTGCAACTTCAACCACAAGTTCGTCATGCACCTGCATAATCATTTTTGATTTAAGATTGTTTTCTTTCAACTTTTTAGAAAAATCAATCATTGCAATTTTCATTAAATCTGCAGCAGTCCCTTGCATCGGCTGGTTAATTGCTGCACGTTTTGCAAATTCTCTTATCATTCCGTTGGAGCTTGAAAGTTCTGTTATGAGATAACGCTTTCTCCCAAAAATAGTTTCAACAAAACCTTGTTCCTCAGCCTGCATTACAGTACCTTCCATATAAGCTTTTACACGCGGATATGTAGCAAAATATTTTTCTATAAAAGTTTCTGCTTCTGCATTTGAAATACCAAGAGCCTTAGCTAACCCGTATTTGCTTTGACCGTATATAATTCCGAAATTAACAGCTTTAGCCTTATACCTCATTTCTTTTGTTACATCTTCTACTGGAACATCAAAAACTTTGGAAGCTGTTAAAGCATGAATATCAACTCCGCTATTAAACGCTTCCATTAGATGTTTATCCTGCGTTATATGAGCAAGAAGCCGTAATTCAATCTGTGAATAATCGGCGGATAAAATTAAACAATTTTCTCTATCACCCGGAACAAAAGCATTGCGAATTTTGTTACCTTCTTCTGTTCTGATGGGAATATTCTGCAAATTAGGATTTGAAGAAGATAATCTGCCGGTTGCTGTAACCGTCTGATTATATGTTGTATGAATACGATTGTCTGTCCTATCTATTAAAGCAGGCAAAGCTTCCGTATAAGTTGATTTTAACTTAGAAAACTTTCTGTAATCCAAAATTAATTGTGCAATTTCATACTCCTCTGCCAGTTCTTCCAATACAGCTGCATTAGTTGAATAATTTGTTTTACCACGCTTTTTCTTAGCTTTCAGTCCCATTTTTTCAAACAAGACTTCTCCAACCTGACGGGGAGAATTAATATTGAATACCTGCCCGGCCAAATCAAAAATTTTACCTTCAATATTTGAAAGCTGATTATTCATAGAAACGGTAAGCGTATGAAGATAATTTTCATCAACGGAAACACCGGTGTATTCCATATCGGCAAGAACAAATGTTAGAGGAACTTCAACATTATATGTAAGCTCCAATTCTTTTTCATCAAGATTTCCTATCCAATATTTTGCCAGCTCAATTACCGTTGAAATTTCGTCGGCAGTATAATTTAAAATACTATCCACAGGAGCATCCGAAAATTTAATTTGTTTTTTCTTATTTTTTTCAAACGGAGCATACTGAAAAACCGCATGATTTAGGTGTTCCATAGCCTGAATATCAAGTTCATGATTTCTTTGCGGATCTTTCACGTAACTCGCAAGAGCTGTATCAAATATTATACCGTTAGCACAAATATCAAGTCCCCTTAATATATTATATAACGTCTTTGCATTATGAGCAGTTTTCTTTGTATCATCTTTTTCAAATAATGGTTTAATTTCTTTAATTACATCTTCCAAACGTAATTGATTTTCAATATTAGAATGAGCAATAGGAACATAAAAAGATTTTGTAACAGAAGATGTTCCATTGTTTTTAATAATATCATCAGCAGTTAAATCATCATTATAAGCAAAAGAAAAACCGATAATCACAGATTCAACAGCATTTTTTACATCCGCATAAATATCAAAAGCTATTAACGAGCGGTTAGAAAGCTCATCAACCATTTCTGATAAATCCGAAGAATCTGTAACAAGTTTTTTCTCAAATTTAAAATCAGATTCTTTATTTATTTCTTCATTAACAGCATCTGCAAAAAAGCCTAGCTGTAATGAACCTTCTGCTGAAATGGCAAGAGGTGCTTCATGTCCTGTCTTGTCAAAAGAATACATAATCTCATTGATATTTTTGATAAAAGTATAAAACTGCATTTTCTTTAAAAATTCAGTAACAACAGACACTTCAGGCAGTTCAACCTTAGTTTTATCAAAATCAAAATCTACATCGAGATTTCGAACAATAGTCGCAAGATATTGACTCATTTTTGCCTGATCTTTACCGTCACAAATCTTTTGCCTTACAGATTTTTCTGGAATATTTTCACAATCAGCAAGCACAGCATCTAAAGTACCATATTTCGCAAGAAGTTTCTGTGCTGTTTTTTCTCCAATTCCTTTTACACCAGGGATACAATCAGAAACATCTCCTCTTAAACCTTTATAATCAATTACCTGATTTGGGTAAACCCCGAGCTTTTCAAAAATTTTATCCCAATTGTACTCTATAAGCTCGCCCTTTGTAGGTAAAATAACCTTTACACAGCCTTCTTTATCAACAAGCTGAAACGCATCCTGATCACCCGTTAATATTAAAACTTTATGCCCGAGTTCACATGCTTTTTTAGATATAGTACCTATAACATCATCAGCTTCAAAACCTTTTTTCGTATAAACGGGAATATTAAAAGCTTTCAAACCATCATAAATCAAATTCATTTGAATTTGCATATTATCAGGCATAGCCTCACGGTTACATTTATAATCAGAATAAGTTTCCGTTCTAAAAGTATGATGACTTACATCAAACGCAACAGCAATTGCCTCTGCATTCAAATCTTTATTTTTAAGCAAATCAAACACAGCCTTGAAAAAACCGTATACAGCCCAGGTCGGAGTGCCATCTGATGTTCTCATATTAGTTCTTTCTAAAGCGTAATACTGCCTGAAAGCTAACGCATGACCGTCAATCAAAATTAATGTTTTATTATTACCCATACTTATATTTTTTCATAAATACAAGTATTTTACAAATATGTTAAGAAAAAAGAGGTGATATATTCACCTCTTTTTCCCTTAAGCAATTATTTCCTTATCTTTTTGTGTTGGAAGTTTTACAACTTCTGCATTCTTTCGGTTACGAACCATATCAGCTGTAACAATGAACTTTGTCATATCATTCTTTGTCGGAACATCATACATTACATCAAGCATAATTTCCTCGACAATTGAACGTAATGCCCTTGCACCTGTCTTACGCTTAATAGCTTCTTGAGCGATTAAATCAACTGCTTCCGGTTCAAATTCCAAATCAACACCGTCCATTTCAAGAAGGCATTTATATTGTTTCAAAACAGCATTCTTAGGTTCTGTTAAAATCATTTTCAATGTTTTTTCATTTAATTCATCAAGAACAGCATAAATAGGAACACGACCGATAAATTCAGGGATTAAGCCAAATTTCAACAAATCTTCCGGCTGCAGCTTTTTAAGCATTCTTACAGCTGCTGCATCTTTCTCTGCCTGCGTCATAGGAGCTTTAGCTCCAAAGCCGACAGAAGTTCCTTCTCCGGCTCTGCGTTCCACAATTTTTTCTAAACCAACAAACGCACCGCCGACAATAAACAATATATTGCTTGTATCAATTTCAATAAATTCCTGATGAGGATGTTTTCTTCCACCCTGAGGCGGAACATGTGCAACAGTACCTTCAATCATTTTCAATAAAGCCTGCTGAACACCTTCACCTGAGACATCACGGGTAATAGATGTATTTTCGGATTTTCTTGAAATTTTATCTATTTCATCTATATAAATAATCCCGCGTTCTGCTTTTGCAGAATCAAATTCAGCGTTTTGGTAAAGACGTAAAAGAATATTTTCAACGTCATCACCTACATACCCTGCTTCTGTCAATGTCGTAGCATCTGCAACTGCAAAAGGCACATCAAGCATCTTTGCAAGCGTCTGCGCAAGAAGTGTTTTACCAGAACCTGTAGGTCCAACAAGCAAAATATTAGACTTTTGAATTTCCACATTATTTTTTAAATCAGCAGTCTTGTTATGTTTTAAGCGCTTATAATGGTTATACACAGCAACTGACAAAACCTTTTTTGCATCATCCTGACCTACAATATATTCATCAAGGTAAGCCTTGATTTCATGAGGTTTAGGAATAGGTTTTTCATCTACAGAAGCTTCTGCTTCTGCATCTGCACCTTCTTTATCTTTATTTTCAAAAAATTCTTCATCAAGAATTTGATTACACAAATCAACGCATTCATCACATATATATACTTCAGGACCTGCAATAAGTTTCTTTACCTGATCCTGAGATTTTCCGCAAAATGAACATTTTAATCTGCTATCATCATGTTTTGGCATTTTATTTTACCCTCTCTGCCCTTTTAAGGGCAGACTTAATTATCACAAACTTATATCTTTATTACTACTTTAGAGCATCTCTGGTAACGACTTTATCAATCATACCGTATTCAAGAGCTTCAGCAGGAGTCATAATATAGTCACGATCAGTGTCTTTTTCAATTTTCTTAATAGACTGACCGGTATTAGAAGCAAGAATTTCATTTAATGATTTCTTAATTCTAATAATTTCAGCTGCTTGAATTTCGATATCAGTAGCCTGACCTTGAGCTCCGCCTAAAGGCTGGTGGATTAATACACGAGAATGAGGCAAAGCCATTCTTTTACCTTTTGTACCTGAAGACAACAGGAATGCTCCCATTGAAGCAGCTTGTCCCAAGCAAATAGTAGAAACATCTGCTCTTATATGCTGCATAGTATCATAAATAGCAAAACCTGCAGTTACAGAACCACCCGGGCTATTTATATAAAGCATAATATCTTTTTCAGGATTTTCACTATCCAATAACAATAATTGAGCAACAACCAAATTTGCAACCATATCATCTATAGGAGTTCCCAAGAAGATAATTCTTTCTCTCAATAATCTAGAAAAAATATCAAAAGAACGTTCACCTCTGCTTGATTGTTCTATTACTACCGGTACAAAGCTCATTTTTAACCCTTTCCGCCGACTTTCGTCGAACTTTCTATATCTCTGCCGGAGGCTGCGCCTCCGTTTTTTTACCCACTCTGTCGACTTTCGTCAAACTTTATGTATCTCTGCCGGAGGCTGTGCCTCCGTTTTTTTACCCACTCTATCGACTTTCGTCGAACTTTCTATATCTCTGCCGGAGGCTGTGCCTCCGTTTTTTTACCCACTCTATCGACTTTCGTCGAACTTTCTATATCTCTGCCGGAGGCTGTGCCTCCGTTTTTTTACCCACTCTGTCGACTTTCGTCAAACTTTATGTATCTCTGCCAGAGGCTGCGCCTCCGTTTTTACATTATACCACTTTTATTATTTAAATCAAAATATGTGCCGCTGTAAATACGGCACATATATTATTTTTGATTAACTACTTAATTTCAACTTTGTTGTTTTCCATTAAGAAATCTCTTACTTTGTCATTCATTGCTTGTTGAGAAATAGAAGCAAGAACTTCAGGATTTTGCCCAAGCTGTTTAATCAAATCTTGAGGTTTTAAACCGTAAGCAGCTCCTAATTGAGCAAATTTAGTTTCTAAATCTTTTTGTTCTAGCTTAATACTTTCTTCTTTAGCAATTTTATCAATAACAAGAGAGTTTTTAATTCTTACTAAAGCATCTTCATTTAAATTTTTCAATAATTGATCTTCTCCTTGAGATTTAACAAGAGCATCCCAGTTAATGCCCTGGGCAGCTAATCTCTGTTTGTATTCTTCCCTTAAAGAATTTGCTTCTCTGTCAACCATTGATTGAGGAATATCAACTTTTGCGGCATCAATTACTGCTTTGAACACTTCATTTTCTGAATTTTGTTTATTTGTTCTTTCTCTTTGAGTTTCCAAATATTTTTGAATATCGGCTTTCAATTCATCAACATTTTTGAAAGGTCCGACTTTTTGTGCAAATTCATCATTTAGTTCAGGTAATTTCTTTTCTTTAATTTCATTTATTTTAATTTTGAAAGTTGCAGGCTGCCCTTTTAGCTTTTCATCATGATAATCTTCAGGGAAGTTAACTTTTATTTCAAATTCATCATTAAGGTTTTTACCAACAAGCTGTTCTGCAAAACCCGGGATAAAGTTTGAATGAGCCAAATCTAACGGATAGTTCTTAGCATCGCCGCCCTGAATTTTTTCACCGTTAGAATAACCGTCAAAATCAATTACAGCAATATCAGTATCTTTTGTAGGTCTGTCAATAACTATTTCTTGAGTACTGTGCTGATTCAAGAGGTTATCAACAGATTTTTGCATTGCATCTTCTTCAATCGGAGAATCTTTAACTTCAAGAGTTAAACCTTTATACTGACCAAGAGTAACTTCAGGTCTTAATTCTGCTTTAGCTGTTACTGTTAAATCTTCACCAATATTAAAATTGTAATTTGTAATATAAGGTTGAGCAATTATGTCTAAGTTATTATCAACAACTGCCTGATTAATAGCTTTTGGCATAAGATTTTCAATAGCTTCCTGTTTAATTCTTTCAGTACCTACATGTCTTTCTACAACAGCACGCGGTGCTTTACCTTTTCTGAAACCATCAATATTAACATATTGAGAAATTCTTTGAACTGCTTTATTATATGCATCAACTGCATCTTTTGCAGGAATAGTAATATCCAATTTTACAACATTTTCTTTTTCATTTTCTAAAGTAACTTTCATATCTAAATCCTTCTATTTAATTAATACATGTGTACTAATCATACCGCAAAAAAGAATTTGTGCAAGTTATAAGCAAAGACTAAAAAACAAATAAAGCCAAATTGAATAAGTCACAACATAACCTGCATAAAATATTTTTTGAACAATAAAGGTAAAGTTATGTTAGGAAATTTTATTCTCATTTACAATAGAAACTTTGTTTTTGATAAAATAACATTGGAGAGGAGAAAGTATGGAATTTATCAATTCGATTTTAGGATATTTAATAAATTTTATTGAACACATAATTACACTTATGGGGCCTTGGGGAATAAGCTTGCTTATGGCAATAGAATCTTGCAACATCCCATTACCCAGCGAAGCAATATTACCATTTGCAGGTTATATTGTGAGCAAAGGAGAAATGAATTGCCATGTTGCAGCATTTGCCGGAGCTTTCGGGTGCGTCTTGGGTTCAATACCTTCATATTATCTCGGGTATTTCGGCGGAAGAAAATTTGTGGAAAAATATGGGAAATATTTTTTAATTTCTCATAAAGACCTTGAAGAAGCTGATAAATGGGTTGAAAAATACGGCGACTGGGCATTTTTCTTATGCCGAATGCTTCCTGTTGTAAGAACTTTTATCTCACTTCCTGCAGGGATTTTAAGAGCTAAAAAAAGAATATTCTTCACTCTAACATTTTTAGGTTCTTTGGTATGGAGCTATTTATTAGTTTACGTCGGTGTAAAAATGGGGCAAAATATGGAAGCTTTCAAACATATTTGGCATAAATTTGACATAGCAATTGTGGTAATTTTTGGAATTTTAGGTGCATTATACATTTATAAGCATGTGAAACACTTAAAGGAATCTTAAAAAGTTGTATCAGTACTCATATAACACCATACTGGGTGAAATATACATTGCAGAGAATGATGGCTATATTTGTAATGTGTCGTTTTGCGAGCTTAATTATTTTAGAAAAGAAACTGCTTTAATAAAACAAACTTACACACAATTAGAAGAATATTTTAAAAGCGAAAGGCAAACTTTTGACATAAGACTATCAGCACAAGGAACTGATTTTCAAAAAACAGTATGGAAGGAATTGCAAAAAATCCCATACGGTAAAACAGCAACTTATAAAGACATTGCCAAAAATATTGGAAATAAAAATGCTTCAAGAGCTGTTGGCATGGCTAACAATAAAAATCCGATTGCAATAATTATTCCATGTCACAGAGTGATAGGTTCAAATGGAAATTTAACAGGATACGCAGGCGGGATTAATATAAAAAAATATTTATTAGACCTTGAAAAACAAACCTAGCAAATAAAAATATTTACAAGACTTATACTCTCAAAAGGAGTTTAATTTGGACACAATCATAAATAAAGATAATACGCAGTTTTGCGGTTCCTTATACGGGAAAATTGGCAATCATAAAACTAAAGCTATCCATTGTTGTCCTAACGGAGATGCAAAATTTGTAAAATTTATTAATAAACTGGGAAAAGATTCATCTTTCTCAAACAAAATTAAAATATCATATTCAAATGAAGGACTAAAAAAAATACTTATTGAAACAGAAGAAATACCTAAAATAAATATTTTTGAAAAATTTTTCTTCAATACAGATAAAGCTCAGGAAAAAGCACTGAAATTAAGACGAAAAGGAGTTATCTCAAGTTTTATATACCAACTAAACGAACTTGAATTCAGACACTTGAAAGATGATTATTTATTTATAAACCAAAAACAATTAAATAAATTTTCCGAACTAATCAAAAATAATTCCCCCAAAAGCCTTCAAAACTTTTTAAAAGAATTTTTCGGATAAATATTTGCGCAAAATTGATTTGTTGAATTATACTAAAAATAAGTCGTAACAATAAATCCCAATCAATCGTTTTTTATGGGACGTCTCATGGAATTGTCTTGCTCACCAGCGTTTAACGGGTCTGCAGTCTTTCTTTTTACAAGCTTCACTTGCTGCAAAGAAAGCACCTAAGCCCTCAGCTTGCTCGCGTTCGAACCCTTAAATGGGTTCTCACCCTCATCATGCGCATAAAAAAACTCCCGTAAAGGGAGTTCTCTATAAATGGGGCGTCTGATGGGATTCGAACCCATGCATATCGGAACCACAATCCGAGGTCTTAACCGCTTGACGACAGACGCCATTCACTACTTCTTTATAATACCATAAACATTATCGAAATCAAGAGTATTTATAAAAAAAGTTCCGAATATAAATCGGAACTTTTTTTACTTTTAAAATCAAGCCTATTAACTTATTCGCTGAAACATATAACCGATACCGCGAGCAGTTAATATTAATTCAGGATTAGCCGGATCTGATTCAAGTTTTGAACGAAGCCTTGAAATGTGAACATCTACTACACGAGTATCAATTCTGTGATCAGGCGGGTATGCCCATACATGCTGCAAGATTTCGTTTCTTGAAAATGCTTGACCTGAATTGTTAACAAGCAATTCCAACAAACTGAATTCCATACCTGTTAAACGAATTCTTTCATTCTTTCTAAATACCTGACGACGTGCTGTATCTATCTTAATATTTCCTGTAGTTATAACATTTTTAGTCACTTTTCCTGTCGGAGTAACTGTTTCCCTGTTATTTGTTCTTCTTAATACGGCTTTAACTCTTGCTTCTAGCTCTTTTGGGCTGAACGGTTTAATTACATAATCATCAGCACCCAATTCCAAACCTGTAATTCTTTCTGAAACGTCACCTAATGCAGTAAGAATTATAATAGGAACGTCAGAAGTTCTTCTAATTTCTCTTGTTACTCCATAACCGTCCATTTTAGGCATCATTACATCTAGAACTACTAAATCTGGGTTATATTTATTAAATGCATTTACGGCTTCTTCTCCGTCTTGTGCAGTATAAACATCATAACCAACCATTTTCAATCTCGTTTCCAAAATTCGTCTGATACTTGCTTCATCATCCGCTAAAAGTATTCTTTGACGATCTTCTGTTTCATTAGGCATTTCAGCATTTTCAGTCATAGTCTTCTTTTCCTTTGTTATAATAATCTAACACTTTCAATATAACACAAATATAAAATATTACAAAATATTGACTTTTTTAAATTTTTTTTAATATTTGTATATATATATTAATTTAATTTTCAAAAAATTGCAAGTACTTTTACATAATATTTTTTTTATCCTGTAATTAAATAAAAAATAGCCGTTAGAGTGATGTACAGCTTCATAGCATTAATAGTAATATACAGTTTAAATATAAATATGGGTAATGAAGAAGTTAAATATCATGAAATAATCTCTAAAAATATTAAGAGATTAAGAACTACAGCAAAACTTTCTCAAGAATCTATGGCAGAAAAATTAAGTTGTTCAAGAGAATTTATCAGCAGGGTTGAGAATAACAGAGAGAAAGTAAGTTTAAATATGCTTCTTAAAATTGCTAATTTGTTTAATGTTAATCCAAGCAATTTATTTATTTAATTTCGGCAGATATTATATTTTTAAACTTTTCCAAATCTTCTGCAGTATCAATTCCGACAGGTACAAAGTCTACAATTGACGTTTTAATTTTCATGCCGTTTTGTAATGCACGTAATTGTTCAAGACTTTCAGCCTGCTCATAAGAACTTTGAGGCAGTTCTGTCATTTTTATAAGAGCGTCACGCTTATAACCATAAATTCCTAAATGTCCATAGAAGTCTGATTTGCCAACATTGCGTTCAAAAGGAATTTTTGAACGAGAAAAATACATCGCAAAACCTGAATTATCAATTACACATTTTACTAAATTAGGATTTTCTGCCTCATCAGATGTAATTTTACGAATTAATGTAGAAATATCTGCATTACTATCTTCTTTTACATTTTTTGCAACTTCATCAATACTGTCAGGCTTAATTAAGGGTTCATCTCCTTGAAGATTAACGATATAAGAAATTTCAGGATGACGCATAACAACTTCTTTTATTCTGTCAGAGCCGCACTTATGGTTAACTGATGTCATCTCAACATTACCACCAAATGCCTTTACTGCATTAAAAATTCTTTCATCATCAGTTGCAACAATAATAATGTCAGCAAGTTTAGACTGTTGGGCTTTTTCATAAACCCACTGAATAATAGGTTTTCCCTCAACTATAATAAGCGGTTTCCCTTCCAATCTAGAAGAACCGTAACGTGCAGGTATAATTATTGCAGTCTTACCCATATTCTCAATCAACCTTTCTTACAATTAATGCAACCCATTGGTCTTGATGAACTTCTTCAATCAAATGCAAATTATGTTTTTTTACAGCTTCTAATACAACAGGCTTTTTCTCATCCAATATCCCTGATAGAACCATATAGGCTCCGTCATTCATTATAGCTTTTAGGTCACCCATAATTTCAGCAAGAACATTATGCAGTATATTTGCCAGCACGAAATCAAATTTTTCATTTATTTTATCAGCAGTGTTAAGCTCAAAAACACATTCTGTATGATTTTTTAAAGCATTTTCTTTAGCAACATCAATTACAGTTTCATCATTGTCACAGCCGTAAACACAAGATGCCCCGAATTTTTTCGAACAAATAGCTAAAATTCCCGACCCCATGCCAATATCTGCAACTTTTGCACCTGTTTGCATATATTTTTCAATAGCTTTCATACATAACTGAGTAGTTTGGTGAGTTCCTGTACCGAAAGCACAGCCGGGTTCAAGTCTAATAACAACTTCACCTTCCTTATCATCATATTCAAGCCAATCTGGTACAATTACAATTTTATCGGTTACCCGTGTAATATCCCATTTTTCTTTCCATTTTTTTGACCAATCTTCATTGGGCTTGTTAGAAATAACAAAATCCCAGCTGCCCAACTCTTCATCAGACAAACCTCGAGATTTTAAAAGTTCACGCTCTTGGCTTAAAATATCTGACAAATTCTCAGGATCTTCTGTCAAAAAAACTTTAAGAGTACCTTCTGTCGTTGCTACCATTTCCAAATCTTTATAGGTTTCTTCTGCAAGAAGAACGCCTTCACAAGGAAGATTTTCAAAGCAAAAATCAGAAACAATATCCTCAATTTCAGGATTAATTCTTATTTGTAATTCAATATACATAGCTTGCTTACCTGACATACTGCCGACTAGCCCTCTAAAAACACACCCATTTTTCTGAATTTCTGATAACGCTGTGCTTTCAATTCTTTAACAGAAAGTTTTGAAAGTTCATCAAGACTGTCAAGAATAGTTTTCTTCATATTTTCAGAAACTTCTTCATAATTTGTATGAGCGCCGCCTGTCGGTTCTTTGATTTCTCCGTCAATTATATCAAATTGCATTAAATCTTTTGCGGTAATTTTCAAAGCATCCGCAGCGTCAGAAGCTTTTGTAGCATCTCTCCATAAAATTGAAGCACAGCCTTCAGGGGAAATAACTGTGTAATAAGCATGCTCTAATAAAAACACCTTATCAGCAACAGCAAGTCCTAATGCACCGCCTGAACAGCCTTCACCTGTAATTATTGCGATTACAGGAACTTCTAATTTTGCCATTTGCATTAAGTTAACAGCAATAGCACCGCCCTGATTTGTTTCTTCCGCACTTATCCCCGGATAAGCCCCAGGAGTATCAATCAAAGTAACAATCGGAATATTAAATTTACTTGCGTGTTTAAATAATCTTAAAGCTTTTCTGTAACCCTGAGGCTGAGGCATGCCGAAATTATATTCAAGGTTTTCCTTAGTAGACTTTCCCTTCATTGTTCCGATAATCATAACAGGTTTACCGTTGATTTTTGCAAGACCTCCAATTATAGCTCTGTCGTCCATACCTTCTCTGTCGCCATGAAGTTCCACAAAGTCTTCACAAATATTATTCACATAATCCAAAAAGTTAGGTCTTTCGGGATGTCTTGCGATTTGCAACTTTTGTGAAGGTTTCAGATTAGAATAAAGTTCTTTTCTATAATCTTCTGCCTGCTGTTCAAAAGTTTCAATTTCTTTATTTAGATCCATGCCTGACTCCAAACTTATTTTCTTTAATTCTTCAATTTTTTCCTGAATTTCCAAAATAGGTTTTTCAAAATCCAAAACTGCTGTCATAATTATACCTCTTACTATGCACCTTTGTGCATTTCTAATATTTTAGCCAATGTACTTCTTAACTCTTTTCTTGAAGATACAACATCTACCTGTCCGTATTTTAAAAGATATTCAGCGGTCTGGAAATCTGAAGGTAACTTTTGTCTTATTGTTTGTTCGATAACACGTCTGCCTGCAAAACCAATTCTGGCACCTTGTTCTGCGACAATAATATCACCGAGCATACCAAAGCTTGCAGTAACACCGCCAAATGTAGGTTCTGTGAGAAGATTAATATATAACAAACCTTCATCATCCAATCTTGAAACTGCACAAGAAGTCTTAGCCATCTGCATTAAGCTCAACGCACTTTCCTGCATTCTTGCACCGCCTGATGACGTAATCACTAATACAGGAAGTCTTAACTCTATCGCTTTTTCAATAATTCTTGTAACTTTTTCACCGACAACACTGCCCATAGAACCGCCCATGAAATCGAAATCCATAACAGCAGCTGCAAGTTTATGACCTTCAATAGTTGCAATTCCAGCAATTACAGCATCATTTAATCCGGTTTTTGTCTGAGCTTTTTTAACTCTGTCTTTGTAACTTTCGGTATCAGAAAATTCTAAAGGATCATCCGGTTTTATTTCAGTAAACAATTCTTCAAAAGAATTTTCATCAAACAATTGTTTAATTCTCATCCTTGCATTTATTCTAAAATGATAATCACACACAGGACAAACCATATCGTTTTTAACTAAATCTTCTTTTAAAAGCTGAGCGTCACAGTGAACACATTTTGTCCACAAATTAGGATCCATATCAAGCTCAACACGACCTTCCAATTCTCTTCTCTGAATTTGAGCCTGTTTACGTTTTTCAAACCAATCTTGAACTGTCATATTAATATATCCCTTAAAAAAATCTTATTATAAATACAAAACCATTATACTCAAAAAAAATTTTATAGCAATTTTTTAAATAAATTATTAAGATTTAGGTTTATTGATAAAAAATTTTCTCATATCTTCTGAAATCTGAACACTTTGCAAAGCCATATGATATTTCCTTAAATTAGCAATAGCTTCTTGCTCCTCAAGCAAATCTCTCTTAGGCTGTTTAATAGATGCCTTAACTTTTTCAAATTCCGTGGGAGTTTTACGATCGATAAACTTTGCGATAATTTCATCAATATTGCTTCCGCCTATTCCGTATTTAGAAGCAACTTCTGAAGTATCTGCTCCTTGCGGCAAAGTATAAAGCCAATTTACAGTTAATCTGTCACCTTCTGAAATACTGTTAATTCCTCTCTGATGCGGAGTATACATAATATCTGCAGGGTTGTGACTATGCCCCAAGCCTACCGCATGCCCAATCTCATGCAATATTGTGTGATATACTTCTCCTTCATCCATATAATCGGCATGAACCAAACCTTCCGTAAGCCCTATCGCTACTTCTGCGCCATAAAGCCTGTTTGAACTGTCAAAATTAAAGTAACAATGTCCCAGAGCTTTACGTTCAACTCTTTTCCAATCCACATTTACATTTGATTCCAAAAGAGTATTAACAACTTTAAATGCAACCTTACCTCCTGTTGCCTGCTGCCACTCATTCAAAGCCCTTATTACCATTTCTCGGTATTTATATTCTTCTCCCTGCTTTGAATAAAACTTCATAGGCGCAATATATACCTTCAAAGGCATAAACGTCCACCGCATAATCCGCCCGTTTTTTAAAGATTCAGCAACATAGGTATATTTTTTCATATTTTTATTATATAATAAATTACGGTAAAAAACCAATTATGTTAAAATGATTATTATTAGATAAAGGGGAGAACATTTATGAACATTATGCAAATGATGAAACAAGCTCAAGGCTTGCAAAAAAGATTAAAAGACACGCAGGAAGAACTTGCTAATTTAGAAATAACAGGTGAAGCTGCTAACGGTGCCGTAAAAGTAACTTGCGACGGTCAAGGTAAATTCAAATCAATTAAATTGACCGCAGAAGCAATTAACCCTGAAAATCCGTCATCTGTTGATAGTGATACTGTTGAAATGCTTGAAGATATTATTTCATCAGCTATCAAACAGGCAAGCGACAAAGCCGGAAAAACAATGGAAGAAAAAATGAAAGCCGTTACAGGCGGTATTAACATTCCGGGACTAAATTTCTAATGATTTATCCGAAATCAATAGCGTCTTTGATAGAGCACTTTCAAAAATTTCCATCAGTCGGACCTAAATCAGCCCAACGCATGGCATTTTATTTATTAAGAATGCCTAAGTCTGAGGTGGAAAAATTTGCTCAAAGCATGATTGAAGCAAAAGAGAACACAAAAACTTGTGAAATTTGCTTCAATCTTTCTTCAACAAGTCCTTGTGAAATCTGCCAATCAACACTACGCGACAAATCAACAATTTGTGTTGTGGCAGAAACAAAGGATTTAATTGCTATTGAAAAAACTAATGAATATAAAGGCTTGTATCACGTATTACAGGGGCTGATTTCCCCCATGGACGGAATTGGTGCGGATGATATAAGAATAAAAGAATTACTCAACCGCCTTACCGATGAAAAAGTTAAAGAAGTAATATTAGCTCTGAGTCCTTCTGTTGAAGGTGAAGCTACAAGCCTTTATTTAAACAAATTAATAAAACCTTTCGGCGTCAAAATTTCACGTATTGCATTTGGTCTGCCTGTCGGCGCTGATTTGGAATATGCTGACGAAATTACAATCGCTAAAGCAATTGAAGGCAGAAGAGAAATTTAATATACATATAGAATAGAATAGAATAGAATATAATACCTACTTTTCAATATCTTGGTAATTGCTTTTAAGCAGACGTTACGATAAAATTCTTTATATGAAAGAAAAGTCTTTAGTAGAAATTAAAAATTTATTCGTTGAATATGTAACAAACAAAGGTATTCTTGGTGGTCAAAATATTATTCACGCAGTTAATGGTGTTTCATTAGATATTCATAAAGGAGAAATTCTTGCAATCGCAGGCGAATCAGGATGCGGAAAATCAACTCTGGCAAAAGCAATCGTTCAGCTTGAACCTGTTAAATCAGGGCAAATACTGTTTAACAGAATAAATACACTCTCTTTAAATAAAAAAGATTTAAAAGATTTTCGCAAACACGCACAAATGGTTTTTCAAAATCCGTATGCAAGTCTTAATCCTAAAATGAAAATTATTGATATTTTAAAAGAACCACTTGAGATAAACACTGATTATTCTAAAGAAAAAATTCTCGAAATTGTTAAAGAGAAAATTAAACTTGTAGGATTAGACGAAAATTATCTTGATTTGTATCCTCATGAATTCTCTGGAGGACAAAGACAAAGAATTGCAATAGCTAGAGCACTAGTCTTAAATCCGGAATTTATCCTCGCCGATGAACCTGTCAGCGCATTAGACGTAAGCATTCAAGCTCAAGTCATAAATCTTTTAAAAGAATTAAAAGAAAAGTATGATTTAACGTTTGTCCTTATTACGCACGATATGAGCGTAATTGAATATTTAGCAGACAGAGTTGCGATTATGTATCTCGGAGAAATTGTAGAATCAGGGAAAACATCAGATATTTTTACAACACCGCTTCATCCTTATACAAAAGCACTTTTAAGTTCTGTTCCTCAAATTAATAAAACCAACAAAAAAGTTATTTTGAAAGGGGATTTACCGTCACCTTCCAATTTACCAGAAGGGTGCAAATTCCATACAAGATGTCCTTATGTTATGGATAAATGTAAAAAATGTGTTCCTGAAGGAAAAGGCGTCTCTCATAAAGTAAAATGTTTCCTCTATGAATAATCTGTGTTATAATCGACTTATGGACAGAAAAATTATTACAACTAACAGAAAAGCATTTCATGACTACACTATTATAGAAAAATATGTGGCAGGAATTGTGCTTACGGGAACAGAGATTAAATCAATAAGAAAAAATGCCATAAACCTAAAAGACAGTTTCTGTAAAATTGAGGATAATGAAATTTTTCTGTACAAATGCCATATTTCACCTTATGAACAGGGAAACAGGTTTAATCACGAAGCAGAACGGGTAAGAAAATTACTGCTTAATAGAAAAGAAATCCTCAAAATGCAAACAAAAGTAAAACAGGACAATTACACTATTGTACCGCTAGAGGTATTTTTATCTCATGGATTTGCAAAAGTAGAAATCGGACTTGCCAAAGGGAAAAAAGTTCACGATAAACGAGAAGATATCGCAAGAAAAGACCAAAAACGCGAAATGGATAGAGCATCCAAAATCAGATATTAAGTCGGAGTAAATAATGAAAGTTATTATTCTAGGCAAGGGCGAAATGCTTTCAAACCTTATAGAAGGAACTCTTGATGCAAAATGTGAAATTGCAGGAGTCTTAAGATATGAAAAAACCGTTATGCCTGAAATACTGCTTTCTTTAAGAGATTTTTTTAAAAGTTCGCCTGATGTAACGCTGATCAAACAGCATAAACTCCATGAAATAAAATGCAATTCAGTAAACAGTGAAGAATTTAAAAAAGAAGTTTTTAGATTAAATGCAGACATAATTCTTGTCGGTACATGGAGAGAAAAATTAAAAAAAGAAATAACTGATTTACCTGTAATTGCATCTGTTAATGTTCATCCATCATATCTGCCCAAGTACAGAGGCCCTAATCCTTATTTACAAACAATTCTGCACAGAGAAAAAAAATCAGGAGTAACTTTTCATTTAATAGATGAAAAATTTGATAACGGAGCAATACTTGCTCAACAAGAAATTGACATCATGCCTGACGACACATCAAAAGAACTAAAAGACCGTACTGTATATCAGGCAAGAAAAATGTGTTCGTCTATTTTGTCAAATCTTGAAACAGGACTTATTATACCTGTTCCGCAGAATGAAAAAGATGCAACTTATTTCCCGAATATTAAAGCGGAAGATATGATGCTGAATTTTGAGAAAGAAACAGCAGAAGAAATTCACGCACGAATAAGAGCTTTTCACCCTTGGCTTCCTTGCTATGTCAAATATAAAAACAAATACTTTATTCCAAACCCTTACAAACTAAGAATTTTAGACGAAATCAACACGAAAAAACTTTTAAAAAAGAATAATATTAAATCTACGCAAGCTGGTAATATTATTAACACAAATTATAAATCACGAACAATTACCGTTATGTGCAAAGACGGAAAATCTTTAAAAATGATTGGCACTTCTCTTTACGGTTTATTTAACCGTCCATTTACAAAGTTATTTATAAAACACATACTTTAAAATTTTACCTGTCATTGCGAGCGAAAGCGTGGTACTCAAGCCACTATTAAATTTTCTCATCAGCTGTATTCTTTCGGGCAGAAGCCCTCTGAATGACATTATGACAAATCTCTGTCACCCTGAATTCATTTCAGGGGCTCAAATTTTTTAATTGAGATTCTGAAACGAGTTCAGAATGACAATATTATAATTTTATCACGTACGATATCTAAGATTTAAAATACTTCTTCTTTACACGTTTTTTAAAAGAAGCCTTAGCATATTCAATAGCTTCAATTTCAGAAAAATAAACTCTGTTTTCACCGATTTGTTCAGTTATTCCGTATTGCTGCAATTGTTTATGAACTTCTTCATTATTAATTACCATCAATATTTTAATATGCTGCGATTTAAGTCTTAGAACGATATCTTCAAGCGCAAACACTGCTGAAATATCAAGCAGATCATCACTGTCATAAACAAGAATTAAATACCTTGTCCCCAAAAGTTCATCAAACTGAGATATTAACTGGGTTGCAGAACCAAAGAAAAATGCACCGTTTATATGAACAACACGGATTTTATGCCTGTAATCTTTCTCCAAAACTTTTTCAAGGTTCATAATATCTTTATCATAAACTTCTTTATTAACAAGTTTTGCTTTATCTGCAGCTTTTTTGGCATACAATAGAGCTGCAAGAGTAATGCCTGCCCCTACAGCAACTATAAGATTATAAAATACAGTCAAAAGAAATACCAATATTAGAACATACAAATCATCTTTCGGTGCAAGCTTAATAACCTTTAAAAATTTCGTATCAATAATATCATAACCTATTTTTATAAGAATCCCAGCAAGAACAGCCAGAGGAATTTCAGCGACAAAACCTGAAAATTTGTATATCAGCAAAACAAGAACAAAAGATGTAACAACGGCAGCCAGCTTTGTTGAAGCCCCTGTTCTTAAAGCTGCAACCGTTCTCATAGTTGCGGCAGAACCGGGTAAAGTACCTGTCAAAGCACAGCACATATTACCTATCCCCTGTGCAGATAACAAACGTTTTGGCGGGAGCTGTACTTTTGTAATAGAAGTACATACAAGGCCTGTCAAAAGGCTTTCTGAAGAAAGAATTACCGCAAGAGTAATAGCATAATGAAAATAAGTTATTAAATCATGCAAGTTTGTCTTAGGAATACTTACTGCCGGCAGAGAAACAGAAATTTCAGAAATTTTTGAGACCTGCAATCCTGCTTTTATGGAAATAAGCGTGCATATAATTAATGCTAGAATTTGTGAAGGAACATATTTATTCCATTTTTTAGGGAATAAAAATACAATTAGCAAAGTCAAAATTCCAATACCAAACGCTTCAATATTAACAGCACTTATAGATTTACAAATGGTTTCAATGCTTTCAATCGTATTTGAACAAGGGGAGATTCCAAGAAGCGGATTAAGCTGCATAATTATAATAATCACGCCTACACCGTTCATAAATCCTGAAATTACTGGATAAGGCACATATTTTACAACTTCGGGAAGTTTTGTAAGAGAAAGAAGAATTTGAATTATCCCTGCAAGAAATACGATAAATACAACAGCTCCCAACTCTTTGTCCAAAGCATGCATGATTGAAGCAACAACAATTGCAACCGGTCCGGTAACTCCTGAAATCATAGGTATTTTTGTTCCTAAAATTCCGGCAACTAAAGAAAGGATTATTGCGCCCCATATTCCGGCACTTGCTCCAAATCCAGTAGCTACCCCAAAAGCCAATGCTTGAGGTAAAGTAATTATTGCGGCATTCAATCCGCCTAATATATCCCCTGCAAATATTTCTAATTTATTTTTCAAATCCATGAAATTATTATAAATAATCTTTATGCTATAATCAACCTATGAAGTTAAGCGAGATTTATTCCACTGATAAAACTGTTATATCTTATGAAGTTTTTCCTCCTAAATCTGATACAGATAAGCTTTTACAAGAAATAAACATTTTAGAAAAACATAATCCTGCATTTATATCTCTCACTTATGGCGCAGGAGGGAACGAAAATAAATCTTTTGAACTTCTTAAAAAGATTAAAAATACAGGTGTGAATGTTATGCCGCATTTTACCTGCATCTCAAGCAGTAAAGAAAGTATTGAAGCTGATATGAAAAACCTCGACAGTATCGGAGTTGAAAATATACTTGCCCTGAGAGGTGATTTACCTGAAAATCAAGACTTTCGTTGCAATGATTTTTGTTACGCAAATGAACTGGTAAGTTTTATCAATACTAAAACTAATTTTTCAGCAGGAGTTGCAGGCTATCCCGAAGGACATATAGAGAGCCCGGATTTAAAAACGGATATTGAAAATCTTAAGAAAAAAGTTGATGCAGGGGCAGATGCCATTTTTACACAATTATTTTTTGATAATAATTTATTCTTTGACTTTGTAAATCGAGTCAGAAATGCAGGGATTGAAATTCCTGTAATTGCTGGCATAATGCCTGTTATTAGCGAAAAACAGGTTAACAAAATGATTACTATGGCAAACATTACGCTTCCTGATAACCTGAAACAAAATCTTAAAAAATACAAAGATAAAAATTTAATTGAATACGGTATAGAATTTGCAAGTTCACAATGCCTTGAACTTATTGAAGAAGGGGTTAAAGGCTTGCATTTCTTCACTCTAAATAGAGCTTATTCTACAAATAAAATTTTAAATAACATAAAGGAGAAAATATGGAAAACTTAAACAAACACATTGAACACACTCTTTTAAAACAAGATGCAAAGCTTGCAGATTTTATAAAACTATTTGACGAAGCAAAAGAATATAATTTTCTGGGCGTATGTATAAACCCGTGCTACGTTAAACTTGCAAAAGAACATCTAAAAGATACAGATGTAAAAATAGTTACTGTTATAGGTTTTCCTCTAGGAGCAAACAGATCAGACGTTAAAGCCTTTGAAACAAGTAAAGCAGTTGAAGATGGCGCAGATGAAATTGATATGGTAATTAATGTTACTGCAATAAAAAATCAAGATTACGATTTTGTTGTAAAAGATATCAAAGCAGTAAAAGAAGCTTGTAAAAATAAACCGCTAAAAGTTATTCTTGAAACAGATTTATTAACAAAAGAAGAAATAAAAAAAGCCTGCGAATTGTGTATAGAAGCTAAAGCAGACTTTGTAAAAACATCAACGGGATTCGTAAAAAACGGCGTCGGCGCAAAAGCAGAAGATGTTAAACTTATGCATGAAACAGTTTCTCCATACGGACTAAAAGTAAAAGCATCAGGCGGAATAAGAGATACAGAAGCGGCTCTAAAAATGCTTGAAGCAGGAGCTGAAAGACTAGGCACAAGTTCGGGCGTTAAAGTAGTATCATAGATATTGATTATGCTATAATAATAATTAAAAAAGGTATAGCGTATGGGTGATGAAGATAAACAGTTTGATGCCACCCCGAGGAAACTCGAACAGGCAAGAAAAGAAGGGCAGGTTGTTAAATCTAAAGATTTTTCAACCGCTTTATCTTTACTCATTTTGTTTTCAGTAATCTTCGGACTTGCCCCGTTTGTTTGGGATCAAATTGTACAGCTTTATACACTGCTTTATGAACAAATTCCAAACGGGCATTTATCTGATATAGGCATGACTTATATTCTTACAATTACAATAAAATGTGCGGCTTTGATTATCGGCCCGATACTTTTTATTGCATGGTTTGTTGCCATAATGGCAGATTTTATTCAGGTAGGTCCTCTTGTTGCAACAGCCCCCCTTATGCCAAAACTCGATAAACTTAATCCGACTAAATATTTCAAAAATATTATGTCTATAAAAACTTTATTTGAATTATTTAAAAACATTGTTAAAGTAATTCTACTGGGCTATATAGGCTGGAGCGTCTACATGCAACATATTGAAAGTATTTTAATGCTTGCAGCCATCGACAACAATTTTGCTGTTATGATAGAGTTTGGCAAACTTATAACCGACTTTATATTTAAAGCCTGTATAGCCTTTTTGGTAATCGCAGCGGCAGACTACGGGGTTACAAAATGGAAATTTTTAAAAGACCAAAAAATGTCGTTCAAAGAAATTAAAGATGAATATAAAAACACTGAAGGAGATCCCAATGTTAAAGCAGCACTCCGCCAAAGACGCATGCAAATGCTTCAACAAGGCATGATGGATGCAGTACCGGACGCAGATTTTGTTGTAACAAATCCTACACACATAGCCTGTGCCTTAAAATATAAAGCTGAAGAAATGGCATCCCCTATGCTTATTGCAAAAGGTACAGAATTAATCGCAAAAAAAATTATAGGTATAGCTAGAGAACACGGAATCCCCGTTATTGAAAACGCTCCGGTTGCACGTGCCTTATTTAAAATGGTTGATTTAAACCAGCAAATCCCGCCTGAATTATACAAAGCAATCGCCGAAATCTTACTTTTTGTATACAAGTTGAAAAATACTACAAATAAAGGTATAATTAAGTAAATTCTATGATAGAATAGTTTTATAATCATGGTTATGCAAAATAAAAACAAATTACAAGAATACATAGACATAGTTCAAAAAGTTGCAAAAGTTGAACATAGAAGAATTCCTTCACACATGGTAGATTATGAGGAATTAGTTTCTATCGGCATTCTTGCCATTCAAGTTTTAATAAAAAATAAAACTCCCGAACAGCTGGAAAAATACAATGGGGCTTATATTGCAACTGCTGTAAGATGGGCTATTAGAAACGAATTAAGAATAAGATATAAATGGTACTCTTTAAAGCATAAATCAGAAGAAGAAGTTGATGAAGAAGAATCTGTTGACGGAATAGATGCACAGAAAGCAAAAGTTCGAGAAGCAGTTTACGAAACAATTTTGTCCATTGACGGATTAGCAGCCGCGGCAAGCGATAATGATTCTCCATTCGATTTCTTGAAAGATCCGCATGCTCAGCCTGATGAAAATGCAGAAATTACAGAAATGGGCAGAATGATTAGAGAAGCAATTACAAAACTTCCTCCAAAAGAAAGAACAGTAGTAGAATACAGATTTTACCGTAATATGCAGGTTAAAGATATTGCAAAACAGGTCGGTCTGTCTTCATCACGTGTTACACGCATTGTTCAGGCTTCTTTAAATACTGTCAAAGAATATCTGAATTCTAAAGGACAATACGGTTACTAAAAAAGTGACTATGATTTTACGATTTTAATCCTGTCATCTTCTTTTATTTCAATAGGTTGTGACTGTTTTTTAATATAATTAGCAGTGTAAACATTTTTGTCTACATCAAATTTTTTCACAACATAATCAGGATTAGAGTTTACAGGAAGATAATTATCACCGCCGTATGCAAAAAAGTCATCACAAGCAACTGTAAATTTCTTTGAATCACTTGGGTTGTTTATATCAATAGGAACTTTATTGCCCTGTTTGTCAATGAATGCCAAATCCAAAAGCTGTCCTTTATCACTTACAGAATATTGTAACCCTGAAACCAAGAGAATACCTGGTTTATGTCCGGGATTAAGGAAAGATTTAGCCCCAACTTTTAATGCTGCAACTATTTGTTTTTCAGATAAATTACATATCATCATTTTATCTTCAAACGGAGTTACGTCATTAATCCTTCTGGAATCAACTTCACCTTCTGCAAAGAAACCGCGAAGATTACCGGCATTTAATATTGCAATATCTGTTCCAAGTTCATTTCTCATTGCATCTACAATTATGTTACCATGAGGATTATTTGCAATAAGTCTGTCTTTTGGCGAAGGAGGTGCTGATTTTATGTTGCCAAGAACTTCAGGTTTACCTATTATTGATTCTACTGCGGTTTTAAAAGGTAATTTTCTTGTAAATGAACCTGTTCTCATAACATTATTTTGAACTTTAGTCAATATACCGTCTTTGTTGAATACAGCATTTAATACCCCGACATATTCACCGTCTTTACCTATCTGAGTTAAAATAACCGGTTCTCCAGATTTTGAGTATAATAGGTTTTCACCTTCTTTTACACCTTTATATAAGTCATGAGTATGACCGCCTAACACAATATCAATTCCTGAAGTTTCTTGAACTATACGCTTATCAATATCTTTTCCGGAATGCGATAATAAAATAATTTTATTAATATTTTGAGCTTTTAAGTTATCAATTTCTTCTTGAATTTTTTTAATTGTTGTATCTACATTATCAATTTTTATATCTTCAAGTGATTCTCTTGTCCCGACTCTTTCTAAAGCATCAGAAGGAGCAGTTCCTATAATACCGAATTTTTCTCCATTATATTCTTCAATAACTGATTTTTTGATTTTGCCTGACATAGGACTGTCTTGCTTAACTGTCACGTTTGCAGCAAGAAGATTATATTTAGCATCCTTTAAAGATTCAGCAAGAGCCTGAGGAGTAGCATCAAGCTCATGATTTCCGAGAGCACTATTTTTTATACCAATCCAATTTAAGAAATGACTGGCAACCTTATTAGTCATAGGATTTGAGCCAAGCAATATATCTCCTGAAGCAAGTTTTATTTTTGCATTTGCTGAGCTGTTTGCATCAAATAACCTTGCCATTTCACAAACTCTTTCCATATTCGTCATTTTCCCGTGTATATCTGAGATATAGAATATACTTGTCGTTGTATAATCAGGGGCAGAATATTTAGGAGCTGAAGTCACAGAAGCTTTAGAGTATTCCGGAGCTTTAGTCTGTGCTTTATCAGATTTTTCAAAAGTATCCTGCTTAGCCTGAGGCATTTGTTGAGGCAGCTGTGACGGTTGTGTATATGCTGTCACTGCTGCCTTAAATGAAACTTTAGGTAAGCTGTTTATTGTTAAATTCATATTTTTTCACCTTATATTTTAATTAATTAACTATTGTCAATATTTTTTTTGCTAAAAAATGACTTAATGTAAATAAACATTAAGCCGCTTGTTTCATCTGAGATTGCTTCTTTAACTCCTTATAAGTCTTTAAGCCTTCTACCCAGTTTTCAACAAGATTTACGTCATTTGCAACAACAGATTGCGGCAATGCTGCATGGTGAATTTTCGGCAACAAATAATCTTCCGAATACTCAATTGGTTTTGATACATTATCATCTGTGTCGTTACAAATAAATATCATTTTACCGTTTTTGTCAGTTCTTGTACCAATTACCGTAATTTCATGCCCGTTTATAATTGTATTATTGTTATCTACCTGTGTATAACCAATAATTACATTCTCACCGAGATTTAAAGCGTCCGTAATCTGTTTTTTCATTGTATCAAAACTTGTTTCATAACCGATAAGTCTTGCATTTTCATCAACTGTTTGATAAGTCATTGAAATCTTATTTTTATCCTCAACTACAGATTCCGTAAATGTTTTTTCAAATTCAATCAAACCTTTATCATTTTGGTTGAATTTTCCTGCACGCTTGTCTGTTAAAGTATCATAAGACTGTTGAGAACCCACCTGCATAAATGTAGACTGCATTAAAACGTCTAAAGGAGAACGTTCAAGCTTGTCTTTATCTACAGTTTGAAGAAATGCTCTTACTATAGCATTTTTATCAGGTGCAAACGTTAATTTTGCATTGTCAAAATCATGGGCTTCATAAGGGATTTCAAACGCATTCAAAAGCCAAATTGCATCAAGTGTGTTATCCGCAAGATTATTCAACTTTATAGTTTTCTTAACATTCATCTCGGGAGAACTTAACCCTTCGGCAAATCTTGCAAATTCAGCAGGATGCTTATGTGCGAGATTAAATTCAATACTTGATGCCACACAAGTTCCTGAATGTTCAACATTGATTTCGCCTGCTTTTTCTCCTGCAGCTGCCTGCACATTTGCCCTGTACTTATTTGGAATATTTCCGAACTGCTGTGTTATAACATGAGGATCTGCAAGAGTTTCAATTGTATCTTTTAAAATACCTGTATTACTTAACCCTTGCGCTCTCTGTTTTGTTGCTATTTTATACAAGTTATCAAGAGTAGTTGAGTTATCATTTGAGTCAGAGTTAAGTAAAATTCCTGTTTTTAAAAGGACATTTAAATGTTTTTTTGTATCTTTATCTGAAATTCTCAATAATTCATTATACTTATTCTTTTCACCTTTAGACGACAACTCCGTCCTTAATCTTGAAGCTGCTAATGCAGAGTTATAAGGAACTTGCATCATTATCGGATTTGAAGTGAAAGATGGCTTAACTTCTGCGGCATGCTCTTTTTTATTAACTTCAGTAGTCTTAACAGACTTTACTGTGTTATAATTATCATATTGCAGGGTATTAATGTTTAATGAATACACAATTTCACTCCACTACTACTTATTATAATAAAAAAATGAAATGGAAAAAAGTTGCTATATTTATAATATTTTAATTAACAAATGTTACAAACAGGGATAATAAATTTGAAAATAAAAACACTTACAATAGAACAATTAATAATATCTGCAGACAGGCTTACAAGATTTAAAGATACTGAAACCAAATACCTGAGAGTTTTTAAAGATATAATAATTAATAATCTTATTGAACCGAAATTAAAAAAACACGAACTGGACAATATGGATTACAAAGAATTGAGAGAACTTGCAGAATCGATTATTAACAAATCATTGCCTGATAGCAACGGTGATTTACTTATAAATCAAAGGCTTTATGATTATGAAAGTTCATTATTTTCACTCTCTGAAAATACAAAAAAACTTTTAAAAAATAAAATTAACTACCAAAGCATTATACAGATTTTACCCGAAAATATCCCAAATAATCTAAAATGGTTTAAAACTCTTGGAAATACAAGGCCAGACAATAACTCCTACGGATTTCCGGTGAAAAAATTATTATTATGCGAAGGGATAACCGAAGAAATTTTGCTCCCTGTATTTTCAAAAATTTGCGGGTATGATTTTAACGAAAATGGAATTTACGTAATTTCTGCAGGCGGGAAAAATCAAGTGGTAAAATATTTTTACAATTTTGCAAATAACCTGAAAATTCCAATATTTGTTCTTCTTGATAATGACGCGAAATCAAATTTGGAAGAAATCAAACCAAGATTAAGAGAGTTTGATAAAATACACCTGCTCAAAAGCGGAGAATTTGAAGACATGCTTCCAAACTCGCTAATTATAAAAACTCTAAATTATGCAACGAAAAATATTTCAATCGCACCAATAGAAGGTTTAGAAACAGCAACCTCCAAAGTTGAATTTTTAGAAGAATTTTTTAAACACAGAGGACTGCATGAATTTAAAAAAGCTGAATTCGCCCAACTGGTTAAAGAAAATATTCTTGACTTGAATGATACCTCACAAGAAATTAAAGAAATTATATTAGAACTTAGTTTTATTCACACCACTGATAAGGAAAACTCCCGCAGTTAAGCGGGAGAAGGAATGAAAGTAAGTGTGCTTACAAAACACACTTATTTTTCTATATGAAATTTATTTAATTTTTGATTCTAATTTTTCTATGCGTTTTTCTAATTCATCAATACGTTTTTCTTGAGCCTCATATTTTAAATCCAATTCTTTAATTGCATTTATCATTGCAAAAAACATGTCTTCAAAACGTATGCTTAAAAATCCATCAGTGCCTTTTTTCACGGCATCAGGGAATATTTTTTGTAAGTCCTGCGCAATGACACCAACATGAGGAGTTTTCTTTTCATCTTTTTTAAAGGTGTAGTTAAAGACTTTCAATTGACGGATTTTATCCAAGCCTGATGTAAACTCTTTTCCAACATATTTTAAACGTCGGTCTGATGTCCAATTACCACCAAATCTTCCATAATAATTTACATAGCTTCTTGCAGTATCACGGAATTCACATTCAGCTCCGTCACAACCACCATGGTAACCGTCATATATACGCGGAGAATAATTATTCGCATCATTTGAATTAGCTGCACCAAAAGGTCTTGCCGCCACTGCTAGAGGCCCTTTAACAATCAAGCCGCCATTTATAACCACATTAGTTACTACACCTCGACCTTCTCCTCCAGTACTTGATTCTCCATTATGAAGTTCTAAAACAGCAGCTCCGCTATTATACTTAGATCTGCTTCCTATAAAGATACGTTCAACATTATCTTTATACCATGTTGTTTCAGGTTCCCAATTATCACCATTATATGTATTTGGACCAGAATTAGCACCGATACAAATCTTGTTACTACCTGTTACATACTGGCAAGCTCTATTACCTATTGCTATATTATTAGAACCATTAGCCTTTGCTAAAAAACCGAAAGCTATACCGCTGCTTCCCTTAGCTTCGGCTGAACCGATTGCGATTGCACTGCCATCTAGAGCTACAGAATCTCCTATAGCGATTGAACCTCCGCTAGAGGCGTGTGCGCCACTGCCAATTGCTATAGCCCAAGGGTCGGTTGGATTAGCTAGTGCATTATGACCGATAGCGATTGATGAATAAGTTGAGGAACTGTCATTACCGATTGAAACACTATCTTCATAACTGTCTGAGCCATTACCCACTGCTACAGAATCAATTGCGCTCACAGAACCTGATCCAATACTAACTGAGCTGTCACCGGATTTAACATTACCTCCTATGGCTATTGATGTGAAGCCTGTTGCTTGTGTCTCTGGTTGAGGCGATTGTAACGTGTTAGGACTAATTGCGATAGAAGCCTGTCCACTAGAAGATGCATTACCAATAGCAACTGAAGCTTCACCACTGGCTGCTCCATCTCCAATGGATATTGCATGATAACCGGTGGCTGAATTAGAAAAACCTATTGCTATAGTGTTTGTTAATTCATTTGCTCCGCTATTGGCTCTTGCTCCTATAGCAATATTACCGTCACCGCTTGCTGCTCTTAAAGCTTCTGTTCCAACTGCAACATTATTATTACCGCTGCCTTGAGACATTGAATCGCCCCCGATAATTGTATTAC